>BNJS01002252.1_pt1 | contig 469424 bp, 784 predicted proteins | sample 8540461 | NCBI WGS metagenome assembly BNJS01 (sample SAMD00202454, study PRJDB9452) | human saliva metagenome | isolation source: human saliva | place: Japan
TAATAGTTATAGAAGGTTGTTGTGATGGAATAGGAAAAACAACTCAATATAATAAACTTATAGAAAAATTAGAAAGTTTAGGACATAAAGTTGTTAAACATCATTTTCCTACATATAATACTTTTTCAAGGTAAAGGAGTAGAAGAATATTTAGCTGGTAAATATGGTAATCCTTCTGAGTTATCTCCATATTTTATTCACAGTTTATATGCTTATGATAGAAGTATTACTTGGTATACAAAAATTAAAAAAAGAATATGATAATAATAATATAATCTTGTTAGATAGATATACAACATCTAGTTTATTTTATCAATCAGCGCTTATTGAAGATAAAGAAGAAAAAAATAAATTTATAGATTATGTAGTTAACACAGAATATAAGTTAATAGGTATAAAAGAACCGGATCAAGTTATATTTTTTTAGAAGCACCCTTTGATGTTATAACTGAACTTAGAAACAAACGTAACAAAGATAGAGACGAACAAGAAGATATACATGAAAAAAATTTGGAATTCATGAAAAAAAGTTTATGATAGTAGTAAATATGTTAGTAATTACTTATCTTGGACACCAATTAGTTGTGTTAAAGATAATAAGATGAAATCAATTGAAGAAATTCACAAAGAAATAATATCTAAATTAGATTTGAAATAAAACATTTTTGTTTATTTCTTTTTTTACTTATAAAACTTTGATTTTTCTTAAAAAAATGATATTCTTTTTAAAGAATAGAGGAATAAATTAATGCTGTATTTTTATAGAATATGTATTATCAGGTTGGATATATTTACTATACTGTTTATTTTGCATAATTTGTGCATTAGCATGTTTAGGATATATAAATGAAATAGAAGAAAAAAAGAGAATTATTAATATTTAAAAAAAGAAAAAGAATTACTAGCTAATCAAAAATAGTAATATAGAGACAAAAATTGAATATAAAACTGAAAATTTAGAGGCTAATAATATTTTTGCTTCTATGGAAAAAGAAGAAGTAAAAAGGATATGAAACAAAAATATGTTTCAAGTTGATGAAACACCTGTTATAAATCAACTAGATGAAAATGATCCATCTAATATAGTTAATAAGACAAGCGATGGATATATAGTATTTGATGAAAAGGAGATTAAATAATGAATATAACACTTTCAAGTGTCTTAATGATACTTAATAAAACAATAGATATAGTACTAGTATGGGTGCTAATATATTATGCCATTAAAAATTTTCAAGAAAATGTAAAATTATCTCTACTTATAAAGGGAGTTGTTTTTTTGTTGTAATTCTAAAAGCTTATTGCAAGTGTATTTGGTTTTTGTAACAATTGGAGTAATTTTAGAATATTTAATTATGTTTGGACCAATTGCAATTATTGTAATATTTCAACCAGAAATTAGAATGTTACTTGAAGAACTTGGAAGAAAAAAACTTATTGGAAGACATAAAGATACTTACAGTAGATGAAAGAGAAAAAGTAGTGTATGAAATAGTTTCTTCTCTTGAAGCTTTTAAGAAAAAGAAAGATATGGAGCATTGATAGTAATCGAAAGAAATGTGAGTTTATCTGATTATATTGAAAAAGCAAAACCTGTATATGGAGATGTTACATCTAATTTGTTACAATGTATCTTCTTTAAAAAAACAATCCACTACATGATGGAGGAGTAATTATTCAAGGAGATAAGATAGCTTGTGCAGGAGCTGTGTTTCCAACTAGCTCAAATATAAAAAACAGTCAAAAACGACTTGGAACTAGACATAGAGCAGCACTTGGTATTGCTGAAGAAACAGATGCTTTTAGTTCTAGTAGCTTCGAAGAAACAGGAAGATTATCTATGGCTATAAAGGGAGAACTTTATTATAATGTATCAATTGATGATATTAGAGTTACTTTAATAGATGAATTAAGACCACAAAAAAAGAAGAAGCAGTAGAAGTTAAGAACTGGGAAGAGGAAGAAATTTATGAAGAAAACAAATAATAGTTTTAGTTCTATATTTAATTTTTTTGATAAGTATGTAATTAATCCTTTAAGTAAATTTTTTTGTTATTATTGGAGAAAAAAATTAAAAGTATTTTTAGAATCATTAGATGTATTATGGAGTAAAAAGTCTTCTGTAATAATTCTTTTCTTTAATATGTGCATTGTTATTGTTTTTTTGTCGTAGATAAAAATAGTGGTATTATCTGAATCTAATGCAGAAGTGTTATATGGACAAAAAGTAAAAGGCTTTATATAATGAAGAAGAATATATTGTAGAAGGTTTACCTGAAAAAGTAGATATTACTCTTATTGGTAAAAAGATGGGATATATATCTAGCTAAACAATATCCTTCTAAGGAAGTGACAGTTGACTTAAAATATTTAAAAACCTGGAACACATAAAGTAAAATTGAAATACGAACAAGTTTTTAAAAAGGAGTAAATTACAGAATTGATCCTTCAGAAGTAACTGTTACAATACTAAATAAAGTTTCAGATAAAAAGAGCTGTAACATCAGAAATTATTAATAAAGATAAATTTAATTCTCAATTGTTTATTTCTGAAGTTAAGTTAAGTAAAGATTCTGTAATAATTAAAGGAAGTAATGCTACACTTGAAAAAGTATCTACAGTAAAAAGCTTTTAATAGATGCTAGAAAATTATCTTCATCTAAGGAAGGAGTTATTAATTATAATGACGTCAAATTAGTAGCATATGATTCAGATGGTAAAGCAATAAATGTAGAAATAGTTTCATCTAAGATAACTGCAACAGTTAAATTAGAAGCATTGTCTAAGACAGTGCCAATTAGAATTTTAACTACAGGTAACTTAAGTACAAAAAGCTATTAAATCTATTGTTCAAAGCGATTCTGAAGTTAAAGTTTATGGTAGTTCAGAAGCTTTATCTCAATTAAATTATTTACCAGTTGAAATAGATGTTACAGGACTGGATTCTAATAAAAAAATATACTGTTAATTTACAAAAAAACCAAAAAGGTATAACAGATATTAGTATTAAGACTATAACTGTTGATATAACAGTAGATGAACTTGCTACTAAGACGATTGATGATATAACAATTAATTATAAAAATTTATCGGATGATTTAGTTGTTCAAGGTGCAAAACAATGAATCTAGAACAGTATCTGTTGAAGTAAGAGGAACAAAAAGAAAAATATTGAAAAAAATAGATAAAGCTACAATACAAGCTTATGTTGATTTATCTGGAAAAAAACAGTCGGAGTTCATGAACTTGATGTATTTGTTACTGGAGATGATCCAAAAACTTACTTATGCATCGAAAATTAAGAAAATTAAAGTTAATATTTATAAGAAAGATAGTTAATAACTATTTTTTTCTTTTTCTAAAAATAATATATATTAATTTTATTATAATAATGGTATTAATATGTTAAAATAAAATGGGAGAATATGATATGATAGTTAATGCAAAAAATGCTTAAAGAAGCAAGGGATAATGGTAAATGTATAGCTCACTTTAATATCAATAATTTAGAGTGGACTAAATTTATATTAGAAAAAAATGTAATGAGTTAAATAAAAATGTGATTATTGGTGTAAGTGAGGGCGCTATAAAAATATATGGGGGATATAATGTAGTAGCTCACTTAGTTTATTCTTTAGTAAAAGATTTAAATATAACTATAGATGTTTGTTTACATTTAGATCATGGTTCAAGTATAGAGAATTGTAAAAAAAGCTATAGATGCTGGATTTTCATCAGTTATGATTGATGCATCAAAGTATAGTTTGGAAGAAAATATTAATATCACAAAAAGAAGTTGTGAAGTATGCTCACGATAAAAAAACGTAACAGTAGAAGCAGAAGTTGGGCATATAGGTGGAATAGAAGATGGTGTAGTAGGAGGTGTTTTAGTAGCATCTTTAGATGACTGTATAAAAATTTGTTAAAGAAACAAGAGTTGATATGTTAGCTCCAGCTATTGGAAGTGTTCATGGTGTATATCAAGGTGAACCAAATCTAGATTTTGAGCTTTTAACAAAATTAAAAAAATAATATAACTATTCCTTTTAGTTTTACATGGTGGAAGTGGAATACCAGATGAAAAAAATTAAACTTGCTATAAAAACTAGGAATATCAAAAAAATAAACATTAATACAGAACTTCAACAAGCTTTGGCATGAAGGAGTAGTAAAATTTGTAGAAAAATAAAAAAAGATGTTTATGATCCAAGAAAAGTAATAAGTAGCGGTGAAGAAAAATTTAAAAAAATGTAGTAGAATATAAATTGAAATTAATGGAGTCATAATGAAAAATTATTGAAATAAATGGTGAAAAAGAATTAGAGGGAAGCATAAAAAAATAAGTGGAGCTAAAAATGCAACAGTTGCACTTATTCCAGCAGCAATATTAGCAAGCAAAAAAATATTAGTACACTATGTAATGTCTCCAGATATTACAGATACAGAAGATTTGATTAACATTTTAGAATATTTAGGTTGTAATGTAACTAGAAATACAGAAACAATGACAATTGATGCTAATAATATTGAAAAATAAAGAAATTGGTTATGAATATTCTTCTAAATTAAGAGCATCATATTATTTTTATGGGAGTACTTTTTAGCTAGATTTAAAAAAAGTAAAAAAATGTCTTTTCCTGGAGGATGTAATATTGGTAAAAGACCAATAGATTTACATCTAAAAAGCGTTTGAATCTATGGGGCAACTGTAAAATATGATAATTCTACATTTTATATAGAAGCAGAAGAATTAAAAAGGTGCTGATATTTATTTAGATATAGCTAGTGTTGGAGCTACTATAAATATTATGCTTGCATCTTCTCTTGCTAAAAGGTACGACTATTATTCATAATGCAGCAAAAAGAACCAGAAATAGTAAATGTTGCAACTTTTATCAATAATATGGGTGGTAAAAATAACAGGAGCAGGAACTGGAACTATTAAAATAGAAGGAGTAGATGAACTTGAAGGATGTTTTTGATGAAATTATTCCTGATAGAATAGAAGCAGGTACATATTTAATGTTAGGTGCACTTGCAACTAAAAAGTCTTAAAGTATATAACATAATACCTGAACATTTATCTTCTCTTGTATCTAAATTACAAGAAATGAAGGTTAAATTAGATATAGGAGATGATTATATAACAGTTTATGAAAGTAATAATTTAAAAACCAATTAATGTTCAAACTTTAATATATCCTGGGTTTCCAAACCGATCTTCAACAACCATTGTCAACGCTTCTTACGAAAGCAGAAGGCGTTTCTTCTATAGAAGAAACTATTTGGGAAAAATAGATTTATGCATGTAGCAGAATTAAAGAAAATGGGAGCTAAAATATCTGTTGTAGATGATAAAGCATATATAACAGGGCCTACGTATTTGAAAGGAACAGAAGTTTATGCTACAGATTTGAGGGTGGAGCAGCAGTTTTACTTGCTGGTATTGCAGCAGTAGGTAAAACAAGAATATTAAATGCTGAACATATTTTAAGAGGTTATGAAGGTATAGAAAACAAACTTGTTGAAATAGGTGCAGATATAAAAATATTAGATGAGTAATAATAATACTTTGAAAAAGTTTTTGATTACTTGTTAAAAATAACATCGTATTTAATTTCTATGATTTTTAATAAATCATGGCGGAAGGAGATAAAAATGAGAAAAGGAATTCATCCAGCATATAAAGATGCAAAAGTAATATGTTCATGTGGTGCTATTTTTGATGTACAATCAACAGAATCAGAAATTCGTATTGAAACATGTTCTAAATGTCATCCATTCTATACAGGAATAGATAATAGAAAGAGAAAAGCTGGAAAAGTAGATAAATTTAACAAAAAAATATGGTTTTTGATACAAAAAGGTGAGTAATTCATCTTTTTGTTAAAATTAGATAAGGAGGTATCTAATGATAATTGGAATTACTTCAGATCATAGAGGATTTGAAATAAAAAGCGAAATAATAAAAAGCTTTTAAAAAAATAAGAATATTGAAATAAAAGATAATGGATGTTTTACATCAGGAGCGTGTGATTATTCGCTATATGGTATATCTTTAGCAGAAGAAGTAGCTAAGAAAAATTTGGATTATGGTATAGCTATTTGTGGTACTGGAATAGGTATGAGTATAGCTTGCAACAAAGTAAAAAGGTATTAGATGTGCAAGAGTTGTAAATAAAGAAGAAGCAAGACTTGCAAAGAAATCATAATGATGCGAATATGTTAGCGCTATCTGCTGCTAATAATTTAGAAGATTTAATAGAAATAATAGAAACATTTATAACTTCAGAATTTTCTAATGAAGAAAGACATATAAAAAGAATAGAAAAAAATAACTAACTATGAAAAATCAATTAAAAATAGGAGAAGAAATGGAATTTTATTACTTAAGATTATTTTTGATGTTTTTAATACCTATGTTAACTTCTTTACTTGTAACACCACTAAGTTATAAAAAAATGGCACATCATATAAAATGCAATAGATGTACCTAAAGACGAACGAAGAGTTCATACTAAAACCAATACCTAGAATTGGAGGTTTAGCAGTATATATTTCTTTTTATATTAGCAGTATTATTATTCGGTATTTTTTTCTAAAGAATTACTAGCTATAGTGGTAGGATCTTTTTATAATTATTATTTTAGGTTTATTTGATGATGTTAAACCAGTTCCTGCTAAAAATAAAAATTTTTTTACTTCACATAGTATCTGCTTCTATTGTAGTTTTTATATGGAAATTTACTGATTTCTAATATTGGGATTTTTTTGGTTTTTACTATCAATTTAGGCTATTATGCAATACCACTAACTATTTTATTTATAGTTTCTTGTATGAACATAATAAATCTAATAGATGGACTTGATGGTTTAGCAACTGGAATATCTTCTATATTTTTTTAACTATAATAGTTATTTCTCTATTTCAAGAAAGATTTGGAACATTAGAACTTTTCTTAGCTATATCTATGCTCGGTTCATCTTTAGGTTTTCTAAAAATATAATTTTAATCCAGCTAAAAACATTTTTTAGGTGATACAGGATCAGTCTTTTTAGGATTTATTATTGGTGTTACTTCGGTAGTAGGTTTTAAATCTGCTATGATTACATCTTTAGTTGTGCCACTTTTTAATTTTTATCAATTCCAATATTTGATACTCTATTTGCAATATTTAGGAGAAAAATTAAAACATAAAACCAATATTTGATCCAGATAAAGATCATTTTCATCATCAAATCCTAAAATGAGATTTTTCTCATAAAAAAACAGTTTTAATAATATATTTAATTAATACTTTGTTTTCTATAGCATCAATTTTTTTATGTTATAAAAAGAGGGTACTTGGGAAAATAGTCTATGTTGTTTTTATTTGTTTTAACTTTATGGTTTGTTTTTTTCATACTAATATTTTTAAGTGATAAAATTAACTTAGAAAAACAAAAAAATAATAATTGTATTTTTTTACATATAAAAATGATAATGTGTATATAAAATAACACATTATTTTTAAAATGTTATCATTATAATACAAGGAGTTACTTTTATTATGAAGAAAAAAATAAAATGTAACAAAAAAATGTAAACACAGTAAAAAGCGTTTACTCTAGTAGAAATTATAGCAGTTATCGTTATTATAGGATTCTTAGTTCTATTGCGATAATATCTGTAACTGGATATATAAGTAAGACTAAAAAAATGTACTTATTAGTCACGAAAAACGGAATGAAGACAGCAGGAAAAAAATATGACGAGTACATATCTTAGCGAAAATAAATATTGCGGAGATACTAACAATAAAAAAATTGTCCAGTTCCAAAAAAAGAAAATTCTAGAGAAATAGTAACTTTAGGACAACTTATAGAAGAAGGATATGAACATGATTTAAAAAATCCTTATTATAAAGAAGGAACTGATGAGAAAGAAAGATATTGTTATAGAGATATCAGTATTGTTCAAATAAAAAAATGTTGGTAATCAAAACTACGAATACAAAGCTTGTATTATTTGTGGTAATGAAGTTGGTATTGGATGTTCAAATCTATATGATGGTTTAAATAAATATTTAGAATGTAGAAAAAAATAGATTAAAAGATGATTGTAAGAGTCTTTTAAAAATTAAAAAGAATCAGATGATGATGAAACAGATGAAAATTATCAACCTGGTACTAATAAGTGTGAAAAAAAGGTAAAGTATGTCCTAATGTTCAATGTGAAGTAGAAATAGAAAATGATAAATGGACAAATAAAGAAGTAGAAACTTCTGTAAGATGTATTGATGAATTAGGTGGAGAAAGATGTAAAAGAGAACTTTATAGTAAGAAGTTTGAAGCAAAAACCAGGAAGTTATAAAGTAAAAAGAAAAGATAAATGTTTATGATAGAAAAGGAAGATCTACAGCTTGTGAAGTTAAGGTAATGCAAGATGTTAGAAATCCATATATTTCCTTAGGTTTAAATAATGGAAAAGTCCAAATAACTTATTTAAAAGATAATGAAAGTGGAATAGCGACTTGGGGTCTTGGGGATAGTGGAGATACACCAAATTATAATCAATTAACAGAGTTTGAATTAAAAGATGGTATTAACCTAGTATATGGATATGCAAAAGATAATGCTGGTAATGAATTAAGTAGAGAGAAAGGATGGTCTCCGTATAATAGGGAGGAAACAATAATTATTATCCCTCATAATAATACAAATAATTATTGTAATGGAAGTTCTTGTCGTAACCCTATTCAAGCTACTAATGATAGAAAACCACCAGAATTAACTCCAGAAGATATATATTATGGATATCAAATATATGATCGTGATCAAGAATTAGTTGTAGATAAAAAGTGCATGTAGAAAAGTTGGATATTTTCCCTAGTCAATATACAGATGAATATGATAATGGAGAAGAAGGATGTAATATCAAAAAAAGGACTTAAAGGAACTGAACAATGGACTTTAAGAGATCCAGTTATGGGAATTTATGGAGCAGAGAATATAACTGATTTTACAGACGTTAAACTTATAGCTATAGAATTAAAAGATAATTCGCAAGCATCAGAATACATATTTAATGTAAATGGAGAAATATTTACTAGGACTATAAGTAATGGTGGAAGAAGAGTTTTACTTAGATTTCCGAAGTGAGAGATTTAAATTCTTTACAAATTCAAGGTAACATAAATAATATTAAATCTATTTATGTATATACAAGAAGTAATGAAAAATCCAGTAAGAGGAAAAAAAGAATATTTACAAGAAATGCTGTTCAATTATATTTTTGATGCAAGAGACGATATAAGTGGTATTAAAGAAATTGAAACAGTTGAAAATAATACTGGTAATAAAATAACTTCTAGAGATAAATATAGATATGCATCTAGTAATGGATCATATCAAGTAATTGTTGTTGATAATGCTGGTAATAGGGTACAACAGACTGTTGAAGTACAAAATATAAGAAAACAATCACCTGTTTGTCAAATAAGTATAAAAGGAAACCATCCTAATATTAATTGGTGGTTTAATAGTGATGTATATGTTTACTTTTCTGATCTTGATAAAAGTAGACAGTTGTAATGGTACAGAAGGTGTTAGGAACGTAGTAATAATGATAAGTTTACTTTATAAAGGAAATAATAAATGTTTAAGACCTGTGACTAATGTGCCAAAATGATTTAGCAAATAGTTATATAGATGTAGCACCTAACTTTTTGTATTCACAAATAAATTGGGGAAAAACGTAATACAGCAGGTAATACAGCAGGACTTAAATCTTATTTTGATGATGATTATATAAAATTAGAACAAGTTGATGAATATGGTGATGTGTTTAGAATGACTAAAGAAACGGCACTTAATCCAAATGAATATGTTAGAACTCCAAATTATAGTGCATGGACTAAACCTTATGGAGTTATATATGATTTAGCTGGTAATATGGGTGTTTGTGAATTAAATACAAGAAGTTATAGAAATCTTTCTGATGAAGGTAGAAAGACAGTTGCTAAGTATGGAGTATTAATAGATAAAACTAATCCAGTTTGTACATTTAATATTGTTAGAGATAAAGTATCTAGAGATATAAAAAGGTTCTTTAGATAGAGATTATTTAAATGATACTAGCAATTGGGATTTTGATTATACAGAAGATGGTAAATGGATAACTGATGTAAAAATTTTAAAAGTACAGAGTATGGAAATGTTATCGAATCTTAATAAAATAGCTTTTGCAGAACCTTATTACAAATTAAGAGATGAAGATTCTGATAAAGATGAAGTAACAGGTGTTAAAAAAACCAAAACCTAAATATGAGCGATTTATTATGAATAGTCACGATACTATTTGGGAAAATAATGGTAATATGGGTTCTGACCATACAAAAATTACTGATAAAGCTAAAAAAAGTTTATGAAAAAAATACAAAAGAAGAAAAAAAGGATGATAAGAATCATGATTATTCTTCTGATACAAGAACAATGAATCTTTTTAATGATGGATGCAGCAGGAAATGTAGGAGGATGTAGTTTAACATTTAGAATAGATGATGAACCACCAGTACAAACTCAAGAAAGTTTAGATTCAGAATGTGAAACTTCAGATGGTAGTATTTTTTTATAAAAATGTGAATTTGAAGATCATGAAAGTGGCTTAGCTACTTCTAAATCAGGAGAAACGGTAAATAAAAAGAAAAAAATTCAAATTGTGATGGAGACGGTGGAACTTGTTATAGAGCTAAAGATAAAGCAGGAAACGAATCTTATTGTCAAAAAAATCAAGAAAGACTTGTAGAAAGAGAAAATAATTCATTAATTTATTTAACATATAAGGAGGTAATGTATGAGAATAAATATTAGAGCAAAAAGATTTTTGAAGTGACAGATTCTATTAAGAGTTATATAGAAGAAAAATCTTCTAAATTAAATAAGTATATTAGCAAAAGAAGATATGGAATTGAAATGTATTGCTTTCTGGTAATAAAAATACAAAATTATAGTGTAGAGTTTACATTAAATACGGGGAAATTATATATAAGAGCTGAAGAAAAAAATGCTGATTTATATGCGGGAATTGATTTATCTATAGATAAAATAGAAAGACAAATTAGAAAAAAATAAAACTAAGCTTTCTAAAAAGAAGAGAAGAAATATTTATCTATGAAGAAATAGAAGAATTAAAATCTAATGAAAAATCTATAGTTAAGAGAAAGAAAATCGAACTAATTCCTATGAATGAAGAAGAAGCAATATTACAAATGGAATTATTAGGACATGATTTCTTTATATTTAAAGATGCTGAATCTATGGATATAAAAAGTGTTATATAAAAGAAAAGATGAAAAATTATGGACTTATTGAGGAAGATAAGTAACATAGTTCGTTAAAAAGACTTGTAATTACAAGTCTTTTTTGATAGAATTACTTTTAGGTGATATTATGAATTTTTTTAAAAAGATTATTTGATCAAGATTATAGAGAACTTAAAAATTTTCTGTAATTGCTGATAAAATTGAAGAGTTAGAAGAAGAATATTCTAAACTTTCAGATTATGAATTAAAAGCAAAGACTGATAAATTCAAAAACAGATTAGAAAATGGTGAAACATTAGATGATATTTTTAGTTGAAGCTTATGCTACTGCAAGAGAAGCAGCATTTAGAGTAAATAATGAAAAACCATTCTATGTTCAATTACTTGGTGCTATTGCTATACATAAAGGTAATATAGCTGAAATGAAAACAGGAGAAGGTAAAACTTTAACTCTGTATTACCAGCTTATTTAAATGCACTAGATGGTAAAGGTACACACATAGTAACTGTTAATGAATATCTTGCAGATCGTGATGCTAAGTGGATGGGAAGAATACATGAATTTTTTAGGACTTAGCGTTGGAATAAATTTAAGAGATTTAACTCCACAAGAAAAAGAAAAAGCATACGAATGTGATATTTTTATATACTACAAATAATGAACTTGGATTTGATTATTTAAGAGATAATATGGTTACTCATAAAGAAGATAGGGTACAAAAGAAAAACTTAATTTTTGCAATAGTAGATGAAGTTGACTCAGTTTTAATAGATGAAGCTAGAACACCTCTTATTATATCTGGAGGAGATTTAAAAAAATGTTTCTATGTATGAAGCAGCAGATAGATTTACTAAGAAATTAAAAAGATGTAGATTATATCTATGAAGAACAAAATAAGACAGTTACACTTACAGAAGAAGGAGTTAAAAAGGAGAAAAAGAATTCCATTTAGCTAATCTTTATGAAGTATCTAACGCTAATTTAATTCACCATATTAATCAAGCATTACGTGCTAATTTCTATGAGAAAAGATGTAGATTATGTAGTTAATAATGGTGAAATAGTTATAGTAGATCAATTTACTGGACGTTTAATGAAGGAAGAGCATATAGTGATGGTCTTCATCAAGCTATAGAAGCTAAAAGAAAAATGTTAAGATTAATCAAGAAACTAAGACTTTTAGCTACTATAACATTCCAAAACTTATTTAGAATGTATAATAAATTATCTGCGTATGACAGGTACAGCTAAAACTGAAGAAGAAGAATTTAATGATATATATATATGAGAGTTATTTGTATTCCTACTAATAAACCAGTAGCAAGAATAGATGCTCCAGATTTGTTATATCCAACACAAAAAGGTAAATTTACTTCTTTAATTAACGAGGTAGAAAAAAGACATAAGTTAGGTCAACCAATACTTATCGGTACTATAGCTGTAGAAACTAATGAATTAATTAGTCAATTGTTGACAGCTAAAAACATCGAACATGAAGTCTTAAATGCTAAAAAAATAACGCTAGAGAAGCAGAAATTATAGCTAAAGCAGGACAAAAAGGCGCAGTTACAGTTGCAACTAATATGGCAGGTCGTGGAACTGACATTAAACTTACTGATGAAACTAAAGATCTTGGAGGTTTATGTGTTTTAGGAACTGAAAGACATGAATCAAGAAGAATTGATAATCAGTTAAGAGGAAGAAGTGGAAGACAAGGAGATCCTGGATTTAGTCAATTCTATGTTTCTATGGAAGATGATTTAATGGTTAGATTTGGAACAGATGGTCTAAAGAATATGCTTATTAGATTAGGTTTTGAAGAAACAGAAGCAATAACTAGTAAAAGATTTACTAAAGGACTTTCTTCAGCACAAAAAGAGTTGAAGGAAATAACTTTGATATTCGTAAAAATTTATTACAATACGATGATGTTATGAATAATCAAAGAGAAATAATGTATGCTAAGAGAAATGAAATATTAGATAGTGAATCTATTCACGATAGTATTTTTAGTCGCAGTAGAAAACCATGTTACTGATGTTGTTAAATCAAAACTAATAGATAGTGAAAAATTAACAAAAGAAGATATACAAGAAATAGTAGAATATTTTTAATACATTACTTAGAGAAGATATTAAATTTGATGAAATAGCTTCAATAGATTCTGATGCTATAATATATTTTGTTAAAGAAAAAAATATTAAGTGAATATGAAGAAAAAAATAAAAGAGTTACCAATCAGTAGTAGAAGAATTTGAAAAAGTTATTACTTTAAGTGTAGTAGATAAATACTGGACTGAACATATAAATGCTATGGAACACTTTAGAGAAGCTATATATTTAAGAGGATATGGTCAACAAGATCCACTTAGAGCTTATACAGTAGAAGGGTTTTGATTTATTTAATAAGATGTTACAAAATATAGATCAAGAAATAACTTTATTCTTAGTTAAATCTGAGATATCTCAAAATCAAGAAAGACAAGAAATATCTAAGTCAAAAATGACTAATGATGGAAAAGTTAAGTTAAAAATAAACCTAAAAAGATAGAAAAAGTAGAGTAGAAACGACATGTGTCCATGTGGAAGTGGTAAGAAATATAAACAATGTTGTGGTAAATAAGACTCGTAAAGTCCTATAAATAAGGACTTACGAGTTTTTTATCAAAAACATATTAAATCATTAAAAATAAAATAACTAATGTTATTTTTTTATATTGACATATTTTATAAAGTAGTGTATGTTATAAAAATAACAAATGTTATTTTTATACGTTTGTGAGGTGATATTTATGGCGAGAACTATTAAATATTCTAAAGAAGATATATTGGAAAAGAGTGTTGAATTTATAAAGGAAAAAGGTTACTCTAATCTAACAGTTAGAGAACTTGCTAAATATATAGGATGTTCAACACAACCAATATTTAAAAACTATGAAAAACTTTGATATGTATAAAGAAGATCTAAAAATTTTATTTAAGGAAAGATTACTCATCATTTATTCGTAAGTATATAGATATAAAAGATTATTTATACACAATAAGTTATGCATATGCTTTTTATGCAGAACCAAATATATTCTTTTTCATTGTTTATGACTGATTTTGCTGGTTCTAGAACAGTAGAAGAAGTGTTAAATACTGATAGAAACGTTGAAACTATTAATGCAATGGTAAAACAATATAAAAATATCTTTAGAAGAAGCAAAAAGATATATCGTGAAGTAAGATTCTATACTCATGGTATAGCAACACAGTTATGTGTAAATAGTATTAAATTAACAGATAAAGAAATCAAAGATTTAATTAGAAATAATATAGAAATAAATTTAAAGGGGATATAATTATGAATTTATATGAAAGAAATCAAAAACAAAGAACATTCTTTAATGAAAAGATAGATTCTTATGATGATGTACATAGTGCATATATGGAAACTAAAAACATTAGGAGATAGCCTAGACAAAGAAACTAAAAAAATATTAGACTTGGGTGCAGGTACAGGATTAGAATTAATTCATGTATTTTGAACTATTTCCAGGTGCTGAAGTAACAGATCATAGATATTACCGAAAATATGCTTGAAGAATTAAAAAAGAAGTTTTTGCAGATCATGTAACTACTATATGTGCGATTTCTTTTTGAAGTAGAATTTGGAGATAATTATGATGCAGTTATATCTACATCAGCTCTTCATCACTTTAAAATAGAAGAAAAAAATAAAACTATATAAAAGATATATGATTGTTTAAAAGAAAATGGTCAATTTATAAATTGCGATAAGATAGCTTTATCACAAGAAATAGAAGATGGTCAATTATATGAACTAGAAAACAATATAGAAAAATCACAAACATATAGATACACCACTTACTGTTGAACATGAAATAGAAGTATTAAAAAGGGTTGGCTTTCAAGAAATAACTTCAAGTAATGTTGATAAAGATGATTATAGTCTAATTAAGGCTAGAAAAATGAAATAATTTAGATACGTTTTTAGATACGTTATACGAAAAAACTTACAATTATTGAGCAAAAATTATTAATTTAAAAATAAAAAATACCAATTTAAAAGTAAAAAATTATCTAGTTGTTTTAAAGTATTCCATGTGGCTATGGAAAGAAGTATAAGGCGTATTGCGGTAGAAATCAGTAGTATCAAAAGGATTGACAGATTTGTGAAAATGAAAAAAATAGGAAGAAAAATGCCTTTAGATACAAATTAGATACATTTTCATAATTGAATGAAAGACTTAAAAGATACATTGTTTAGGGTAAATGGTGTATCTTTTTGATAATACAAAAACAATATGTATCATTGTGTAATATAATATTATTAAAAAGAGGTGATTTGATGTCAAACAGGATATTTAAAATAGGTGATAGAATTAAAAGTGTTATCTACAAACGGAATCAGCTGTGTTTGTGAAGTTTTTAGATGATATAAACATTTTAGTTGAATATGATGAAAATTATGAATATTTATCTCCATCGACTAGACTTTATCATACAACAGTTTTTGATATTGAAAAATAACTAATGAGCAAGAAACAAAAAGGAAAATTAACATGGGCATATCAAAGTGAGAAAGACTTAAGCGTTCAATTCCCAGTTTATGCAGAATTTAAGTATGTTGGAAAGAGCAATGAATTAGAATTTATCAATGGAAAAATATATGATTGTATTGGTTATGAAAATAATATGTCAAGAATAGTTGATGAAACAGGAGAAGACTATTTATATAACCTAGAAAATTTTTCTACTTATTAAAGAATATGAAGTGGATAAAAAGCCTGTTTTTTACAAAATGTCATAGAATTATTCATTATTTTAATGAACATAGATTTAATATAAAACCTATTAAAAAAATTAAAAAAATTCATAATTTAGATGACTTGTTTAAAATGCTATTAGAATGTTATTGCAGGGAGACGGTTTACCCAAGTTGTCAAAAAGATTACAATTATGATTTTTGATCCAACCTATGGTCAATGTGCAATAACTGCAATGATAGTGAATGATATCTTTTGGAGGAACAATCCATAAAATAAGAGTAAAAGACGGAGGAACACATTATTTTAACAAGATAAATGATTTGTATATTGATTTAACATCAGACCAATTTTTCTTTATATGAATAGATGTAATATATACTGACAATGAGGAAATTCAAGAGAATATTGTGGTAAGAATAAAGATACAGCTAATAGATATGAAAATTTTAAAGAAAAACTATATGAAATAATAGATAAGTAATAAGGAGAATAAAAATATGATAGAAACACAAGCATTTATTACAAATATATCATTTCCAAAGACATTAGATGAATTTATGTTTTTCCTAGAAGATAATTTTCATTTTTAATGTTGATGATGTATTGAATGAAAAAAATATCTAGAATGGACAGCTCCTAGATGGAGTAAAGTAAATGATATAGTATTTTTTTATGCACTCTAAAAACAGCAATTTCAACAATTACAAGATTAAAAACAGAATATTTAAACAATAAAGATAAATATAACATAAAAGCAACAATCGTTAATTGAAAAAGGTATAGAACATGCAATAGATAACTATAAAAAATATGGAGGTAAAATTTATGCAATAGGTAGAATAACGGATCCAACAATTTATGATAATTTCTATAGAGATGAAGTTGAATTACACTGGCGTGGCAGAATTTATAGCCAGTTAGTGATTTAATAATATTAGAAAAATCCAATTGATATTTTCAGAATTTAATAATTTTATATTTATTTCAAGACAAAAGTGCTATAACGGAGTATTTTGGAAAAGAATTTGAGCAGTTAAAAGAATTAATACTAACTAAGAATAAGACCAAGAAGTATTTTAAAGAAAGTATTTCAACAGTATGTACAATTAAAGATATTAATACAGAAAATTGGATTGATATTTCTACAGAGCATAGAAGAGGATTCTTTTTAGAATCTCAATTTAGATCATATTATACAGACTATCTATTAGAAGAAATAACAGACAAAAAGATATAAAGAATGTTCATGTAAAAACTAATAATAAACCAGATTGTTTTTATAGATAATGTTATTATGATTAATAATCATCCAGTACTTGTTGAAATCAAGCTAAATATAAAAATGAAAAGATATAGTTGGTCAAATGAATAAATATTGTAATTGTGATAGCGTTATTATTGGAAATAGAGAAATACAATCTAATAAATATATTCATAATCATGCGATAATTATTGATACATATGGGATTTATGTTTTTAATAATACTACAAAAGATATAAAAACTATATATGATCTAGATAAATTAAATTCAATGAATGAAATTAATAAAAATAAAAATATTTTAATTGATTTATTGAATTTGTAGATACAATTACAGCACCAATAATTTAGATACGTTTTTTAGATACAAATTGTTGGCAGTTTTAAAAAAATAAGTGCAGAAATAGAATTATTATTTATAGCATTAATAAAACTTATTAAAACATTTATGCAAATAGGAAGAAAAGTTCCGAAAAAGGAAGAATTCTGCTCATTTCCATGTGGAAGTGGTAAAAATATAAAGCAACGTTGTGGAAAAATAACTCGTAATATCTCATAAGAGAAAATATGAGTTTTTCTTTTTTAAAAATACTCTAAAAATAGGAGCTGGAGTAACTTTTGTAAGCATTTTATTTAAGTGTTTGGCTATATAATTTTTATAATGAAGTGTTAATTGAAAAAATATACTAAAAAGCATGATATATTTATATGTGAAGAGAGGTGTTACTAATGAGTCATATGGGATGTAAATGTGGAGCTGATATGTGGGATGGTGATGGTCATATAGTATATGATATTTTTAGTTTCAAAGATTTAAAAAGATTATATAGCAAAATGATGATACTAAGAATTTTGATGATGCTTATGAAGAGATGGCATCATTTTATGAAGATAATGATTATTTTTTTGGTTATGTGATGATTGCAAAAACAGCTCATTTATGGAGTTATAAACCAGAATATTGTTATAGAAAATTTGAAACTAAAAAATCATTAGATAAGATATCGATTGACGAAATAAAAAAATTAAATGAATATTTAGTAATGAATATAAAACGAATATAGGGATGAGTTTGAAAAACTCCCTATTAAAAATTTGCTAAAAAGAAATCCAGTTAATCCATATAAATATTATGTAACTGATGATTTGACTAAAAGTATATATAATAGATTTAGATAAAAAAATATAATTGATAGAGAGTATGAATTAACTTACGAAAGTTTTGTAGAATATAGTTTTGATACAGAATCATTTGATAATTTACTATATATACAATAGATAAAAACAAATAATGGTCATGAATATGTTGTAGAAAATGGTATAAGAAAACAAATAGATACAGATGATTATCCTCATAAACAAGTTAATTTACAATTAAAGAAAAAGGTAGTAATGGAGGTTCTATAAGTTATGCATATCCTAACTTAGAACCTGAAACTTATACTAATAAACACAATAGATGAATTTAATAAAAAATATGGTAAGTATTATATCAAAAAAAGCAGCAAAAGCAAAAAAATTAAAGTATATATATGTTGAATATTTTGATATGTATGGAGATAGATTATATAGCTATAAATCAGATCATGATTATAAGATTGGAGATGTTGTTCTTGTTCCTAGAGGCTGGAATAATGAAGAGGTAGAAGCTAGAGTTGTTAATATTGAATATTATAATGAAGATGAAACTCCCTTATCCATATAATGAATTAAAAGAAATAATTGGATATGTAGAGGAGAATAAAGATGGAACAATTGCTTAGAGATAATCTAACTTGTTTTGTGTTAAAAAAATGTAGCTAATATTCAACTGATGAATTGAAAAATAAAATTTGATGAAGATACTAAACTAATTGAGATATACTATGATAATAAAAATAATATTTGATGAAAATTATAATTTAATAACTATTATGAATATAAGGAGTTAGATAATATGACTAAAGAGGAAATTAATAAAAGAATATTTGAATTAAAAAGATGAAGAAGAAATAAGAGAATTTGTAAAATTAAGAATTGCAGAATTAGAAGAGATAGCAGAAGAAAAAAACAGTAGGTCAAAAATTATACCGATAGCTTTAGTGATTATATTTCTTCTAAAGTTCATTATAAACCGGCAGAAAAGTTTGATGATGCAGAATGTCCTGACTTAGTTTATGATGATATCGAACCTTATGTTAATCTTATAAAAAGCGATTAAAGAAGACTCTTGGTATAATGAATTATCATTATTTACAACTATATTTTTTTGAAGTACATGACTATTTGCCTTCTGATGATATAGGATTTGGTAGATATTTTACATATGTCTCTCATAAAAGGTGATAAAATTTCTATTAAAGATGTTAGAGATAATAGAGTTGCCTTTTGTTCTGAAAAATCAGGATTATCACATAATATGTTTAAGTTATTAGGGATAGATTCAGAAGTAGTTGCAGGTGCCAGAGATTTAGAATTGCATGCATATAACTTAGTTTATCCTAAAGGTTATGGAAATTTTTCCTGTTGTAATTTATGATCCTTCACATTTTTGTAAACTTTATAAATGGTGATAAAAAAATTATCGTTTGGATACTATAAAGCTTTTATCGGAGGAGGAATACAAGTCCTTAAAAATGGGTGAGCCACATAAGATTGATTTAACCAAAACTGAAAAAAATTATACAGACAATTGTATGGATGTAATGGACTATTAGATGATTATATATTTGATGGAGATACACTGTATTATACATTTGGTCTTGAAGCTTCTAAAAATTTTTATAAAAGAAAATCAAGAATCCAATAAACCTATACAAAAAAATAGATGAAAATTAAGTTTTTTTAAATTATATTATATAATAAAAGAAAATAAATGATATTTTTTAAAAAAGTTATACTATATGTAGTATTGGAGAAAATGTTATGTATTTTTTACATTAGATGATATAGATGAATTGGTTGTCTCAGGAAGAAGTAGACTTGATAATTCAAATGAATATGACATTTCATATTATGAAAAATATGTAAATGAAAAATATTAAAATAATATTGGAATTACTAAGAAATTTTGATAAAGCAAATTGATTTAATAAAAAGATACAAATACAAAGAAAAGAGTTTTTAAACATTTCGAAATATTTAGTACGGGTATATGAAATGAATAAAAAGAAAGAACCAACTAAAGAATATGATGAAAGTCAATATGCATTACCTGCTAATTATGGTTTTGGTTATATAGAAAAACATAAATATGCAAAAATTTATTGAAAAAGATTTAGCTAATCTTGCTTTTTAAAAAGTGGTTCAAAACTTAATAAATTTTATGAATAGAACTTACGAATATTATAAGTTTGCGGAAATGAAAGGTCAAAATGATTCTAGTACTTTATATAATTTGTTTTCTAGTGCAAAAACTAGCTTGTTCAAAAATTTGGAATTCATTGTCCTGATGCGATAACTATTTATGAATCTTTTACAAAAGATCCATATGATACAGAAGATAAATTTCTTGAAACACAAGTGAGAATAGATGAAGAAAAATTCTTTTGAAAGGAAATATAGTGTTTAATTTCTTCCATATACAATAACATTACCGATGTTTACATATCAAGGTCCTGATAGATATGAAGCAGCAGTAAATGATTATACACCAACAATTGTATGTAATAAATCATATCTTTTAAAGTTAGAAAATTTATCAGATGAACCAGTGCAACCTGGTTCTGATTTACAAAAATTAGATAATTTTTATTCAGATATATTTTTAATCTACTAAGAAAAGTAAAATTGAGAAAAATACTAAAACTAATTTATACTAGTTTAGTATTTTTATAATATAAACAAGTTATCAGTGAAAATATGGTTGAAGAAGAATCTTTAATTATTATTAAAAAAACAAATCAAAGTTATTTATATTGTGTTTTTTTAATATTATACTTAATAATTTTAAAATTATTAAGGGAAAATAAACTAGGAAGAACTGCAAACATATCATTTCCATAGACAATAAGAAGAGAAAAGATTATAAAAAAAGATGGAAGTGTAAACATTTACAAGAATAGAAAAAAACAGTTGACTATTATGATTTAGATGATGAAATAGCTGTTCATTAGATATTAAAAATTTTATTATAATAAAATTTGATACAATATAATTAAGTTATTATTCTTATATGAAAGGAATGATTTTAATGCCACATTATAATGCTTATGATAGTTTTAAAACAAAAAGTATAGAAAAAAACAGAGAGCTAAAGAAAAATCTTTTGGCAAAAAAAGTGAAACGCTAGATAACTTTATTATTGATTCTTGTGATGAATATGGAGTTGTTATAGAAGTTAGATATGATGATGCATATATTTTTATAATAGAGAAGTTATATTAGCTAAATTAAGAAAAGATATTAACTTGGTTTGTAATCAAGTCGTTTTTTCCTGGTGATAAAGTTGAATTAGAAAAGTTAATGATATATATGTGATTAATCATTTATTAAATAGAACTTCAATGCTATCAAGAATAAAAAAAGATGGTACAAGATTAAATGATGTTGGATCAACAAAAAAATATTGCTTCAAATGTTGATTTGGCAGTAATTGTTGTTGCTGCAAAAAGAACCCCCATTACATCCCTAAATTTATTGATAGATATTTAATGATACTTCAAAATAGTAATATTCCTGCAATAATTTGTTTAAATAAATGTGATTTAAAAACTGATGAAGATGAAGAGATTTTTAGCAAACGTATAGAAATTTAGGAATATATGTAATTGAAACATCTACTTATGGTAATATTGGTATAGACGAATTAAAAATCTCGTTTGATAAATAAAACAAGCTATATTTGTTGGAAATAGTGGAGTTGGTAAAATCCTCTCTTACTAATGCAATTATGGGTGATGAAGAGATTAAAACAAGCCATGTAAGTAACAAAAATAAACGTGGAAGACATACAACAACAACTTCAAAAATACTATGTATGGGAAGATAATTCTTCTATTATAGATACACCAGGTATAAGAAGCTTTAGATGTTTCAACTTTTAATCCAACTGAAATACAAGACTATTTTCCTGAATTTGAAAAATTGGAGATAAGTGTAAGTATAATGATTGTCTTCATTTTAATGAGCCTTGTGATTCTTGCATAGTTAAACAAGGAGTAGCAAGTGGATTAATTAGTCAAGAACGTTATGAAAGTTATTTAAGAATTATGAGTGATGTACTAGGTACAAAAACATTATGAAAGTATATTGAGTGAAGTTGCGCCAGATTCCAAAAAAACTGTTGATATAAATTTTAAAGTTAAATTACCATAAAAATATATGATATAATCTACATAAAGAAGGTATTAATAAAAATGACGGATTTACAAAAAAAGAACAAATTAAGAAAAATTGTTTATAAATTTTCAAATTTAGCTAATGTTAATAATGAAAATGTTTGTAATAAATTGATTTTAAATTTATCTACTATGAATGAGGAAGATGTCATTGACTATTTGTTAGTTAATATTAATAATTTGGTAGAAACAATGCGAATCAAGCCAGAAGATGTTTTTCATAATATAAATTTAATTACATCGCTATCTGATAAATATTCTACAAAAAAAGAAGATTTAATGACAAGACTAAATTGGTTAAAGAGTATGAATATGATGGATTTACAAATGTCATTATCTGATAATCATAGATTAGTAATAGAAGCGTTTGATAAATTTAATCAAATAATTGGAACTAAATTTGATGCTTATTATACTGGTGGATTAATGGGATATTTAGCAACTAATCATCCTTTTAGAAAGATATCATAGTGACTTAGATTTATTTATAAATGAAAAGCAATTATATTCTTTATATGAACTTATAAATGAAAGTGATGAATTTGAATTTATAAGTAATATGGATAATAAAGAAGAAAATGGTCATGAGTTTAAAATCCAATATAAAGAAACACCTATGAGTATTGGGTTGTTCTTGTTTTGAGAGAAAGCCTAATGATGAAATAGTTATCAAAGAGTATTATCATAAGAATAAAAATCCAAGTGAAGAATTGTTAGTCAATGAGAAACATTTAGCACCTAATTATGCTAAAATGGTATTTTCGAATGATATTAGATTACATAACAATATTCCATATAGAATGCAAAGTTTAGAAAGTATTTATAATTCTAAAAAGAATTCTAGACCCTAAAGATAGATATGATGCATCTATAATTAAAGATAGCGTTGATTTAATGGTTGATTATCAATTAGATAATCAAAAAGCAAGATAATTATGAGGTTAAAGCTAAAAACTTCAAACAATTCAATTATAACCATAATGGAAACAAAAATTTAGAATGTGGGAAATATCTTTAAATTCTATTTTTTTATAATGAAGTAACAGTTATATAATTTTGAATAAGAGGTAGTAATGGAAAAGTTTTATTTAGAAAGACCTACATTAAAAAGAAAAAGAAGAAGCAATAGATTATTTTAATGAACATATAAAAATATAATGTTGATATGAATGATACGTGTGGCATTAATCAATTTTTTAAAAGAATCAACTTATGAAAAATTGGTTAAAAAGAATTAGAGAAAAAGACTAATCTTAATTATATGAAAATTATTGGATGGGCTCCATCAATAACGTATTTTTCTTATTAGGCAAAATGATAATAAAATAATAGGTATGGTAAATTTAAGATATAATGTAACAAAAAGAATTGATTGCTAAAGGTTGTTCACATATTGGTTATGGAATTAGACCTACAGAAAGAAGAAAAAGGTTATAATAAAATAAACTTATATTTAGCTTTATTAGAAGAGCAAAAAAATAGGTGAAAAGAAAGTATTATTAGAATGTTTAGCGGATAATATAGGATCAAATAAGACGATACAAGCACTAGGAGGAGAATTAAAAAGAATCTAAAAATAGATAAGTGGGATAACGAATTAACAAATTATTATTGGATTGATGTAGATAAATCTATTGAAAAAAATATAAAAAAATTATATGAACCATTTATAGTAAAATTATTAGGTGTTATGTATTTGATATTCTTAATGATACAATATATTAATATGATATAGTAGTTAGAAAAATAGTATATAAATAAAAAAATAAAAAGGAAAATTAGTAATAACACATTATAGTTGTTTATAGTGTGTTTTTCTAAAAACAAAAATTTTATATCGATGAAAATTTTAAAAATTTAGAATATTTACACTTTTTATAAAAATTATCTTTATATAATAAATAATATTAAAAAAACAAATATATTAAGAAAAATATATTAAGAAAAATATATTGTATAATTATTATAAGGTGATTTTTATGGAAAATGAAAAAAATTATTAGAATATATTTCTAAAGAAGTAAAAAGGTAGAAATGTTGATTTAGATTATGTTATTAATCAAATACCATATAAAATTAGATTTCAAAAACCTGATTTTGAAAAAGGAATAAATATTCCTAGTATTATAGCTATACCACTTTGTGAAAAATAAGCAAAAGAATTATTTTAGAATCAAATAATTTTTGAAACTGATAATTTTGAAAAATATAATAAATCAAGGTATAGAAACTGGATCTAAATTAGTTAATTTAACCAAAGATAAACCTGGAGTAATTTCTTGTTCCTTTAATTCCAAAATGGTAAAAATTCAATATATTTTCAACAATTATCAAGAGGATGCTTTGAATTAGAACCAGAAGACAATTGCTATAGAATAGATGAGCAAATCGTTAAAAATGATTGATGAAGCTAAAATAACTGTTAAAGAAGAAATAGGAGTGGATTTAGAAGATAAAATATTTTTAAATGGTTATTCGAGTTCTGGAGTTTTCGCACAAAGATTTTCACTATTACATCCTGAATTAATACATACAGCGTGTATTGGAGGAGCAAGTGGAAGTATACCAGTTCCAATTAAGAATATTGGATATCCAATTGGTATATCTGATTATAAAGAATTAACAGGTAAAAGAATTTGACATGGATAGCTATTGTGAAATTGATTTTACATATTATGTTGGTGAATTAGAAACTATAAACAAAGTTACTACTAGATTTGATGATGATGGAAATCTGGCACCAATGCACGATATGAGTTATTTTGATGTAAGTGTTCCTTCATCTGTTGGAAGAAAACAAAGAGAAATTTTTGGATATAATATGTTTGAAAGAGCACAAAAACAGTCGAAGCGTTAAAAAGCAATGGGAATAAAGATTGAACATTATGTAATTCCTGGAAGATCACATAATAATAGATCAGGAAAAGGAGTTGGTGAACTAGCTGACCCAATCATAAATAATGCATATAATTCAAGTATTATTTTCCTCCCATGATATAAATATTAGTAGATAAATATTGGACAGAATATATAAAATGCTATGGAACCCTTTAGAGAGGAATATACTTAAAAGGATATGGTTAAGAAGCTTTTTGGAGATAGAATAAAGTATTCTTTTTGAAGTATTAGGATTAAGAAAATTAGAAAATGGATACTTTAAAGAAGATAAGGATATAAAGAAGAAACTTTTAGAAGACAAAGATTTGTATCAAGAGGTTCTGATAAAACAGAAAATGAATATATTACTGGAATAGATTAAACAATAGAAAATGGAAAAATTAAAAAAATGGTGATAATATTAACCAAGTGAGGAGATATAAAATATTTATATTGAGCTATCTCTGGTATTTGCCTACACGAACTTTTTCAAAGTACGGAGTCACTATTTAGTGTTTTATCGTGCTTTTTTTATTTTTTTGATAGGTGATTCACTAAAAAGAGAGGAAGTGAAATTTATATGGAAAAAAATATGAAATTGGTAAAATTTTATGCAACATCGTTTGATAATAATACTTTTGAGTTTATTGTGTTTAATGATAATACAATGGATTGTCCAACTCTAGGTGTTTGTTCTTTTAAAAAATAGAATTAAAACCAAGATTTGTTATGTGGGATGAAAAGAAATATTATAAGTATAATGTTCCAGCAAGTAATAAGGGAGAAGCTTCTCAATTGATTGGTAACTATGATATAGATGAAGATTTATTTGACTATTTAAAAACAAAATGGAATGATTAGATATAGTAATGATATGGCTTATTTATATGGCTTTAATGATAAGAATGGCTACGATAATTATACAAGACCTTATGGAGTAGGTAGTCCATATAAAATGGTCAAAGAAAAAGGAGCTATATTAGTAAAAACAAAGAAAAAGGACAATTTAATTAAAATCATAAGCACAATAACTCAAATAGTTTTTGTGCTTTTTTATATCGTAAGAGAAAAATAGAAAAATATGACATAATTATATATGAATATATAATATGGAGTAATGATAAATGGAAAAAAATTATATTTTGATGTACCATCGATTGAAAGAAAAAAATAATGCAATCGAGTATATTAATGAATATTATGAATACAAATCTGATATTAATGGTTCAGGTGATTTACATAAATATTTTGATAATTACGAAGGATAGCTAAAAAATTAGGAAAAAGATTAAACTATAATTCCGAGCGAAGAAAGAGTTACTGCTGGAACATATTTTTTTAGGTTTGAGAAAGTGATAAACGAATTTAGAAGAAATAAAAAAATGTCAATAAATTGTTGATAGTAGTGATTGTGTTAAAAAGTAGCAGAAAAATTACTAGAAAGAGGAATAGATACATTAGTAGATTTAGATTTAACAGATTTGTTTTTAAGTCCTGTTTATGGTTATAGTAAAAAAATTAGTTAAAAATTAAAATAGAATATTATTTATAATATTCTTTTCTTTTGATATATAGTAAAATGTAAATGATAAAAAGGAGAACAATAAAATGAAAACAATATATCAGCACTTATGAATTTAATTTCAGAAACAGAAAAATTTTTAAATTCAAAAGTGTATAGTATAGAAGATTATGCTTTTAAATATATCTATCGAAGAACTTGATGGTAGAGTTAATTTGATTGAAGATAATAAAGAAGAGTTTGATTTAAACTCGAAGATATAGAAAAATTCTAAAGAGTTATCAAAATTGAAAGCTATTTTTATATATACAATGAATTTAAATTAAGTGATGGTAGAACTATACAAGAAGCAATAGTTGATAATACTAATTTAAGAAAACTTAAGACAACATATGAAAATTTATTAACATTAAAAAAATACTAAAAAAAGAGTTACAGAAGTAAATAATTCATATTTTGAATCTAAGACATTAAATTTTGATAGAAAGAAATTAATAAAAACTTGAAGAAATAGATAGTGAAAATTCAAAAGACAGATTTTTGAAATTTCTAAGTTGAATTCTACAGAATTTACTATATAATTTATTGGTTCTACTAAGTTATTTTGTGGATTAAATAAAATAAATATTTTTAGCCATACATTCTTGTTGTTATTATTTTGTATATTTGTTCTAAAAACAAATTATAATTTATTTTTAAATTATATTTTAAAATTTATATATTCCAGTTTACAATTATTTATAGTTGACGTTAGAGTAAATATTGTTGGTTAAAAACGAAGACAATAAGAATGTAAACCAGTTTATTAAATATTCCAAATGGAGTGGTTTAATAGCTGGTTTTTAATTTAAGAATATAAAGAGTGTATAATAATTTTAAAGGTGTTTTTATGGAAAAAAATACAAAACAATTAATCAAAATGAAATATATACAATTAGTTTATATCGTGATAGTTTAAATTATTCTTCTACTTTTAGAGATTGTTTCTACTTTATATGAATTAGAGATTTAAAAATAGTATAAATGCTAATTCTATTTTTGAGAATTGAACTAGAACTAGCAACTGGTGATATAGCTTCTATTTAGACATTTAACTTGTATTGAATATATGGATAAAGAATTTAATAGAAAATATATGCTTATGAAGTAAATAATTTAAATTATATAAAAAGAAGAAGTAAAATAAATATAGAAAAATAAGGTTATGGGTTGATCAAAATGATAGTAATAGTTATTTGAATTTACTATATTTTTGTAATGAATTTTTATGAGTTAATAAAAGAAAAAGAAATAAAAGTTGTTAACATTGATAATTTTTCATAAGAATAGTTTAACTATGAATGATATGTTAAAAATAAAATAGATGAAAGAGTTTTATCTTTAGATGAAATTAAAAATTATAGTAAAAAGTGGGATAATATAATAAAAATAAATAGTGATATTAGAAATGTTTCAAATGGAATAGTAAAAAAATTTAAAATATGAGTATTTGGCAAGAAAAAGCACTAGATATTATAAAAACTAGGAAGAATTAATAGAATGAAAGCTATTATAAACTTACAAAACAGTGATATATTAAACAATAATAATCCTTTAATTTATAATTATATTATTAACTGTTTTATAACAAATGGTTCTGTAAAAACAATATTTAATTTCTGATAAATTATTATCTGAATATGAAAAAGAAGATGAATATAGAAATAATGAAATAGAATACGATAATTCTATTAGATGTTGTTTGTAGCAAATATTGTTGATAGAAGAATATATGGTGAAAATCATATTTATAAATATGGAACAAAAGACTTTTCTACCTGGAACAAAAGTATATGTAGCACCTCTCAATGGGGAGATGGAGGAGATTATCGAGTAGTTATTGGAAAAAGCAAGAAACAAGAAAAAAATTTAGTTGAAGCAGTTGTAAAAAGAGAAAAATATATGTAATTTTAGATTACAAAATATATATTCATCTAGAGTTATCAATAAAATTGCTTTGTCTAAAAATTATTGGTGGGAAAGTAGAGATAAGGATTGGATTACAAATGATGCAAAAAGATAAAAAAATACTGATTGCTTAAAAATCCAAAAAGAGTTATTAATGTTACAAAAAGAAGAATTTTTAGCTAATTTAAATAAACTCCATTTGAGTTATGAAGGATTTATGAGAATAACAAAAAGCTTGAATTTATCTGATAATTTAGTTATAGATTATTGTAGAAATAAAAATAAAAGATCAAAATTGTAATATTTATAGAGTTGGTAGTAAATGGTATTGTGAAATAGATGATATAAAAATTATAGTAAATGTTTATAGTTATGAAATATTATCTGCTAAAAACAAACTTTTTAAAAATAAAAACTTAGTATATAAAAATACTTATGATTAATAACTTCTATATGATATACTTATTTAAATAAAATATAGAATTGAGGATTTTCATGAAAGTAATAACTTTTCAAACTAAATCAGCTTTTAGAATACTTGATAAAAATGGTTATTTAATATGCGAAAATAAATATGTTGATATAGAAAAAGTCGGTCCTACTTATAACTGGCTTATAAATAACATGAATAAAAAGTAGAAAAATAAAACTAGAGCTAAATATCCAATTTGGTGTTGGGTAAAATGTAATGATTCTATTTGTCCACCCTAAAACATAAAAGGTAAAAAGAGTTGAAGGGTTTGATGTAAAAATTACTTTTCAATGTAAAAAGAATCAGAAATATTCATAACAGATTTTAGAAGATATTCATTTTTGTTAAGTAACCTTTATGTTCCTGATAATAACAATGATAAAGATAAATTTGAAAAACTTTTAAAAAGATTATAAAAATAACAAAAAGAAGAATTAAAAAGCATATGTTAGAAAAGATAAATTTAATGAATGTAGAAATGATAAAAGAGTTTTTAGAAGTATGTAACATAATAGAGAAAAGCTTTTGATAAATGTATTACTACTGATAGTAATATTTTACAAGGTTGTGTTTGGAAAATAGATTATAATCAAATAGAGACTATAGAAATATTATCAAAAGATGATGGTTATGTTTATGGCTCTTTAAATTATAAAAGAAAAAAATGGTAAAAGAAGGGATTGATATCTGAATATTATAAAAATGTTAAAATAAAAATAAAATATATAAAGTTATGAACTTAATTGTTTATATTAAAGGAATGTGAATGAAAAGAATATTAGATAGATTATTTGTAATAGCACCATATATAACAATACAATTGCTATTTTATTTATTAATAATTAATTGGTTTTATGAAATTCTGTACTAATATTTTTTAGTATTATTTCTTTAGCTTTTTATATTTCGCTTGATTTATGATGAAAAGGAAGAAGGTTCTTATAAGTTTATTTGGATATTTATTTTGTTTTTTTATACCAATATTTGGATCGTGGTTATATTTTTTTCTTCTGCTAATAAGAAAACTTCAAAGCCTATAATGAAAAATAGAAAAAGGTAAAAAGATGTAAAGTTTAAAAATTTTACCTAATAAAAATGTAGAAGAAGAACTAAAAAAAGATGATAAGTTTATATATGATATATTTAGTTATGTTACTAAACATACTAATACTAATATAAATTATGTTGAATATTCTAAATATTACTCTTTAGGAGATGAGATGTATTTAGATATGATAAAAGAATTAGAAAAAGCAGAAAAATTTATATTCTTAGAATACTTTTATATTATCTAAAGGTAAATTTTTAAATTCGATTATGAAAATATTAGAAAAAGTTAAAGAAAATGTAGATGTTAGAATTTTATATGACGATTTTTGGTAGCATGACTACATATTCTTTTTAAAAAAATATTTTTTTATATTAAATAAAAAAAAGGAATAAAGTGTAATGTTTTTTTAATCCAGTTACTTTTTATTACTTCTACACTAAATAATAGAGACCATAGAAAGATGATGATAATAGATAATAAAGTAGCATTTAGTGGAGGAATAAATATAGCGGATGAGTATATTAATGAAAAAGTTAGGTTTGGTCATTGGAAAGATATAGGCTTTCAAATAAGAGGGAAAGCAGTAGAAAATTATACATATATGTTTATGGAATTTTTGGAATGCATATTCAAAAAAATAAACTTACTGATATTATTTTTTTAAAGATATTAATATTACTAGTAAAAAAAGATGGATATATTCTTTCTTATTATGATTCTCCAAATTATAAAGAAGAAATAACTAATAATTTATATATAAAATTATTAAATAACAGTAAAAAAATATGCTTTGGTTTTATACTCCGTATTTAATGGTTAATGAAAAATTAAAAAGCATTGAAATCAGCAGTTAAAAGAGGTATTGATGTAAAAATATATATACCTAAAATACCAGATAAGAAAATAGCGTATAAAAATGACATTAAGTTATGCTATTGAATTAGCTAAAGAAGGTATAGAAATATTAACGTATACACCAGGATTTTTTACATGCCAAAAGCAGTATTGATAGATGATATATTAGCATGTATTGGAACAGTTAATTTAGATTATAGAAGTTTGTTTTTAACTTTTTGAATCCAATTCGATTTTTTTATAAAAATGAAATAATTAAAGATTTAAAAAGGACTTTTTAATAACTTATAAAAAGTGTTCTAAATTATCTAAAAAAAGTGATTAGAAAGAACGAAAAGAATAACTAATAAGATAATAAATAAAAATATTAAGATTTCTATCTCCTTTATTTTTAATGTATAATAGGTTTAGTTTATTTGGAATAATATAATGAAAAATAAATTTTTAAAGAATTATGATGAATTTTTTTGGATTTTTATAATAGGAAGTTTTTATAGGATTTATTCATGAAAATTTACTAATGATTTTTCAAAGGACAAAATGGAATTAAGACAAGGTCTTATATATGAACCTTTAATTCCAGTTTATGGAATTGGCTTTTTGATTTTGTATATAATTTATTCAATTAGTAATCTAAGTAAAGATAATAATTTGTTGTCTATATTAAAAGGTTTTTATCTTGGGATTTCTAGGTGGTGGAATAATAGAATATGTATTTTCTTTTTACAAGAAAAACTATTTGGAACCATATCGTGGGATTATTCTTATTTATCATTTAATTTTGATGGTAGAACAAGTTTGTTTCACATGATTTTTTGGGAATATTAGGACTTTTGTTTTTCTCTTTTTATAATACCTTTGATAGATAAACTTCTAAGAAATATTTCAAATTACAAATGGATTACAAGAATAATAACTTATATTTTAATATTTGATTGCACTATATCTTTTTAGCTTGTTATAGACAAAATGAAAGAAGATATAATAAAGAAGCAAGTAATATTTTTGGAAACATTATTAGATAAGTATTATCCAGATAAATATTTAAACAGCATTTTTTTAATAATGCTAAAGTAGTGAAAAGGAAAAAGTTAATGGAAAATAAGAAAATATCATATAAAGAGTTCAAAAATATAGATGAATATTTAGAGAGTTTAAAAAAATAACAGATGGTGTTAATGAAAAATAAACAAAGAGTATTTATATCAAGAAATTAGAGATAACCTAGATTTATTAAAGGATGAAGAAGCAAGTATTAACGAAATAGAAATAACTGATGAGGATATTATATTAAGAAGTGGTAATTCTATATTTCATATTCATGTAGAAGATGAAGAAAAATTTAAAAATATTCATGTTTTTATCATCAAAGTTAGAAACATATAATACATCAAAATATTTAGTTAAAGATACAGCTTTAATAACTTTAGACAAAAACAGGAGACTATACAGTTACTGATAATATCAGAGATGTAGTAAGAGATAGTCAACTGAAAAAAATAAAAATTGTAGTATTCATGCTATGTCTAAAATAAGGAATTTTACAAAAAGAAGGTTTACAAACTAGTGAAGTTATAATGAGTTCAAAAAGAACAATATCTTATGAAGAAGATATAGATTTTTATAGTTTTGGAGGAACGTTACTTTTGAGTAATTCTGATCATATTACTGTTGCTAAAAGAGTATATTTTGACGTAATAAATTATAGTGAAATTAATAATAAAGGTAATGAAAATATAGTGGGTATCAAGAATTATCAAATAAAAATGGATATAGGAAATTTTTGGTAAAAGATAAAAGTTTTGGGAAGAGAAGAAATAGATAAACTTAGTGAAGAAGAAATTAAAGATAAACTTTTTAGCAGAAAAAGACAAAAATTAGAACATTATTGGAAGAACAATATACAGTAAATAGAGAAACATTTAATTTTTAAAAATGCTAAGTTAAAGTCAGAAGACATTTTAAAAAGAAAATAAAAATACTTTTGAATGGTATTTTTCTTTATTGACAAAAATAAAAATTATATACTAACTTTTATATATTTGGAGATGAAATGGAAACGATAAGTGAAAGAATAGAAAAACTAAAAAAAGTATCATCATAAATTAATAGATAAACTATTAAAATTATATATTTATGAAGAATCTAGTAAATATATAGATAAACTTTTTGAAATAGAATTGAATGATTTTAAGAGTTTGCATAAATTAAGATGTTTAGATATGAGTAATAGAGATTATTTAATAGTAAGTGTAATGGATCAGTATAAAAACATGTAGATAAAGAATTTTTTAAAAGAAGATTTATATAGGAAAATTTGTAATCGTTATGATTTATATATAGATGAAAAACATTTAATAAAAAAATAATAATAGTTATTCTAAAAACAAAATGAAAAATTAATATTAAAAATAGATAATTAAGATATTTATAAATATTGTATTAAGGTGCTATAATATATAAATAGAGGTTAATATGGAAGATGATATACTTATAACGCCTACAAATGAGAGTATTGATAATATTACTAAAAAAAGAAGAAGTAGTAGAATTTACTGATATGGATAATTTTATTCAAAATAACGATTCTGTTAATGAAACTATAGTGTTTAAAGAAAAACAAGTTGAAGAAGAAATTGATCCTACCGAGATTAATATTGAAAGTGTTAAAAAGAAAGAAAATGGATTATCATTTTATAATAAATATAGCTATATTTATAACAATATTTATAGTTTTGTTAACTGGAATATTAAATGCTAACAATATAAGAGTAAGAATATCAAAAATATTGTGAATATTTAAAAACTGCAGATTATAAGAAAATAGAAGAGTATACTAATAATAAAAAAATAATTTTTTTATAAATGAATTAGAAGATGTTAACAAAAATAATATTACTTGTATAGTTATAGATACAGGAGAAGAATTAAAAGAAGAAGATATAAAGTTATTAAATAAGCAGAAGCTTTTTGATAAGAAAATAACTAAAAGCTTATAGAGTTTTAATTAATTATAAATTAAATAGTAAAGAAGATAATTTTGAAAAATAAAAAGTTTGATTATAGTTAAAGTTGATAATAACTGGAAGTTATTAAACCCTAATAACTATAATTAATTGGAGGAAAAATGATGGATAACAATAAAAAAATTAGAACAAGATTTGCACCAAGTCCAACAGGTTTTATGCATATCGGAAATTTAAGAAGTGCTTTGTTTGACTATTTAGTTGCAAAAACATGAAAATGGAGATTTTATACTTAGAATAGAAGATACTGATCAAACAAGACAAAAAGAAGGCGCAGTAGAGTTTATTTATAAAACTTTAGATTTGTGTAATTTAAAATATAGATGAAGGGCCCTAATAATCCAAAAGATTGTGGACCATATATCCAAAGTGAAAGAAAAAGTATTTATTTAAAATACGCTGAAGAATTAGTAGAAAAAGGGAGAAGCATACTACTGTTTTTGTGGTGAAGATAGGTTACAAGAATTAAGAGAAGAAGCAGAACTTATGAAGGTTACATTTATGTATGATGGTAAATGTAAAAATATACCTTTAGAAGAAGCTAAAAAGAGTAGCTAATAATGAGCCATATGTTATTAGACAAAAAGATGCCAAAAAGAAGGTGTTACTTCTTATGAAGATTTTAGTATATGGAAAAATATCAGTTGAAAAATAAACTTTTTAGAAGATCAAATTTTTAATTAAAAAGCGATGGTTTTCCAACATATAATTTTGCTAATGTAATAGATGATCATTTTGATGAATATTACTCATGTAGTTAGAGGAAACGAATACTTATCTTCAACTCCTAAATATTTATTACTTTATAAATCTTTTGGTTTGGGAATCACCAGTTTATATTCACTCACCTCATATTATAAGAGAAGATGGACATAAGTTATCTAAGAGAAATGGTGATGCAAGCTTTTATGGATTTATATGAAGTTGGTTATTTACCTGAAGCTATAATAAATTATTTAGCACTTTTTAGGATGGACGCATCCAGATAATAAAGAAATATTTACACTAGAAGAATTAACAAGAGATTGGGACAGTACTAGAATAAGTAAATCTCCTGCAGTATATGATATAAAAAATTAAGATGGATAAATTCTCATTATATTAAAAAAATGACTTTTGAAAAATTTAAAGAATGGATTATACCTTTTATAATTAAAAATATTCTTTAGATGATAAAGATGAATCTTGGATAAATAGATTACTTGAAATTTATCAACAACATATATCTTATGGTGAAGAAATAATAGAAGAAATTTCAATATTTTTGAAGATATAGATAATATTAATGAAGAAGAAAAAGAAATTTTTAAAAGAAGAAGCATCTATTAAAAACAGTTGAATCTTTTTAAAAAAACATATAGAAGAATTAGAAAAATTTTACTGAAGAAAATATAGTAGAAATTATTAACAAAGTAAAAAGAAGAAACAGGTAATAAAGGAAAAAGTTTATTTATGCCTATAAGAATAGTAAGTAGTGGTTTGATGCATGGACCTGAATTATCTGCAACTATATATTTACTAGGAAAAGAAAAGGTATTAAAAAGGTTAAATAATGAAAATTTATAATACTCTTACAAAAAAACAAGAAGAATTTATTCCTCATCAAGAAAAACATCGTTAATTTATATACTTGTGGACCCTACAGTATATAGTTATGCACATATTGGTAATTTAAGAACTTATATTTTTGAAGATATATTAGAAAAATCATTGAAATTTTTTGGGATAGATGTAAGAAGAGTAATGAATATTACCGATATAGGTCATTTAGAAAATGATTCTGATACTGGTGAAGATAAAATGCAAAAAGCTGCTCTTAAAGAACATAAAAAGTATCAGAAATAGCAGATTTTTATACAAAAAGTTTGTAGAAGATTGTGAAAGTTTGAATATTAAGATTCCTAAAATATTTGAAAAAGCTAGTGATAATATTCCTTTTACTATAAAAATGATTGAAAAATTATTGAAAAATGGTTATGGATATGTTTCAAACAATAATGTTTATTTCGATGTTAAAAAGTTTAAAGATTATTATGAATTACCAGGTAATAGAAATAATCAACAAGTAGGTGTTAGAGAAACAGTAGATTATGATTCTAACAAAAAAAGAATCAAGAAGACTTTTGCATTATGGTTTACAGATTCTAAATTTAAAAATCAAGAAATGAAATGGGATTCTCCTTGGGGTTATGGATATCCTGGATGGCATATTGAATGTAGTGGTTTAGCTATTAAAAATTTAGGTGAATATTTAGATATTCATTGTGGAGGAGTAGATAATATATTTCCACATCACACTAACGAAATAGCTCAATCAGAAGCTTATTTAGGACATAAATGGTGTAGATATTTTATGCATGGAGAACATTTGAATTTGAAAAATGCTAAAAATGAGTAAATCTTTAGGTAATGTAATAACTGTTGATACATTAAAAGAAGATAATATAGATCCGCTTGCATATCGTTTAACTTGTTTACAAAGTCATTATAGATCACAACTAGTTTTTAGATTTAGAAGAAATAAAGAAAAATGGTAATTTATTAAATAGATTAAGAAATAAGATTAAAAAAATTAGAAGATAAAGAAGATGTGTCAGAAAATGTAATAAAAGAATATTTGGATCAATTTAAAGATGCAATAAACAATGATTTAAATACATCTCTTATGTTAAAAACAATGTATGATGTTTTAAAAAGTGATATATCTGATTCTAACAAAATATATTTATTAAAAAGAATTTGATAAGGTTTTAAGTTTAGATTTATTTAAAGAAGAAGAAATAGATAAAGAATTAGTTAAATATATAGAAGAAAAATTGAAGAAAGAAATAAAGCTAAGATTGAAAAATTATCAATTAGCAGATGAAATAAGAGAAGAATTAAAAGAAAAAAATATAATTTTTAAAAAGATACAAAAAGAAAAAAACTTTGTATGAGATAGTGAGGTAGAATATGAAAAGAATGGATAGAATGATTACAGTATTATTAGTTGCTTTTAGTTGTAGCAGTATTGTCTATAACTGCAATTATAATATTTAATAGAAATACTTATAAAAACTCCAATAAAAAAATTATATGAAGCAATAAATGATGTAGATAAGTTAGCTAATAGTTATCATAATTGTTTATCAAAAATGAAGCATTTAAAACTGAATTAGAAAAGTCAAATAGCTCCGATAAAAATTATAATTTTAAATATGAATATTCTATAAAAAAACAGCAAGATCATTATCTAAAAAAAGAGTTAGAAGAATATAAAAATAATTATAAATATGTATGTAAAAACAGATGTAGAAAAAGCTATGAAGTAGAAGTTTCACAGACAACTATAGTAAAACAATGAAAAATCAACAGATAATAAAAAGATATTAGTAGGTCTTATTGATGGAAAATGGTACCTTATTAAATAACAAAAATTTATTAGAAGTTAATCCTTTGGTTTTTGCATATATAGGAGATGCTATATATGAAGTTTTTTATTAGAGAACAAAATGTTAATAAAAGGTATTTTGTAAAATAAAATGATTTAGCAAAAGAAACATTGAAGTATGTTAACGCTAAATCACAAGCATATTTTCTAAAAAGAAAATGATCGATAACGAGATATTAGATTTTCGAAGAAATAAATATTGTCAAAAGAGCAAGAAATTCTAAGTCTAATCATAAGCCAAAAAGTTGTGATATAGTAACATATAAACATGCTACTGCATTAGAAAGTTTAATTGGATACTTATATTTTTAAAGATAAAAATAGATTAGAATATATTTTTAAATTATATATATAAAATAAAAATCAGTATTTAACTGATTTTTGATATAATAAAAACGGAGTAAATTTATATGTTAGTATGTGAAGAAATGTAGCAAAAAGAAATATTGCTAAAAAGATAATAAAAAATGTTATTTGCAAGAAGGTTTTTAAAGAAGAAACAATACTTTTCTTTATTAGAAAAGAAAAAATTAAAATTAATTATTTTGATAAAAATAATAAGGATGATTTTTTAAAAATGCCTCATCAAGGTATAATCTTAGATATTGAAGATTTTAAATATTCTCCTATCGAAGATTTAAAATGTAGAAAATGCTAAAATTATTATTTTTAGATCATTTAGAAGATCCCTCATAATCTAGGGCGCAATAGTTAGAACAGTAGAAGCAGCTAATTTAACTGGAATTATTATTCCAAAAGATAGAGCAACTGATGTTAATTATACTGTTGTAAAAACAAGTGCAGGAGCAATAGAAAATGTAAAAATCTCTCAAGTAACTAATATTAATAGTACAATTTTAAAATTAAAAGAGTTAGGTTTTTGGATAGTTGGAACTACACTTGAAGCCCAAGAAGATTTTTAAAAATATAGATTATTCTGGTAAGATTGCTGTAGTAATAGGAAACGAAGGAAAAGGAATAAGTGAATCCACAATCAAGCATTTAGATTTTAATGTAAAAAAATTCCTATGTATGGTACAACTAATAGTTTGAATGCATCAGTTGCAGCTGCTCTTATGATTTATGAAATTGTAAGAAAAAGGCAAGGATGAATAAAGATAAAAAAATTATTAGAATATAAATATTTAGTAGTTAATTTAGCAAATAAATACATAAAAACAATATCCATTTTATAAAAATGATTATGAAGATTTTTATCAAGAAGGAATGATTGGACTTAATGATGCAATAGATAAATACGATTTTTAATGAAAAAGCAAGTTTTACAACTTTTTGCATATATTTGTATTAGGGCAAGAATGAATAATTGGTTTAGAAAAATCTTAATAATACTTTTAGAGATAAAAAGAAGAAATAGAAGAAGATTTTTGTTAGTGAAAATAGATTAGAAAATGATATTGTTTTTTTATGAATTTAAAAGATAAGATAAAAAGAATATAAGTTTAATTTAAGTTTAGATGATTCACAAATATTTGAATTGTATATTAACGACTTTAATTCAAGAGAAATATCAGAACTTTTAGAAATTAAACAAAAAGAGTAGAATATAAAATATTAAAAAAATAAAAAGATTTATTAAAAGAAGATATTAAAAATTAGGTGGGTATATGAAAGTAATTATAATAGGTGCATGTTCAAAAATAGGAACCGAATATGTTAAATTGTTATCAAAAAGAAAATGAATTAATTTTTAATTGATACTGATAAAGAAAAATTTAATAAATATTCAAAAATAAGTATAAAGGAAAAAGTAAATATGCAAATAATTGCAACCGATATTTCTTTAGAGTCTAAAAATAAAAAGAAATTTACATTTTTATAAGAAAAGAAAAAAACCAGAATTTATAATTAATAATTTAAGTTTTTTTATAACAATGATAAATTTTTTTCGATAATGATACTAAAGAAACTAATTATGAATATCAACTTAATTGTTTATATTTATTTAGCAAACTGTTTTTTTAAGAGATATGATAAAGAATAATAATGGTGTTATTCTTAATACAATTTCAGTAGATTTTTATAATCGAAATCTTTTTAAATGCTGATTATTTAGCTTTAGAAATGTACTTGAAAAGAATTAACTAGATATGTAAACCAAAACAATAAAAAGAAAAAAATTAAATATTCGTTTTTTTGTCTCTTTTATTGAAAAAAATAAAAAGATTTAAATTCTATCGCTAAATACAGTTTAAAAATAAATTCTAAAAAAATACTGATATTAAATTGAATTTTTATATAAATTATATAAGATGTTTAATAAGGAGTAATATATGAAAAAGATATTTGTGATATTAATGTTAGCTTTTTTTATTAGTTTCTTGTAATCAAGTAAAAAGAAGAAAAAAACAAGCCTAAAGAACAAGAAAATATAAAAAGAAGATATCTTAAATACTGAGGTTAATGAAGAAATTAATCCTAACTTAGATTCAGAAATAACAACAGAATAGAAATAGTAGATTTTACTATTTCTATTTTTTAAATTTATAGTAGCGAAAAATATTTTTTTGGTATAATACAAAAAGAGTGAAAAGCTCCTTGCTAGAAATAGCCAGTAAAGACCAGAAGGAGGTGGAAAAATATGCGCAATTATGAAATAATGTTTATCGTTAGACCTAATCTTGAAGTAGCTGAAATCAAAAAAAGTAGCTGAAGATTACAAAGCATTAGTTTTATCAACAAAAAGCACAAAATGTTGAGTTAAAAAGAAATGGGTCAAAGAGAATTAGCATATGAAGTTAAGAAATTTAAAACAGGATACTATTTCTTATTAACTTTCAAAACTGATGATGTTAAAGATATAAAAGAATTCGATAGAGTAGCAACAATAAGTGAAAATATTATTCGTCATTTAATAGTAAAAAGATGAAAAATAATAGGAGAAAATATGAATAAAGTATTTTTTTAATTGGTAGATTAACAAGAGATCCAGAACTTAGATATACGACAACTCAAGCAGCTGTAGCAAATTTTTCTATAGCTGTGGATAGAAATTTTAGAAGAGAAGATGGAACTCAAGAAACTGATTTTTATAAATATTGAAGTATGGAATAAAACCAGCTGAAAAATGTAAACAAATATTTAAAAAAAGGGAAGTCAAGTTGCTATAGATGGAAGTATTAGAATGGATAGATTTAACGATAAAGATGGTAATGCTAGAACTACATATAGAGTTGTAGCTACAAATGTACAGTTTTTATCTAAAGTAGATTCAAGCGATATGGAGTCTGGAGTTAGTTCAGTAAGACCATCTGATTTTTAGCGTTGATGATACAACAGATATATATTCTGATTTTTGGAAAAAGACATCAAAGTAGATGAAATTAGCGATGAAGAATTACCTTTTTAAGGAAAGGAAATAAATAATGGCAGATTATCGTAATAATAGAAGAAAAAGTATGCTTAATATGTAGTGGTAAAGAAGTAAATTATAAAAGATGTAGAAACTTTATCAAAACTTATTAACGAAAGAGGTAAAATATTACCAAGAAGAGCTACTGGTGCGTAAAGCTAAAGATCAAAGAATTATTGCAAGAGAAATTAAGAAAGCTAGAGCAATAGCACTATTACCATTTGCAAGAGATTAATTGTCAAACAAAAAAATAAAATAACAATATAAATATTTATCTATCATAATTATTTTGTATAATTATGATAGATAGGTGATAGTATGAAAAATAAAAAAAGTAGTTTTAAAAATGTTTTTATCAGCTTCGTTTTCATACTATCTTTTTATACTTTTAAATATTTATAATTCTTGGCAAAAAAATAAATAAAATAAAAAGAAAAATAGCAACTGAAAAAGAAATAATAAAAATTAAAGCAAAAAAAGAAGAAAAAAATTAAATTCTGATGTTGAAAAAAATTAAAAATCCTGAATATGTAGCAAGATATCTTAGAGAAAAATTTTTATATTCTAAAGAAGGTGAGTACATTATTAGGATTCCTAAAAGGTGAAGCGTGAAAGAAGTAATTAAATATATAGAAAAACTAAAAATTAAAGAAAAATGATAACGTTGTTTGTGCAGTATCTGGAGGGCCTGATTCTATGGCTCTTTTAATCATTTTAAAATCTTTAAAAGATGCATATCGTTTTTAATCTTATAGTGGCTCATGTTAATCATCATTTAAGAAAAGAAAGTGATAAAGAAGAACGATATATAAGAGAGTTTTGTGAGAAAAAAATTCATTGATATTTGAAATCTATGATTACTTTCCAAGAGATTTGAAAAATTTAGAAGCTAAGGCCAGAGAAGCAAGATATGAATTTTTTTGAAAAAAATGGTAGATAAATATAAGGCAAAAATATTTGTTTACTGCTCATCATTCAGATGATCTTATTGAAACTATTTTAATGAAACTTGTAAGAGGTAGTACAATAAATGGATATAAAGGGTTTAAAAATAGAAGATAAAAAGATCTACATATACTTTTATGTAGACCGCTTCTTCTAGCTGACAAAAAAAGAGATTATAAAATATTTAAAAGAGAAAAAAACAAAAAAATATTTTTATTGATAAAACTAATAAAAATAAGCTTATTTACAAGAAATAGATATAGACTTAAAAATTATTCCACTTTTTGAGAAAAGAAAAATCCTAATATAAATAATTCGTTTTTTTAGATTATTCTTTAGCAATAGATGAAATGAATAGTTATATAGATAAAAAAAGTTGAAGATATTTATCTTGATATTGTCATAAATAAAAAAATAAATTTAGAAAAAAATTTAATAAAGAAGATATTATAATTAGAAAAATATTAGAAAAATTTTTTTAGAAGAAGAATATGAATCAGATATAGTTGAAATAAATAAAAGGCATATAAATTCTATTATAAATCTAACTGAAGATTATTCTGGTAAAAAGACATTAGATATGCCTTTTAATAAAGTTTTAGTAAGAGAATACAAAGAATTATATTTTTTTGTAGAAAATCATTATATTCAAAAAGAAGAAATTTTAGATAAAAATAAAGTTTTTAATATGTTTAAAAATATATTTAGATAAAGATGGGAATTTAGATAATAATTTTGTTATGAGAGTAAATAAAAAGATATAAAATTACCTCTTATTATAAGAACTATTGAAGAAGATGATAGTATTATCTTAAATAATTTAGGAACAAAGAAAGTAAAAGATGTATTTAAAGATAGTAAGGTAAAAGAAGAAATAAGAAAAATATTATCCAGTTATTACAGATAGTAATAATAAAAATAATTTTTATTCCAGGTATAAAAATCCAACATACTTAAGAAAAAACAGATAAGTATGATATAATAATCACATGTGAATTGAAGGAGGAAATATGAAAAATAAAAATAAATAAAGCTTTAGTACCATATATTAGTCTTTTATCAATAGCATTAGTAATTTTTTATAGTGTTTTTGTTTACTAGATATAATCACAAAAGTATATCTTATTCAGAATTATTAAAAAAATATTAATGAAAATAAAATAGAAGAAATAGAGGTAACTCCTAATCAAAAATTCAATATATGTAATAACAGGTAGATTAAAGGGAGCTAAAGAATATGATAGATTTGTAGTAAAGACACCTTTATCTGATAATACACTAAATGAATTATTAGTTAAAAATGATAAGAAAAGAATTAAAAATATAACTTAGTTATAAAAAGTGATACAAGTAAAAAAATGAATTAGTTTCTGTATTATTAAACTTTGGTCCAATAGTAGTTCTTTTAGCATTAGCAGGTTGGTTTATTACTAGTCAATTACAATCTGGAGCAAAAGGTTTAGATTTTGGTAAGAGTACAGCTAAATTAAGTACTAAGCCAAAATTTAAATTTAAAGATGTAGCTGGATTAAAAGAAGAAAAAGAAGAAGTAGAAGAAATGATAGACTTCTTAAGAAATCCTAAAAAATTAAAAGTTATGGGAGCAAGAATTCCAAAAGGATTTTTATTAGTAGGTCCACCAGGAACTGGTAAAACTTTACTTGCTAAAGCGGTAGCTGGAGAAGCTGGAGTGCCATTTTTCTATATGAGTGGATCTGATTTCTTAGAATTATATGTTGGAGTTGGAGCTAGTAGAGTAAGAGATTTATTTAAAGAAGCTAAAAAAAGCAGCACCATGTTTAATATTCATCGATGAAATAGATACAATTGGTAGAAGAAGAGGATCTGGAAATGGTGGAGGACACGATGAAAGAGAACAAACTTTAAACCAATTACTTAGTGAAATGGATGGATTTGAAGATAATGAAGGTGTTATTGTAATAGGTGCTACAAATAGAGCTGATGTATTAGACCCAGCTTTACTTAGAGCAGGAAGATTTGATAGACAAGTAACAGTTGATTTACCTAATAAAGATGAAAGATTCGATATTTTAAAAGTACATGCTAAAAAAATAAAAGTTTTTAGCAAATGAAGTAGATTTAAAAAAATATAGCAGCTAGAACTCCTGGATTTAGTGGAGCTGATTTAGAAAAATGTTTTTAAATGAAGGAGCACTTTTAGCTGTTAGAAGAAATAAAGATCAAATAACAATGTTAGAAATAGATGAAGCTACTGATAGAGTGATTGGTGGACCATCTAAAAATTCTAAAAAATATACTGATCACGAGAAGAAAGTTGTTGCATATCATGAAGCTGGTCACGCTGTAATAGGTATTAAACTTAAAGATGCAGAACAAGTACATAAAATTACTATCATTCCAAGAGGAGATGCAGGTGGATATACTTTAATGTTACCTAAAGAAGAAAAAAATATTTGGCAACTAAAAATGAACTTTTAGAAAGAATAGTTGGGTTATTTGGAGGACGTGCATCAGAAGAAATATATTTTTGAAGATGTAACAACAGGAGCTCATAATGATTTTGAAAAAGCTACTAAAATAGCGAGATCTATAGTTACTGAATATGGAATGAGTAAACTTGGACCAGTTCAATATGAACATAGATCAAGTGGTTATTATTTAGGAGAAGATACTAGAGTTAAAAAAATTATTCTGATCATGTAGCGTTAGAAATAGATCAAGAAGTTCAAAAGATACTTCAAGAATGTTATGAAAAAGCTAAGAAGATAATAAAAGAAAATGATAAATTATTAAAACTTCTAGCTAATACTTTGTTAGATAAAAGAAACTTTAAATAAAGAAGAAATAGATTCTTTAGTAGAAACTGGGAAATTACCAGAAGCAAAAGAAGAAGTAAAAGAAGAAACTGAAAAAGTTTCTAAAAAAAGCAACTAAAAAAATAAAAAGGAGAGTAAGTTTTTATAACTTACTTTTTATTTAATATGAAAATTGGAAATGTAAATTTGAAAAATAATTTAGTATTAGCTCCTATGGCTGGTTATACTGACTTAGCTTTTTAGAAAGTTATGTAAAAGAATATGATTGTGGTCTTGTAGTTACAGAAATGATAAGTGATAAAGCTATTCTTTATGATAATAATAAAACATTAAATATGTTAAAAATAGATGAGTTAGAAAAGACCTGTTTGTATTCAATTATTTGGTGATTCAGCTAAAAGTTTAAAAAGAAGCAGCAGTTAAAATTTGTAAACTTGCAAAAACCTGATATGCTTAACATTAATATGGGATGTCCCTGTTCCTAAAATTGCTATTAGATCAAAAGCTGGTTCTTCTCTTATGAAATATCCAGAGTTAGTTGGAGAAATAATAAAAGAAGTAAGTTCTGCAGTTGATGTGCCATTAACTGTAAAAATTAGAACAGGTTGGGATTTAAACTCAATAAACTGTGTTAAAATAGCACAAATAGCAGAATTAAATGGTGCTAAAGCTATATTTATACATGGTAGAACTAGAAGTCAAGGATATAGTGGTAAAAGCTGATTGGGATTTAATAAGAAAAGTTAAAGCAGCAGTTAATATCCCAGTTATAGGAAATGGTGATATTGAAACGTATCAAGATGCTAAAGAAAAAAATTAGAATATTCTAAGGTTGATGGTTTGATGATAGGAAGAGGATGTCTTGGAAAAACCATATATCTTTAAAGAGATAAATGATTATTTAAATTATAATAAAATTCAGATAATAAAACTGGAAAAGAAATAATAGATATAGCATTAAAACATATAGAATATGCTTTAGAAGAAAAAAAGATGAAAGACAAGTTGTACTTGAAATGAGATCGATACTAGGCTTTTTATTTAAAAAGGTATAAAAAAATTCTAAAAGAAATAAAAGTTGAAATAAATAAAATTAACAATATTTATGATATAATAAACTTTACTAAAAAAACATTTAAGGAGACTTTATAATATGAGTAGAAAAAAAGAATATTAGCATATATTTTTAGATAGTATGGTTTTTAATTCTTTTTAGCAGCTTTTTTTAACAGGACCAATTCAATCAAACGATAAAAAAAGTAAGTGAAGAATTTAAAAATTATAGTGAAAAAAATAGTAAATTTAACAGCAGAATATAAAAAAATTCTTCTTCTAATGATGCTAAAAAAATTATTAGAATTAGAAAATAGAATTAAAAATTTAAGCGAAAAAAACAAAAAGAAAGATCAATATAAACATAGATACAGTTTATATTTCTTATCACAAAAAGTTATTATATTGTTGTTAACTATAGTATATTTTGTAATTTTTCCATTATTTAATGATGGTCAAACATTATTTAAAAAAAGATTTTTAAAATTAAAGTTGAATATCAAAAATCTAACAAGTTTCTTATTGAGAGAAGAATTAGCAAGAAACTTTATTTGTACATCTTTTATATTATATTTGTTATCAGGAATTAATTATTCATTGTTTTTCTTTATATATAAAATATGTAACACCAATAACTTTATCTTTTATGCTAATTAATTTATTAGTATTTATAGTTAAGAAAAAAAGCAATACATGATATAATATCAAAAAAACAAATGTAGTGGAGGTATAATGAGAACATTTTCAGAACAAGAGATTATTAGGAGAAAAAAATTAGATGAAATAAGACAAAAATAGACAAAGCTTATCCTGATAGATATGAATTAACACATAGTTTAAAAAGAAGCATCTATTTTTGGAAGATGGTACTACTGGTGTTAAAGTAGCTGGTAGAATAGTATTTGTTAGAAATATGGGAAAACTAAGTTTCTTAAAAATTAAGAGATATAGATTCTGATTTTCAAGTGTCTTTTTAAAAAGATTTGTTAGGTGAAGAAGAATATAATTTCTTTAATAAATATATAGATATTGGAGATTTTATAGGAGTTGAAGGGGAAATATTCACAACCCATACTGGAGAAAAACTTTAAGAGCAAATAGTTTTAAATTTTTTTAGGTAAAAGCATTAAAACCATTACCAGAAAAAGTTTTTTTAGGATTAAGTGATCAAGAGATAAAATATCGTCAAAGATATGTAGATTTAATTACTAACGAAGAAACAAGAGAAAGATTTAAAACACGTTTCTTGTTTATTAGAGAAATTAGAAAAATATTTAGATAGTCATGGTTATTATGAAATAGAAACTCCTATATTAACAACAGCTAATTCAGGAGCAGCAGCAAGACCATTTTTATCTCATCACAATGCACTAGATATAGATGTATATTTAAGAATAGCTCCAGAAATGTATTTAAAAAGAGCTGTAGTAGCTGGTATTAATAAAGTTTATGAAATAGCAAGATGTTTCAGAAATGAAGGAATGGATGCTACACACTTACAAGATTTTTACTATGATGGAAGTTTATCAAGCATATTTTAATTATGAAGATAATATGAAGTTTATTAGAGAACTTCTACAACATATAATTAAAGAAATATTTGGTACTTTAACGTTAACAATAGATGGTAAAGAAATTGATTTTTTTCTGGAGAATGGCCTAGATATTCTTTTAGAGATCTAGTGATGCAATATTCAAATATTGACATTAATATTTATGATACAAAAGAAAAAAATTATTAGCTAAAAATAAAAAGAAGATAATATAGAATTAGATAGTGATACTCCTATTGAAAAATTTAGGATATGGAAATTTAATTGACTATCTATATAAAAAAAGTAGCAAGACCTCATATTGTTGGACCTATATATTTAACTGAACATCCAATTAGTTTATCTCCACTTGCAAGAGCAAATGATGATAATAAACAAATTGCCGATAGATTCCAATTAGTAATAAATGGAGCAGAAGTTGTTAATGCATATTCTGAGTTAGTTGATCCAATAGAACAAGAAGAAAAAAACTTCTTAATCAACTTAAACTTAAAAATGAAGGTGATGAAGAAGCTATGGATATGGATTATGATTATATTTCTGCTATGGAATATGGTATGCCACCAATTTCTGGGATGGGGACTTGGAATTGATAGAATGGTTCAATTATTAACAAATGCAGATAATATAAAAGATGTAGTTATGTTTCCTCTTATGAGACCAGAAAAAGATAATTAATAATAAAAAAACTTCAAATTGGAAGTTTTTATTTTTTTGTAATTTCTTCTAAGAAAAAAACCTTCTTTTTTATCATATTTTTAAAATATAATCTTTTTCTTTTTTTCTATTTTTTTACTTTAATATCTGTTGGTCCAACATTTGTAGTAACTGTTTTTATACATGATTCCAGGTCTAGTAAAACTTGCTCCTACAGAAAGTATATGTTCTCCTTCTTCTATAAATATGTATCCTTTAAAACTCGCTTTTTTGAATATTGTGGAATTTTTTTCATCTACTGTATAAACTGTTGTTGCACTACTAACTATATGACTTGAAGCATGAAATTTAATTGTTGAAATATCCGGGTTTTTCTTCTCTAAATTTTTTTATCTGCTTCTTGTCCCTTTTTAAAAAAATATTATGTTAAAAAAATAGTTATTGCAATCATTATTGCAATAATACCACCTATAATAAAAATTTGCATATTATTATTTATCTCCTTCTTTTTTTACTATTTTTTGCTTCTGGTATAAATTCATTGTTTTTTTAGTTTGTTTTTTTGATATCTTCAATTAATTGGTAAAAATTTATTAACACCTAAAAGGCGCACAATCTAGAATTTTTTTGTATCTTCATTTTTCATATAAATATAAATCTATAACAGAATTATCTACTATTTCATATCCATAAAAATGTTTTTGATAAATCAATTTCTTCTTTTTAATTTATTGTTTTGATAATATTTAAGATATTTGTTTTTCTAGTTCGATTTTTTTATATTTTTCTTTGAAAATAGAAGAATATAAAAGATATAAACTACTTAAAAACAAGAATTAGATAAAAATACCCATGTGTAGTCAGGTGCTTTTTTTCTGTAATGAACCAATATACAATATAATTGATAAAAAAAGGATTGCTACAAGTGCAAGTATCAGACTCAAATTAAAGATAAAAAAATTTCTTTTTATATATTTTCATCTCTTCCTCCTTATATTTTTATTATATAAGATTGTTGATTTTATTTAAAAGAGATTTTATGGTATTATTATATAAGGTAAAAAGAGGTATATATGCAGGATTATAAAAATTTAGATTTTATAAATAATCTTAAAAAAACTATAGATAAAACCATAAGAGATTTGGTAGATATTAAGGAGTGTCTTTGACTTAGATAGCTATGATGTAAAAAAATTAAAAAAATTTAGAAGAAGAAGTAAATCAAGAAAAATTTTTTGGAATGATGCTAATAATGCTAGAAATGTTATGTCTAAATTAAATAATTTAAAAAAAGACTAAAGAAGAAATAAATTTAATTGAATCTAATATAGAAAGTTTTTCAAGACCTTATTGAAATAAGTAACGAGGAAGAAATAATTAATTTATTTAAAGAAATAGAAAATGATATATTAAGAGTTGGAGAATTAAAAACTTTCTTTACTTTATTAAACAACGAATATGATAATGAAGATGCAATATTTGAAATACATTCAGGAGCAGGTGGAACAGAAGCGTGTGATTGGGTTTTGATGCTTAGTAGAATGTATCAAAGATATTTTGATAATAATGACTTTAAAGTAGAAATACTTGATTATTTAGATGGGGATGAAGCAGGTTTAAAATCTATAACATTTTTCAGTAAAAAGGTGAATATGCATACGGGTTTTTTTAAAATCAGAAATAGGTGTACATAGATTGGTGAGAATATCACCTTTTTGATTCAAATGCTAGAAGACATACATCTTTTGCCTCAGTACTTGTAACGCCTCTTATTGATAAAGATATAAATATTGAAATAAATCCTAATGATTTAAGAATAGATGTTTATAGATCGAGTGGAAAAAGGTGGACAAGGAGTAAATACAACAGATTCTGCTGTAAGAATTACACATCTACCTACAAATATTGTGGTTACTTGTCAAAGTGAAAGAAGTCAAATTCAAAAATAAAGAAACTGCATTAAAACTATTAAAAAAATAAATTATATTTATTAGAACAAGATAGACAAGAACAAGAAAAAAATTCTAATTATAAAGAACAAAAAAATATAGAATTTGGTTCTCAAATAAGAAGTTATGTTATGGCTCCATATCAACTGGTAAAAGATCATAGAACTAACTATGAAGAGACAGATGTAGAAAAAAAGTTATGAATGGGAAAATAGAAAATTTTTATAGAAGAATATTTAAAAAAAGGGAAAGAATGAAAAAGAAAAATATTTAATTTAATTTTAGGTTCGTTATGTTGTGCCATTGGATACAACTTTTTTTATGCTAGAAAAATAATTTTTGTAGTAGGAGATGTATCTGGTCTTGCTATTGTAGTAAAACAAATTTTTTTAGGAATAGATATTAATTTGTTTATTATGTTTACTACAATTTTACTTATTATTATAGCGGTTATTTTTAGAACAAGAAGATTTTTTTATAATATGTTAATTGGTACGATATTAATACCAATATTTATTTATTTAACTTCTTTTATAAAATTAAATTTAGAATTAACTTTACCTATATCTACAGTATGTGCAATTACATTAACTGGTATAGGAAGTGGCCTTATATAAAAACAGGTTTTTTTCTAAAGGAGGAAGTGATATTGTAGCATTAATACTTTATAAAAAAATACTAATCTATCACTTGCTACTGCAAATATTTTTAACAGATGGATTTATAGTTTTTTAGGTTTATTTGTTTTTGGAGTTAATTTGTTTATTTATAATTTATTAATACTTTTATATAACTGAAAGAATAGTAGATTATATGTTAATTGGAGTTAGTGACTCTAAACTTTTTTTATATAATTACATCAAAAGATAAAGAAGTAAAAAAAGTATTTAATTAATAATTTATATTTAGGAGTTACAGAAATATATACTAATAATAATGAAAAGTGTTTGCTTTGTTTAATAGAAAATGAAAAGTTTTTATATGCTTACTAAAGGTTTAGAAAAAAATAGATAAAAAAATATTGTTATATCAGTAAGTGACGCTTATGAAACTTATGGAGGTTATAGATGAAAAAAAGCATTTAAATGGATAGTTTTTGTTTTTACCACTTTTTTTAAGTGCAATAGTTTTTTTAATATGTTTTTATGAGCCATTAAGAATAGTGGCTGGAGGAAGTAGTGGAATAGGTATTTTACTAAAAAGTTTGTTTTTTTATCGATCCATCTATAACAATTTTAATTATTTCCCTTGTTATAGTTAGTATTGCTTTTTTTCTTTTTTACCAAAAGAAAAGATATTAAGTTCAATACTTGCTAGTATATTACTTCCATTTTTTTATAAAAAAATAACAGCTAATATACCAAATGCATTTGAAATTGGTATAACTGAACCACTTATGATAGCCGGTATTGCAGGGCTTATAAATGGTTTTACTACGGGAATAGATTCTAAGAATGGTTTTTAATTCTGGTGGTATAACATTACTTTCTGAAGTAATACATGAAAAAAACATATATACCAATGGTTAAAATAAGCAATACTATTAATACTATTATTGTAATAACTGGTGTTTTTTTGTTAATAAAAATGTTATGAATTTAATATATGCTTTGATTGTTATTTTTGTAGCTAGATATGTTTATGATAGAGTTTTTTAGGAATATCTAGTAATAAAGCATTTTATGTTATAACTAATGAAGATAAAAAGTAGAAGATTTCTTAAAAAGAAGGTTATGGAGCAACACTAATTCAAGTAAAAGGTGCATATAGTAGAAAAGATGACCAACTTATTATGAGTGTAGTTCCAACTATTAAATATAATTATGTAAAAGATACTATTAAAGGAATAGATAAAGAAGCCTTTTATGATAGTAACAGATTCTTATCATGTCAAAGGTGGGGTATAGACAAAGTCATAAAAAAATAAATAAATATTATTAAACTAATATTTCAATAGTGTTAAAATTGAAAAGAGGAGTATATGGAATTAATAAATATCAAAAGATGTTAATGTTAAGTATCCTAATGGAGTTTATGCTATTAAGGATTTTTTTCTGTTTCGATAAAAAAAGGTGATTTTGTTTTTGTTATTGGAAAAAAACAGGAAGTGGTAAATCAACATTTATAAAAAAATGTTATATAGAGAAGTTAAACCATTTAATGGGGAAATAATATTAAGTGGTTTAAATGTAGCTAAATTAAAAAAATAATAAAGTATATAAAAATAAGAAGAAAACTAGGGTTATATTTCAAGATTATAGACTTTTAGAAAAAAACTTACAGTATTTGAAAATGTAGCTTTTGCTTTTAGAAGTAGTAGGTACTGAAAAAGAAAAAAATTCAACCTAAAGTATTAAAAGCTTTTAGAAGTAGTAGGATTAAAAAAATAAAACTAGATCTTTTTCCTACACAGTTATCTGGAGGAGAACAACAAAGAGTTGCAATAGCAAGAGCTATAGTTAACAGTCCTAAATTGCTTATTTGTGATGAACCAACAGGAAATCTTGACCCAGAAAAAGCATGGAAATAATGGATATTTTAAATAATATTAATAAGACATTAGGAACTACTATTATTATGGCTACTCACGATAAAGCAATAGTAAATAGTATGAAAAAAGAGTTTTTAGTAATCAAAAAAATGGTAAATTATCAAAAGACTCTGAGAAAGGAGTGTATAACGATGCAGATCTTTAGAATGTTACAAAGAGGAATAAGAGATGCTTTTTAAAAAGTGTTGTAAGAAACTTTTTCTTTATCAATAGCGTCTATAGTTTGTGTTAGTATTACTCTTTTTATAGTATCTGTTGCTATTATACTTAGTGCTAACGTAAATAATTTTTTTCTACAAATATTAAAAAGATGTTACTATTATAGCTTTTTTTAGAAAAAAATCAGATAAAAAAATGCTATACAAAAAAAGAACTAAAATGAATTAAAAAAATATATCAAAAGTAGAGTTTGTATCAAAAGTAGATGCTAAAAAGAACTATCTGATTCATCGTCTCAATTTAAAGAATGGTTAAAAAGATTGGAGTGATGATGATTTACCACTTAAAGATAGTTTTTAAAAATAAAAAGTAAGTGATTTAAAACAAATAAATGATACAGTTAGTAAAATAGAAGTAATTAAAGGAATAAGTAGTGTTAATTATGGTAAAACAACCATTGAAAAAAATGTTAACAACTTTTGAAGTTGTTAATAAACTTATGTATACTACGGTAATAATATTGATAGTAGTTACTATTTTTCTTAATTATAAATACTATTAAATTAACAATTTATTCAAGAAAAAAAGAAATTGAAATAATGAGAGTTGTTGGAGCAAGTAACTTTGCAATTAAATTTCCATTTGTTGTAGAAGGAATGGTTCTTGGCTTTTATTGGTAGTGTAATACCTATATTACTTACAATTTATTTATATACTTATCTATATAATAGATTTCAAGGAAATATATATTCTAATATAATTAAATTAATGTCACCAAGTAGTTTAGTGTACACTGTATCATTAATTTTAGTTATAATTGGAGTAATAGTTGGTATGCTTGGTAGTAGTGGAGCAGTAAGGAAATATTTAAAATTATGAAAAATTATTTAAATTCTCAATACTTTTTATTTATAGTTTTTTTATCTCAAATAGTATTCATGCTATAACACTTGGCGAATATGAAGCAAAAACTTAACCAATATAAAGCTGAATTAAATAGTAATAATGCTAAAAATAAATTCTACAAATAATGCTATAGTATCAGCTAATAATAAAATAATAACTATTAATAATGAAGTTAATTCTTTGTTAAAAAGAAAAAGAAGTAATTATTAAAGAGATGGAAGATAATAAAGTTGAAATAGAAAAAAATTAAAAAGAAAAACAAAAATTAATCGAATATTATCAGATGTCTCAAAGTGGAAATTTTTTTATTTAGATTATATTTTTTTGATTCAAAAGATATTTCTACGTTTATATATAGATATTCGGTAGTAGATCAATTTTTTTGGAATATACAAAAAAATACTACAGAAAGTTTAACTTCAACTATAAAAAAACAAGAACACAGACAAAAAGATATTATTGCTATTCAAGGAAAACTTGCTAATAAAAAGAATGAATTAGATAGTCAAATAGTAAAACTTGGAACTGATAAAGCTCATTTTATTAGAAGGTGGAGTTAGTATTAAAAACAAGTTGAACAATATGATGAAATAGTTAATTATTATAAGAAAAAAAGGTTGTAAATCAAATCACGTCATTGGAGTTGATTGTGCAAGAGACTATGATGCAGGAATATTTAGAAGACCTATGAGAGAAGGTTATGTTACTGGTTATCAAGGAGATTTAGCTACATATGGTTATTTTCACCAAGGTGTAGATATCAGTAGTAGTAATAAAAGAGAACCAATATATGCAGTAGCTAATGGTAAAGTAGTAGCAGTGTATACTGATGGTTATGGTGGAAAAACTGTTATTATGACACACTATAAAGATGGTAAGTACTACACCTCTGTTTATATACACATGGATTCTTATGGACCAAAAATTAAAGTTGGAAATGATATAACGAGTGATGATTTGATCGGATATATGGGATCTAGCGGTTGGGCAACAGGACCGCATTTACACTTAGAAATAGTGCCATGTAGATATTATTTTGATAATGTATGTCGTAATTGGTGGGCAAAAGATAAGTATATAAGAGATTTATCAGCTAGTGGATATAGAGGAGCTTATAATTATATATCTTTACCAAATAGAAAATACGAATGGTTTAGAGGTAGATAATTTTACATATTTATATAAAAAAATAGAGTTATTAATTATAAAAAGTAACTCTTTTTTTATATAATAATTTTAGTGATATTATGAAGAATAAGAAAAATTTTTAATAGTAATTATAGGTTTATTTTTTTAATAATTTTAAGTTTTTATCATAGAAAAAAATAGATAATTATGATAAAAAAATTATACTTATTTAAATTTATCTGAATATATAGTTAACAATAATGTTAATTTCTTAAATGATGAAAAAAATTTTTTTGTTGATAATAATTTAAGAGAATTAACAAGTGAAAATTTAGATGTATTATATATATAAAGAAGAATGTGATAACTTAGAAAAAAACAATTTAAAAAAACATTAATTGCATTCAGAGAGGAAACTATGAATAATAATATTGAAATATTAGATATATATGAACAAGAAAAAAATTAGAATTAAAAAAATTTTTATGATAAATTATTATTTAATATTACTTATGTAGTTGGAATTTTTGTTACCAATATTTTTCTTTGTTTTTTTATAGTTTCTTTAAATAGTAATGTTTTAATAAGAAAAAAATAGGTATATTAAGTGGTGTTATCAGTTCTTTTATTTTTTTATCTTTTTGTTATATATACTAATTACAAAGTATAAAAAAATAAAAAAATTAATAATACTTTTATAAAATTTTCACTTTATTATCTAGTAGTATTATCAACACTGTTTTTTTCTTATATCAAAAAAATTCTTGGTTAAAAAAATACATATTAGAAGAAACTAGATATACTCCTAAATATCAAATTATAGCAAAAATGGTTATACAATAACTAAATATTGCAATTATTAAAAACTATATAATACAACCTTATAAGAAAGAGGTGTGTATATGATAGATAAAGATGCTTATTGTTGTATGATAGAGATTTTTAGCATATAAATATAGAAAAGATCATAATATTTTTATAGTTATGATTTAACTATACCAGAACAATTAGTTAAAAGATTATTTTGATGTTAAAAAGATCTTATAATTTAAAATGATAAAGAATTTATTAAAAAAATTATGTTATGAATGAATTAAAATTTGAAGATGCTGATCATAGTAGTACTCAAAAAAAGAAGGTATGAAAAAAATTATATAGTTTTCTTGTTAATGAAGAAATAGAAAATTTAAATTTTTATACATTAAAATTATTTCACAAAAAAATTATTTGAATTTGAAAAATTTTTCTGAATATGGAGGAGATTTTAGAAAAGCTCCAGCTTATTTAAAAAGCTGATCCTACTAATCTATGTGCATGGGAAAAATATATATCAAGAAGCTCTTTATTTAAATAAAGTTATAGCTTCTATGCAAGAAAGAGCTGTAAAATTAAAAGAAAAATGAATCGGAGGAAGATATATTATCTTTTATTTACGACACTGTTAAATTAAGTGCTGATATGCTTTTTAGTTCATCCTTTTGTAGATGGAAATGGAAGAACTATAAGAGCCTTTGACTAATAAGCTATTTATAGATGCTGGTATACCGCCAGTTTATGTAACTCCAACAGAAAAAAACGGAATATATTAAAGCTTTAACTAAAGGTAGAGAAACAAATGATTATTCTGAATTATATGGTTTTTTTATTTATATAAAATATGTGATTCTATAGTGGTTTTTAGATGTAAATAAAGAAATTGAAAAAGAACATGTTAATCATGATGAAGTAAGAAGAGAAGAAAGTGGAATAAAAATTAATTAAAAATTTTTAAAATATAGAAGGGATTGTTTGAAAGAATCTAATTAAAATTGTCATTTTAAAATATATTTTTAATTTTAATATATTAATTGATGATTTTTTTAATGTTATATAATAATAATATGAAAAAGATATTTATAATGATAAGTTTATTTATAATAATAGGGTTTTTCAGCATATTTACTAATAGATAATATGCTTCTTTTAGATAATTCTATTGTAAAGGATAAAAAAATTTATTTTTAGAAGTACATAAAAAGAAAAAGTTATCTAATGTTTTTAAAGTTAGAAGAAAAAAATATTAGATGATAGAGAATTGTTTTATGAAGAAATAGGTGAAAAGAAAATATCATTCATATATTTAAATAAAAAAATAAAAAAAGAAAAGAAAAGCTGAAATTAAATTAAATATAGTTGATACTATAAAAACCACTTGTTTTTGGAGCTAACTATTTTAAATCATATCAAGGAGTAAAAAGATTTTTACTAAAAATTTTCCTTATTTTGGATAATTATGATAGGGAAGTTAAAAAAATAGTAGAAAATGATATAGATTTTTGATAAGTTAGGTAAATATAAATTGTTTTTAAAAAGCAACTGATAATTCTAATAACATAACTATAAAAAGAATTTACTGTAGAGATAGTAGAAAAACCAAAAGATAATAAAAGAAACTAGTAAAACAGTTAAAAGAGTTGGTATAAAAATATGAAGATATTTATACTGAATATAAAAATAATAAGACAAAAAAATAGGTATAGATATATCTAAGTGGCAAGGTAATGTTGATTTTCAAAAACTAAAAAGAAGCAAATGTAGAGTTTGTTATGATAAGACTTGGTTATCAAGCGGGTTTTTGATAAAGAGATTGTTCTAGATAAGTATTATGAACAAAATATAAAAGTTAGCTAATAAATACGGTATTAAAAGCAGGAGTGTATTTTTTATTCTTATGCTAAAAAAATACTAATGATGCTAAAAAAACAAGCTGAATTTGTTAAAAAAACATATAAAAAGATTATAAGATAGATATGCCTATAGCATTTGACTTTGAAGATTGGAAAAAAATATTGGATTAGCAAAAATTAAGTATTTATGATATAAACAAAAATGCTAAGACATTTTTAGACGAAATAAAAAGATGGTTATCAAGTTTTTAAATTATGGATCTAAATATTATTTAGAAAATATATGGGATATAGATTATCCTACTTGGCTTGCTCATTATACTAACAAGACAAATTACTCTAAAGATTATAAAATGTGGCAACTTACAGAAAATGGTTTAATTTCCGGTATTCAAGGTTTTTGTAGATATAAATGTGCTTTTACGAATAAGGAGAAATTATGAAAAATTTTATAAAATCTTTTAAGATTTGTATGGAAATATTCTAATGGAATAAAAATCAAAAATTTTATTCCTTCTTATTGTTAATACAATAAATATTTCTTTAAGAATAGCTCTTCCTATGGTTTCAGCTCAAGTAATTATAAAATTAACAATTGGAGCTTATAACGAATTAATATATTGGGGGTTATAGCATCACTAATATCATTTGTAGAAAACGTTACATATTACTTTTCGAGAACAAGAATGAGTTTTGTGTATCAAAATTTATATAAGAAAATAACGAGAGATATAGCAGAAAATATACTTAAAATTACTAACGATGGATTAGATAAAGCAGGAAGTGGTAAGTTTTTACAAAGAATAAGTAGTGATACTGACAAATTATCAGATATTTTTTTATATAGTATTTGATGTTTTTTTGGTGATGTTTTTTTATTCATATTGGTAATTTTGTAGCTATTTTTTTATTCTTAATTATATAGCTGGTATATTTGTTGTTTTTTTATGCAAATAGCTTTAATTATCGTAGAAAATATTAGAGCTTCAAAAAAAGAAAAAAATTAGATAAAAATTTCTAGAAAATCTAGAGATAAACTTTTTACTACAGTTTCTGAACTAGTAAGAGGTGCAAGAGATATAAAAATGCTTAATAGTGAAAAAGATTTTTCTATCAAAATTTGATACGAATGTTGATGATTATTCTAAAAAAATATTTAAATTTAAGAAATGTTCAATATAATTGGAGACTGCTAAGTTGGTGTTTAAATAACTTTTTGTTTTTTTAATATTTACTATAATTTTAGCTATTATAATTAAAGAAAAAAATATGTTGTTGCAGCAACGGCTGTAGTTTTATATAGTTTACTACGTAATACAAATGGTTTTTATTATTTAGTAGGAGATTTAGTGAGCTATTTTAAAGATTTTTGATGTTTCTAGAAATAGACTGGAAGAAATTCTTACAAGTAATGTTTATCCAAAAGAAAAATTTGGTAATGTTCATTTAGATAAAATAAATGGTGATTTTTGAGTTTAGAAATGTAAGTTTTTCGTATGGTAAAAATCAAGTGTTAAAAGATTTAAGTTTTAAAATAGATGCAAATACTACAGTTGCATTTGTAGGGAAAAAGCGGAACTGGAAAAAAACTACAATATTTAATTTGTTAGTTAAAATGTATGATGTAGATGCTGGCAAAATTTTAATTGATGATCAAGATATAACTAAACTTGATAAAGATACTATAAGAGGAAATATTACTATAATTGGTCAAAGTCCATATATATTTAATATGAGTATTAAAGAAAATTTACAATTAGTGAAAAAAATGATTTAACTGATGAAGAAATGAAAGAAGCTTGTAGACTTGCTTGTTTAGATAAGTTTATAGATAGTTTAGAAAAATAAATACGATACTATTATCGGAGAAGGTGGAGTTAATTTATCAGGTGGTCAAAAACAAAGACTTGCTATAGCAAGAGCCCTTATTCAAAAAAACAGAGATAATTTTATTTGATGAAGCTACTAGTGCTCTTGATAATGAAACTCAATATGAAATACAGAAAGCTATTGAAAATATGGAAGGTGAATATACTATTTTAATAATAGCGCATAGGGTTATCTACTATAAAAAAAGCTAATAAAATATTTTATTTAGAAAAAGGTAAAATAATAGATAGTGGAAGTCATGAATATTTAATAGAAAATTGCAGTTCATATAAACATTTATATGAAACTGAAATAGAAAAAAAGATTAGAGGATGTATGTTTAATTTAGTATCAAAAATACTCTCCTTCCGGAGATCAACCAGAAGCAATAAAAATTAGTAGAAGGTGTTAAAAAAATAATGAAAAATCAAGTTTTACTTGGAGCAACAGGTACAGGTAAAACTTTTTACTATTACTAATGTTATTAAAGAAACAGGCAAAAAAACATTAGTTCTTGACACAATAAAAACTTTAGCAGGTCAATTATATAGTGAATTAAAAGAGCTTTTTCCAAATAATCATGTTGAATATTTTTGTAAGTTACTATGATTATTATCAACCAGAAGCATATGTAGCATCTACTGATACTTATATAGAAAAAGATTCATCGATTAACGAAGAAATAGATGAATTACGACACTCTGCTACTTCATCTTTATTAAGTTATGATGATGTTATTGTCGTAGCTAGTGTATCTTGTATATATGGAATTGGAGAAGTAGAAGAATATAAAAATCATATGTTAACTTTAAGTCAAGGGATGAAAATATCAAGAGATGATGTGTTAAAAAAACTTGTAGATATGCTTTTTTGAAAGAAATGATTTTGATTTTTAAAAAGAGCTACTTTTTAGAGTTAGAGGAGATACTGTTGATATTATCCCTGCTAGTGAATTTCAAACTGCTATTAGAGTTGAATTTTTTTGGAGATGAAATAGATAGAATATCAGAAATTGATGTAGTAACAGGAGTTATAAAAAAATGATAAAAATGTTTCTATATTTCCAGCAAGTCACTTTGTAACAAGCCATGAAAAAAATTTTTAAAAGCAGAAAAAAAGAAATAAAAAGATTTAGCAATTAGTTTAGAAAATTTTTAAAAAAATAAAAAAATAAGTTTTTTTAGAAGAACAAAGATTAAGAGAAAGAACTAATTATGATCTTGAAATGTTAAAAAGAAACAGGAATGTGTAGTGGTATAGAAAATTATTCTAGATATTTTTGATGGAAGAAAAACCAGGAGTTGCTCCAACTACATTACTTGATTTCTTTGGAGATGATTTTTTATTAGTAGTTGATGAATCACACGTTACACTTCCACAAGTTAGAGGAATGTATAACGGGGATAGAGTTAGAAAAAGAAATATTAGTAGAATATGGTTTTAGATTACCTTCAGCACTAGATAATAGACCTTTAAGATTTGAAGAATTTACAAGTAAAATAAAACAAGCTATTTATGTATCTGCAACACCTGGGGATTATGAATTAGAGCTTGTTAATAATAAAAGTGATAGAGCAAATTATTAGACCAACTGGACTTTTAGATCCTATAATTGAAGTTAGAAAGACTGAAAAATCAAATATTTGATCTTGTGAATGAAATTAGAGATAGAATAGGAAAAAAACGAAAAAAAGTTTTAATTACAACTTTAACTATAAAGATGTCAGAAGAATTAACTGAATATTTAAGATCTTTAGATATTAAAGTAGCATATCTACATTCTGAAGTTAAAAACATTAGAAAGATTACAGATAATACATGATTTAAGAAGTGGTAAATATGACTGTATAGTAGGTATCAATTTATTAAGAGAAGGTATAGATATTCCTGAAGTTAGTTTAATTGCAATACTTGATGCTGATAAAGAAGGATTCTTAAGAAGTAACAGAAGTCTTATTCAAATTATTGGTCGTTGTGCAAGAAAATGCAAATGGTAAATGTATAATGTATGCAGATAAGATTACTAATTCTATGGAATATGCTATTAATGAAACTAAAAAGAAGAAGAACTATTCAAGAAGAATATAATAAAGTTCATGGTATAATTCCAAAAACAATAGAAAAAAATCTATAAAAAGAAGTTATTAGCAATGTTAGTACCAACACTAGTAAAAAAATAAGAAAAAAATCAATTAATGATGACAATTTAAATATAGAAGAATTAGAAAAAAAGAAATGAAGAAAGCAGCAAAAAGAATTAGATTTTTGAAAGAGCAATGCAACTTAGAGATATAATTTTTTTGAGTTAAAAATTACGTTAATAATTATATGAATAAGAAAAGAATATATTTCTTTTTTCTCTTCTAATATTTATATTTTTAATTTTTCTTATATCACTTTCAAAACAGACATTATAAATATGTAGTTAAAACTTCTCAAATTACTAAAAATGTATTGCTAATTGTAAAAGGAGATAAAGTTTTAAAATATATAATTTATACAGAATCAAAAATATTCAAAACTTAACTTAGAGTCTTTAAAATTAATCTATAAAAAAATAATTATTCTAATATTAAAGGTATAAAATATGTTATAGAGTATGATGATTTAAAAACAAATTTTAAAAAAATATTTAGATATAGATTTTACAAAGGTTGATTTAGATGAATTAACAAGTAAAAAGAATATTATTAACTAAGGAGGTAGAATATCTATCTTTATCTTATGTTGAAAATTTATTGTTAAAAGAAGGTTATAAAAAAAGAAAGATAATTTTTTATCTTAATTTTAGTGTTTACATCACCATGTTTAAATTGTTATAATGATGATAGGAGGAATTATGAAAAAAATTATATTTAGGATTAGTTTTATTAATTGCATTTTTCATTAACAGCATGTTTAGGAGCAAAATCTTATACTTATAAATTAAAAAAATTCTAAAACAGAATCTACAGTAGTTTTAACAGCTAAAGGTAATAAATTAGTTAAATATACAACAAATACAACTGTAGATTATTCAAAAGATATAACAGCAGCTAAATATACAATAGAACAAGCAAGAGCAGCATTAAAAAATCTTTTGATAGTTTATATAATGTAAATGGTATAAAATATTCTTTTGAATATACTGATAGTAAAATATTAAAATTAAAAAGTAGATATTGATTATACAAAAAGCTAACTATAGAGAACTAGCTAAAAAGAGGATTAATCGATAGAGCAGATGCTAAATACATTGATTTTAAAGCAACTGAAAAGAATTTATTATCAAGTGGATATAAAAGTGAAATAAAAAAATATCTCTATTTTTAGAGATATTTTTATTTTTGCTTTAATTCTTTGATATGTGTTTCTTCTTTTTAATTCTTTATCTATTTCGTTTAATACGATAAATTTTTTTGTGTCCAACTAGGTTCTATTGTAAGTTCTTTTGTTTGGATCTCCAGTTAATCTATAAAGAACAATATCTTTGTTTAAAAAGTTCTATTTGATCACAGACGATATCTACAAATTCATTTAAAGTTAAAATATGAAAAGGGTTTTCTAAATATTCTTTACTAAGTTTTTGTTCCTTTTTTTCTATGAACAACATATGGATTTTAACACCATCAACATCAAGCTTTATTTACAAATTTTATTGTTTCTAGCATATCTTCTTTTTGTTTCATTTCTGAAACCATTAATAATATGAACAACTGTGTTTATATTTCTTTTTTAGTTCATTACAAACCTTAATTATTTCGTCTAATTTCTTTCAAATCTGTTTAAATCTTTTCTAGTTTTTTTCGTGAATTGTTTGAAGACCAAGCTCAACAGTTAAAAAGTTTTTATTTAACTCTTCTAGATAATTTAAAAATATCATTATCTATTGCATCAGCTCTAGTAGAAATATCTATTCCAACAACATCTTTCATATTTAAAAATATTTCAAATCTTTTTAAGGTTAATAACACTATCATATGTGTTAGTATTTCGCTTGAAAAATATGCGATATATTTAGCATCTTTCCATTTTGTTTTTAACTTTTTTTAACACCTTCATTAAATTGTTCTAATAAATTTTTTTGTTTATCTCCACCAAACATAGAAGAACCAGCTAGACAAAAAGTACAACCACCATATCCTTTTTTTACCATCTATATTAGGACAAGTAAAATTAGCATTAAGGGATATTTTAGCTATTTTAGTACCAAATTTATTTTTTGTAAAATTCATCTAAACTATTATATCTTTTTGTTCATTAAATTACCTCCAAATATAATGCAGATAAGAAATGAACAGGGATATTTTTCTTATTATATTAATTATTTTTCTATATTCATATTTAGACATTTACATATAATTGTAATAATTTCTTCGTCTGTAAAAAGAATTAACTGAATTTAATTTGTTATATGTTAAATGTTTTTGACTTAATCTATATACAGTATTTTTTAGATTTTTCGTTAAATTTATTAATAGTATATAATTTTTGAATTATTCAATTTGAATATATTTGCAGTATTTTCTATTAAATTAAAAAAATAATCTTTATTATCATCTTTTAAAATGTTAGAAATATATGGTATTTTATCAACAAAATTTCTAAACTATCATCAGATCTTATGTATTTTTAACAAATCATCAATATATTTTTTTATTAATTGAATTATAAAATTTATCAAGCTCTTTATTGTGAAAATAATATGTATTACCTTCAATCTTTTTAAAAATACTTTTAATGTTTCGTAGTAAGCTTTTATCAATTAAATATTCTTTATCATACTTTTTGTATATCTCTTGCTAATCTTAATATATGTTTTTTTCGCCATCTAAATTTAAATCTGCTAAAAAAATAATCTTCTTCTTTTTGGCCATATTTCTTTTTAAAATTATAATTTAAAAATCTATTAAAAATCTTTTTGGAGTTATTTGAGATTGATATATTAAATTTCCTTGTAATTCAACTTCTAAATAATAATCATTAAAAATATAATCTTTAAAATTCAAATTTTTTTATTAAAAATTTCTTTTTATCAAAGTACTATTCCTTCGTAATATTTTTTAATAATTTATAATTGGTATATAAAAATATTAATAAAAGATGCTTCATCACTTATTAAATGTTTTTGGTTCAATTTTTTTAGTTTTTTTAATGCTTTTTAATACTCCATATTGATAAGCTAATAGTCTTGTATTAGTAAAAACTTTTATTTCTTGCATATTATCACCTATTCAATTATATCATAACTATAATTCTTGTGGTATAATCTTATAAGAGAATAGAGGGATTATGGATAAGGTTAAAGATAGTTTTATTTTTAGATCAAAGCAAAAAAACATCTAATATAGATTCGATAATTCAAGGTGAAAGATATAGATTTACAGTTTTAACTGAAAGGCTTATTAGACTTGAATATAATGCAAATTCAAAAGTTTACTGATAATTTAACCGCATCTATTAGAAATAGAAATTTTTGTTAAACCTGAATTTAATATAATTGATAGTTCTACGACACTTGAAATAAAAACTAAATATTTTTCATATAGTTTATGAAAAAGAAGCACCTTTAGTTGGACCAAAAAAGTAATCCTTCAATGTACTTTTATGCAAAAATTAACAACACTGATGAAGTTTGGTACCCAAATAAAAAGATACTGAAAAATATAAAAGGAAATTATAGAAGTTTAAATGATAATCAAAAATGGTGAAACTTTATTTTCAAGAAGTAAATATGCTGTTGTAGATGAAAGTCTATCACCAATTATAACGGAAAACGGATATTTTACTTTTACAGATAATAAGACAGATATTTATTTGTTTGTTTATAATAATGATTTTTCATTAGCTTTACAAGATTATTTAGCATTAACTGGTAAAAGCAAGTTTAATACCTAAAATATGCTTTTTGGAAATATTTTTGCTTGATAATAGGAAAGTTAATTCTGATTCAGTTATTAAAACAATAGAAGAATTTAAAAAAATAAAGATATTTATTTATCTAGTTATATACTTGGTGATTTTTGCAACGGATAATACAGTGTTTTTATTTGATAAAGAAAGATTTGAAGCACCTAAAAGATTTAACTAGTAAAATTCATAAAATGGGAATATTTATCGGTTTTAAAAGTTAATCCTTCAAAAGGTTTTAATGAAAAAGAATTAAACTATGTAGAACTTAGAAAATATTTGTCTCCCTGATCTTAATAATATAATTCCCATGTGAAGGAAATGATGCTAAATTTATAGATACATATATTAAATCTCTTATAAGACCTATAAAAAGAAAAATGGTATAGATTTTTATAATGAACGATTATGAAGGTGATGTTTATAATATGTGGGGACTTAATCACTATACATATTTAAATGAAGCTAGAAAAAGAATCGACAAGAGCTTTTTATAATTTCTAAAAATTCTACAATATCCCCACATTTATATCCGATTACTTATACAGGAGATTTTATATCTAGTTTTGAAAATTTAGAAAAATAGTTGAAAGACAAAAATGCTTACTATGCTAATTTATCTATAATGCAAAGCAAACTTATTAAATGGTAGTAAAAACTATATAAATAATCCAAATTTATATGTAAGATCTCTTCAATATAATGTTTTTTTCTCCAGTTAATATTATTCAATTTAGTGATTTAAAATATAATATTTCTAAACCATGGGAATATGGTGGAGAATATTTGAATTTATCTAAAGAACTTTTTTTAATTTAAGACAAAGGTTAGTGCCATTTTTATATTCTGAATATTATAATTACACTAATAAAGGGATTCTTGATGTTTCAACCTTTATATTTTTTTCTATGCCAGATGCTTTAAAATATAAAGATTATAAAAAGAGAATATTATTTAGCTAACACATTCTTAATAGCTCCAATTGTAAAAGATTTTTGTTAAATCGACAAGATATAGTAAAAGTAGATTATTTTTTTACCAAAGGGTAATTGGTATAATTATTTTTTTCTTCAGAATTTTATGAAGGTGCGAAAAAGTATAGTAGTTATTTTTAGAATAGATGAATATCCAGTTTTTGTAAGACCAGGATCTGTCATAGTTAAAAATAATGATTTATATCCATATAGTTACACTAATCCTAAAAATTTACTTATTGAATTTTTTTCCCAGGAGCAGGTAAAAGTTATGTTCTTTATGAAGATGATGGAATAAGTCAAAAAAATATTTAGAAGGTAACTATATGAAAACTCAAATATCATATAGAAATGAATTAAAAAGATATACTATAGATATAAAAACCAATCGATGGAAAAAGTGGAATTATTCCAGAATTTAGAAATTATACTTTAGTATTTAAAAATATTAAAAATCCATCTTTAGTAATTGTAAAAACAATGGAAAATACTTTTGCCATTTAATATAAAAAAAGAGTTGGTAAAGATATAATAATCGATATTAAAAATATAAATACATTAGAATTAGTTACAATAAAATTAAAAAGCGATGAAGTTTTTAGAAAATTTATATATACATGAAGATAATATATCTATAGATAATTTTATTAATGATTTAGAAGTACCTAATGAATTAAAAGATAAGGTAAAAGAAATATTGTTATCAAACGATAACTTTACTGGATTATTTAAAAAAATTAGAACTTAAAAATTAGGGTTTAACTAACCTTATGATAGATAAAATATTAGAACTTAAAAATGATTTGAAATAATTGATATAAAAGTTTAAATGTTTTTATAATAAAAATTAATTCATTTAAGAAGTAGTAATAATACTTTTATTTTTAAGAAAGTTAGTGGTTGATGCGAACTAATAAATAAGTATTGTGAACTTGTCTTAATAAAAACTTGAAGATAGGGTAATTGCTATATAAATTAAATAAGAACAAAGTAAGGTGGTACCGTGGCATTTCGCCCTTTATAGGTATCATCTTTTTTTGAGGTAAATATGACGGTGACATTTATATTATCAATATTATTTATATTAACAGCTTATTTTATATTCTATGTATTATATATTAGTAAGTTTGATGTAAAAAGGAAGGGCTCTTGATGAAAAGACTAAAGAACCTAACGATATAGAAGTTTATATAAAAATACTAAATATAGATAGAAAAAGAGTTAATTATAGACATCTTCTGCATGTTATATATTTAACTTTATCTATCGATTTGGGATTAACATATTTTTATATTTTTATGAAGTAGCTATAAAAAAATATAGTATTAAAATTTTTTTATTTGGTTTTATTGTTATTTTGTTAATTTTATGGATTTCCATATTGATATTAAGATTATATTTTGAAAAGAAGAGGAGAAAGAAATGATTAATAAAGATTATGATTTTTAAAAAAGAATCAAAAAAAATGGAATAAATATTGGGAAGAAAAATGAAACTTTTTAAAAACAGATGTATGGGATTTTTCTAAACCAAAAATATTATTGTTTAGATATGTTTCCATATCCATCTGGATCTGCACTTCATGTAGGGTCATCCACTAGGGTTATATTGCAACTGATATAATGGCTAGATATAAAAAGAATGAAAGGATTTAATGTTTTTACATCCGATGGGATGGGATTCTTTTGGTCTTCCTAGTGAACAATATGCAATTGATACTGGTAATAATCCAGCTGACTTTAATAAGAAAAATATTGAAATATTTAAAAAAATCAATTAAAAAAATATAGGTTTATCTTTTTGATTGGAGTAAGGAAATATCTACTAGTGATCCTAAATATTATAAATGGACACAATGGATATTTAAAAGATTATTTGAAGCTAATTTAGCTAAGAAAAACTGATATGTTAGTTAATTGGAGTGAGGACTTAGGTACTGTATTATCAAATGATGAAATAGTAGATGGAAAAAAACTGAAAGAGGTGGTTATCCAGTTACTAGAAAAAAATATGCCTCAATGGGTTATAGAAATTCCTAAATATGCAGAAAAAAATTATTAGAAGGATTAGATAGAGTTGATTTTTCCTGAATCTACTAAAAGAAATTCAAAAAGAAATTGGATAGGTAAATCAGTTGGTGCAGAAGTTGAATTTAAAGTAGATAATACTAATCTTTCATTTACTGTATTTACTACTAGATGTGATACTCTTTTTGGTGTTACATATTGTGTTTTATCTCCAGATCATAGTTTAGTAGATTTCTATAACAACTAAAGAACAAGAAGAGGAAGTAAAAATATAAAGAAGAAACAGCTAAGAAGAGCGATTTAGAAAAGAACAGATCTTAATCACGATAAGACAGGTGTATTTACTGGTAGTTATGCAATTAATCCAGTTAATGGTAAAAAAATACCTATTTATATAGCAGATTATGTTTTATCAACATATGCAACTGGTGCAATAATGGCAGTTCCAGCACATGATAAAAGAGATTATGAATTTGCTAAAAAAATTTAATTTAGATATTATTAAAAGTATTAGATGTAGATGAACAAGATATGGAAAAAGATGGAATACATATTTCATCAGGTTTCTTAGATGGACTTAATAAAAAGATGCAATTGATAAAAATGTTAGAATATCTTGAAAAATAATTTAGGTAAAAAAAGAAAGTTAATTATAAGATGAGATTGGATATTCTCTCGTCAAAGATACTAGGGGAGAACCAATTCCTATAGTTGAATTTGAAGATGGAAGACAAAATGGCACTTCCAGATAAAGATTTACCACTAGAACTTCCTGTTTTAGAAGATTATAAACCATTTAGAGATGGAAGATCAGCACTTGCAAGAGCAACAGATTTTATAAATGTAGAAATAGATGGTCAAAAAGCAAAAGAGAACTTTCTACAATGCCTGGAAGTGCTGGATCAAGTTGGTATTTTTTTAAGATATATAGACCCACATAATGAAGAAAAATTAGCAGAAAAAGAACTACTTGATCACTGGATGCCAGTAGATTTATATGTAGGTGGACCAGAACATGCGGTAGGACACTTACTATATTCTAGAATGTGGACAAAAATTTTTACACGAACAAGGTATCTTAAATGTAGATGAACCATATAAAAAAATTATTTCATCAAGGTATGATGCTTGGAGCTAATGGAATAAAAAAATGGGAAAAAGATATAAAGAATTTGTAGTAGATCCCTAACGACATAGTTAACGAGTATGGAGCAGATGCTTTAAGACTTTATCAAATGTTTATGGGACCTTTAGAAGCATCAAAACCATGGAGTGATTCTGGAATAAATGGAGCTAAGAAATTTTTAGATAAAGTTGTAAGACTTCTTACTAGCGAAAAAAATACAAGATAAAGAAAATAAAACTTTAGATAAAGTGTATAATTATACAATAAAAAATGCGAAGAAGATTATGAAAAATTATCATTTAATACAGCAGTAGCACAAAATGATGATATTTGTTAATGAAGCAAGTAAAGAAGAAATAGTTCCACTTGAATATATAAGAGGATTTTTAAAACTATTAAATCCAATATGTCCTTATTTAACAGAAGAATTTTTATCAACGTTTATTTGGAAGTAATACAATAGCTTATGAAAATTTTTCCAACATATGATGAAACTAAGTTAGAAGATGATAAAAAAACTATAGCAGTGCAAGTAAATGGAAAATTAAGATCAACAGTAGAAATTACAAGTGAAGAAACAGAAGAAGATATTTTAAAAAGTACTAGAAGATACAAAAAAATAAAAACTTATACAGATGATAAAACCATTGTTAAAAAGATATATATTAAAGATAAAAATAGTTAATATAGTTGTAAAATAATAATAAAATTATTATTATATTAGTAGAGGTATGTATAATGGAAGAAGAAAAGAAAAAGAAAACAACAAATAATAAGAAACAAGATGTGAAGAAAAATACTAAATCAACTTCTAAAAAGTTGATTCAAAAAAAGAAAGTTTCTAAAAATCAAATGTTAGGAATAATAATGTAAAAACTGAAAAGAAAAATTACAGAAGTTAAAAAGAAGTTAAACCTAAGGTTGAAGAAAAAGTTGAAGTTAAAAAGATTCAATAAAAGAAAAAAAGCTTTTAGAAGATACAACAATTTTAGCTGTAGCAAAACCAGTTAAAAATAAAGAAATATCAGCAAGTAATGAATCAACTAGATCTAAAAATTTTAATTGCTTCACTTTCTATATTAGTATTTATTATGATAATTTTACTTATTTATAAGTTTAATGATAGGTTAAAAAGAAGATCCTAGATATAAAGATAGTATTAGTGAATATTGTGAACAATTAGCTAAAAAAAGAAGAAAAACAACAAAAGAAAATGTTGCTAAAGAAGTAAGTTCTAATGATTTGGATAAAATTAAATTTAAAAAGTAACATGTGAATACAATGAACCAAGTAAATTATCAAAAAGAAGAATTAAAAAAATAATGATGCAGGTTATAGTTATGTTATATCTATAAAGAAAGATGCTAAAAGTAGCATATACTAAAGAAGTATTAGTAATAAAGTCAAATGATAAGTGGACAGTAGAAGAAAAAAATAATCACAAAAGTGATTATTTTTTTATTTGACAAATACTATCAAAAAGTTTATAATATAAACGTATTAATGCAAATAATTAGCATTTAGGAGGAGCTATGAAAAAAATTTTTAAACGCAAAAAGAAATAACTTTAAAAATCTTATAAAGATACTAATGATGAAAAAGGAACAGATTTACCAATCTCTGAAGGAGAAGAAGAACTAAATTTTTCATTTAGATATGAGAGGTAATCATGTTATTGATCTTGAATTAACTTTTTGATGAAGAAGAAAAAAAGAGAAGAAACATTAGAATTTGAAATGAATGATGATATGTTTTTACTTTATATAGAATCATATAAATATGATAAAGACTCAGATCAATTAATTAGATATAAATCATATCAAGTAGTTGGTGATGATGAAGTTACTATAGATATAGATGAAAATACAAGAACTATTAATTTAACATCAATAGGGTATATAAATAAAAGATAAAAGTAGGGAACATAAAAAAATAAAAAGACAAAAAGAAAAAAAGTAAAAAGGAAAAAAATTAATATATGAGAGTGTCATTTTTGGAAAAAGGTGGAAGTGGAAAAACAACGATATCTTCATCTTTTATTAGTTATTTATTAAAGAAGAAAGAAAATGTTTTAGCAATAGATGCTGATATGAATGTTCATTTTGGGAAAAGTTTTTTTGATATGCCAATAAATATAATAAGTAAAGAAAACGATGAAATAGCAAAAACTTTAGAACCAAATAGAAATATTCCTATAATAGGGACAACACCACCTGTTAAAGATTCTAGGTTTATAAAAGTATCTAAAGAAGATCGTTTTTTTAAAAAATATGCAACAATTAAAGATAATTTAATGTTATTAACAGTTGGTACTTATAATTTAGAAAGCGTAGGATCAGATTGTTATCATAGTAAACTTAATACACTAGAACTTATATATCATCGTTTACTTGATACAAATAAAGATTATGTTGTTACAGATTCAACAGCAGGAATAGATAGTTTAGGTACATCTTTATTCTTTGTATCGGATATTAACGTTTTTGTTGTAGAACCAACTATGAAAGGTATATCTGTATATAAAGATTTTTAATGATATAGCTAGTAAATTAGGTATTAAGACTTATGTAATAGGAAATAAAATTACAGATAAAGAAGATGAAGAATTTTTTAATTAAAAATAGGTAAAGAAAACATTTTTAGGTTTCATTAAAAATTCAAAAAAATTTAAGAAAAATATGAACAAGGTGAAAAAGAATACTTTGATGAATTTGTAAATGAAAATAAAGATGTTTATGAAAATTTAATATCTGTTATGAAAAAAATACACCAAGAGATTGGAAAAATCTATTATGAGAGATTAAAGAATGTTTATGTAGCAGCTTGTTTAGATTGGTATTCAGAGTATTATAAAGAAGACTTAACTAAATATATAGATCAAGATTTTTTTCTTATGAAGAAGTAGAGGTATAAATGATAAGCTTTTACAGCAAAAAAAAGATGATAAAACAAAAAGATTTATAGAACAAATAAAAATTTAAAAAAACTATGATAAATAGTTTTTCTTCACCATGTAATATAATTTTTCCCTGATAGTTTAGATAACAATGTTAAAATTATAGAAAATGTATTAAAAAAAGCACAATTTACTATATAAAAATCTTTTATGCACATAAATGTAACAAATCTATGTCTATAGTAAAAAGAAGCTGCTTTTATTAAATCTTAACTGTGATGTAGCAAATGTTCACGAATTAAGAAGAGCTTTTAATATCAGGGTTTTCTGGAGATAGAATAGAAGCAACTGGTCCAAAAATAAAGAATTTTTAATTTTTAGCAATAGAACAAAATGTTACTATAAATGTTGATAACTTAGATGAATTAAAAAGCTATTTTTAGATTTAAATAAAAAAAGATAAATAAGAAAAAAAGTAAATATATTATTAAGAATATCTTCATTTTTTAAAAATTATGCAATTGAAAAAAATTAACTAGATTTGGAATGGGATATGAAGATATATTAGAAGCTTTGAGTATAATTAAATTCATCGTTAAATTTATTAGGTTTTTCTTTTCATGTAGATACAGTAAAAAAATAGTGAAAAAGTAATAGCTTTTACAAATGCTTTAAAAATTAACAACTAAAGCTTTAGAAATGGGACTTAGTCCTAAAGTAATAGATATAGGTGGAGGATTTAAAGTAAATTATATTGAAAGTGAAGATGAATGGAATAGTTCTATAACAGAGTTAAAAGAATCGTTTTTAACTTTTGATTCATTAACATGGAATAATGAAACTTTTGGTATGAGTATAAAAATAACACTTTAACAGGTACTTTAAATGTTTATAATTTTTATAGTAAAAGAAACATTAGCTGAAGATTTGGACTTATTTTTTTGACTACTAAAATAGAAGAGTATCAAAAATCAAACAGTAGCAGATATTTTTACTTGAAAATATGATTACTTTATATATAGAACCAGGTAAATCTTTACTTGATAATTTAGGTATATCTGTAGCTAAAGTTAACTTTGTAAAAAAACTATTAAAAAAATGATACTGTTATCGGACTAGATATGAGAAGAAACGATTTAGTGATGGTTGATAGTGAAGTATTTTTTAGATCCTTTAGTTGTAAGTGAAGAAAAAGAATTAGATGAAAAAGGGAGTATATTTTTGTAGGTAACCTTTGTTTAGAAGGAGACTTAATTTATAAAAGAAAAATATTTATAAAACAGATACCCTAAAGAAGGAGATTTAGTTATTTTCTTTAATACAGCGGGATACTTTATGGATTTTAACTATTTAGATCAAGACTTTTCTGTTACTAATAAAGTAGCAGCTATAGAAAAAGATAATACTTTTTGTTTTTTATAAAGATGAATTATATAATCCAATAATTAGTAAGGAGTAAAAATGGTATATAAAAAGTATAATAGATTTAATTGGTAATACACCACTTGTAGAAATATCAAAAGATATTCATAAAATTAAAAAAATGTTAATTTGTATGCTAAATTAGAAATTTATAATCCGTTTGGATCGGTAAAAAGATAGAACAGCTTACGGTATGTTAAAAGACCATTTAGAAGAAATAAAAGAGAAAAAAATTTAACAGTAATAGAATCTTCTAGTGGTAATACAGCAAAAAGCTTTAAGTGTTTTTATGTAATATTAATGATATAGATTTTAAAAACTGTAACAAATAGAATAAAAATACCAGAAGTTAAAGATATACTTAAAACTTTTTGGAGCTAATATATTAGAGCTTCCTGGTTTATCAGAATGTCCTGATCCAAGTGATCCAAATGATTCATTAAAAGTAATATCTAAAATAATGGCAGCAAGTCCAGGTAAATATTTTTATCCAGACCAATATAGTAATCCAAATAATCCTTCGATGCACTACCATACTACTGGAAAAGAAATATGGGATGATTTAGGAAAAGTTGATTATTTCTTTGGAACTTTAGGTACAGCAGGAAGTAGTGGAGGAATAGTAAAATATATTAAAGAAAAATTCTAATCTAAAAAGCTTATGGTATAGTAGGTGAAAAAGGAGATTTAATTCCTGGAATTAGAAATAAAGATGAAATGCTTGAAGTAGGAAACTTTGATTTGAGTGTATACGATGGAATAGTTCAAGTTAGTACTAGTGAAGCGTTAGATTCTATGTTTACTTTTAGTTAAAAAAATGTGGAATATTAGGCGGACCTACTAGTGGAGCATGTTTTGGCTGGAACACTTAAATATTTAAGTAAAATAGAAGATTCCTTAACAGAAGAAATAAATGTAGTGATAGTAGTTTGTGATAGAATTGAACACTATATGTCTTATATTAAGAAAAAGAAGACCAGAACTTTTCTATGAAGAGAAAAAGAAAATATTTATAATTTAACAGAAGAAGATAAACAATATTTAAAACAAGTTAAAGTAGAAGATCTTGATGAATTTATTAATAAAGAAAAACCTTTAATCATAGATTTAAGAGGTAATTTAGCATATAGAAATTCTCATGTAAAAGGATCTATGAACATTTTTAGAATCAATATTTTTTTAGATGTTATAGATAATGCTATAGTTTTTTTGATAAAGATAAGGTAGTTTTACTTATATGTCCTACTGGTAATAAGTCCGATAAACTTTCAATGTTATTAAATAAAAATTAATGAATGTATATAGTTTAGAGGGTGGTATGGTAGAACTTGTAAATAATGAGTATCCATTAGAAAGAATTTCAAATCATGAATAGAGAAGATTTTTTTCATACTTTGAAAACAATAGAGAAACTATATATTTTGATAATGCAGCAACAAGTTTTAAAAACCTAAAGTTGTAGTTAACAAGATATGCGAATATTATAATAAAAAAATTCTTATAATATTAATAGAGGTATATATAAGGGTGCTAATTTAATATCAAAAGAAGTAGAAGAAACTAAAGAAATAGTTAAAAATTTATAAATGCAGAAAGTAAAGAAAAACATCTTTTTACAAGTGGTGCAACAGCTTTCTTCAAAAAAATATTAAGTGAAATATTTTGATAGTATTTTTAACAGAAGAAGATGAAATATTGCTTTCAAAAATGATCATATATCTACAATAAAAACCTTTTATTGATAAGTTTTTCTAATATAAAAAGAAATATTAATAGATAAAAATATAGATTATGACGAAGAAGATTTATATAAAAATTAAATAAAAATACTAAATTAGTAATTCTTACGTATATTCATAATTTATATGGTTACGATATGGGACTTTAGTTATATAATTCCTAAGATTAGAGAAAAAAACAGATGCTTTTTATTATAGTTGATGCATCTCAAGCAGTTGGACATTTAAACGTTGATGTAAAAATTAGATGTAGATGCATTATATTTTTCAGGGCATAAAATGTTTAGTGAAACAGGTGTAGGCGTTTTTTATATATGAACGATAGATTAAAGTCTTTATCAAACTATGATTTTTTTCTTTAGGTACACCTCATATTAGTGGAATACTTTCATTAAAAAGAAGCTATTAAATATATTAATAATCTAGGTATTTTTAAATATAGAAAAATATGTTAGAGATTTAACTGCATATTTAAAAGATAGATTAGAAGATATAGAAGAAGTAGAAGATGATATGGGAATTATGAGATTAAGTTGTAGACTTGGATATGGAATTATAAGTTTTTAAAATAAAAAAACTTAGATGAAAGAGAAGTTGCAAGTGTTTTATCTGATTATAATATCTATGTTAGAAGTGATAATCAATGTAACTACAACAAAGAAAGTTATTTAAGAGTAAGCTTACATTTTTTTATAATACAAAAAGAAGAAATAGATAGATTTATTAATATATTAAAAAAATATTGTTAAAGAAAGAATATGATATGAAGGATACTAAACAAAGAAATTATATTTTTAGATGTATTAAATAATAATAATAAGAGTTTATATGTAGAAGAAATATGTGATTTAGTAAACGAAAAAGTCAGATTCTAAAGTAGCATTATCTACAATTTATAGAAATGTTAATAAACTTTTAGAAAAAGAAATGATTATAAAAACTTTTGATCAACATGGAAAAAGCAATGTATATAAAAAGCATGAACATAGTCATGAATTTGAATGTATTAAATGTCATAAAAAAATAACTTTAGATATTTGTCCTTATACTATAATTGAAGAAAATTTGAAAAATAATGGATTAACTGTAGAAGAAAACTAAAAATAAAAGTAAGATGTAGTTCTTGTAAAGAATAGCATTACTTTTTATTTTTTTATTATAATCTATATGTTTAAAGAAAGAGTGTTAATATGGAAAAAGAGATATTTTTTTATAGGTGGAGCTTGGCCTTATGCAAATTATTATTTACATGTAGGACATCTAGCAGCTCTACTTCCAGGAGATATAATTGCTAAATATTATAGAGAATGTAAAGATAATGTTATTTATGTATCAGGATCTGATTGTCATGGTACTCCAATTACAGAAAGGGCAAGAAAAGAAAAATACTACTCCTTTAAAAAAATAGCGACATTATATCATAATGAATTTGTAAAAAAACTTTTTAAAAAAATTTAGGATTTGAATATGATTTATATACTGCTACTATGTCAGAAGATCATAAAAAAATATGTTGAAGAATTTTTTTAAGAAAAATAAAAGAAAATGGATATCTTTTTGAAAAAGAAGAGGATGAAGATTATTGTAGTCATTGCCAAAAAGTTCTTATCGGATAGAGAAATAGTAGGTACTTGTCCACTACTGTGGTGGAATAAGTACAGGAGATCAATGTGAAGTATGTGGTACCTCTTTAGATAGTAAAGATTTACTTGATAAACATTGTAAAATTTGTTCTAATCCTACAACTCTTAGAAAAAAATAAACATTTATATTTTAAACTTCCTGAATTTAAAGAAGAATTACAAAAATTTAATAAATAAAAAAATAAAGATAAATGGAGAAAAAAATGCTATTGGTGAAGCTCAAAAAAATATAGATATGGGGCTTGTTAATAGAGCAGCTACAAGACAACTTGATTGGGGGAGTAAATGTACCAGTAGAAGGATATATAGATAAAAAGAATATATGTATGGCTTGAAGCAGTATTAGGATATTTATCAGCAGGAGAAAAAGGTAGCAAAAAGAAAAAAATATAGATTTTGATTTATTTATGGATGATAATAATAAAAATTTAATTACTTATTATGTACATGGTAAAGATAATATTCCTTTTCATACAACAATATATCCACCTTTTAATATTAGCTAGTAAAAAAAGAATTATAGATTACCAGATTATATAGTTTCATCAGCATATGTTAATTTAAATAATGATAAGATGAGTAAGTCAAAGGGTAATTTAATAACTGCTAATGAATTATTAGAAAAAAATTTGATAGTGATACACTTAGATTTTATTTTTTTCTTATAAAGGTCCTGAAACTAACGATATGAATTGTTCAATTGAAGATATAATTCAAACACATAATAAGTTTTTTTAGTAGGTATGTTAGGTAATTTTTATCAATAGAAATTTATCTTTTATAAATAAAAATTTGATGGAGTTATAAAAGAAAGTACTGTAGATGAAGAAACAGTAAATATTACAAAAAGAAGTTTATAAATCTGTAGCAGAAAGCTTTGAAAAAGCAGAAATAAGAAAATGCAGTACAAAAAAATCGTAGACTATATATCATATGCTAATAAATATTATGATAGTAATGAACCTTGGTTAAGAGTAAAAGATAATATAGATGAATTTAATAAGATAACATATACATGTATATATATTATGGCTAATCTAGCTAATTTAATTTATCCAATATTACCAAAAGCATCAAAGAAGATAAAAGAAATGTTAAGTTTTGAAGATTTAAAAATGGGAAGAAGAAAAACTATCTGGTGATTATCATATAAAAACTTAGATATTTTTATATAATAGAATAGAAGAAAAATACTTAAATAAGTATTTTAATGTTATAATACATATATGGAATATTATTTAAAAAGACAAAAAGTAAATTTAATAATAAACAAGAAGTTTAATAAAAATGGTTTAACTTTAAAAAAATAGATGAAGATTTAAACTTAGTAGTAAACTGTAATTTTTTTATGAATCAAAAATATATTTATGAATTTATTGATAAAAACCAAGATAAAATATTAAAAATATTGAATATAAAAAGAAGAAGAAAAATGAATATTATTTTTTTAGGTAAAAATATGAAAAATAGATAATTATGATCTGTTTTTAAAGAAAAACATAAAAAAATACACTGAAGAAATGATAGATGATATAGTTAATAATTTTACTTATCCTTTACCAAAATTTAGTTTTAGGTATCGTAAGATGACTACCAGATGGGGAGTATGTAACAATAAACTTAAAGTTATTACATTAAATACTTTACTTATAAAAAGATTTAAAATATTTAAATTATGTAATAGTTCATGAATTAAGTCATTTTATTCATCAAAAATCATTCAAAAGAATTTTGGAAAGTGGTAGAAGAAAATTGTAAAGATTATAAAAAAATAAGAAAGGAATTAAAAGATGGAAGTTATTAAAAAGTAGTGATAATAAAAAAATATAAATCTTTAAAAAAAGTTATTAACTAAAAAGAAAGAGAAAAAACAAAAACTTTTTTTAATAGAAGGTAAAAATATTATAGAAGAAGCTAAAAAAACATAATAAAATATTAACTTATATAACTGATGATATAAATAAAGTCGAACATAATATATTTTTATGTAGATAAAAAAATTAAAAGAAAGTTTATCTAGCTTTAAAAAATTCTAATGAAGATTTAGCTTTAGTAAAATATTTAGATAATAAAGATATTAGTACTGATACTATACTTTTTAGTAGATAATGTAAGAGATCCATCTAATCTTGGAACAATATTAAGAACTTGTTTAGCTTTTTGGAATTAAAGATGTTGTTCTTAGTCTAAATACAGTAGATTTATACAATCCTAAAGTTTTAAGAGCAAGTGAAGGAGCAATATTTTTCTTTAAATATATTAAGAGAAGATTTAATTAGTTTTATATCTAAAAAAATAAAAGATTACAAGGTTTTATCTACATCTTTAAAAGCTAATGATTTAAAAAGCTTTAAAAATAAACAAAAATGATAGTTATTGGAAATGAAGGAAAAGGTGTTAGTGAAGAAATATTAGAAATAAGTGATGATTATTTAAAGATTCCTATTAAAAATATCGATTCTTTAAATGTAGCAATAGCTACTTCGATAATTTTATATGAAAATAGTAAGTAATATTTTTATGATAAAAATTAAAATAGGTGAATTATGAAAAAGATAATTTTTACAAGGCGCTTTTTATAGCAACTCTTGCTATAGTTATTGCTAAGGTTTTAGGAATAATATATGTTGTTCCTTTTAATAGAGCAGTAGGAACACTAGGTGGAGCACTTTATGGTTATGCATATAGTATCTATACTATATTTTTAAGTTTATCTACAGCAGGTATTCCTTTTGCTGTAAGTAAGATGGTAAGTGAATACTCCGAATTAGGTTATGTAAAGTCTAAAGAAAAAGCTTTTGAAAATTGCATGTTTAACCCTAGGAATTTTTAGGAATAGTGTCTTTTTGTTCTTAATGATTTTAGCTCCATTTATTGCTTCTTTTTATAGTTGCTGGCAAAAGTGGTGGTAACTCTATTGAAGATATTACTTTTGTAATTAGAGTTATTTCTTTTTCTATTTTAATAGTACCTATAATGAGTGTTTATAGAGGATATTTTCAAGGACATAAATATATTAAAAGCTACTTTATTCTACTATTATAGAGCAAGTTATTAGAGTTGGTATAATTATAATTATAAGTGCTATGGCAATTCTCATACCAAGTATAAAAATATAAAAGAAACTGTTTCTATTGCTTTAATAGCAGCAAGTCTTGGAGCTCTTATATCGTTATTATATTTATATATTAAGAGTATTAAAATAAAAAGAATTTAATAAGAAAAATCCTGAAATAATCGAACCTAGAATTAGTAATAAACAAATATTTTATAAATTATGGGGATATGCAGTACCATTTATTGTTTTTAAATGTATGTAAATCTGTATATACATCAGTAGATGTTTTTTACTTCCTAGAATGTTACCAGAAATGTTTAATTATACAAAAGAAAATGCTGAAATAGTATCTTCCGTTTTTATCTACTTGAGGGATTTAAGCTTAATATGATAGTTGTATCTATTGCAACAGGTATTATGACATCTTTAGTTCCTAATATAGCTAGTAGTTTAGCTACTAAAAACTATGAAAAATATTAGACGTAAGGTTAATCAATCATTGGAAATATTAGTATTTTTCTATTCCTATGACTTTTGCTTTAGCTTTTTTTAGTAACTCCAGTTTGGAATATATTTTATAAAAATAATACTTTAGCGATAAATGTATACTTAATTTATATATTCACTATTATATTTAATGTTATATTTACAACGACATCTTTAATAATTCAAAACTTTAGGACATAATAAAATTATGTTAAAAGCATTATTAATTGGATTCTTAAGTAAAATAATACTTCATGTTCCGCTTATGAAAGCATTTTATTCAATATCTCTTCCACCATATATTGGAGCGATATTATCTACTATGATAGGGTTTGGAATATGTTCATATATTTGTTTAAAATTTTTAAAGAAAGAATATGATATAAGTTATAAAGATACATATATTGTTCTTGTTTGTGTAATTTTTGCAACTCTTATTATGTTACTTGCTATGTTTATATTAAAAATATTTTGTACCAGTAGCAGTGACAGCAAAATTAAGTGCAATAATAACAGTTATCATTTATACTATAGTAGGAGTGTTATCGTTCTTTTTATCGATAAGAAAAACTAAAGCTTTTTAGATTAATTCTTGGAAAAGATAAATACTTAGAAATGAAAAAGAAGTTTAAAAAGATTTTTGTAGGAGAAAAATGAAAAATATTAATTTTGTTTATCTTTGTAGTTTTTTTGTACTTCATGTAATATATACGAAACTAAAGATATGAAAATTACCCAATTAGAAGAATTATTTTTTGGTAAAAGAAAATAGATATAATCAAAGTTTTTTTCAGGATATAGATATTATTTACCAATAGGTATGAAAAATGTAAAAAAAGTAGAAAATACTTTTTAAATTATCATATAAAAACACTTATATGTATTTATATGTTGATCTAATAAGTTATTTGAATAAAACCGAGATTAAATATAAACCAAACTCATCAACATTTTACAGTAAAAAAACTTAAAAATGGATTTTTAGAAATAAAAAAATTAGAAAAATAATGAATATTCTTATATAATAGTATATAATTATGGAAGAATAGAAGGTGTAGTTGAAAGTAAAAATCTTAACGATGCACTTAGTAATTCTATGATTATTTTTGTCTAGTATTAAGTATAATGATAAGTTATTAAATACTGTGTACAATAAAGATAATGAAAAGAGCAAAAAAATTTTGATTTAAATAATAATCGCCAAAGTGTTAGCGATGATATAAAAAGAAAAAGTGAAGATGATTTAAATTTAAATTTTTAAATAGTGTGGAGGAAATATGTCATTTTTTTAGTAAAAATTAAAAAGCACGTTTTTTGAGGAAGTTGATGAACCAGAAAGAGAAGAAGCTAAAAATATAGAAGAAATTACACCAGTTGAAACATTTAAAACCAAGAGAAGAAAAAAATAGAAAAATGTAGATAATAATAGAAATTTAAAAAGAGCAGAATTTACTCTTTATGAAGATGAAACAGAAGATGATTTTTGCTGTAGCTAAAAACACAGTCTTTTGTAGTAGTTCCTATGGAAGAAGAAAAAAACAGTTGAAAAGCCATTAAGAGTAATAGAGCAACCTAAAAAGGAAGAAAAATAGAATTAAGAATACAAAAAGAAATAGTTCAACCACCAAAAAAATGAGATAGAAGAATCAGTAAAAAGAGTTGATGAAACTAGACCTTTTAGACCTAGTTCAATAGTTTCTCCAGTATTTGGAATAATAGATAAGAATCCTTTAAAAATATGAAGCACCCTAAAGTTAAAAATGAAAAGATAAAATTTTAGATGGTATAAGAACTTATGTTACTCAATGGGAATAAAAACAGTAACAGTTAAAGATGAAAAAAAGAAAATAAAGAAGTTAAAAAGAAGAAAATATAGTAGATTTAAAAGAAGAAAAAAAGCAGTACCTAATGTTAAAAATGTTACTATAGAAGATGCTAGTGAATACTATAATGATTTAGGTTTAGAATATAATGTTAATTATAAAGATAATAGAGTTTCTTCAGTAGATGAATTTAGTGAAGATGATGAAATCAAAAACAACAAGAAAAGTAGAAAAGAAAAAAACTGCTAAAATGTTACAAGAAGAAAGTGATAAAAAAATAAAAATCAAGATCCAACAGATGAGGAAGATTTATTCAATTTAATTGAATCAATGTATGAAAAAGATAATTAATTATATCTATAATATCAATAGATATAATTTTTTTATTACTTGCACTAGTTTATAAAAAAAGTTTACAATTAAGATATTAAAAGGAGATTATAATGGAAAAAAATATAATAATCTTCTCTTTAATAGTAAGCTTTATTATTATTACTAATTTTAGTTATATCAATTGTAAAAAAATAATTCTAAAAAGCAAAAGAAGAATATGATAAATTAATAAAAGAAGGGGAAAAATTAAAAAGAGAATTAATATTTGAAGCAAAAAGAAGAAATACATAATTTAAAAATTAGAAGCAGAAAAAGAAGTTCAAGAAAAGAAAAAGAATCAAAAAGAGATAGAAGAAAGACTTTTACAAAGAGAAAAATATCGATAGAAGGGATGAACTTTTACAAAAAAAGAGAAGAATTAGTTGAAGAAAAAGATCAAAAGATTGGTGAAAAAGCAATTAGCTTTTACAAGAAGAATATTTTAAAATAGATGATTTAAAAGAAGAACAACTTAAAGAGTTATCAAATATTTCAAAACTAACAAAAAGAAGAAGCAAGAGAAAAATACTCGATAGGGTAGAAAAAGAAATAGATAATGAAATAGCAGAACTTATAAAAGAAAAAGAAGAAGAAGCAACACTTAATGTAGATAAAAAAAGCAAAAGAGATGTTGGTTCAAGCTATGTCTAAATATTCTGCTAGTGTTACTAATGAAAAACTATAACTGTAGTTAATTTACCAAATGATGATATGAAAGGTAGATTAATTGGAAGAGAAGGAAGAAATATTAGAACACTTGAGGCAATAACTGGAGTAGATCTTATAATAGATGATACACCTGAAGTTATCGTTTTATCATCATTTGATATATATAGAAGAGAAATAGTAAGAGAAGTACTAGATATATTACTTCAAGATGGAAGAATACATCCAGCAAGAATAGAAGAAGTATACGATACTGTATCTAAAGAAATGCAGTTAAAATTAATGGAATATGGTAATCAAGCACTATTTGAACTAGGTATTAACAAAATGAGTAAAGAACTAATCGAAAAATTAGGTAAACTTCATTTTAGGACTAGTTTTGGTCAAAAATGCTTTTAACACATTCTATTGAAGTTGCTCATTTATCTGGTTTTACTTGCAGGAGAACTTGGAGAAAATGTAAATCTAGCTAAAAGAGCAGGACTTCTTCACGACATAGGTAAAGCAGTAGATCACGATATGGAAGGAAGTCATGTAGAACTTGGTTTAGAACTTGCTAAGAAATATAATGAACCAGAAGTAGTAATAAATGCTATAGCATCTCACCACGGTGAAGTAGCTGCAACTAGTGTTATTTCTTCACTTGTTGCAGTAGCAGATTCTATATCAGCATCTCGTCCTGGAGCAAGAAGTGATACATTAGAAAAATTATATAAAAAGATTAGAAGACTTAGAAAACATAGCTAAGAATATGGAGGGTGTAGAAAAAGCATATGCTGTTCAAGCAGGAAGAGAAATTAGAGTTATGGTTAAACCAGAGAAAATTAATGACTCAAAAACTACCAAAACTTGCAAGAGATATAAAGAAAGATATTGAAGCTAATCTACAATATCCAGGAACTATAAAAATAACAGTTATAAGAGAAACAAGAATACAGGAAGAAGCTAAATAATGAGACTTAGAATGTAAAAAAATAAGGAGATTTTTAGATAAATCTCCTTATATAATTAGTGAACCATTTTTATTAAAAAGGAAGATGGAAAGAAGTATTTAATAATGATAATCCAATAAATTTAGAAATTGGTATGGGAAAAAGGTCAATTTTTAATAAATATGGCGATAAATAATCCTAATATTAATTTTATAGGTATTGAAAAAAATTTGATAGTGTTATGGTTAGAACATTAGAAAAAAATGGCTAATTATAAACTTAATAATATAAAAGTAATAAAAAAATAGATGCAAGTGATATATTAGATGTTTTTTGATAATGAAATATCTAAGATATATTTAAATTTCTCTGATCCATGGCCAAAGAGAAGACATGCTAAAAAAAGATTGACTAGTGAAGTATTTTTAGAAAAAGTATGAAAAACTTGGTTATTTAGATATTGAACAAAAACAGATAATAGAAAGTTATTTGAATATTCACTACAAAGTTTTTGTGAATAATGGTTATAAAATATTAGATTTATCTTTAGATTTACATAGTGATAAAGAAAATATAGTAACTACTGAATATGAAGATAAGTTTACTAAAAGAAATCAAGTTATATATTATGTTAATGTAAAAATAAACCATGGTTTTAATGATTAAAATTAATGGTTTGTTTTTCTTAATATATTTAATTTTTAACTATGTTTTTAAACTTGTTTAATATATCTGTTAAAATAATCTATGAGAGGTGTATATGATAGATTCTAATATTTCAGTTCCAGTAGGTATAATAGATGTTTTATGGGATTATGATGATTTTTGATAATTTATGTAAAGTTTTTGAATTTAACATAAAAAAATAGAAAATAATGGAAAATTTGAATTTGTAAATAAATTTTTATTTTTTTAGATCATGATTTATGTGTAAAAGAAGAAGAGATTTTTTTCTGATAAATTATCTGTTTTGCTTCTAGATTATAATGAGAAAATTAAAATAAAAACTTTGTGGAGATATATTATTCTTAAATAAAAAGCAATATGAAAAAAATTAAATAATTTTATATTAAAAAAATTCTGAAAAAAATATAAATTTAAAGTAAAATATGAAAATAAATCTCAGTAAAATAAAAAAATACCAAATAATTACTATTTGGTATTTTTTATTTATTTATATCTATAATAACTGGTACGATTATAGGTCTTCTATCAGTTTTATTACTTATATATGGATATAAATCTGATACTAGTTTGTTTTTAATATCTGAAATATTAGCACTTTCGTTTAATGTAGTTAATATTGAATCTTTTGCAATTTTTTCTATTTCTTTTAATAAAGATTCACTTTCATTAATCATTACAAATCCTCTTGTTGTAATATTAGGATTAGTTAATAATTGTTTATTTTTGGTAGAAATATTAGCTATAACTATTAATATTCCATCACTTGACATAACATTTCTATCTTTTTAAAAACAACTCCATTAACTTCTTGTAATTTAGAATTATCTACATATATTGGATTAACATTTATTTTTAGGTCCATAACTTACATTACCTTTTATCTAAAAATTAAAAGTTTTACCATTTTCTAAGATAAATGTATTTTCAACTGGTACTCCACAAGCATGAGCAAGTTTAGTGTGTTGTTTTAACATTCTATATTCTCCGTGAAGTGGAGCAAAGAATTTAGGACTTATTAAAGTTAACATAAGTTTTAATTCTTCTTGACTAGCATGACCTGATGTATGGATTTTTAAAAATCATCTTTTAGTTATTACTTTAACACCTTTGTAGACATAGTTTGTTAATTGTACTATTAATTGCTCTAGCATTTCCTGGTATAGCAGAAGATGAGAAGATGATTATATCATCTGGAAGTAGTTTTATTTGTTTATGAGTTCCTTTTGCTATTCTAGAAAGAGCAGCTAAAGGTTCTCCTTGAGTCCCTGTACAAAGAATTACTAAATCTTTTTGATTAATTGTACTAACTTCTTCTTTCTTAACAAATATTTCTGGGTGATTAATATAATGACCCTTTAAAGAAATATTTATATTGTTTTTCCATACTTCTTCCAAAAAGAACTACTTTTTTTATTAAATTTATAACATGTTTCTACAATGTGTTTTTAAACGATATATATTACTTGCAAAATGTTGCAATAATTAATCTTCTATTTTTGTATTTAGAAAATATTTCATTTAATGTGTTATCAACAACTGCTTCACTAAGAGAAAATCCTGGTACTAAGGCATTTGTAGAATCACTTACTAGTAAAAGTAACTCCTCTTTTAGATAGTTCTATCATTTTATCAAAAATCAGCTTTTAGGTCCAATTGGAGTTAAGTCAAATTTAAAGTCTCCAGTAGTTACAATTATACCGTTAGATGTAGTTACTGCTATACCAAAAGAATCTGGTACAGAGTGATTAACTGTAAAAAAATTCTATAGTAAAGTTTTTTTGTTTTTAAATTTAGAATCTTTATCAAATACAACTATATTATCGTATTTAATATTATGGTCTTTTTAATTTTAATTCTATTAATTCTTTTTGCTTGATTAGGTGCATATATTACCGGTATATTAACATAATTTACTAAAAAAATGGTACTGCACCAATATGATCTTCATGACCATGTGTTATTACTAATGCTTTTTATTTTTATTTTTCGTTTTCTTTTAGATAGTTTATATCTCCGATTATATAATCTATTCCTAAAGATGATTCTTCTGGAAATATACTACCTGAATCTAAAAATAATTAATTCGTCGTTTTCTTCTACGACATACATATTTTTTTCCTACTTCACCAAGTCCACCTAAGGCAAAGTATTTTTGTTACGTTTTTTATTCATTTTTTTCCTCCTTTTTATTATCACATAAAAAAAGAATGTGCTTCTTTTTTTGATTTTTTTAAACTAAATTATAAAGTTAAAAGACTAACTAATTATAACATAATGAGAAAAAAATTCAAATATTAAAAAAAGATTAAACTTTTTAAAGTTTAATCTTCTTTTTAAATAATTCTTTTAATAAAGATATTCCTTTTTATTCTTGTTCCATAGTTCATTATTACTTTTTATATAATACTGATGAGAAGTAAGCAATTATTATAGTTGATATCAACAATACTAACATAGGAAGTAAAGTATCTATTAAAGATAGCTTTCTAGATAGTAAATTCATCGTATTAATAAATGGTGAAGATAGAGGTAAATAAGTTGCTACAGTATTTAATAAACCTTTAGAGTTACTAGAAAATATAGATAGATAAAATCCAATCATCAACAATAATGAAAATGGAGTTTGTGCTTGTTGTATTTCTTCTTGTTTTTGTAACAGTTGCACCTACACATGCTATTAAAAATGCATATAATAAGAATCCAAATATGAAATAATATAAGAATCCTAATATAATAATAGGTGATAAGTTGATATTAAGAAGTAACATATTCATATATTCTTTAGGTAAAAATACTTGTGAAGATATAATAGCAGTTATTATTAATATAGACATTTGTAATATTCCAGTAAGACCAACACCTATAACTTTACCAACTATAATATTAAGTGGTGAAGTAGAAGTAAGTAGTGTTTCTACAACTTTATTAGTTTTTTTCAGTAGTAATACTTGAACCTACTGCTATAGAATAAAATAATACTATATAAAAGATAAATACCATACCAAACATTGCAATATTAGTGTTTTTTTGTTTATATCACCAGCTTCTTTTTACTGTTTCTTCTCTTATAAAGGAAATATCTTTTGATAATATCTCTTTTTCGTTATCATTTATATTAAGTTTATTAATAAGATATCTTTTATAAGAACTATTTATATATTGATTTATATCACTGTTTTCAAAAGATGATCTATTATTATTACTTTTTTTAAATTAGAAATAGTTAGATTCTTTAAATCAGTGTTTTTTACGATATAAACAATACTATTCTTATCATTAACATCTTTACTTAATTTATTTATATCAGCTTTTTTCATTTAATATTACAAATTTATAATATTGATGTTTATTAAGATCTTCTTTTATAATGTTTAAAACTTTATTTTCATCATATATGTATATAGTTTCTTTTTTTCTGTTGTTTTTAGGTTTATTACCTTCATTTTTGTTAAAATAACGACTTATATTTGGAATATTAAAAATATTACTATAAGTGCTACTAAGAATAAAGTAGTTAGTTTATAAGCTTTTATTTTTTTAGTTAATTCTTTAAAAGTAAATTTAATAACATTAATCATTTTCTTTACCTCCAACTGTAGATATAAATATATCATTTAAATTAGGTTTTTAATATTTCAAATTTAATCACTTGATCATTATCATCTAATAGTTTTAAAAGTTTATAAGCATCATCTTTGTTTTTTTAATACTTAGTGTATAACTACTACCAACTTTATTTATTATATCTAGTTTAGCTTTTTTTATTTTTTTCATCAATATCTTTAATTGTTACAACTTCTAGTTTAGAATCAGAATATTCGTTCTTAATATTTATTAAATTACCTTTGAAGTTTAGTTATACCTCTATCAAGTATTAAAAATATCAGTACAAAATTCTTCAACTATAGACATTTGATGTGAAGATAACACGATTATTTTATCTTTCTTTTTTTCTTCTTTATAAGATCTGCTACTAATAAAGAGTTAACAGGATCTAAAACCAGAAAAATGGTTCATCTAAAATAATAAGTTCAGGATCGTTTTGAAATGCTATTAAAATTTGAACTTTTTGTTGATTACCTTTTGATAATTTTTTTCAGCTTCCATATTTAAATATTCTTCAATTTTTTTAATATTTTTAGCAAGTTCGTTTATTTCTTTTATAGCTTTTATCTTTTGGCATATTTTTTTAATGCTGCAAAATATAATAATTGATCTATTACTTTAGTTTTTTGGATAAAGTCCCCTTTCTTCAGGTAAATATCCAAAATTAACTGACTTTCTTGATACTTCTTGATCATTATAAGTAACTTTACCATCACTTTTATTTAAAAATCCCTAAGATAATTCTAATAGTAGTGGATTTACCAGCACCGTTAGATCCTAGTAAACCAAAACAGTCTCCCTTTTTTTAAATTAAAACTTATTTTTATTAAGAACTGTTTTATTACCATATTTTTTTAGAAACTTGTTCTACTTTTTAACATAAAAATTCCTCCAATTTAATTATATACTTTTTATATCTTCATTGTATATAATTTTAATTGGAAGATAAGGAGATAAAATGATAGATGTATTAGTAATAGGGGGAGGACCAGCTGGAGTATCAGCTGCAGTTTATTTAAAAAGATACGGTTTTTAATGTAAAAGTAATAGAAAAAAATCTTTTAATAGGTGGTAATGTTGTTTTTACTAATAGAGTAGATAATTATTTAGGAATATATGATGAAACTGGTTTAAATTTATCAAATAAGTTTAAAGAACATCTTAAATTTTTTTAGATATAGAAATTATAAATGATGAAGTTATCAATGTAGAAAAATGAAAACTTTAAACTAGAACTAAAAAAATGGTACTTTAGAAAGTAAGTATTTAGTGATTGCTAGTGGAAGAACTTTTAGAAGATTAGGTCTTTTAAATGAAGAAAAAAATATGTTGGAAGAGGAATTTCATTTTTGTGCAACATGTGATGGACCAATGGCAAAAAAACAGAAGTGTCGTAGTAGTAGGTGGAGGTAACTCTGCATTTGAAGAAACACTACACTTAGCAAAATATGCAAAAGATATAACTATTTTTAGTAAGAGATGAAATAAGAGCAGATAAAAATTTTAGTAGATAAAGTTAAAAGAATTAGATAATGTAACAATTTCTTTACAAGAAGAAATATTAGAATATAAGGGAGATAATTATTTAACATCTATAGTTACAAATAAAAAGAGAATTAAATGTAGATATAGTATTTTTTATATGTAGGATTAATACCTAAGATAGAATATTTAAAAAAATTTAGATTTAAATATTAAGAATAATTATATAGTTGTAGATAAAGATTATAAGACAAATATTGATAAATGTTATGCAGTAGGAGATGTTATAGAAAAGAGAATGTATCAAATTATTAACTCTGCAGCAGAAGGTGCAGAAGCAGCTTTTTCAATAAATAAAGACAATATTTAATTTATGCAACATATATGGTAAATATCAAGATATGAAATAAATAAATTAGATAGTGATATATTTATAATGAATTAAAAAGATTTTTATCAATTTGATAAAATCTTTTGTTTTTCTAATATAGCAATTGAATATTCATCAACAAGCTCAATTAAAAAAATTATTTTTATCATAAAATTTATATAATAAAAATTTTTAGTTTATGATATAATTATTTTAGGGTAGATAAAAGGGGTAAAAAAATATGAGTGGTGATTTTTAAACTAAAAGATGAGTTTAAAAATCCTAGTCAAAAAGATTAGGATAAGTAACTCTAATAAAAGTAACAGTTTATCAAAAATAATGTATGTGTAGAAGATTTCTATATTTCAAAAGAAAAATTTAGTTCTATTGATTTGATAATGTCTTATGTATTAGAAGAAAATTCCAGTAGTGAAGAATATGTAATGTACAATAATAAGAAAAGAAACTAATAAAAGAAAAATAGAAGTAATTTCTAGTATTCTAAAAAGAGGTTAAACTTAAAGAATTTTTTTAGATATTAGTAGAAATTTAACAGTATCTGAAAGATGAAAAACACGGATATTATACCAATTGAAATATTAAAGATGGTTGAATATTCTGATTTTTGGTTTTTGTTTAACTACGCGTAATAAAACATATAGATTTTTTTAGGTAAAAACAAAATTCTTTTTAAAAATAGAAGAATTGTTTTTCTAAATCTTTGTTACCACTTTTTTTCTTGTAATAGAAAAAAATATTTGTAGATTATAATTATAATAAAAAAATATATCAAGTAATTAAAGATAATGAAATAATATATGAAAATACCGATATTAAAAATGTATTTGATTATTTAGATGAGTATAAAATAGAGAATAAAAATAACAGAATATGAAGATTTAATCTGTATAGATTGTGAAAGTAGGGTATGTTGAACGAATTATCAAAAGAATGCAATTTTCCTTTGAAATTTATATGAAGGATTTAATGATACATTATTTAATTTTTAATAAAGATTTAAATAATACTAGTAAAGTATATATAAGTCATGTTCCATATGTATCAAATAATAATAATGCTTTTATTAGTTATTCCAAAAAAATAGAAGAATATACTATAGATTTAATTAATGATATAGAATTTAAAAATATCTAACTTAACTTTAAAGGTAAAATCTTTAAATAGTAAAGAGATATCTTTGAAAGCTATAACAAAATCAAATGTTTTAATAGATAAAAAGTTATAAATAAAAATGATGTTTTTTAACTTTTTAAAATGAATGAAGAACATGTATTTAATTTGGATTCTAAAGATGGAATAGAAACATGGAACTTTGTGTTTAAAAAGGGGAACTTTTAAAAAGAATATAGAAGAATACACTTTGAAAAGATAAAACAAATATTAGAAAAAGAAAGATAATTTTAAAAGATCTTACAATAGTTGAAAAAAATATGAAACTTATAAATCGATTTTACTATTTTTTTATATTTTATTAATCAAAAAAACAAGATGAAGGAAAAATTAGATGAATTATACAGTTTGCTAGACGGTAATTTATATGAAGAATTTTTAACGGATTATAATATTAAAGAAGTAGAAAAAAATACGACATTTAAAAAGCTTTTAATGATAAAAAAATATTTGTAGAAAAAGTTAGTTTTGTAGATACTTTAGTTAAATATAATTGGTTATCTTATCCAAGATATATATTTTTCAACTATTTCGTATTTTTAATAAAGATAAAATAATGAGAGACTTCGATATAATGTTTAATCAAATGATAAGTAAAACTTCATTTAAAGATTACTTAATAAAATTATTTGAACAAAATAGTTTATATCAAAAATGTGTCTAAAAACTTTTCGATAAGATGTTAAATTTGTTATCAAATATGTATTATGTTGATATAAAAAAATGGAGAAGATAAAAAAATATTATATTGAAAAAGCTAGTTATCAATAATACAAAAAGAAGATGATTTAAGTTATAGCATTTCGGTTCTTGTAAGTGCTTATATTAGAGATGAAAAAGTAAGAGAAAAAAATATTTAGATGAATTACAAGAAAAAAATATAGAAAAGGAGACCTGAAAGAACCACTTTATATAGAAAAAAATTGGAGGTGAATGATTAGTATGAAAAACAATTATAAAAACTGAAATATTCGATGTTAAAATTACTAATTTAGAATACGGTTTTTTTCTTTTGAAGTTCCATCTAACTTTTTAGAAGTAGGAGAAGACTCTTTTAAAAAAATTAGAATTAAAAGATAATACATTATATTCTTTTTTTCTATAGATGATTATACTAATTTTCATGTAATGCTAATGTCTTTAAAAAGAAGATAATGTAGAAAAACTATATAAATTTTACAAAAAAAGAAAATTAGAAGAAAATAAATTTGAAGTATTGAATATCAATAAAAATAAACTTACACTAAGAAAAAAATAAAATAACTTTTATTAATAATTTAGTAGAAATAAATGGTTTAATTATAAATTTTGCTATAAGTAGTTCACAAAATATTCAAGATAAAACGAAAAATTTTAGATAAAATTACTGATAGTATAAAAAGTTTTACCTAAGGAAAATATTCCATTATTAAAAAGAAGCACTTATAAAAAAGAAGTTAAAAAGTAAAATAAAAGATTTTTGCTAAATTAAAAGAAGAAATTGTAAAAAGAAATTAAATATAGAAATATAAAACAACCAAAAATTTTTCTTAAAATATTCTAATTTTTTTAGATAATAAAACTTATAACTTTAACTGTTATAGATGATGAAATAGCATATAACAATAATAAAGTCTTATTCAAAAAAAGATAAGATTGTTAGTGAAAAATTCCAAAAAAATTAGTAGATGAAAATAAAGATTTACTTTCAACTTTTTGAATATACAAAACTTAATAATTCATATATTTCAATAAAATATCAAGATAAATATTATTTAGTAGATAAAACTGATTATGATAAAATAATAGAATTTTTTTAACTAAATTAGAAGAAATATTAAATGAAACATTTAATTTGTATGTGTTAAAAAGCAAAAAGAAGAAATAAGTTTAGAACCAAAAAGAAATAGTTATAGAAGAATATAGTTTTTACTAAAAGCAGATGATCCTATTGTTATGGAAAATGATTTAACAAACGATTTATTTGTTGATTTAGATTTACCTAAAGTAGATGATTTAGAAAAAAATAACTGAAGATGAAAAATCAAGTTATTTTTAGATATAGATTTAAAGACTTTTAGATTTACCAAGAAATGACTTTAATTTATATGAAGAAACATATAATAATATGTTAGATACAACATTATTTAATTCTAGGTTAGAAGAAAAAGTTAATAATTTTTAGAACAAAATGAAAAAGAAGATATATTATTAAACCAAGAAGAATTAGAACAAGTTACATATACAGATGGTGAATATAAAGATGTATTTTCATAAATTAGAAGATACTTTATTATTAAAGGCATCAGTTCCAAAAAGATTTTTATAGAAAAAAAGTAGATAGAAGTAGAAATATATTTGATATATTTAATAATAATATCTATTTGAGATTCTTTACGTTTAAATGTGATACTTTAGAAGCTTATGAAACTAAATTAAAAGATTGGATGGAAAAAAACTACGAAAGTATCGGTGGAAGTTATAAGAGTGAACAAATAGAAGTAAATAATTACCGAATTGATGTAAAATGAATTTGATAATAGAATTTATTACACAACTTATATAAATAATTATTTAGTTTTCTGTTTCGTGTAATGATTATAGCTATAAAGAAACTTTATTTGATATTTTTAGATAGTGTTGAAATATTAGAAGGATCTGAAAGAGAAGTTGAAAATATAGCAAGAGAAAATAAAAATAATCGTAAATTACTTGCTAATAACTTACCAGAATTAGATATTAGAAGTTTAGTTAATAGTTTTTGATGCTACAATTATTAGAAAGAGTGATATTTTTGAAAAGAGCGATAGCAATTATATTGCTTGCCAATGAAATAATAACTGATAATAATGAATCTTCTTTCTTAAATATATTTAATAAAAATAAGAACATACAAAAAGTGAACTTAAAAAAATATGATGTTTATAATTATTTAACATCAAAAGAAAAAGAATATTTAAAAACTAGAAATGAAGATTTATCTATAGAACTTTCATGGAGAATTGAAGGAGCATATGTGCTTTTTATATGTTTTAGGACCAATAGATAAAGAACTTGATAATGTAACTAAGACAAATATAGCTGAATTAAAAAGAATTTATAAGTTCTAGAACTTATGGTGATTTAATAATAGATGCTAAGTTGAAAGATGAAGATGAAATACTAGATTTGGCAGATTATTCAAATAGACTTTTTAATAATTACTGAAAACTATACAGATTATAATAATTTAGATAAAGAAATAGTTATTGAAAAGAGATAAGGCATATAAATATATTCTTAGTGGAATGTCTTGGGATGTATTATAGTTAAATAAAACAAGAGTAATATTACTCTTGTTTTTTTATAGTAGAATATTAAAAGAAGAAAAATAAAATTACAAATTAAAGTCCAAGAAGTTATATATTCTAAAAAACTGAATTTATAATTATAGAATATGTATTTTTTTCTAGAATTAGATAGAGATATAAATATTACATTATCCGAAGAATATTATGATTATAAATGGTGTAAATTTAATGAAGCATATAATTTATTGGAAAAAGAAAATAATAAGAAACATTAAAATTAATAAATAATTAATTAAAAAGTTTTTAAATAAGGAAATAAATATGTTTGAAATATATGACTCAAATAATAAAAATACCGGAAAATAGATATTTAGAAATGAATGATATTTTTATTGAAAGATTATATTTTAAGAAAAGGATTAGAAGAATATAGAGAAAAAGTTTTTAAAGGAGAAGGATTTGAATATTGGAAATCTATGATTTTAAATAATCCTAATTATAATATAATACTTTATATACTTAATAAAAATAGTTGCTTTTATTTGCATATATATTAATGTAAGACAGTTTAAACAGTCATTAAATAATAAAGAGTATTATTTAGATTATAAGGAGAAAAAGAGATGAAAATTTTATTTATATCAGATATACATGGAATAGATATTAATATGAAAAAATTGAAACAGTTATTGAATCTGAACAAAATGATAAACTTGTTGTTCTTGGTGATTTGTATTATGCAGATCCTCCATATAATAAAAGAATTTGAAGTTAATATTATGAATGTTAAAGATATTCTTACTAAGTATTCAGATAAAATTATATGCTTGAGAGGAAATTGTGATTCAGATGTTGATATAAAAGCAAGTGATTTAGCAATTTGTAATAATTTATCTTTAATATGTGTAGATGGATAAGACATTTATTTGACTCATGGTAATGAGTATAATATAGAAACAGAAAATTTAATATAAAAAGGTGTATTGGTATATGGACATGAACATATACCGTATATAAAAAAAGATAAGGAAATGATTTATATAAATGTTGGTTCAATATCTTTACCTAAAAATGATAATAAACCAACATATATGATTTATGATAATAATAAATTTACAATTTATGATATAGAAAATAATAAATTAGATTGTATATATTTATAAAAACGGATGTTACTTTAATTTCTTTATATAATTAATATGATATAGATAAGTTTTAAAATTTATAAATTTTATTATAATTTACATATATAAATGTAAATAAAAATAAATTTAATAAGTATTGATAGTAATATATTAAATAATTTGATAATATATAAAATATAAGTAGAAGTAGGAGATAAATATGAATACAAATGTAGTTTCAAGAAATTATGGACTAATTTTAGGTACATTAACTGCTATGAATAATGATATTCAAGAATTTGAACAAAAAGCAGATGAAATGTTAAAGAGATACACAAGCGATTGTAGGATCAGGATGGATAGGAAAAGGATGCAGAGCAGCTTCAACTGCAATTCAAATTTCTAGTTCAAAATTAAAAAGAAAGAGCTTCAAGACTTCTAGAAGCAAATTCAGTGTTAAAAAGAAGATATAGAGAATATGATGACAGATGAGCTTACTAGAGCAAATGAATTTAGCTCATTTTAATATTAGAAAGGGTAAATAAAAATGGATCAAAGAAAGATACAAGTTTCAGAAGTAGAAGCTTATAATAATAAATTAACAAATATAAAATCAGAATTAGAAAGTAAGTTAAATTCTTATATAAATCATTTAAATAATTTATCAAAATGATAATGCAATTGAAGGGGCAGTAAGTGTTCAATTAGGTGAATTTTGTTCTGATATAAAAACTTTTTAAATATAGAAGTTTCACAAAAATTAGAATCATTTACTAATTTTGTAAAAAGATATAGAATCTAGTTAAGACTACTGATAGTAGTACAGCTTCTAAAATTGCTAATATATTAGGTAATGGAACTGAAAAATATGGTGAAAAAGTACCATTTGGTTATGGTGATGTTCGCCCTCCACGTATTTTTTGATGATTTACCTACTCATTCTGTTACTATTCGTGGTAGATCTAATATAGATGAAGTAGGTACACTTACACAACCAGATATTAGTCAATGGACTCAATAAAATGCATATAAAAACGGAAGAATCAGAAGCAAAAATACTCGTTTAGCTGAATCTCTATAATAAGTAAATTTAAATTTATTATAAAGAAACTAATTAATTATTAATTAGTTTCTTTTTATATATATTAATGTGTGTTTTTAAATAAATTATTTTTTTATTATAAGAATAAAAATAATTTATTTTATTATAATGTTTATATTTTTTTCCACATGTTTGTTTTTCTCCATTTTCCTTTAATAAAATTTAAATTTTTATTATCAATTTAGGTCTTATTTAGGACTTAAAAATATTAAAAATATATAAAATACAGATAAAATATTTTTAAACACTTTTTAACATACGAATATAATATTTATTGAAAAAGTTTATAAAACACTTGAATACATAAAATATAATTATGAAGAATAATTATATTATTAAATTAAAGTATATGTTTAATTTTAATATTTATAGTAGGGATATCTACAATATTTTTTTATTACCTAAAAATAACAAAATTGTGTATGTTTAGCAGAAATTCAAATAATAAAAAGAACATCAAGAAAAACGATATATTTAGAAAGATATTAAATAAATTTTTAGAAGAAACACTAAAAAAATAAAAAAATATAAAAATTATATCTGCAACAATCGATAAAGATAATAAAAAAATCAAGAGCAGTATTTTCACATATTGGTATGATTAATACAAAAAGACAATTGGTTTGAAACATCTATTGAAACTTTAGAAAAATGGTTAAATAAATCCGGTTCTTGACAAATAGTATAATAGAAATTAAAATATATTTAATTTAATTTATTAAAGCTGTGAAGGTGTGGAATACTGGAGCTTTTTGGTTATAAAGGATTCTTAGAATAAGTAAGGTGGAACCGCGGGTAATACTCGTCCTTACATTTAAGAATCTCTTTTGTTTCATAAAGGAGGAATAAGATGAGTCAAATAACTATGAAAAGATTTAGTAAATTATGCAAAAACATATGGGTTTATTTATCAAGGAAGTGAAATATATGGAGGTTTAGCTAATACTTGGGATTATGGTATTTTAGGTGCAAGACTTAAAAAAATAATCTTAAAGATATGTGGAGAAAGTTTTTTTATTCAATTAAGAGATAATGCTTATGAAATAGATGCTAGTATCTTAATGCATCCTAAAGTATGGGAAGCATCAGGTCATATTAAAAACTTTTCAGATCCACTTCTTGATTGTAAAGAATGTAAGATGAGAGTTAGAGCGGATAAACTTATTGAAGAATTCGATAGTAATATAATAGCAGATAAAAATGACAGATAAAGAAATGGAAAAATTTATAAAAGATAACAAGATTCCGTGTCCAAATTGTGGTGCTAGTGATTTTACATCTATTAGAGAATTTAATCTTATGTTTGAAACAACAAGAGGAGTTACAAAAGATTCTAAGAGTACTATATATTTAAGACCAGAAAATGCTCAAAGGTGAATATGTAAACTTTTTAAATGTATTAAGAACTGCTAGAACTAAGTTACCATTTTCTATAGGACAAATAGGTAAAGCATTTAGAAATGAAATTACACCAGGTAACTTTACATTTAGAACCATAGAATTTGAACAAATGGAATATCAAACATTTTGTAAAAAAGATACTGATGAAAAAGCAATATGAATTTTTTTCAAAGATTATGCTATGAAGTTTATGGAGTATATTGGTCTTGATAGAGAAAAACTTCGTTATAAAGATCATGAAAAATTAGCTCATTATGCTAAAAATGCTTGTGATATAGAATATTTATTCCCATTTGGTTGGGGAGAAATAAACGGTACTCATAATAGAACAGATTTTTGATTTGAAAAATCATCAAGAATTATCTAAAAGTATCAATGGAATATTTAGATGAAGAAACAGGTGAAAAATATATTCCATATATAGTTGAATCAACATATGGAGTTGATAGAATCTTACTTGCACTTTTATTTGATGCATATAACGAAGAAGAAGATAGAGTTGTATTAAAATTAAATGAAAAATAGCACCTATTAAAGCATCTGTTTTACCACTTATGAAAAAAAGTATCATGGAGACAAGGCTGAAGAAATTTATAATATCTTTAAACAACATTTTATGACAAGTATCGAAGACTCTGGAAGTATTGGTAAAAGATATAAGAGAAATGATGCTATAGGTATTCCTTTATTCAATAACAATAGATGATGAAACATTGAAAAATAATACAGTTACTGTAAGATTTAGAGATGATGCAAGTCAAAAGACAATGACTATAGAAGAAGCAATTAAATATATAGAAGAAAAAAACGAGAATTTAAAAGATAAAACTTTTTATTTACTTTTGTAGATAAAAAGTTTTTAGTTTATGATATAATTTTACTAGTAATAATAAATAAAAAGAGGGTGAAGAAATGAAAGTAATGTGTATAGGACAAGCTGCATATGATATAACTATTCCAGTTAATGAATATCCAGTTGAAAATAAAAATAAGATTTGATGAAAAGGATAGAATGTGGTGGTGGATCATCTTCTAATGCAGCATTTTTGTTATCTAAATGGGGACTTCAAAGTTCTTTTGCTGGGGTAGTAGGAGATGACTTTTATGGTTCTAAAATAGAAGAAGAATTAAAAAAATATTAAAGTTGATACTAAATATTTAGAAAAATTAATAAAAAAACAACTACATCATATATAATTGCTAATTTATCTAAAGGTACTAGAACGATTCTTACTAATAGAGAAAAAGATATTAAATTATCTTTAAAAACCAGAATTAAAAAGAAATTGACTATATATTTTTGGATGGATATGAATATGACTTTGCAAAAAGTAATAGAAGATAACCCTAAAGCTATAAAAAGTAATAGATGCTGGTAGTTTAAAAGAAAAACTATTGAACTTGCTAAGTTAAGTGATTATATTGTTTGTTCTAAAAGATTTTTGCAGAAGAATTTACTTCTAAAAATAGATTTTAGTAATCTAAAAACACTTATTGATATATATGATGAAATTGAAAACAAATTAAATGGTAAGTTAATAATAACTTTAGAAGAAAAAAGGAAGTTTTGTAAAAGATGATAGTTATATGATAGTTCCATCGATTAAAGTAGAAAACTTTAGATTCAACAGCAGCAGGAGATATATTTCATGCAGCATTTTTATATTTTTTTATCAAAAGGTATGAGTTTAAAAAGATGTTTTAAGATTATCTAATATAGCAGGAGCGCTATCTCGTTACAAAAAAATTGGTGGAAGATATTCTATTCCAAGTTTAGAAGAAGTTAAAAGAGTAAGTGATGACAATCCTCTATAGTAATATTATATTTAAAACACTAGATTTACATGGTGAAACATTAGATGTCGCCATGTATTTAGTTAAAAAACTTCATAAACGATAATATAAAGATGAAAAATGAGTATATTGCTATCATTCATGGTAATGGAGAAGTTTTGAAAAAACAACTTGTTAAAAATATTTAAAAAAAGCAAAAATTAAAGAATACAACATAGATATTTACAATAGTGGCCAAACTTTAATAAAACTTGACATTTAATCAAAATAGTGTATAATACATCTCATAACGGAGGGGGAGTTTTAAAATGGAAGAAAAATACTCGATTAGAAATTTTTTAATTAAAGCTGTAATAGCATTAGTTTTTATAGTTATATTAATTTATCTTTTACCAATCAGTAAAAATAGGTGGATTTAATAATAACAACAATAATGGCAATAACTATAATTCGCAAGAATTAAATAGTTTAACTGCTCAAATATTCGCTGCAAATATCAATACAATGAAAGAAGCAGCAATGAAGTATTACACTACAGAAAGATTACCACAAAATATAGGTGATAAGAAAAATTAACATTACAAGAAATGTTAAATATGAAACTTTTGTTACCTTTTAATAGATAAAAGAAGGTAAAACTTGTGATGCTAATAGTTCATATGTAGAAATTGAAAAGAAAGATAATGAATATATCTTCAAAGTAAATTTAAAATGCGGAAGTCAAGAAGACTATATAATAGTACCTGTTGGATGTTATGATTACTGTCCAAATAAAGGTGTATGTCAAAAAGAAATAGAAATAAATGGTAAATACCAAAAGTTCCAGGTTTACCACCAAGAACTGTACCAGAATTAATCGTAACTGGACCAAGTTGTGAATTGTATGTTTCAGGTGGAGTAGAAGGTGCAAAATGGATGGTTTACAAGAGATGTTACAGTTGGATTTAAATATAAAACAACAACTAATAATAGTGCTTATATAACAGAATATGGTTTAAGTGAAAATAATACACCAACATATAACATGTTAAAAACAATATCAAGTTACTAAAGAAGGTGTAACTAACGTATATGGATATGTAAAAGATTCAAACGGAAAAACTGCAATATGTCATGTAACAGTTAAAAAGAGATTCAGTAAAACCTAATTGTGAACTACAAATAGTAGATGGAATTAAAAACAATGGAGTTTATGTAGGTAATGTAAAAGTTGCACTTACTAATTCGTTAGATGAAACTTCAGGAGTTGATTCTTATGGAGTAAGTAGATCAAGTCAATTAGATTTAAATAATAGAGATAACATAGTTATTAATAGCAACGGAAACAACACAGTATATGGATATGTAAAAGATAAAGCAGGAAATATAAATGTATGTAGTCTTAATTTTGAACATAAAGAAACACCAAATACTAAAAGTTTCAAAACCAAGTTGTGAACTAGAAATAACTTCAGGAGTTATGGGAGAAAATAACTGGTATACATCAAATGTAAAAGTTGCATTTAAATCTAAGACTTCAACTAATGGAGCATGGATTACTCAATATGGAATTACTAATTCTAATGTTGAATATAACCAAAGAGATTTTTGTAACTGGAGCAAAAAGATGGTCATTATACAGTAAGAGGATTTGTTAAAGATTCTAATGGTAATGAAGCAATTTGTTCATTGAAATTTAAAAAGATTCAACTAAACCACAATGTGATATAAGTGTATTTAGTGGAATATATGAAAACGGTTCATATAAGAGCGATGTATTAATAGGATGGGCAAGAAGATCTGACAATATGTCTGGTGTTCAAAAATATGGAATCGGAAGATTATTTAACTACAATAATAATACACATTACAAAGTAACACTTGATGGAACTGTAACAGTAAATGGATATATCAAAGATAATGCTGGTAATACTAATATCTGTAGTATTAATATTACAAAACAAAAACTGGATTTGAATATCAATATAAAAAAAGTAATTAACAAAAGAATATTCTAATTGGTCAGAATGGCAATATAGAACATATAACCCTAATTCAAAAACCTAATTTTGGATTAAGAGAAAATGAAGAAATAGTGGATTTAGGATATAGAGAAGTAACTAAATATAACTATGTTCAAACAAAAACCAATATATAATTATATAAATAAGGAATTTAAGACAGTTAAAAGAAAAAAAGTTGTGATGGATTTAGATATTTTTAGAAATGAAACTACTAAAACAACATCGACAACAAAAACAGTTCACGAAACTGCAACAGAAATTACAAGAGTTGAAACAAGAGTAACTGATTCATATGTTACTAAGAAGGGAACAGAAGGATCTGAAAAATATGTTGGAATGGTAAGTTTAAGCAATCCACCAACTAACACATTAGCAGTAAGATACGAATTTGTAGGAATGGACTTTTGCTAGATGTGAAATTGTACTACAACTCCATATACAATTTGGAAGAAGTACATGTAAGAACTGTAGGAAAAGAGTCAAAAAGTTGAAAATATAACTAGAACATACTATAAAGATGAAAGAGGAAATCCAACAGAGAGAATTAAATCTCAAGAAACAACTACACATGCAGATGTTACATATTCAGGTCTTAAAGTAAGTTGTAATTTAGTAGAAGATGAAACAACATTATTTGTTAAAGTTAAAGAATTAGCTGGATTTGAAAAACAAAGAACATCTTATGTAACAAAAAGATTATAGTTATAAATATAGAAATAGAACTGTAGTAAAAGAAGGTTATACAGATTATAAATGGAGTCATTATAACGATACTACTTTAATAAACAGTGGATATACAATGACAGGGAATAAAAAGAGTTAAAAGTTAATAAAAAGGGGAATAATTTATGGAAAATTTAAAGCAATATAACAATATTTGGTAAAATTTAGAAGAGATAAAACTTTAGATTATACTAGTGATAAAGTATTGGTAAATTACGAAGATGGTAAAAATTTGCATATAGTCGATGGTATTAATGAAGTTTTTAAAAATTTACTTATAGAACGTAATTTAATCAAAGAAAATGATGTAATTACTCAAGAAAAATTAACTGAAGCTATAGAACTAGGATATATAAAAGTTGTTGATATAGAAGAATTAGATCACAATTTTTTTATAAAAATATCGTTGAAAGAGAAGGTCGTGATGAATTAACTCTTGAAGAAACAGAAGAAATTAAGAGAAATGTTAGATCTTTAGAATTAAAAACAAAAACGAAAGGGAAAGCAGCAGATTGGATGATGATTTTGAAGAAATAGATTTATCTAGAGATAATCAAACAGATAACGAAGAATCAAATGCTAAAAGAGAACAAATAAGAAGAATATTACGTGAAGAAGGATATTTTGATGAAGAAAAAGAAGACGTTGTAGAAAAAGATTCTGAAAAAGCTGCTGAAGAAGACGTAGAAGAAATGAAAGATGAAGAACAAGAAAATTCAAGTAAAATAATTCCAATTGAGGATTATTATGACGATGACGAAGAAGAATATGAAGAAGAAGCTGATGAGGAAAAAGACTTACAACAGCAGGAAGAATTGGAGTAGGAGCAGGTTTATTAGCAGCAGGGGCAGCATTAGGACTTGGTGCAAAAACATTTTAATTGATGCTAATGCTAAACCAAATACTCAAAATGCTAAAAATGTACAAGATGAAATAACAACTGTATCTGAAAACGAACAAAAAGCAATGGATGAAAGTATATCTTCTGTAAATCAAGAATATGAAAATAATAATAACAACACTAATAACAATCCTGTAACTAATACTGTGGAAGAAGATTTTTTTCTAGCAATGTTGTAATAAACGATTCAGTTAAAAAGAAATTAAAAAGTAATTTTGAAATATTAAATTTTGATTTAGCTAATGCAACTGAAGTACAAAAGGACTTCTTGAATTCAACAGCAGGTTTAATTACTAAATTTCATGAACAAACACATAAATCTAATAATTTTAGATTAGAAAATGATAATGAACATTATTTAGACTTAACACTTGATGAAGCTATGAGTTTAAATTTATTATTAAATGATTATACTCAAGATGAAATAAATCAAATATTTGGTTCACATCAATTTAATTCAGAAAAAATCCAAAAATTCTGCTAAGAGTGCATATACTAAGTTAGCTACATATTACATGAATGCTACAGAAAAATCTGGACTATCCGATATTATTAAAGATGAAAAGAAAAAGAATTATTCGATAAAATGGAAGATAGTGTTTTAAGATTTAATCAAAACGCTACAGTAGAAAATGCAACTGAAGTACATGAGACAAGCATATTATAACTATATAACTTCAGGAGCAAGTAACGAATATGCAAATGATGATTTAACAGCATTCTTTGCTACAAGTCCATTAATGGGGTTTGTAATGACTAATTCGACAACTTCATATCAAGTTGAAAACTTCCTTATATCTAGATTAAATGATAGTGAAGAGTTGAATAAATATGGAGAAGCTTACTTAAGAAGTGGAACACATTTTGTAGCCTTAGCTAAAGAAGCAAATAGTTATGTAGTTCAAGAATTAGATGCTTTTTGGAAACTGTATAAATAGAGCAGAATCAGAAACAACAATAATGTCTTTAATTAATGATAAAGCATTACTTAAGAGTATGATTAGAAAATCAGATAATTTAGGACAAATGGTTGCTAATGCTAATGAAAAATACTTAGCAGATGAACTTGCAAAAGATCAAAAGATAATTGAAAGTAGAAAAATTCGTTGAATACATTTTAAGTGGGAATAACGATTATAGATATGCATTATTTAATGCATTAGGGAGCTAACTTTGATAATTATAATGAATTCTTAAAAAGAATGTTTTGCAACAGATAATGTGAGAGAAGCAGAATTATTATTATCAAGTTTATCAATGAATGTTTCAATAGATGGTCTAAAATTCTCATTTAGGTAAATTAGGTGAAGTAGAAATTAGCGAAATATCACAAACTGAAAAAGGTAAAAATATAATAGCTATTTACAATAAGCTTATATCTAGAATTGAAACAAAAAAACTTTAACTTTAAATCAAGTAGCAAATAAGATAGATTTTAGTAAATTAGGTGGAATTTATGGAATTAACGATAACCAAGCAGTTGGATATCTAGTTAATGTTAGAAGAGATATTTTAACAAAACAATTCTTAAATTTAAAAACTTCATCAAATTCAGAATGTTCTAGCACTTCAAGTTCAGAAAAAGAAGTTCTTCAAGTAGTTCATCAAATAGTTCATCAACTAAGACTACTAGTTCATCGAATTCAAATTCACAAGATAACAGTAATCAAAAAGTAGTTGAAAGAAGAGTTGAAACTACAGAAGAGAAGAAGTATCAACAAAAAGAAGAAACACATACTGAAAGAAAAGAAGTTACAAAAGAAGAATTAACTGAAAAAGAAAAGAAAAACAAGCAGAAACAAAAAGAAAAGAGATTAGAAGCATCAAACTTTTGTTTACAACATTGCTGCAAGAGCAAGCCAAGATGTTAATAAATACATGAATTCAAATGAATATAAATCAGATTCAACAGCTACAACTTATGTAAATAAATATAATGATCAAGATTTAAATAATGAATCTTTAATAAATCAAGCTAGACTTATTAGAGCGTGGAATGATGGTTCTTTATCTGAAATATCAACTTCAAATTCTCAAATAATATCTAAGAAAAATGAAGATGCACAAAACTTTATTGATAGTTTATCTAATGATGAAATAGATTTATTAAAATCTAGATATGAAATGATTGGAAGAGTGAAACTAAAGCACTTACAAGAAGACATGGAGTAATGATTTAAAAAAGCTTTCTCTAAATATGTTAATACTATTGGAAAAGGTGAATACCTTTAGAAAATATAAAGTTGAAGAAGATAAATTGAGAAAAGAAAATCAAAAGTAGTCAAACAGGAGAAAATCAAGTAGTAGTTCCAGAAGAACAAAATAACAACAACAATCAAAATAATAATCAAAAGCAGTTCTACAAACACAAACAGGAGAAAAATTCAGTGGTAACTGATGAAACTCAAGATTTAGGTCAAGGTTCTAAAGTAATAACTGATGTTGAAGAATTGCAAGGTCAAACAAATAATACAGAAACAAATCAAAAATGTAACTCCTTCAGAACAAAAATAACAACAACAATCAATCTAATGAAGAAGTAGTTAATGAAATTTTTACCAGATGAAAGTTTAAATTTAGGTCAAGGTGAACAACCAGTACAACCAAAATAATACTGTTGAAAATGAAATAGCACCAATAGTAGAAGAAAACAAGCAATCTGTTGAAAGACAAAACACTAATCAAAATGAAGGAAGTGAAATAACAAGAATAGATAATCGTGCTATTCAACCAGAAGAAATACCAGAAATAGATGAAACAACTGATGCTAATGAAATAGAACCAGTTAGTTTAGAAAATTTAGAAGCAAAAGGAAAGGTTTTAACAAGACGTATATAGTCTTATGGGGGCAAAAATATGGAAAACAAAATAATAAACGAATACGAAATAGATAACGAAAGAAGAGTTAATGAATTAAGAGCTAGAAGAATAGCTGCAATTGCATTAGCATTAACAGCTGGAGGTTCGGCATTAACAGCATGTAGTAATACACAAACTGTTAAAAATGAAACAACAGAAGATAAAAACAAGAAAGTGTGCTTGAAGAAACAACAGCTGAAATAGATAAAATATATGAAGAAGTAAATCAAAAAAATATAAATGAAGTATTATATAGATTATTAACACCAAATTATAAAAGAAAGTGAAGTAAAAATTTTTAGACGTTGATATGAGTAAAAGCTACTAAAGAACAAGAAGAATTTTTAAATAAAACTTTATGGAACAATTACTAAATATCACGAGTTAAACACATAAAGAAAATAACTTTAGATTAGATGAAGATGGTGATAATTATTTGGACTTAAGAATAGATGAAATTTTATCTTTTGATTTAGTACAAAATAATTATACTCAAGAAGAACTAAAGTGAATTATTAGGTAATGCAAGTTTTACTAAAGAGTATTTGACTACAAATCTTGATAATATTTACTTTAATTTTTATGATTTACTATATGACTGCTACAGAAAAATCTGTTATATCAGATTTAATTAAAGATGAAAAGAAAAAGCTTTATTTGAAAGAATAGAAGAAAAAGCATTGAATTTAAATAGAGATTATTCTGAAGAAAAATTTACAAGATTTCTTATCTGAAGAAATGGTTGATATTGTATTTAATCTAGATGAAGAAGCATTAGAAAAAAATGGATTTCGAAACATTTCTTTCAACAATTCCAATAGTAGTCAGTAGCACAAAGAAGATTTTTCTGATAATTTTTGAATTAATGGATTCAGAAAAACCTTATAAAAATATTTGAAAATATTATTGATGAAAAATAACAAAATTAGAAGAGTAAGTCAGATATCCAAAAAGAATATTCAGAACAAAGTTCTAAATCTAATAAAATAATAGCAAAAAGATAAAGAAAATTCTATTAAAAATCTAAAAAGAAGCAAAAAGAAAAGTTTAAAAATGCATATGGAACAGATTTAAAAAGAATATATGAGCGAAGAAGATTTAGACGAATATATAACAAATTATTATGAAAATGAAGTATATACAACTAATTTTGGAGTACCGTTATCATTTTGTATTTAATAATAAAATTATGATTTATTAGAAGGTAAATATGCTTATAGTGATTCTATGGATGAAGAAAGATGATGTTTTACCATTATATAAAATTAGACTTGAAATTACTTCAGAAGAATTAGGAAAAATATCTTATAATGATATAGATCAAAGAACAAAAAGAATTAGTTCAAGAAAAGAAAAAAAGTAAAAAGTAAGAACTTTAAAAAGAAATATTTAAATATCAATAAAAATCGAAGATAATAATAAAACTAAAAAGTTTAAAGTATTATCTTCTTTTTATTAAATTTTTACAATAAATATTAAATTTCAATTATTTTAATCTTCTTTTTAACTTATTTACTAGCAAAAATATAAAATTTTGTATTAAACTTTAATTAAGGTAGGATATGAAGATGAAAAAGTTTAAAATCAAAAGCTATATTTTCAATTTTTATACTAGTATTAATTGAATATGTCATATAATTTTTTTGACTAAAAATAAAAATTAATAAAAAAATTTAAAAGTTGATAATTCTAATATAAAAGGGTGAATGGGCCACCAAGAATAGATGAACCAATTGAAATTGGATCTAATGAATCTGTGGTAAAAAAATGCTGTGATTAATTTACCTCGTCCAGATAAATATATAGGATTTGAAACACAACCTGATACTGCAACAACTGGAGATAAGACAGTTACTTTGGTAGCAGTTTGGGCAGATAATTCAGTTCAGAAATATCAAGTTCCATATAAAGTTTTTAGTGTTAATTGGATTAAACCTAAAATAGAAGCAGATATTAAAACACAAACTGTAACTGAAGGCCAAAATACTAACTCCAATTCACTGGACAGCAGAAACATTAATTCAACTAATGATGAAGCTAATTATGTAATGAATAAAGTTAATCAATATTAGCTAGTTATATTCTTAATCCAAACGGTTTAACTTATACAGGTTTACAGCTCCAGGATGGACAAAGGAACTTTAGAAGGTCAAAATTAATATCAAATGGAGAAATAATGCCGAAGAACAAAAGAGTTATTGAATTAAATAACTATACAGTTTTTGAACATGAAAATGATTTTTACTGAATCAAAATCAACTCTTATAGTAAATCGTGATACAGATAATGATGGAACAATAGATAGTGAAGATGACGACGACGATGAAGATGGGTATTCAGATCAACAAAGAGATATTATACGGATCAAATCCAAAAGATACAAAATCTAAAACCCTAGTCAAGCAGCATTATATAAAAATAAATGTATTACAAAAGAAAATGTTAAAAATATTATGTGGTGATACTCCTAATATATTAGATGCTATAACTACGATAAAAACTCTAAATAATGCTAATAAAATAAAACAAAATAACTATTAAACAAGACACTTTACTACTGAGAAAAAGGTGAACAAATAGGTAAGGTAGAAATAGGAATTTGATGATGTTCAACTATGGAAGTTGAAGTAATAGAAAAAGTCTTTGACAAAGAAATTGTAGCACCAGAGCTTTAATGTAAATCGTGATAGTCAAGCTTTAACTGAAGGAAGTTTAATTCAAGATATAATCTTTAGTAGAGAATCAGTTGATACAACAGGATCGAATTTACTGATAAGAAAATAGATGATATAACAAGTCAAAAATTAACTGTAAAGATCAGATGTATTGCCAGTACATCCAAATGAAACAGTAAATGAAAAACAGTTGCAAAGATTATTCTTCTCCAGTAAATGCAAAAGATTTAGTTAATTTTGATAGATCTCATGGTTATACAAAATCTCAATGGGGAAATAATGAAGTTGCAAACTTTACTGTAGAAGCAGAAATAGTATATGCAAATAAAGGTACAGTGAAGAAACAATCAATTATTACTTTTTATAGAGATACAGATGCGGATAATATTCGAGATATCAATGATGATGATGACGATGGTGATGGGAGTAAGTGATGAGATGAAGAAAGATTGATACCGATCCAAAAGATCCAGCTAGTAAACCTTCACAAGCAGATCTTCATGGAAATGAAGTAATAACAAAAGATTTTACTGTGTAGAAAATGATCCAATAAATATTTTTAGATGGTATTACTGTAATGCCAAACGAATCTACTAAGAGAATAGTTACTTAATGTAGATACTTCAGATAAGGGATTAAAAGAAGGAACTGTAGAAGTAAGATTTAAAGATGGGTCTACAAAAGAATATAAAAATACCAGTAAAAGTATTTAAAAAGTATATGTAGCACCTAGATTAGTTCTAGAAAGTAATCCAAATACAGAAGTAATAGAACATACTGATATAGCAAAAATTAAATTTAATTTAGAAGAACCAACTGGTCTTGGAAAAGATAATGAACAATATATAGAAAAATAAGAGATAATCCTGTTTTACGTGATGCAATACCTAGTGCACCTTCAGCTAGTGTAGAAGGATTAACAAGTAAGGTAACTTCAAATGAAACAATTGAATTAACTGGTAAAGTAAAAAATTGTTACAAGTGATACAAAGAAAGAAAAAAATAGTTGTAACAGTAGAAGCAGGAATTACTACTGAACATGATCCAATAGAAAAACAGTAACAACAAACTTTACTGTATTAAAAGATACTGATAAAGATGGAAGACCAGATACAATAGATGACGATGATGATGGTGATGGAGTAAGTGATGATGATGAAACAAGAACTGCTCACGATCCAAAAATCCAGCAGATAAACCAACAAAAAGCAGAGCTAGATGAAACAGTAATAAATACAAAAGTATTAAAAACATATGTTAATGAAGCAATTGATTTAACTAAAGGTTTAATTAACAAACCAGTAGGAACAACATTAGAAGTAAAAACAAAATATAGATTATTCAGAAAAAGGTAAGAAAACAGCAGTTATTAAAAGTAAAATATTCTGATAATAGTTCAAAAGATGTTAATGTAGATGTTAATGTATTCGAAAAACAATATATTAAACCAAATGTAACAGCAACACCTGCAGAACAAAAATATTATTGAATCAAACAATATATCAGAAGTAACGTTATCTAAATCAACTGTAGCTAATTCAGTAGATAATGATAATTTTTGTTGAACGTATAGTTGATAATGTAGTTAGTGAAGGATTTACAGATCTTAGTGGATTAACATTTAACGATAATAAATTAAAAGGTAAATTAAATACTACATGGGCAAAATAACAATGAAGAATCTAAAATTGTAACATTAACTCATAAAATAAAAATATGAACATTTACCAGATACTGATACAGTAGTAAAATTTCAATGTAGATAGAGATACAGATGGAGATAAAACACCAGATAAAGATGATGACGATGATGATGGAGATGGGATTTTACAGATCAAGAAGAAAAAGATCATAATTCTAATCCAAAAGACCCATCTAGTATTCCTTCGCAAGCAGATGTTTATAAATTAAGACAATTAAGAAAACAAAAATTAAAAAGCTTATGTTGGAGATGTAGTAGATATTAAACAAGGAATTACTTCACCTTTAACAGGTAATAATATAGCGTGTAGTTATACATAAAGCAACAAATACAACTGTTAAAGGAGATGATAAACCTAGGTACAGATTAGACTTACATTTAAAAGATGGTTCACATTTAGATGTAGAAATACTTACAGATGTTTATGAAAAACAATATATTAAAGGTAATTTACAAGTTACTCCAGCAGTTCAAAGTTCAATTGAAAATAAAACATATTAATCAAGTTACTTTCCAATTGAATAAAAGTATATGGAAAGAGTAGATGATGATTTAAACATCGAATATATACCAGATGAAATATTATCAAATACTGTAGAAGTAGAAAATGCTACAAATTTAGCAGTAACAGATATAAGTAATACTTTAACTACAGGTAAATTAGTTACAGGTGTTCCAACAGTTACATGGGCTAATAATACAGATGAATCAAAAAGTAGTTAAAGTAATTAATAAAAATAAATTATAAACATTTAGGCTTTAGAAAGAAAAGAATCAAAGTATTAAAGTATTAAGAGATACTGATAAAAGACGAAACACCGGATACATTAGATGAAGTGATGATGATGATGGCTTTACAGATGATGAAGAAACAACTGCAGGTACAAATCCTAAAAGATAAAAACATCAAAAACCAAATAATGCATATACTGGAAACGTTATAATACAAACAGTTACTGGATATGTTGGTGATAATATAGATGAAACAACAGCAGTAAAAACAAAACCAGAAAATGCAACAGTAGAAGTAGTAAATGAATTTGATACTTCAAGTAAAGGTCAAAAAGAAGGAAAAAAATTAAAGTTAAATATCCAGATGGATCTTCTAAAGATTATAAAATTACAGCTAATGTATTTGAAAAAAACAATATTTAACTACATGATGTAACAGTTGATAATAATAATCAAAGAGTTACTGAAGGTAAGAATATAACTCAATTAATGTTAATAAAACAATTAATGGTACTCCAGGAGTTGATTTAGATCAATATATTGAAAAGATAGTTGATCCACTTAATAAAGAGACTTATGATAATTTATATAATTTAGATAATAATTCTAACGTATTATCTGGAAAACCTAAGATAACTAATTGGACAGGGAAATGAAGAAACTAAAACTGTAACAATTAATTATAATAGAAAAATATGATCATAATGGAGATTTCTCTACACCTATTACGTTAACAATAGATAGAGATACAGACAAAGATGGAACTCCAGATAAAGATGATGACGATGATGATGGAGATGGAGTAAGTGATGATGAAGAAACAAGAACAGGTCACGATCCTAAGAATCCAGCTGATAAACCAACAAAAGCAGAATTAGATAGAACTGTTGTAAATGTTAACAATGGTTTAGAAACAATTGTAAATAAAACCAATAGATATAACAACAGGGAATTATTAATAAAACCAGCAGGAACTACAGTACATATTAAAACTCCAGTAGACTTTACAAAGTAAAGGACCAAAAACAGGAGTAGTAGAAGTAAGATATGATGATGGTTCTAAGAAAGAATATAATGTACCAGTTAAAGTATATGAATTAGAATATGTAAAACCAAATGTAACAGTAACAAATACAAATAATAATGTACTTGAAGGTAATAGTATTCAAAATATTAAATTTACTAAGTCACCAGTAAATTTAGCAACAGATGAAGTAAATTATATTAAAAAGAATTAGATAAAGTAGTAAGTGAAGATATTACTGTTACAGGAGCAAATCTTACTAAATCCACAGATGAAGTAAGTGGAATTCCAACAATTACATGGAATGGTCAAGAAGAAACAAAAAAACTGTTGTAGTTAAGAAAGAAATAACATATAAGAACTTACCTAAGACAGAAGTATCAGCAGTATTTACTGTAGATAGAGATACAGATCATGATGGAACAAAAGACAGTGATGATGACGATGATGATGGAGATGGAGTAAATGATGCTGATGAAACAAGAACAGGTCATGATCCTAAGAATCCAGCAGATAAGCCAACAAAAGCAGAATTAGATGATAGTGCAATTACAAAAACAACCTATTGAAGGATATGTTGGAGATCCAGTAGATATAACAACAGCAATTACTGATAGACCAGCAAATACAACTTTAGAAGTAGTTACGCCAGTAACAACAACGACTAAAGGTCCAAAACAAGGTGTAGTAAAAGTTAAATATCCAGATGGTTCATCTAAGACTGTAACAGTAGATGTTAAAGTATATCAAAAAGAATACGTTAAACCAACAATAAATGTTACAAATCCAAACTCACCAATTATTGATAAACATGCAGTACAAGATATTACATTTAGTAAAGTGAATCCAGAATTAGGTAAAAATGATACGACTTATGTTGAAAAAGATTCTTGATACTGAAACAACTAATACAGTTAGTAATTTAAATAATCTAACATATGCAGGAGATAAAATAACTGGAACAGTTACTGTAGCTAATTGGGGAAGCAACGAAGAACAAAAAACAATTAATTTAACAAATACAAGAACTTATGCTCATTTACCATCAACTACAACAACAACATCAATTGTAGTAAACCGTGATACAGATAATGATGGAACAATAGATGAGTGAAGATGATGATGACGATGGAGATGGAATAAGTGATGAAGATGAAAGTCAAAACAAATCATGATCCTAAAAATCCAGCAGATAAACCATCACAAAGCGAATTAGATATTGCTAAAATTGTATCTAATACAATTAATGTAGAATTAAATGATCCAGTAGATATAACAACGGCAATTACTAATAAACCAGCAGGTACAACTATTAGAGTTAAAACACCGGTAACAACAACAACTAAAAGGACCAAAAACAGGAGTAGTAGAAATTGTATATCCTGATAACTCAATTAAAGAAGTACCAATAAAAGTTAATGTATATGAAGTTAGATACGTAGTACCAGAAGTAACAGTAAATAATCCAAATACGAAGTATTAGAAAAGAATAATATTAAAGAAGTTAATATAACTGTTTCAGAAGTTAATGAACGAACTGATGATGTTAACTTTATAAAATATAAGAAAGATGAATTAATTTCCAGAAACAGTTACTAATCTAAACGGATTAACTAATACTGATAATAAGAAGATTAGTGGTACAATTAATTACATATTTACAGGAAATGATGAAACTAAGGTTATAGATATGCCATATACAAGAGTTTATCGTCATAGTCCATCCACTGTTAAGAATATTAAGATTAAATTATTAAAGAGATACAGATGGAGATGGAACACCTGATATTAAAGATGATGATAAGGATGGAGATGGATTTAGTAATGCATTAGAAATAGCTAAGGAACAGATCCACACGATTCAACATCAATACCATCATTAACTAAAAAGAACAACTTGATGATCTTGTTAAAAAGTTAGAAAAACTTATAGAAGAAAACTAAAAAGAATCCTTATGATAATAAGAATAAGACAGATGTAGATAACTTAAAAATAATACTTTACCAGATAAAGAAAAACAAGAAGAATGATATTAAAAAATTCATATAATGACTCTACACCAGATTCTGAAATAGAAAAAGAAGAAAAAGAAGTTCAAAAACATATAGATGATATAAATGACGAAATAAATAAACTAAGAGATAAAGCTAATTTTTGAAGAATTAGATAAGGAAAAAAAGCTAAACCTATAGAAGAAGACATTTATACACCTGAACTCAGTTAAGCCATTAAAAGATAAGATAGAAGAAGCTAACAAGATTTCTAGAGATACAGCAACACAAGAAGATGTTGATAATATGACTAAGATTATCAAAGATTTAAGAGATAAATTAGTTATAGATAAGACTAAACTAAAAGATAAGATAGATGAATTAGAAAAAGCTATAGATAACGGTAAATGTTTAAGTCAAGAATGTAAAAATGTAGATGAAAAAGCTAAAAAAATGGATATAATAATCCCTAATTTAACTAGAGATGAATATGTGGAATTAATTAAAAGAAATCGATGCAGTATTGCAAAAAGAAATGATAATGTTAAGAATCCAAAAACTAGTTCTAGTCAATTTATTATAGTTATAATAGCATCAATAATCTTAGTAGTAGGATATATAGTTCTTAAGACTAAGAAGAGTTATATAAGATAAGAAATTTAAAAATTTCTTATCTTTTTATTAATATCTTGACTAATTAAATATTTTTTTGATAACATTAATATTGTCAATGCATGAAGTGTCGCATTGAATATGCGGATGTAGTTTAATGGTAGAACCTCAGCCTTCCAAGCTGACTGCGTGGGTTCGATTCCCATCATCCGCTCCAATTAAATATAAATAAACTAACTATAAATAGTTAGTTTTTCTTCATAAACTTTAATTTAATATTTATATTAGGACATGATAATAATGTAGTATTGAATCTGTATTTATACCAAGAAAAATAAATAAATTATCAATTTTGTAATTATTATAGTTAAAGATTAAAAAGTTCTTTTTATTTAATTTTTAAATTGTATAAACATCTTAAAATTAAATTAATCTTTTATTTTATTTATATACTATTAGATAAAAACTTTTATTAATATAAATATAAAATTGCTACTAAAAAGTATTTTAGATGTAAAATAACTGCTATGAAATCATAAATTATATTATAAATTTATATTTATAAAAAAATAATGTTATAATTATGTATAGACTAGTTGAATTTTATATAAATATAGGTTGAAGAGTTTAGGATGGTTGATGATTTATGATTAAAAAAAATGGATTTAGAAAAATTTTTACAAAAACTTCAAAGAGAAGATATTTCTAAATTAAAAAAAGTATATGTTTTTGATTATGTAAGAAAAATTTTTAAAATTCTAGTAGATGGATAAATCTGAGATGGATATCCAAAGTCATTTATAAAAAGAAAATTCTGAATTTTACTATTATATATGATGTTAATGGTGATAAATTAAAAATTGAGATTTATTATTTAATACTAAAGTTGATAATAAAGAACAACAAATGGATATAGAAAGTAAAGTTGTAATACAATTGAGATTAGCTCTAGAATGAATTGCTAGTGATAAAGAAATAGACGTTTCTCATTTGAATGAAAAAGCAGAAAAATGTATGCAAAAGTTATTGGATTAACTGATGAAATGGATATAGAAAGAGGTATTGGTCATGCAAAAATAATAATATTAATAAAATAATAACAAATTCTTTAGAAGTTAATAAAGATATTTTAAGTAAAAATATTAAAGCTATAATTATTCAAATTAAAAATGCTATAGAAATTAATAAAGAAGCAATTAAAAGCAGCAAATAGTATTGATAAAAAGAATAACAATGGTTTTATATTAGATTTTAATAGTATTAAAAATATCTTTTTCTAACTTAGAAAAGAAAACTTATTTTATGGTGATGTAACCTTTCTCAAAAGATGAAGAAAAATATATTATATGGAACTCAAATAATGGATATAGGAAATGTCGTTGTTATTAACGATGGTAATCCGTATACTATCATTGAAATGATTATTAGAAATATAATGGCTGGAAATACAACAATATTTTCAAATAATGGTTTTATGTTTTGGAACTAATCAATTATTAATACAAATAATACAAAGTGTTTTAGAACAATTTAATATATCTAAGTATTTAGTTCAAATATATGTGTCTGAAAATTTTGATGAAGTTTTATCGAATTTTGCTAATATTGATTTAGTTGTTCTGCATAGGTAATCATAGTTTTTCAAAATATGATTTTTAAATAAATCTAAAAATAGAACTATTGTTAGTGGATATGAAAAATTTTGATTTATATATAGAGGATGTTTTCATATCGAATTTTTAAATAAAATAGTAAATACTGGTTTAAATATTCAATTATATATAAAATAGTGATACTAACTTAGATCATTCTAGTGCTATAATGGTAAATGACATTGATGAAGCTATTGCTCAAATTAATTATAATGGTAGCAATTATAGTTCATCTATATTTACCACATCAAAAGAGAAAATGCTTCTAAATTTATAAAAAGAAGTAAAATCAAAAAAATAGTAACTATTAATACTAGTCCTACAATTGAAAGAATAATCGATATAAAACAAAAATGATTTGATTAATAAAAATTATAATTTATCCATTTAATTTTTTAAATTAGATGACAATATAGTAAAGTTGAATTATAAAAAGAGATGGCTTAGTAATTTAAGCCATCTCTTTATATATATTATGGGTATTATCCATTCTTTTTTTATTGATGTATAACATTTATATTTCTAGCTATTTTTTTATATTTGGGAAATTTTTATTTCTAATCTAAATTCAACTATGTCGTTTATATTAATATTTTTGATTAAAAGATATATCTTTATATTCAAAGTCTATTTCTTCATTATTTAGCTAATTTAATAGTACCAAATTTACCATTGTATTTAGTTATTTTTCCTAATAATTTCATTTTATCACCTTATTATCTTTTTGATTCTTTAATTTTAATATTTATATTATCTTTTTGCATAACATCTTCAATTTCTTTTTAATTTTGAAGTTATTCCTAATTCTTTTTTTAATTGTTTCAATTTCAAAAAGTGTTTGAATATTATTTGTTGGTAAAATAACTTCTTCAATATTACCGTTATTTTTTTAATTGCTATATACCAATCTTCTCCACAAAGAGCTCTAGAATATTCTTGAAAAATAGAAAGGTTCAAAGTTTCTAGACATCTCTTCTTTTTTTATTATGATCATTTTCTAAAGCAATTCTTAAAGTTCTTAATTTTTGTAATTTCTTCTTCAGTTGGATTATAATTTATTTTTCTTTTCTAGATGGTTTATATTTAATTTTTCCTTAGCATCAAAAATCTAAATGTAATTCTTCTTCATTTTTCGTTTTTACTTCTTAATAAAAATCCAGAACTTGAAAGATCAGCATGAGGGAAAGTAACCAACAAATTTGCTATCTTTAATTAAATTATATTCACTACAGTTTTTCATCATATGAACTAGAAGAGTAATTAACAAAAATATAATCGATATTATCATTTTTACTAATAGCTTTTTTTCCATGATTTGATCTGCTATTTTTTTATATAAATCGATAGATAAATTTTCTCCTGCCTTTGATACCATTTGAATCACATTTCCACGTCTAAATATAAAAATTCTAGAAATAAGTTTATCGTTTTTTTATTTCTTATTAAAATAACATCTGCAGTATCTTTTAGTAAAACTTCTTTATATGTTTCTACACCAGCAGAATTTAATAAATCTATACAACTTTCATAACTTGGTCTTTTACCTATAAGTAACCTATTAGGATCTGAATATCTGCTTGATTCTAAATTGTATTTTTCTGTTTTTTTAAAAGAAATAGGGGGAATATAACCACTTTGTCTGCTCATCATTAATTTATAAAATTCAAAGTATTTAGAACTGTTTATTTCACCAAGTTCATTTATGACCTCTTCACCAAGAGATGCTAAAATTAAATCATCAACAGAATTATAAGCATTAGCTAGGAAAATAACATCATCTATTTTTAAAAGAGTAGTTTTTATAATCTTCAGTTTCATTATCTGTGTTTCCAATACTGATTTTTATCTTTTGATTCTATCGTAATTAGCTAGTATATTGGTAAAAAGTATTAGTATTTAGTTCATCAATTAAATTTATAAATGGTAGTAAATAAGATATTTCACTAATTAACATTTTTATTATTTAATATTTTTTTATTGTTTCATCATCTAATTTTATTAATAAATCTGAAAGATTTTTTTAATAGCTTTATCTTGATCTCCAATAACATAATTTTGTTTATTGTATCCGATTTTTGCTTTTTCACTATCATCTATTTCTAGTTCATCTTTATTTAAACTCACAATGTTTATATATTTTTAATTTGACTTTTTCAAATTTTTTCTTATGAAATTTCTAGTTTCTTCATTACATTCTCTAAAAAGTACCTTAGAAACTTCTTCGTCTAATTCTCCATTTTTTTAATAAAAAAATAAGCAATAGCATTTAAAAATCAACATCTATATGATTAGCAGATTTTTTTAATCTCTTTATTTTCTAAAAATTAAATTAATAACATCATTTATTTCACTCATAAATTCACTTTTTTGAAATGCCCTAATTCTTGATAATTTTGACTTTTAATTAGATTTTTAATTTTTATTAAGTTTTCTTCCAGTAAGTATAGTATTCTTCTTTTTTTCTGTTAATCTTAATTCTTTTTGATTTCTGCAATAATTTTTCTTTTTCATAACTGATAAAAAAATTTCTATGTTGATTTAATATTTTATTACAAAAATTCGTTGGTTATTTCTAAATTAAGGACTTCATTTTTTTATAAAAATCTTTCAAAATCATCAAGATCTTTTTAATTCGTCTATAGAAATACTATTACCAACGAAAGAGTGTAGTGAATTTAAATATTCTAATATCAATTCATAATTATTATTTTTTTATAACATTTTTTAAACAATTGATTTATTGATTCATTTAGCGTAACTATATCAGGGTATTTAAAAATTGATTTGTTTTTAAATATCTTATATTTGTAATAGCATCTATTAATTTATCTAGAGTTTGTAAATTTTTCTTCTTGAACTAATAAGTTATTTTCATCTATTGAAATATTAAAACATGTTAGTAATTCATTTAATTTTTTTCAATTTCAACTTTTTCCTCCAAATCTTTTTATCTAAAAATGGTAATTTATCAGTTGTTAAAAATCCATCTTCTTTTATTACTTTTTGTATAGCAATTGTTTTTCTTTTTCTGTTAAATATAACGAAAATAGTTCAAATTCAGGAAGTAATGCTATTAAACGAAAATTCATAGCTAACTCGGGGTTGTTGTATAAATCGTCTTTAGTGATTTGGTAATCTTCCAATGCTTCTAATATATCCACCCATTCCAAGATACAACTTTTTACCTAACCATCTTATTAGTTTTAGGATCTTTTTATAGCATCTTGCATTATATATTGATTGTTACGTAAATAAACACTTTTTATTAAGTCTTCTTCAGTTGCTATATAGCCTTTTTCTTTAGCATACATTACTATATCAAACAGAAGTTCTTCATTAAAATAAACAATCATTGATGGATCATTTTCAAAAGCTTTCATTAATAAAAATTTCGCTATTTAAAAGCTTTTGGATTATCAATAAAAATGTTGTTTAATAGGTTGATATCCATTTTTTAAAGCTTCTTTTTATAAGTTCATCTGATGGTTCTTTTTATTTTTAGTATTAATAAAGGATTTTTTTGAAATACTTCTTTTTATTAATTCATCACTTCTAAAAAAATAATGGACTTTTTATTTAAGTCTTCTTCATCAAGTATATAATAAGAATTTTTCTAATATTTCTATAATTTCTTTTTGTTATTTGACTTCTATTTAATTTCTTTATAAGATTTGGATAATTTCTAATGACATTTTCTCTTATTTTTCTCTTTCTAACAGAAAAAGGGTAGTTATCAATATGTTTAAGTTCTAATATTATATTAGAATTTTCAATCTTTTTAATACATTCTTCTGAAAATGCTTCTTTTTAAAGTATTCAAAATAATTTTTATCGATATCTAATAGATAACTTAATATTTCAGAATCTTTATTTAAAATATTATTTCTTTTTATATAACGAAAAGGTATATCTATCTTTTTAATTATATAAAAATCATCCTTAGATAATTTTTGAAAAAAATTATTTAATACATATCTTTTTAAGATGGATTTTTGGTAGTAAAGCTAGTATTCTATTCATAATAGTTTCTCAACTACATTATAACATTAATTACAATGTAGTATTAAAATAAAAAGACTATTTATTAAATAGCCTTTTTTTATTGTTCTTCAAATTCCCAATCTATATTAAAGTTCTTATTTTTTTAAATTATATAATTGTGTTATTTTTTCTTCAATTAATACTTTAGCTCTTTTTTTGAGCTTTAGATAATAAATCTTTATCATTAGAAGCGATATTTTTTTAAGTTTTTTGTCCTTCGATCAATGCACGAGCACTATCATTAGAATTCAGTTTATTTGTATTAAAAATTGTTCTCTATCAGCGATAAATTTCTTTTCATTAAAGTCTTCATCATCTATATCTGGTTCTCCAAATACACTAGCTTTTAGGTATAAAAACTTTAACTTTATTTCCATCAATATTTATTTTTTTACTTTAGATAAGTTTATTCCAATTTTTAATAGTTCCATTATATTCAATAAAAAGCTTGTCTATTTATATCTAGTATATGTAATATTCCAGAATCTTTACTTTTTATCATACTCTATAACATTGTGATAATAAAGCTTGATATGTTATTAAATTTCCAGTTAATTCTAGTTTTTTTAAATTTTCAGTAGTTAATTCATTTTTAGTTGATCCACATCCAGTTAGTATTAATATTAAACTTCCTAATATAATGTAGTTACGTATTTTTTTCATCATAATCTCCTCATTTAACCTCTACTGTATATGAAGCGTCATATCCCTTAATTAATTGATCATAAAATTCTTTTAATACAACTATAGCTTGATCTTTCGCTGCTTGAATTAACTTTTTTATCTTTATCACTTTTTCTTTGATTGTTTTTTTGCAAAGTTTTTTTAGCTTCTGGAAGTATATCCATCGGTAAATTTTTCACCATTTAATAATTTGGGAATACCAGTATAAATATTTTTCTTTTATAGTAGCATCCGGTATTTTTTTATTATTACTTTTTTTATTTTTATCATCAACATCTATAGAAACATGTTTAAAAATCTATACTAGCAATAACGCTTCCTTGACATGATGCTACATATTTAAAGTCATTTATATTATTTGAATTCAAATCGCATTTTTTTCTTCATCATTACATTTTTTTGCAATGACATTATACATAATAGTTGCTGTTTCTAAATCACTTTTTCAACAAGTTTAGTTAGAGTAGATTTTATGTGCGTTTTAATAGTTCTCTTGCCATTACCTAGTGAAAGTATAATTATTATAACTATTAGTATAGTAACTGATATAAGAATAAATTTGCTCTTTTTCTTTTTATATTAACTATAAATTTTTATTATTATTTTCTTCTTCTAATCCTTTTTTTATCATCATTTTTCTTGTCTTTCATAATTCCTCCTTTTTATGATTACAATATTGTTTTTAAAAGGTATTTATCTAATCATTTTTTTAATCCTCCTCATATAAGAACATGGTTTTTCATGACTAAAAATAGTTTAAACGTTTACATTTTTCATTATAATTTTTTAATTCTAATTTTACAATATAGATTGATTTTTTTCTAAAAATAAAAAGCTAATTTTTTCCTTTTTTTAGCTTTTTGTTATTATTATCAAAATTTTTTTAATTTCTTCTTGAAGATTACTTATTTCTTTATCTAATTTTTCTCTTTCTGTAAAAGGTTGTTTAACTTTTCTTTTTAATAAACTTTTTTATATTCATTTGTTTTTTTCATATGATTCTATATATGCTTTTAGCATAAGGATGAACTTTATCTATTTTATTACTATATTCAACGTTTCTTACCCATCTAATAAAATCTATTACTTTAGGGTTATCAGTAATTTTTTTCCTTTCTTTATATTCATTACAAATTCTTTTCATAATTTCATCAGATATATATTGATTACATCCAAATAACTCAGTAGGGGATATAGTACTATCTGGTAATTTATCTTTAGTAAATTTTTTTCTTCATCAATTAACGGTAAAGTTCGAGTGAAAAATTGAGGAGTTTTTAATCCAATTTAAATCAATTTCTTTATTTAGTATATTAAGGTTTTCTAACTGGATATTTAAATATTTATATTCTAACATGTTTATAAATATTGCTAGTTGTATTTTAGTATCATATCTAAGTCTTAATTTTGAAATATCAAAGTTTAATAAATCTTTTACTGTAATAATATTATTTCTTTTCAATGTAGGTAGATAAGAAGATTTACTAATATAAAAATTCGCTATCTTTTATTAGTAGGTTCTCTAAGTTGTCATTATTCATAAAGTAACTCCTATGATTAAAGTCGGTAACTACAATTATAATATATTTTTATAAATAAAAACTTAATATTGATATTAAGTTTTATTTTTTTAATGGTAAACCATTAATGTCTCTAAAATTATCAAATAGTATCATAAAAGAAATCTATTAAAGCGCCAATTCCAAATAAACCAAAAAGTAAATAAGTATAAAAATTCCTGTACCTGTTTTTACCTACATAAAATCTATGTATTCCAAATTCTCCCTAAGAAAAAAACATAATATTAAAGTTGTCCATTTATCTTTTTCTTTTCTACTGGCCTTTTTTTGTTTTTAGTCTTTGTCTATTTCTATTATAATTTGGGTTTTGTTGTTGATAGTATCCATTATTATAATTATAATTCATGTTTTTGATTAGGATACATTTGAGGATTTTGATAATTAGTTTGAAAATTGTTTGGTTGTTGAACGGGTATTTGATAGTTACAGTACCTACATATATTTCCTTCCATCATATTTCCACAATTAGGACATCTAAAAAGTATTTTTGATTGTAATTTGGATTCATAATCTTAATCTTCCTTTCTATTATGTTTTTAATTTTATCACTTATAGATAATAGATTCTATTTTTATTTTTAAAATTTATTAAAAGAGGTTGACAAAAATTAAAAAAATGATAGTATAAGAACTGCCAATTAAGAAATTAATTGGTGCTAGTATCACACTAGCCAACCCCTTTTTATTCTTTTTATGGAGCTGCCCTCAGGGGACAGCTCTCTTTTTATTATAATAAATATGATATAATATAGCGGATTTGAGGTTATGAATGCTAGAAAAAAATAAAAGGGATAGGACCCTAAGTCTAAAGAATTATTAAATAGATTAAATATATATACAATTGATGATTTATTAACATATTATCCATTTAGATACGATACGTTAAAAAGAACTGATTTATTTAATCCTAGAGAAGATTTAAATAATAAAAATAGTGTTAGATGGAAAAAGTAGATTCTTTAGTTTTTAACTAATCATTTTTAGAAAAAGTAAATAAATTAAGTTTTAGAATAACAACTATATATGGGAAAAATGGGTGTTGTTATTTTTAATAGAGCATTTTTATTAAATAGTTTAAAAATAGGTACTAATATAGTAGTAATAGGTAAATACGATAAACAAAAACAATATTTTTAGTAGCAAGTGATATATTATTTAAAAACTTTAGGTAAAAAGAAGAAATAATACCTGTTTATCATTTAACTAGCGGACTTACTTCAAATACTTTAAGAAAGTTTATAAATGAAGGATTAGCTACATATAAAGGATCAAGTAATAGATAATATACCAGAGTATTTAATAGATAAGTATAATTTTTTTCTTCTAAAAAGTTTGCTATTACTATAGCTCATAATCCATCTGATAAAGAAAGATTAGAAGAAGTATTAAATAGATTAAGATATGAAGAATTATTTGAATTTATGTTCAAAATTAATTATTTGAAATATAAAAAGAGAAAACGTTGGTATTAAAAGAGATGTTGATATTAAAAAAATTAGATAGTGCTATTAAAACTTTAGCTTTTGAACTTACAGAAGATCAGTTAAAAACAACTTACGATATAGTAGAAGATTTATCTAGTGAAAAAACAAATGAATAGAATTATTCAAGGAGATGTTGGTAGTGGTAAAACTATAGTTAGTTTTTTTAGCAATTTATTATAATTTTTTTATCAGGGTTATCAATCTGCATTAATGGCACCTACTGAAATACTTGCAATACAGCATTATAACAATTTAAAAGAGCTTAAATTTGCTAAAAACTTAAGAATTGAATTATTAGTAGGTAAACTTAAAAAGAAAGAAAAAGAAGATATTTATAAAGCTATAGAAAATAAAGAAGTAGATGTAGTTATAGGAACACATGCTATTATTCAAGAAGGATTAAAAATATCATAATTTAGGTTTAGTTATAACGGATGAACAACATAGATTTGGAGTTAATCAAAAGAGCAAACCTTAGAAATAAAGGTAATTATCCTGATGTTTTATATATGAGTGCAACTCAATTCCTAGAACTTATGCTTTTAACTATATATGGAGATATGGATATATCTTCTATTAAGAAGATGCCTAAAGGTAGAAAACCTGTAGAAACTATTATTAAGAGTGAGGCTGAGATCAAAGATGTACTAGAGATGATGTATAAAAGAATTAGTTAATAATCATCAAATATATGTTATATCTCCTTTAATAGAAGAAAGTGATAATAGTGATTTAAACGATGTAGAAAAAAATCGAATCTAATATGAAAAAGCATTTTGGTTCTAAGTTTAATGTAGGAGTAATGCACGGTAAGATGAAAAAGTGCTGAAAAAGAACTTATTATGCAAGAATTTAAACAAAAGAAAATAGATATTTTTGGTATCCACTACTGTTATAGAAGTAGGAGTAGATGTAGAAAATGCTACTATGATAGTTATATTTGATGCAGATAGATTTGGTTTATCTACACTTCATCAGTTAAGAGGAAGAGTAGGAAGAAGTTCTTTAGAATCTAAATGTATTTTAATAAGTAATACTGATAAAGAAAAGACTTAATATTATGACTAAAACAACTGATGGATTTAAAATAAGTGAAGAAGATTTTAAATTAAGAGGTTCTGGAGATTTATTTGGTACTAAACAAAGTGGGGATATGAGTTTTTAAGTTAGCTAATTTAAAAAGAGATTATAATTTATTGATAGATGCTAAAAAGATAGTGAAGAATTCTTAAAAGATAAGAGTACTGAAGATATAGAATTAAAGTTAAGACTAATAAAAAAATGGTTAACGATAATTCTTAAAAAGTGTTGCATTGATATTTAAAATATATTATTATTAATGTGCATAGTAAATACTATGCTGAGTTTATCATGAAATTATTGATGACTCAAACCCCCTGAAAGGAAGTCTTAGGACTTCCTATTTTTGCTATAAAAATCAAAGTTTTTACTGATTTAATAGATATTCAAAAATAGAATTAGCTATCAATTATGTAATCTTTTTAAAAATTTTTATAATAGATATTTAAAAAAATCACATAAACTATAAAAATATGATTATATTTTTATTTTTGCTTCAAAAATATCAAAAATAAGTCACACAAGCAAATAAGACGCTAAATATGCAATAAAACACAAAATAAGACGCAAAATTATAAAAATGCGTCAAATATTAAAATAAGACGCATTTATGCTTTTTATTGAATAATATCAATTAAAAGCTTGGAAATAATACTTTTTATGTCTTTTCTTTATTGTTTTTCTTGAATTAGTATCCCATTTTCTACTAATTTTTATATATCGATCAATTGTGCTTGCATCAATTTTTGTTTTTAGAAAACATTATTATAAATAGTACTACTCTTACATATTGGATGAGTAAATAATGCATCTAATATATATATTCCATTTTTACTATTAATAATTTCATTAATTTTTTTGCTTTTGATTTTCATATAATTTTTGTAATTTTTGATTTTCTCTATATTACTATTTGATTGAGTTTCTATAGCCTTCATAAAATCCATTCAATCCAACCATTCTCATTATCAATATTGTTTAATTTATAATAATACTCATCTCTATTATTTTCTAAAAATTCACTAACATATAAAATTGGTCTGCTTATCGCTTTTTATGATAAAGAAATAGTGGAATTAGCATTCTACCAATTCTTCCATTACCATCTTTAAATGGGTGGATTTTTTCAAATTGAGCATGAATAATTGCCGCCTGTACTAATACAGATTGTTCGTCATACTTGGAAATATACTTTTCTAAATTTTTCAAGATAATCTATAAGTTTTTCTGGTGAAACAGGTATAAATGTAGCATCTTCTATTGGACTTCCAGGCTTTCCAATCCAATTTTGATCTTTTCTAAATTCACCAGGATTTTTGTCTTTACCTCTTGCTCCATTTAATAGAATTTTTGTGAATAGATCTAATCATCCAAAGAGATATAAGACCTTTATCATTTAATTCTTCTTCTGCATAATTAATTGCATTATTATAATTTTGAATTTCAATATAGTCATCATATTTTTGATATAGAATCAGATTTACTGTTTTTCAATTTCAATCTCTAGAAATTCTGTTAATGTAGCTTGGGTTCCTTCAATTTTAGAACTTAGTACTGCCTCTTTTTGTTAATGGATTAAGAAACAAATCTTTACTAACACTAGTTTCTTCTAACATACCATCAAATTTAGATACGCTTGCATTTTGCGGAAAGTAGTTGTTTAGTTATTTGATTATAATTTATTTCGTTATCAAATGGTAAATTTTTGCAAGATATGGAATCATTTAAATCACCTCTAAGACGCATTATATCATAAAAACGTTCTTAATCAATTGTTTTTATTAAAAAAATCTAAAGTTTTTTTCTAGTTTATCTATAATATCAACGCCTTTAATATAAATTATGGTTAAATAGATATGTATAGGTATTTTTAAAATTTTTTTATTATTTTTGTATATTTTAGATATTTAGCTATTATAGTTATATTAACTCTTTTTAAAAATAAATTAAAAATAAAATAAATAATTTAGAATAAATTATGATATAATTGTTTTAATGTAAGGAGAAATATGTAATGTCTCAAATTATTAAAGAAGATATTTTGTGGAAAGCAGCTGAAAAACTTAGAGATAATGTGATCCTGCTGATTATAAAAATGTAGTATTAGGTTTAATATTTTTTAAAATATGTAAGTGATAAATACACTGCTAAATATAAAGAATTAGTAAAATATGGAGATGGACGAGAAAAATGATGAAGATTATTATATTCAAGATCACGTCTTTATAGTTCCTAAAAATGCTTTATGGGATAATATTGCCAAGCATTCAAAAACAAGATGACTTAGGTCAAGTTATTGATGAAGCATTTATTTTATTAGAAAAGAATAATAATCAATTAAAAGGAATACTTCCTAAAACTTATTCTAAAAAGTGATTTAGATAAAAACAGCTTTAGGAGAATTAGTTGATTTTTCAAATAATTTAAATATGGAAGATGCAGATGGAGATTTTTTTGGCCAAGTTTATGAATATTATATAGGTGCATTTGCTAGTCATATTCCTACTAAAGGTGGGGAATTTTTTACTCCCAAATCATTGGTTGAATTAATGGTAGATATAATTGAACCTTATAGTGGAAGAGTATATGATCCATGCTGCGGATCTGGAGGAATGTTTGTTCAATGTTCAAAGTTTGTCAAAGAACATAGAGGTAATGTTGATAATATTGCTATATTTGGACAAGAATCAAATCCAGGAAGTTGGAAAATGGCAAAAATGAATTTAGCTATTAGAGGTCTTGAAGGAAATCTTGGGGAAAAAAGTGCAGATTCTTTTACAGAAGATCTTCATAAAACATTAAGGGCAGATTATATTATTGCTAATCCACCATACAATAAAAAAGACTTTTGGGCCCCATCATTAGAAGGAGATCCAAGATGGATATTTGGTAAACCAGACACAAAAGAATGGAAACTATGCATGGCTATCATTAATATATGCAAAATTAGCTCCAAAAAGGTAAAGCTGCAATACTTATGCCAAATGGAGCTACTAATAGCAATACAGTAGATGATTATAAAAATACGAAAAGAAATGATTGAATCTGGTAAAGTTGAAGCAATTATAGCGTTACCAAATAAATTATTTTCAAATGTAACTATTTCTGTTCAATGTTGGATTCTTAGAAAAGATAAAAAACAAATAAAGATATTTTATTTATAAATGCAGACTCAATGGGAAAACTCATTAGTAGAAAAACAAAGAGTACTTGAAGAAGAAGATATAAATAAAATTGTTAAAACTATATAAGAATTTTTAGAGAAGGAACTTTAGAAAATGTTGGTGGATTCTGCAAATCAGCAGATATTGAAAAATTAAGTCTAAAGATTATTCTTTCAAATCCAGGACGTTATGTTGGTACTGATTCTTCTCAACAACTTAGTGAAGAAGAAATAAAAGAAGAGTTGAAAAATCAACTAAAGAATTATTAGAATTAATGAAGGAGGAAATGAACTAGAAGATAAAGTTAGAAAAATTTTAGAAGAAGAAATAAAATAGTGTTAACTATGTGATTTTTGATTTTCTATATCAGGAAGATCTATTATTGTTCTTTTCAAGTATTTCTTTCTTTTAAATTTATAAAAGATTGAACCATTACCTTGAGACTTTAAAAATCACGTTGTTTTTAGCAAAAAAATAATATAGGTACATAGGTAGAACTTTGTCAGATATTGATTCAAAATATAAAAAAATCCGTCATGTAAGCACATATCTTTTCCGAGAAAGATTGGAATTCCGTGTTGCAGAATTTGTTACTATTAAAGTGTTTTTCTTTACTAATTTTGTTTTATTTAATCCTTTTGAATAATAAATTCATGACTATTATATACATATCTTTCACCATAGTTAAAGTCACTTATCTTTAACTCACTGGTAAACCTTCATTGGCTAAATAGTCTGTAATTGGTCTTGGAGAACCACCACGTTTAATTACATAATTCATCTAATCTATACTTCATAAGCAATACCTCACAATGTTAACTATGTGTTGTTGAAAATCAATGGAATAATTAGGAATTTCTATATTATCTAAAAGCTACTTGTTGAACTCTTTCTCTACCTGAAGATCCTGTCATTGATATAATTGCTTTAGATCTAATATTTTCACTACTAAAAAGATAAAAATAAATAATGGTAAACTTATACCTGGCTTTTGATCTTACTACTATAAATTCAGTAGATCCAAATGCAATTTCATTATTATTTAAAAATTAACATAACATGTTTTACCATTTTCTAAACATGGAGTAATCCTTGCAAAAAGTGTATCACCATTTTTAAATTTTGAACCACCTTTTATATGGCTCATAGATTTTAGAATCTATATATCTTGTGAATGGTGATAGTTGATCCATTGATGTTTTCCCTGTATATTTCATTTTTACTAATTTTTCTTTTAGGATTAAATATAACAAAATCTTTTAGTTTCATAATAATTATGAACTATATTAAAATTAGAGATTTAACGATTGATAAAAAGGGCACTATGGAATTGGTGCTTCTTCATCAACTTACAATCAAGAGTATCCACAATATCTTCGTATCACAGATATAAATGATTCTGGATATGCTCTCAAAGATTATCAACATCAATTGATGTTAATTATTATCCAGATTGGAAAAATATTTAGTACATAAATATGACATAGTTTTTAAGCTAGAACAGGAAATAGTACAGGTAGAAACTTTATGTTTATAAATGATAATATTCCTACTGTTTTTGCTGGATTTCTAATTAAATTTTCAATTGATAAGAAAAATAAATCCTAGGTACCTTACTTACTATTGCCAAAAAGTAAAAGTTATTGAATCAAGTAAAATCTTTATTTACTGGTAGTACTCGAAGCTAACATCAATGCAGAACAATATTCAGAACTAAAAATTCCTATATACGATTTAAGATTACAACAAATACATAGTTAACACTATAGGAAGTAAGGATTGACTTTAGTTGATTAAATTATAAGAAGCTTAGCCGATAAAATCTCTGAGATATTACTCTTTAAATAAATATAAAGAGTATGTAACGATAGATGAGTATAATCCAAATATAATAAAAATCTGGTATTAAAAATTTTGATAATGAAAAATATATTTGGATACATCATCTATAAATGGTATAAATAATATTACTTCAGGTGAAATAGTTACATACAATAAAAAGCCATCTAGAGCTAATATGAAACCTATTAATAATTCTGTATGGTTTGCAAAAAAATGAAGGACTCCTAATAAAATATTAATTATTACAGATAAAGATCTAGATATAATTAAAAACACTATATTATCTACTGATTTTTAGGAATTAAATCTAGCAATAAACTACCTTTTATCTATTTTAACTTCTATTATAATATCTGATCATTTTAAAAATTCAAAGAGATTTAAACTCTGTAGGAACTACTAATGGCTGGTAGTTATTAATGAAACATTTTTCAAAAATATTAGTTCCTAAATTAACCGAAAAATGAAATAAAAGAATATGATAAAAATATAGTTTTTATATACAGATTAAGTTATATTAGGCAAGAAACAAATATATTATCAAATATAAAAATATTTGTTATCAAAGTATTTTTGATATAATCATGTATAATATTTTCTTTAGAAAGGAAATGTTATATATGAAAGATTTTAAAAATATATTTAATACACCAAAATTTATCTAATAACACTGTCGAATCTATCAATCTTCTGTAAATTATTATTTTTAGAGAATTTAAAGAAATCAATAAGCAGAACCTATTAGCATTTAAAGCAATTCTTGTAGATAGTTATAAAGGAAAAACAGTAAATTTAAGGATACAAGGCATTAATAAATATCTTGAATTCATTAATAAAGAAAAACTTAAATTAAAAATATATTAAAATTCAACAAAAACATATTTAGAAAATGTTATAAGTGACGTAGATTACGAATTTTTAAAGAATAAATTATGGAATAAAACTACGAATGGTATTTCGTAGTTAGATTTTTTATGTAGCGACAGGGGCAAGAGTTTCAGAGTTAATACAATTTAAATATGAACACCTTACAAGAGGTTACATAGATTTATATACAAAAATCTGGTAAAATCAGAAGAATTTTTATTCCTAAAAAAATTAAGACTTCAAGCACTAGATTATTACGTTTCAATAAACAGAACAACAGGTTATTTATTTCTAAATAAAAACGAAAAACAAATTAATACGCGTGGTATTGCACATCAATTAAAAATTTTTAGCTAAAAATATAAGATGAATTTAAAATGTAATATATCCACATTCTTTTAGACATCGTTTTGCAAAAATTTCTTAGAAAAACAAAAGATATTGCTTTTATTAGCTGATTTAATGGGTCATGAATCTATTGGAAACAACTAGAATATATTTAAGAAAAACAAGCGAAGAGCAACAAGAAATTGTAGATAAAATTATTGATTGGTAAAATATTTAATCAATAATTTTTCTTTAATATTTTTAAGAAGGAAAACCTTCTTTTTAATATAATTATTTCATTAAATATATTATTAAAATATTCATTATCACATTCATTTAATTCAATTGTTTTTAATAATGGAATAGACTTTGATGCATGTAATATTGTTGTCCCTTGAGACATATCTTTAATTATATTTTTGATTTAAATAACTATTTAATTCAAAAATAAACTAATCCTTTCTTATCTTTGTTGCAAAATTATTTTGTATAATCCAGAAGAATATGATCCTTTTAATCCTATAGTATTTCTTCCAGGTGCACCATCCATTGTAATCAATATATCTTCTTCTTTTAGCAAATTTATTACATATATTTTATCAACTATATGTATTTGATAAAGAAATCAAATCTCCAACTCTAATATAATTTGTAAAATTATTTTTATAATAATCGTGGTAATTTGAAGATCCTACTATACCTTTTTTTCAAAATTTCGCTATTAACGATAAGTCTATCTTATCTTTTATTATTTAATAAATTAATTTTGTTAGTCCTAAATTCATTAATTTTTCTATATTATAATTTTCAATTAAATCGTCAACACTTCCTATAGTGTTAACTATTTAGAAATATTTTTGATAGCAAATTTTGTTTAATTAAATTCAATTTATTTAATTTTTCTATGTTATTATTTATTAAATCTATTATATAATTAAAGTTATCATTTTTGTAATCATCAAATATAGGGACCTTTAAAAATTTTATATTTTCAATTGTTATTTGTGGTTGTGCAGATCCAGTCACATAATTATTTAACCTAGCTTTAAGTAAAAAGCATATAATGGTAAAGTTAATGATTCATCATATAAATTTAGATATAATGAATTGCTGGATATTGTGGAAAAATGAAGTTGTTAATAAAAACATTACCAGCTGCAGCACCTCTACATGAAATTGATATTTTAGATTTATCAAACATATAATCATCTAGCGTTCCTATAATACCGTTTCCTCCATATACAGTGTATTTTTCCATTGTTATCTAATTTTCGAAGCAGTAATTGATTTTACCATATTTTTATTTCACATAGGTCTTTTAGCATAATATCTGATTCATTCAGATTGCTAAAAATCTTCTCTACTATTTCAAGAATTTTAATGTTTTGATTAGTAATGTTTTCTATTAAATCATCTATTGTTCCTATAGTGTTAACTATTTAGAAATATTTAGCTAATAGTTTTGTTTTAATTTTATTTAATAACCTAATCTCATTATTAATAATTGAAATATCATTATAAATATTTTTAAGTTTTTCATTTAATATGTTTGAATTATCATTTATAGATATACTTATTTTTCTAACATTCCTTTGTTATAAATTTTTATAACAGATCCCTGTGAATTCATTTTTAAATCTTCAATGCTTAGTTCACATTCTTTTTAAAAATATATAGAAATATTTTTGTGGTTCCAAAAACATAGGTTCTTTGATAAGCGTTAAATTTACCATCATAGTATTTTACTGATATTTCTCCATTTCAGAAATAATTATTGCCTTTATAATTAAATACATAATCGTTAATATATAAATCTTCTTTTTCCACAAGTAAAAAGAAATATTTACCATTAATCACAGCTTGATCGGCATTTATTTTGCTAGTTTTAATTGTACAACAATCTCCTAAATTAATTTTTATTTATAGATTCTATAGCCGAATAACCTTATATAATAGTGTAGAATATTCTTTTAATTTATCTATTATTTTCTGCTTATATTCTAACAGATCATCTATTGTTCCTATAGTGTTAACTATGTTAAAAGAATCAAAAACATAAAAGTTGTGATATAATCAGGATGTGGAGTGAATTATATGGTTTATGAGAGTGATATTGAAGAAGCTATAATAGAGTTATTGAAAAATAAAAATTATGAGTTTATTGATGTAAATGATAACTGGATATTAAATAGAAAACTAGATGAATTTATTAATAAAAGATTTGTTGTTAGATTGTTTATCTAGAATAAATGTTACAAAATGATTTTGAAATTTTAAATGAAGCAGTAAATAAAATTACAAGATTGGAAAAATCCATCTTTATTTGAAAGAAACTTTTGCTTTTTCACAAATATTTGATTGATGGAATCACTATTGAATCTAAGAATTATCCAGTTAATCCTTTTGATAAGATTAATTGATTTTTGAAAGTCCTGAAAACAATATATTTCAAGTTTCTCATCAAGTAAAAATTTAATGAAGGAAGAAATAATAGAATTCCAGATGTAGTTATTTATATTAATGGTTTACCTTTAATAGTTATGGAATTAAAAAGTTTTAGTGAAGATGCTACTAAAGCCATGTTAGAAGATGCTTATAATCAATTAGGTGGTTGTAGTGAACGTGATGGATATAGATATGATATTCCTACATTATTTAATTACAGTGCTTTTTCTAGTAATATCTGACGCTGTAAACTACTAAGGTTGGTACTTTAACATCTAAATTTGATAGATATAATGAATGGAAAAAGTGTATCAGGAGAAAAAGGATATGATGATTCTTGTGTAATTCAATTAAATATATTGATTGATGGATTATTTGAACAACATAGGTTATTAGATATTATTAAAAATAACATATTTTTATTCAAGACAAAAATAATAAGCCTGTAAAAAAATTATGTCTCAATATCATCAATACTTTGGTGTTAATAAGGCCTATAATTCAATCTTAAAAGCAATTAAGCCTGAAGGTTCAGGTAAAAGCCGGTATTATTTGGCATACTCAAGGATCTGGTAAATCATTCTCAATGGTTATGTTAGCTCATAGATTATTGATATCACCTGAATTAAAATGTTCCAACAATAGTTTTTGTTAACTGATAGAATTGATTTAGATGATCAATTATATAAAACTTTCTTTAGTGCTAGACAATATTTAAAATGTGAACCGGTTGTTGCAAAATTCAAGAGAAGATTTAGTAAAAATTAACACAACTAAAAACAAGGTGGAGTTATTTTAACAACAGTTGGAAAATTCGATAAAGAAAAATTACCTAAAAACGAAAGAACAAATATTATTGTAATGACAGATGAAGCTCATAGAGGTCATTATGGATTATATGAGACAGTTCATTATGAAAAAATAAAGAAACAGATGAAATCGAAGCTGTATTTAAATATGGTATTGAAAAGTATATTAGAGATGCTTTAACAAATGCAACATTTATAGGTTTCACTGGAACTCCTGTTTCAACAAAAAAATAAACAAACTACAGATATATTTGGAAATATCATAGATACTTATGATATGACACAATCTGTAATAGATGGTTCAACGGTTAAGTTGTATTATGAATCGCGACTTGCTAAAGTTTGGACAGATGAAAATATACTTCATAAAATAGATAGTTATTATAAAAATTTAGAAAAATCCGGATATACTGATAGTAAGTCGATAGAAAAAAATCTAAAGTTGAAATGTCTAAAATTAAAGTTATTTTTAGAAAGTAATGAAATGATAAATCTGTTTTGCTACAGATATTTTAGAGCATTATGAAAACAGAAAAGGATTTTTAAATGGGAAAGCAATGATAGTTTGTCAAACTAGATTTTGCTGCTGAAAAATTATATAAAAATAATTGAATTAAGACCGGAATATGAATCATCTACAATTTTTGGTTGTAACTGAATCAAATAAAGATACAGAAGAAAAGTGAGACAGTTATTTGGTAATTCAGATTATAGAAAACAATTATCAGAAGAATTTAAGAAAGAAAATTCAAAAATATAAAATTGCTATTGTATGTGATATGTGGCTTACTGGATTTGATGTTCCTGATTTAGATGTTATTTATTTTATTAAAAAGATTAAAGTCCTATAATTTGATGCAAGCAATTGCAAGAGCTAATAGGGTGTTTCCTGGAAAAACTTATGGATTAATAGTTGATTATATAGGGCTAGATAAAGCTTTTAGAAGAAGCATTAACTGAATATACTGATCGTGATAGAAAAATAACTGTCAAGAAATAAAAAGAAGAAATATATACAATATTAAAAAGAAAAGTTATCGATATTAAATGAAATTTTTATAGAATTGATAAGTCTAAATTCTATAGTGGAGATGCATTAACAAGATTCACTAGTATTCAAGAAGGAACTCAGCTTATTTTTAGAAGATAAAAACAGTGAAAATTTATTTATAAATGATTTATCTATAACTATTAAACAGGCTTTTTGTTGTTTGTGCTGGGATAGTAACAGAAAAAAAGAAAATGATATTTATTATTATTTAGCTATTAGAAGTTATATATTAAAACTTAAAACTAAAAGAGGTAATTGTTTCTACCAAAGAAATGAATGAATATGTATCTAATTTACTTGCTGATGCTATTAAAGGAGACGAAATTAAAGTATTAACTAAATCTAATGATTCAATTAATGTTATAGATCTATTGAGCACTGAAAAATTGAAGAACTAAGAAAAGAATCCACCATTAGTATTTGTTGAAATAGTTAAAAAATATTAGAGCGAGCTATATCTGAATCAAGAAAAATAACTTTTTAAATCTCAAGAATATTCTAGGAGACTAAGAAAATTCTTGAAATATATAATGATAGAGATAATATGTTTTAATCCAGAAACAACTATTGTTAGTTTAGTTAACTTTTGCAGGAGAAATGGTTGCCAATGAAAAAGAAGCTAATAAACTCGGAATATTTGGGCGTGAAAGAGCATTCTATGATGCATTAATAAGAGATAAAACTGCAAAAGAACTATTAAGTGATGAAACACTTAAATTAATAGCTCATGAATTAAAAGATGTAGTTGAAGACTATGCATTAACTGATTGGTCAGCAAAAGAGGCTACCAGAGCTAGAATGAGAATTAAAAATAAAAGAATGTTTAAAAAATATAATTATCCACCTGAATATACGCAAAAAGCTGTGAGATGATGTTATTAAACAAGCTGAATATATAATGAATGATAATTAATAATTTAAATATAAAAATAAAGAAAAGTGAAAAGATATTGTGAAGTGAAAAATATTGTTTTCACTTTTTAAGATAATAATATAACTAAAAAAATACTATGATAAAATGTATGTTATAATTGAAAATAGTTAGGAGAAAAAATAATGTCTAAATTAAATGTAGATCAAAAGAATATTAGATTATTATTATCTGATAAAAAGGCTGATTTTTAATACCAGATTATCAAAGACCTTACGCTTGGACTGAAGAAGAATGTCAAAAATTTATGGGAAGATATTTTATGTTTGCAATTCCAGATGATGATGCAACAAAATTCAATAGTGAAGAAGAATATTATCTAGGACCAATTGTAACTTTTTAAAAATGATAGTGGTAAATTAGAAGTTATAGATGGTCAACAAAGATTGACTACAATTATGCTTTTATTAAGAGCATTTCATGTTAGTTTTGGAAATATGCAAGATGAAAATTCTAAAAGAACTAGAGAGATGATTGAAAGTTGTGTTTGGAAAAACAGATGAATTTGGTCATGCTGATAAAAACAAAATTAAAAATAGATTCCGAAGTTGCTACCGATAAAGATAAAGATGAGTTCTTATCAATTTTTAATAGTGGTGTTGCTACTTCTGAGATGAAAAAGTAAATATGCAGAAATTATAGATTTTTTTCAAAAAGATTGATGAATTTTTTTACATGGATATCCTAGTTTCTTTTCATATTTTCCAGCAAGAATATTAAATAATTGTATTTTATTACCATTGAGGCAGATAATCAAAATACTGCATTACGTATATTTTCAACTTTAAATGATAGAGGATTACCATTATCTGATGCTGATATATTTAAAGCTCAATTTTATAAATATTATTCTGATAAAGGTGAAAAAGATAAATTTATTAAAAACATGGAAAAGAATTAGAAGAATTATGTGAAAAATATTTAAAACCTATCGGTGGAACACCAATGGATGAATTATTTACAAGATATATGTATTATGAAAGATCAAAGATGGGAATAAAAACTTCTACTACGGAAGCATTGAGAAGATTTTACGAAAAAGATTCTTATAAACTGTTAAAAACGATTATGTTTTATCTAATTTAATTGAATTAGCTAATTTTTGAATGATATATATAATCAAAATCAAGAAAGATTTAGTGATAGAATATTAAACAAATTATTTGTATTAAATTTAGCTCCTAATGGTATGTGGGCATATTTTCTTATCTGTATATTTTATGATAAATAAAGATGATACCGGAAATTTAGATGATGAAAAAATTATACAAATTTTTAAACAAATCAATTGCTTTTATTTGGACTTATGCTTTTTAAATCCAGGAGTAAATGCTCTAGAACTCCCTATATATGCTGAGATGATTAAAATTATTAATAAAGAAGAAGTTACATTTGAAGAGTTTAAATTTGATAAAGAAATCAAGTTAAACAATTATTAATTAACTATTCGTTTGATAATAGAAGACCAATTACTAAGTCAATGCTAGCATGGTGGGCATTTAATAATAAAAACAAGTATATTTACCTTTTAAACCAACAGTTTGATATTGAACATATTTATGCTAAAAATAGACAAGATACTGACAGTTTATTAATTGATAATAAAAATTTAGAAAGATTAGGTAATAAATCACTACTTGAAAAATCAATTAATATTAGAGTATCTGATTTTAGATTTGAAGATAAAATAAAATATAAAGGTTATACTAATGATAAAGGAAAAGAAATAGAAGGAACAAAAATTAAAGAGTTATTATCATTAAAATGAAATGTATAAAGAATTTAATGAAAAAGATATAGAAAACGTAATAATTTAATTATAAATACTTTTATTAATTATCTTGAAACAGAAGATTTATGTAAATAAGTAAAGACTTAGGGTTTAACTAAGTCTTTTTATGTTAAAAAAATATAAGAACTATAAAAATTTTTAAAATAATAAAAAGTTATATTTCATTATAATAATATTTTTTTCTAGATATTGAAATCATTCTAATGATTTTAAATATAAATCATCTTTTTATGTTACAATAAAACATATAAGAGGGTGTGTTATATGGCATTTTGTTATAATTGTGGAAAACAATTAAATGATGGAAGTAAGTTTTTGTTCAGAATGTGGTGTTAAACAAGAAGTTGCTGATAATACAAGTGTTAGAAAGCAAGAATTTGTTGGAATATTAAAAATGTCCAAGTTGTGGAGAAGATTTAAAAAGTTTAATGGGAATATGTCCTTCTTGTGGGACATGAATTGAACAGTAAAGTAGTTAATAAAAACTTAAAAGAATTTATTGAACATGTTTCAGAATTAGAAGAAAAATAGATGGATATAGTTCACTAGAAAAGGCAGGATGGCATAGTTGGAATGGTGGAATAAGATTAGGATGGATTTTATTTAACATGCTTTTTTTGTTTTAATTCCATTAATTTTTTTATTACATATGGAAACTTATTTCTATGGTTAATATACCTAAGTTAGAAAAACAAGAAAAAGAATTATCTTATTTTATACAAAAATTTTCAATTTCCTAATGATAGAGAATCTATTTTTAGAAGCAATGATATATGTTAAAAGATAAAATTAATTTTATTGCAAATTACTCTATTAATAAAAACTTATTATTGGACTAAAATATGGGTCAATAAAGCTAAGGAATTAAAAAGTAAAGGCAGATATATTGTTTAATAATGATCAAATAGTTAACAATACATATAACGACATAATAAAAATCAAAAAGAAGCTAAGAAAAACTAATTATTAAGACAATTTTTAATAATAGTAGCTGTAAGTTTATTTTTTAGCTGTGTAGTTATGTTTTTCTTCATATAAAACAAAAAGAAGATTATAATGTGGTTTTAAAAATTACCAACTACAGGTATGATAGAAAAAAATACCTAAAATGGAATATCAATACGGAAGAATTATAAGTGATTCATCAAATGATATTAATATTGATATATATAAAGTATCTCAAAAGTAATTTTGATGAATATGTAAAAAAATGTAAAGATAGTGGATTTGACGTCAACTATTTTCAAAAATGAAAAATTGTTTAAAGCAAAAGATAAAAATGGATATTATTTAAAAAAATAACATATGATAAAAAAATAAAGAAAAATGAGTGTTCGTTTAAATTATTATAATTTTATAAAATAAAGGAGTGAAACTATGGGATTATTTAATAAAAATACAGGATTAATGGATGTTATAAGATGTGATGAAGAATCTTATTTAATTTGGAAGTGGCATCCAAAAGGAAGTGAAACAAATACAACTAATAGAGAAAATTCTATTAGATGGGGATCATCTTTAAGAGTAAAAAGATGGAGAAGTAGCAGTATTTGTATATAAACAAAAAGATGGAACAGTACAAGACTATATTGTTGGTCCATTTGATCAAAAGTATAAATACAAGTAACTTTACCAATTTTAACAAGTTTATTAGGTTTAGCGTATGAAGGTAATTCACCATTTTCAAGCAGAAATATATTTTATCAATTTAGCTCAAATAATACAAAAATAAATTTGCAGTACCTTTCTTTGATGTATATGATCCAAGATTTGCAGATTTTTGGAGTACCAGTATCAGTAAGAGGTAACTTAAATTTTAAAATCACAGATTATAAAAATTTTTATAAAACTACATAGATTAATAGATTTTTAATGTAGATGATTTTTCAAAAATCAGATAAAAGATGCAGTCTCAAGATATGTTAAAAATACAGTTGTAACTTTGCCAGTAAAAAGAAAACATACCTTTTGGTGCAAATTGAATCTAAAATAACTGATATTAATGAAAGTTTAGAAAATGATTTTAAAAATTAAGATTAAAAAGAAAAATTTTTGGAGTAGATGTAACATCAGTAGACGTTAGTACAATAGAAATAGATAAGACTAGTGAAGGATATAAAGAGTTAATGCAAGTTACTAAAAATATTACTAGTCAAACTATTCAAGCTGAAACTGAAGCAAAACTTAAGAATATAGCAGATAAACAAAGAATTGAAATTGAAAATTATGAAGAAAATCTTCGTATTAATCGTGAAGAAGGTCAATACGCTGTTCATAAACAAACTCAAACAGAAAAATATGGCAGCTTTCAAGTAGAAAAACAAGCAGAAGTTGGTATAGCAGGAGCAGAAGCTTTTAGGACATATGGGAGAAAATGGAGCTGGTAATGTTAATTTAGGTGGATCATCAAATGGATTTAATCCAGCTGCAATGATGGCTAGTATGGCTGTTGGTAATGTTGTAGGACAAAATATAGCTGGTTCAATGAATGGTATAATGAATACTAGTCAAAATAACGTTAATGTAAACTAAAGTAGATTCATATGAAGAAGTTAAAAATTAAAAACATTACTTGATGAAGGTATTATTACTGAAGAAGAATTTAATCAAAAAGAAAAAAAGAATTACTTGGATTATAATAGAGGTAAAAATGACTTTCATTAAAAATAATTAAAGGATCTTGTGCTGATCAAGAAGTAGATGTAGTAGTAAATGCTGCTAATAAAAAAATTTGCTTTTTGGAAGTGGTATATGTGGAGCTATTTTTGAAAAAGCAGGTATAAAGGAATTGAGTGAAGAATGTAAAAAGATTCCTACTCCATTAGAAGTAGGAGAAGCAGTTATAACACCATCTTGTAATATGACTAATTGCAAATATATTATTCATGTACCAGGTCCAGATTTTAGGTATGAAGATAATAGTTTTGATAAGTTATATCAAGCATATTACAATTCATTGAATTTAGCTAAAAATAACACTTTATATAGCATATCTTTTTCCACTTATAAGTTCAGGAACATATGCAGGTACAATTAAAAAAATCCATCTTTAAAATCAGCAGAAAAAGTGTATTGAAGCATATAATGACTTTATAGATAAAAATAAAGACTATGAGATAAATGTTTTATTATGTGCATATACTTCTAGAGCCTATGATGAAATTAAAGGTTTGAAAAATATAATAAAGGAGTTTTTTTATGAAATTGGAAGTTGAAAAGCTAAAGTGTAGATAAAAAATCTAAAGTACTAGAACATCATGAAATATGTGAAATAATAGATAAATATTTAGATGATTTTAAGAGTCAAATTAAGTATAGAGGAAAAGCTTATTATGATAATGGTGATGTATTTTTAATTATCAAAATAAAAATAACTTTATTGCTAAAGTTTATGGAAGTAGTAAATATGAAATTAATATAACTATTTATCCAGAAGATAAGTTATTATCATATACTTGTACATGTCCTTGTGATTTTCCTTGTAAACATGAATATGCAGTATTTTTAGCAATTAAAAACCATGAATATATAGAAAAAGATTTAAAACCTTTTATTAATAAACAGGAAATAACATTTCAAAAATTTATTGAGAAAATTCCTGCAAAAGATTTAAAAATTATATTTTATCAGAAGAAGGAGAAAATTATGTATCTTTTGAAGAAAATCATTTAAAAGATTATTTTATTAGTTATTTACCTAGACAATCTTATGAATATTACTATAATAACTTGTATAATAATATAGTTTTAAAAATGAAGTTAATTTAAAATATATAAATATTAGTAAAACTTTATTAAATAATGGAGAATATCAAGAAGCTTTTGATATAGTTAAATCTATTATAGAAGCAGCAAATGATACTGAAATATTATCTAAAATGGGAAGAATTAACTAATTGTTTTACCAGTTATTGGAATGTTACTAAGAATTATTTATAGAAAAGCTAATGCTGAGACTATAAATGATATCAATATTTGGATAAATAAATTAGAAAAAAATAATTATTATGGTAATTTATATTTAGAAGATATAATTTTTAAGCATTAAGTGAGGTATACTTATGATAAATAAAGATTTAAAAAAATTATATAGAGAACAATATATTTAAAGAATATTCTAAAAATGAAGAAGCTCATGGACTAAATCATATAAAATTTGTAATAAAAAGAAGTTTAGATTTATCAAAAGATAAAGATCTTGATATAAATATGATTTATACTATAGCTGCATATCATGATATAGGGCATCATATAGATGCTAAGAATCATGAAGCAGTTTCAGCTAAAATTTTATTAGAAGATGAGAATTTAAAAAATTTTTTAATGAAGAAGAAATTACTTTTAATGAAAGAAGCAGTAGAAGATCATCGTGCTTCATTAAAAAGAGAACCTAGAAGTATTTATGGTAAGATAGTTTCTTCAGCTGATAGAGGAATAGATGTAGATGAAGCTTTTAAGAAGATGTTATTTTTATAGAAAAACATTATCCAGAATTAAATAATGAACAGATAATAGAAGACACTTATGAACATCTAAATAACAAGTATGGAGAAGATGGCTATGCTAATTTTTCTTAGAAGATAAAAATATGAAGATTACTTAAAAGAAATACGAAAATCTTATAAAAATAAAGAAGAGTTTATAAAAAGAAACAAATTATCGAAGATATAGAAAAGAAATAATATGACAAAAAGAGTAGTTATAATAATTGCTATAATGTTTTTCTTTTTAATAACAAATGCTAAACCAAATCTAGTAAATCAATATGATAATAATAAAAAAATCTTTAATATCTATAGAAGAAAATAATATTCAAAAAAACAAAAAGAAGAAATGTTAGAAATAAGAAGAGATGTTATTTTAAAATTTAATAAAATTAACTTTAGGGAAGAAACTAAGACTTCCACTTTGGTTTGGTCTTTTGATATTTTTTTGCTATATTGATATTTCGAGGTTGATAAAAAAAGTAACTAAAAGTTACTTTTTCTTGCGTTATTTTTTAAAAAGAGTTATACTATTATTAGTAATCATTACTAATAAGGAATTTTATGAGGAACACGAAACAGAAAAGATTTAGTATTAAGTATACTTAAAAATAACTATGAACATTTGGATGCTTATGAAGTATATAATGAAGCAAAAAAACAATTGATAATATTAGTTTGGGTACAGTATATAGAGTACTAAAGACATTAGAAGAAACAGGTAAGATCAAAAAAACTTAAAGTAAATGATATGTATAGATATGATGGATTTACTAATAAACATCATCATTTTATATGTAATAATTGTAATAAGATAATAGATATAGATGAAAAAGTTCAATTTAAAAATTCAATTTAAAGAACCTAGAAGTAGATGATTATGAAATAATTTTCACAGGACTTTTGTGAAGATTGCAGAAAAGGATAAAAATAATGATAGAAGAACAAAAATATAATGCCAGTTCCAATGCCAAAAATTGGAGAAAGTGCACCAAGCTTTAGAGCTAAAACAACACAAGGAGATATAAATTTTCCAGAAGATTTTAAAGGTAAATGGGTAATATTATTTTTCACACCCAGCTGATTTTACACCAGTATGTACAACAGAATTTATGACATTTGCAAGTATGGAAGAAGAATTTAAAGCTTTTAAATACACAGTTAATTGGATTATCAGTAGATAGTTTATTTGCACATATTGCATGGCTTAGAACAATAAAAAAAGAAAAATCAAATGGAATGGTTTTAGAAAACGTAGAAGTTAAATTTCCAGTAATTGAAGATATAACTATGGAAGTTGCTAACAAATACGGAATGATTTCACCAACACAATCTAATACTCAAGCAGTAAGAGCAGTATTCTTTATAGATCCAGAAGGAATTATAAAAACAATAATGTATTATCCATCTTCACTTGGAAGAAACTTTGATGAAATAAAAAGAGTTTTACAAGGACTTCAAAAAGCAGAAAAGATAGTGTAGCTTTTACCAGCTAATTGGAGACCAGGAGATGATGTAATAGTACCACCAGCAGGATCATGTGGAGTAGCAAAAGATAGAGTAGAGAATACTCCAGAAGATATGTACTGTCTAGATTGGTTCTTATGTTTTTAAAAGAGAAAAATAAAGATTAGAAAATTTCTAATCTTTTCTTTTTTTATTATATAATATTTATTAGAAAACGAGGGATTATGTTAACAGTAAGTCACTTTTTAATATTAAATGCTTTTAATATATATAGAACAATTTGAATCAAAGAAATATACTAATAAACTTATAGATAAATCAGTATATGATTTTTGCAATTAATTATGAATATTCTTCAAAATATCCATATTTTCCTGCTGAAAATAAGTAAAGAAGAATTTATAAGTTTAGTAGAAAGTGTTAAGAAAGAAAAATGTTTTTGAAAAATGTATATTTTTAAATATCGAAAACAGTTTAAGTGGTAATAAAAGAATGTACAGAAAATCTTGTTAATATGACACTTAAGTATAAAATAATTTAATATTTGTTTTTAAAGGTACTAGTGGAACTTATGAATGGGTAGATAACGTTAGAGGAACTATGTATCTGATACTAAAAGACAAATAAAAGCATTAAAAATACTATGATAAAATGTATAAATTATATGCTGATTCTGTAGATAAAATATATATAACAGGACATTCTAAAGGTGGTAATAAAGTTCAATATATTGGTGTTTTAAGAGGTGAAGATTCAAAAATAAAACATGTTTATTCTTTTTGATGGACAAGGATTTAATGATTTGTTTTTTTGAAAAATATAAAGATTTAATTAAAAAATAAAAAAAGAAAAATAACTAGCATTAGTAATGAAAATGATTTTGTAAATATAATTATGAAACTAGCAGTAGGTAATAAAATATATATAAAATCTAAAACTACTAAAGGAAAAGATAAAGATAAAGTAGCACAAATAACTCATCTTTTTGGGGATGGCATTCTCCTTATTCTATGCTTATCAAAAAAAGATGATAGATTACATATAAACGAAGAAACAAAACAAAAATGAAGTTATGGCTACAGTAAGTGATTTAATTAATTATTACTCTAAGAAGATGACAGTTGAAGAAAAAGATATTTCTTTTTATAAATTAGCAGAAACTAGAATGAGTGTTGAATATGATAATGATGAAGAATTTAAAAAAAGAACCTAAAGATTTCTTTTAAAAAGATTTATTCAGATAAATAGAGATTATGAAAAGGATAGAAAAGATTTTTACTTGGTTTAAGTTTTTTTATTAAGGTAAGACCAGTTATAAAAAGAAATGATAAAAAAATAATAGCATCTAAAAACAGATGAGTAAGTATGGTATAATAAAGTTATGAATGAATATTTATTTATAGGAAAAATTGTAGGAACTCACGGTATTAAAGGTGAGGTTAAATTAAGAGTTGAATATGCTGGTATTAAAGAACTTCTTAAAGTTAATACTAATTTATATTTAAGTTCTAAGTATTTAAAAAGAAAATAATAAAAGATTAGATATCATAAAAGAAATTATCTAGTTCTTTTTGATGAAGTTGATAACATTAATCAAGTTTTTATCTTTTAGTAGGAAGTAATGTTTATTTAAAAAGATGAAATAAAAGATGTTTTTTTCATACAAAAAGATACATTACTTGGTTTAAAAAGTATTATATAAGAGTAAATTACTTGGACATGTTACCAATTTATTAGTTACCGGAGAAGAAAAATCAGTTGTTAGAAATAGATAGTAAGATACTTATCCCTTTTCAAAAGATGTTTGTTAAGAAAATTGATTATGAAGAACAAGAAATACTTTTAGATATGATAGAAGGACTTATATGAGAATAGATATACTAACATTGTTTAAAGAACAGTTTAATGGATTTTTAGAAACTTCAATTATCAAAAAGAGCAATCGATAGAAAAACAAGTAGAAATTAGTTTAGTAGATATTAGAGACTTTGTTCAAAAATAAACATAGACAAGTAGATGATACAGTTTATGGTGGGGATCTGGTATGGTTATTATGGTAGAACCAGTTGTACTTGCTATTGAATCCGTTAAAAACAAAAGATTCTAAAGTTATACTTTTGACACCATCAGGAGATGTATATAATCAAGATAAAGCTATATCTTTATCAAAAGAGAAACATTTAATAATAATATGTGGACACTATGAAGGAATAGATGAAAGAATTAAACACTTTATAGATATGGAAATAAGTATAGGAGATTTTTGTGTTAACTGGAGGAGAAATACCTAGTATGGTATTAGTTGATTCTATAACGAGATTACTTGATGGTGTTATAACTAAAGAAAGTTTAGAATCAGAAAGTTTTAATGACAATTTACTTGATTACGCAGTTTATACAAAACCTAGAAATTTTAGAGGATATGAAGTTCCAGAAGTACTAGTAAGTGGGAATCATGAACTTATTAGAAAATATAGAGAAGAAGAAAGAATAAGAAGGACTAATGAGAGAAGAAAGGATTTAATAGATAATGTTAAGTAAAAAGAATCAAAAGAAATTTGTTAAATCTAATAGAAATTTATCTGATTTAGATGGAACAATCATTAGTATGAAAAAAATATGGTATAACTAAACTTAATCTAATAGATAAGAAGTTGATATCTTCAGTTGTAAAAATGTTGCAAATAAGAAATTTTTAAAAATATTTAAAGATGTAGTAGAAGAAAATATCGATATTAATCAAACTATTAAAAATTTTTAGAAGAAGTTAAAAAAATTAGAACAAGATTTGATAGATAAAAAAAGATTATATTGATGTAGAAGAATTTATTAAGTTTAGAGATCAATTGAAGAAGATAAAAAGAGTTGTTATCAAAAAAATATAATTATGAAAAAAACAGAAAAAAGATAAGAATGAAAAGAAGAAAAAGAACTAGAAGAAATATTATATTTTTTAAGACAAGAAAAGAAAAAAGAAGAACTAGAAGAAGAACTTGAAGAAGAAAAAGAATTAGAAGAAACTAAAGGGAAAAACAGATAATGAAAAGGGATAAAACTATTTGGGATAAGTACTATACTAAAGAGGGAAAAAAATTATAAATTTCAGATATTAGTATGTATGATTTATTAAAGAAAAATAATTATAATAGAGAAAAGAAAATAGCTATTAATTATTTTTGATAATAAAATGACATTCGCAACTTTTTAACGAAATAGAAAAAGTAGCTAAAGCATTTTCTTCAATTGGTGTTTTAGAAGGTGATGTTATAACACTTATAATGCCTAATACTCCAGAATGTGTTATAGCAGTTTTAGCATTAAATAAAATAGGTGCTATTGCAAACATGGTTCACCCTTTAAAGTGCAGAAGAAGAAATAAAAATTTTTTTATAAATGATACTAATTCAAAAGTAGTTCTTACCATAGATATTTGTAGCTGAAAAGATTATGAATATAATTGAACAAACAGAAGTTTATAAAGTTATTATTACATCAGCATCGGACTCTATGCCATTTTTTACTTGGACTTGGATATGAAATATTAGAAGGATGGAAAATACCTCAGACCTAAGTCTGATGGATTTTTACATGAGTTATAAAGAATTTATAAGAAATGGCTTTAATACTGTTCAACAAGAAATTAAGAAATACGGAAAAGATCAAAGAGCAGTTATAATGCATTCTGAGGTACTACTGGAACTCCCTAAGTCTATAGTTTTAACTAATGGTAATTTTACATCTTTAGCACTTCAAATCGGTATGAAGTTTAGATTTGAATCTGAAATAGTACTTGGAATACTTCCAACATTTCATGCATTTGGACTAGGAGTTACAATATATGGACCTCTTGCTATGGGATTTGAAGTAGTATTAATACCTAAATTTAATATTAAAAGAGTTTCCAAAGATGTTAAGTAAGTATAAACCTACGATTATTCCTGGAGTTCCGACTCTTTTTGAAGCAATGTTAAAAGCTAAGAAGATGAATAAAAATAACATTTCTCAAATAAAAATTTTTAATTAGTGGAGGAGATGATTTATCAGATTCTCTTGCAGATGATATAGTTAGTTTCTTAAGAAAAAAATGGAAGTTTTGGTAAGTTAGAAAAAGGTTATGGTTTAACAGAATCTTGTGCAGCAGTAATAGCAACCCTTGATGTTGAAGATAAGCATTCTAATATAGGTATACCATTTTCCAGGAAACGATGTTTGTTTTGTAAAACCTAATACTATAGAAGAAGTAGAAATTGGAGAAGAAGGAGAAATTTGTATATCTGGACCTACTATTATGGAGGGTTATCTAAATAATGAAGAAGAAAAATAAAACTACACTTCAACTTCATAATGATGGAAAAAAATCTGGCTTCACACAGGAGATTTAGGAAAAGTAGATGAAAATGGAATAATATATTATATTCAAAGATTAAAAAGAATGATTATATCTTCTGGATTTTAATGTATATCCAGCTCAAATAGAAAAAGTTTTTAAAAAGTGATCCTAGAGTTGATGGTTGTGTAGTTATAGGACAACCTCATCCGTATAAAAGTAGAAGTACCAGTTGCATATATTGTTTTAAAAACCAGAAGTTAAAAAGATTCTAAATTAAAAAAGAGTTAAAAATCGTTATGTATAAAGAATTTAGCAAGACATTCTATACCTTCTAAATTTGAATTTAAAGATGAACTTCCTAAAACTTTGATGGGAAAAATTGATTATAAATCATTACAAAAGAAAAAGGTAAAAAATGAAAGAATTTTTATTTATTTAATAAAGATTTAGAATATAAAAAGTTTAATGAAAGAATAATACCTACTAAGTATGAAATAGTAGGTATTAGAGTACCTATATTAAAAAGTATATAAAAATCTATAAAAAAATATATAAGAACAGATAGAAAAATATTATGAAGATTTTTTTAATAGAAATTTATAGTCTTAATTATACAGAAGATATCAAAAAAACAGAAATTTTTAGAAGAATTATTAGAATATTTTTGATAACTGGGCTTTTAGTAGATTTCACTATTTCTAATTTAAAAATTTAAAAAAATCTAGATATATTAAAAAGATTTTTTTAGATAAAATTAAAAAAATAGTAAAAAAAGAATTTATAATTCGTTACTATATAGGTAATTTAATGAAATATTATTTAGATAGTTCTTTTGATATAGTTAAAACTTACGAAAATACTAAATTTTATTATGTAGATATGATGGTAGCGTGGTATTATCAAAAATTATTATTTTTAAAGTAGATAAAGAAAAGATAAATAAGCATTTAGAAGAAATAAATAATAATATAAAAAAATATACTATTAGAAAAAAATAAAAAGATTCAATAATGGAGAAAAATAGATGAGAGTAACTGTACTTGGAGCTGGAGCTTTTGGTTTAGCACTTGCTAGTATATTTAAAGAAAATAATAACGATGTTACGGTTTGGTCGAGATTTGAAGAAGAAGTAACATCTTTAAGAGAAAAAGTACTAATGAGAAAAATAAAAAAATGTAAAAATTACCAAAATGGTATAAACTATAGTACTAATTTGGAAGAAGCAGTTCAAAAATCAGAACTTTTAGTAATTGCAATACCTGCCCAGTTTGTTGATAATTTAGTTAAACAAGTAAAACCATTAGTTAAAAAAACAATATATATTAATTGCTAGTAAAGGTATAGAAAATGATACTTTTTTTCATTCTTAGAAGAGGTTGTTAGAAGAGGGATAAATACTAGAAAAAAATAGCAATCATTTCAGGTCCTACTTTTTGCAATAGATGTAATAAAAAAAGTTATCCTGTAGGTTTTACTTTAGCATCTAGATCTTGGACAACAAGAGAAGTAATAAAAAAGACTTTAGTAAATTCTCACGTAAAAGTAAGACCTAGTAGAGATGTAGTTGGTGTAGAAGTGTGTGTGCTATAAAAAAATGTTATTTCAATAGCAGCAGGTATGATAGAGGGAATGAATTATCCAGAAAGTACCAAAGCTATGTTTATTACAGAAAGTTTGCATGATTTAAAAAATTTAATTAAAGCTTTAGGTGGAAATAAAAAAACTATTTTAACTTTTGCAGGATTTGGAGATTTACTTATGACTGCGACTAGTACTAAGAGTAGAAATTTTACATTTGGAAAAATGTTTGGTGAAAATAAATCTAAAGAAGAAATAGATAAATATAGAAAAGAAACTACTATAGAAGGGTTATATACACTTGAATCTATTTATAAATTAATAAAGAAGAAAAAAAGTTTATATGCCAATAATAGATCTTATTAAAAATATAGTAGATGGTAAAGAAGAAGCAAAAAGCTTTTAATAGATTTACTTACAAGTGATAGAGTATTTAAATAAATATCAATTTAATTATTGATATTTTTTTAGAAAAATAATCAAAAATTTTAATAACTATATGAAAGGAATATAGTTATGAGTATAAAAGATTATTTTTTATCATAAAAAGAAATTCGTTACAGTAATTTTTATTTGTTGTTATTTTAGTAGGAGGTTTTTTTCTTATATAAAGTTTATGCTAAAGAGTTAAATTACAGTAAAGAAGTAGAAAAAAAGAAGTGAAAAAGAAGAAATAAAATCTAAAAAAAGAAGAAAAAGGAAGAAAAAAATGATAAAAATATAGAAGAATATGTTGTAGATATAAAAAGGCGAAGTAGTTAATCCTGGTATTTATAAAGCAAGTAAAACTGATAGAGTTATAGATATTATAAGAAAAAGCTGGAGGTTTAACTAGAAATGCAGATACTTATTATTTGAATTTGAGTCAAAAGATAGTAGATCAAATGCTTATAAGAGTAAACTCTAAGTATGAAGTTAATTTGAATAGAGAGCTTGAATTAAAGGAAAAAGAGAAAAAAATTAGAAGTAAAAAGTAAAAAGAAGAAAAAAAGAAATAAAACAAGTATCTATTAATACAGCAAGTAAAGATGAGCTGAAAAAAACATTCCATATATAACAGAACAAATTGCTAATCTAATTATAGAAAGAAGAAATAAAAAAATCCTTTTAGAACTCTAGAAGAATTACTAGAGATAAAAAGGAATTAAGGAAAATACTCTTGCTAAAAATTAAGGAAATTATTACTTTGTGATTATCTTTATATAACTATATTTATATTAGTTTTTAATACTTAGTTTTTTAAGAATAAAATATGTGAAAGAAAAATATTGACATAAGTAATAAAAATATATTTGTTATAGAAGAATATCATATTGATGATTTATCACTTAAACTTATTTTATCAAATAAGATAAAAATAAAAGCTACATATTATTTTAAAGATGAGAAAGAAAAATCAATTTTTCTAAAAATATTATGACTTAAAAGATAAAAATAAAAATAAATTATGAAGTAGTAGATATAAAGAAAAGAATAATAAAGAATTATTTAATTATTATAACTATTTAAAAAAATAAAAAAATATTAATATAAGTATTTTTAATTAATAAGATATCTTTGATTCAAAAAAAGTAGAAATCCTTTATATATTCTAAAAAAATAAAATATATAGATATATTAATGATAAAAACTTCTAAATATATGAAAGCTTTTTATACTTGGTGATAACAAAATAGATAAAGAATATAAAAATATATATCAAAAACTAGGAATAAATCATTTATTTGCAATTAGTGGTATGCATATTAGTATCTTAAGTATGATATTTTTAAAAATATTTGAACTTTTAAAAAAATAGAAGAAGAAAAAAAGATATATTTTAGTATCTATAATATTGGTATTTTTATATGTTTTTAACTTCATTTTTAGCATCAATTACAAGAGCAGGTGTATTCTTTATATTACTAGCTATAAATAAAATATATTATTTTTTTATATAAAAACCAATAAATATATTATTGTTAACCATAAGTTTAGTTCTTGTTATTAATCCATATTTTTTTATTAGATATAGGCTTTATTTATTCATCTTTAATATCTTTTTCTTATTGTTTATTCTGATTATTTAGGAAATTTATCTTATTTTTAAGTCTTTACTATTAGTTTCTATCATCTCCTTAATAGTATCTTTTCCTATAACTATTTATCTTAATTTTTGAAATAAAACATTTTGTCTTTTTATATTTAATCTTTTTTTATGTTCCATTTGTCTCTATAGCTTTTTCCCTTTGCTTCTTTTTAAATTTGATTTTACCACTTGATTCTTTGATAAGTTTTTTTGATATTTATAATGGAATATTTAGCAAAAAGTGTTTATTAAATTTTCTATATTGTTAACATTTAAAAAAAGTTTGTTTTTGATTTTTTTATTATTTGATTATATTAATCTTTAGTTTTACTAAATTAAAAAAAGTTAGCGATTTCTTTATTTATATCATTAGTATTATTTCATAGTAATATAAATTATTTATATCATCATAGTAATTTATATATGATAGATATAGGACAAGGGACAGTTTTTTTGTTATATGATAATTATGAAGCTATATTAATTGATACAGGAGGTATTTTTTTAAAAGTAAAAATTAATCAAGCAGAAGATATTTTAATACCTCTTTTAAATCTCTTGGTATAAAAGAAAAATTAATAAGATTATAATTACACATGGAGATTTTTGATCATTTAGGGAATAGTTATAGTTTAGTAGATAAATTTAAAGTTGATAAAGTTTATTTTAATCATAATTCTTATAATAAAAATGAATTAAGATTAATAAAAACTTAAGTATAAGAATATAAAGTATGAAAAAAATGTCTACAATTAAAAACTAAAAAAATTTTTTTATAAAAAACCCTAAATTATATGAATACAGATGATGAAAATGATGCATCTTTAGTTATTAATATTTTTATAAAAAAATAAAACTATGTTATTTATGGGAGATGCAAGTAGCAAAAACAGAAAAATATTTGTTAAATAATTATAATTTAAAAAAATATTGATATATTAAAAAGTTGGACATCATGGTTCAATAACTTCATCAAGTGAAGAGTTTTTAAAGAAAATAAAACCTAAAAATAGCTTTTAATATCATGTGCTTTAATTAATAAATTTAAAACACCCGTCTAGCGAAGTAATTAAAAAGACTAAAAATATAATGTTACGCTTTATCAAACTAGATATGATGGAGGAGTTAATATAAATTTAGATAGTTAAAAAAATCAAAGAAGATAATAAATTTCTTTTGTAATTAAGAAATAAAAATATAAAAAAATTATATAATTGTTATTTAATATCAAATACACTTAGTATAGAATAGATGAAAAATTAATATGATTAGTATGATATAATACATTGAAGAGAGGTTATACTATGGATAATGATATTTTATATGGAGTAACTAATCAATTTAACTTTCCAGAACTTCCAAATAGTAGAATTATTTTTATCTGAAAAAGTATTACAAAAAGTTAATTTTTAGAAGATATTGAAAGTTTTTTTAGATGAATTAGGTACAGGTTTCACTTTTTATAAAAAGTGAATATCCAATTAAAAATGGGTAATACATATAACTATATAGATTTACTTTTTATATAATATCAAGTATAAGTGCTATGTAGTCGTAGAACTAAAAGTAACTGAACTTAAGAAAGAACATACTGGACAAATTATGACTTATATGAATTATATTGATAAGAATGTTAAAACAATAGAAGAAAAATGATACAGTAGGTATTATCATTTGCAAGCAAGATAATGAGTATGTAATTAAATACTGTTCTGATGAGAGAGTAATTGCTAGAGAATATGAATTAGTGTGATATAATAATTGTAGGAAGTGATATTGTGAATTATGAAGAAGCTAAAGAATATTATGGTGAAGAACTATGCAACTTATTAATTAAAATATATAATTTTTTGTAAACAAAGTGGTTATGTGATATATCAACATGCTACTGATTTAGATTCTGCAAATAATATTTTTGAAAAAAAGGATTTATTTGTTCAACAATAGAAATAGATGACATTCCTAGTGAAATATTAGAAAATGGTCCTATTGATTGTACATATGATGAGGATGGAGTAAAAACATTAATATATAGTGCCGGACAATGTCAGTTAAGACAAAATGGTATAAGGGATGAATTATCTGATACTCAACACTTTTTTGAGAATACTTATTGCAATTTAGATTTTGGTAGTCTTACAGATCCAGATATTAATAGAAGTGGGTTTGGTGCAACTTGTATTTTTGCAGTTTCTAAAGATTTTAGTGGATCAAGAAAATATAGACAATACGGAGTTGTTGAATCTCATTTTGATGATTGGGAAGAGCATGAAATTCCAGAGTCATTTTTTGAAAGACATATTATACCCAGTCAGTTTTGTATAGGATACTTAGATGTAAAAAGCAAGAGATTTGTTGCAAATCCTAATTTTCGATTTAATTATGGAATAACTGATGAGTTTGCTCTTGGTAGAACTACATCAATTCAAAGAGATTTATCAGTTGAACTTGAAAAATAATATTAGAAAAAGTAAATAGATTGTATTTTGCAATCTTTTTGTTTTTAATCCGTATGCATAAAACGTATGTCACCACATGGAGATTTTGATCATTTAGGTAATAGTTATAGTTTAGTAGATAAATTTAAAGTTGATAAAAGTTTATTTTAATCATAATTCTTATAATAAAAACGAATTAAGATTAATAAAAAACTTAAGTATAAGAATATAAAGTATGAAAAATGTCTACAATTAAAACTAAAAAATTTTTATCTAAAAACCCTAAATTATATGAATACAGAGGATGAAAATGATGCATCTTTAGTTATTAATATTTTATAAAAAAATAAAACTATGTTATTTACGGGAGATGCAAGTAATAAAACAGAAAAAAATATTTGTTAAATAATTATAATTTAAAAAAATATTGATATATTAAAAAGTTGGACATCATGGTTCAATAACTTCATCAAGTGAAGAGTTTTTAAAGAAAATAAAACCTAAAAATAGCTTTTAATATCATGTGCTTTAATTAATAAATTTAAACACCCGTCTAGCGAAGTAATTAAAAGACTAAAAAAATATAATGTTACGCTTTATCAAACTAGATATGATGGAGGAGTTAATATAAATTTAGATAGTTAAAAAAATCAAAGAAGATAATAACTTTCTTTGTAATTAAGAAATAAAAATATAAAAATTATATAATTGTTATTTAATATCAAATACACTTAGTATAGAATAGATGAAAAATTAATATGATTAGTATGATATAATACATTGAAGAGAGGTTATACTATGGATAATGATATTTTATATGGAGCAACTAATCAATTTAACTTTCCAGAACTTCCAAATAGTAGAATTATTTTTATCTGAAAAGTATATAGAAGATTATCAGCGGATATTAATTTATGTGCATTTAGTGGTAATAAAGAATTAGAATATGGAACTTTTTTTATATGGTAAAGAGATAAAAACCAAATGTTATTTATTTTGATATTCCAAGTAAGTATCTTGATTATGAACCAAGTTTTAGAAAAATTTGAAGTTAATACCGATAAATATGGAAATGAGTTAGGGATACATAAGGAATTAATGAATAATATTAACCAAAGTACATATGATTGTATTGCTCATATTCATACTCATCCTTATATTGGGGAACTTGTAGATTTTTTCTAATCAAGATTTAAGAACAATACAAAATTTACAAAAATTTTCAACCAGATAATGGAAATAAAAATATTTCTTTGGAGGTTTATTAACTGTTGGAGAAGAAAAATATAGGGGAAACAGATGAAATAAGTTTTGTCTTTTATGATGAAAATTTTGGATGGCATAAGATAACGAATATAACAGTATTTTTTTAAATAATCAAGAAGTATCTTTTGAAGAGAGAAGAACAAAAATAAAATGAGTTTATAAATTTTAAAGAAGAGAGAATTATTCTTTTTTACTATAATTATTTCGTTCACTTTATAATTGTTATTAATTATATATATAGATATTTTTGTTATTTATGTAATTCTTATATTATTATTAATATTTTGCTTATGTAAAGCATGTATCTATTAGTGGTACTGATACTGAAGGATATTACGATGATATATTATTACATGAAGTAATGCATTTTTGTGGTGGAGATGGAGGAAGTGTTTTAAAAGAAGAAATAAAACGAATTATTTACAAGAAAAAAATATTATTCGCATATGAAAGAGTTTTCTGGCATAATAGGTGTTGCAAAAAGATATTGTTTTATAAAAAGTATAGATTATTCAAATACTTATAAAGAAATTAATAAATATAAAGATTATTTGGAAGAACGTAAGCATATTTAATATCAAATAATATAATATGGAGAAAAATGAGAAGTTTTGATGAAATAAAAAAATAATGTAATGATTTATAATTTAAAATTAGTTACAGAAAAAAATATAAAGAATTGAGAAGAGAAAATATAACAGAAGAAGAAAAATGATATAAGAAAAGTAATGAAACAGATGCAAGATAACATAGATAATATAGAAGAAATAACTATAATAACTATTGGTAGTGAAATTAATAAATTTATTACACTTATACAAGATAATTATTGGGATAATAGAGATGATTATTATAATAATTTCGATAATTTTCTTGAAATATGTTTTTCTCTTAATAGTAAAAGAAGAAAAACTATCTTGGTATAACAAAAAGATTTAGACTGTCTAAAAAGGATCAAATCCTATCCAAAAAAAGGATTTGGAGATGTATTACGTATACAAACTAACGAAATATTAAATACCAATATTCCTTTAGATGGAGTAAGAGATGAACTTTTAAAAAAATTGGCTTAATGCAACAAAAAGAAGAGGAAGATGAAGCATATATAAAATTTGTAGAAGCTCAAAGAGATTCTGGTATTCGTAAACAAGGTGATGACTTTTTATCCATTATTTTCTTCATGTAGTTATATAGCAGCAAAGAATCGTATTTTTGAAAAACTAAAAATTAAAATAAAAAAATTATAGTCTATTTTCTAATTTTTAATAGTTGTTTCAACTTATTTAATTTTTATTAGACAAAAACAAAGATCAATAATAAATATAAACAAAATAAAAATTCATATAATAATAAAGAAGAAAAATAAATATATAAATTATAACAAAGTTGTAGAATCATTTTTAATGTTAAAAAGCAATTTATATTTTTAATAATAAAATGTATGTATATGATTAAAAAAATTAGAAGTATTCTTATATAATAATAAAAACTTTAATAGAATAAACTATTAAAGTTTTTTTATTATTTATTGAAATATTTGATTTTTGAAACGAATCAATTATTTCTAGTTTTTTTCTTTGTATTAGTGGATGAAGTTGTAAATGACTATCATCCTTATCTTCAAAAACGTCAATTATTTCTAATATTTTTAGGATTATTTTTCTTCAACATTTTTCCTTATGAATAGGTTCTAAAGTTATGTTAGGCATATCCACATCAGTTGCTAAGTCAGATAGAGAAGATAAATCGTTTTCTAATAATTTTTCGTTAGGTTTAATTGCAGTTAAATCTATATCATTTTCAAATATATCTAAACCATCTTCTAAACCTTCATCTTCTTTTTTTCAGATATTAATTTATCTAATTCATCAAAGTCATCATCTAGTGGCATTTTGTTAGAATTAACATAATATACAACAGGTGAATTAGGCATATCTTGTCTTTTTAAGTTAGCGTTATAATTATGATTTTTAACTTCATCATCAACTTTAACACCCATAGATTTTTTTAATAGATTTATCTAAATCTATGTCAATATCAACAACTCTATATATTTCCTGAAAAGTTGTATAACCTGCGATTACTTTTTTTCTAAAGCATCTTGTAATAGTGTCTTTGTATCTCCATCATATATTGCATCTTTTAAATCATCTTTTTTCAGTATTTTTCATCTGCTAACATAGCTTTTTAATTTTTCTGATAAAAGTATTACTTCATGAAGTGCGATTCTTCCTTGAAATCCGTCGTGACATTTATCACATCCAACTGGTTCATAAACATCTGTAACATTTTTTTATTTAATACAGTTTTAAATAAATGCTTTTTCGTATTTAGTTACTTTTTCTTAATTTTTTTACAATGTGGACAAAGTGTTCTTGCAAGTTTTTGAGAAACTATTCCAGTTAGTGCAGTAGAAAGTAAATATCTTTGAACATTCATATCTAGTAAACGCTCGATAGTAGCAAGACCGTTGTTGGTGTGAATTGTAGATAATACTAAGTGACCAGTAATGGCAGCTCTAATTGCTATTTGCGCTGTTTCAGAGTCCCGAATTTCCCCGATTAATATAACGTTAGGGTCTTGTCTTAGTATAGATCTTAAAGCAGAAGCAAAAGTCATACCAATTTCAGAATTAACTTGAACTTGGTTAACCCCTTCGATATTCATTTCTATTGGGTCTTCTACAGTAATAATATTTGTTTCTTCTTTATTTAAAGCTTGAAGCATAGAGTAGGTAGTAGTAGATTTACCAGAACCAGTAGCTCCTGTTACTAGGATAATACCATTTGGTTCAGCCATCATCTTTTTAACTTTATCTTCGTTATCTTTAGTAAAACCAAGAGACTCTATACCAGCTAAAGATTTTTGAAAGTCTAGAATACGAATAACTATTTTTTCACCTTCATTAGTTGGTAGTGCAGAAACCCGCATATCTAAATCCCGTTCTGCAATTCTTCCTTTTATAGCACCATCTTGTGGTAATCTAGTTTCCGTAATGTTCATACCAGATACTAGTTTAACTCTGGTTATTAAGTTTTTCATAAGCTTTTAGGTACATTAGAATGATTAATTAAATTACCATCAATTCTAAGTCTTACCATAAGACTTTCTTCTCTTGGATCTAAGTGAATATCACTAGCTCTATTTCTAGCAGCATATAAAAATTTGGTTTACAATATCTACTATTGGTGTTTTTTTGCGAAATCATAATTAACCATTTAACAACCCTTTACTTTCTTCTTTATTCTAGTCTTTTTATACTTTTTTTATTATATAATAAAAATAAATTTATAATCAATAAAGAAGGTATTTAGAATATGAAAGAAAAAGGGATTTGTTATAGCAGAAAACAATTATAGTTGGCGTATTTGTTATGTCCATGATAACTTTCATTTATATGAATATGAAACCTCTTATTGGTATGTATGAATCACAAGAAAGATATCATGAAATTTCTACACTTTTACTATACTGATGAGATAAGAAATATGATTATGTATGATTTTTAAAAAGTAGAAATGATAATAATTTAATATTTAATAGTTTTAGAAATAATAGGGTTAAATATTATAGCGGAAGTATTTATACTTCTAATAATTTTTGTTTACAATATTTTTGTGTATAATCGTGAATATTGTAAAAGCAATTTTAAATAATCCATCACCAGAATTTAAGATAAAATATATTTATTTTTATTCCTTATAATATTTGTTATTTGAAAAACTTTTAACTAGGGAAAATTTGGTAATAGCTCTAACGTAGTTATAAATGAATATAATGAATCTGGTCATAGAAGAGAAATATCTTTACCTAGAGAATTATCAGAATATATTTTATACACTAAAACAAATTATGAAAAAGATTTATCTAATTGTACAGAAACAACTAATGAAGATAACAGCAATAGATATAATAAATATTTTCGTATGATAGTTTTATATGAAAATGGTAATATAGGAGAAGTGGAGTTTAAAAGTGTATGAATAATAAAAAAAGCTTTTTACTGTTGTTGAATTAATAATCGCTTTTCATATTTGTAATGACAATTTCTTTTATCTATGTTAAAACTTGTATTAACATATCAAAAAAATTATCTAAAGAAGCAGTATTAAAACAAGAACTAAGTTCTTTTCATGAAGAAATTATGTCTACGATACAAAAAGATGTAAAGATAAAAAAATATTAAAAAGAATAGATAGATGTCCATTAAAAGGTGGAGAAAGATATTGTTTTAGAACTTAAGTTTCAAGATACTTCATCTACTAAATTAAAAGTTATAAAATATAAAAAAATAAAGATAATGAAGAGTTTGATATATTTGAATACGATGATATAAAATATATTCCAACAGAAGGTTATTTTTACTACTATAAATCCTAATAATGAAGAATATTTTAAAGAAGTTTATATATCAAATACTAGAAAAACAGTTTACTTTTATTAATTTATCTTTAGTATCACGAAGACTTTTAAAAATAATAATTATGGTGTTAATCTAGTACTCACAGGGATAAATAGTTAGGAGTAAATATGAAGGAAATAGAATTAGAACCAACAGTAAATAAAAATTTAAATATTTTTTTGATAGTAGTATTAATAGTTTTTTATCTTTAAATTTTATAAAACTTCCATATTATATAGTTTCAAAAAGGTGGAACACTTAGTGCAAGTGATAAAATTTTAATATCAGGAGAAGGAACTAACAATATTAAGGGAAGTTTTCATTTTAGCATATGTTGAGCTTAAAGATTCTAATATATTTAGTTTTATAAAAAGCAAAACTTACAAATCAAAAAAATTATGAATGTACCCTAAAAATAAATGAAACAGAATCTAAAGAAGAAACGCAAATAAGAAGTTTAATAGATTTAAAAAGTTAGTGAAATAACTGCAATAGAACAAAGCATTTTTGCTAGCTGGTAAAACTTATGAAAAAGATGCTGTTACGAACTTTGTATATCTTGTAGATCAAGGCGTTAAAAAAATATTTTTTTGTAGGAGATATCTTATATAAAAATAGATGGTATTGAAATGAAGTATTTTGATAAAATAAAAGCTTCTATTCAAAGTAAGAATGTAGGGGATAAAGTAAAAGTAGAACTTATAAGAAATAAAGAACTAAAAGAAATAGAACTTGCAGTAAGAGAAAATAAAGGAAAAATATATTGGTATTTTATCTACAGAAATCTATAAGTTAGTTACTAATCCAGTAGTTAAATTTAATTTTACATCAGGAGAATCTGGTCCATCTGGTGGTCTTGCTATAGCACTTACTATCTATAATAATTTAACTAAAGAAGATATTACAAAAGGTAAGAAGATAGTAGTAACTGGAGCAATTTCAAGAGATGGTGAAATAAATAATATTGGTGGAGTAGAACAAAAACTAGATGGTGCTATATCCGATAAAGCAGATATATTTATAGTACCTAGTGGTGAAAAACTATGATACTGTATATGTGAAAAAGAAAAAAATGTCCAAAAATTAATAAAAAGCTATTAACTTTTAGACAAGTTGTAGAAGAATTAAAAAAATAACTTATATAAAATATATAAGTTATTTTTTATTATATCTTGTTATAGTATTCAACTATTAACGCTTCGTTAATTTCTGGGTTAAGTTCATTTCTTTCAGGTAATCTCATTAAAGTTCCAGTCATCTTAGAATTATCGTAGTTAATAAATTCAACTCTATTAAATACTTTTTCTAATGATTCTTTAACAACTTTAAGATCTTTATCTGCTTCTTTCATAGAAACCACTTGACCTGGTCTTAATCTGTATGATGGAATATCAACTTTTTACCATCTACAAGTATGTGACCGTGGTTTACTAATTGTCTTGCACCTCTTCTAGTAGAAGCAAATCCAATTCTATAAACGATATTATCAAGTCTTGATTCTAAAAGTTTTAAAAGATTTTCACCATGAACACCTTTTAACTTACTTGCTTCGTTGAAAGTCTTCTTAAATTGTTTTTCAGTTAAAACCATAAAATGAATCTAACTTTTGTTTTTCTTTAAGTTGAGTTTCGTATTCAGATACTTTAGCTCTTCTAGTTTGTCCATGTTGACCTGGTCTATAAGGTCTTCTAGCTATATCTTTTCCGTTTTCTAAAGTAGAGAATCCAACTCTTCTAGACTTTTTAAAAGCTGGTCCTGTATATCTTGACATCGTACCTCCTTATATTGTCATAAAAGAAAGTATATTACCTATTTTTCAGGGAGTTTATTTTAATACTTTCAGTTTTAGAGCATACCTACTTGTAACTTCATAATAAAACACATTAAAAATATTAATATTTGCTCTTTTTATGCAATTTTGATTATATCTTTATATGTTAATTTTGTCAATTTTTATATATAATATATAAAGATTAAATGGAGAAGAAATGAAAGATAAAAATAGCAACAAGTCTACTAAAGACTTATAGAAAGAAAAATATATTCTAAAATTTTTAAAAGCACTTACTAGATATAATTTGTTAAAAGAAAACGATAAAATCGCAGTTTGTATATCAGGAGGTAAAGATTCATTCTTACTTGCAAAATGTTTTAGTGAACTACATAAATATACAAAAAAATACCTTTTTAGTGTTGAATATATAGTTATGAATCCTGGATACAAAAAGAAGTAATAGAAAAGATAAAAAGAGAATGCTATTAAACTTAATATAAATATAAAAAAATATTTGATTCTGATATATTTTCTGTAAGTACTAAGCTATCTCCTGAAAAACCTTGTTATATGTGTGCAAGAATGAGAAGAGGATTTTTATATAAAACAGCACAAAATTTAGGATGTAATAAAAATAGCACTTGGTCATCACTTTGATGATGTAATATCTACTACTATTATGAGTATGTTTTATAATGGAGAATTTAAAAACTATGATGCCAAGATTAAAAAGTACTAATTTTGAAGGATTAGAACTTATAAGACCTTTATATTTAGTAAAAGAAGATGATATAAAAACTTTTGCTAAAAGCTAATTCTTTTAGAATTTATTAACTGTGCATGTAGTTTTTACTGAAAGAACTGATTATGAAAGTGTTTCAAAAAAAGAAAAGAAATAAGAAAAATTTTTAGAAGATTATAGAAAAAAATAAATCCTAATATTGAACAAAAATATCTTTTAATTCTTTAGAAAATATTAATTTAAATACAATTATTTCTTATGAAAAAGATGGAAAAGTTTTTTTCTGTTCTTGATGAAAAATTAATAGTTTTATTATAATTAAATTAAAGTAAGAGGTAAGAATATGGTAGTATGTCCAAATTGTGGTATGGAAAATGAAGTAGGAGTAGAAGAATGTATTGTGTGTTCAACACCACTAGCATCTAAAAATAACAGTAACAGAAACTAAGAAAGATAATACAATATCAAATATTTTTAATAATAATTGGTGTTTTAGTATTACTAATAAGTTTTTTTGTGTTTTTAATATATTCGTTCTTGAGTAAATAAAAGTGAATTTATAATAATAAAAGTAAAAAAAGTGAAATAGTATGATAAAAGTAGACATAAAAATAGTGTTTACTTTTTTCTTTAGTTTCCTTTAATAAAGGAGCGTTATGGAGAAGTTAGAAATTTAAATATAAAAATTAAGAAATTCTGATAGATATTTACTTAAAAAAATTTTAATTTTAATTTTAAATAATAAAGATAAAGCTGCAATCATAGGTGAAGAAGGGAATGGTAAAAACTACATTTATTAAATCTTTGATTTCTAATAAAGACATACTTGAATATGTTGATATAGAAGGAATTATTAGTGTTCCTAAAAAAATATTGGATATTTAGAACAAAAGCTTAAATTAATTATGGCTAGAAAGAGAATTAAGAGAGTTCTTTTTTAAAAAGATAATCCTGATTTAAATGAAAAATTATGAAAATATATGATGATTATAAAAACAGTTGAAGTATTTAATTCATTAAGATTAGATTTAGATTTATTAGAATCAGAAAGAAAAAAATATCTACATTTTTCAGGAGGGAAAAAAGTAAAATTTCAATTAGCAAAGATAATGATTAAAAATCCAGAGTTTTTAATTTTGGATGAACTTACTAGAAATTTAAGTCCTCTATCTAATCCAGTTATAAGAAAAAAATTCTAAAAAGAATATCCAGGTAGTATCATAAGTGTTTCTCATGATAGAAAATATATAGATGAAGTATGTGATAAAAAATTTTTATAAAAAAAGATAAGTAAAATAATGCTTATCTTTTTAATTTTTAATAAAAGTGATACAATTTTAAAGAGGAGATTTTATGAAACTTAGTAAAGAAGAAGTAAAACATGTAGCACATTTAGCACATTTAGAGTTGAGTGAAGAAGAAATATCTAAATATCAAGATACTTTAGGTGAGTTAATAGATGATATAAATAAAATAGATGATATAAAGATAACAACAGATGAAGAACTAGTGTTTGTAAATCCTAATCCTATAAAATATAGAGAAGATAAGGTAGAAGATGTAGTACAAATAGATGAACTTATGAAAAAAACGTACCTAAGAAAAAGGGAAGTTTTATAGAAGTTAGTGGAGCGATGATTAATGATGAAAACTAATTATTTAGACTTATCTTTAGAAGAGATACATGAATTATTAAAGACAAAAGAAAATAAAAAGTAAAAGATTTATTAGATGAATGTTTTTTTAAGGATAGAAGAAACTAAAGATTTAAATGCCTATATTACACTTGATAAAGAAAAATGCTTATAAGAAAGCAGAAGAGTTAGATAGTAAAGAAGTAGATGATAATTTATTATTTGGTATACCTATTGCTATTAAAGATAATATTTTAACAAAAGATGTTTTAACTACTGCAGCAAGTCATATACTTGATAATTTTTTTATCCACAATTTGATGCTCATGTAGTAGATTTAATTAAGAAAAAGATATGATTATCATCGGTAAAAACTAATATGGATGAATTTGCTATGGGTTCTACTAATGAAACTAGTTATTATGGTAAAGTATTAAATCCGTATGATAAAACTAAAGTTCCAGGAGGAAGTAGTGGAGGAAGTGCCGTAGCTGTAGCAAGTAAAACAGCAGTATTTTCATTAGGTAGTGATACGGGTGGATCAGTTAGACAACCGGCATCTTTTTGTAATATAGTTGGTTTAAAACCTACTTATGGAAGAGTATCTAGATTTGGACTTATAGCATTCTCATCTTCTCTTGATCAAATAGGACCAATGAGTAGAAATGTTTATGAAAAATGCAGTACTGCTTAATATATTAGTTGATAAAGATGAAAGAGATTTAACTCATCATGAAAATAAAAAGAAGATTTTTACATCTTTAATAGGTAAAAGATATTAAAGGTTTAAAAGTAGCGATACCTAGAACTTATATGTCAGATAAAAGTAAGTGAAAAATATAAGAAATAGATTTAGACAAATAATAAATTTATTAGAAGAAAAAGGTGTTAAAGTTGATTATGTTGATATTAGTCATTTAGAAGAAGCTATGACACTATATAAAATTATAGGTATGGGAGAAGCTAGTACCAACTTAGCTAGATTTGATGGAATTAGATATGGTTTATCAGTTGATGGTGATTATTCATCAGAAGAATATGTTAAAAAAAGGTTAGAAATTTAGGGTTTGGTGAAGAAGTTAAGAAAAAGAATTATGATTGGATGTCATATTTTTAAGTGGAGTAAATGCTAAAAAAATATTATCATAAAGCATTAGTTATAAGAAATGAAATGACTAATTCATTTTAAAAATATTTTTGAATATTATGATTTAATTATTTCACCCTATGACTTCAACTTCAGCTTATTCTTTTAATGATAAAGAAGATCACGATTTTGATGATGTGTTAGCAATTCCAGTTAATATGGCAGGACTTCCAGCGATATCTATACCGATATCAAAAGAAAATCTACCTTATGGAATGCAAATAATAGCAGATAGTTTTAAAGAAGCTAAAATATATCAATTAGCTTATGCTATAGAAAAATGATAGGAGAAGAAAAATGTATAAGAAAAACAATTGGACTTGAAGTACACGTTGAATTAAATACTAATTGAAGTTTTTTCTCATCATCTTTAAATAACTATAATTCACTTCCTAATCATAATGTTAACTATATTGATTTAGCATATCCTGGAACACTTCCAACACTTAATAAAGAAGCGATAAATCAAGGTATTAGAGCAGCTATTTTTACTTAATGCAAGTATTAATAAAGAGATGCATTTTGATAGAAAAAAATTATTTTTATCCAGATATACCTAAAAACTATCAAATAACTCAAAATACAACTCCAATAGGAGTAAATGGTTATATAGAAATAGAAGTAAATGGTGTTAAGAAAAAGATAAGAATACATGATCTTCACTTAGAAGAAGATACAGCTAAAAGTATTCATAAAGAAGATAAAAGTTATTTAGATTTTTAATAGAGCAGGACTTCCACTTTTTAGAAATAGTTTCAGAAGCAGATATGGAAAGTGGAGAAGAAGCAGTTCTTTACTTAGAAAAATTAAGAGAATTATTCTTATATGCAGGAATATCCGATTGTAAGATAGAAGAAGGTAGCATGAGATGTGATGCTAATATTTCTATTAGTAAGACAGATAAACTTGGAAACAAAAGTTGAAATTAAAAATATAGGATCTATTTCTAATGTAGGTATAGCAATAGATAAAAGAAGCTAAAAAGACAAGAAGAATTACTTACAAAAAGGTGAAGTAATAAAAAGAACAAACTAGAAGATATGACGATAATCTAAAAAGATACTGTTTTTAATGAGATATAAAGAAACAGGAAACGATTATAGATACTTTAAAGAAGCAGATATACCTATGTTTTATTTAACAGATGAAGAAATAGAGAGATAAAAAAATAGTTTACCTATGACTGCTGAAAAACTTAGAAAAGTATTTAAAGAAAATGGTATTTTTAGATATTAATATAGAAAAAAATTAATTAAGAATAAAGATTATTCTTTAATGTTAAGTAAAAATAATAGATAAAAATTATTCTTTAGTTATAGCAAGTAATTTATTACTAGGTCCAGTATCACAATATTTAAAATGAAACAAGTAAAAAAATATTTTAGATACTTTACTTGATATAGATAGATTTGAAAAAAATCTTAAAAAGCATTTTCTAATGAAGAAATAGATAATAAGATGTTTAAAGATATGTTAAAAAGACTTTATGGAAAATGAAGAAGATGTTGAATTAATAATAAAAAAATTATAAAGCTTCTTTTGATGGATACTGATACTTTAAGAGAAATTATTGTTGAAATAATTAATAATAGTAAGAGTGAAGTAGAAGAGATAAAAAGCAGGAAACGAAAGAAAAATTCAATACTTAGTTGGTCAAACTATGAAGAAAACATCTGGTAAAAGTTAGTCCTAAGAGTATTAATGAAATAATAAATGAAGAATTAGGAAAAACTATAAAATTTATAGTATAATTTTTATAGTAGGTGAGTTATATGAATAGTATATTTAAATTAATGAAAAGAAATAAATTAACAACTATTATAATAATAATATATATAGTTTTTATATTTATTTTAGGAATTGTTATGAATAGGTTTTTGCAAAAATGGACAACCTATTTATGGAGATAGATTAAAAGAAGTAGAAAAATTTCCGATAAACGAAGATAGTAAAAGAAAAGAAATTGAAAAAGATTTATTAGCTAGTGGAAAAATATCTTCAGTAGAATTTCAAGTAAGAGGAAGAACGTTAAATTTTGTTATAAAAGTTAAAAAAATGATGTAAATAAAGATGATGCTAAAAAAAATAGCAGAAAGTGTTACAAAAATACTTTAAAGCTGAAGAATTAAATGTATATTCAATAGAAGTTTTTAGTAATGAAAGATGATACTAATGCTAAAGATTTTCCAATAAATGCTACTAAACAATATGGTAGAGAAAAACTTTCTTGGACTAAGGATAGATAATATGAATAATATTAAAAAAATAATAATAGCTATAGTAAGTTTTTTTATTAATTATATTTATAGCTTTAATATATTTTTACAATAAAGATGATTATAACTTGAATACTAGAGATAAAAACTTATTTACAATCGATATCTAATGATAAAATTGATATAGAAACGATAAGTGATTATCCTGTATATAAAACGGTTAATTTAGAATTGTTAAAAATATTTTAATGCAAAACAAGTCTTAATTTCTTAGAAACAAGTTATTCTAAAGATTCTACACCATCAAAGAATTCTTATCGTTTTAGAACTTTAGGTATATCTGAAAATTTAAGCGATAAAGATTTGCTTTTTAGTAAAAGATAATTATGTAGCACTTTTCTAAAACAGTATACTAAAATCAATACTATTAAAGATTTTTTTCTAGCAAGACAGTTGGTGTATTAAATAAAGATTTAAATGATATAACATATTATTTAACAAGAGCTAGTAATATTACTTATAAGGGATTTGATTCATCTAATGAATTGTTTAAAAAGTTTAAATGAGTCTCAAGATAGATTTTGCAATTGTACCAAAAACAAAATATTTAAATAGTATAATTGAAAATAAATATTCAATTAATTATAATTTTCATGAATTTTCATCTAAAATTAGTTTTTCACATTATCTGAAAATGACAATAAATTAAATGAAATATTCAAAAAGATATTTAAAACATTTATGAATGATAAATTTCAAAAATATTTTTAAATCAAAGTATTCTTGAATATTATAAAGAAATAGCTAATGTAAGTGACAAGGACATTACTTTTAACTTCTAAAAACTTATACTTATGCTTATGTAGAAAAATGCCCTTATGAAATAAAAAAAGTAAAGAAAAAAATTAAGGGAATTAATGCAGAAATATTAGAAAACTTTACTAAAATAACTGGAATAGATATAAAGTATGTAAAATATAATAAAGTAGCTGATTTAAAGAAAGCAATAGAAGATAAAAAAAGTAGATATATTCTTTAATTACTATAATATTAGTTCTTCTGAGTATAGACAAATAGATAATAATTTTATTACATCATATGTAATATTGGTACCAGAAGATAGTAATGAAGTTATAAATTCAATTGAATCTTTAAAAAGGAAAAAGATATTTATTTTTGTAAAAAGATAGAGATATTTATAATGATTTTTAAAGGGGTACAAAGTAATGTTCATTTCGTAGATAATGTAGTAGATATAGCAAAAACAAGCTAAAGATAATTTTATAGTAATAGATAAAGAAGAATACAATTATTATAAAAAAACACAGTATTTAAAGGTCATAATATGATATATCAAGATTATTTGGTCAAAGATAGAACATTTATGGTTAAATCAACTGAAAAAAATTATTATTTGATGTCTTAAATTATACAGTTAATAATGCTTCATATTATGATAATAGAAATATTGGAGTAACACTTTTAAAATTAGATTTATTTAAGAATAGAACATTTAGCGAAAATGTATATAATTATAATTTTTAATTATCTTATCTCCATTTTTTTAGTTATATTTTTTTATTTAGATATTTAAAAAAATAAAAGAAAAAAATTAAGAAGCAACTATTAAAAGAAGAAAGACATAAATATATGGATTATTTAACTTTTTTAAAAAAATAGAAATTATTTAAGTTTTAATATAAGTTCTTGGAATGAATTAGAAGTGTTTCCTATAGCTGTAATCGTAATAGATTTAAATAATATTAAATATATTAACGATAAATATGGTCATTTAGAAGGGATAAAGAAATTAGAAAAAGCTGCATCTGTTTTAATCAATACTCAACTTGAAAAATAGTGAAATTATTAGAATAGATGGTAATGAATTTTAATTTATTTATTAGAATATAATGAAAGACAAATAGAAATCTATTCAAAAAAATTAAAAAAGAGAACTAAAAATTACCACATTCATTTGGAGCAGCAATCGGATATAGTGTAATTAATAGTGAAGTTAAGAGTATAGAAGATGCAATAAATGAAGCATCGATAATGATGAGGAAAGATAAGAAAAATGAAAAAGAAAAATTAAAAGTTTTCATAAATAAAATTAAAAAAATTTTTGTTTTAGATAACAAAAATCTTTTTTTCTTATTTGTAATTGTTAATGTAATAAAACGATATGGTTTTTAAGAGGTATTACATTTGGAAAGTTAGATAATTTATTTTCTATAGTACCTATATTATCTTCAGTTGCTTTTAGTTACTTTAATATTATCTTTTGTTTATTTATTTAAAAAAAGAATTTTTCTAAAAAAATTATATTTAATATCAATAACTGTTTTTTTAACACTTTTATGTATTATTAATTCATCATATTATAATTATTTTTTTCATCATATACCTCTATTTCTCAATTAGTAACTACTAAATATTTAGGAGAAGTAAAAGATTCGTTAATTACAGTAGTAAAACTTAGAGATTTTATCTATTTAGTTTTACCAACTATATTAATAGCTTATATTTTAAAAACTAAATATAGATTTAGTAATACAAAAACTTTAAAAATTTTTTTGAAAGTTAATAATCTTACAGTTATATGCACAGTATTGTTTTGCACTTAATTTAAAACCAGTAGATTATTCAAGATTAGTTAAACAGTGGAATAGAATTTATCTTGTAGAAAAATTTGGTTTATATGTATATCATGTAAATGATGTGTTTCAAAGTGTTGAACCTAAGCTTATAGCTATATTTGGTTATGACAAAGCTAAGAGAAACTTTAATGATTATTATGCTAAAAGAACTGATGTTCAAAGTTATACAAATGAATATACAAATATATTTAAAGGTAAAAAAATCTAATATCAATTCATGGTGAATCTATTCAAAAATTTGTAATAAATTTAAAAATAAATGGTAAAGAAGTAACACCTAATTTAAATAGATTAGTAAAAGAGGGAATGTATTTTTTTCAAATTATTATTCTCAAGTTAGTGTAGGTACATCTTCAGATAGTGAATTTACAATAAATACATCTTTAATGCCTGCGAAAGTAGGGGTAGCGTTTGTTTCATATTTTTGATAGAGAATATGTAACTATACCCTAAATTATTTAAATCACTAGGATATTACAATATGTCTTTTTCATGCTAATAAGGGAGATTTTTGGAATAGAAACTCTATGTATAAGAGTTTAGGTTATGATAAATTTTATGATCAAAAAAAGCATTTAATATAGATGAAACTATAGGTTTAGGTTTATCTGATAAATCATTCTTTAGACAGTTAACACCAATACTTAAAAAAAGGAAAATGATACTCATCAAAAATTTCTATGCAACATTAATTATGCTTTACTAATCATACACCTTTTCCTGATATATCTAGTTACTCTAAAGATCCATTAGATTTAAAAGATGTATGTAACAGAAAAATGGTGAAACAAAAAGCTTATCCATATCTTGAAGGAACAGTTCTAGGAAGATATTTACAATCAGTTCATTATGCTGATGAAGCGCTTGGTGAACTTATGGAGCATTTAGAAACAAATGGTTTATTAGAAAATACAGTGTTGATGTTTTATGGAGATCATGATGCAAGACTTTCTTCAAGTGAATATAAGAGATTTTTATAATTATGATTATAAGAATGATAAAACTTTAGATGAAACTGATCCAAATTATAAGAAATATGGTTATTATGAACATGAACTTAATAGATCAGTACCATTTTTTTCTTCTGGTCTAAAAAAATGATAATCAAAAAAATAAATAAAACTATTACTAATGTAATGGGAGCATATGATATTTTACCAACTTTAGGTAATATGTTTGGTTTTTATAATAAATATGCTTTAGGAAGCGACATATTTAATACAAATAACGATAATACTGTTATATTTCCTAATGGAAATTATGTAACAAACAAAATATATTATAATTCTCAATCAGATGAAGCATATGATATAGAGAAAAAGAAGTAATAGCAAAAGAATTAGAACCTAAAGAATATATAACTAAACGTACAAAAAGAAACTGAAGAAAAAAATTAAATATTTCTAACGATATATTAGTATATAACTTACTTAAGAAAGTTGGTTTTAAAAACTAATGATGAATTGAAGGTAGGAAAATGAAAAATAAGGCATATTATTAAATATACAACTATTTTTAATTATTATTCTTAGTTCTTTAGTTATATTTTTGGATATAAATCATATAAAAATAACAGCTAAAAATGTAGTGAAAAAGAAGTGGATGGAATAAAAGATTATCCATATAAACTTAATAATATATCTAGTTCTTTTATATAAAAAGAAGTATGATGAATTGAAGAAAATTTTAATAGTTAAGAATCCTGATAAACAAGAATATGCTAGATTAGTAGCAGAACTTCATACTATTAAATTTTTATAGTTTAGAAGATTTTGGACTAGAATTTATTCATCCAAGTTTACATGAAAGTTATAAACTTAAAAGCAAGTAATTCAGATTTATATAAGTTTTATGAAGAAAAACCAGAAATAGTAGATGTTAGTAGTAAAATAACTAAAAAGAAGTTCAAACTAATAAATTAAAAAGATTTAAATGGTTATGAAGTAGAGGTAGATATTAAATATAAAAAGATTTAGGATATCCTACAAAAAGTTATATATCAATTAATTAAATCTAATGATTTAATATATATAGTTAAAGAACATACTGAAAAATAAAGTAAAAAGAGTAAATGTTAAAAAAACTCTTTTTAATTATTTAATATAAGGAATATATTATGTGTCAAAATTTAGATTTATTAAATAATATAATAAATATAATAATTTTTAATTATATCTATTTTAATAATAATGGTTAGTATTAATAATTGTTATAAAAAGAAGAAAAAAATTTAAGTTTTGTAATTAAAAGAACTTTTTTTGTTAATGTTAATATTTTTATTATTAATTTTTAATGAAGATACTTATTGATAAAGAAATTTTAGATTGTAAACAAAAATATAGATTTACAAAACAAAAAATACTTGTGTTTATTTTTCAAGAAGATTATCAAAAAAATATAAATATGGTGATATAAAAGGTGCAAATATAAAAATTATGGATGTGCACCTACTTCTGCTATAGTCTTATGTACTATGTTAAACGATAATAATTATGAACCAATTAGAGTTACTAAGGATATTTGTGATATGAATGGTTGTACTAATATGGGAACTAATATGAATGTTTTAATTAAATATTTAAATTCAAAAGGACTTAAAACAGTAGTTAATGACATGTATTATAAAAATAGGTAACTTTAATCACGAACAAGCAGAAAAAAAGATATTTATAATGCTTTTAAAAGAAGAAAAAAATAGTGATTTTTACATATTCTTAATCATTATTTTTGTTATTAATGGTTTAGAAAAAGGAAAATTAAAAATAATTCAAGTTGGTGATAAGGAACAAAGTAAAGGTCTTTATAGTTATAAAGAATTAAAAGAAATGGTAGAAACTATAAAGACAATAAAAAGAAAAAAAGTTATATACAAGGATATATAATAGTATCTAGATAGGAGAAAAAAATGAATTATACACTTCCAATATTTTTTTAGCACTTGTAACATTTATGTTCATAGCATTTGTTTTATCTATTCCATATATGATATATCAATATTTTTAAATATGGATCTATAGAGATTATTAAAAACATTAATATTTTTCTCTTTTTATATTTTTACTTAATATCCGCATATTATTTAGTAATACTTCCTTTACCAAATCAAACTACTTTTGAAAAAGATAAAAGGACCATATGTTCAATTAGAACTATTTAATTTTTGTAAAAGATTTTTTTGAATATACAGTTTTAAAAGTTAATGATATAAAAACTTATTTACCAGCGTTAAAAACAAAAATGTAGTATTACAAACCATTATTTAATATATTTTTTTAACAGTACCTCTTGGTATTTATATAAGATTTTATAAAAAAAGATAAAAGACTTTTTAATATAGTTATAATATCTTTTTAATGTCTTTATTTTTATGAACTGACTCAATTATCTGGTCTTTATTTTTATATATCCACATCCATATAGATTATTTGATGTAGATGATTTGTTATTAAATACATTTGGTGGAGTTTTTGGTTATTTAATAGTACCATTTATTTTACAGTTTATTCCAAGTATAGAAGAATTAAAAGAAAAAGCTATAAAAAAATCTAAGCATGTTAGTTTGTTAAGAAGATTATTAGCGTTTGTTATGGATTATATATTTGTATATTTTATATATATAATAGTATCTATAATTTTTAAAAATTAAGTTTAATTCATATATATTTATTGTAATGTTAACTATTTATTTTATAATAGTTCCTTTAGTTTTTTTAAAAAAATTCTACACTTGCTATGAAAATAGTGCATTTAAAAATAACAAGTGATAATAAATTAACAATTTTAAAAATGATTAAAAAGAGTAGTAATGATGAGTTTTGTATTATTTATAATACCTAGAATAAGTGAAATTTTCTATGTAGTAGAAAATACTAATCACTTTGTTCATGGATTCTTCTTCTTTGCTAATTTCTTTTTATATGTTTATATTTTTTTATATATTATATTTATATAATAATAAAAAAAGATTTAATATTTTATGAAAAAAATTTTCAGATACTTATGTTATATCTACATTAAAAAAACTAGAGTTTATAATAAACTCTAGTTTTAGTGTATAAATGAACTTACTAGTCCTAGAATAATTGAACCAAGCATAACTATGATAAAAATCCAGGACATAATTTTAATAATTTTTTAAACATTTTTAATTACCTCTTGTTAATTATACATTATTTTTTTAAAATATTTAATAATATTAATGCTATATATAAGATAATTTTTATTTTTTTACTTTATAAAAAAATAATCTTAAAATATTGCTGATAACATGATTTGTATTTTATTAAAAAAATTATAACTTTGTTCATTATATTATTATATAATAAAAATAAATTATTTTTAGAAAATAAAAAAATATAATTTGATATGTAAAAACAATGATGATTAATATTTTAAATTACAATAAATTTGTTATTAAATGTGAAAAAAATAATAATTATGAGGTGTGTTCTAATGATTGTAAATAATTTAAGTTATCAAATAAATGGTAAAACTATAATAGATAATATTTCTTTTGTGTTATCAAATAAAAAAATAAAGTTGGTTTAGTAGGAGAAAATGGAAGTGGAAAAACAACCCTTTTTAAAAAAATACTTTCAAGTTATTTGAAAGATTATACCGAAATGTAAATAATGAAAGTGAAACTATAGCATATTTAAAAACAAGAGATAGAAAAAAATATGATGATTTAACTGTATTTGAATATGTAAAAACAAGAAATCGGATTAAAAAAATTAGAAGAAAAAAATTAAAAATCCTAGAAAATAATTTATCAGAAAAAAATATGGATGAATATGAGAAGTATTAAATGAATTTTTTTATTACTTGATGGTTATTCTATAGAAAATAATTTAAAAAGAAATATTAAACGGTTTGAATTTTTAAAAAAATTTGTTTACCAAAATCTCAACTTTGTCAGGAGGAGAAAAAAATTAAAATTTTATTGTCGGTTGTTCTTTTTAAAAATGCTGATATATTATTACTAGATGAACCTACTAATAATTTGGATTTAGAGTCAATTATGTGGTTAGAACAAAGACTTAAAAAAATTCTAATAAAAAAATGATAATAATTTCACATGATGAAACATTTTTTTAAATAATATAGTTAACAAAAATATTTGAGTTATCTAAAGGAAATTTAAAAGAATATAATTTAAAAATATGAAGAATATTTGAAAGAAAAAAAATATTGAATATGAAAAAGAAAAAAATTAAAAATATGAAGAACTCCAAGAGAAAAGAAAAAAATCTTAAGAAACAACTTCAAAAAAAGCAAAAGAATGGGTTAATGGTATAAATAATAAGAAAGCTCATAATGATAATGATAAGTTAGCAAATAATTATCAAAAAGAAAAAAAACTAATATGGGAAATATTTCTAAATTATCAAAAGAATTAGAAAAATATAGAAATTCCAATATTTGAAGAAAAAGAAACCAATATCATTATTTTTTTAATTTTTGATGATATTAAAGGTAATAAAGATATATCAATAGAAAATTTAGTTTGTGGATATGATAATTTCAAAACATCTAAAATAAATATGTATATTCCTTTTGGTACTAAAGTTTCAATAGAAGGAGAAAATGGAAGTGGAAAAACAACTTTTTTTAAAAAAACGATATTAGGACTTGAAGAACCTTTATCTGGTAATTTAAAAATTGGTAATTCTGTTAAATTAGGTTATATATTACAAAAATACTTTAGAAAATGTAGAAGATGAAGAAACTATAATTACATATTTATTAAAAAAACAATTCTAAAAAGATAAATCACAAGTTTTTTTCAATTTTAGATAAATTTGATATTGATTATGAAGATAGAGATAAAGTGTATGTTAATTTATCTCCAGGAGAGAGGACTAGAGTAAACATTGCAAGATTAGCAATAGATAATATAAATACAATAATAATGGATGAAGGTACTAATCACTTAGATAAAAAAAGCTTTTAGATTTAATATATGAATTAATAGAAAAAAATATGAAGGTACAATAATAAGTGTCTCTCATAATAGAAAAATATAATGAATTATTAAATTCTGATATTACTTTTAGATATAAAATCTGGTGAAGTTAAACAAAAAAATAAAATAAAAAAATAGAAATTCTTATAATGAATTTCTGTTTTTTTCAACAATTATTATTTGATTAAAAATCTAGAGCATTTAATAACTCAATCATTCCATCGTAATCATCAATGCCTATTTCTATTTCTTTTACCAGATATTTTTGTTATTTATTCTATTATTATTCGAATTTTTATAAGTAATAGTTTTTCTCAATATTTGTATTCTTATTCTTAGGCATTCTGATACTGGTTTAGCTTTTTAGAAAATTTTTGTGGTGTTTTTCTTTCCGTTTTTACCTCCATTTATGTTTTTATATTACATTAATTTTTATGGACAATAACATATCAAATAACAATATTTTTTTATAATTATTAAAATATTTTTTAATAATATTATTAATTGTGATAATATAAAAAGTGAAATGAAGAAGATAGTAGAAATAGAAAAAAATTAGATAATTTTTGAAGAGGAATAGCATATTTTAATGATAAAATATGTTTTGTTAAAAAAATGCTTATCCAAAAGAAAAAGTGGAAATAGAAATAATAAAAGAAACTAAAAATTATATAGAAGCAGAATCTAAAAAAATATAATAATTAAATCAGAATATAGAATAGATATAGAAAGTCCATTTTTATATTCAGGATTTCCTTTTATGAATTATAAAAGAGAAAAAGAGTTAGAATATAAAGAAAAACTTAATAAAAGAATTATTTTCTAAATATACTAATAATATTAAAAAAATATAATATATATAGATAATTTAGATTATAGAAATAAGATAACTATATTTAAAAACAAAAAAATATCGGTATTTTTAAAAAGAAAATTCTCATGAAATATTAAATGTTTCAAATTTATTATTTGTAAATAAGAGAATTAAAGAAGAATATAATTTAATAAAAAAATGAACAATTTAATAAATTAATGATTAGAACTAATGGTAAAGATGTAATAAAAATTTATGATGATAAAGATAATGATGATTATTTAATCGATACACTTTTTAAATTATAAATTTAAGATAAGAACTAAGTCTTTTTATCAAGTTAATAAAGAAATATGTGAGAAATTATATTTGAAAAATTAAAGAATATTTAAATAAAGAAGATAAAGTATTAGATTTATATTCTGGTATATCTACTATAAGTATATGTATAAGTGATAAAGTAAAAGAAGTAGTAGGAGTAGAGATAAATAAAAGTTCATATTTAGATAGTATTGATAATATTAAGATGAATAATATATCTAATGTTAAATCATATAATATGGATGTTATAAATTACTTAGATAACTATAAGGATTTTTAATATTATAATAGTAGATCCTCCAAGAAAGGGATTGGATAAGAAGCTAATAAATTATTTAAATAGTGATAAGTTAATTTATATATCTTGTAATCCAATTACTTTAAAAAAAGAGATTTAGAATTATTAAAAGATAGATATAAAGTAGTAGAAATAACACCATTTGATATGTTTAGTAGAACGGCACATACTGAGGCAGTTACCCTTTTAGTTAAGTCAGGTACTGACGCAAACTAAAAAGATGGTACTGACCACGCGACAGCTGTCCAAGAGCTAGGAGCAAAGCGACATGGCGATTGGAAACAGCGAACTGCTGAGTGTGTAGCTTTGCTAGTGAAAGCCTAGAAAGTTTGGTATGAATCAATAATGAAAAGCCTTGATTGTACGGCTTTTTGTGTTTTTTGTGATAGAATATAGGTAGTTATAATCGACAGCAACTAAGAAGCAGTAAAAATGTTATTCATAAAATAATCAAGAAAAGGGATGATAAAATGACAGAAATTGACAAAAAGAATTTTTAAAAATTATCTTTATTATACATTTGGAATTACTTATATAGCTTTGGGGGATTCTTGTCATCTTTACTCAATCTAACATTTTAGGATTAGAAACATTTATAGGGAGAATGTTACATATAGTAGGCGCACTTGGTCCGGCTATTGCAAGTGGCTTTTATTTGAAAGGTAATAATATAAAATTTAAACATTTTGTATTTAATAAAAAGAAAAAAATAGTAGTATTTATTTCATTATTCATTTGTTAGCAATTTTGATACTATTTTCTGTATCTTCCTTAGAATTGAATGGAGTATCAGTTTATCTGATGCCATTATTCTTTATACAACTAATTTTTTTGGTGGTGGACATGAAGAATTAGGGATGGAGAGGAATATTACAACCATTACTTGATAAAAAAATATACTTATTGGCAATCTAATTTGATTGTAGGTTCAATCTGGGGAATTTGGCATCTGCCTTTATGGTTTATAGTTGGAGAAAGTCATCAAGGATTTTCTTTTTATTTTATTTTTTTATATATACATTATTTTTTTAAGTTTTGTTTTTAGGGCTTCTTTACCGTCAAACGAAATCTGTGGGATACTGTATATTATTTCATGCGTTCGCAAATTTGTTAAATCTCTATTTTGTGTTAAAAATTAATGTTATTTTTTTATTATCATTTTTTTATTGGTTATTTAATTTATACTATATTGGCGAGTAATAGAATTAGTAAGGAAACAATATTTTTAAAATTTAGATCAGCATATCTTTTATTGAAAGTTACGATTTGCTAATTAGATGATCTATGTTAGAGAATTATCTATTATAATTTAAAAGTGGAGTGATGAATGTTGTTTCTTTTTGGAACTGGCGAAAATCTTTCCGTTCCACAGTATCATTTTAAAATGATTTTTCATTGCCTCTTGTTTATTGGTATAAAAGAAAAATATTATCACATGTGGAATGCGTAACACTGCTTATGCGAGCAACGAAGTAGATGTAACCTCTTTTGTAAAGATTTTCTACAATCAGAGAGTGGCGTGAAATAGTCTACTGAAAGCATAGAACATAGATAAAAAAAGCGAAATAGTGAAAATAATTCAATTAAGCAGTGAAGAAATTTATTTTTTTGTAGAAGAAGGAGAAGTTGAGACGGTATGTGTAAAAAGTAGTAATTATTGGAGCAGGTATTTTCGGGGTTGAGTGCTGGAATATATGCATTGCAGGCTGGATATTCAGTAGAAATATATGAAAAACAAAATGCCTGGAGGTGAGTGTACAGGGTGGAACAGGCAAGGATATCATATAGATAATTGTATACATTTTCTTGTTGGATGCAATAAGGATGAACAACTATATAAAATGTGGGAAAATCTAGGAGTAATTTCTGATAGTTTGAAGATCTATCGTGAGCCATATTTTTATTGTATGAGTATGGATGGAATAACACTACATTTGTGGAGAGATTTAGAGAAAGCAAGAAAAGAGTTTTTAGAGCTTGCTCCAGAAGATTACAAAGAATTAAATTTGTTTTTTGACTGTGCCAAAACCTTAGAGTGTGTAAAGCCACCATGTGATTATTCGATTGCTCATATGAATCCTTTACAATTTATAAAACTAGGTATGAGCATGAAAGATGCAAGTAAAGCAATTAAGGAATATGGAAAGCAGCCGATGGAGGAGTTTGTCAATCGCTTTTAAAAAAATCATTACATTAGAGAAATGTTTAAAAAAATTACTTTAATAGCAATTTTAACGCTCTTTCCTTTGTTGCATCATATGCTTTTTTTACAAGCAACACAGCAGCTATACCAGAAGGAGGTTCTGTTGGATTGGTTGGTAGAATGCTTGCTAAATTTGAATCCTTAGGTGGGAAGTTGCATCTAGGTATTGAGATTGGAAAAAAATAAATATTGTAAATAGTCAAGTTGTTAGTATTCTGGGTAATAATGGAGAGGTAATCGAATCAGATAACTATATTTGGTGTGCAGACCCACATTATCTTTTCTATGACTTAATTGATGAAAAAAATATTTAGATAAAAATCTTAGGTACATGTATGATAATCCACAGGGATATGTTTCTAATACATGTTATCAGGTTGCATTTGGAATAGCTACTGAGGAGGATTTGAAATTACCTAAAGGAAGCATTATTTTTCCCTTGTGATGAATATGATGTTGCAGGGGAAATACACAATTTTTTTGTGGAATGCGAGTTTTTTTGATTATGATGAGACACTATTTCCAATGGAAAAGAGGGTCATTCAATGTAATATTTTACAAAAATGATGAAAAATTATGCCTATTGGTTTGGACTAAAAAATAATATTAGCTTATACAATCAAGAAAAACAGCGTCTTGCAGATGACTTGAGATTAAGAATTGAAAAAAAGTATCCACAGCTTGAAGGGAAACTCATTGTACTTGGAACATATTCTCCAGTTACATTTACAACTTGGTGTAATGCATATAAAGGGGGTTACATGAGTTTTAATCCACAGAAAGGATATAAAAAAACAAGTATGTTAAGAGCACTATTAAAGGTTTAAATAATTTATACCTTGCAAGTCAATGGATTCAAACTAGTGGAGGACTTCCTATTGCTGCAGCAAGTGGAAAGTTTGCTATAGATATTATGAAATCTAGTAGATAAAGCGCAGTTTGTCGAGGTAATACCTTTTAACGATAACCTTATGCTATCGTTAAATAGTTTAGTGTATATGTTCCCACATACAAATGTAACTACTTGACATACTTGGTGTTCACTCGTTTCATCTCGAGACATTAGTACTTTTTATCTAAAAATTAACATGAAGTTAACTTAATCTAATTTGGAGAAAAAAATGGATACATTTGGTAAAAAAATTATATTCACAGATTTATGAAGATAAAGATAATTTAAAAATTTAATGAAGAGGGTCAACATCCTTTATTTGATATTGATAAAAGAAATCGTATTTTAATTATTGGACAAGCTCCTGGTATAAAAGCAATGGAAAAAGGACGTTGTTGGGATGATCAGAGTGGAAAAACGGTTAAGAGAGTGGCTAGGTGTTACAGAAGATATTTTTTTATAATTCAGGACTTATCGGTATTGCACCAATGGATTTTTTTATTTTTCCAGGTCATGGTAAGAGTGGGGATTTACCACCAAGAAAAAAACTTTTGCTGATAAGTGGCATTCTTTAATAATAAAACATTGTACAGATGTTAAATTAATTATTTTAATTGGTAAATATGCTCAAGAATATTATTTAAAGGATAGTAGAAAAACTTAATTTGACAAGAACAGTTGAGGCTTATAAAAGAATATTTACCAAAAATATTTTTCCAATTGTTCATCCATCACCTTGAAATCAAATATGGATGAAGAAAAATCCGTGGTATCAAGAAAAAGTATTACCAGATTTAAAAAGAAGAAGTAGCAAAAGTTTTAAAATATAAGGAGAAATAATGGTATTTGATTATAAGAAAGAATATAAAAAAATTTATATATAGCAAAAAAATGTGCCAGAGATTATAGAAATTCCGGAAATTACTTATCTTGCAGTAAGAGGTAATGGTGATCCTAATATTGAAGATGGTGAATATAAAAAAAGCTATAGAGTTACTTTTATACAGTTATGTATACAATTAAAATGAGTAAGAAAAACAGATAAAAGAATAACTAATTATTTTTGATTTTTGTTGTACCACCACTTGAAGGATTTTGGTGGCAAGATGCTATAAAAGGATTAGATTATTTACATAAAGAGAAATTTTCGTGGATTTCTCTTATAAGATTACCTGAATTTGTTCAAGAAGAAGATATTAAATGGGCCATAAGCGAAGCTTCTAAAAAGAAGAAGTTAGATTATTCTAAAATAGAAATATTACATTATAAAGAAGGATTATCTGTACAATGTATGCATATCGGACCTTACAACAATGAAGTTGAAACAGTAGAAAAAAATGGATAAATATATAGAAGAAAAAAAGGATATAGATTAGATATCAATGACTATAGATATCACCATGAAATATATTTAAGTGATGTTAGAAAAGTTGCAAAGTGACAAATTAAAAAAACAGTTATTAGACATCCAATAAATTAGACATCCAATAAAAAGATATAAAAATTGATATAAAGGAGAAATGTTGATGAAAAACATTTGAAAAAAATATCTTGTAATTATAAACATTATAGGTTTTCTTATGTATTTAATTAATATGTGGTTATATTCGCATACTAAAGAAGGACAAGTTGATATGTTTTTTTAAGAATTCTATCTTTAGCTGGTGCATCTCCTGGTATTTTTAATTGCAATAGTATTATTTGATAAAAAGCTCATAAAGAAACTATGATGTCTCGAGTTTTTTTGTAATATCAGTATTTATTATTCAAATAATTTTTATTTTTTTAATGTGGAAAGGATATATGAATGATAAAATTACTTTTAGCATTATGGGAACCATTTTTAAAGCATAGAATACTACTTATTTATTTTTGGAATTATTAATTTTATAACATTTATAGTATTTGCAATTGATAAAGTTAATGCTCAAGAGCATAGATCAAGAATTAAAATAGTAACTCTTTTAGGATTAAGTTTTATTGGAGGGTCTATAGGAGCATTATTAGCTATCTATTTATTGCACCATAAAACTAAAAAAAGATTATTTTACTGTTGGTATACCAATAATTATGATTATGCAAGTAATAGTATTATTCTATCTACTGAATGCAAAAATTTTTTTAATAAAAAAAGAAAGGAGATGATTAAATGAAAAGTGATATTGAAATAGCTCAAAGTGCTAAAAATATTAGCAATTTCAAAAATAGCAGAAAAAAATATGGTATTTTTAGAAGATGAATTAGAACATTATGGAAAGTATAAAGCTAAAGTATCTTTAGATATATTTAAAAGATTAGAAGATAAAGAAAATGCTAAACTTGTACTTGTAACTTCTATTAGTCCAACACCACTTGGAGAAGGTAAATCCACAACTGCTATAGGACTTGGACAAGCACTTAATAAACTTGGTAAAAAAACTTATGTTACACTTAGAGAACCTTCATTAGGGCCTGTTTTTTTGGTATAAAAGGAGGAGCAACTGGTGGAGGATATTCTCAAGTTATACCTATGGAAGATATAAATCTCCATTTTACAGGAGATTTTCATGCTATAACAGCTGCAAATAATTTGTTAGCTGCAGCTATTGATAATCATATTCATCAAGGTAACAATTTAAATATAGATGTGAGAGAAATTTGTTTTTAAAAAGAGTTTTAGATGTTAATGATAGAGCTCTTAGAAATATAATTGTTTCTTTTAGGTGGAAAAATCTAATGGTTTTCCAAGAGAAGAAGGCTTTATGATTACAGCAGCATCTGAAATAATGGCTATTTTATGTTTATCAGAAAACTTGATGGACTTAAAAGAAAAACTAGGTAAGATTATAGTTGCATATAGTTTAGAAGGTAAAGCTATAACAGCAAGAGACTTGAAAATTAATGGAGCTATGGCTGTACTTCTTAAAGATGCTATTAAACCTAATTTAGTGCAAACTTTAGAAAATACACCAGTCTTTATTCATGGTGGACCTTTTGCAAATATAGCTCATGGATGTAATTCTATTATTGCTACTAAAATGGCTTTAAAACTTTCTGATATAGTAATTACAGAAGCAGGATTTGGCTCTGATTTAGGAGCAGAAAAGTTTTTTGATATTAAATGTCGTAAAGCAAATTTAAAACCAGATATGGTAGTGATTGTAGCTACAGTTAAAGCCTTAAAATATCATGGTGGAGTAAAGAAAGAAGATATAAACAAAGAAAAATATAACTGCTATAGAAAAATGGATTTCATAATCTTGAAAAACATATTGAAAAATATGAAACATTTTAATTTGCCAGTACTTATAGTTATTAATAAATATTTATCTGATAGCAAAGAAGAAATAGATTTCATTACTAATAAATGTCGTGATATGGATGTTGAAGTTTCTCTTAATGAATGTTTTTTTAAAAAGGAACAGAAGGTGCAATGGAAATGGCAAAAAGTGTAATTGATATTTTTAAAAAAACGAAAAAAATCAGATTTTAAGTTATTATATGATTAAAAAGAAAGCATAGAAGAAAAGCTTAATATAATTGTAAGAAAAAAATATGGTGGAAAAAGGTATAAAAACTAAATTCTAAAACAATAAAACAAATCAAAAAAATTAGAAGAATTAAGATTAGATAAATTACCAATTTGTATTGCAAAAAAACTCAATATTCTTTTACTGATGATCCATCTATACTTGAAAAACAAGTGATTTTTATATACATATAAATGATATAAAAAAATAGCAGCAGGAGCAGGTTTTATTGTTTGTTGTACTGATAATATTATGTTAATGCCAGGACTTCCAAAAAAATACCAGCAGCTAATAGTATTGATATAGATAGTAATGGAAAAAAATAATAGGTTTATTTTAAGGAAAATATGAAATTTAATGGAGTAGAAGAAACACTTTTTTTATACCTCTAGCTGCTATAATATTTGTATCACTAAAAATTTCTTAATTATTTTTTGATACTAAATCTTTAGAATTAGAAAAATTTAGAACAAATTAAAAAAATATTAATAAAGATACTAAAGAATATTTTAATTATTATAAAAAAACACATTGAAAATGTGTTTTTTTAATTTTTTATCTATAATTTTTTTCTTTAAACTCTAAAAATTTTTATCTACCGTTTCATTAAATAAATTTTTCTAATTCTTCCTTGGTATAAAAAAATTTAATTCTATATTATCAATTACATATTCATTATTATTTATGTAACTTAGAGTTCTTTTCTAAATCTTTTGTATTTAAACTTATCCTATTTAAATTTTTTTAATTTTTTTGCTACAAATTTATTTAGATCTTTGATTTTAATGTTATTGTCAGAATAAAGATTGTTATAAAATCTAAAAATCATTTTGCTTTTAAAAAAATCTTAATTCATCTTTAGTGAATTTAGAAATATCAAAGTCTTTAATTTTTTTGTATAAAAATTGCTATTCCATATATAATCACTAAAAAGATGTGAAAAAAATAACCAAAAGTAGTTATCTCATTCATATTTTTTTATTTTTGAATGTAAAATTCTAAAAAAATTATTATAATGAGTATATTTGTGATCAATAACTTTTGATACATCTTTAATTGCGTAAGCACAATTAATATCTGGAAGAAGATTTGCAAGTAAATATTCTTCTTTTTCTTCATTATTTAATTTTTAAATGTTTTGCAACTCTTTTTGCAATTTCTATATGTGTTTCCCAAGTAGGCATTATTTGTCCCTTAAAAGACATGCAGCAATTAATTTATCAAATTTTTCTTATATTTATATCTCTTTTTAAATTTATTTTTAATTTTTACCTGCAAGAGTCCATATTTCTATTTCTGAATTGATATCTAACATTCCAGCATTTTTCAGAAGACCAAGCTAAGATTGATGAATATGGAAGAGAATATATTTCTATTGCCAGTTAATCCTTGAACATCTTTAATAATTAATCTTTTAGTAGTAAAAAGTGCAACATCTCTAAATGTAGCAAATGCGGCTACAGCTTTTTCATCTTTTAATAATAATTCACTAGCATCTTCTGGTATATTAACTTCTAAAAAAGTCCAAGTCCACATGTTTTCTAAAGAACTATCCTTTTGTTCATTCATAAATAACCTCCAATATTTTTATGTTTTTAATTATAACATTAAAAATATTATTCAATATAGATTTTTTAATAAAATATAGAGTATTATAAAAATATAAAAATCCGGGGAGTATCATGAATGAACAACAAATTATTAATAAATATATAGAAATATTAAAAGAAAAAGAAGAATATTTTTAAAAAAATATGGATATTATCTATAAATATATATATTTAAAAGCTGAAATTTTTAGTTAAAAAAAGATAAAGTATAGAAATGATAAAGACATATTAGATGAATTAATAAAAGAAGAAGAAATGTTAAAAGAAAAAAATATTAAAAAAATCAAAAAAATGAAAAATAAAATAATAGAATCTAAACACAATATAAATAATTTTATTAATATGCAATTTATGTCTTTGAAAGATAATAATTTATTAATAGATGATACTACTATAGATATAATTGATGATTATATGTCAGAAGAAGAGAAAAAAATACCAATGTTTTTATTAAAATCTACTTATAGTATTAATAAGAAAAAAAGTTGCTTATTTAGATGTAGAAGATGAAGATATAAATTTAAAAATTTTTGTTAGTAGAAGAAAAGTTTATACAATTCTCTTGATAAAGAAAAATTTAAAAAAAGTATAATTATATTTTTATATAAAGGAGATATTTCTAGATGTATAAATAATTTTTTTGAAAAATTATAACTTTAGATTTAAAAAAACGAAAAAGTAAAGATAAAAGAATATAGGAGAAAAAAATGATACAAATTAATAATTTAGAAGTAAAAATATGGTAAAAAAATATAGCTTTATATATTAAAAGTTTAGATATTAAAAAAAGGTGAAAAAGTTGGTGTTATAGGATCAAATGGAGCTGGTAAATCAACTTTTATAAAAAGCATTGTTAGAATTAGTTGATTATAGTGGTGAAATAAAAAGATATTGATACAAAAGATATAGCAGTTCATATGCAATTTAATAATTATGCTGAAACTGTTACAGTTAAAGATGTTATAGAACTAATTATTAATGGTAAGATAGAAAAATCAGGTTGTAAAAAGAATTAATTGAATTTTTTTGATTTTTTTCTGATTGCTTAAATAAAATATATAAAAATTATCTGGTGGACAAAAACAAAGACTTACTTTAATACTTGTAATGGCATCTAATTCATCTCTTACAATTTTTTGATGAAGTTACATCTGGTCTTGATTTTGAAACTAGAGAAAAGCTTATGAAAAAGTTAAAAGAATGGTACAAATATAAAGATACTACGTTAATATTAGTCTCACATTATTATGAAGAATTAGAAAATTTAGTAGATAAATTATTAATATTAGATAATGGAAAAAGTTGTAGATTTTGGTAACAAGAAAGATTTATTTAAAAAAATATTGTGGTAATGTTGTTTTTTTATTATAAATAATAGTGAATTTAATAAAAAAATTATTTGAAAAAAAGAAAAACAGTAGAAATTAGTAAAGAAAAAAACTTGCGATTTTAATAGATGATAAAAAAAGAAGAAAGAAAAAAATAGTAGATAAATTAATTGAGAAAGATATAGATTATACAAGAACTAAAAAAATGATATAGAATTAGTTGTTACACTTGCAAAAATGGAGGAAAGTAATGAAAAAAATAAAAACATTAAGACAGTTGTTATCATATGAGTTTAAAAATACTGTTTTAGGGAATTTTTAATAATATTTTTTTGGTATAGTATTTCCAATATTTTTTTGTTTTCCATTATAAGTGGTACTTTATCAGATGTTCCAGAAAAACTATAGGGAAGTCGTAAAGACAACTTTATTTATAAGCATGTCTTCAATAATACCACTTTCAGTTATGTTTATTGGTCATTCTGCAATATATGCTAATGAACTTGAAAAAGATGTCCCTTTAAGATTAGAGTTATTTGGGTTTAATAAATTACAACTATTATTTTTCAAAATGTGTTATATATTTTTATATTTCTTATGATATCTTTTGGTTTTTATATACAGTAACTGAATATTAATTGGTATAAAAATACCTAGCTTTAAAACGTAATTTTAGTAAGTATTTTTTTATCTTTTATTTATTATCTGTGGTATTATTAGTTATATCTAATTCCATAGCATTAATATTTAAAAAAAGTTTGGAATAACTTATGGAATTACGATGATTTTATATTTTTTTATTATGTTTTCTAGTGGTATGATGGGAGTTACAACAAAAACTTCCAGAAGTAATGAGGGTTATTGGTAGATGTATTCCAACCTATCATTTATCAGATAATTATTATAAATTTTGGTATGGTAATTCATATGATTTTTAAACAAATTATATTATCGTTTTTTTGATAATTATAAGTTTTTCATTAATACTTTTTTTGTAACTAGTATATACATTAATAAAAAAAGAGGAGTATAATTTAATAGAAGGAGGAAATTATGAATTTAAAAGGAACAAAAACAGAAGAAAATTTAAAAAAGGCATATCAAGGGGAAAGTGGTGCATTTACTAAGTATTTATATTATGCATCTCGTGCTAAAAAAGATGGTTATGTAGAACTTTCATCAATATTTGAAGAAACAGCTAATAACGAAAAAAAGAACATGCTAAAATTTGGTTTAAACATTTACATGGTGGAAGTGTACCATCAACAGAAGAAAATCTAGATGACTGTATAAGTGGTGAAAACTACGAATGGACTAGTATGTATGATGAATTTGCTAAGACAGCAGAAGAAGAAGGATTTGATGAAATAGCTAAACAATTTAGAGGAGTAGCTGAAATCGAAAAACATCATGAAGAAAGATATAAAGAATTCTTAAAAAAATATTAAGGATCAAACAATATTTAAAAAGAAGTGAAAAGAAAATATGGATTTGTAGAAATTGTGGACATATTCATGTAGGTAATGAAGCTCCAGAAAAATGTCCAGTATGTGATCATCCACAAGGATATTTTTGAAATCTACAAGGAAAAATTATTAATTATGAAAAAAATAAAGCATTTACACTAGTAGAAATGATAGCAGTTGTTATAATTTTTAGCTATGTTACTATTAATAGCTGTTCCAGCAATAGGAGCAATACTTGCTAATTTTAGACTTACTTATTATAGTAATTTAGAAAAAGAATTAGAGACTGCATCAATAAATTATATCAATACACATAGGAGTAAAAAGACCTAAAAGAAAAATGATAAAAAAAGTTATCTGTATAAATGAATTAGAGAAAGAAAAATGATAGATAAAGTATTATCTTATAGACATAAAAAAATGTGATATTAAAGGTGACAACGATAAAAAGTTATGTTTTAATAGAAAAGAAAGATAATAAATATATTTATAAAATTTGTTTATATTGTGATGATGATTCTTATAGTAGTAAATGTATTTCTAGTGATTTACCTAAAGATATCGATCCAAATGAACTTTGTAAATAAAAAGATTGCAAAAATCAAATATTTTATGTAATATATTATTTAGAACAAAAAGAAATGGTGGGATCAAAAATGACAAGAGTAACTGTAAAAGGTGATTTAGAAAAAGCGCTTCGTAAGTTCAAACAAAAAGTAGCTCGTGATGGAATTCCATCAGAATGCAAAAAAAGAGAATCTTACTCAAAAACCTGGTGAATTAAGAAGAGAAGCTAAAAAGCAGGTATTAAAAACGCTAGAAAAAAAGAAATAAAAATAGAGACTAAAAAAACAAATAAGTAAATTATTTGTTTTTTATTTGTTATCTAAAAATTTAATAAAGTATTCTTCATAAGTTATATTGTTCTCATATATATAATTTGCAATATCAATTCCAACATAACGATAATGCCATGATTCAAACATATAACCTGTAATATCTTCTTTATTTTTAGGATATCTTAATATAAAACCATATTTATGAGCATTATCTTTCATCCATATATATTCTTTTGTATTTATAAATCCAGTGAATATATGGTTATATTTAGCAACATCAACTACAAGGCCAGTTTGGTGATCTGAAAATCCTGCTCTTGAAGAATATCTATCGGCATATTTTACACCATCTTTTTTTAACATAGTTATTATAAAGTATTTGTTGATGATTATAACTTCTATAAGAAGATATTGCTACTATATGATAAACCATTATTTATGGCATCAAAACATAATTTTTTTCAAAAGCTTCTTTTAGCATCACTTACAAGAAATTGTTTTCCAGAAGAACATTTATAATTAGTTGAGTTAAATTTTTGGTATATAATCACTTCCTAAAAAGTTGTATTTATTAGCTAAGACAGTTATTTTGTGTTTATCTGGTGATTCTTTAGTGTTAGTATAAAAAGGATTGTCTAAACCGATATTTACTTTAACAATAATATCTTCATCTGTTAGATTGGGATTTTTTTCTTTATAATTTATATATCTATCTAAATTATCTTTTTTTAAAAAGATATTTTTATCTATATTATTAAGAATATCGAGTTTCTTTTTCATCTTCAGTTTTTTTCTTTAGGGTTTTTTTCGATTTTTCTTTTTCTTCAGTAAATTTTTTTCTTTTTAAATGATTGTTATCTATTTTTAAAAAAAGTATAATTTATAAACTAATATAGCTATTCCAGTTACTAGAATTAGCATCATAACTAAATAAAAGTTATTCTTTTTCTTTTTCATAAATTCTCCATTATTAATATGATTATACTACTTAAAATTGTAAAAGTAATTAGTTAAATATACAAAAAAATCTGAATATTATAATTTTTCATAATATAACTTATCTTTAATTTATGCTATAATTTATAAAGCAAGAAGGTATTTTTATGATTGATTTAAGAACTACGGCTAAATCATTAATTAGTTTAACCTGGGCTTCTACTTTAGTAGCGGTTATTTTAATAGTTATAATTAGACTTGTTTTTTTGTTGAAAAAAATAGAGATACGAAAGTATATTTTTTTATCAAGAAATTCTTAATTTAATATTTTTTTAATATACATATTACAATTATTTCAAATAGTTACTACTACAGATATAAATTTATATGTAGGAGGAATAAATTTAATACCTTTTAAAGAAATGATGAGATTTCCTGTAGGATCTTTTAGGATTTATAAAAACACTTTAGGAAATATAGTTTTATTTATTCCTTATGGTTTCTTTTGCTTTTATTATACTAAAGAAAAAAAGAATTAGCTTTTGGAATATTGGTGGCAATACTTGCTAGTTTTTTGTATAGAATTTGTACAATTTTTTTAATAGGAAGAGCTTTTTGATATAGATGATATTATTTTTAAATGTAATAGGTGCTATAATAGGATTTTTTTAATATACAAATTATTATTTTTTTAATATCTAAAATATTTAATATTAAAAAAATATCATATAATAGTAGATATATTAACTTTTGTTATAATTATAACATTAATAGCTTTTAGTAGGATGGTGGTTAAAATAGAAATTTTTAATAATAGTTCATTTGATTTAGAACTAAATGATTTTAAAAAAATATTTTTTTATCAGTTATGAAAGATTTAAAAGTAGAAGATGCTTTAGTAAATATTATAATAGTTGATAATGAAGAAATAAAAATAAATAAAGAATATAGAAATATCGATAATGTTACGGATGTTATATCTTTTGCTTTTAGAAGATGTTGATTTTAAAAACACCAATTAGAATTTTAGGAGATATTTATATATCTTATGACAAGGTAATAGAACAAGCAGAAAAAAATATGGACATAGTAAGAAAAAGAGAATTATATTTTTTTAGCAACACATGGTTTACTTTCATTTACTTGGATATGATCATATGAATGAAGAAGATGAAAAAGATTATGTTTAGCTTACAAAGGGAGTTATTAGATAAATATGATATTAAAAGATAGAAATAAAAGAAATGTAAATTTTTTTAAAAAAAGTTTAACATATGCACTAAAATGGTATTAAATATTGTTATAAAAGTGGAAAAACATTATAAATTTCATATTTTTTTCATTTTTTTATTAGTTCTTATATTATCTTTTTATTAAAGTTAAGTAATACTGAATTTATATTTATAATATTAGTATCGTTTTTTTAGTAATAATAACTGAAATGTTAAATACTTGTGTAGAAGTAATAGTAGATATGATTACAAATGAGGATAATATTTTAGCAATGCATGCTAAAAGATATAGGAGCAGGGGGCAGTACTTGTTTCTAGTATTCTTGCTTTAGTAGTAGGTTTAATAATATTTATACCCTAAAAATAATGAGGTTTTTTTATATGAGGATAGGAGAATTATTAACTAAAAGTTATACACCGATATCACACTTTAATGTAGCAAGTATTATTAAAGGTAAAAATGGTGTAGCTTATGGGGTAAATGTAGAAAAATCATTCTATGAAAGATGGAATATGCGCTGAAGGTGCTGCTTTATCTAATTATTTTGCAAATGGTTATAAAAAGAAGATATAGAGGAAATAATAGTTATTAATAACAGCGATATAGTTGCAACTCCATGTTTTTTTATGTCGTCAATATATTTCTGATTTAGTAGATGAAAATGTAGTTGTAAGATGTTTTGATAAAAAAATAAAAATGAAGAAAGATATTTAGTTAAAGATCTTTGTGTACATCCATTTAAAGAAAGTAATTATGGTGGTGTTGATGCTTGATGAATTAAAAAAATATTAGAAAAATGCTATATCTTATTCATATAAAGTAGCATGTATTATAGAAGATGAAGATAGTAATATCTATAAAGGAGTAACTATTCAAAAATGCATGTCTTAGAGATATGATATCTTCAGAACAAGGAGCAATAGCAAATTATTTAATAAATAGTAAAAACTAAAGTAAAAAAATATTTATTTTTTTAACTGATAAAAGATTTTGATATTTATAAATATTTAAGAATAGATTTTTATAAAAAGAAGTAATAAATTATAAAGTTAATGTTTATTTTTTTATGATAAAAATTATAACTTAAAAGAAAAGGAGAAGTATAATGTATAAAAGTAGGTATGGTGTCTATTACTGGAAGACCAAATGCAGGAAAAATCAACACTACTTAATGCTATTATGAAAAACTCATTTAGCTATAGTAAGTGATAAAGTAGGTACTACAAGAAATAATATTATTGGAATATATAACGATGATGAATCACAAATTTTATTCTTTGATACACCTGGTCTTAATAAAAGTTTTGATAGACTTGGTGCTAAAATGAATAGAAACATAAGAGAAGGAATAGCATCTTCAGAAGTTATTTTTATTCTTAGTAGATATTAAAAAAAGGTTTTTACAGATAACGATAAGAAAAATAGTAGATACATTTAAAGATTTAGATAAGAAAGTATTTTTTTAATAATTAATAAGATAGATGGATTATCTAGAGATAAAAATATTAAATAAGATATTAGAATATCAAAAAAATATTATGATTTTTGACGAAATAATACCTCTTTCTGCACAAAGGGGAGATAATGTCGATGAAGTAATTAAGACGATAAAAAAATATTTACCTGAAGTAGAAGAAAAAAATATAATGAAGAGGAAGTAACATTTAATACTTTAGAATTTCAAGTAGCAGAACTTGTAAGAGAAGAGATACTTAATTTAACATATCAAGAAATTCCTCATGAAATTACTTGTCATACAGAAGAAATAGAACAAACTAAAAAAATGGTTATGATATATTTGTAACTGTTGCGGTATCTAGAGATAATATTAAAGGAATTATCATAGGGCAAAAAAAGGTCAAATGTTAAAGAAAAATTGGGACTTATGCAAGAAAAATAGAAGACTTATTAGGTAAAAAAAGTGTATTTGGAACTTAAAGTTAAGACTTTTAAAGATTGGAAAAAAATAGTGATATTAAACTTAAAGATTTAGGATTTTAAATGAAGATAATTGAAATAGAAGGTTTAATTATAAAAATCGATGAAATTTAAAGAAAATTCAGAGATTTTAACTATACTTACTAAAGATAATATTTTTAAGTGTTATAGCAAAGGGAAGTTTAAAAATAAAGTCTAGTTTAAGAATGATATCTCAAAGATTAACTTATGCTAAGTTTAATATTTATTATAAAGAAGATTCTTTATGTACATTAATAGATGGTGAGATAATAAATAACTTTAAAAATATTATTACTGATATAAAAAGATTACTTATGCATCTTTTTATAATAGATTTAATTTATCAAATTAAAAAAAGATTCTAAAGAAGAAGTTTTATTTGATTTATTAATAAAAAGGATTAACTAAAAATAAACGATGGGTTTGACCCTTTAGTTATTGCTAATATATTAGAACTTAAATGTTTAAAAATTTTTAGGTGTAGAACCCTAATTTAGAATATAAATGTGGACTATGTGGTAAAAATGAAGTAATTACAATAAGTGTAGATAATGCTTGTTATGTTTGTAAAAACTGTTTAGAAAACGAATATAAATATAGTGAGAAAGCTTTTAAAAAAATATTGAAATTATATAGCTTTAGTAGATTTTTTGATAATCTTAAAAACAATAAACGTCAGTAATTCAGTAAAAAGAAGAAATAGATAAGTTTTTTTAGATATGTATTATGATGAATATACTGGTATATATTTAAAAACTAAAGATTTTTCATAAAAAAATATCATAAATTATTTTTTTATGATATTTTTTTATTTATAAGTTTCTTTTTATTAACTCTATATTTTCATTCATTATTTGATAATAGTTTTTCTTAACTTTTTTTCTTCTTCATCTGTAATAGTATCTAAAGTTCTAAGAGTAAGCTTTTTTTAAACCAGTAGTTCTTATTAAATTAGTTATAACTTCATCATCTTCTATATTTTTCTAAACTGTATACATAACTTACAAGTTCATTTTTAACTAAAGTTTTAACATAATTTATATCATCGTTTGTTCTTGTTAACTTATCTAGTGATACTATTTTTAAATCCATATTTTTTTCTAAAAAAATTTAATGAATTAGATGTTACTACTAACGTTTTTATATTTAGCATTAGTATAAGTTAATCTCAGTTCTGCATCTATTTTCAGATATTTTTTTACATTTAAATCGTTTAAGTTCTTTTTCAATATTTTTTTGATATATAAGTATTATTTATATATTCTTCTAATCCATTTTGTATATTTTTTTAGCAATCATAAGTATATTAGATGGATTTAATAATAGTTCTTGTCTAGTACTTGTATTAATTCCAACTCCTGCATCTATTAATAAGATGTTTGGGTTTTTTTGTTTTTTTAGTTCTAAAAGCTATTTTACTTTTGTTCTTTATCTTGACCCTAAATAAATGTATAAATTATTAGTAGCAAAGTTATCTAATTGTTTAGAATTAAAAAGTCAAATTATTAGGATTAGTTTCATTAGGATAAATAGATTTAATTTTTAGCATGATCTCCATATAATGTATCTGTAATAAAACATTAAAGGATAAGATGTAGTAAGTATATTAGAGTTTTCAAACTCATTTATTTTAACCTTTACACAAGATGTCATAAACATTGTAAAAACTATTATTAAAACATAGTTTTTATATAATTAATTTTCTTTTTCATATCATCACCTACAATAAATTATAACACAATAATTTTATATTTTTTTAAATTTATGGTATAATCTTTTTGTTTTTATTACTTTGAGGTGAAAATGGATAATTTATTTAAAAAAACTAGGGATTAATGTAGTTAATTCTAATCTTTATGATGTAGCTTTTTTTACATTCTTCATATACAAATGAAAAAAATAGTAAAGAAGATTATGAAAGATTAGAGTTCTTAGGAGACGCTGTTTTAGAGTTAGTAGTAAGTGATTATTTATATAATAATTATCATTTGGTAGAAGGTGAAATGACTAAGGCTAGAGCTAATTACGTATGTGAAAAAGCTTTATCTACATATGCTTTTAGAATTTAATTTACAAGAATATATAAAACTTGGAAATGGTGAATTAAAAGCAGGTGGACTTTTAAAACCTACAATTTTAGCAGATATATTCGAAGCATTAATGGGAGCAATATATTTAGATTTAGGATTTGAAACAGTAAAGAAAAATAATAATAACTATAATAAAACCTTATATAGATAAGCAAAGTAATTTTTTTAGAAGATTATAAATCTAAATTACAAGAATTAGTTCAAACAGAAAAAAAGAACAGTTGAATATAAACTTGTTGATGAAAGTGGACCAGCACATAATAAGAGTTTTTACTTTTGAAGTAGTAATAAGTGGAATAAAATATGGAAGTGGAACAGGAGCTAGTAAAAAAATAGCAGAACAAAATGCTGCTAAAGAAGCTTTTAGAAAAACTTGCATTATAAAAAAATAAGAAAAGGAGAAAAAAATGAGTAAAATAAATATTTTTTTGCATTAGGAGGATTAAACGAAGTAGGTAAAAAAATATGTATGTTGTTAAAGTAGATGAAGAAATATACATATTTGATGCTGGTATGAAGTTTAATGTAGAAAATGCATATGGGGTAGATTATATATTACCCGATTTTTAATTATTTAAAAGAAAATGAAAAAGAAAATAAATGGTATTTTTTTATATCGCATGCACATAAGACACATATGGGAGCAGTTGTTGATATATTAAAAGAATTACCAAAAATAAAAAAATATATGGTTCTAATTTAACAATAGAAATTTTAAAAGAAGAACTTCAACTTAATGATATGAATTATAAAAAAATATTCATTAAATAAATTAGTAGCACATAAAAAAATGTAGAGTTTAAGAAAAACATCTATATTTCCAATATCTGTAACTCACTCTATACCAGATAGTTTTATGTATGTACTTTATACAGAAGATGGAGCTATTGTATATAGTGGTGATTTAGTATTTGATATGTCTAAGAAAGGTAAATATAAAACTGATTTAGGAAAACTAGCATATGTTGGTAAAAAGGTGTACTTTGTTTACTTAATGAATCTTATTATGCTAAAAAAATTCTGGTTATACAGCACCAAGGAACAATTCATATGATTATATAAATGAAGTGTTTAGTAAGACACATAATAGAATTATTACAACAATAAATATAGATCATATCTATAGATTACAAGAAATAATTGAAGCAGTAGAACAAAACCATAAAAAAACTAATAATTATGGGATCTAAACTTCAAAGAAGAATAAATAAAACTTATAGAACTAAAAATATTTAGAAATTAATGTTGAAATAGGTAGTTTAAAATAACTTTAAACGATAAGAATATTGTAGTTTTAGTAAGTGATGATAATGAACAAGCTATTTACTAATTTAGATAGAATAGTAAAAAGGATTTGATAAATTTTTAAAACTTAATAGTGATGATTATGTCTTTATTTCAGAACCAGATACAGTAGGTCTTGAAAGAAAGAAAGCTGTAATAATGGATGAAATAGCAAAACAAGTAGATGAAGTTATATCTATGGATAAAAAAATCATTTATTGTTTCATTCATCAAAAAGAAGATATTAGAATGTTAATAAATTTGATGAATCCTAAGTTTTTATATGCCTATAAGAGGAGAATATAAAGATCAAGTTGCAAATGCAGATATAGCTTTTAGCAGAAGGAATACCATCAAAAAAATATTATTTTAAAAGAAAAATGGTGATGTAGTAGAAATTAAAGATGGAAAACTACAAAAACTAAAGAAAAAGTAAAAAGTAGATGAAATTTTTAATAGATGGTCATTTTTTTCTGATGATGTAGGAGAACTTGTATTAAAGGATAGAGAATCATTAAGTAATAATGGAATAGTATTAATTACAGTTACACTTGATAGAATTACTAAGAAAGTGTTAAGTGATGTAGAAATAGTTACTAGAGGATTTATATTTGTTAAAGATAATAAAGATTTAATAGATTATACTAAAGAAATAACTTTAAAAGTTATTAATAATAACATCAAAGAAAAAGAAAATAAAAAAAGCAAGTTGACTATAATGCTGTAAAGAATGAAATAAGAGAAACGCTAGGTAAATATTATTATAAAGAAACAGAACTTAGACCTTTAGTAATAACTGTTGTACAAGAAGTTTAGTTATATTGAAATTTGTCTGTTTTTAGGACTACAATAATCTTAAAGGAGGATTTATGAAAAACCTGAAAACAATTGTAGTAATTGTTGTTTCACTAGTTATTTTAGCTTGTACTATATTTCTAATTTGGAGTTTTTTAACAGAAAAAAACTAAGAAATTAAATAGTAAAACAGATAACACAGCTAACAAGGAAGAAAAGAAAAACGAAAACAAAAATGAAAAGTTAGATGTGAATTCTGATTTAGTTAAAAAAATTAGAGAGTAAATTAGCATTTGAAAATCGTGTTGGACAACACGCAACAAGAGAATTTAATCTTGATACAACAAAAAAACAAACAAGAACAATTAAGATTAATCACAGCAAGTTTAGATCTAAAAAAGCTGTTAAAAAAATACTTGTTCTGAATTTAATGCTAAGTATAAAGTAGGACAATTGCCAGGTAAAAAAATCTACTTATAAATTAGTTCATGATTGTGATGAAATTATCAAAGATTTAGGAATAAAAGAAACAGTTTCTTTTTACTAAAGAATATGTTGAAGAAGTAGCTAAAAATTTATTTGGTAGCGATTATAAATTAAATACTTTATTACCACTTTCATTTTGTGCATGTTATCCATCATGTGATGGTGATACTAGTGAATTAGGATGGTATTATGACGATAATGCTAAGTTATATATTGGATATGAACATATTAGTGTTCCAGCAGGAATTGGATGTGCAACACCTGTATATGATTTAAAAAGTAGATAGTGCAGAAAAAAATAAATGGAGAAATAATATTAAATGCTACTTTAACATTAAACGAAGATAATACAGTTGGAGATCCAAATGCATTTACTAAGAAAAACATTTAAATTTGAATATAAATTTAAACAAGATAAAAACAAAGATTATTATTTATATAGTAAAACTTACAAAGAATAGTTTTCTTTTGTTTTTTTCTTTTAATATCCAAGTAGAAACGAGTTAAAGAAATAACAGTAATTGTTTTCATATTATGTTTATGTAATATAAGATAGAAAAATCTACATCAACTAAATCAATAACTGCAAAAATTATTTACATATTTGCTTACGACAGTAAGAATTGATAGAATAATAGATGTTGACTTACATACAAAACAAAAAAATTACTTTGTGAAATAAGATGAAAAAAATAGCAATACAGTAGTTTTTATATCTAGATAATAGATTACAGTAAGAACTAGATTTTTTTATCTGAAAGTGACATACTCAAATAGCAATAATAGATAAAACGAATGCTAAAGGCAAAATGTAGTAGTAAATAATGTTATAGGAGATGTAGAATGAAAAACTTGTATTGTAGTCAGCGACATATGTGATACTAGAGGATCTTTTGGTAGCGGAGTAAACTTATTAAAAGAACAGAATTAAAAAGAAATGTTTATATCTAATACTATCCTCTAACAAAAGAAACATTAAATAAATATAAAAAAATAAAAAGTGTTATCTATTGAAAGATATTATCTTCAATTATTTCCTCAATTGCAAGAGATAAATCTGTATCAGAAATAGTTGATATGTATAAAATAAAAAGAGGAAGAAAAATAATTAAGGAGGTATTATGAAAAAGTAGATAAGTCTACTGTAAGAGATTATTATTTTTGTTGAAATTTTAGAAGAAAATCAAAAAGAAAAAAAGCAGAAAAAAACAAAAGTAAAATCTTTAAAAAAAGAAAAACAAAAACAAAAAGATAGATAATAAAAAAACAGATTGTTTAGATAAGGTACCGCTTATAGTTGACACACATCATAAAAAAATGTGCTAGAATAAGTCAATTATAAGAAGGTGCTTTTTTTCTATGACTAAAAATGGACAAAAAAAGTTGATTTTTTTAATTTTTTTAATGAAAAAAATCAATACGAAATAGCATATTCTCAGTTATCAAAAAAATATAATTTTTAGTAAGGAAGAATAATATGGAATAAATGATGAACAAGAGATGCTTGATAAAAACAGAGCAAAAAGATAGTACAAGTTTTTAAAGTAACAAAAATTTGTTATAAAGTTAAAAGGATAGTTTATACTATTCTTTTTATTAATAAAAACTTTTATAAAATGCCAATTTATGATATAATCATAATGTTTTTGAGGGATAAAATATGAAAAAAAGAAATGTAGCAATTATAGCCCATGTTGATCATGGAAAAACAACTATAGTAAATGAAATATTAAAAGAAAGTATTAAAGATAAACATTTAGATTTATCAACAATTAGTATGGATAATAATAGTATCGAAAGAGAAAGAGGTATTACTATTCTTGCTAAAACCAACATCTATTGAATATAAAGGATATAAAAATTAATATTCTAGATACTCCAGGACATGCTGATTTTTGGTGGAGAAGTAGAAAGAATTATGAATATGGTAGATGGTGTAATACTTGTTGTAGATTCTTATGAAGGTACTATGCCACAAACTAGATTTAGTGTTAAAAAGCTTTAGAAAGAGGAGCTAAACCTATAGTTGTTATTAATAAAGTAGATAAAGAAAGTGCAAGAATTAAAGAAGTAGTAGATGAAGTTTATGAATTATTTATGGACTTAGATGCTAATGAAGATCAACTTGACTTTAAAATTATTTATACATCTGCAATTAATGGAACAAGTAGTGTAAGTGATGATTTAACAAAACAAGAAAAAAAGGTTTCCATAACTTACTTGATACTATTATAGAAGAAATACCAGAACCGAAAGGAAGTATAGAAGCTAATTTACAATTTCAACCAGCTTTTACTAGATTATAGTGATTATACTGGAAGAATAGGTATTGGTATTGTAAAAAAATGGAGTTATTAAATTAGGTCAAACTGTTGAAGTAGAAAGAATTGATGGAAGTAAAAATAATTTAGAATTCAAAAATTATATGGATATGAATTTTTAAATAGAATTGAAATAGAAGAAGCAGAAGCAGGAGATGTAATTGGTATATCAGGACTTCCAGATATTTATGTGGGAGAAACAATTGGAGAAGTTGGAAAGGTAGAAAAATTACCACTTCTTAGAGTAGATGATGCTACTATGCAAATGACTTTTGGAGTTAATACTTCACCAATGGCAGGTAAAGAAGGTAAAAATATTAACTGCTAGAAAAATAAGAGAAAGACTAGATAAAGAAAGTCAAAGAGATGTTTCTTTAAATGTAAGAGATTTAGATAGTGAAAACTTTATAGTTTCAGGTAGAGGAGAACTTCACTTAGGTATTTTTAATTGAAAAATATGAGAAGAGAAGGTTTTTGAAATACAAGTATCTAAAACCAGAAGTAATTTATAAAGAAGAAAAATGGTAAGAAATTAGAACCATATGAAATACTAGAAATAGAAACACCTAATGAATATGCTGGTACTATAATTGAAAAAAATTAGGTAATAGAGGTGCTAATTTAGACTTTTATGGAAACTAATGATAAAAATATTACTACTTTAAAATATACTATAGCATCTCGTGGTTTAATTGGATTTGTTCATAATTTTCCTACATATACTAAAGGTTATGGAATAATGGCACATTCATTTAAAGAATATAATATAGCTTCAACATTAGATTTAGGAGAAAGAACTAATGGTGTATTAGTTAGTATGGAAAAGTGGAAAGACTACTAGTTATGCATTAGGAGGACTTGAAGATAGAGGAGAAATGTTTGTTGAACCAGGTGTAATGGTTTATGAAGGACAAATAGTAGGTGAAAATAAAGGTGACAAAGATTTAGTAGTTAATGTTACTAAAGCTAAGCAATTAACTAATATGCGTGCAGCAGGAAGTGATGCTACAGTAGTATTAAAGAAACCAAGAGCAATATCTTTAGAATATGCACTTGATTATATAAATAAAGACGAACTTGTAGAAGTAACACCTGAAAGTATTAGATTTAGAAAGAAAATATTAAATGCTAACGAAAGAAAAAGAGAAGGAAAGAATCTTTAATTTATTCCTTCTTTTTTTCTTTATCATGTTAGAATATATATAGGAGGATTTAATGAAAAAGGTGAGCATAAAAATTACATTTATTTAGTAATTGTATATTTGTTTTTTTATAGGAGGATGTTTGTTATTTGTAAAAGTTTATAATTCATATAAGAATAATCGTTTTGAAATTCCAGTTATAAGAGGTAAAATGGATGAATTAAAAATCTATTGATGAATTAATAAATTTAAATTATGAATTTAATTTGAATAAAAAAAGTGTTATATTTTTTTCTAATTCTAAAAATGAAGATGATAGAGAACTTGAAAGAAAAAGTTTTTTAAGTTATATTAAAAAAATAAAAAAATTATCACATAAACTACTATATTTTAATTTTAAAAGATATGAGCAAAAGAAGATTATTCTAAAAATTAATGAACTTTTTAAACATAGAATTAAAAAAATAACTCACCAGCATTTGTTTATATTGTCGATAATAAAGCAAAAAGAAACATTATATAGTTCTAATAAAAAAACAATTAATATTAAAAAAAGTAGAAGAATTTTTAAAGGATAAGAACTTAAATGATTAATGTAGTATTATTTGAACCTGAAATCCCTGGAAATACTGGTAATATAATGAGAACTTGTGTTGCTACAAATACTAGACTTCATTTAATAAAACCTTTAGGATTCAAATTAGATGAAGCAAGTATTAAAAGATCAGGAGTTAACTATATAGATAAATTAGAATACTTTGTTTATGAAAATTATGATGACTTTTTAGAAAAAAATAAAGATGGAGATTTTTTTCTATTTTTACAAGATATGGTAAGAAACCTCATGATTCTTTTTAATTATAAAGAATATAAGAATATCTATTTAATATTTGGTAAAGAATCAACAGGTATACCAAAAAGAGATATTAAAAGATCATTTAGATAGATGTATGAGAATACCTATGTCAATAAATGTTAGAGCATTGAATTTATCTAATTCAGTAGCAATATGTGTTTATGAAGTATTAAGACAAAATAATTATTTTTGATTTATTAAGAGAAGAACCTCATAAATCAAAAAGATTATTTAATTGAAGAATAAAATGTTAATAAAGTATTGAAAAAAATATAGAAAAAAATTTTTGTATACTTTAGAAGTATTGTGGTTCCTTAGCTCAGTTGGTAGAGCAACTGACTCTTAATCAGTGGGTCTAGGGTTCGAGCCCCTAAGGAACCACCATATATTGGAGACATACTCAAGAGGCTGAAGAGGCGCCCCTGCTAAGGGTGTAGATTGGGAAACTGATGCGAGAGTTCAAATCTTCTGTCTCCGCCAATTAAAATAAAAACCTTATTTTTTTATAAATAAGGATTTTTTTATAGGAATTAGTTTAATGGTAAAAACTATGGTCTCCAAAACCATCGTCAAGTGTTCGATTCACTTATTCCCTGCCAAAAATAAATTACAAAAAAATTGGATAAAACATATATAAAAACACGGATAAAATAAAAGTTTTCCGTGTTTTAAATTTGTCTAAAAAAATAAAGAAAAAGATGATTAAAAAAATTATGTTGGTTTAAAAAGATGAAAATAGTTTTTGAAAAAAAGAAATAATTATATATTTTATTATATAATATTTTTAGGTGGTATATATGTCAGATTTTACTAGATTAAAAAAATGGAATTTTTAGGTTTTTGTCATTGGGGATGCTATGGGTGTTCCATTAGAATTCACAGAAAGAAGAAAAGAAAAAGTAATTGATATGTTAGAATATGGTAGCCATAATATGCCTAAAGGCAGTTGGTCTGATGATAGCAGTATGGTTATAGCAACTATGCAATCTATTATAGATAATAAAAGGTATTATATGTTATGAAGATATTATGAATAATTTTTATATTATGGGTAGAAAAAGGAAAAATTCACTTCAAATAACAAAACATTTGGTGTTGGTAGTACTACTTCAAAAAGCATTAAGAAATTATTATTATAGAGAAGAATTTATAATATGTAAAAATCCTATAATGTGTGGAATAGACAATTTTAACGATAATGGTAATGGTAGTTTAATGAGAATACTACCTATTGCTTATTATTCTTATTATAAAAATAACAGAAGAAGATATTTATAAAGTGGTTAAAGATATTAGTTCAATGACACATAGGCATAGTATTAGCGTATTAGGATGTTATATTTATGTATTATTTGTAATAGGAATATTAAATGGCAAAAGAAAAAGGAAGATGTTTATAAAGATATAAGAGAATACAACTACAATAAATATTTTGATAAAGGAAACTATAAATAATTATAGTAGAATATTAGATAATGATATTAGATTATTAGATATAGATAGTATAAATAGTTCTGGTTATGTAGTAAATACATTGGAGGCAGTTATATGGTGCTTTATGAATAAAAAAATAATTATAATGATAATATTATTGAAGCAATAAATTTAGGGAATGACGTTGATACAATTGGAGCGTTAGTTGGTGGATTAAGTGGCAGTTATTATAATAAAATAAATAATAAATGGTTAAAAAGAGATTAAAAAGAAAAAGACTATTTATTATATCTATGTAATAGATACTATGAAATATTAAATAATAATAGATAGTGGAGGTAGAAAAATGTTAAAAATATACTGTTTGTTATTATAAAAAGCAAATATGACTATAAAAATATTGATATAGCAAAAATATATTGATGACAATTTAAAAGATTTAAATGATATATATATGGTTATAAGTAGGAGAATTATTTAAAAGAGTATTATAAAAATGATAAGTAAATACTAATAAATTTAAAAATAGTCTTTCTCAGATTAATAACATAGATAAAGTGAAAAAAATTTGTAGTTAATAAAAATAATTGATTTTTTTAGGAGAAGAATAGAATTGTTATAGTTTAAAAAAATCTTAATTTGACAAAAATAAAATCAATATAATATCCTCAAAAAGAAAGTGAGGAAAAATGAATAAAAAAAGAATTTTTAATAATTAGTATAATTATACTTTTAATATTATTGATTTTAGGTGGATTTTTTTAATTTTTAAAATAATGAATAAGAAGAAAACAGCATCAAAAAAATAATAAATATAAAGTAGTATTAGTAACTGATGATAAGAAAGAAGAAAAAGAAGTAAAAAGAAAATGAGACTTTGAAACTTGAAAAGAAAGAAAAAGAAGGATATGTTTTCAAAGGTTGGGAAGATGAAGATAAAAAATTACATACTGATAAAGTGAAAAATTTCAAAAAAATTTAAAATTAAAAAGCAGTATTTGAAAAAGAAAGAAGATCAACCTACACAATCACAAACATCAGAAGAAAATAACCCTGAAATTTCAGATAATCAAAATAATAATAGCACTTCAAAAAAATATTATTGTGATAAAGGATATACTTTAAGAGGAACAAATTGTATTAAAATTGAAAAAGTAAATGCAACATCTTCTACAAGATGTCCAGCAGGATTTACAGAAGAAGCAGGAAAATGTATTCATATAATGAATGCAGGTCCAAATTGTGCAGGTTTAAGTCCAATTGGAGAATGGAAATTACAAGGAGATGGTAGATGTCATTATCCAAATGGAGAAGATGATGATCCTCAATATAATGCTTGTCAAAATGGTTATAGTATTGTAAGAGTAGGTCCAGTTGAAAAAAATGTAAAAAAATAGTAGATAAAGTAGTTTCATATCATTGTCCATCAGGATATAGTTTAAGTGGAACAAGTTGTTTTTAAAACAATAACAGTAAAAAGCTAAAGTAAAATAATATATTAAAAAGAACTATAAAAATAGTTCTTTTTAGTTTTTAATAAATAAAAAAACTCTTATTACTAAGAGTTTTAAAATCTTATATGGTGGAGCATAGCGGGATCGAACCGCTGACCTCCACGGTGCAAGCGTGGCGCTCTCCCAGCTGAGCTAATGCCCCATAAGACAATTTAAATGATAAAAAGAAAAAAATGATTTTTGTCAATTGTTTTTAAGTAATTTATAAAAATTCTCAAAGAAAAATATAAATATACATGTTATAATCAAAATGGTGATTAAAAATGTATGAATATATAAAAGGTAAAATAACTGACGTAATGGCAGATAAAAATAATTATAGAAAATAATAATATAGGATATGAAGTATATACATCTAATCCATATTATTTTTGAAATAGATAAAGAATATAAAGTATATATTTATTTAAATATAAAAGAAGATGAACACAGTTTATTTGGTTTTTAAAGATAAAGTAGAAAAACAAATGTTTTTAAAACTTATCTCGGTTAAAGGAGTTGGTCCTAAAACTGCACTTCCTATACTTGCAACTGGATCAATTAATGGAATAGTAGATGCTATCGAAAGAGAAAAATATTTTATATTTAAAAAAATTTCCTAAGATTGGTGAAAAAGTAGCTAAAACAAATAATACTAGATTTAAAAAGGTAAATTTAAAAAAATGTTGATTTAGGAGTTAGTGAAGAATTTGATAGTAATGAAGAACTTTATGAAACACTTAAAAAGTCTTGGTTATAAAGATAAAGAAATTAAAAACTATTTTACCTAAGATAAGTGGAGATTTAACATTAGAAGAAAAAGTAAAAGAAGGATTAAAAACTTTTACTTAAGTAGGTGAGGTATGGATAGTATAGTAAGAGATGAAAAATATAAAAAGAAGAATATGAAGAAAGCTTACGTCCTTTAAGAATAAAAGATTATATTGGTCAAGCTGATGTTAAAAATAATATAGATGTATTTATAAAAGCAGCTAAGATAAGAGATGAATCTTTAGATCATGTATTGCTTTTATGGTCCTCCTGGACTTGGTAAAACAACACTTGCTCATATTATAGCTAATGAAATGGGAACAAATATTAAAAACTATAACAGGTCCTTCTATAGAAAAAGACTGGAGATCTTGCAGCAGTATTATCTTCACTTGAGCCAGGAGATGTTTTATTTATTGATGAAATACATCGACTTCCTTCTTTTGTAGAAGAAATACTTTATCCAGCTATGGAAGATTTTACTTTAGATATACTAGTAGGAGGTGAGGGAAGTAGTAAAACAGTTAGAATATCACTTCCTCCATTTACTTTAGTAGGTGCAACTACAAGAGCTGGAGATTTAACAGCACCTTTAAGAGATAGATTTGGTATTATTGCTAAATTAAAAATATTATACTGATGAAGAACTTTTTGAGATAGTTAAGAGAACTTCTAAAGTATTAAAAAAATAGATATAGATGAAGAAGCAGCATATGAACTTGCTAAAAAGAAGTAGAGGAACACCTAGAATTGCTAATAGACTTTTTAAAAAGAGTAAGTGATTTTTGCAATAGTAGAAGATAATGATTATATAGATATAGAAGTTACTAAGAATGCGCTTGATAGACTTAAAAGTAGATAAAGTAGGACTTGATGAGACTGACCATCAATTACTTGCTGCAATAATTAAAAAAATTTAATGGTGGACCAGTAGGTATAGAATCTATTGCAAGTGTTATAGGAGAAGAACCTTCAACAATAGAAGATGTTTATGAACCTTATTTATTACAAAAAGGATTTTTTAAAAAGAACTCCAAGAGGAAGAGTTGTTACAGATTTAGGATATAAGCAAGTTGGTTTAAAAATATCAAAATTCATTATTTGATTTAGATAACTTCGAAGATGAATAAAAGTAAATTTTTTTCAAAAAAATATGAAAAATAAGCAGTTTAATTGACAAATTATCTCTAATGTTATAATATAAAAATCAGTTTATTTGGAAGAGGAGAGAAGATTATGTTTTTTTAGATGGATGTACACCAGAATTAGTGACTTTAATTAAAAATAGTTAAATTGGCTTTAGGATTAATTCAAATAGTGGTTCCTATATTATTAATTATTATGGGGTCATTAGATTTAGCTAAAGCAGTTGCAACTCAAGATGAAAAAGTAATGAAGTCAACAATGGCTACATTAGGAAAACGTGTAGTATTTGCAGTAGCAGTATTCTTAGTAGTAGTTATCGTTCAATTGGTAATGAATATGGTATCAACTAATGTACAAAATAGTGGATCTGATACAGGTCTAGGTACATTTACTAGTTGCTGGAATGCTCAATAATAAAAAAATATTAAAAAGAAGATTTAAAAATCTTCTTTTTCGAAAAAAATTAAATTTTTCTTGAATAACTAGATGAGGGAAGAGAAATGATTAATAATTTTGAAGTAGTTAGACAAGAAGACTTAACTGATTGTGGAGCGTGTTGTTTGAAAATGATTATTAAGTATTATGGAGGTGATTATCCACTTTTTTCATTTAAAACAATTAACTCATACAGATCAATTTGGAACAAATGCTTTTTTTAATAAAAAGAAGCAGCTTTAAAATTAGGATTGAATGCAAAAGTAGTAAATGGAAATTTAGAAGATATAAAAGAAGAAGATTTACCAATTATCGCTCATGTTATACCCAAATAAATCATATGAACATTTTATAGTAATTTACAAATTAGATAAAAAAAGCATGCTTTAGTTACTATAGCAGATCCTGCACTTGGTAAAAAGAGTTATAACATATGGAGATTTTTGAAATATCAAGTAGTAATTTTTATATTTTTTTGATGCTAATAAAAAAAGTTAGCTAAAAATAACTAGTTCTAAAAGAATAAATAATCTTGTTATTGAAAACATTTACTACTAATAAAAAAATATTTGTTTATATCATATTATTTTTCTGTAATTTTTATATTTTTTTAAATATCTGCAGTTCCTATGCATTTAAATTTTTTTGATAGATAATGTTTATTTATATAGTAATATAGATAATTTAGTATTTTTCTTTATTGTTTTTTTAATTTTTATTAATGTTTTTTTAAAAAAATATTTTTTTCAATACATAAGAATTAATATGATAAATTATTTTAATTTTAAGTTAGATAAAAATATTAATTACTAAACTATTTAATCATTTAATTTATCTTCCCTTTTTATATTATAAAAAAATAAATCTAGTTCAGATGTAATAAATAGGATTAATGACTTAATTGATGTTAAAAATAATTTAACCAAAAATATTTTTTTATCTATAGTAATTGATGGTTTATTAGCATTTTCTATATTGATAGTTTTATTTAAAATAAATTTTTGCTTACAATATTGTCTTTATTTTTAGTTTTAATATATTTATTTATAATTGTTATAACTAGTCCAATTTATAATTATTATATAGAAGAGGAAAAAGTAAAAAGGAAGTGAAGTTAATAGTTTTTTTACATTCAAATTTAAGGAATATGGATAGCATTAAAAATTTAAATATAGAAGACTATGTTTCTAATAAATTTGTAAATTTATATGAAAAATTTTATTTTTGTTAATAAGAAAAAAATACTAAATTTTTCAAATAAAGTTATGTTTATAAAAAAATATGGTTCATGATATTTATTTTTATATTTTTTTATATTATATTGCTAGTAAACTTATTATTTCTGATAAATTTAATTTAGCACTTTTTATTACATATATTAGTTTGCTTAGTTATTTTATAGATCCAATCAAAAATATTATAGATTTAAATTTTGATATAAAAAAATTTAAATTTAAGTTTAAAAAGAGTAAATGAGCTTTTTGACATAAAAAAAGAAAAATTTTTTTAGTAGATGAAAAATATCAAAAAGAATGTTGTAAAAAGGAGATATAGAATTTAAAAATATAACTTATTCTTATAATGGATATCAAAAATATATTAAAAGAGTTTTTCTTTTAAAAAAATAAAAAGAAAATTCTAGAGTATTGATAAGTGGAGAAACTGGAAGTGGTAAAAAGTACAATAGCAAGAATACTTATGAATTATTTTTGCTCCAGATAAAGGAGAAGTATTAATTAATAATAAATCTATTTCATCATATAATTTAATAAATATTAGAAAAGATATTACTTATATTTCACAAAAATGAAACAATATATAAAGATTCTTTATATAATAATATCGTTTTGAATGAAAGGATTAGTTATGATGAGTTTTTTAAATATATGTAAAATTTGTAAAGTTGATGAAATAGTTAATAAGCATAAATTTAAGTATGATATGAATTTAGAAGAAGATGGATTTGGTCTTAGTGGAGGAGAAAAATCTAGAATATTTTTTAGCAAGAGCATTAATGAAAAAAATCATCTATTTATATATTTGATGAAACTTTGTCAAATATAGATGTTGAAAAAGAAAAAGAAATATTAAAAAAATGTTTTTTTGATAATTTTAAAACTTCAACTTTTATTGTTATTACACATAGGTTAGTTAATAAAAAAAGTTATTTAATAAGTTTTATGATTTAAATGAGGTAAACTATGTATAAGAAATTATTAATAATTATAATTTTCCTTCTAACTTTATTGTTTATAAATTTTAATTTTAAAATAAGTAATTATCAAAAATTAAATATATTATCAAAAAGAAAATAATTTTTATTTAGTTATAAATGAAGAAATTTTTAGATAATATAATTAATAAAAACAGAGTTTTATTATAAAGATAAAAAGTATAGAGTGGAAATTTTTAAATATAGATAAGAATCTTTTTAATAATCAAGTTATATTAACATTGAAATTAAAAACTAATCTTAAATATATAGAAAATAATATTTATAAAGTTAATATAAAAATAAATGAACTAACATTACTAGATTATATTTTTTTATGTATCTAAGAGGTAAAAAAATGAAAAATTTAACAAAAGAAGAAGAAATAAAAAAATTAAAGGAGGTAGTGGTATTGGAATAGGTGCTATTATAGGACTTGTAGTATTTGGTTTAGCAGGTCTAATTTTTGGAGTAATAGATGGATATTCAAGACCACTTGTTTGTAGAAAATGAAAGAAGTTAGTAAAGAACAATCAATAAATATAAAAGGTGGAGCGGTAACTATAACTTTGATAAACGCATTTATAAGTTTAGGAAAATTAACTTTTCGAAATAGGAAAATCTTTAGGTACCGCTATTAGAAGAGGATTTAAAAATGTTTGCAAAGTTTAAAAAAATATAATATTAATAATTGGAGGAAGTATTTTTAAGCTTTTTGTTTATTTTTATATAATAGGATTTTTAATAACTCAAAATTATTTTTAAGATAGATTTTAACTCAATTCTATTGTGAATTGAGTTTTTTTAATTATTTAATTTAAAAATTGTGCTATTATAAAAAAAGTGTGAGGTTAATATGAAAGAAATAATATATAATCCTAATCATTTTAGAAGAAAAAGATGTTACAGATTATGTAACTAGAATAAAAAGCACTTATTATAAAATGATAATCATATATTAATAGCAGATCAAGGTGGAGCATTCCAGTTTCCTGGAGGACATTTAGAAGATAACGAAAAGTTATGAAGAATGTTTAAAAAGAGAAGTTCTAGAAGAAACAGGTATTGAATTAGAAGAAAAAGAAATAAATGAAGCATTTATGAAAGTTAAATTTATGAACAAAGATTATCCTGAAAAAGGTAAAAATAGAAAATCAGAAATATATTATTATATTGTAGAAACAACAAAAAAATCCTGATTTATCAAAAAAACAAATTATACTGAAATGGAGATAAAAAAATCATTATGTTATTTATAGTTTTAAGCTTGATGAAGTTATTGATAAAAATAAAAAGCAAATATGCCTAATAATGAAATGAACAAAATAATTTCTCCAGATATGATTACTGCAATAGAAGAATATTTTTAAAAATTAAAAAAATTATAATAAATAATAAAAAGCTCAGTTCTTAGAATTGAGTTTTTTTATTAATATTTTTCATTTCATATACATTTCATAAAAACATATATAAAATAAAAATTTGTTGAATAAATTATTTTAGTTAACAACTATATTAAGAAAGGAGTTTAGTTTATGAGTAGTAAAGAATTCAATAGCATATGTTTTAAGGAAAAATAAGAAGAACATTTATAATTTTTGTTATTTTTAACTTTAGTTTTATCTTGTTTATATTCTTGTTTAAATATAACGAAAATCTAGTAATAACATGGAAAAATCTTTTATATGAATCATCTAATTCTTCTGTATCATTAATGAAAAAAAGATGTTCAAGGATATTTTGAAAAAGATGAATTTAAAAATATAAATAAAATAAAATCAATAAAAGAAATTATTTCAGAATATGAAGGATTAGCAAAGATTAATAAATGGTAATGTAATTGAAAGTAAAGCAAAAAAATTAAAAGAGATTATTTATCTAAAGATTTAAAAAAATCTTGTAGCAATAGAATCTACAAGTAATACTAAAAATATCTTATTTAATAGTGGAGTTTTTTTCTTTTAAAAGAAGGAAGACATATTAATAAAAGATGATGTAGATAAAAATACTTGTACATAGTGAGTTTTGCTAAAAATAATTTAAAATTAAAAATATAAAAGTAAGTTTACAACTTATAAATACGATTAAAAAAACAAAACAACTATTAAAGAACATAAGTTTGAAATAGTTGGAATATTTACTGAAAAAACAAGAAAAAAATATACAGGTTTATCTTCTGATTTTTAGTGAAAACATGATGTTTACAGATTATAAATCTAGTCAAAAAGCGTTAAATACACAAAAAGATATTGTAAATAAGTTAACAATTTTTGCATCATCACCAAAAAGAAATGAAGACAACTATTACAAAAAAATAAAAAAAGATACAAGTAGATTGGTCAAAATATATAATTAGTAAAAAAATAATAATGTTTATAGAGAAGCACTTGATGCTTTTAAATGGAGTTAAACATATAATTAAAATAATGACTTATTCAATCATGATAGGTGGATCAGTTATTCTATCATTAATATTAATTCTATGGTTAAGAGAAAGAATTTATGAAATAGGAATTTTTATTATCTATAGGAATAAGTAAATTAGAAATTATAGCACAATTTATATTAGAGTTACTATTAGTATCACTTCCATCAATTTTAATGTCTTTAATATTTGGTAATTTAATATTAAGGCAAATAGCTAGTGGATTTATATCATCAGATGATACAGCTTCCATTACCTCAAAATTCTTAAATGATGGATATAATATGAATAATTTAATAATATTTATAGAAAGTTATATTATTCTAGTTTTAATAATTGTTATATCTGTAGTAATTACATCAGGAATTATATTAATGAAAAAGCCAAAGAAAATATTATCACAAATTAGTTAGGAGGAAATATGAGTATATTAGAAATAAAAAAATGTAACATATGGTTATAAAGATGCAGAAACTAAAGTATTATCATCTGTAAATTACAGCTTTGAAATAGGTAAGTTTTTATGCAATTATTGGAAAAATCAGGAACAGGTAAAATCAACATTACTTTCATTATTAGCAGGACTTGATAAACCGGAAGAAGGAGAAATATTATTTAAAGATGAAAATATAGAAAAAGACAGGTTATACAAATCATAGAAAAAAATAACATTTCTCTAGTATTTCAAAAATTATAATCTTATTGATTATTTAACACCACTTGAAAATATCAGATTGGTAAATAATAAAGCTTCTGGAGATATATTAAATGAACTTGGACTTGATAATCAACAAATTAGAAGAAATGTAATGAAATTATCAGGAGGTCAACAACAACGTGTTGCTATTGGTAGAGCTTTAGTATCTGAAGCACCAATTATACTTGCTGATGAACCAACAGGAAACTTAGATGAACATACAGCAGGTGAAATAATAGCTATATTAAAAAAATTAGCAAAAGAAAGAAACAAATGTGTTATTGTTGTAACTCATAGTAAAGAAGTTGCTAGAGCAGCAGATACAGTATTAGAACTTAACAATAAAAAAATTAAAAAAAGTTAATAAATAAATTAGGAGGTAAAAATGATAAGAAATGCTTTTTAGATATGTAACAAGAAAAATTTTTAAAAATCTTTTTATAATATTATTGGTTGTTTTATTTATGTCAGCACTTAGTTTAATTAGTTTGTCTATTAAAGATGCTACAGATAAAGCATCTGAAAAACATTTAGTAATATAACTAATAGTTTTTTTCTATGGAGATAAATAGACAAACAAATCCAGGAACGCCTAGAGGTGGGGGAAATGTTAAAGGTCAAGATATAAAAGAAAATAACTGATTCAAAGAATATAGAGGGATATGTTAAAAAGAATTAATAGTGTAGCTGATTTAGATGGTTATGACATTATTGAAACTCAAGAAACATTAGAAAATCAATCTGCTGAAAGAGCAAAAAAATTTCAAAAAGGACAGTTATGTTAACTGGAGTTAATGATTCAAAAAAAGAAACAAAATTTATTTCAGGAGTATATAAATTAATTCAAGGTAGACATTTAAAAAGTAATGATAAAAATAAAATTTTAATGCATAAAGATCTTGTAGAAAAAAACAAATTAAAAATTGGAGATAAAAATAAGATTAAAAATCTAATTTATTTGATGCAGATAATGAAAAAAAGGTGCTAATGAAACTGTTGAAGTAGAAATAGTAGGTATATTTGATGGACATAACAATGGTGGAGTTAGTTATGCACAAGAATTATATGAAAAACACTTTAATTACAGATGTACATACAGCTGCTAAAAATTTATGGAAATACAGAAGATACTGCTGTATATCAAGATGTTACATTTTTCGTAAAAAGGTAATAAAAAGTTAGATTACGTAATAAGAGAACTTTTTAAAAATTAGATATAAATTGGGAAGAATATAATTTAATTAAGAGTTCATCTAATTATCCAGCATTGCAAAAATCAATATCTGGAATATATTCAGTAGTAAATCAATTATTCTATGGATCTTTAATATTTGCAGGTTTAGTAGTTTCATTGTTATTATTCTTATGGATGAATGCTAGAAGAAAAGAAATCGCAGTTTTATTATCTCTTGGAATTTCAAAAGTACAAATTTTTGGGACAATTTGCTATAGAGTTAGTACTTATTACAATACCAGCATTTATAGTTTCATATTTTTAGCATCATCAACAGGAAAATTAATAGGTAATAATGTATTACAAAAAGTAACTGGAGATATAGCTAAACAAATAGCAAAAAGAAGCAGGTTCTAGAAGTTTAGGTGGAGGAGCAGAAGTAGATGGATTTAATAAAACTATTACAAGCTTTAGATGTTAATGTTACAATACAAGCTTTTAATTTATGTAATAATATTTATGTCAATAGTACTTATAATATCTTTTATTAATATCTTCTTCAAGTATTTTAAGAAAAAGAACCAAAAAGAATTATTAAATGATTCTAATAACAATTATCGGTGTTTTTTTACACCGATAATTTTTATGTTGTTTAAAAAAATAAGATATAATTTAAAAAGGAGAAATTGATGAAGATACTTGTTGTAGAAGATGATAAAATTATAAGAGAAGGAATATGTGAATATTTATCAGAATTTGGATATGAAATGTATGAAGCTGAAGATGGAAGAAAAAGCATTAAAACATATTTAAAGATAAAGATATTAATTTAATAATATTAGATATTCAAATCCCCTTTATTAAACGGTTTAGAAGTATTAAAAGAGGTTAGAAAGGAAAGTAAAATTCCTATTCTTATGTTAACTGCTTTTAGTGATGAAGAATATAAAAATAAGTGCTTTTTCAAGTTTAGTTGATGGTTATATAGAAAAACCTTTTTCATTACCAGTTTTAAAGGTTAGAATAGATTCTTTAATTAAAAGGTATTATAAAGAAGTAGAAAAAAATTCATATATAAAGATCTAGAAGTTAACTTTTTCTAGCTATACTGCCAAAAGTAAAAGATGAATTTATTGATGTTAATGCAAAAGAATTAGAAATTTTTAAAATATTTACTGGAAAAATGAAGGGCATGTATTAACTAGAAATCAAATAATAGATAATGTTTGGAAAGAAACAGAAGATATACCTTTTTGATAGAGTTATTGATGTATATATAAAAAGAATTAAGAAAAATTAAGATTAGATTGTATTATCACAATTAGAAATGTTGGATATAAGTTGGAGAGAAAATGAAAAATTTGAAAAATATTTCCTAAGATGTTTTTTTACATACATTTGTAATATTAGGAATTTTAATTGTTTTTTATACATTTATTAGTTTATTTAATATTTCCTAAAACATATTTAGAAACTAGAAAAACAAGAAATTTATATGAAAAGCAAAACGAATTATCTAATAATTTAGAAGGAAAAGATTTAAAATTTATTCAAGAAACTTTAGAGTTTTATTCTAAAAAGTAGTGAAATAAAAAGCTTTTATACAAGGTCAAAAAAAATTTTTAACAAGTTACAACTTGATAATAATATAAATGCTAATTTAAAAAGCAATAATAATTCTTTAATAATTGAAGAAAGAGAAATAAAATTAAAAATCAGGTGAAAAACATCTATAAAATTTGTATCTACAACTGATATGCAAAAAGATGCTAAAGAATTAAGTTTTAAATTTTTACCATATTCTTTATCTATATCAGTATTATTTTTCTATAGTTATTTCTTTAATGTATGCTAAAGTTATAACTAATAATATTAAAGAAATAAAAAAAGTAACTGAAAAAAATGATGAAATTAGATAGAAAAAGCTAAATTGAAAGTTGATTCTACTAATGAAATAGGAGAGTTGAAAAAGTCAAATTAATGATTTATATTCAATATTATTAAATATAATAGACGATCTAGAAATTAAAAAAATAAAGAAATAAAAAAATTTGAAAAATTAAAAATATGACTTTTTTTAGAGGAGCATCACATGAATTAAAAACACCTCTAGCAAGTCTTAAAATTATATTAGAAAAATATGAAATATAATATTGGAAAAATACAAAGACAAAGAAAAATATATAGGAAATTGTATAGATATAGTAAATGAGTTAAATCAAAGTATCTCTCAAATATTATCAATATCATCTTTAGAACACTTAAAAACGATGAAGAAAAATCTAGTAATTAATGAAATTTTTAACAAAAAGTTATAGATAAATATATCTTATTAGCTAAAAGAAAAATATAATTATTAATAATAACCTAAAAAGTAGAAAAATATATATTGGTAAACCTGCTTTTAAAAATTATTGCTATCTAATTTAATAAGTAATGCAGTAAAGTATTCTGATAGAGGAGGAATAATTAATATAGGAATTAAAGATAATTTTCTTTATATAGAAAATTCTTATGAAAAAGTAAAAAGACTTAGATATAAATAGTATGTTTGAAGTTAACTTTGATTTAAATAAAGAAAAATAGTAATGGATTAGGTTTATATATAGTTAAAAATATTTTTAAAAAAACTATAATATTGAATATAAAGTTAAGAAAAAAATAAAATAGGAATTGTATTTTTTTATAAAAATAAAATAAATAGTTTTAAAAGCTATTTATTTTTATTTCTTCAATTACTAATTATTTTTTTGTTATAATTAAATAGGTGATAATATGGGAAGAAAAGCACAAAAATGTAATAACTGAAAATAAAATTAGAATAATAGGATCTATATTAACTTTATTTGCAATATGTGGAATCATTTTTCAAAGAAGGAAGCTTTTGCAGCAATATTCAAAGCTGGTGCAATATATTTATTTGGTATATATTACATAGTGTTTTTTTAATAGCTTTATTAGCTTTTTTTCAGGATATATGCTTATAAAAATGAATTGCCAAAAGCAACTATTCTTTTTCAATAAAAAAATGCTAGGTGCTTATTTAATAATTATTGCTTTGCTTAGTCTTGCAAGTTTAAATTTTTACAATAAAGAAACATTTGAAGTATTTATGAAAAATCATTTAGAAACAATAAATAATTCAATTACTTTAATGTTTAGTAATAAAGTTTATGTTATAAAAACAGGTGGAATTATAGGAGGAGTATTTTTCTTTTTCTTTTTGGAATGCTGTTATCTTTAAATGGAGCTAAAAATTTTTGTTATATATTAATATTTTTTTGCTATTTGTGTAATAACAGGATTTTTCAATTTTTAGATTTTTGTTAAAAATAATTATAACAAAGTAAAGGAAAGTGATTTATTTGTAGAAGTTAAAGAAGAAAAAAATAGTTGAAGAATCAAAAGAAGAAAAATGTTAAACCATTTATCTCTTCAATATCAAATTTATTCTTAAAAGAAGAGGAAAAATATAGAAGAAAAGAAAGAAGATCAATATATTGTTGATTTAAAAAGAATTAGAACCATATAAAATTAAAAATGATTCTAAAATTATTTTTAGATGATTTACAGAAAACTATGGAAATAGAACAAATAAAAGAAGAAGCGTTAAATCCTAGTTTAAATTCTACTCCAAATATAAATAAAGAATATGTTTTTACCAACTTTAGATATTTTAAAAACCAATAAAAAAATAAACTTAAAGATAGAAATAAAATGGTTCAAAAAGTTAGTGCTATTTTAGTTCAGACACTTTCTGAATATCAAGTTGAGGCTCATGTAGTAGATGCTCATATAGGTCCATCGTTTACTCAATATGAATTAACGATTAGGTCTGGTACTAAAAGTTATCAAAAATCTTAGCTTTTAGATAAAGAACTTAGTTTAAGCTTAGGAGTAAAAAGATGTAAAAATTGAAGCTCCAATACCAGGTAAAAACTGTAGGTATAGAAGTTGCAAATGATGAAACAGATATGGTTGGTTTAAGAGAAATATTAGAAAGAGAACCGCTTAATAAAAAAAGATAATAAACTTTTAGTAGCACTTGGTAAAAACGTTATGGGACTTGCTAAGTTTTTGTGAAATTAATAAAACTCCTCACTTGCTTGTAGCTGGATCTACTGGTAGTGGTAAGTCTGTTTTGTATTAATGGTATTATTATTTCAATTTTAATGCGTGCAAAAACCAGATGAAGTAAAACTTATGTTAATAGATCCCAAAAAGTAGAACTTGGTATATATAATGGTATTCCTCATTTAATGAGACCAGTTGTAACAGATCCCAGACAAGCTAGTGTAGCTCTTCAAAAAAATTAGTAGAGGAGATGGAAAGAAGATTTCTCTACTTTTGAAAGAAATAAAGTAAAAAAATATAGAAGGATATAATTCTCTAGGGTATTGAAAAAAATGCCATATATTGTTTGTATAATTGATGAGCTTGCAGATCTTATGATGGTAGCTAGTAAAGAGGTTCAAGCATCTATTATGAGAATTACTCAAATGGCTAGAGCTGCTGGAATTCACTTAATAGTAGCAACTCAAAGACCATCTACTGATATTATTACAGGGTAGTTAAATCAAATATTCCATCTCGTATATCTTTTGCAGTATCTTCAGGTATTGACTCAAGAACAATACTTGATCAAACTGGAGCAGAAAAGTTACTTGGTAAAGGTGATATGTTGTTTAAACCAATAGATGATAATAATCCAGAAAGAATTCAAGGAGCTTTTGTATCAGATGAAGAAATAGCAGCAGTAGTTGATTATGCAGTAGCACAACAAATAGAAACTCATGTTGATAATTTATTTATGGATTTAGAAACAGCTGATACTAAGAATGAAGTAAAAATAGAATCTTCAAAAGAAGAAGATACGAGTGATGATGAAGAAGCTTTTTATAATGATGTATTAGACTTTGCAATAAATGCTGGAAAGATAAGTGCATCTTTAATTCAAAGACATTTTAGAGTAGGATATAATAAAGCAGCAAGAACAATAGATACTTTAGAAGAAAGAGGTGTTATAGGACCAAGTAATGGTTCTAAAACCAAGAGAAGTTTTAATACCAAAAGAAGAAATATAAAAGGGAGTAAATATGATAGGGAATATAATTGAGGTACTAGGAAGTAGAGTAAAAGTTAACTTAGCTATTGATATTACAAGTCAAAAATAACTTTATAGGTGTTCATGTAATATTTGAAGATAATGATAAATTGATAGTAGGAGAAAATAGTTTTTAGATAAAAAAAGAATGTCATATAAATATCGTTGGAGAAATAGTTAATAATAAATTTATCTCAGGAATAAAACGATAGACCATCTTTTAAATCAAAGGTTAGAATTATTACTATGCCTGAATTAGAATTAATTTTAGGTAAGCAAGAAAAACACCAGATAAGACTTTCTTTGGTTTATCTACGGTTTATAAAAATTATAAAATTAACGTTGATACAAATAGTTTCTTTTTCTAATCATTTTGCAATATTTGGAAATAGTGGAAGTGGTAAAAGTTGTACTTTTGCTAAAAATACTTCAAAGTGTATTTGATAATAGTGAAAATCCACCGATTAAATCAAGATTTATTATATTTGATGCGTATGGAGAATATATAAAAGCTTTTTCACATATCAATACTATAAATTCTAAATTATCTACAAAAAGTAATTACTACTGATATTAAAGATACGAATAATGAACTTTACAAATACCAGTATGGTTACTAGATATAGATGATATAGCTCTTTTATTAAATGCTGATAGAGCAGAACAACTTCCTATAATTGAAAAAGCTTTTAAAATTAGCACCTATTTTTAAAAAGTGAAAATGAAGAGATAATTAAACTTAAAAATGATATTATAGCAAGAGCTTTTAATAGATATAGTTAGAAGTGGTAAAGAATCTACAATTATTAGAGATCAACTAGTTGCGGTTTTATCTACATATTTTACAAAAAGATTTAAATTTAAATAGCGAAATACATCAACCTGATATGTAAGAACATTCAAACAATGTTTACAAGTTGATTCTATGGGTAAAATGTCTGACATAGAAATAGTTGTTAGCTTTTTAAATAGTTTTATAGATAATAATTTTAAAAATACCAGATCCAGATGGAAGTGTAGTATATAATCTAGTCGATTTAAAGAGTGCACTTGATTTTTGCTCTTATATCAGAAGGTATATTAAAGAGTGAAAAAAATATTTGATTATGCAAATGTACTTAGTGTAAGACTTAATTCTTTAGCTAATTCAGAATATGGTAAATATTTTTTTCTATAAATGAAAAAAATGACAAAAAGAAGAATATATTTCATATTTATTCTTAAATAAAGAAAATCGTTTATCACAAATTTTTAGATGTAAATATTAATTATGTAGATGATAGACTTGGTAAAGTAATAGCAAAAATAATATCTAGAATGGTATTTACTGTTTTTAGTTAAAAAGCCCCAATAAGAGGAGCAAATCCTATACATATAGTTATCGAAGAAGCACATAGATATGTTCAAGAAGATAATGATTTAAAATTACTTGGATATAATATTTTTGATAGAATTACTAAAGAAGGAAGAAAAATATGGTACTATTTTTAGGGCTTATTACTCAAAGACCAAGTGAACTTACAGATACATCAGTATCACAATGTGCTAACTTTATAATATTAAAAAGATTCAACATCCTAAAGACTTAGAATATGTTGCTAATATGGTTCCAAATATAAGTCAAGAAGGAATAAAATCAAGTTAAAAATTTACCATCTGGAACATGTTTAGCATTTGGAAGTGCATTTCCATTATCTATAAATATTAAATTTCCACTTTGCAAGTCCAGAACCATTATCAAATAATAGCGATATAGTTAAAATTTGGTATAGTAATTAAATTTGATGACAAATATAAAAAAATTTTGTTATTATTTTAGTGTATGATATAAAGGAGTTTAATAATTATGGCATTTAATTTGAAAAACTATATTTTCTAATAAAGATGAAAAATGATGGAATTGAAGAATATGTAAGTGATGATAGAGGAGAATCTGAAGCAACAGATAAAATGATTATTTTAGAACCTCGTGCTTTTTTTCAGAAGCAAAACAAATTGCAGATTATTTAAAAAAAGAGAAATGGGAGTTATAGTTAATTTAAAAAGAGTTACACCTGATCAAGGTAAAAAGAATAGTAGACTTTTTAAATGGAACTTTATATGCTCTTGGAGGAATAATCCAAAAACTTGGTAGTGGAATATTTTTATGTACACCTAAAAATATAGGTGTAGAAGGTGAAATATCTCACGAAACAGAAGTAAAGAATAAAAAGAAGAAAATGAATTAGATTTTTTTAATTATTTAATTTATAGGGTGTAAATATGAACAATTTTTTTCTTATGAAGCAAATGGATACAATAAAAAAAGAAGTAAATGATTTTATTGATAATGTAATAGTTAATACAGAAAAGTTAGTTAAAAAGTGTAACGATTATGAAAAAAATATAAATCTTTTGACTAAAGAACTTAACAGTTATAAAAAGTAAAGAAAAAGAACTTGGAGAGTCTTTAATTAGAGCTACTGAAATTTCTCATACTATTAGAGAAAAATGCTTTTAAGAGAAAGGGATTCTATGCTTTTCTTCAATTAATGAAGAAAAAGATAAAAATCTTAAAAGATGCTTATCAGAAAATTACAAGATGTAGAATTAAAAAGGTTAACTATTATTCAAAAATATTCAAATATATAAAGAAAAATTAAGTTTTATATTAAAAGAACAAGAAAAAAATATTTAAGAGAAATAGATATTATTACAAGAGAAAGCGAGTAGAAATGAAAAAAAGAAAATAAAAACAAGAATCAAAAAAAGAATTTTTAAAGAAATAAAAACCAGTTAATAAAGAAGAAAAGAAAGAAGTAGTGGAAATAAAAAAAGAAGTTAGTATTAAAAAGAAAAGAAAACAATAAATGTTTTTAAAAATATTATGAGTGTATTAAAAAAATATTCATTATATATTACACTTGTATCAACAATACTTACTATAATTTTTATTAATTATAGTATTAATTGATAAACCTAAGATAAATTTATTATATTCATTTTTAGGGACCACAAATTAAAGAATTAAAAGAACAACAAAATTTATCAACTAAATATAATGAAATAGTTTCTTCATTTAAAAAAATATAACAGCAGAAGAAATAGTATATATAATGATGACAAACTAACTTTTGGTATATTATGGAAGAAGTGGATGTCAATATTGCGTTAAATATGCACCAATTATAAAAAGAAGTAGCAAAAGAAAAAATATTGATGTATATTACTTTAATGCAGATCAATTAACTCAAGAAGGTGCTGAAAAAAATAATAGCGTTAAATGATACATTTAATCAAGGGTTAAGAGGAACACCATTTACATTTGCGTTTAAAAAAACGGAAAATTAGTTGGTTCTTTAACTGGATATGTTGAAAAAAAGAAGAATTATCTAAGTTTATTGATACAATTAAAAGAAATAAAAACAGGTTAAAACCTGTTTTTTTATACTTCTATAACTCCTTTAACTTCTGGTATATGTTCTATTAAGAAGCTTTCAATACCATCTTTTATTGTATAATCTTTCATAATACAACCTTCACAAGCTCCTAATAATTTTTATATAAACAATACCATCTTCAAATTTTATTAATTTAATATCACCACCATCATTTTTGAATGTATGGTTTTTACTATTTCTAAACATTCGTTTATTAATTTCTAAAAATATTTTTCATTATCTTTTTTCATAAAATTTATTATACAGTAAATATAAATATTTTTCAAAGATTTATAGTGGTGTTATAATTATGCTATGTATAAAAGAAAAACAAGTAGTAAAAAGGTTTAGTTACTGGAATAACGGATTATGGTATATTTTTTTAAAAATTTGATAATGAATATACAGGATTGTTGCATATATCTGAAATGTCTAATAAGTATGTGACTGATATAAATTCTTATGCAAAAAGTAGGAGATTATATCTTTTTAAAAAGTACTAGAAGTTGATGAAAAAAACTAGACACTTAAAATTGACAATAAAGTATAAAGAAAATAAAAAAATATGTAGAAATTGAAGAAAGTAAAGAAGGTTTTAATAAGTTAAAACAAGAGTTAGATAATTTTTATCAAAAATTAAGTTAGAAGAAATGAATAATAGAGATATTGCATAATAAATTAATTTTTGATACTATTATATATAGTAAATAAGAATAGGAAATAATAGTATGAGAATAATGGATTTTTATGAGTTTTTGATTTATCTTGGTTTAAATCTTTACCAGGTATATTACTTATTTTTAGGGTGTTTTTGTTAATAATAGCAATTATCTTAATACCAACTTTAACGAGAAAAAAAGATGAATTTGAAGTAGATTTGGATCCTAAAGAAGGAGAAGAATTATTAAATAGACCAGAAGATTTAGGGATGCTTAGTACTAATCAGTCAATTCCAGTCAATACACCAATGCAAGAAGAAGTTAAACAAGAAATTCCAGCTGCTCCTAGTCCTATAATGGAAGAAATAAAAGTAGATCAACCAGTGGTTAATACAACACCTATTGAAGTAGAAAAAAACCTCAAGTGGTAGAAGAAGTTGTAATGTCTGAACCTTTAGTTGAAGCACCAATTATGCAAGAACCACTAATAGAAGAAAAGGTTGAATTAAATAACAAAAATACTAATAATCCTGTAGTGATGCCTAGTACTTTAAATGTTGATCAAAAATATATCACCACTTGAAGTAAAAAGAAGAACAAAAAAAGTAGATGTAGTTTTAGCACCGAAACGATACCTATGGTAACGAATAATAATGTTAATTTAACTAACGTTAACGATATGATTCAAAACTGAAGTAATACCTTCAGTAGTAGAAAATGTAGAACCAATAAAAAGAAGAAATATCAGTTAAAAACGATTCTTTTGGAGGAGAAAAATTATTACCAGATGATTTTTAAGATTGAAATAAAATGAAAGAAAAGAAGCCTTTTGGAGGAGAAAAATTATTACCAGATGATTTTTAAACCAGAATTAGAAAAACCACATTTATCTAATACCCAAAGCTTTAGTTTAAGGGATATTGCTATTCAAAAAAAGAACAACCGGTAGAATCAGTACTACCTGTACAACATGTACAGCCAGTAGTTAATCAAACTATGCCTTTAACGGAAGATTTAAAACAACCATCTTTACCAGTTATAGAAAAATGTTCCAGTAAGAGAAGAAACTCAAAAAGAAGATATAGAACTATTAGAATTATAAGACATGTAACATGTCTTTTTATTTGAATTATTTTATTGAATAAAATGTATAACGATGAAAAAAATTATAAAAATATGTTATAATTAAATTGCCTGTTAATAGGAGGATATTTGAAAGAATTATTTGCAATATCCTTGATAAGTTTGGCATCTTTATTTACAACTAATACAAAAGAGTATTAAAGATATAAATGAATTTATGAGTATTGCTAAGACTAAAGTTAACAGAAAAGTAGTTTATGAAAAATATGACTATGGAAGAGTTAGGAGCGAAGCTTGAAAAAAATCTCTTAATTCTAATTTAACAGGTAAAGGTTTAGTTTTTGCACAATACTCAATTCAATATAATGTTGATCCATATATGGCTGTTGCTATATCATTACATGAAACAGGATGTAAATGGAACTGTAGTACTTTAGTAAAACGTTGTAATAATATTGGAGGTCAAAAAAGGGAATCCAGGTTGTATGGGTTCTTATCAAGGATTTAGTACTTTGGAGGCAGGAATAGAAGGTTTCTTTAAAAATTTAAAGAATAACTATATAGATTATGGTTTAACTACTCCTGAAGCAATTAATCCTAAGTATGCTGAAAATAAAGAGTGGCATGTAAATATAAGAAAATATATGAATGCTATTAAAAACTCTTAAAATATGATTTTTCAAAAACAAAAAAATCAAAAATCAAAAATTAGTTTTTTTGATTTTTTTATTTTTTTATAAAAAAATATTTTTTTGTCAAAACATAGTAATTCATTGTAAAATAAAGGAAATTGACAAAATAAATTAAAAGTACAAAAATTTAAAAATGTCAATTTTGTAAATTTACAAAATTTGAAAAAAATTAATTTTTTTGCATTTTTGTTGTTAAATCAAGCTTTTTATAAATTTGTCTAAAAAAACTTATCTTTTTGTTATTGACTATAATAATTAAAAAAATACGAAAATGAAAATAGAAAGGAGAGGTTATATGAGCGAAGAGAGCAATTTAAAAGATATTATTGTAATTAAAAAGAAATGGTAAAAAGTTCCTTTTGATGAAACAAAAAAATAGCTTTAGCAATACAAAAAGGGGTTTGATAGTGTTGATGATGAAGATAATAGAAAATACGATACTAAAGATACACAAAAAAAGTACTAGACAGAGTTATAAAAAAATATAGAAGAACAAAAACCGGAAAAAAATTAAAAAAATTGAAGAAGTTCAAGATTTAATTGAAAGTTCTTTAAAACATTATAACTATAATGAAGTTTATGAATCTTTTTCAAATTATAGAGAAAAAAAGAAGAGAATCAAGAGAATTTTTTTCTTTGATGATAAAAAGAAACATAAATTTTTAAAGACAATTGAATCTTTAGGATTAAAAAAAGTTCTTTTTGAAGATAATTCAAAAAGAGAAAATGCTAATGTAAATGGTGATACTGCAATGGGAACTATGCTTCAATATGGTTCGACAATATCAAAAGAATTTTTCAAAAGCATATTTAATGAAGAAAAAAATATTCAGAATTACATGATGAAGGTTACATTCACATACATGATTTAGATTTCTATGCAATGGGAACTACAACATGTAATCAATTAGATTTAGAAAAACTATTTAAAACAGGTTTTTCAACAGGTCATGGACACATTAGACCACCAAAAAGATATTATGAGTTATGCAGCACTAGCAGCTATCGTAATACAAGCTAATCAAAATGATCAACATGGAGGACAAGCAATACCAGCGTTTGATTATTATTTAGCACCAGGTGTCTTAATGACATTTAAAAAAAGCAATTAAAACAAACGATTAGTGAATTTATAGATTTAATGGGATTTTTCAAATTATTTAAAATATGAATACTATCGTTAAAAGAAATAGATAAAATAACAACTATTACAATAGATAAAAAAATACATTTGAAAAATTTATCAAAGATAACGAAGTATTAGATAGATTATTTTCTATGGCGATAGAAAAAGCTTATATGAAAAACAAATAGAATTACATATCAAGCTATGGAAGGATTTATTCATAATCTAAATACAATGCACTCTAGAGCAGGAGCACAAGTACCATTTTCATCGATTAACTTTTGGAACTGATACAACTGCAGAAGGTAGAATGGTTATTAAAAACTACTTATATGCTTTTAGATAGTGGACTTGGAAGAGGAGAAACACCAATATTTCCAATATCTATATTTAAAGTAAAAAGAAGGTGTTAACTTCAATAAAGAAGATCCTAACTATGATTTATTTAGATTATCATGTGAAGTATCATCTAAAAAGATTATTTTCAAACTTCTCATTTATAGATTCTAAATTTAATAAAGAATACTATAAAGAAGGAGATTATAGAACAGAAGTAGGTTATATGGGATGTAGAACTAGAGTTATGGCTAATGTAGCAGATCCTAGTAAAGCAATTACACCAGGAAGAGGTAATTTATCATTTACTTCAATTAAACTTAGTAAGACTTGGTATTAAAACATGGAATAGTAAATGGGGAAACTGATTTAGATGGATTCTATCAAGAATTAAAAAGAACTACTTGAAGATGTAAAAGATCAATTACTAGAAAGATATCAATATCAATGTGAAAAAAAAGAGTATACAATTTTCCATTCTTAATGGGACAAGGTATTTGGTTAGATTCTGAAAAATTAAAACCAACAGATAAAAGTTAGAAGAGTACTTAAACACGGTACATTATCAATTGGGTTTATTGGACTTGCAGAATGTTTAAAAGCATTAATTGGTAAACATCATGGTGAAAGTGAAGAAGCTGAAAAACTAGGTCGTGAAATAATTAGTTTTATGAGAAAACAAATTGACGAATATGCAAATAGTTATACTTTAAATTTTCAGTTTAATAGCAACACCAGCAGAAGGACTTTCTGGTAGATTTACTAAGATAGATAGAGCGATATATGGAAAATTAAAAAGGAATTACTGATAGAGAATATTATACTAATTCATTCCATGTACCAGTTTATTACAATACAAGTATCAAACATAAAATAGAAGTTGAAGCACCATATCATGCTTTAACTAATGGAGGACATATTTCATACATAGAATTAGATGGTGATACTAGTGCCAATGTAGATGCTTTTGAAAAAGTAGTAAGACTTATGAAAGAATACGAAATTGGATATGGAGCAATAAAACCATCCAGTTGATAGAGATCCAGTTTGTGGATATGTAGGAGTGATAAAATGATACATGTCCAAGATGTGGAAGAAAAAGATGAAGAAGCAATAAGCTTTGAAAGATTACAAAATTTAGATTGTTGTTCATTAATAAGGAGGAGTTAATTATGAAAAACGAAAAAATGGTAGGAGATAAAGTTAAATTCGAAAGAATCAGAAGAATTACTGGTTATTTAGTAGGTACTGTAGATAGATTTAATGACGGAAAGAAAAACGAAGAAAAAGATAGAGTTAAACATTCAGGAATAAAAAGACATATATCTATAATATGAAAATTAAATTAGCTTCATCTATCATGAGAGATAGTATAGTTGATGGAGAAGGACTTAGAACGGTTATTTGGACTCAAGGATGTCCAAGACATTGTCCAGGATGTCATAATCCTGAAACTATACTCTGTGAAGGTGGAAAAGAGTTTGATGTAAAAGAAGTTATTGAATCTTTAAAAGACTCAAATGATGGTATAACTTTTTCTGGAGGAGATCCTTTTACAAGCAAAAAGCTTGTAGTATTATAGCAAAAAGATTTAAAAAAATAAAGGAAAAAGCGTTTGGTGTTATACTGGATATCTTTTATGAAGAACTTCTAAAAATTAAAAAAATTCTAAACCGAAATTATGGAATTTTTAAAATATATAGATGTTCTAATAGATGGGCCATTTATAATGGCTAAAAAAGTATGGATTGTCTTTTTAGAGGTTCAACAAATCAAAGAATTATAGATGTTCCTAAAAAGTTTAAAAAAAGTAGTAAAACTATAGAAGTAGCCAAATATAAAAAAACAAGAAGCTTTTCAGAACAAAAACAAGATAATATTTTTTATATAGAAGATTTAGTATTAAATCTTTCTTTTTTTATTAAAGTGTTATTATATATAATAGTATGAGCTTGATATAGAAAAAAAATATAAAAATTAAGTGTTTTTCTTTTTGATAGTTATGTTAATTTGATTATCTATAAATTGGTTCAAAAGGTGCTTATTATTATATTATAGATCCTATAACAAAAGTAAGAACGTTAGACGAGCAACTAAAAGAAGCCGTTTCTACAAAAGGATTAAAAATTTTAAAATAAAAATATTTTTCCAGATAATAGTTCAAAAAGAATATGAAATGCCAATGACTATATATGAAAGGAAAAACAATAGATGTAGATAATGTTGTTTTTACTCCAGAAAAATGAAGAACATATTGATTATAATAATAAAATATTAATTAGAAACAATAATTTTCCTAAACCATATTGTAATAATGAAACATTTAAATGTTTTGAATATAATATATATAGGTATAATTATAGTGCTAGTAATATAGATGAAATTATTAGGAAATTAAAGGTGCTTTTATTTATGATGAGTTATATAAATACCAAAAAGATTTAATACTGGGATATCTTTTGAATCAAAATATGGTAAAGAATCCCTCAGACTCATTTAATAATCCAAGTTGTGGAAGAGAAGAAGAGAAAAGAGTTGTAGAAATAACTGGAACTAGAGAAGATAAACTAGTTCAAACAGTAACTATTTTTAAGAGATACAGATCATGATGGAATAAGCGATGAGCAAGAATTACTTGATCAAACTGATCCAAAAGATAGTACAAGTTTTAAAGTAACAAAGATTTGTTATAAAGTAAAAGCTTAAAAATAAGAGAATACTTTAATTTTTCTTATATTATAATAATCTTGTTTAAGGGGAACTTATGAAAACATTAGAAGAAACAATCAGAAAGTATAATATAGATATTAAAATATTACATGCTCTTCAAGATAATCAAGTTGATTTAATCGATAAATACGAAGTAGATAAAAGTGCTTGAGTTTTTAACAAAAATAAAGTAGCAATTAAAACTATAGAACAGTGTCCTAGTATATTACTTGGCGATTATCAAACTGTAGTAAATAATTATAATTATTTATTAAATAAACATTTTAATAAATCTAAAAATAAATAATTGTATTCATATATTGATTGAAAAAGAGAAAGATTTAAAAATTATCTTTAGAATATTTGGAAGAACATTATGATGAAAGATTAATAAACAAAAAAATTATCTGTTCTTTTCTAGAAAAACAATATATAATAGATCAAGAAAAATTATTAGAAGATTATAATTTGAATGATGATTTGTTACTGAGTATTATTATAGATTCTAATGAAGGTTCTAAATACGAAGAAATATTTAAAATTATGTGAAAAGTATAAAGTAGAAGTAAAAATCTAAAAATGTTTAAACATAGTGATACTAATCTAGAAGAAAAGTTGGAATTATCAAAAGAATTAGGTATAGATTTTTCAATTTATATGTTATCTTCAAGTTCTAAAAATATAAGACAAGTTTTTATCTTATATAACAGAAAATAACTTAGAATTTAACGAAATAATGTATTCTATAAATATAAATGAATTAAAACAAATTTTTAAGGAATTAAAAGATAACAATATAAAATACAATGTTATGGCATTTTACTAAGAATATAGATGAATTAAAAATATAATTCAGGTATGTAATGATTTTTAAATTAGAAAATATACCTAGTTCAGTATTTTTAAGAACTTCAAAAAGAGTTAGAAGATATATTGAAAAGTAGCTAAAAATAAAAAAACATAGAACCAAAAGCAAGTTTATTTCATTTAAAACAAAGAAAAATTTAGATGATTTAATAGAATTTTTGTAAAGAAGAAAAATATTTCTTTAAGTTCTGATATATTTTATTCTAATGTAGAAAAATAAAAGAAATATTAGAAATTTGTGAAGAAAAAGACGTGGATTTTTAAAAATATTTTTTTAAGGAAAAATCCAAAAGATTTAGAAAGTTTAATTGATGATTTAAAAAGAAGAAAAGTTCCTTTAATGCCTTCTATGTTTGGAAGAAGTAATGAAGAAATTATAAAAATAATAAGATTGTTAAAAAAAGAAAAAGACCAATAAAAGATGCAAACTTCGAACAAAAAAAGCAGAAGTATTAGAAAAATAATTGAATTAATAGAGGTTTAGCATTATCATCTTCTATTATGTCTAGAAATTTAGCAGATATAGAAGAAATTTTTAAGAATAGCTACAGAAAAAAATTTAATCTTAAATTCTACTATATTTGAAAAAGAAACCAGCAGAATTAACTGAATTAATAGAAATTTCTAGAAAGAGAAAACGTAAGTTTATACGCTACTATGTATTTAAAAGATAATAAAAAGCGTAAAAAGATGATTAAATCATTAAAAAGACAATCATATAAAACCAACATCTCTTATGTATAGTAAAGGAGAAGTATATTTAGACGATAGAATACAAGTTTGTAATGACTATGGTCTTGTTTTTAAATAATGCATTATTTAGAGCAGATGAAAATGAATTAGAATTAAACTATAATTATATAAAAGATAACTATGGAACAGAATATGTAACTTCAACAACTATGACTAAAGCTAATTCTAGAGTAAAAAGAAGTGTTTCAATATATGGAATCTCAAGGATTATTAAAAATATTTACCTAATAATGAGGCAATATTTACTTTTAAAGCCAGAAGATTTAAAAAGCAAGGATAGAATATTTAAAGAAAAAGGGTTAGATATAATAGAAGAAAAACAATTTAGTAATGTATTAACTATGACTAAAAGAAAATTTAAATCACTAGAAAAAGATAGCATTGTTAAATGATATCTTTTTATTTCACTTCACTATATATTTTAGTATCAAAAATTATGTTGCTTGTCATCTTTTTTAATAATTCATCAGTTGTTAAGAATAAATAAGTATTAAATATTCTTGGAATAGGAACAACTGGATCATCCCATGTTAAGTCAACGTGATACCAAATATCGTTAATTTTTACTGCATTCCAAGTGTGTTCTTTAGATGTAACTTTAAAGTTAGGTATTTTATAATAATCTAAAAAAATACTGCTAAAGCATCTGTATAACCACCACATAAAGCTTTTACCTTGTATAAGTGAACCGTATGCCGTATTAACTTTATTTTGAGTGTTTTCTTTATCGTCATAATCAGTGTTTTTTTAATTATGTAGTCGTGTAGTAATGTTATTATTTTTGGGATCTTTTTTCGCCTTTTTATAACTTCTTGATCTATATTTCTTCATTTAATCTATATATTTCACTTTGATTATAAGATTTTTTAGAAGATAAAGTTACATTACCAAGTAAGTTAGATGAAGTTTTAATTTCACTAAAACTATTATAGGGATGAACAAAAGAATTTAAAGCTGATAGAGTATGTTGATCTTTAGATATTTGTTCTAAGTCTTTAAACAATCTACATAGTTATTATCACAAGTAAAATTAAATGTTTCCATACCACTATTTATAAATGTATAATATAAGTTAAGTAAATCTTGTTTATTTTTAGGAATTAAATTACTTGTATTATTTACATAGTTATATGTGGTATTTTTTTAGTATATTTATTATTTAATATCTCTGTATTAGAGCCCATTGTAAACTTATTTAAATATTTTATTATACTAAATTTATTTAAAATAATTAATGTAGAAAAATATCGATAATATTCCTACTAACAAAAGTAATTTTTGTATAAATTTTAATAATTTTATCATATTGTACTCAATTCTAATTATAACATAGCTATGTTATAATTAATCTATGCAAAAAGAAATAAAAAGAAATGAGAATGTATAGTTTAACTATAAAGAAATCTAGATTTTATGGCTTTTATTTATCCAATTAATAAAATAGAAACATTAGATAAATTAATAGATGAATTAAAAAGCAAATATAAAAAGCTACACATTATATATATGTATATAAAAATAGGTACAAATGTAAAAGTTAATAATGATAAGGAGATAGTAGGAGCAGGAGGAGATACTACTTTATCTTTTGATGGATAAGAATAATTTAAATAATTATTTAATAGTTATAATTAGATATTTTTGGAGGTGTAAAACTTGGAATAGGACCTCTTATTAGGACATATAATAATATAGTTAAAGAATTAATAAAAGATAATATAAAAAAACTTCGGATTAACCGAAGTTTTATTTAATTATTTACTCTGTGATGTATTAGAGGAGAATTTTTCATCTAATATTTCAAATGTATAATTATTTTCTTTAGCAAATTTTTATAATTGCTCTTAATGCATCAACTGTAATTTGTTTTATATCATGAAATAATACGATATTATGTCTTTGTTTAGATAAATTTCTTGTTACATTGTTATAAACTTGAGTAGAGTTTTTTTAGCTTCTCAGCATCTCCGGAAGATAAATTCCAATCACAATATAAATAATTATTACTATTAACATATTTAACTATTCTTGACATAATTCCTTTTGAATAGTGTCTTGATATAGTGTTAGATGTTCCACCAGGAAATCTTATTATTCTAGATTTTTTTATTTGTAATTCTATATATTCTATCTTCAACTTTTTTTAAATCACTTAAATAGTTTTTCAAAAACTACTGTATACAGTGGCATAGTTATGTGTACATGTATGCATATGAATAGCATGACCTTCATCAAATGTTCTTTTTACCATGCTATCAGGTCCGTTACATGTTATGAAGAATGCTGCTTTAATATTTTTCTTCTTTCAATATATCTAAAACTTTTGGAGTATGAACACTATCAGGACCATCATCAAATGTTAAATATATAACACCTTTCTTATAGCTTTCGTTATTTACTAGTTCTTTTGTTACTATAACAGTTCTTTTTAACACTTGATTCATTTCCAGCACTATCTTTAGCAGTATAAGTTAATATATATTCTCCTTCTTTCGAAGAATCAACCTCACCTTGAATTTTAATGTCATTAGTTGTTAAATCATCACAATTATCTTCGATTTTAACACCAGGATCTTGATATTTTTCTCCAACTTTTATATTTATTCTATTATTTCCAACTAAATTTAGTTCTGGAGCTATTTTATCTTCTTGGTTTATATTTATAATTTTGCTAATTCTATAATTGTTATCATATATATAATATATAACTTTATTATCTATTGTTTCTTTTTCTATAGTTTTTAGTTACTTCTTTATCATTAGCGTCTTTATATATAACTTTATCATCTTTAAATATTTTTACCTTTACAAGTTAATTTTTATTATAGTTAACTTTCGATAGATCCCTAATTTTTATCTGTTACTTCAATAATTCTATCTTTTTAATTGTAAAAAAATAAAAAAATTAGTAGAATAGCTAATTTTGTAACTACCTATCTTTGAAATATCTAGATTATCAAAAAGTAGACGATATATGTTTATCTTTTTATTTTTTTGCACCTAGATCATAATAATCTTTATTTATTTCTATTATTTCTTTTATTTTTTTCCAATTAATTCTATTTTTTGGTATTAATATGTAAGCTGAAAGTATAGCCACCAATACTATAAAGAATATTAAAACTATAATTTCTATCTTTCTATTTTTCATATATTCCTCCTTATATATGCTAATTAATATTATAGAATAAAAATAATAATTATGATAATATTTATAATAATTAAAGAAGAGGAATAGTAAATGAAACATATTGCAATAATTATGGATGGTAATAGAAGATGGGCAAAGAAAGAGGTCTTCTTCCTTCTCTTGGACATTTAGCGGAGCAAAAATTTAAAAATTAGTTAAAACATATTTTTTTATAAGAAAAATATTAAAAACTTTAAGTCTTTTTGCATTTTTCTACAGAAAATTTTTAAGAGAAGTGAAGAAGAAGTAAAATATTTAATGAAACTTTTTTTATAACGAAGCAGTTAAACTTTTTAAAAAGATAAGTGAAAAGAATATAAAAATTGTTTTTCTGGACATTTAGAATATTTAAATGATGATTTGAGAGAAAAATTAGAAGAATTAGAAAAACTAGTAATGGAGAATATACATTAAATTTATGTATAGCATATGGTGGTCAAAGAGAAATAATTGATGCTACTATAGCAATATTATATAAAGAAGGAAAAATAGAGTTAGACAAAATAGATGAGAAAAGTTTTTATAAATATTTATATAAAAATCTTCCACCGATAGATTTAATGATTAGAACTAGTGGAGAAGTAAGAATATCTAATTTTATGCTATATAGCCTTGCTTATTCTGAAATGAAGTTTGTAGATCTTTATTTTTCCGGCTTTTGGACCAAAAAGAGTTTGATAAAGTTCTAGAAGAATATCAAGTAAGAGATAGGAGATTTGGAAAATAATGAAAATAAATGTATATGATTTTGATGATGACTATATATAATGGAGATAGTTCATTTCATTTTTTTCTTATATGCAGTAAAAATTTAAAGTTAGTTTTTAAGATATTAAAAATAATTTTTAATGCTATATTATATTTATTTAAGTTAAAAACTACTAAAGAATTTAAAGAGATAGTTTTCTTATTTTTTTGCAAGATATAGATGATATAGATAGTTTTGTTGATAATTTTTGGAAAAACATAGAAAAAAATATAAAGAAAGAGTTTTTAGAAATAATAAAAAAATAATAAAAAAATAACTATATTATTTCTGCATCTCCAGAATTTTTTTACTTAAAAAAATATAGCAAAAAGAGTTAAAATGTGAGTTAATTGCAACACCAATGAATAAGAAAAGTGCTATAATAGAAGGCGCTAATTGCAATAAAGAAGAAAAAGTTAATAGATTAAATAAGGTATTAAAAAAATTATGAAATTATAGAATTTTATTCTGATTCTAATAATGATTTACCTTTAGCAAGATTAGCTAAAAGAAGCTACAAAAGTAAAAAATATAATATAAGAAAGTGGGAATTTTAATATGGAAAAGAAAAAGTTTATGTATTTGGACATCAAAAACCAGATAGTGATTCAGTAGCAGCTTCAATATCAGCAGCATATTTAATGAATCAAAAATATAAAAGATTATGAATTTGTACCTAGAATACTTGGTAAAATTTCAAAAGAAACAAATTTTATATTAAATAAATTTAATATAGAAACACCAGAATTTTTTTAAATGATGTTAAATTAAAAAGTTAAAAATATAGCATATAGAAAAGATTTTTATATACATGAAGATAATTCTATAAAAGATGCTTATGATTTTATAACAGAACACTCAACAAGTGGAGTACCGATAGTAGATTATGAATTAAAGGTAAAAATCAGTTATAACTTTAAAGGATATAGCAAAATTACTTGTCGATTTATCTACATCTCTTGATACGACAATGGATAACATTTTAAAAGCAATTAATGGAAAAATTGTAAACAAAGTAGATGATTTAATAGTTGGTAATATTTTTTTCTTACTAGTTATAGATCAACTACATTCAGAGAAAAAAAGAAGTATTGCACACAGATGATATAGTTATTACTGGAGATAGACATAGTATTATAGAACAGGCTGTTGAAAGTAAAGTTAAAAATGATAATTCTTACAAAATGGTAATTACATGAAAGAAGAACATTTAGCTTTAGCTATTCAAAATGAAATTAACGTTATTAAAACTGATTTATCTATATTTGAAGTAATGCAACTTTTAAAAATTATCTAATTCGTTAAAATCGTATAAGGGAAACGATGTAGTATGTCTATATGAAAATGACTTTAGTGAAAGAATAGAAGAATTAGAAAAGAAATATAATTATACTAATTTACCGGTAGTAGATAAAGACGATAAATGTTTAGGATTACTAAGATATAATGAAACATTTGATATTAATAAGGTAAAAAGTATTATTAGTTGATCATAATGAAAAACACCAAAGTGTTGAAGGAATAGATGAAGCAGATATTATTGAAATAATAGATCACCATAAATTAGGTAATGTATCTACTGATAAACCAATTAATTTAAGATGTATGACTCTTGGGTCTATATGTACAATTTTATATTTGATGTATAAAGAACAAAAATATTGAAATACCAAAAAGATATTAAGGGAGTTATGTTATCTGCAATACTATCGGATACTCTTTGCTTAAAAAGTCCTACAACTACAAAAACTGATGAAGAAACAGTTCGTGAATTATCTAAATCTTTAAATATTAATTATGAAGAATATGCTTTTAGAAATGTTTAAAGAAGGAAGTGACTTAAGCGATAAAGATCCAGAAGATATAGTTACACAAGATTTTAAGAGATTTACAATGGACGATTATTTAATTGGAGTAGGTCAAGTGTTTGTTACAGGAATGGATGCAATTAAAGAAAAACAACCGTTCTTAAAAGATGCTTTTAGAAAGTGTTAAAAAAAGCAGGAGATTTCTATGCAACAACTCTTTTGTAACAGATATATTAACAAGCACTTCTTATTTATACTATACAGATAGTTTTAAAAATATACTTGAAAAAGCATTCAAAATAGAAGAGTTAGAACAAGGATATGCATTAAAAAGATATAGTATCTAGAAAGAAACAAATTATTCCAAAGATTATGGAAGTTTATAAAAAGTAATGATAGATGATATAGTTGATACTTATGGAAGTTCTATAAAAAAAGATATAGTAGATAATAAAGAAACTGTAATGGATAATTATAATTATTTGAAAAGTTTAAATGTTATATCAGTAGATGAAATATTTACAAGATATATAATTATGTTTTTAGATGAAGATTTTTAAGAAAAATAAATGAGTTAATATTAAAAATTAGGTGAGGACTATATAGAAAAAAATCGAAGAAGATTTATCAATATTTGATAGAATGATTTAATATCTTGAAAAAAATAATAAAATGTTATATATTAATAATGTTCTTTAACGAGGTTTTAGAGTTTTTCCGACTAAAACTTGGTTAAAAAGTGAAAAGAAAGGTAGGAAAGAAAAATGGCTTTTATTAAAAGAAGAAAAGAAAGAAATAGTGGAAAAAAATTTCAAACATCTAAGAATGATACAGGTTCAGCTGAAGTACAAATAGCAATATTAACTGAAGAAATTAATCGTTTAACTGAACACATGAAAAATAATATTCATGATTATCATTCACAAAGAGGTTTATTAAAGAAAGTAGGACAAAGAAAAAGCTTACTTAAATATTTAGCTTCTAAAGATGTTAACAGATATAGAAAAGTTATAAAAGATTTAGGATTAAGAAAATAGACACTTACTTTTTGAGTGTCTTTTTTTATTAAAAGGAGAGAAAATGAAAAAGTTTATGAAACGAAATTTTATGGTAAAAACTTTAAAAAGTAGAAATAGGAGAAGTAGCAAAACAAGCTGATAGTTCAGTATTAATTAGATATGGTGATACTGTTGTTTTAAGTTGTGCTGTAGTAGCTAAAAAAGTGGATTTATTATCTGATTTTTTCCCACTACAAGTACTTTATCAAGAAAAACTTTATTCAGTAGGTAAAATACCAGGTGGATTTATTAAAAGAGAAGGAAGACCAACTGATGAAGCAACACTTGCAGCAAGAATGATAGATAGACCTATGAGACCACTTTTTCCAGAAGATTTTAGAAATAGTGTCCAAATTGTAAATACAGTATTATCAGTTGAACAAGATTGTGATCCTCGTCTTGCAGCAACATTTGGATCATCTCTTGCAGTTAGTTTATCTAAAATACCATTTAATGGACCAATTGCATCTGTAGTAGTTGGTAAAGTAGATAATAAATTAATAATTAATCCAACTGTTGAAGAACAAAACAAATCGGTATTATATTTAACAGTAGCTGGTACTAAAGAAGCTATAAATATGGTTGAATCTAGTGCTAAAGAATTACAAGAAGATGAAATGATCGAAGCACTTATGTTTGGTCATGAAGCTATAAAAAGAATTAATTAAATTTGAAGAAAAATAATTAAAGAACTAGCAGTAGAGAAGATGGAATATGAAAAACTTATCATTACTGAAGATATAGTTAAAAAGTAGATGAAGTAAAAAGATGAGTTAGATAAAGCATTAAGAATTAAAGAAAAACAAGAAAAAAATATGATGCTATATCTTCTATAGAAGAAAAAAATTGGTTGAATATGTAAAAAGAAACTAATAAGAACGTTCCAGAAGAAGAATTAAATGAACTTATAGTAAAATATAAAAAAATACTTTTTAATAATTTAGAATACGAATTATTTAGAAATATTGTTGTAAAAGAAAAGAAAAGACCTGATGGAAGGAAGATGGATGAGATAAGAGATTTATCTGCTAGTGTAGATTTCTTACCTAGAACTCATGGTTCAGCACTTTTTACAAGAGGAGAAACTCAAAGTTTATCTATTACGACACTTGGAGCATTAAATGAATATCAAATATTAGATGGACTTAGCGAAGAAGAAGGTAAGAGATTTATTCTTCATTATAACTTTCCTCAATTTTCAGTAGGTGAAACTGGAAGATATGGAGCACCTGGAAGAAGAGAAATAGGTCATGGTGCACTTGGAGAAAAAGCACTTCTTCAAGTAATACCTAGTGAAGAAGAATTTCTTATACTATAAGAGTTGTTAGTGAAATATTAGAATCTAATGGAAGTAGTTCACAAGCATCAATTTGTGCTGGTTGTATGTCACTTATGGCAGCTGGAGTACCTATTAAAGATATGGTAGCAGGTATTGCTATGGGACTTATTACTAGTGGAGATGATTATACTGTTTTAACTGATATTCAAGGTATGGAAGATCATTTAGAGATATGGACTTTAAAGTAGCAGGTACAAAAAAACGGTATATGTGCTTTTACAAATGGATATTAAGATTAAAGGAATTACAAAAGAAATTTTAACTGAGGCATTAAATGAAGCTAAAAAGCAAGAATTAAGATATTAAAAGTTATGAAATCTGCTATTAGTGAACCAAGAAAAGAATTAAGTGAATATGCACCTAAGATGTTAACATTTAATATTAAAACCTGAAAAAAATTAAAGAAGTTATCGGAAAAGGTGGAGAAACAATTACTAAGATTATTCAAGAAGCAAGTGGAGTTATTAGTGTAAACGATGTTAAAGCAGTTAAGATAGATATCGATGACTTTGAAAAGTTATAATTTATCATAAAGATAAAAAAAGTTATAGATAAGACTAAAGCTATGATAGATAATATAGTTAAAGAACTAGAGTTTGGTAAAGTATATCCCTGCTGTAATTAAAGAAATAAAAGACTTTTGGATGTATAGTGGAATTTTGGGAAGGAATGGAAGGTTTAGTACATATTTCTAAATTATCTAAAGAAAGAATAGAAAACATTAAAGATAAATTTAGTGTAGGAGATAAGGTAGATGTAGAAGTACTAGGTCTTGATAAAAAGGGTAAAATAGATTTAAGAGTAAAAGAAAAGAAAAATCCAATAAAAAAAGATAATGGAGAAAAATAATAAAAATGATTAAGAACATAATAATAATTTTTATTTCAATCTTTTTGAAGCTTTACCTTTTTTTATTTCTTGGATCTTTGATATCTGCAATAATAGATAGATATGTATCTGAGGAAACATTTGTTAAACTTATACCTAAAAATAAATTTTTTAGCAGCGATTGTGGGGGTTTTATTAGGTTTTTTATACCAGCATGTGATTGTGCTGTTATACCAATAGCTAGAAGATTATTAAAGAAGAAGGTACCATTAAATGTTATTTTATCGTTTATGTTATCTTCTCCAATAATTAATCCAGTAGTACTATTTGCAACGTATACGGCATTTAGTAAAAATTTAAATTTCTTCTATTTAAGATTTATACTTGGAATAGTTGTATCTTTAATAGTATCGATTATAATGGCGATTATTTATAAAGATAAAAAACCCTATGATAGAAGATGAAGAAGAAACAAATCATGATCATGAACATCACCATGAACATCACAATCATTGTTGTTCTTGTCACATAGATCATGAAGAAAAATGATTTAAAAATGATATTAAAACATACTATAGAAGATATGTTTGATGTTTTAAAATATCTAATAGTAGGGGCATTAATTGCAAGTTTAATGCAAAAATTTAATACCTGCAAGTTTATTTAGTAATCAGTTTATTTCAACTATATCACTTATGATTTTTTTGCTTACTTAATGTCTTTATGTTCAACATCTGATTCATTTGTTGCAAAAAGTATGATGGGAAGTTTTAATGACAAAGCAATACTTGCATATTTATTACTAGGACCTATGATAGATATAAAAAAATACTATTGTTTTAATGTCAGGATTTAAGAAAAAAATTTGTATTTACATTAATATTTTTTTAATTTTTATAACAATATTTATTGTAGTAAGTGTGGTGAAAAATATGAAAAAGACAAATTATTCAATTATTTTTAATAATGTATTCTATGTTGTTTTACATACTACATTTTTTTAAATCTTACTAAGAAATTTTTTTATCACCAAAGATAATAAATTATAATTTAATAACTGTATTTATATTTTTTTAATTATAGCAACTTACTTATTATTAACAGAAGAAAAAAATAAAAAAACGAAAAAAAGAAATAGATAAAAATATAATTTTTTTATTCTTTAATACTTTTTGTTCCTTTTTTTAGCATTGTTCTTTATAGGAGATGCTACTTTAGATACAAAAGTTATTAAAAAAATAAAAAGTACTAGTTTGACTTTTTGCTCAAGTAGAAGATGATAATAAAAAAATATAGGTAATTATGATCTTGAAAAGATAGATTTAACAATAAAAGATTATAATTATGTAGAAGCTTCTCTTGAAATAAATAATAATCCTAAAAAAATTGGTATGGTAAAACAGTTAATATTAGGGGATTTGTCGTAAGAGAAGCAAGTTATATACCTATTGGTTATTTTTGCAATAGGTAAATATTATATTACTTGTTGTGCAGCAGATGCTACTTTAGTTGGATTTACAGTAAAATCTGATAATACTATGAGAGTAGAAGACTCTGGGTATTATGATATTAAAGGAGTATTTGTTAAAGCAAAAAAATCAAAAAGGTGAAGATACAATAGCTATAAAAAGCTATAAAAAAATAGAAAAAGTAAAAAGAAGAAGAAAGACAAGTTTATGATTGTTTTGCCTATGGAACAAGTAATGAATATTGTGGAGTTATCGATAAATTAGTTAAAAAAAGAAGGGTAGTTTTTAAACTATCCTTTTAATTATTTTTTAGAAATTGTTAAAAAGTATTGTAGAATCATATTATAATCTTAATTGTTAATCACTTATTAGATTAGCTGATAAATGGGCGATTAGCTCAGTTGGTTAGAGCACCTGCCTTACAAGCAGGGGGTCTGCGGTTCGAGTCCGTAATCGCCCACCATTTATTATTGCCGAAATGGCTCAATTGGTAGAGCAACTGATTTGTAATCAGTGGGTTCCGGGTTCAAGTCCTGGTTTCGGCACCATTTTTTTATGGAGGGATAGCGAAGTGGCTAAACGCGGCTGACTGTAAATCAGTTCCTTATGGTTCGGTGGTTCGAATCCATCTCCCTCCACCATATTTTTGCCTCGTAGCCAAGCGGTAAAGGCAGAAGACTTTGACTCTTCCATACATTAGTTCGAATCTAATCGAGGCAGCCAGTTGCTTTGTTAGCTCAGTCGGTAGAGCACTTGACTTTTAATCAAGGGGTCTGGAGTTCGAGCTCCAACAAGGCACCATTGCCCGAGTGGCGGAATTGGTAGACGCACAGGACTTAAAAATCCTGGGAACTTCACCGTTCGTGCCGGTTCAAGTCCGGCCTTGGGCACTCAATTAAGAAATTGAACTCTTCTATGTGAAGAGTTTTTCTTTGTTTAAAAATTTTTAAAAAGAATATATAATAAAAATTAGAGGTGAATTATGGCTAAATTTAAATTTAAATATGGAACAATGGGAGCAGGTAAATCTCAAGAATTACTTAGAACATTATATAACTATAATTCTAGAGGTGATAAAGTTTTTAGTTTTAACATCTAAAAATAGATGATCGTTATGGAGTAGGTAAAGTTACTTCTAGAACTGGAGATTCAAAAAGAAGCAATAGCAAATATCAAGTATGGAAGATATTAAAAAAATTTGTGATTTAAAAGATAATCCAGTATGTGTATTAATTGATGAAGTTCAGTTTTTTTAAAAAAAGAATGGTTAGAAAAACTAAAAGAATTTTTTGTAATAGAGCATAATATACCTATTATTGCTTATGGTTTAAAAAGTTGACTTTTTAAATAATTTATTTGAAGGTACAATGGCTTGTTTTTACATTAGCAGAAGAAATATATGAAATAGAAAAATATTTGTAAATTTTGTAATAAAAAGCTATTATGAATATGAGAGTAGATGAAAATGGTAAAAAAAGTAGCAGAAGGTAAACAAGTTGATATTGGTGGAAATGATAAATATATAGCTGTATGTCATTATCACTATATAAAAAGGTGAAAAATAAAAAAAGTAACATAAATGTTACTTTAAATTCTAAATGGAGCACCTAGAGAGATTCGAACTCCCGACTTTTTGGTTCGAAGCCAAACACTCTAATCCACTGAGTTATAGGTGCGTATAGATAAATTTTATATAAAAAAATATATAAATCAAGAAAGGAATAAAAATGAAAAAAATTAATAATGTTAAGACATGGGGAAAGTTTATGGAATAAGGAGAATCGATTTACTGGATGGACAGATGTAGTTTTAAGCCCAAAAGGTGAAGAAGAAGCAAGAAATGCAGGTAAAATATTAAAGAAAAAAATAATATAAAAAAATAGATATAGCATATACATCTGTACTTAAAAGAGCTAATCAAACATTATTTTTTTAACTCTAGAAAATAATGATAATTTAGGGATACCAGTAATAAGAAACTATAGACTAAATGAAAGACATTATGGAGCTTTGCAGGGGTTAAATAAAGAAGAAACAGCTAATGAATATGGAGAAGAACAAGTAAAACTATGGAGAAGAAGTTATGAAGTTTTACCACCATTATTAAGTGAAGATGATAAAAAGGAATCCTAAGTTTGATGAATTATATAAAGGAATAGATAATCTACCACTTGGAGAAAGTTTAAAGTTATGTTTAGAAAGGGTAGTTCCTTATTATGAAGCTGTAATAAAAAAACTTCTTTTGTTAATAATGATGTTATCCTAATAGCAGCTCATGGTAATTCACTTAGAAGTTTAGCAAAAATATATCGAAAAATATTAGTGATGAAGATATACTTAATCTAGAAATTAAAACTGGAGTTCTTACAGTATATGAATTAGATGATAATTTAAACTTTATTAGAAAATATGAATTATCTTGAAAGTATTTAAAATGATAAAAAAACAAATAAATATGATACAAAAACTTTATATACTAAAAAGACTGGTATTAAAAAGGGACGTCTAAAGACTCTATTAAAGTATATGAATATGACATGCTTAAGTGTAGAGGAATTTTGGGAGAAGAAGTTTTTAGAAAAGGTTAAAAAAACCAATTGATTTTTATAGGAGAAGATTCTAAAAATATTACGAATATATAGCTAAAGAAAAGATGTTTGATTGGTATATCTTTTTAGATGATAAAACTCCAATTGGAAATATAACAGCTGATAGAGAAATTAAAAAGTCTTAATTCTATTGAACTATCTTTTTAATATGCATCCTGATTATTGGAGAAAAGGATATATGAAGGAAGCTGTTAGAAAAAGTAATAGAATTTTTATTTGATAAAGGATATTCTAATATAATTATAGGATATGATACTGGAAATAAAAAAATCAGAAGAATTTGCTAAGAATTTAGGTTTTAAAGAATATAAAAAAATTAGTAATTCTTATCAAAAAAATGGAGTTATTATAGATACTTATTTAATGATTTTATCAAAAGATAATTAACAGTTGAAAAAGCAAGATAAATATGCTAAATTAATATCATCAAAACAGATGAGAAAGACGAAATTAAAGTTAGTTTTTTTAAGAGAGTTGATGGTTGGTGAGAATCAATAAAACCTTTAATTTAAATCACTTTTGATGTGCTTTTAACTATTAAAAGCCGGTTAGAAACCGTTAACATGAATGAGTAATAAATTAAGGTGGTACCGCGGCATTTCGCCCCTTATGAGGTATCATCTTTTTGTTTAGAGGAGGAAATATGTTTAAAGAACTTGATAAAGAAAAAGTTAGTGTAGTTAATGAAAAAAATATAACTACTGGGATGAACACGATATATTAAATAAAAAGTAATCAAGGAAAAGATAAAAATTTTTGTTTTTTTATGATGGACCTGCGACTGCTAATGGTATGCCTGGAATTCACCATATGATGGCGAAGTTATTAAAAAGATTCAGTATGTAAATACTATTCTATGAATGGATATAAAGTAGATAGAAGAGTAGGATGGGATACTCATGGTCTTCCAGTAGAAGTAGCAGTAGAAAAAGCACTAGGTTTTTAGTGGAAAAGGTGATATTGAAAAAAATATGGAATAGAAGCATTTAATAAAAAAATGTAAAGATAGTGTATTAGCTAATGAGGCAGCATTCGTTGATTTTACACATAAAATGGGTCAATTAATAGATACTAAGAACCCATATATTACATATGATAATTCTTTTATTGAAACAGAATGGTGGATATTAAAAGAATATTATAAAGCTGGTTTAATATATGAAGGATTTAAAATATTACCATATTGTCCAAGATGTGGAACTGGTCTTGCATCTCACGAAGTAGCACAAGGATATAAAAAAATGTTTCAGTTAATTCAGTATATATTCCATTTAAATTAAAAGATGAAGATAGTTATTTTCTTGTATGGACTACAACACCATGGACTTTAATAGCTAATGTTGCTCTTTGTGTTAATCCAGAAGAAACATATGTAAAAGTAGAATCTAAAGGATATAAGTTTTATATTAGCTGAAAAATTAGTAGAAAAAGTAATAGGAAACGAATATAAAGTAATAGAAAAATATAGTGGTAAAGATTTAGAATATAAAGAATATGAACAATTAATACCATCTATAAAGATGACTAAAAAGCATTTATTGTTACAAATAATACTTATGTTACTATGGAAGATGGTACTGGTATAGTACATATGGCTCCTGCTTTTTGGACAAGATGACTACGATGTATGTTTAAGATATGATTTAGAACTTATAAATCCAGTTAATTCAGAAGGTAAATATAAAGAAGGACTTTGGAAAGATAGATTTGTATTAGATCCAGAACTTGAAATAGATATAATTAAGTATTTAAAGGAAAACGATAAATTATTTAAAAAAACAAAAAGATAGAACATAATTATCCACATTGTTGGAGATGCTCAACACCTTTAATGTATTATGCTTCACCTAGTTTATATATTAAAAACAACAGCATATAAAGATGATGTAATTAAAGCTAATAAGACAGTTAATTGGTTTCCAAGTTATGTTGGTGAAAAAAAGATTTGGTAATTGGTTAGAAAAATATGGTTGACTGGGCAATATCTAGAAGTAGATATTGGGGAACACCAATACCTCTATGGAAATGTAGCTGTGGTCATCAAGAAATGATTGGTTCTATAGAAGAATTAAAAGAAAAAGCAGTTGAAGATATAAAAGATATAGATTTACATAGACCATATGTAGATAATATTCATATTAGATGTGAAAAATGTGGAAAAGAAATGACTAGAATTCCGAAGTAATGGATTGCTGGTTCGATAGTGGTGCTATGCCATTTGCTAGTTGTCATTATCCATTTGAAAATAAAGATTTCTTTTGAAAAACATTTCCCAGCAGATTTTTATATGTGAAGGAATAGATCAAACTAGAGGATGGTTTAATTCACTTTTATTAATATCAGTATTTTTAAAGAAAAAAGCTCCATATAAAAATGTTTTAGTTAATGACTTAGTTCTTGCAAAAGATGGAAGTAAAATGCATAAATCAAGAGGAAATGCAGTTAATCCATTTGGAGCATTAGAAGAATTTGGAGCAGATGGAGTACGTTGGTTCTTCTTGTCAGCCTCTCCTGTATGGACACCACTTAGATATGATGAAGAAGGTGTAAAAAGAAATAAATACTAAGATGTTTTCAACACTCAAGAATACTTATAATTTCTTTAGTATGTATGCAAATATCGATTCTATTAATCCAAGTAGTTATGAAATAAATGATGAAAAGTTTAGAAGAAATAGATAGATGGATTATTTCTAAATATAATAATTTAATAAAATATATAGAAAGTTCTATGAAGGAATTTGATTTAACAAAAGTTGTTAAGAAGATAACTAATTTTGTTAATGATGATTTATCTAACTGGTATATTAGAAGAAATAGAAAACGTTTCTGGTCTAAAGTAGAAGGAAATGAATTAAGTAAAAAAAGTAGTATATAAAAACAACTTATAATATTCTTTTTAGGATTATCTAAGTTAATAGCACCATTTTTCTCCTTTCTTAGCAGAAGAAATATATATGAATTTAACTAATAAAGAATCAGTATTTTTAGATAGTTATCCAGTATGTGAAGATAAATATATAGATTTTAAAACTAGAAGAAAAAAATGGATTTAGTAAGAGATTTAATTACTTTTAGGAAGAGGGGTTAGAGAAAATTCTAAGATTAAGATAAGACAACCTCTTAGAAGAGCAATACTAGATATTTCTAATAAAGAAATAATAGGAGACTTTAATAGATTTAATTAAAGAAGAATTAAATATTAAAGAAATAGAGTTCGTATCTGATATGAGTAATTATATGAATATTAGTATTAAACCTAACTTTAAAGAACTAGGACCTAAATTTGGTAAGAATATTAGTTAGTTAGTGATATCTTAAGTAATTTAGAAGAAAAAGACGTTAAATCTTTAGCTAGTGGAAAAGAAATAGTTATCTCAGTTTTAGGAGATGATTATACTATTAATTCTGATTTAGTAGAAGTTAGAGTAGATGTAAAAAGAAAAATTATAATGCAGCAAGAATATATGATACATATATAATAATAGATACTAATATTACTAAAGAATTAGAAGAAGAAGGAATAGCTAGAGAAATAATTAGTAAGATTCAAAATATAAGAAAAACTCAAGACTTTAATGTTGTAGATAGAATAGTAGTTAAACTATAATACAAATGAAGAAATTAGTTAAAGAAGCTATTTCTTCATACGAAGATGTTATAAAAAGAGAAACTTTATCTGATGAAGTAAACTTAACTGATTATAAAGAAAATAACTATGATATAAAATGGTTATGAAGTATACATCGAAGTATTAAAAAAATAAAAACTTGAAATATTAATTTAAATAATATATTATTTATTTAGAATAGTAGAGGTGAAGAAATATGTCAGATACAGTATTAAATAGATAATAGAGAAAAATTCAGAAGCAATAGCAAAAAAATATTAATGGATTATCAGAAAAATTGATGATAAATTTTTACTAAAGCATCAAATTTGTTCTTAAATGGAGATCCAAGTGAATGGGCTGGAAAAGATGCAGATTCATATAAGCAAAAACTACAAGACTTAAAGGTAAAAGTAACTTCAAGTAGTATGAGGATGTTAAAAATCTTTCTAGTCAAATAGAAAGAACTTTTCAAGCCAAATCATGAGCAAGATGACTCAAAAATGAAGGTACATGCTAAAGATCTTTTTAAGAAGATTATAAAACATTGTTTATAATCTTTTGTTTAAATATGTTTAAATATACATAAAGGGTGAAGTTATGTATATTTTTAGATCCAAAAAGATAAATTTACAATAATTAATAAATCTAACTCTACTGACTATGATAAGAAAAATATTAACTGATTTATATCAACCAATTATAGGATCGTTATCTATACTTATTTATATGACTTTATTTAATCAAGTAAAAGCAGATACTTTATTAAGTAAAGAATTAGACTCATGAATCCTTACTTAGGATACTTGGTATTAATATTGATTTATTTAGGATAAATAAAGAAAAATTAGAAGGAATAGGTTTAGTTAAGACCTATAAGAAATCAAGTGAATTTATTTATGTTTTATATAAACCACTTGATGCATTTAGTTTTTTTAACAATTTGTTATTAAATACACTTTTTATAATAATCTAGGAAATAAGCTTTTATAAAAAAATATTTTAAAAGAATATAAAGATATAAAGATAGATTTAAGTGAATATAGTGATGTTACTAAAAGTTTTTGATCAAGTATTTAAAACAACATCGTTATTAACATTAAATAATTCTAATGTTATTAATTATGAATCTGCTAAGATGAAGATGGCTAGTGTAATAGATTTTGATTTTTGTTTTAGAAGGATTACCTAATATATCGGAAAGTTTAAAAAGAAGATTTGAATAATATAGCATTTTTATATAATTTAAAAGATTCAGAATTAAGAGATTTAGTTTTTATTCTCGGTAAATACTAAAAATACAGTAGATTTAGACGTTTTAATAAATAGAGCAAGAGATTTATATGTCTTTGAAAAATTCATCTTTACCAACTTTAAAATATATAAGAATGAAAACAACTGATGAGAATGAAAGTAAAAAGATAAACTTATTAGAACTTTTGAGAACACGTCACCATTTGTATATTTAAAAAAAGTAAATATAAGTCCGGTAGTCCTACTAAGTTAGAGATGAAGATAATAGAGGATTTACTTTTAAAAAGTAAGATGGAACCAGAAGTTATAAACGTATTAATTTCTGTATGTATTAAAAGTTAATAATCAAAAAGTTTACTAAAAACTATGTTGATACGATAGCAAGTCAGTGGTTAAGACTTGGGATAAAAAAACAGCAGAAGCAGCAATGAAACACTGTACAGAATTTAAAAATACAACTAATAAAAAGTAAAAGTAACTAGTAGTAAAAACAAATGGAAATATTACCAGAGTGGTTTGATCAGCAGCAAGAAAAAGAACTGTCGAATGATGAATCATTAAAAAGATTTGTTAAATAGTATAAATTAAGGAGAAAATTATGTTAGATATAAAATTTATAAGAGAAAAATAAAGAATTAGTAAAAGAAAAATATAAAGAAAAAAATTTCAAGATGAAAAATTACCTCTAGTTGATGAAGTAATAGAATTAGATATAAAAAAATAAGAGATTTAAAACAAAAAGGAGATAACTTAAGACAAGAAAGAAATAATATATCTAGTCAAAATAGGTTTACTTGTAAAAAGAAGGAAAAAGAAGAGATAGAAAGTAATAAAAAAATAAAGTTAGTGAAATTAATAATACTCTTATAGATATAGAAAAAGAGGAAGAAGAACTTAGTAAAAAAATTAAGAGATAATATGTTAGTTATTCCTCAAATTATGGATAAGACTGTACACTATTGGAAAAGATGATAGTCAAAATGTAGAAGTAGAAAGATTTGGAGAAGCATTTACAAGAGATTATGAAATACCATATCATGCAGATATTTGTGAAAGCTTAGCAGGACTTGATAAAGAATCTGCTGGAAGGACTAGTGGGAACGGATTTTACTATTTAGTAGGTGATATAGCAAGACTTCACGAAGCTACAATAGCGTATGCAAGAGATTTTATGATTAATAAAGGATTTACATACTGTATTCCACCATTTATGATTCATAGTGATGTAGTAACAGGAGTTATGTCATTTCCTGAAATGGAAGCAATGATGTATAAAATAGAAAATGAAGATTTATATTTAATAGGTACATCAGAACACTCTATGATATGTAAATTTCAAGGACAAATACTTGATGAAAAATCTTTACCAATAGCTATGACTTCATATTCTCCATGTTTTAGAAAAGAAGTAGGAGCTCATGGTATAGAAGAAAGAGGACTTTATAGAGTTCATCAATTTGAAAAACAAGAGATGATAGTACTTTGTAAAGCCAGAAGATGCTATGACTTGGTATAACAAAATGTGGAGTTATACAGTAGAATTTTTTAGAAGTATGGATTTATCAGTTAGAACTTTGGAATGTTGTAGTGGGGATTTAGCAGACTTAAAAGTTAAATCATGTGATGTTGAAGCATGGAGTCCAAGACAACAAAAATACTTTGAAGTTGGAAGTTGTTCTACATTAGGAGATGCACAAGCTAGAAGACTTGGTATAAGAATGAAGACTGAAAAAGGTAATGAATTTGTTGCAACTTTAAATAATACAGTAATAGCAAGTCCTAGATCACTTATTGCAATACTTGAACAAAATTATCAAGAAGATGGAAGTGTTAATATACCAAAAAGTATTACAAACCATATATGGGTGGTTTAGAAGTTATAAGACCAAAAGAAGATAAGTAAAATATAGAATTTTTAATTCTATATTTTTTTAAACTTTATAATTTAGTGAAAAAAATGATATATAATATTATAGAAAGAAAGATATAATGAAATTAAATATAGAAGAATTTAAAAAGAAAAATAGAAATTATAAACTTAAAAATGAACTTGATAAAATTGATGTTGAAATTTTTAAGAAGAATTTTCTTGTTTTTTTATTACGGTTTAGAAAGAGACTTATTCTCGTATGATTTAAGTGATATTCCTTCTAGTGAATGGGAAGGTATAACTATATTAGCTGATGAAAATAATGTAATGGATTTATCAAAAACAAAAAGCAAACGTGAATATAGACCAATTTAAAAAAATTTTAAATATGTAAAGTTAAGTGGATTAGATATTGTAAAGAATATTAGAAAGAAAAATAATTGATGGTGATCTTCCTTTAGATATTAATATATATAATGAGGAATTTATTGATGAAAATAAAGATTTGTTTTTAATAGATGTAGAAATTCCAAAAAGATGTGAAAAAAATTTTTTTAGAAGAACTTTAAGTATAAAAGAATTTATAGAATACGAAGAAATATTTAATAAATTTCAATAGATAATTTTTTTAAATTTAGAACTAGAAATATCTCAAACTATTAAAGAAAATTATCCTTTAGGAGAATATCAAAAGATTATATTAAAATATAAAGATATAAATTAAGTAGCATAAGAGATTTAATAACTTTTAATTATTATTTTATTCCAGAAGCAAATTTAGAAGAGTCTTTTATAAAAGCAGCTAAAAAAATATAATAAATTACCGTTGGGTTGATGATACATTAAAAAAATGCCAGAATGGGCTAGATCTTTAAATTTTGATATTGTTGAAAAATTTAACAAATGTAGAAGAGCTTTTTAATTATAGCTATAATACATTTTTAAAAAAATTTATCTAGAGAAAAAAATATTACAATATTTTTACTCCTGAATACTTAAAAAAATTAGAAGAAGAAACTAATCTTTTTAGTAAAAAGTAATTTTTGAAATATTTAATATAATAGAAAAGTATATATTAGAGTCGAAACTTGAAATTAATTATAGTAAACCCTATAAAAAAATTATGAAGAATTTGAAAAAATTTCTTTTATATCTTGAAATTAATAGAAAATTAGGAAATTTTTTTATGAAATTATAGATTATAATTTAGTAACTAAAACTTTACATAAAAAAATATCCGGAACTTTTTCTCGATCAAGAAATACCATTAGAATTAAAGGAACTTTTTAACTCTGGTAATCTTAATGTAAAAAGTTTATATTTCAAAGATGAATATATAAAATATTTAAAGGATAAAAAAATTTAATAGAACTTTTAAAGTTAAGACCGTTTTTTATTACTATCTGAAGGAGAATATTTTTTTCTTCGTATAATAAAAAGTTTTTGAAAAATATATTGAATTATATGGTAATGAAAAATTTTTTTAAAAATTATGTACTGAATATGGTCCATTTGTTTCTTATATTGAGTACTTAATCAATTAGAAATAGATGATAATAAAGAAGTAGTTGATAAAAAGAATAATGGAAGCAATATATAATGTTATTCTTTCTGGTAGAACTTATTTTTGATTCTTTTCATTATAAAGAATTAGAAAAATAAAAATTTTTTAATAAATATAAAGATTTGTTTGTAGATTTTAAAGAAATTTTTAAATTTAACTAATGAAGAAAAATGAAATGTTAAAAATCTTTGTTATGAAGGTTTATTAAAACCTGAATATATAAGAGATTATCCTAAATTAAAAGAATATTTAAAAAGATAAAAGATTATTTTTGTTTTTTCAAAAAGATATAAATTCGAGTAATTTAATAATTGAATTAGGTAAAGACAAATTTTTAACTTTGGCAGAAAAAGTTTGGTAAATATATAGATGCTGTAACTATTCAAGATATTAAAAATTTAAATAATACAAGTAATTTGGAAGAAGATATAAAAAAATATTATCATTAAAAAAAATGTTTATCTGGGGAGTATATATATGAAGAAAAATTTACCATTCTTTTTAAAAAGAAAATGCTAAAGATTTGTTTTTAAGAGAAGATGCTCCAGAAAAATTGAAAAAAATATTTTTTTATGCAAACGAAGGGAAATATTTAGATTTTAAGATTTTAAAAGAAAATTTTAATGAGTGGAAAGAATATTTAACAAAAAGAACAAATTAAATTAGCAATTTTAAAAATCCTGCTACTAGAAATCAAATAAAAAGAATATTTGGAAAAAAATTTGGTTTTAGAAAAAGCTTTTAAGATTAGCACTTTAAAAAAATCCAGATAATGTTAATTATATGATTGAACACTCCTATATAAATATTTTGGATTTATGGTATTCTAAAACAGGAGAGACTTTTGTTCCAAATAAAAACAATAATGCTTAATTTTTCCAGAAGAAGATATTGATAAATTTTTAATTTCTGGTAAATATTGGTCTACACTTATGAGGTTAGAAGATTATTCTTTAACTCAAAAATAAAAACAATATCTTTGATAAAGCTATCTTATTTATTTGGGGTATTTGATCAAGAGCAAAAAGGTTTTGATAATTTATATGCTATACTTACGTCTATACCTAAAAATTATTTATAATGATCAAAAAAAGAAATAGTAGAAAAATTAAAAAAATGATGTAAACAACTTGTTTCGTGAAGAATTAGAGAAAAACTTTAACTAAAGATAAAAATAGAGTTTGTAGATGATAATTTGTTTGATTTTTTTATAAAAAGATGACTTAGATAATTATAAAGTAAAAAAATTAATTTTTGATTTATGTCCTAACACTGCAAAAATTATTTAGAAAAAAATTGTTCAAAAAAATATAATGAACTTCCAATATTAACTCCTGATAAAGTAGAAAAAAATCTTTTTGATTTTCCATATAAAAATGATGAAAAATTTAGAGAATTTTTTTATAAAAAAATTTAGATTCTATTTTAAGAAATCACAACGAAAAATAGTGCTTTTAATTAGTGATGTTGCTAAAAATTTTTGAAAAAAATAAGAATAATAAATAGTAATAGAAAGTTAACCTTAAATAGAGCTATTTCTTATATATCTAGTGCAAATTATGAAAAATATTAATCATGGAAATGAAGCTTTTAGCTAGAACATCTTTATTAGCTGGATATAAAGATGAAGACTTTGAAATTTTTACAAAGAATTTATAATATAGGTAAAACTAGATGCTTGAGTAGTATCCCTAGAATAGAAAAACAAATATAATGGTTATAGTTATGAAATGTTAAGGTTAGATGATCCGACTCACTTGACGATAGGAGAATTTACTACTTGTTGTCAAAAAAACTATCAAATGCAGGAGAAACTTGTATGGAAACATAGTATGCTAGATAAAAAAATGGAAGAGTTTTTGTAGTTAAAGATAAAGTTGGTAATGTAGTTGCTCAAAGTTGGGTATGGAGAAACGGTGATACATTATGTTTTTGATAACATAGAAGTTCCTAATTTACTAATTAAAAAAATATGCGTAGTGAAGGAAAAAAATTTAAATGAATTTTCTTCTAATATATTAAAAAAATATAAAAAAAGCAGGAGAAGAATTAATTAAAAATAGATAGTGAAACTTATAAATCTTTATTAGAATTAGGAAAAATAACAAAAAGAAGAATATGAAATTTTAAGGCTTTAAAAAGGACAACTTTTTGGTTTAGGTTGCAAACGATATTATTAAAGAATTAAAAGAAAATTTAGATGTAGTCAAACCAGAAGAAACTTTACAACCATTTGAATACACTCCTGTTTTTTACAAAGAAAGATATATATTTGTCTGATTCTATGATTCAATTTGTTTTTATCAGGAGAAGAAGAAGTTTCAAAAAGAACATAATAGAGAAAAATTTATATGTATATAACGACCAATATATTGAATATACTGATAGTAACTTTAATAGTTTTTGATACATATAAAGCATTAGAAAAAAATAACTAAAGAAGAAACTACAAACATTTCAGAAGGTAGTAATTTTATTATAAATTTGGGGCTAAAAATAATTTGGATCCACAAAATACAAGAATTGTAATGAATTCTAATTTTGCTATTCTTTATGAAAAGGGTGAAGATAAAATTAAGATAGCGGATTTATTATTTAACACAAAAAAATAGAAAAATCATGAGCAAGTTATAGATATAGAAGATGAAGTTGCATTACAAATTAATTTTGCTTTTAAAACAAATTTTAGAAGATAAAAAGAGTAGAATTATTAAATTTAGATGAAAATCAAAAAGATATGTATGAAAAAGCATTAAAAAGCAGAAATTAATATAAGAAAAATAACTATTGTTTACTAAGTTATAATTTTTGTATACTTAAAATAAGGAGGAAAAAAACAATGTCAGATTATTATACAAATAGTGCAGATATACCCTACAGAAGCATTAGGAATATTTGCTGGAATATTTATGTTCGTTATGTTTATTATATTAATTTTTTTACTTAATTAACATAATATTTCAATGGAAGGTATTTGTAAAAAGCTGGAAAACCAGGATGGGCTGCATTAATTCCAATTTATAATGTTATTGTTATGTTTGAAATAGCAGGACTTCCAGCTTGGAATGTAGTATTATTATTTGTACCATTATTAAATGTGTATATATTAGTAAAATCATATATTAATCTTTCTAAGAACTTTTGGAAAACCTGGTGTGTTTGCTTTTAGGTTTAATATTTGTACCAATTGTTTTCTGGGGAATATTAGCATTTGATAGTTCCGTTTACGTTCCAATTATGACACCAGAAAACAGTGATTTTGTTAATAAAAAAGATAGAATTTTTCTATCTTTTTATTTTTTTATGTTATACTTTTAGTATATGAAGAAAAGAATAATAAATTTATTTTTTTAGTTTTTGGGAATCATGCTAATAACAGCTTCTTTTTTTATTCAGTAAAACTAATCAAATTAAGTTAAAAAAAGTTAAAACTAGTAATAATTATCAGTTTTCTATAAATGAAAAAAATACGAAAAAAATGATAAAACTAAAGTTAATGATTTATCTGATATGGTTTATTTTGATAAAGAAAAATTTTAAAAATAATTACAGTTTTTGTAGATAGTAAAAAGCACTTATAAAAATGATTTTTAATTTTTATAAAAAAATATAAATTGGAAGACAATTCAAAAGATAAAAGAGAATTTAGTAGTAAAAAGAAGATAAAAATTCTTACACTTTTTACATTTACAAAAAAATAATAAAACCTATTATATGAAGTGTTATTTATTTGATGATAACGATACTTTTATGGAAGTTTTGATGTGGTCTTATAATGAAGAAGACTTGCAAGAATTTGATAAAATTATAGAAAGTAGGAAAAACTATGAAAAATTTTTAAATAAAATAGTAATGTTTATATTTATTGTTGTGTTTGTTTTTATTAAGTAATTTATATATTTTTAAATTAGTGAACAATAACGAAAAACATAAGAAAAAAATGTAGAAAAAAATAGAATATGCTAAAAATAATAAAAAAATTTTGTTTATGAATTTTTAAAGAACTTGGTGAATATGAAGTAGTAAATATTGATAAAAATAGATGAATTTTTAATTGATGCTATCAATAATAAAGATGCTATTATAGATAGAGAATATTTAAAAGATAAATTAAAATTAGAAAAAGTTGATAAATATTTTTATGAACAAACCGAAGTAGAAAAAGATATTAAAACAAATAAAAAAAGATATAAAGTTGGTTTGTTTAAAGAAATATATAAGATAGATTTAAAAAGAAATATTTATTGTAATAGTAGTAATGCTTATATTTATGTTTATTATGTTTATGTTAATGAATAGATCAGTATCTAAAAACTTTTTCTAATATTGCAATTGTATTTTTTTGTTATTTTTTTCTTTTAAATTTAATAGTTACATTTGTTCCAAAAATATATAGCGTTTTGTTGGTAATATATGGGCAAGTTATTTAAATAATTTACTTTTTATGTATTCAGAATATATGAAAGAATTAACTTTATATATATTAATATCTTTAATTTTTATAATGCTTTTATTAGTAGTTTTATACTTTATAAATTTATATAGAATTAAGAAAAAGGAATAGTAACAGAAGATAATTTTTAGATAAGTATGAAGAAAAACTTCCTGTAAATATAGATGAAAATCTAGAAGAGCCAAAAAGAGGAAATTAAAGAAGAAAAAGAAATAAAAAAAGTAGTTAAAAAAAGACAAATAAGAAAAATAAAAATACTAAAAAAAGAATAAGGAGAAAGAATGAAAGCAGAATATTATGTGGTTTTTATTAATACTTATAATTATATTATTTACAGTATTAAAAATTAATAAATCAGATTTTAGTTTAAATATGAATAAACTATTAGAATATCTTGGTGGTAAAGACAATATAATAGATACGAGTTACAATATGTCTAGATTTATAGTTACTTTAAAAAGATATATCTATAGTAAATAAAGAAGGAATACAAAAGTTAGGGTGCTAAAGGGATAGTAGAAATAGATAATAAATTGAAAATTGTTTTAGGTAGAGATTCAAAAAGAATTAAAAATTCATAGATGATATTAAATGAAAAATAGTTATTAGTTTATTGCCAGTACTTTTACTTACTTATTATATTTATAAAAAAAGATAAACATAAAGAATCTTTATATATGATAATATTCTTAATTTTTGGGTGGAATATTTAGTGCAATATTTTTCATATGCATTAAGTGAATTTACCAAAAACATAGTAGTAGATAATTTAGTTTTTAAGAATATGGTTTTTATTGGATTTAAAGAAGAATTTATTAAATTTATAGTATTATTTTTAATCTGTTTTAATGCATTAGAGTTTGATGAAATATATGATTCTATAGTTTATTCTACATTTTTTTATCTTTAGGTTTTATTTTTTTATAGAAAACATAATATATATAAATACTTTAAATATTAATTTTATAGATATTGTTTTAAGATCTATTATGTCTTGTGGAGTTCATTTTGCTTTTAGGAGTTACAATGGATACTTTTATAGGATACGCTAAAGATAATCAAATAAATTATAAATATTTTAGTTCTGTTACTAATATCTTTTTAGCTTTTTAATACCTAGTATTTTTACATGGAATATATGATTTACTTTATTTCTTTTAAGTATAAAAATATAATAATATAAGTTATTTTGTTCCTTGTTATGTTATGATTGTGTTTATTGTTTCTTATTTTTATGTTTAATAAATATTTAAGTCTTAGAAACAATAATTTTGTATCATTTACTAACTAGGAGTATAATTTTGAATAGGTGATTTGATGAAAAAGAAAATATTAATTATAAGTTTCATAATCGTTTTTGTTATAACAATATTTAGTGTTTTTATTTCCTTTTTAGAAGAAAAATGCTTTTGAAAAACTTGATTTAACTAAAGTAGACAACTTTGATGTTTGTAGCTCATCCAGATGATGAAATGCTGTGGGGTGGAAGAGAACTTATTAAAAACAAATATCTTGTAGTATGTATTACTTGTGGAACAAACAAAAAGAAGAGTAAAAAGAATTTAAAAAAAGTAATGAAACAAGTAGATGATCAATATTTAATGTTAGGTTATCCAGATAAGATTATGAATATGAGAAGTAATTGGAAAAACGAATATGCTTCTATAAAACAAGATGTAGAAAAAAATCTATAATCTAAAAAAATTGAAAAAGGTAGTAGTCATAATCCGATGGGAGAATATGGACATATGCATCATAAAATGACTAGTAAAATTGTTACAGAAGTAGTTGATCATAAAAACTTTATTATTTTTAATATGTATAAAAGAAAATCTATTATAGATTATAACGATCCTATGCCAAAAGAAGACTTGGAAGAAAAGAAAAAAATATTATCGATTTATAAATCACAAGGATTTATAAAGAAAATGTTTTATCATATGATAGCTTTTGAAAAAGCTAATAACTTATGAAGATTGGATAAAAATGAGCAATTTAAACAAAAAGATAAGTTTAATATAGCTATAATTATTATAGCTTTTTAATTTTTACAATAATAATAACTAGATTTACTAACTATTATGGATCTTTACTTGATTGGGAAGCTCAACATATAGCTATACCAAATACTTTTTAGAACATTATTTTATCAAAATTTAAAAATTTTTACCTGATTTTTGTTTTTAAATATAGGAGCAGGTCAAAATATTTATTATTTATCATATTATGGACTTTTAAATCCATATATTTTAATTTCTTATCTTTTTCCATTTATAAAAAAATGGTGGATTTTATATCTCTAATTGGAATATTAATACCCATATCTTCAACTATTTTGATATATATATGGTTAAGAAAAGATATGATGAAAAAGATAAGTTTTATGTCTAGTATTTTATTTATGTTTTCAATGTCTTTATCTTTTCATTCACATAGACATATTATGTTTATTAATTATATGCCTTTTTGTTAATGGGTCTTTTTGCTATAGATGAAAAGTATGATAAGAAAAAGTTCTTTACTAGTATTATCAATATTTTTAATAGCGATAACTAGTTTTTATTATTCTATATCAGCATATATAGTTTTTAATAGTTTTATTACATTTTCAAATATATAGAAGATAATAAAAATAGTTATAAAAGATTTATTTATAAGACTTATAAAATTATCTTTAAATTTTATACATGGAATTCTTTTAGTGCAATTGTATTACTCCAACTGCAGCTGTAATAATAAACGGAAGAGAAAACTACTTTAGCAATAAAAATTTTTAGATACTTTAATCCCTAAATTTAATTCCTTATATTTTTTTATATTCTCCTTATGGAATAGGTTTAACTGTAATTGCGATAGTAGCTATACTTTATGCTTTAATATCAAAAGATTTAAAAATACAAGTTTTTATCTATAATATTATTTTTAATATTACTTTTTCCCAGTATTTAATTATATATTAAATGCTACTATGTATATTGATGCTAAAAATTTTAATACCATTTTTACCACTTGTTATAGTTTTAATAGCTAATTTTATAAAAACGTAACTGATAATTTAATAACTAACAATGAATTTATTTTTTTATAATAGCAATTACTAATTTATGTATAATGAGTTCTATTGTATATATATATATTGATTTAATGATTTTTGATTATAATTTTATTTTTATATAAGAAATTTAATAAGAAATTTATATTATATTTTATAATGTTATTTGCAATAATTATATCGATAATATTTTTCTTTAAATGATCCGTTGTTAAACAAAAAAAGAATATGATAAAGATTATAAAACTTTAAAAAAATATAGTTAATTATATAAGAAAAAGATAGCGATTTATATAGAATTGCAATAGATTATAAAAATGAAGGATTTATAAATCAAATATTTGATAATTCGTCTGTTTATACATCTACAATATATTCTTCATTAAATAATAAAAAAATTATAGTAATTTTTTATTATGAAGAGTTATTAAATAATATAAAAACATAGAAATAGAGTAATCACTACAACTACAATTTCCGATTATTATTTAAATAGTTTATCTAATAAATATGTAGTTAGTAAAAAATTAATTAATAAAAAAAGTTAATATAGATTCATATAATATTTATTTAAATGAAGATAGTAAATATATGTTTTATCTTAGTGATAAGTTAATAAGTGAAGAAAAATTATGATAAAATTAAAATATTATGAAAAAGCCATTAGCATTAATGAATTATGATGTAGTAAATAAATCAAATGATAATGTTAATTTTTAATATAGAAAAATAGAAAACATTAATTTAATAAAAATTGGTGAATATCAAATAGACAAAATTTTTAAAATATAGTATAGATTTAAAAGAAGTTAAAAATTTATTTATTAGGATAAATATGTATGACTCTCCTTCGTGTAAAATTGGAGATAATTATATAGATATTAATAATATTAGAAATAAATTAACTTGTAAAAACTTGGAAATATCATAATAAAAATTATAGTTTTGATTATTTTGTCACTTCAGATAAATTAAATTTAAAACTTAAAAATAGTAAATATTATATAAAAAGATTTTTTGAAATTTATGAAATTAAAAATTTTTTTCAATTGATAAAAAAAGAAAAAGTAAATATAGCATATAAAAAAATTCTATATTTTATGGAGAAGTTAATTCTGATAAAGAAAAATACTTTATAAACTACTATTCCTTATGATAAAGGTTTTAAAGTATTAATAGATGGTAAAAGAAGTAAAAAATAGAAAAAAAGTAAATAAAGGGATTTGTTGGATTTAAAGTTTTAAAAGGAAAACACAAAGTTATAATTAAATTTAATGCTCCTTTTAAAAAGAAGCCTTAATAATAACTTTAGTATCTTTATTTGTATATATTTTTTTAATATGGAAGGATCAAAATAATGAGAAGTTACTTGGAAGTGAACTTAAACAATATAAGAAAAAAATTTACAAGAAATAAGAAGAATAACTAAGTCCAAAATTATGCCAGTTATAAAAATGATGCATATAGTTTAGGATCAGTTAAAATAGCTCAAACTTTAGAAAAAGAAGGTATAGATTTTTGCTGTTTGTACTATAAAAGAAGCATTGTTACTTAGAGAAAAATAATATTAAGTCTAATATATTGCTTTTTTCCAAAGTATTTGATGATGAATATTATTTGTTAAAAATAACAATATCACATTAACTGCATATTCATTAGAAGAATTAGAAGAACTTAATAATTATTTAATTAAAGAAAAATTTTTTTCTATAAATGCTCATTTAAAAATAGATACAGGTATGACTAGACTTGGATTTCTTTTATTCTGAAAATGAAAAAGAAATTGATGATATATTAAGAGCATTTAAGTTTTCTCATATAAAGATAACAGGAATATATTCACATTTATCTTCAGCTGAAGAAGAAGATAGTAAATATAGTAATATGCAAATAAAAACTTTTTAATGAAGTATTATCTTTATTAAAACAAAAAAATATAAATTATGGCTTTTACACATCTGTTTGCAAGTCATGCTGCACTAAATTATCCTGGTGAATATGATTATATTAGACCTGGTATGATTTTTATATGGAATAACAGTAAGAGAAGATCTTAAAAATTTAAGTGATATAAAAATTATATCCAGCAGTTAAGTTTTTAGTAGAGTAATTTCTGTGAAAACTGTAAAAGAAAAATACGCCTGTTTCATATTCTAGACTTTATACTACCGATAAAAACAGAAGTAGCAGTTGTTTCAGTAGGTTTTGCTGATGGATATCAAAAGAAACTTATCAAAATGATTTTTATGTATATATTAATAATCAAAAATGTAATATTTTTAGGTAGAATATGTATGGATCATATGATGGTTGATGTAACGAATAAAAATGTTAAAGTAGGTGACATTGTAGAACTATTTGGAGACAATATAAAAATAGATGAAATATCTAAAAAAACTTAATACTATTAATGGTGATATATTGTGTGGTATTAAAAAGAGTAGAAATTAAATATGAGAAAAATTAATAAAAATAATGATATATTTTTTATTAGGAGTTATTATGAAACGAAAATTATCTGTAATTGTTCCTTGTTATAATGAAGAGAAAAATATAGTTAAATTTTATAACAAGATTTTTAGAAGATTTAAAAGATATAGATTTAGAATTAATCTTTATAAATGATGGATCAAAAGATAAAACACAAGTAGAAGTAGATAAACTATTAAAAAAATAAAGATTTTTAAAATTAAAATGTATTAATTTTTTTCGAGAAATTTTTGGTAAAGAAAGCGCTATGTTAGCAGGGGTTAGAAAAACGTTAGAAAAAGATGCTGATTATATATCTATAATTGATGCTGATTTACAACAAAATCCCTAAATATTTATTAAAAATGTATAAATATTTAAACGAAAAATCTAGAAATTGATGAAGTAGCATGTTATCAAAAAGAAAAGAAAAGAAGGTATTTTTATCTATATTTAAAAAAAGACTTTTTATAAGATTATTAACAGTTTTAGTGAAGTTGAATTTAAAAAAATGGCGTAAGTGATTTTAGAATGTTTAGGAGACCTGTACTAGAAGCTATTATTTCTATTAAAGAACATAATAGGTTTTCTAAGGGAATATTTTTCTATGTAGGATTTTAATATCTATTATATGCCTTATGAAGTAGAAAAAGAGAAGAAGGAAAAACATCATGGAATTTCTTTAGTTTATTTTCTTATGCTTTTATTAGGATTTAAAAAAACTTTACTAATATTTTTTTAAATATTATAAAAAAACTATATCATTATTATTATTTTTTTATCATCTATTATATTTTTTTAGTAGTTAGGATAAAGTTAGGAATAGATAAAATAGATATTTTAATATTTTTAATATTAAGTATGACTTCTATTAATATATTTGTATTATCATTAATTATGAGTTATATAAAATTGATTGATACAGACACTAAAAATAGACCACAATATATAATTAGGAGAATTAATACTAATGATTAAAAAGTTGTTTAAATTTATATAAAAAAATATGAAGAAATAATAAATTATATAGTAGTAGGGGAGTGACTACTATTATATCTATATTATCTTATTATTTATTTAGAATTATATTAAGTTCTAATACAAATTTAAACGTGCAAATATCTACTGTTTTTCATGGATAGTAGCAGTAACATTTGCATATTTTTGCTAATAGAATATTTGTTTTTAAATCTAATAATTCTAGAAAAAAACTGAAGCAGTAAAAATTTGTAACTTCAAGAATTATGTCATTATTAATTGAAATGTTAGTAATGTTTATATTGACAAGTGTTGTAAAAATAAATGATAAAGTTGCTAAAGTATTAGTACAATTTATAATTGTAATTTTTAAATTATTTATTTTCAAAAATATTTGTTTTTAAAAAAATAAGAGGATAAAAATGGAAAAATAACTTTGATGATATAAAAAAATTTAGAAAAAGTTTTAACAAAGGAAGAAAAAGAAGAAGCATTAAATAAAGTTAGATTTTTAATACTTTTTCGTGAGTTTTTTTATCTTTCTTTTTGTTTTTAACTTTTTATATATTAACGGTTTTATATTCAAAAAAAGAAGAGTCTTAATAAAAATGTAGAAAGCAATTGAAAAAAACAGAAAAATAGTCTTTATTCGTTAAATGAAACTAATTTAACGAACAATAAAAGAAGCATTATCTTTAGTTAATGATTATCATTTTGATTTTTGTATGAAGAAGAATATAAAAAAATTCAAGAATTTTTTGAAGCAAAAAGAATTGTATCTTAAAAAAATATGAGTGAGTCTGATAAAGATGGTTATATTAAATGTAAGTAATTTTTAAGACTTATTTAAAAAAATAATTTTTTTATATGACTGTAATAAAAATAGTAGATAAAGAAAATTTAGAAAAACAATTTGAAGAAGAGTATAAAATGAAAATAAAAGTAACTGCTTTTGTTACAAAAATATCTTTTGATAATAATAGAGTTTTAGAATATAAAAATAATATTTTATCTTGTGTTGAGTTAAAAAAATCCCAAAGGTACTTAGTAATAAACTTTATCATATAGAAAAATAAAAATATAATTAAATATTATTATAAAAATATATAAATGGTAAAGATATAAATAGTAATTTTGTCTTAGTATTTAAATATAATGAAAAAGAAAACAAATATTTTTAGAAAAATTTGAAAATTCTATGAAATATTTGCTTTTTTTAAAAATAAGTATAATAATATAACAAGTTTGGGGGTTTAATATGATATTTTTATATATGTTTTATAATTTCTATATTTATATTAGATTTAATTTTTAGGTAATTATATAAGAGAAGAAGAAACTGATAATTCGGCTTTACTTCAATTGGTAAAATCTTTTATTTGTATTTACATTAATAACAGTTTTAGCTTATTTCTTTATTAAGAGTGATTTTTTTATATTCTATATTACAAGAAAAAAATATCCTTTAGAAAAAGCAAATAATATAAGACTTATGTTTTATGTATTATATTTAATACTTTATACTCTTAATTTATATTCTTTATTTGAAGTTAGTATAGATAGTTATACAACTTATCTAGTTAAAAATAATAGTCCCTAAGAAATATTTAGTAATAATATCTACTTTTTATAGCTGTAGTATTAGCACAAGTTTTTTACTTTCAGATACAACTAGATACGCTAATGTTTTAGGTACTAATAATTGGTTCTTTTTTTATAATTATGTTTATTATAACTATAATTTATCCAGTTTTAGTTGGTATTAAAATTTATAGATATGTAACACGTCATGATTATATAGTTAAAGAAACTAACAGAAAAAGCAATAATGATGATGAAGATGAAGTAATAGCTAGAAAAAGTTGAAATTATAGAAACACCAGTTAAAAAAAGAAAAAAAGAACATGAAAAAGATTATTATGAAGATGAGTTTTTAAACGATTTTGATGACGATAATTTTTAATATTGAAAGAATTAGATAGATTATTTAAAATAAGATATGATTTGATATCAAAACATAAATAGTAAAGAAATAAATAACTTAAGGTATTTCGTTGTTATGGAACAAGATTATAAAAATATTGTTTTATAATAGAGAAAATTGATAGATTAACAGAAAACATTTTATTATTAAATGAAATAAATCAGAAAATAAAAAGAAGCAAGAATAGAATATAACAATTATTTAATAAAAACAATAAAAAGATTTTTATAGATAAAGTCTTTTTGTATTATAATCCTAATAGGAGAATAAGATGAATAAGATCTTTTTTTGTGATATCGACGATACATTAATAGGACAAAAGAAAATAATTTCAAAAAGAATCTTTTTAAGTATTAATAAATGGATAGAAGATAATAATATTTTTGTTTTAGCAACAGGAAGAGCTATAGTTGCAATAGAAAAATTTTATTAAAAACTATGATTTTGCAAAGTATTATATAGCTTGTAATGGTGCTATAATTTTAGATAAAATAAATAATAAATTGTTACATAATGATTATATTTCAAAAGATATAGTTAAATTGTTATATGATTATGGAGTAAAAAAATAATATTTTAGTTTATATTCATTCAATGAAAACTACAAAAAAACGCATATAATAGATGAAGATATTTATGAAGTTACTTATGTAGTTAATGAACCTTTTGGAAAAAAATAAAGTTAGATAAAATAAGAGAATTTGTATCTTTACATAAAGAAGTACAAATTACACATGATTATTATAATCAATATAAAAAAATATCATTTGTTTGATATTAATTTAAAAGGTAATTCTAAAAGGTTTAGCTATTAAAAGATTATTGGAATATTTAGAAATTAATAAATTAGATAGCTTTGCAGTAGGTAATGGAAATAACGATATATCTATGAATAATTATGTTAATAAGATGTTTGCAGTAGAAAAATGCATGCGAAGAATTAAAAGAGATTGTTTTTAAAACAGTAGCTTCTAGTAATGAAGATGGAGTAAGCGAAGCAATAAATGATGTAATGGGAGAAGAAAATGAAAGAAATAGATAAAAAGATAATTAATAATATTAGAGGTCTTTCTATAGATATGATAAACAAAGCCAATAGTGGACACCCTGGTATAGCACTTGGTGCAGCACCAATACTTTATACTTTGTTTTCTAAATTTTTTAAAAATAAATAGAGAAAAACTCAAATTGGATTTTCAAGAGATAGATTTATATTATCTGCAGGACATGGATCAAGTTTATTATATTCATTACTTTTTATTTAGGTTATTTGAACTTAGATGATTTGAAAAAAACTTTCGTAATTTGAATTCGAAAACCCAGGACACCCTGAAATAGAAACATTGGGGGTAGAGATGTCTACTGGTCCTCTTGGTCAAGGAATTGCTTTTCTGTAGGTTTTGCTATAGCTGAAAAAAATATCTTAGCAATTATTTCAATGATGATGTAATTAATTATAAAACATATTGTTTAGTTGGAGATGGTGATTTAGAAGAAGGTGTAGTACAAGAGGCTATGAGTATAGCTGGAAATTTATCTCTTAATAATTTGATAGTATTATATGATTCTAATGAAATTACACTTGATGGAAGTTTATATAATTCGTGTATTGATAATATAGAATTAAAAGTAAAATCTATGAATTGGAATTATATTTTTGTAAAAGACGGCGAAAATATTTTTGGAAATAGAAAATGCTATTAAAGAAGCTAAAAGAAGGATAAGCCCGTACTTATAGAAATAAGAACAGTGATAGGAAAATATTCTTTATTACAAGGAACTCATAAAGTGCATGGAGCTCCTCTTTCTATAGAAGATATAGAGCAATTAAAAGAAAAATTAGAATTAAGAAATCAGGAATTTTTCTGTTTCTCAAGAAACAATTGATGAATTTCAAAAATGGTAGATGAGAAGAATCAATATCTTTATGATAATTGGTTAAAAAGTTGATATATTAGATGATAAATTGAAAAATTGACTTAGATAATTACATAAATAAAAATTATGATTTGAATTTTTGAAGGTCTTAATGGAGAAGATGAAGCTGTAAGAGTAGCTAATAATAAAGTTCTTAATTTAATTGCTAAAAGAAAAATCCTTTTTTATAATTGGTGGAAGTGCAGATTTAAGAGAATCTACAAAAGCTTCTATTACTGATAGTGGATATTTTAACAAAGATAATTATAAAAATAGAAATATTGCTTATGGAATAAGAGAACATGCGATGGGAGCAATAAGTAATGGTTTAGCACTATCTGGATTAGTTCCTTTTGCTTCGACTTTTTCTTGTCATTTTCGATTATTTAAAACCAAGTATTAGATTATCTGCTCTTATGAATCAGTTTTGTTATATATATTTCACTCATGATTCAATAACAGTAGGAGAAGATGGACCAACTCATCAACCGGTTGAACAATTAGTAGCTTTTAAGAAGTATACCTAACTTAGATGTATATAGACCTAGTGATATGAATGAATTAATTGGTTGTTATAAAGCTATGTTTAAAAGAAGAAAAAGCTAGTTGTTTAATAGCGAGTAGAAATAAAACTAAAATTAAAAACGAAACTCAAATAAAATTAGTAGAAAAAGGTGGGTATATATTAAAAAGAAACCAAAGAAGTTGATTTTGTAATTATATCTTCTGGAGAAGAGTTAGATTTAGCTAGTGATATTTTTGATGATTTAAGTTCTAAAGGATATAACTTAAGGTTAGTATCTATGGCATCTTTAAATATTTTTAAAGAGCAAAGTGAAGAATATCAAAAAGAAATACTAACAGATAAAGAAAAATTTGTTATTGAATTTTCTTCATCTATGTCTTGGACATCACTTACTGAAGAAAAACATATTTTTTCTGTCAATTCTTTTTGGAAAAAGTGGAAAAAGTTAAAAGATATATTAGAGTATTTTTAATTTAACTCATGATACAATAGAAAAAGAAATATTGAAAATGTTAAATGAGAGGTAGTATATGAAAAACATTATAATTGTTTTAACAATTTTATTAATTGGATTTACAGCTAAAGCTCTTACTGTAACTGATGGGGCTATAGCTGGAAAAATGATTGTTAATAAAAGACCTACAGTAGTAAAATGAACTTATTACAGTAAATTATGTATTTTTATATAAATCTAATAAAAATACAAATATTCAAATAAAACTTGAATATCCAACTGAATATTTATCAGCAAAAATATGTTGTATCTATTCCTGGTAAACCAAATCCAGCTTGTCAATTTACAACATCGGATGTTATAACATGTTATAATGTTGAATATTCAAAAAGAACAATTAATAACTGTTATGTATAAAGTTGTTAAGACATTTGATGCGAGATAAGAAAAATTTCAGCATCTATAAAAAGTGATTATGAAAAAGTAAAAATTTTTCAAACATCTAAAAACAGATATTATAATTCCAAAAAGTTAAAGCAAAAAGATGGAAGTTTTATTAAAGTATCAGAAAAATATGAAGTAGCAGTAGAAGACAATCAATCTTTAAATTATGAACTAATAAAAAGAATATAAAGATAAGAAGTTAACTTTTACATCAAGCGATCCAACTATAGTTACAGTTGATAAAGATGGTGTTTTAACTGGGGGTAAAAGAAGGGACTGCAAAAAGTTACTATTGCTGCAGAAGATGACCAAAAACTGTTGAAGTAAAAAGTAACACCAAAAGAAAAAGAAGAATGTACAGTAAATAAAGTTACAATCACAAAACCAAGTAAATTTATTAGGGTAGGAGAAGTATTTTCTTTAGATGTAAAAACCAGATAAACACATGTTTTGATAAGAGAAATTTTAAATATGAAAACAGTGATAGCAGTGTAGTATGGGTTGATACTAATGGATATTTAGTAGGTTTAAAATCTGGTAAATCTCATGTTAAAGTCATGTACAATGGAAAAGAACTTGCTAGTTTAGATGTTCAAGTAGGTTTAGAAAAAGAAAAATCAAACAACTCTATTTTTAATAATATTAGTGTTAATTGTAATAGTTATTGTAATAGTATTATATTTTTTCTTAGGAAAAGAAAAAAACAAAATATACAACTTATGAATCAAACGATGATAAAGACGATTACAGTAGTAATGCTAATACTAGTTCTAAATCAAAAGATGTAGATAATGAAGAAGAATATTTTGATGGAATAGATTTAGATGTATAGGAGGTTAAATGTTAAAAGATATATTATTAATTCTTTTTAGGAATTGGTGTAGGAGCATTAGTTGGTTTCTTGATATCTAAGAAATACATGGAAAAGTATTTGGAAAAATCCACCGATTAATGAAGATATGATTAAAAATGTTAATGGCTCAAAATGGGAAGACCAGTTAATCAAAAGCAAATTAATCAAATGATGAAACAAATGAAAAACAAAACAACAAACTAAGTAATTAGTTTGTTTTTTTGTTTGACATAAAAACAATATAACTATAAAATTTAAAAACATATAGTTTTAATATTATATAATCATAATATAAGAGGTTATTATGAAAAAATAAGCAGTATTTAGTTTTTATTAATTGGATTTTTAATGTTAGTGATGTCTTTTTTCTTTTTAAAAATGATAGTATAACAACTAAAAAAATTAAAAAGAGTTAAACTATGATGTAACTTATCTGGAAGCTTTTTCCAGATGAAAAATTTAAGAAGAGGTATAATACTTTGTATTATGCGTAATAAGTGTGGAGAAGATGATTATAATTCAGGTGCATATAATTATGAAAAATATTATGAAACAATGCAGAAAATGGCCTTCAACTAGTGAATATTTTTAATAAGTATTATCAAACTATAATTTTTAATTCTAATTATGGTCCAACTATATACGATTATCAATTAAATCTAAAAAGAAAGAGAAAAATAGAAGATTTAGAGAAAAATAAAAGGTTTTGTTGTCTCAATGAATTTTACTAAAAATGTTAATAGTTTACAAGGAATAGAATATCTTACTAATTTTAAAAGCAGTTGTCTTTAGCTAAATGTCAAACAAGAAGATATAGACTTTTTCATATAATAAAACTATTAGAAAATATTTATAGTAAATGTTGATAACTGATGATGACTGTTCAAAGACCATACAAAAATATAAATCTTAATCAAAATATTAAACTTAGAGAATTATCTATAAAACTTAGATCAGAAATGATAGTAATTTTAGATTATTCACATTTAACAAACTTTAGAAACCATAATATTAACAGAAAGTAAAATTAAAAAGCTATTCTTTTACCTAGTAGTGCTAAAAATAGTAAATTTATGTCAAAATAATATCAAAAAGATATTGATTTGAAAAATAATCAAAATATATCGAAAAACTTAATATAGCAATCAAATCCTATAACTAATATAAATATTGATAGTTTAGTTAAATTTAAAATACATTAATCTTAATAATACAAAATTAAAAAAATAATATAAATTTTAGTAAAAAAATATTGATGTAGAAGAAGTATATATTGGATCTCAAGGTACAATCAAAATAGAAAGCTTAGATTTTTAGTCATAATTTAAAAATTAAAAATTGACATTAGTGCAGAATTAAAAATTTAAATCTAGATAATGTAACAAAATTAGATTTTTATATTTAGTAAATAATTCTATAAATGAACTTGATTTAAGAATAATCCAAAAACTTGGAGCAGCTGGACGGATAGTATAAGTATAGGGTGATAATCATATATCTAGTTTAAAAAGTGAATTCTAATTTAAAAGGTGGAACATATCAAACTTTAAGAATTTAAAATAAAGAAAAATGCTTATCAAGATATACCAATTTATTATAATAATCAAAAAGTAGATCTAAAATGATAATACTAGTCTCCAAAAAGATGGTAAGTATTTATTTACAACTTTAGGAACATTTAATGAAAGAGCTAGAAAAACACTAAATAATTTTTACATATTCAGCTGGTGTTGTTGTAGAAGTAGAAGCAGGTGAAGAAGCAAGTTTTAATCCTGAAATAGATCAAAAAGATTATATGCCACTTTTTAAATGAAGAAATAACAAAAAGAAGCGATAAAGAAGATGATTACTAATTCTACCAGAACAATATAAAAGAATTTTGAAATTGTTGATCCAAAACCAACTATATTTAATAGTAATGCTAAACAAAAATTAGAGTAAGAGTAACATTTAGTGATGATACATTTAAAGAATTTGATGTACCGGTAAATATTTATAAAGTAAATTATATTCCACCAACTGGAAAGAAATTATTCCAAATCCAGTAGAAGTTATAGAAGGAAAAAGCAGTAAATATTTCAATTACTAGAACATATGAAAAAGAAAAATTATATAGATGAAGTTAATTTAATAAAATATGTACAAAGATGAGATAATTAATTATCATCATGATAATACACCTAGTGGAGTAGTATTTAATGGAAATGGATATAGTGGAGTAATAAATTATATTTTTTTACTGGAACAGAAGAAGAACATACATTTGTTATTTCTCATTCGGAAGATACAAAAGTGGAGGACCTGGTTGGAGTGATAGAATCCAAATAAAATTGTTAAGGGATACAGATGGTGATGGAATACCTGATATTAAAGATGATGATAGGATGGAGATGGATATTCCAATGCAGTAGAAATAGCTAAGGGAAGTGATCCGTATAATAAAAATTCAACACCAGATATGACAAAGAAAAAGCAATTAGATGAACTTGTAAAAGATCTTGAAAAACTAATTAATAATACTAAAGATAATCCATTTAATAATAAAAATAAACTAGATGTAGATAATCTGAAAAATAATATTTTTACCTGATAAAGAAAATAAAAAGAATGATATAAAAATTCATATAATGATAGTACTTCGATACAGATTTAGAAAATTTAAAAGCAAAAAGTAGAAAAAGAAATAGATGATTTGAAAAAGAAATAAATAAATTAAGAGATAAAGCTAATTTTAATGAGTTAGATAAAGAAATATCAAAAAGATATAGAAGAAGATATTTATACACCTGAATCAGTTAAGCCATTAAAAGATAAGATAGAAGAAGCAAAAATATTTCTAGAGATACAGCAACACAAGAAGATGTTGATAATATGACTAAGATTATTAAAAAAATTTAAAAGATAAATTAGTTATAGATAGAACAAAACTTAAAAATAAGATAGATGAGTTAGAAAAAGCAATAGAAGAAAAATAAATGTATAACAGAAGAATGTAAAAAACATTAGAAGAAGCAAAAGAATTATATACTAAAAACAAATATAACTAAAGAAGAAATGTTAGATATGATAAAAAGAATAGATTTATTATTAAATAAAAAAATTATATTTGAAAATCCTAAGACAGGTATTTTATCATATACTTTAGTAATAATATTTATAATTTTTAATTAGTGTATTTTTAATAAAACAAAAGAAAAAAATTATATAAGATAAAGTTTTTGCTTTATCTTTTTATTTTTTAAATTTTTATAATATATAGTATAATTACTATAGGAGAGAGTATGAGAAGACTATTTACTTCAATAGAATTGAGTTCTAAATATATAAAATTAATTATATTAGAAAAAAATTCAAAATAAATTTTATTGTTTGTATTCTGATATTACTGATTGTAATGGAATATCTAAAGGATTAATTATTGATAGTAATGAAGTTATTACTCGTTAAAAATCATTAAAAAGCTCGTGATAAAAATAAATTTAAAAATAGATAAAAGTAATATTAACTATAAATCCAATAGATGCTAATTTTATGGTAGTTTCATCTACAAATTATATTGAAAATATAGATGGTGTAGTTACTCAGAGCTTTATAGATAAAAGTTTAAATTCTGCAGTAGATAGTAAAAAGATTTAAAAGATGAACTTGTTATGACTAGTCCTGTTAGTTTTAGTTTAGATGAAAAACAGTTTTTAGATCCAGTAGGAATGACTGGAAATAAACTTTATTCTAAAGCAGTAGCTTCTACTATGGCAAAAGAAAAATCTTTATCCATACTTTAATGTTTTTAATACTTTAAATATAGATGTTTTAGATATTTGTTATTCATTAGTAGGAGATTTTTGGAAGCAAATCAAGCTAAAAATAATAAATTAGAAACATGGAGTGGTTATTAATATAGAAGAAGATATAGTAAATATTGGTATTTTTAATAAAGGTATATTAATAAAAACAGATTATTTAAAGATTGGAAGTAATGCAATAGATAAAGATATTAAGTATATTTATAATTTGAAAGAAGCAGATATTAAATATTTAAAAGAGAATTTTGCATCATTATCTAGTAGAGCTAATTATAAATATGATACAATTGAACTTAATACTAGTAATGGTAATTTGATAAAAATAAACGAAAAGTGATGTTGTTAAAACTTATTACTAGTAGAGTTATTAATATTTTAGATTTAGCAAAAATAAATTTAAAACCTTAACAAATAAAGAAATTAATTATATAATTGTAACAGGAGAATTGACAGAATTAAGTGGATGTTCTCAAGTTGTAGAAAAAGTTTTAGGACCTAAAAGTAAAATTGGTAATATAAAAACTTATAGGAGCTAGAAATAATATATATTCAAGTGTAATTGGTTCTATATATTGTTTGGAAAATAAATATAAAAAAATATTGGAATGTTAAATTCTTTAGAAATAGAAAAGATAAATTCTAAAGAGTATGAGTGATCTAGGAGGAAAAATGTTTGATGAATTAACTAATATAAGAGCTGCTAATATTAAGGTAATAGGTGTTGGTGGTGGAGGTTGTAAAGCCGTTAATAGAATGAAGGAAACAGTTGAAGGTGTAACTTTTATTATTGCTAATACTGATTTACAAGATTTAACTACAGCTAATGCTGATGTTAAAAATTCAATTAGGACAAGAATTAACTGGTGGAAGAGGAAGTGGAGCTAAACCAGAAGTAGGTAAAAAGCAGCACAAGAATCTAAAAAAGAAATAGAAGATGCATTACAAGGTGCACATATGGTATTTATTACTTGTGGAGAAGGTGGAGGAACTGGAACAGGAGCTGCTCCAGTAATTGCTGAAATTGCACAAAACTTAGGAGCACTAACTATTGCTGTAGTTACTAAAACCATTTTTCTTTTGAAGGTAAATCTAGAATGAAAAATGCTCAATTAGGGTATAGAAGAATTAAGAAAACATGTTGATTCTTTAATAGTAGTACCTAATGATAATCTAGAAACTTTAATTGATAAAAATACACCAGTATTATGCTTTTTGGAGAAGTTGATAATGTTTTAAGACAAAGTGTTCAATCAATATCAGATTTAATTAATTTCCTGAGATATTAACTTAGACTTCTCCGATATTACAACTACTATGAAAGATAGTGGAACTGCAGTAATTGGTATTGGAGTAGGTACTGGAGAAGATAGAGCTATTCAAGCAGCTAAACAAGCTGTTCAATCTCCTCTTTTAGAAAAAAATCTATAGTTGGAGCTACTAAAGCAATTATTAATATAACTGGTGGAAGTAACTTAACATTATATGAAACAAAACAAGCAGTTAAGATTATTGAAAGTTATGCTCAAACAGATTTAAACGTATTCTATGGAACTATAATTAATAAAAATATTAGTGATGATCAAATTATTGTTACAGTAATAGCAACAGGATTTGAAGATTATGAAAAGCACCAACTGAAGAAGTGACGAAGTAATAGATATACAAAAACCAAAAAGAAATAGAACCTGTTAAAGAAGTATCACATTCATACGATGATATAGATACTGATACAGATGGGGGATTATGTATTACCAAATTTTTAAGAAATAGAAATTATTAGAAGTTATATTTATAACTTCTTTTTATTTTTAATCTCTTTAGTTTATAATATAGTTTTGTTATGAAAAAGAAACGAAGTAGATAGAACAAAAAAATTAGCCCGATGATGAGACAATATCTTGAAGTAAAAAGATGAATATCTAGATGCTATAGTATTTTTATAGATTAGGTGACTTTTACGAGATGTTTTTGAAGATGCAGTAATTGGATCTAAAGAATTAGAACTAGCACTTACTGGAAGAGATGCCTCTTTAGATGAAAGAGTGCCAATGTGTGGTGTTCCAGCTAAAGCATATAGTGTATATGTAGAAAAGTTAGTGGAAAAAAAGGTTATAAAGTAGCAATATGTGAACAATTAGAAGATCCTAAAACTACTAAAGGTATGGTAAAAAGAGGAGTTATACAAGTCGTTACTAAAGGAACTATACTCGATAACTTTATAGATTCTAAAACATCTAATTATATTGCTAATATATATGCTTTTTCATATTGTTATGGTATATCTTATACAGATATTACAACAGGATATTTTTATGCGTTTATAATAGATAAAGATGTAGAAAAAACTATTTTAAAAGAAAATATTAAAGAAGTAATAGTAACTAGTAATACAAGTAAAGAAATAGTTAATAATTTAAGAAATAACAATGTTTTAGTTACGATAAGTGATGATATTAATACTAATCAAGAGTATAGTTATTTATATAAAGATTTAGAAGATGAAAGATTAAAAATAACAGCAAGTCATTTATTATCATATCTAGAATATGTTAAAAAGGTGACTTAAAACATTTACAGAAAATAGTAAGTTTAAAAAGCTAAAATAACTTCTTAGAATTTGATGATAACACTGTAAGAAATTTAGAATTAGTTAAGACATTAAGAACGAAAGAAAGAAAAATTCACTTTTTAGGTTTTATAGATAAAACTGAAACTGCTATGGGATCTAGAACTTTAGAATATAATTTACTTCATCCACTAAGAGATAGAAAAGAAATAGAAAAAAGATATGATCAAGTAGAAAAAAACTTTTAACAGAGTTTATTATATCTAGTGAATTAAAAGAAGTATTAAATAATATCTATGACTTAGAAAGAATAGTATCTAGAATATCTTATGGTAATTTAAGTGGTAAAGATTTATTACAATTAAAAAAATAGTATCTACTATTTAAAAGATTTAAAAATAATTAAAGAGCTAAATTTTTGATTATGAAATAGATACGCTTGATGATTTATACAACTTGTTAGAAAGTTCAATTAACGAAGATATACCTATAGTATTAAATGAAGGTAATTTAATAAAGAGTGGTTATTCTAAAAGAATTAGATGACTTAAGAGAAATTAAAAAAATAATTCTAAAAAAATATATACTTGAACTAGAAAGAGCTGAAAGAGAAAAACAGGTATAAAAAAACTTTAAAAATATCTTATAACAAAGTATTTGGTTATTATATAGAGATAACTAAAGCAAGTTTAAAAGATATTAAATTAGAAGGTTATATTAGAAAACAAACATTATTTAATGCAGAAAGATTTATTACAGCAGGGAACTAAAAAGAAAAAGAAGATATTATTTTAAATGCTTCTTTAAAGATAAATGCTTTTAGAATATGATTTGTTACTGAAGTAAAAGAAAAAGTTAAGACTTATTTAGAACTTATTCAAAAATGCTAAAAATATAGCACAGATTGATATGTTATTATCTTTTTCGATAATAAGTAGTAATCATTCTTTAGTAAGACCTAAGTTAAATGAAGAAAAATATCGTCGATATAGAAAAATGGTCGTCATTTAATAGTTGAAAAGTGTTACTAATAACTATGTAGATAATTCTATAAAGATGAAAGAAGATACATCTATACTTTTTAATAACAGGACCTAATATGGCTGGTAAAAAGTACTTATATGAGAGAACTTGCTTTAATAGTTATAATGGCTCAAATGGGATGTTTTGTACCTACTAAAAGTGCAAATATTATGATTTTTGATAAGATATTTACAAGAATTGGAGCAAGTGATGATTTAATATCTGGAGATTCTACATTTATGATAGAGATGAAAGAAGCTAGTTTTGCGTTATCATCTGCTACTAAAAATTCTTTAATCCTATTTGATGAACTTGGAAAGAGGAACTGCAAACATATGATGGAATGTCTCTTGCACAAGCAATGCTTGAATATATTCATAATGAAATAGGAGCTAAGACACTTTTTTCAACTCATTATCATGAACTTACTAACTTACAAAAAGACTTAAAACACTTGAAAAATGTCATGTAAAAGCTATAGTAGAAGATAAGAATATAATATTTTTACATAAGATAGAAAATGGAAGTGTAGATAAGAGTTATGGAGTTAATGTAGCTCATTTAGCAGGAGTTAATAAAGAAATAGTAGATAGAGCAAGTGAAATTTTAAACACTTACGAAAAAGAAGAAAAACAAAGAAATAATACAAGATTCATTTGTTTTTGAAGAAGAAAAAGAATCTTGTATAAAATTAGACGTTTTTAAAAGATATAGATTTAAATACTATGACACCACTTGAAGCACTTAATTTTTTTATATGAGTTAAAAAGATATGGAAGGTTAGAATGGAATTAAAATATATTTATGATAATATTCAAAATCCTTTGGATAATAATACTATAAGATATATATATGATAATTATGGATTTGTTCCTACTTATAATATAGTTGTAGGATTGGGTACTAAACCTAATACGAGGTTTGATATTCCTCAAAAGAGATAAATATAATAAAATGTTATTTGATATATGGAAAAATAGTATTTTAAATTTATCTATGGAAAGAATAGAGGAATTAGAAAAAGATTTCTTTACAAAGATATTAGAAGAATCAGACATAGATTATCTATGCCATTAGATGAAAAAAATATAATTTAAATACTACTTTGGGTATATATGATTTTTAACTGAAGAAAAAAATGGATAAAAGCTTATTTTTGTATGCCTGAAAATTTACTTAATCATAGGTTTATTCATACTATAAGTGAAAAAGTAGATTTATCAGAAGACACTTATTTTGATGTGGAACATAGACTTTATGTAAATATAGCTAATGAAAACGTTTATAAGTTAGCTCATAAATTAGTAGAGAAGTTTGGTGAAAAACCTACCATTTTATTTTAAATTTGAAGATTTAAATAATAGAAAAGATGGATTTGTAATATATTCTGATACTAAAAATTTAGCTAAATATTCAGAATGTTTAGATGAAGTATATAGTGAAAAATAAAGAACTTAGAATGAGTACTTATTCACCATTAATGTTTGGTGGAAGAATAAGTGATTATTATTGTATAGGAGATGAACCAAACATTGAAGATAAAAAGTTATTCTTTTTAATACTTTAAGAGCAGAATGTATAGATAATGCGATGACAACAAGTATTAGAAGATGGATGTATGAAAATCAAGATCTAGATTTAAAAAGAAATGGTAAAAATAGTTAAATTTAAAGATTATATGACTGATAAAATTGTGGATTTATTAATTAATGATATATATTCAGGGGAAAAATAAATATAAAAATTATCATAATTTACATGAAAATGTATTTTCTGCTAAAAATATTGAGAATTAAAAATCTTTAAAAAGTTGGAGTAGATGGATATATTAATGGTAAAAAGTTAGAGCCTATGAAAGTATATGAAAATCCATGGTTAGATGAAATAAGAGATAAGCCATCTAAATTACAAGGTATATTTAGTATGGGAATAGATCCTAGTAAAAAAATACAAGGCCTAATTTTTTTAGGGTTCTGTATCACCTAGTATTATTGATGAACTTATAAAAGTAGAGCTTGGTAGTAAAATTATTCATAGATTTTGCAGATTGTAGTGGTTATTTTTAAACACTATTTAATAGAAGAATTAAGAAAAAAATAATATAGATGTAAACAAACCATGCTTTTAATATTGGGACAGAAGAAAAATTTAATAATCCAGATTATTGGCGTCAAATATAAATTGGTTTAAGGAAGGAAAATTAAATGAGAGCATTTGATGATATAAAAAGAAATTGAAACAAGTAGAATTAAAGAATTAAAAATTTTATAAACAAAAAGAAGATTTAAATAAAAGAGAAAGTGATAGAGATACAGCAACAAGATATATAGAATATATAGAAAATGATCTAGAACATTTAAATTTAATAACTCATATGAAAATAGCACATGATGTTAACAAATTAATTAATGCTATAAAAAATGAAATGTTAAAAAGACAAAAATTAGTTTAGAAAGTTTAGAAGAAGCTAGAGAATCTTTAGATATACCAATAGAAGAAATAGAAAAATTAACAAAAAGAAAATCCTTTGTAATAAAAATTTTTGGAGATAAATTACGTCAAATAGTAAACTCTTTTTATAGTACTTCTATGCCAATGGCAGAAGATCTTGAACAAATAGAAAGAAATTTTTATGAAATAGGTTTAAAAAGCAATTATGAAAGAGATAGAGCTTATATAAATTTTGTAGAGGCAAGAATGGCATCAGGAGATTTATATTCTGCAGTATTTATAGATGAATTTTTACCTCATTCTCTTTATATGCAAACTAAAAACGCGTTCTTTTCTCAAACTAAACAATTAAAAAAAGAAATAATATATATATATTTACATCAAAGATAATTCTTTGATGTTTTTTTATTATAAATATGTTATTATGTATATAATATAGGAGACTTGATATGAAAAAAAGAAATCTTTTTAATTTTTAATCGTATTATTTTTTTAGTAATAATCTTTGTTGTTTTTATGTTTTTCTAGAAATAATATAACAAAAAGGAACAAAAAGAAACAGGAGTTTAATTATAATGTGACCTGGGAAGAAATTTTTTTGGAGATCCAGTCTATAGACAGATGATTTTTATATCAAATAATGGTTGATAAAAAAATTCGCCTGAATATAATATGAGAGATATTAATGGAAAACATGTTGTGACAAACTCAACATTAGCAAATATGACTATAAAAAGAAAAAAACAAAAAGTAACTGAGGCAGAACTTGCTTCTGTAACTGAACTTTTCCCACTAACTCCAGAAAATGAAAAAGATAATGCTAATTACATTCCAACAGGTGTTAAGAATGCAAGAGAAAATGGACAAATTTATGAAGTTTCTCCATTTTATCACAATTGTTACTTATATAACTTAACTAGTATTGAAGTTAATACTGATAAGTTTACTAGAGATCTATATCATGAGTATAGTAATAATTACATAAATAATTATCAAAACTGTTTAAAATTTAAAAAAATTAAAAATCAATAATTATGGTTCAACGTTCCTTGAGTTAGGGAAGAAATAGCTTAGTAGAAAAATTTTTGAAATAATTAATCATAAAAAAATGATTATACTACATCTTTAGTTATTGATGATAATCTTGGTTTCAGACATATGAAAAATATGAAAGTAATAAAAGGTAAAGGAAATTTTTAAATTATATACTCGTAGTGGAACTACAAATTATCATGGTTTTGCTTATTTTACTAGAATGAAATTAGAAAAATTTATTATTGATGGAACAACAGATGATGTAGTAACAGCTAAAAGAAACAGTAGCTAAAACTACTGAAACTGAGATAAGAGTTTATCAAGGTAGAAATCCATGTAAATACACTTTATCAGGAGATAATTTAACCAAAGTAGAATTTGGTGATTCAAAAACTGAAATATGTCCTGAAAAAGAGTTTTATAAAGCTAAGAGATGTTCCTAAGCTAAAAATGTAGAAATAAGTTCATATGCTGAGTTTGATTATTTTGATTATGAAAAATAATAATATAGAAGCAGCACAAATCTCCAATAATATAAAAGTATAATGATAGAATTATAAATTTAAAAATAATCCTCTAAGACTGATTAGCTTTTGATTTTTATCACGACAATACTCGAATTATAAGTTTTTTAAAGAATTAAATTTAACTGTTGGATATGGAAAAAGTTTTTGGATTTTACATCTTCAACTTATGGAAAAACAAAAGCAGCTTTATAGTAGATGACTCTAATAAAGAAGAATATACTGAAGAGGAAGTAAATAATTTAACGCCAAAAAGTAGTGTAGAAGGTATCAATGGAGTTTTTAATGTTAATAAAAATGTTCATGCTAATTCTTACTCATTTTTAGAATTGGGGACAAAAACTTTAAAAAGTATTAAAAATTAGATAATAATACTAATAAATATATAGTAAATGGTATTATTAATGTGGAAGTAGTAAAAACAAGTTTTGCATCAGATTATGAACCTCAATATATTGTAAATAAACCAAAAATTAATATATATCAAAAAGAACTTGAAGGTCAATATAATTGTTCATCAAATTATGATCCATTTGGATATAGGAATATTCCAATTTATAATCAAGAAAAATATAAGAGGAGTATCAAATTGTGCTAAAAATAAAAAAAGGTTTTTCATACTGATGGTTATAAAGAAATTACTTTTTAATGATGGTAGTATAAAACGTTTCCCATTATCGTATTACGGATATGAATTAGTAAAAAGAAAAAGATTGTAAAACTTTATATTCAAATAACGAAGCATATATTTTTAGGAGATAATAATAAAGTTTCTTTAAGAAATTATGATAAAATTTATGATTGTATAAAAACAATGAGAATTATACTTGTACAGTAAAATATGAAGATAATTGTAGTAACTATAAATTAGAAAATACTTTTAATAGACAGTGCTAATACCAAAAAGATGGATGAAAAAGAAGTAAATATACCATGGTATCATATAGGAATTACTGAAAAATTAAAAAGAAGGAGCAATCCCAACAGAAAAAGGTGTATTTAATATTCATATTTTTTGAGCCAGGCAAAAATATACTTAATAATAACGAATATCTATATAAAGAAACAACTCAAACAAATACTAAAAAAATCTAGAATGGAAAGAGGGAGAAGAAAAAGAGTTATTTCATATGTAAGTTATGAAGATGAAGATAGAACAATAGAAAAAGATAGATTTGTTGTAACTACAATTTTTAAGAGATACAGATGGGGATCAAATACCAGATGTTGATGATGACGATGATGATAATGATGGAATAAGCGATGAACAAAGAGATACTTGATGGAACAAATCCAAAAGATAAAACAAATAAAACAGTTAATATTTGTTATAAAGTAAAAGGATAGTATAAATTATCCTTTTTTATTTTTTTCATATAATGTTATTATATTGATGATATAGGAGATGATAATGAAGAAAAATTTCAAAGATATTTTTTTACTTCTTTTTAATAATTTTTGTACTAATTTCTAGTTTAGCAATGTTACTTAAAGAAAAAAATACTAAAAATTAATAATAAGCATCTTAAATTAAATTATGAACTTAGTTATGAAGAAGCTTTTTCCAGATAAAGAATTTAGAAGATTAATTTTTAGCTATGTTATATAAAAAAACAAAAACGATTGGAGTGGTGATATATATGGTAAAGATCACTATGATAATTATTTTTAGTAGTTTTTTTATGCTTCCCTTAAAATAACTGGAGATGCAGTAGGAAGTGGAATTAAAAATACTATTCCAGATGAAGAATTAGAAATATACAGTAAACAAAAATTATCTAAAAGATTTTTGGATAAAAATTTTTGTTTTGCATCCTAATTCAAGTAGAAAGTTTTAAAAAAATAGAAAAATTTAACTGGAATTGAATATTTAAAAACTTAAAAAGTACTTGCAATAGCTAATTCTAAAATAAAAGAAGCTGATTTTAGTCAAAACAAAGAATTAGAAACAATATTTTTTTAACTGAAAAATTTCATTCTACTTGGGAAGTTAGAGAAATAGAGGGAAATTCATTACTTGAAAGAGTTAATGTGAAAAATAATGAAAAAAATTAAAAAAATTTAATTTTAAATTTTTAATCCTAATAAAGAAAATACAGTTGATTTAAGTGGTAATCCTAATTTAGAAGCTTTATATATAATAAAAAGTAACCTAAAAGAAATAGATCTAACTCATAATCCTAATTTAAATAGTTCTGATATAAATCTTCAAGGTAATAAAATTCAAAGTATTAAAAGCTAATAGTCCTAGTGAAAATTTTTAGGTATGGATCGAGTAAACAAAAAAATAACTGTTGAAGTTGATCAAGGAGTTCCTATAAGAATACCTTTAAAAATTTAATGATACAGAATCTTATTTAGAAGGGACTGGATTTACTAGAGAAAATGACGTATATACATTTAATCAAGTAGGAACACATACATATAATTTTTATAATACACAAAGAGATTATAGTGGTACGGTAGAAGTTACTGTAACTGGAGGGGAAGCAAAAAAACTTTACTCCTTTAATAACTAATGATAGTAGATGTTATGTAAATCAAAGCTGTAGTTTAGCTGATAAAATTTATAATATACCAAGAGATGCTAATATAGTATCAGTAACATCTTGTGATCATGGCAATGCAACAGGAATAATTTTAGTTCCTAATCAAAAAGGACTAGGAACTTGTGATGTTAAAATTACTTTTTGGTGATGGTTCAACGAAAACATATAAAGTTAAAATACCAGTATTTGAACAAAATATAAAAAGCAATAAATCAAATGCAATTTGTTAATAGAAAAAGCAAATATGTCGAAGGTGAATTATCAAAAAGTTTAACATTACTTTATTCTGAAATAGATAATCAAAGAGATGATTATTTAAATATATTAAATAAGAAAAACAAATGTAATTATGAAACTTTTTATCTGTGATAAGACAGTTTATAATGAAAAACGGATACTTTCATCTTTTGAAATCAGGAACTACTGAAGATGAAAGTATTTCATGGAAATCAGAAGAATATGATGCTGTAAATAATCAACCAATATTAGATAGCAAAGTTAAAGTATATAATAGTAAACAAATGGAACAAGTTGTTAGAAATCATGACAATAGAAATGGTGGAAAATTTATAGATTGGCAAGGGGATGAAGAAGAAAAATTTATTATATTTTTCCTATTCAAAGTAATGTAGAAACGATAGAAAACCCAAAATTTGAAACCACAATTCTAAGAGATACAGATCATGATGGAATTCCTGATAAAGATGATGAGGATGATGATAATGATGGAATAAGTGATGCTCAAGAAGTACTTGATCAAAACCAATCCAAAAAGATGGTAGTAGTTTTAAAAGTAACAAAAAAATATGTTACAAAGTTAAAGGATAGTATAAACTATTCTTTTTATTTTTTTCTAATAGTGTTATTATATAAATAAGGAGAAATAAATTTATGGAAAAGAAAAATAATATAGTTAAAAATACTTATATTTGTAGGTATTGGTTTTATTAGCATTATTAGGAATTATCTTTTTATGACAAAGATAGTATTTAAAAAAATAATTCTGTTAAAACAAGTACTTCTAAAGCATTTTTTTATAAGAAGTTCTAAAAGAAAATAAATTTGCTATATACGGAAGAGATGGAACTAAGAAGACTGATTTTATTTACAAAGAAAAAGGTGAATTTATTAATGGTTATGCAGTTGTTACATATTCTGATAACACAAAAAGCTATAGTTAATGAAAATGGTAAAGATGTAATTAAAAAAAGGGTGAATACAAGTACATATTTTATAGTGGAGGACATTTTTACTTCTAACACAAGAAAAACAAACTTTTAGATCGTAATTTAAAAGTAGTTAAAGAAGGAAAAACTTAACAATGCTTTCTACATATTTAAAAAGAAATGTCTATAGTAGCAGATGAGGCTAAAATATTTTTTTATTCATCAAATGGAAAAATTAATGTATGAAATAGAAGGTGAAAAATACATATCATCTTTTTGATATTGTTGCAAGGGAAAAACACTGTAGATAAAAATAGCATCAGTTAACTATAAGAAGAAGAACTATGTATTTGATTTAAAAAAACGAAAAATTTGTCGTTTCAGTAGACGCTGGATTAACAATAGGTGCTGCACTTACTGATAAAGTTAATCGTAACTCTTATGTTGTTTTTTGGAGATAAAGATTATATAGTTTCAAATAATAAAGTAGTAGCAGAAAAAGAAAAATCTTCTATTAGAGTAGAAAACTATAATATTATTTATAAGAGTCAAGTTATATTAAATAATAATGGAGAAGTTGGAATAGAATTTGATAAAGAATCTAAAAATATCATTTAATAGTCCAAATAGCTATTTAAGAGAGTTGAAAGATTCTAAAAAGATAGAAGTTTATTCAGATGGTAAGTTAAAAACTACAATAGATGGAATTTTAACTAGATCAGGTATTGCTAGTGGATACGTTAAAGATCCATATTATGTAATAAGAAATAAAGATAAATATTTACTTATTGATAAAAGAAGGTAAAATACTTATGTCTTATGACTTTATATTGGATGTAAATATTAGTGAAAATATGGTTAAAGTTAAAGATGCAGGTAAATACTATTACGTAGATCTTAATAATAAAGAACTTACACCTAAGTCAGATTCTGAAACTTTTTGTTAAGTTAGGAAATAGATTTTATTTTTTTCTAAAAAGATAAGTTAATAGATTGTAAAAACTAACGAAGAATTAAATTATACTTTATATAGAATTAGTAGAACTGGAAGATATGAGCACAATGATGATGATAAATATGCTATATTAAGAAATAATAAAACTTCTAAATATGCTTTGTTTAATACAAAAAGAAAAATAAAGTAGTAGGAGAATATGATAAACCAATTAATTTACAAGAAAAATTATTATGAAGTTGATCACGAATATTATTCTTATGTAAACTACAAAGCATTTTATAATAATAAAACTAAATAAATAACGTAAAAATTACTATGATTTTCATAGTAATCTCTAATTTGACAAAATAAAATATTCTATATACAATATAAATCACTTGAGAAAGAGGTAATAATGACAAATATATTTTACGAGTGATCAAGCAATAAAAAGCAGCTGAAGGTGATCCCTCCATTATTTTTTTGAATTAATTAGAGCTGACAATGACGAATTATTAAATCATATGTTAGATGAAGAATTAATCGATATTAATCTAATATCAACTAATAGTGATAGCTTAGCTATAAAATTATTAAAAATCAGCAAAAATATGATTTGGTTATAAAAGTAATAAAAAAATAAAAAAATTGGGATGTTAATTATCAAAATGATGATAAAGAAAGTTTTTGGACATATACTTGCTAAAATTAATAATGTAGCAGTCATACCGATATTTAAAGAGTTGAAGAAAAATAAAACTTTTGATATTAACTTACGTAATAAAGATAATAAGACGATTTTTTTGATATTAGCGTTGAAAACCATAATTTTATATATCTACAAAAATAATAGAAGATGAAAGATTTAATAATATAGATATATTTGAATTTTTAAAAATTTTTATGAAACTTATATGAATACTAATGAATATGGTAAATATTCTAAAATTAACATGATAGATAGTGTTTTAACTATGGATGGAAGATATGTTAGCACAAGAATGCAAGAATTATTAAACCATCTTAAAGATAATGTAAAAACATTAAAAAAAGATATAGAAAAGATGACTATAATTTATTAAGATCAATTATTAAAGAATGTATATATCAATATATAAAAAAAATATAGTCATTATATATAAAATATGATAGAATATTAAAGAACAAGTGGGAATTAAAAATCCCACTTGCTTTATTTGGAGGAGAAATGAAGGAAAAAAACTTGTAGATGCATTAGGTGATAAGCTAGATAGATATAAAGTGTTCATTGATGATGTTTTTGAAGAAGATGAAGGAAACAATCATTATTTAAGAGTCGTAGTAGATGCAGATTTTTATTATAGATTCTAATTTAATATATGAAGTTAGTTCAGTTATTGATAAAACATTAGATGAATTAGATTTAATTGAAGATTCATATATATTAGATATATATTCAAAAGAAAAAGGTGAAATAAATGAATAATAAAGAATTTTTTTAAAAAGCAGTTGAAATATTAACTAAAGAAAAAGGTCTAGATAAAGATGTAATATTTGATGCTATGGAATTAGCTCTTACTAGTGCATATAAAAAGAATTTTCATTCTTTAAGTAATGTTAAAGTATTTATAGATAAAGAAAAAGGTGATATTAAAATCTATTCTTTTATAACAGTAGTAGAAGATGAAAAATAAATGATGAAGAATTTAATCCAGAAACTGAAATTACTTTAACAGAAGCAAGAAAAATAGATAAATTAAAAAGAAGTAGGAGATACTTTCGATACGGAAATAACACCAAAAAGATTTTTGGAAGAATTGCAACTGCAACAGCAAAACAAGTAGTATTACAAAAAAATAAAAAGAAGCTGAAAGAAGTTCTATCTTAAAAAGATTTTGAAGATAAAGAAGGAGAAATGCTTTTTAGGAACAGTAGAACTTGAAGATAGTGATAACTATTATATAGATTTTGGTAGAATAAAAGGATTACTTCCAAAAAAACGAATGTATTCCAAAAAGAAGTTATTAAAATAGGTCAAAAAATTAAAAAGTATATGTTACTAAAATAATAAGTGATAAATCATTAACTATTTTACTTTCTAGAAGACATTATAACTTTGTCAAGAGACTTTTGAAATGGAAATACCAGAAATAATGGATGGAACAGTTTTAATTCATGCAGTAGCAAGAGAAGCTGGTGTTAGAAGTAAAGTATCTGTAGAATCTACAAAAGCTAATATAGATCAATTGGAGCTTGGTAGGGTGAAAAAGGAATTAGAATTTCTAATATTATAAAAGAACTACATGGAGAAAAATAGATATAATTCCATATGATAAAAATATTGAAAGATATATAGCAAATGCTTTATTACCAGCAGAAAATTTATCAGTAATCGTAGAAGATGATAATAAAAACGAAGCACTTATTTTTTGCAAATGATGATAACTATTCTTTAGCAATAGGTAAAAAAAGGTATAAATATAAAACTTGCTGCAAGACTTACTAGATTTAGACTTGATATTAAAAACTCAAAAAAAGAAGCAAGTAAAATGGGAATAAATTTCAAAAATGAAAACTAAGAAAATACTCACTTAGAACTTGTATAGTTACAAAAGAAGTTTTACCTAAACAAGAATTACTTAGAGTAGTTATAAATAAAGATAAAGAAGTAAGTATAGATTTAACTGGTAAACAAAATGGTAGAGGAGTATATCTTAAAAAGATAGAGAAGTTATAAATAAAGCAAAAATTTAAAAAAATACTAGATAAGAAATTAGAAGTAGAAATAGATGAAAAAAATTATATGAAGATTTAATTAACCTAATAAAATAAGAAAGGTAGGTGATTAACATGATGAGTATTTTAGAATATTCAGTAGATGTAAATTTAGATGTAGAAAAGATATTGGCTTTGTGTGATAGTTTAGGAATAGATTATATAGATGAGAATTCTACATTATCTGATGAAGATATAATATTATTAGATAATAATTTGTCTGAAATAGAAAAATATGGAAGATGAAGAAGAAAACGAAGATGAAGAAGAAATTTTTAGAAAATGAAGATGAAGATGAAGAAGAACAATTAGTTGAAAAAAATTTGGTTCTAGAAAGAAAATAGAAAAAGATTAAGACTAAGACTTCAACTAGAGATGATAATAAAGCTAATTTTCAATCAGAAAAGAAAAAAACTTATATAAACATAAGAAAAATTAAAATCTAATGTTATAGGAGAAGATGATAACTTCGTTGTATATAAAGAAGGTATGACAGTAATGGATATTGCTACAATTATGAAAGTAAATCCAGCTGAACTTATCAAAAACTTATCTCTCTGGAGTAATGGCTAATATGAATGCATCTTTTAAGTTATGAAGTAGCTGAAATATTAGTAGCAGATTACAATAAGACTTTAAAGAAAAATAGAAGATACTGATATATCTAAATTTGATGAAGATTTTTGAAATAGCAGATAAAGAAGAAGATTTAGTTGAAAGAGCACCTGTTATAACAATAATGGGTCATGTTGATCATGGTAAAACTTCTTTACTTGATGCTATTAGAGAAAGTAATGTTGTAAGTGGTGAAGCTGGAGGTATAACACAAGCTATATCTTCATATCAAATAAACTATAAAGGGAAACCAATTACTTTTATAGATACACCGGGGCATGCTGCATTTACTGAAATGAGAGCAAGAGGTGCTAAAGTTACTGATATTATTATTGTTAGTAGCAGCAGATGATGGAGTTAAACCACAAACAGAAGAAGCAATAGATCATGCTAAAAGCAGCTGGAGTACCAATAATTGTTGCAATTAATAAAATTGATAAACCAGATGCTAATAAAGAAAAACACTTGAAGAAGTAGCAAAGAGCTGGTCTTCAACCAGAAGTTTGGGGAGGAGATGTAATAGTTAATTACATTTCTGCTAAGACTAAAGAAGGAATTAACGATTTACTTGATAACATATTACTTGTTAGTGAAATGCAAGGATATAAAGCTAATCCTAATAGATATGCTATAGGAACAGTTATAGAAGCATATAAAGATGTTAAGACTGGAGTAGTAGCAAGTGTCTTAGTACAAAATGGAACACTTAGAATTGGAGATCCTATTTGTTGTGGAACTATTTTTGGAAAAATAAGAAATATGAAAAAAACGATCTTGGCGAATCAATAACTGAGGCTTTTACCTTCAACTCCTGTTGAAATAATAGGTTTATCTGAAGTACCAGATGCTGGAGATAAATTTATGGCATTTGAAACAGAAAAAAACAAGCTAAAGAAGTATCGGATAAGAGAATAGCAAGATTAAAAATCAGATGATTTAGGTAAGACTAATATGAGTTTAGATGAATTATTCTCTGCTATTAAAAAAAGGTGAAAAGAGTCTAAACGTTATTTTAAAAACTGATACTAAAGGATCTTTAGGAGCAATTAAACAAAGTTTAGCTAAGATAAATATCGAAGGTGTAGAAATTAAGATAGTAAGAGGAAGTGTTGGAGCAATATCTGAAAGTGATATAGTACTTGCAAAAGCTAGTGAAGCTATAGTTATAGGATTTAATGTAAGACCAAGTAGTAATGTAGTAGAAATAGCTAAGACTAAAGAAGTACAAATTAAACTATATGATATTATCTATAAACTTATAGAAGACTTAGAAAAAAATCTATTTTAGGAAGTCTAGATCCTGAATATGAAGAAGTAGTTATTGGATCAGCTGAAATTTTAGCAGTATTTAAATTCTCTAAAGTTGGTAATATAGCAGGATGTAGAGTGTTAGATGGAATTATTAAAAACACATCTAACTGTAGAGTTATAAGAGATGGTGTAGTTATTTATACTGGAAAGATTAAGACTTTACAAAAAAAGAAAAAGATCAAAATAAAAGAAGTAGCAAAAAGGATTCGAATGTGGAATTACTTTAGAAAAATTATCAAGATATTAAAGAAAAAGATATTATTGAAGCATACGAATTAAAAGGAAATTAAAAAGATATGAGTATAGGTTTAAATAGAATTGAAAGTACATTTAAAAAAAGAATTATCTTATATACTTGAAAGTGCTAAAAATGATTATTTAAGATCTATGACAATAACTGATATAGATTTAACTAGTCAAAAAGAATATGCTAGAGCTTATTTTTATGACTCATAGAAATGTAGAAAAACTATTAAAGAAGTAAAGAGATCTATGCCTTATATAAATAAAGTTCTAAGTAATAAATTAAGTTTAAAAAGATTACCCAAAAATCGTATTTATAGAAGATAATTCTTATGAATATGGTAAGGAAATAGAAGAGAAACTAAAAATATTTAGTTTCTTTTTATAATAAATGATATTATGTTATATAGAATAGGGAGAGTAATAATGAAGAAAAATGTTAGTATTATTTGTATTACTATTATTACCTTTTATTACTTTTAGCAGAAGAAGAAAAAGATACTACTTTTATCAAATAAAAATTTAATAGTCGAATGTATATATAGTGATGGTGGATTATATTCTTATGAATATAATGAAGCAGAAGATAAATTTGTAACTAATAGACAAGAATTTTTAGGAGTTGGTAAGAAAGTTGTTCCTTCTAATATTGTATTTTTTTATCAGAACTTACATCAAATAATGAGTCTCTTACAGTTGTAGATAAAAGACTTAACTTGTAAAAGATATATTTATAGTGGAGTATCCAGAAGAGAAGATGAAGAAGCAAAGAAAGATAATATTAAAAAAACATTTATATGTTTGTTAAAGGAAGTAATTCATCAGAAGACTTTATGAAAGTGTATGAAGCTAACATAGATAGTTATACAGGAAAATGGTATACAATTGGAATTCCAGTATTTAAAACAGAAATTAGAACAGCTTTAGAAACTGCAGTTGTAGAACAAAAAGATATGAATTAGTAAATCAAAAGATATCGTATATTAGATTCTAGTAATATTCAGCCAAAGAAGGTTTGTCACTTTGAATCTAGTAGTAAAAAGATACAGTTTCTACTAGAAAAGATATAATAACTGCTAATATATATTCTAATCATACATTTATTAAGACAAGTGATGATTACTACAATTTACTTGGAAAAGAAGAAAGTAAAATTATAAATGATATTTGCAATAATAGAGAAGATGATAGTAAGGTATATCTTAATGATTCTGTTGTATCTGCAACTGGTGATTCTAGTGGAGGAGTTAAAATAGCTCCTAAAAACATACGATAATAAGAAACAAAACATATTTAACTGTTGCACAAAAAGAAAGCAAAGTTAATTTTTTAGAATATAAAAAAATCTCTGAAAATAATATGTTAGGAAAAAGAAACAGATGATAAACTTTTGTGAAACGATTCCAAATGTTGCAAAAATATTAAGAGAAGTTATTAAGTTTGGAAGATTAGGTATAGGAGCTATAGTAATTATACTTATAGCGATTGATATACTCACTTTGTATCTAGTATATCACCTGCAGAACAACTACCTATAACAATTAAAAATTAGAAATAGAATTATATTATTGGTAGTTATTTTATTGTTACCAATACTTACTAGTGTTCTTGTTACTTTATTAAAAAGTGCAAAATACGATAGAAACATCAACTATACAAGTTATAGATTGTTTATTTAAATAGGAGAAAAATGCCAATATTAGATATTTTAAAAACAGTTGATTTTGCACAACTTGGTATAGATATAGTTGGACTATTACTTAGTAGATGGTTTATGCTAAAATGGTATTATTTATATACTAAGATCTATCAGTTATTTTGTTGATTCTCAATTTGTAAATTTAATTGGTATGGTATACAAGTACTTTAATTTACTTTTTAAAAAGGTGAGATGTTTAATGAACAAATAATATCGCAATTATTATCGAGTATATATGTATTTATTGGACTTATTATATTCTTTAGATTAGCAACTGTGTTAATTAAATACTTAGTTAATCCAGAAACTATTGAAAGTTCTGTTGATAAAACTGGATTATTTTTCGGGCCTTGTTAAAAGAATAGTAATAGGTAGTATTATGATAGCTTTTAGTACCTTTTTATTTAGTACTTTAAATAAGCTTTCAAATAGCTATAGTAGAAGATAATGTTGTACAAAATATATTTATACAAAAATGAAGCTTTTTAAAACAATTTAATAAACGTCATGCTCAAAATGGAGGACAATATTTAGCTAACTATGTTTTAGCTGGTTTTATAAGACCAACAACTAATAGTTCTTCCTCAGTAAAAAAACGAATTATGAATCTATGAAAAATCAGCAAATCCAGATTTAATCAACATAAATGAAGGAGTAGTACTGGGGATAATTGCTAAATATAGTTATACATATTATTTTATAGTTTCTACATATGTTCTTTTTATGGTATTTAAAATAATGATTGGATATGCACTAGATGTTATTACTAGATTTTTAAAAACTCTTTTATATCAATTAATGGCGCCTATTGCATAGTAGAATATATGGTAAGTGGAGATGGTGGAATATTTGAAAAGTGGAAAACTAGTGTAATAGCTAATTATTTAGCATTATTTGTTAGAATGTTATCTATTTGGTTTACAATATTTGTACTTTCTTTGATGACTGCGATGGATTACCAAATGGTAATTTATTAAAAACAGATGATGATTTATTAAGAGCAATAATAGTTTTAGCGTTAATAGCGTTTATGAAAGATTTACCAAGATATGTAGGAAGCATACTTGGATTTGATTTAGTACAAGAAAGTTCTGCTATGAGTATGGTAAGCGGTGCAGCAACTGCAGTTCTTGGAGCAGCAGGAGCTGGACTTATGGCTGGAAGTGGAATAATTGGAGGTACTTTAAATAGATTAGGGGGTACTTTAAATAGAAATATTGGAAGTAAAATAGCTGGAGCTAGAGAAGCTAGTAGAAATGCCATTAATAGAGGAAGAGAGATGGGTCTTACTGGTGACCAATTAAGGCAAGCAAGTAGAAATGCTGTAAGAGATTATGGAAATCAACAAGTTGCTGAAAGAAGAAGTAGAGGTAATGCTCTACAAAGAATGAGAACTGCAGCAGCAGAAGGTATAGGAAATAATGCCATGGGAGACTTAAGAGAGACTGTTGGTGGAATTACAAGTATTGCAGATCAAATAACAGGTCTTCATCAAACAGGAGCTCCAGCTGCAGCACAAAATTTATTTAATAAAATGTTTCCAGAAGCAAGAAATCAAGGTGGAGGCCAAAATCAAAATCAAGAGCAAAATCCAACTCCACCTCCACCAATTATACCAAGACCTAATAGAGGTAGACATTTTGATTTACTTAATGAAAGTAATTTAGATAATATACGTGCAACAGGAAATGGTGTTAATAGAGATGAATCTATAGAAAATATGACTGATTTCTTGTTTAGAGCAGATAATAATCAAGACTATAGTGAATATTTAAGAAATGTACAAAAGGATAATAACAATACATCTGATGTTCCAGCTCAAGATAGAAACGTTGTTTTTAACAAGAGCAGGAATTACTGACAATAACGCAACAGTTGTTAGAAATTCTCATACTTTAGAAGAAATAGCTAGAAATATATCAAGTAACTCTAATAATACTATAAGTTACGAACAAGCTTATGAAACAGCTAGAACATATATTGAAGGAGCAGGTATTCAGGCCCCAAAGCAGATATACTGTAACTGATTCTAATGGAGCAGTTAATACTGTTGATATACCATGTACTGATCAAAATGGAAATTTCTTAAGAACAGGAGAATATACTTTATCAGATACTAATATTGCAGATATTACTAATGATATTAGAAATAGATATTGGGGAGAAACAGCTAGAGATTATTTTTGATACTAATTTAGAAGAAAATAATGGTGGCGTAAATAGAAAGTAATTATTTTAATAATAAAAACTATGTAAAAATTACATAGTTTTTATTTTTGTAAAAATATCTCTTTTGAGATATTAAATTAATCCTAACTTTCTAAAAAGTTCTAATTCTTTAGCACTAATTCTTATTTTAGTTCCATTAATTTTTACAACTTGAAGGTTTAACTTGTCTAGTTGCATTTAAAGCATGAGATCTTAAATTTTAAAGTTAGGGTTTTCTGCTTGATACATTAATTGCCATGATTCCTCCTTGTTTAATTAATTACTTTAAAATTCTAGCATATTGCTTTGAATGTAGTCAATATACTGACTTCTCTTTATTTTTAATATAGTTCTTCTAATAGAATTTATATATAATTTGCTTTATAATAGTCAATAAAGAGGCATTATGTATACACCTATATATTTAAAAACAAATTACTCATTTTTAGAAAGTACTATTAGAATAGAAAAACTAATAGATTTTTGCAGTTAGTAAGAACTTTAAATATGTATGTATTACTGATATAAATATGATAGCTGTTATGGAGTTTTATCATTTAGCTAAAAACATAATTTAATACCTGTTGTAGGTTTAGAAATAACTTTAAATTCATTAAAATTACTTGCTTTTTGGTAATTATTATTCACTTATTTCTCTTGCAACTATTACTAGTGAAAAAGAATTAGAAATAAGTGATTTAGATAATAGTTTAACATATGTTTTACCATATGATTCAAAAAGAATTATTAGATATATTAAAATTAGATAATATTTATTTAGGTTATAAGAATGAAAAAGAAGAAAATAGAACTTAGTTTATTATCTGATAAGATTATCTTTTTACCTAAACACACATCACTAACTAAAAAAAGATGCAGAAAACTTTAAATATTTATCTCAGTTAAAGGGTGAAAAATAGATAAAGAAGAGATAAATAACTATTATTTAGAAAAATATAGATAAAACAAGAAGAGACAGAAAACTTTTTATCTAATTTTTGTTTTAGATATTAAAAAAAGAAGAAGATGTACTTCCCATATATGATATAAATATTGATGCTAAGAAGAGTTTAATAGAATTATCTATTAAAGGACTTTGTTTAAGACTTAATAAAGATTATAAAGATATAGATTTTAAGTATAAAGAAAGATTAAAAAAGAATTGACAGTAATAAATTCTATGAATTTTTGCTAATTACTTTTTTAGTAGTTAGTGACTTTATAAGATATGCTAAGAAAAAAATAAAAATATTAGTATCTCCAGGAAGAGGTTCTGTTGTTGGTAGTTTAGTAGCATATACTACTGGAATAACAGATATAGACCCTTTAAAATATAATTTATATTTTGAAAGATTTTTAAATGCTTCTAGAATTACTATGCCTGATATCGATACAGATTTTTCCTGATATTTATAGAGAAGATGTAATAGAATATGTTAAAAGATAAATATGGAAAAAGAAAACGTATCTGGAGTAGTGACAGTATCTACTATGCAAACTAAACAGTTAGTTAGAGAAATATCTAAGTTATTTAATATAGATAATAAAATAGTAGAAAGAATATTAAAACTAGTAGATTCTAAAAACACCACTTAAAGAAGCAGTAGATAAGAGTTTAACTTTAAAAGAGATATTTAATTCTAGTTTAGAACTTAGAAAAAAATATGATTTATGTATCTTTTTGATTCTTTTCCACATCATACTTCAATTCATGCATCCGCTATTATAATATCTAATAAAAACTTAAAAAAATATAATACCTTTAATTAAAAGTAACGATTTATATTTAACATCTTATACAATGAATTATTTAGAAGAGTTAGGTCTTTTAAAAATGGACTTTTTAGGTATTAAAAATTTAACTACTATTATGAATATAATAGAAGATATAAAATTAAATGAAAATATAGAAATAGATTTTAATAAGATAGATTTAGATGATAAATTAACTTTAAATTTATTTAAAAATGCTAATACTAAAGGTATATTTCAGTTTGATAGTTATGGTATGAGAAGATTCTTATCTAATTTAAAAGTAGATAGTTTTTCTGATATATATGCCGCTATTGCTTTTATATAGACCTGGTCCTCAAGAAAATATACCTAGTTATATAAGAAGAAAAAGAAGGTAAAGAAAAAAATAGAATATTTAGATAAATCTTTTAGAAAATATCTTATCTTCAACTTATGGTATTTTTAATATATCAAGAACAAATTATGGAAATAGCTCATATCTATGCAGGATTTACTTTAAAAGAAGCAGATTCGTTTAGAAAAGCTGTATCTAAAAAGAACTTAAATGATTTAAAAAAACTTAGAAGAAAGTTTTTATATCTTCTTCGATGAAACTAAAATAGAGATCCTTTAGTTACTAAAAAAAGATATTTGATTTGATATTAAAATTTGCAAACTATGGATTTAATAAATCACACTCTGTTGCTTATTCGGTAGTAGCGTTTAAACAAGCGTATTTTAAAGCTCATTATAAAGAATATTTTTATAAAGAAATATTACTTAATGAAATAAACGATAAAGAAAAAACAGAAGATTACATTAAAGAAGCTAAAGTTTTAGGAATAGAGATAAAAAGGACCTAGTATTTTTAAAAATCTGCAACTAATTATTCATTGGAAAAATACATTATATTATCCACTTATTGGAGTTAAAGGAATAGGTTTAGTTTTTAGCAGAAAAGATAAATTCTATTAATAAATCAACTGATATATATGATATGTTTACTGCTTTTATATGAAATAGGAGTTAGAGAAAGTACATTTGAAACTTTAATTAAAGTAGGAGCTTTTTGATTCATATAAAATAAATAGAAAAAGTTTAATTGAAGCTTTAACTTCTCTTATTAATTATGCAGAGTTAAAAAAATAAATTACTTTTTCTGAAGATATAAGACCAGTTATAGTTAGTTATAAAGATTATACTGAGATAGAAAAAAACTTGAGATGGAAAAAGAATTACTTGGATTTTTATTTGTCTAGTTATCCGACATCTTTATATAAAAAGAAGGTTTTATAGAAGTAAAAAGATATTGATAACTATATAAATAAAGATGTAACAATCGTTCTTTATATTAATAAGATTAAAGAAATAATTACTAAAAACGGAGAAAAGATGGCATTTGTTGATGCTAGTGATAAAGATAAAGTATCTTTAACTATTTTTTTCCAAATACTTATAAGGATGTAGAAATAAATAAAAAGATATAGTGGAAGTAAATGGACAGGTAGTTATTAGAAATAGTGAAAGACAAATAATAGTGAAAACGATAAAAAAACTAACAAGTCTTTAAACTATAATGGAATATATGGTAGAATATTAAACGTAAAAGGAGCAAAAGATGGAAGTTGTTTTTTAAGACTAATGATTATTTATTAGCATGGTATTTACTATTTAAACCATCTACTGATACAGAATTTCAAAAGATTAAATTAAAACTTTGGAAAAAAATTATACAGATGAATATAAAAAAATAGAAAAAGATAATGTAAAAAAATAATGCAAGATACTGATAATTTTATACAAGTAATGATTTAATATACGATAAAAATATTTGAAACTGATTACTTTAAAGAATATAAAAAGAAAAACTGATAAAAATATGTTTATCTTAAGAGAAGCATATGATATTAATAAAAAAAGTTATAGATAAAGAATTAAAGGATATATTAAAACATAAGATTAGAAATGTTTATGAAATAATAATTATGTATCCAGAGTTAAATATATCTGAATATGTTAAAAATAACCCTAAGAAAGTTATAGTATGGGGTAGAAAAGAAGATGAAGAAGATTCGCTTTCTTCAGTATTTAAAAATACTTTATACAGCTTTTAAAATACGAGTTGAGTGATTTAAAAAAATAACGAGAGAAAAATGTTTTAAGCTCTATAATTGATATGGTTATAACTAATGAATTACAATCGAGATTATTAAATAAATCTTGTTATAATGAAGGTTTTAAAAAAACTGTTAGAAATTAAAACATACTTTTGTATCCTTATTTTCTTATGTATTTAGGAATATTAGAAAAGAAGAACTTTTAAAAAAAGAAGTAAGTATGATGATATAAAAATTTGATGTGAAAGTAATAGAAAATGGATTAGCAAAAGTTGATTTAAAAAGAATTCATTACGTTTTGTGATGAAAACTATCAATATTTAATTCATTAAGATGGAGGATTAGATGTTAGATAATAAAAATATTTGAAGTTTTAAATATAGATAATTATAAATATATGGATGCTATAAAATTTACAAAAATTAAGCATAAAACTAAAGATAAAATTTTATTAGTTTATCTAACATCAAAGATAAGATTAGAAATAGATTTTTATCATAAATTAAAAAGAAGGATTTAAATCTCTTTTTAGTTAATGAAGTAGAAATATTTTTAGAAGTGGATGATTATAAAGATGATTACTTTAAAGATTATTATGAAGAGTTAATAGAAGATTATAAAGATTTATCTATTTATAGATATTTAAGTAGTATTTATAAAAAGATGGAGTTTATAAAATAGATGTAATTAATGAAGTTGAAAAAGAAAAAAATAAAAAGAAGTAGCAGAGCATTTAAGTGAAGAATTAAAAACTTGGTTATTTATATGATATAGATGTTTATATTAATGAAGAGAAGAATAAACTTTTAGATAAAGAATTAGAAAAAGAAAGAGAAACTAGTTTAAATAGTGTTAGTTTTAGTGATAATAAACCTAGTTTTACACCATCTTCTCCTATAATGAGAACTAATTTAAGAGAGATGAAAAACGATTATGAAATAACACCGTTAAATAACTTAAGAGTAGATCCAAATGCTGACAATATCTACTGTGTTAGAGGTATTGTTTTTGAAGTTGAATTTCGTGAAACTAAAAAAAGAAAACGATATATATATAGCTAAGATAAACGATGATACAAACTCTTTAGTGATTAAAAACTTTTGTTAAGAAAACTGATAAAGAAATGCAAGGATTTTTAGGAAAAATTATTAAAAGTTGGGAATAATATATGTGTGAGGGGAGTACTTTCACACGATCAATTCGATAACGGTGAACTTAGCTTAATGTTTAGAGAAATAAAACAAATTGAAATAGTAAAAAGAAGAAATAAAAGGAAAAAGAAAAATCTAGAGTAGAACTTCATGCTCACTCTAAACTTTCTGTTTTAGATTCTTCAATTGATCCTAAAGATTTAGTTAAAAAGGCATATAAACTTGGACATAGAGGAGTTGCTATAACAGATCACGATGGAGTTTTAGCTTTTCCGGAAGTTTTTAAAGAAGTAAAAGCAATAAATAAGACTTTAAGTGAAGATGAAAAATTTAAAGGATTATATGGTACAGAATTAGTACTTGTAGATGATTTTTGTAGAAAATAGTAATAAATCCTAAAAGATATATTAAAAAAATCAAGAATATGTAGTGTTTGATGTTGAAACAACAGGACTTGATGCTAAAGATAATAATCAAATGATCGAAATAGGTGCTGTTAAGATAAAAGATGGAAAAAAATTATTGATAGATTTGATGAACTTATTTCTTGTTCTTATCCACTTGATGAAAAATTGTTTCTTTAACTAATATAACTGATGAGATGTTAAAGGGTAAAAAGAAGTGAAGAAGAAGTTGTTAAATCTTTCTTAGAATTTACTTCATCTAGTATTTTAGTTGCGCATAATGCTAGATTTGATATGTCGTTTTTAAATTATGCTATTGAAAAATATAATTTAAATCCAGTTAAAAATGATATTTTTAGATACACTTATTTTATCTAGATATTTAACACCCTAATGAAAGATATCATAATTTATCTACTATAACTAAAAAGATATGAAGTAAACTTTAGTGAAGATAATCATCACAGAGCAGATTACGATGCCGAAGCTACTGCTTTAGTACTTTTTAAAAATGTTTGATAAATTAGATGTTCACACTATAGAAGAATTAAAGAAGCTAAAAAGTTCAAGATAAAACTATTATTTTTAAAAAAATAAAATAGAGATGTTAAATGATACTTTTGTTGTATTTGATACTGAAACAACAGGTCTTAATGCAGTAAACGATAAACTTATTGAAATAGGTGCAGTTAAGATAAAAAAATGGAGTTATTATAGATAGGTTTGATGAACTTATTGATCCAGGTATTCCAATACCACAAAAAGATTACAGAAATTACTACTATTACTGATGAAATGGTAAAAGGGAAAAAGAAGAGAAAAAGAAGTAATTAAAGATTTTATGGAATGGGTTAAAGATTATCCGATGGTTGCTCATAATGCTCATTTTGATGTTTCTTTTTATTAAAAAAATAGTTTAGCTAATAACAATTATAAAACAATAGAAAAATCCAGTAATTGATACATTAGTTTTATCAAGATTTTTTTGGATAATGAAGAAAAAAAGACACTCATTATCTGCAATTACAAAAAGATATGAAATAGAATTTGATGAAGATAATCACCATAGAGCAGATTATGATGCCGAAGGTACAGCTTTAGTATTTCATAAGATGTTACAAAAAAATAGCACCAAGAGATATTTTTATATTTAGAAGATTTACCAAATATCGTATCAAAAGATGATATACATAAATTTGGTAGAACTTATCATATCAATTTATTAGCTCAAAATAGAGAAGGGTTAAAGAACTTATTTAAGATAGTGTCTTTTGCTAATACAAAAATACTTTTTATAAAGGTGAAGCTAGAATACTTAGAAGTGTTTTAGAATCTTTAAGAGAAAATATTTTAGTATCTTCTGGATGTTATCAATCTGAAATATTTGTTGAATCTAGATATGTATCAGAAAACGAACTTGATACAATGATTGATTTTTTTATGACTATGTTGAGGTTCAACCTCCAGTTTGTTATTCGCAGTTAATTGATTTTTGGAGATTTTAATTCTATAGAAGAAATAGAAGCAAAAAAATTAAATATATTATCGAAAGAGTTAAAGCAAGAGGAAAAAAATAATCGTTGCAACTGGAGATGTACATACTTTAAATAAAGATGATGAAATATATAGAAAAATCTTAATTAATCAAAAAGTACCAGGTGGTGGACGACATCCTTTAAATAGAAATAATATTAAAAATATACCTAATACTTACTTTTAGAACTACAGAAGAGATGTTAGAAGAGTTTAGCTTTTTTAGATGAGAAATTAAGAGAAGAAATAGTAGTTGATAATAGTTTAAAAAAATATTAGATTTATGTGAAAATATAGAAGTAATTATCGATACTAAAGGAATACCTTTTTTTCTCCTAAGATAAAAAGATAGTGATAAAGAAACTAAGAGAATAGTTTATGAAAAAAAGCTCATGAACTTTATGGAGAAAAATTTACCAGAGTATGTAGAAAATAGAATAGAAGAAGAACTAAAAGGTATAATAGGTGGAGGATTTGATGTTATTTATTTAATAGCACAAAAAAACTCGTTAAGAAAAAGTAACGATGATGGTTATGTAGTTGGATCTAGAGGTAGTGTTGGATCTAGTTTTGTTGCAACTATGATGGGTATTACAGAAGTTAATCCTTTAAAAGCCCATTATCTATGTCCAAATTGTAAACATTCAATATTTGAAATAGATGGAAAAAGTATATCGGAAGATTATTCTTCAGGTTATGATTTACCAGAGAAAAAAATGTCCTAAATGTGATACTTTTAATGAAAGGTGAAGGTCAAGATATGCCTTTTGCTACATTCTTAGGATTTAATGCCGATAAAGTACCAGATATAGATTTAAACTTCTCGGGAGATTATCAATCTCATGCTCATGACTATACAAAAGTACTTTTTGGTGAAGATAAAGTATTTAGAGCAGGAACTGTTGGAACAGCTGCAGAAAAAACAGCATTTGGTTATGTAAAAGCATATCTTGAAGAAAAAGGTATAATTAACTTTAGAAAAGCTGAGATAGAAAGAATCGCTAAGAAGTTAGTAGGTGTTAAAAGAACAACAGGTCAACATCCTGGAGGAATAGTCGTAGTACCTGATTATATGGATATCTTTGACTTTACTCCATATCAGTATCCAGCTAATGAAAAAGGTGAATGGTTTACAACTCACTTTGATTATCATGCAATTGATGAATGTCTATTAAAACTAGATATACTTGGACACGATGATCCTACGATGATAAAAATGTTAGAAGATTTATCCGGTCTTGATATAAAGAAAATTAATGTAGGAGATGAAAAAAATACTATCTTTATTTTTCATCTACCGAAGTAATGGGTGTAACTCCAGAACAAATCGGTTGTAAAATAGGAACACTAGGTCTTCCTGAACTTGGAACTGACTTTGTAATAAATATGTTACTTGAAACTAAACCAAAAACATTTTCAGAACTTGTTAAAATATCAGGTTTATCTCATGGAACTGATGTATGGAATAATAATGCTCAAGATTTAGTTAAAGCTGGTATTGAATTTAAAAAAAGTTATTGGATGTAGAGATGACATAATGGTTAATCTTATAAGTTATGGAGTAGAACCTTTAAAAGCATTTAAGATAATGGAGTTTGTTAGAAAAGGTAAACCAAGTAAAGAAAAAGAACAGTGGTTAGAATATGCAGAAGTTATGAAAGCACATAACGTACCAGAATGGTATATAGAATCTTGTCATAAAATTAAGTATATGTTTCCTAAAGCTCATGCTTGTGCTTATGTATTAAGTGCACTTAGAATTGCGTATTTTAAAGTTTATTATCCAATATATTACTATGCAGCATACTTTTTCTATTAGAGAACATGACTTTGATGTTTATGCTATGGTAAACGGATATGATAAGATAAACGAAACTATTTCTCTACTTGAAGAAAAAGGATATTCTAGATCAAATAAAGAAGATAGTGTACTAGGTTGCTTAAAAGTAGTAAGAGAAGCAAGTAGTAGAGGTATAAGATTCTTAGTACCAAGAGTTAATGAAAGTTATGCTAAGAAGTTTAAAGTAATAGATGATAAAACTTTATTACTTCCATTTATTGCAATGGATGGTCTAGGAGAAGTAGTAGCGGAAAAATATCGTTAAAGAAAGAAATGTAAAAAGAATATAGTAATATTGAAGAATTTGAAAAAAAGAGGTAAAATATCAAGTACTCTTATTAAAGAAATGAGACTTTTAAATATGTTTGATGGAATGGATGAGTCTAGTCAACTTAGTTTATTTTAGGGTGAGGCATGGATAATATAATAAAAGAAGTAAGAAAGAAAAACAGATATAGTAGATTTAATATCAGAATATATACCATTGATAAAAAAAGGTAAGAATTATTTTGGTGTTTGTCCTTTTCATGATGACTCTAATCCTTCTATGTCAGTATCTAGAGAAAAACAAATATATAAATGTTTCTCTTGTGGAGCAAGTGGTAATATTTATAACTTTTTAATGGATTATGAACATATTGATTTTTAAAAGATGCTTTATCTAAATTATCTTCTAAACTTGGAATAAAATGTAGAAACTACTAGTATTAAAGTAAATGATAAGTTTGATAAATTTTTATGAAATATATGATTTAACTAGTAAAGTTTATCAAAATAACTTATTATCTGAAAAAGGTAGTAGTGCAAGAAACTATTTGAAATCTAGAAATATAGGTATAGAAGAGATAAAAAAATTTAATATAGGTTTATCTTTTTCTAATAATCAAATAGTTAAACAATTAGAAAAAATATAATTTAATAGATTTAGAAGATATTGGACTTATATCAGGAAATCATGATATATTTCAAAAATCGTATTATGTTTCTTTAATGAATTTAGAAAATAAGACAGTGGCGTTTTTCTGGAAGAATTTTATGATAGTCTTAGTAAAGATTTTTAAATATATAAATACTAAAAGAGACGAAAATATTCAAAAAAAGGTGAAATATTATATAACTATTATAAATCTAAAGAAGAAGTAAGAGTTAAGAAGTATCTAATCTTAGTTGAAGGTTTTTATGGATGTTATAAGACTTGCTACAGTAGGTATTAATAACGTAGTAGCAACTATGGGGACTTCTCTTACGATAAATCAAATAAAATTATTAAAGAGATTATCAAATAATATATATTTATGTTTTGATGGAGATAATCCTGGTAAACTTGCAAAATATTAATAATGGTGAAGAATTAATTAAAGCAGGTGTTGATATAAAAAGTAATATCTTTAGATAATAATGAAGATCCTGATTCTTTTGTTTTTAAAAAAATGGTAAAGAACAGTTTGAAAAATTAATTTTTGGAAGCTAAAAGTTATCAAGAATATTACATGGATTATCAAAAAAATACTATTTCAACTAGTGATATTAAAGAAGTAACAGAATATATTAATAAAGTATTAGAAAAACTTAAATATAATAATAACGAAATAGAAAAAGAGTTATTTTTAAAAAAACTTGCAAAAAGACTTTTGATATATCGTATAATACCCTAGAAAATCGCTTAAAAGATTATAGTTTAGAAAAAAATACTAACTTAGAGATAAAAAGTAGATAAAAAAAGAAGAAACTAAAAAGGGTAGTTAATAAATATTATGTTGCTAGTAGAGACTTAATAATGGGTATGTTATACGATAATAAAGTAATAGATATTTATAAAAACTATAATATACAGATGATAAACGATAAGTTTGATGCGGTTTTAAATGAAATATTATATAGATATGATGTTTATGGAAGTGTAGAAGTTGCTGAAATATTTGATGAATTTATATCAAATGATGAAATAAGAGAGTTTTTTTAAAACATTAATTACTAATGAAGAAGTATATAGTTATGATTACTATAAAGATTGTATTAAGACTATTAATGAATGTGTAACTCTTCAAAAATCAAATATTTGCAAAAAGATGATTGAAGAAGAAAAAGATGTTAATAAGCAAATAGAATATCTAAATACTATGGGGATACTAAAAATAATTTAGAGAAGGGGATTTAACATGTCTAAAGAATTAAAAACTTTTTAAAGATAAAGAAGAATATTTAATAAAAAGGAAAAGAAGAGGGATTTATTACATATGAAGAAATAGCTAAGACTTTTAAAAAGGTTTAGATGTAGATTCTGATAATTTAGATGAACTATACAATAAATTAATTGCTAATAATATAGAAGTAATTTCTGAAGAAGAAAAATAATGATGATACAGAAACAGAACTATTTACTGAAGATTTAGAAAGTACTAAAGATGTAAAATAAATGATTCAGTAAAAATGTATTTAAAAAGAAATTGGGAAGATAAAACTTTTATCTGCTGATGAAGAATTTGAATATGCTAAAAGAGCAGTAGAAGGGGATGAAGAAGCTAAGAAAAAAACTTAGTGAATCTAACTTAAGATTAGTTGTATCTATTGCAAAAAGATACTTAGGAAGAGGTTTAAGATTCTTAGATCTTATTCAAGAAGGAAATATTGGTTTAATGAAAGCAGTAGATAAGTTTGATCCAGATAAAGGGTTTAAATTTTCTACATATGCTACATGGTGGATTAGACAAGCTATTACAAGAGCTATAGCAGATCAAGCAAGAACTATAAGAATACCAGTTCATATGGTTGAAACTATGAATAAGTTAAAAAGAGAAGAAAAGACAACTACAACAAGAATTAAATAGAGAACCAACTGATGAAGAGCTTGCTGAAAGAATGGGAATGCCAGTAGATAAGATAAGAGAAGTACATAAGATAGGACAAGATCCAGTATCTCTTGAAACACCAATTGGTGAAGAAAACGATTCTCATTTAGGAGACTTTATTAAAGATGAAAGTTCTATGTCTCCAGAAAAAAATATGCTATTAGTGAAATGTTAAAAAAAGTGAGTTAAATGATGTTTTAAAAACACTTACTGAAAGAGAAGAAAAAGTATTAAGACTTAGATTTGGAATAGATGATGGCCAAAGTTTAACTTTAGAAGAAGTAGGTAAGATATTTGGAGTTACTAGAGAAAGAATTAGACAAATAGAATCTAAAGCTTTTAAGAAAATTAAAAACATCCATCTCGTAGTAAAAAAATTAAAAGATTTCTTAATAAATTAATAACAAGACTATATACTGTCAATATCTTAGGAAAATGTCTCAAATAATTTAAAAACATTATTGTTAAGCGTATACATGATTTGTATGCGCTTTTTGCTGCCTTTTAAAAATCCTCAACTCTTCACGGATGATTCATTGGAGGGATATATTTCTTTTTAGGTTTAGGTAATGCCTAGATAATAAATCTAATTATTCGGATATTAATTTATGAGTTTTAAGCTTTTGAAGAGTGTAAATTTCATCTTCCAAACCAATTATGAATAGAACCATCCATTTCAATTACTTCACCAACATACTTAGGTTTTTTTCTTGACTCGGATGGGAATCTTCTAGACTTATTTGATGTAATATCATTATCTCTATTTCTTTATCCGTTTTGTTTATGTTTTTCTTTCTTTTTAGTAATTTTATTTTCTTTAAGTGTTTTTCTTGTTCTGCGTCTTAATTTTTGGTGAATAGATATTATTCTTAGTTAAAGTAGAGTATATAAAGTTATAGGATACTTTGATGTTTTTCTTTCTTCTAGTAAATCTTTAAAGTGATTAAAATTACAATCATAGTATTTATTCTGATATAGTAGTATAATGTTCTGGGAGATAGTTAGATCTAGGGTGTTGGTAGGTTTATGTCCTCGGTTGCGTGGACAAATCCCTGATTTACCTTTCTCCTTATATTTAATAATAAGACGATCTATTTGTCTTCTTGATAAATTTAGTTTAATAGCAGCATTATTTTTTTATTGCCACCATTATCAACTAAATTTTTTTATTATAGAATATTTATGATATTCATTCATTCTTAATTTTACCTTTTCTCATATTGTCACCTAAGTGACATATTATATATTTTAATTGAGACATAATCCAAAGATAATTATTAAGACATTATCACAAGATAATCATACTTTAATAAATTAATAACAAGTATAAACTTGTTATTTTTTAGTTTAAGGTGTATATTACAAATACAAATGACTTTATATTTTTAAATAGCTAAATTTGTTATTTGTATTTTAGGAAAAATATGAGAAATTTAATAAAAAAATATTTTTTTAAGTGTTAGTGTAATTATAATTTTAATTATATTTAGTGATAAAAGTAAATGCTTTTAGAAGTTATATCAAAAGAAATCTTTGAATATACTATAGAACAAACTGCTCCAGAAGATTTAGATTTATCTTTTAAAAATGGAACAATTTATAGTGATAAATATTTAAAAGAAATTGAAGAATTTAATGAAAGACATAAAAAAATCAAATGATGAAAAATAATAATAATTATCAAATTAATAAAAAAAGAAATTTATTATGGTATTACTGATATAAATCAGATATACTACACAGTAGCAATGATTTTTTTATTTAAGTATAATAACAAGAAAATAAATAATAATATTTATTTTCTTGTAAAAAAATTAATTTAATTATATAATAAAACTTATGTTGTCAAAGAGATTAAAAATTTATTGCTGATAAAGTAAAAAGCAAAAAGAAAATGTAATGGATGTAGCATGTGATCATGGATTACTTGCTATTTATTTAGAAAAAGAAAAACTGTAATGTAATAGGAACTGATATAAAAAAACAGTGCAATAGAAGGAGCATTAAGAAATAAAAAGAAATATAATTCCAATGTAAAATTCTTTGTTGCAGATGGACTAAGTAAATTAACCAGAGATATTAATACAGTTATAATAGCAGGACTTGGAAGTCAAACAGCAATAGAAATATTAGATACTGATTTAAAAAAATGTTAATACTTTAATTGTTTCAGTCCAAAAAGATTTAGAAGACTTTAGAAGATTTATTCATACTAAAGGATTTATTATAGAAGAATCTTTAGTATTTGATAAGAAATATTACAATGTGTTTTATTTAACTAAAGGAAAAGAAAGATATTCTGATATAGAATATAAGTATGGAAAAAGATTTAATTGATAATAAAGATAATCTTGAATATTTTCAAGATTTAAAAACAAGATACGAAAAATAAAGATGATAAAGACTTAGATTATATAATAGCTAGATTAAAAGGGGTTAAGTAAAAATACTTGACTATAAAAAAATAAAATTATATAATTTATGTATCTAAGGAGGAGAAAATGGCAGTTAAAATTAGATTAACTAGAATGGGTGCTAAAAAGACCTATATATAGAATAGTAGCTAGTGATTCTAGAAGACCAAGAGATGGTCAATACCTAGAATTAATTGGAACATATAATCCTGGATTTGATAATAAAGAAAAAGAATTATCAGTAAATAAAAGAAGTAGCATTAAAATGGTTAAATAGAGGTGCTATACCAACTGATACAGCTAGAAATTTATTATCAGAAACTGGAGTTATGAAAGAATTTGCTGAATCAAAACAAAAAGGAAACAAGTAATATGTTAGTAAAAAAATAACTGAAGATTTAGTTAAATTAGTTATAAAAAAAGATAGATGAATTAGAAGTTAAAGAATTAAATTCCAATGATGAAAATGAAGTTTTTTTATTAAAGTTATGGTAAATAGCGAAGATTATGATAATGTAATAAGTGTTATATCTTCAATTAAAACTTTAGTACAAGCTGCAAGTCATTTAGAAAACAACAATAAGAAGATAAAGATTGAAATAGATAAATTCTAGTTTAATCTTTTTTCTTTATTTCTTTAAGGTATAATTTTTAAGTAGGAGAGATAATATGAAAACAAGAATAATAAGTGCTTTAGTAATGACACTCTTATTTGTGCCACTACTTTTTATAGGAGGAGAATATTTTAAGATAGTAGTTAGTTTGCTTGGAATATTTGCAACAAGAGAACTTCTAATTCTAAAGGAAAAAAATATGTTAAACATATTTAAAGTAATAGCATATATTTTTACGTTTATAATTATATATTTTACAAACGGGTTATTAGATTATAGATTTATAATGTTATTTTTTTATTAATTATGTTAGTAATTCCTTTATTTAGTAAAGAAAAAAAGAATTCAATGTAGAAGATGCATTTTTTAATATCTGCAGTTCTTTTAACATCACTACCTTTGAGGTATTTCTTAAATATAAGATCTGAAAGACTTGGACTTGCAATCTATCTTGTACTTATTCCTATAATTACAGATTCTTTTGCATATATAACAGGAAGTTTAGTTGGAAAACATAAGTTAATTGAAAGAATATCACCTAAGAAAACAGTAGAAGGTGCAATAGGTGGTTTTGTAGCTGCTAGTATATTTTTGTACTATGTTTTTATATGGTAGTTATTAATACTCGTGCAAATATGGTTGTTATTTTGTTAGCAACAATGTTTTTATCAATTGTTTCTCAACTTGGGGATTTAGTGTTCTCATCTATTAAAAGATATTTTAATATTAAAGATTTTTTTCTAAATTAATACCAGGGCATGGAGGAATATTAGATAGAATAGATTCATTAATATTTGTAATTATTGGATATAGTATACTTATATTTGGAGGACTTATATGAATTTAATATATTTTCTACTTATTTTTAGGAGTTATTGTACTAGTTCATGAATTTGGTCATTTTATAATGGCTAAGATTTTTAAAAGTATATGTATTTGAATTTGCGATAGGAATGGGACCTAAAATATTTGAAATAAAAGGTAAAGAAACAGTTTATAGTATTAGACTTTTTACCACTTGGAGGATTTGTTTCTTTAGCGGGAGAAGAAGATCAATTAGAAAAAAATCTAAAGAGATACCAGAAGATAGACTTTTAAATAACAAAAAAATATATCAAAGATTTTTGATAATGGTATTTGGAGTAGTAAATAACTTTATTTTTAGCTTTTTATTATTTTCTTTATGGTATTTTTTTATTTAATGGAAGTCAAAAGTCAAAGTACTAAAATAGTTGATGTAGAAAAAGATACACCAGCATACTATTCTGGACTTATGAAAAATGATACTATTGTTGGAATAAATTATGATAAAATTTCTACTCAAGATGATTTAAATCTAATTATGTTTTTTTAGAAAAAAATGAAAAATTAACTTTTTGTAGTTAGAAGAAACGAAAAAGATAGAGTTTATTACTGTTACACCAGAGAAAATAAAAAGAAAAAAATAGATGGTAAAGAAATAGAAAGATATAGATATGGTATTTCTTTAAGTATAGAAAAAGAAACAGGACTTATTAATGCAGCAAAAAAATTCGTACTTAAAAAAATAAAGTCTAATGTAAAAAAAGTATTATAAAAGTTTTTTTCAAATGTTATTTAAAGGAAAACTTGGAATAAATGCGTTTTCTGGTCCAGTAGGAATATATAATGTAGTAAAAGATCAAAGTAAAAACAAATGGATTTTTTTAGGACTTGTAGTATTAACTGCGATACTAAGTATAAATGTTGGATTTTTAAATTTACTTCCACTTCCAATATTTGATGGTGGTAAAATATTTTTTTCTTAATTATTGAAAAAAATATTTAATAAGAAAAATAGATTCAAAAAAATTGAATTAACTTTAAGTTTAATATTTGCAGTAATTCTTATAATATTTACTATTTATATAACGGGAATAGACATATGGAAAAATGATAAAAATAGAAAAAAATTTGTAAACTATAATGAGTATTGTGAAGAAAATGAAGAAAAAAATTAGCAAATTAGATATAAATAATATTATTTTTGATTATTATGTTAATATTTTTTTATTGTTAATTTATTTAAATGTTTGAAAAAAATGCTTATGTTTGTTATAATATAAAAGCAGTATTAGGAGGAAAAAAATTATGGCAAAGAATGAAAATAGACAACTTAAAAACATTTTTATTGTGATGAATGTAAAGAAGAAAAACTATAGATTAGAAAAATGTTAAAAAAATACAGTAGATAGATTAGAATTAAATAAATATTGTCCAAGATGTCAAAAACATACAAAACATAAAAGAAAAGAAATAGGATAAGAAATGATAAATATAAATGATGTAAGAAGTGGTATGTGTATTAAATATAATGATGGATTATATTTAGTATTAGATCAACAACATGTAAAAACCTGGAAAAGGATCAGCTTTTGTAAGAACTAAATTAAAAAAATGTTCATACAGGAGCAAATATAGATGTTACTTTTTAATGCAGGTATAAAAAGTTGAAAAAGCTATTTTAAATAAAAAAAGAAATGCAATATTTATATAATTCTGGTGATGATTATATTTTTTTATGGATATGGAAGACTATTCACAAATAGAAGTAAAAAAAGAAACACTAGGAAATACTGTAAATTATTTAAAAGAAAATTTAGAAATTATTATGCAATTTCATAATTCAGACATAGTAGGAATTATATTGCCAGATAAAAATTAGTTTTAAAATAACTAGTACAGAACAAGCTGTAAAAGGTAATACATCTTCTGGTGCTATGAAAGATGCAGTAATTGAAACAGGACTTACTGTTAAAGTTCCAATCTTTATATCAGAAGGTGAAGAAATTATTGTGTCTACTGAAGACGGAAAAATATGTATCAAGAGCTTAAATACAAAAATATTATTTTTGTATTTTTTTATGTTTATATTAATATTTATATAGTAGGAGAGATAAATAATATGAATATAAATAATTTTTAATAAATTTAAAAATCCTTTAAATAATAGTTTTAGCTTTAAAGTACAAAATAAAAAAATATGAATTATAATAATAATGCCAATAAGACAAGTTTAGGTTTTAATAGTCTAAAACGAGTTAAAAAGAACTCTTTAAATACTAATACACTTGATAATCAAAAAAACACTTAGAGAATAGTGTTAATTCTTTTTAATATAAGAAAACCAAAAGAAGAAGATATATTTAAAAGTAATCACTTTTCTTCTATTGATGTTATGGATGAATCTGGAAGAAATATAATTCAAAACAGAAATGAGAAATAAAAGGAAGTAATTGGTAAAATAAAAAAATCTAGTTTAACTAGATTTTTTTATTTATTACAATCATTACAAATTTTTTTATTTGTTCTATAGAACTTTTTAATTTTTTTCATTTAAAGCATTTATCTTTTCGTCAGTCCAATATGTTAATGGATCTACTTTTATCTTTTAGATAAATCAGATGTTTCATCATCTGTTTCAAGAATTTTTCCATCTTTTTGCTATCAGTAAAAAAAGGTACGAATATTCTTTTTGTTTCCTAAATCATCATTTTTTTAAACTATCTTTTAGTAAATTAACTAACTCTTGATATTTTTTTGCTATTATTTTTTTCTATCTTCTCTAATATCTAAATAGTATACTAATTGAAGAGAATTCTTTTTAGCTATATTATCTATTACTTTTAACATATTGTTGGCACCATATACATTCTTTATAACCAATAAATAAAGCAGCATTTCCTTTTTAACTAAGTTAATAGCGGTATCAATATCAATAATCTTAAATACGTTATCTTTTGATAACTTTGTATAAGTATTAGAAAGATTGCTTCTTGCTTTAACTTCTTTATCTAAGTATTCGTATATGAAAAAAAGACGCTAGAGTAGATAATATTAATATAGTTACAAATAATATAATATTTTTTTCATAATTCCTCCTTATGTTAGTATTATAACATTTTTAGATAAAAAGAAAAACTTCTATAAATAGAAGTTTTAAATTTTTAAAATGGTGACCAGTACGGGATTTGAACCCGTGAATGCTGCCGTGAAAGGGCAGTGTGTTAACCGCTTCACCAACTGGCCGATGGCGCCTCAACTAGGGACTCGAACCTAGGGACCCTCTGATTAACAGTCAGATGCTCTAACCAACTGAGCTATTGAGGCATAATAGTAAACAAATAAAATGGTGGGCCTGGAAGGACTCGAACCTTCGACCTCTCGCTTATCAGACGAACGCTCTAACCACCTGAGCTACAAGCCCGAATAATTTCTTCACTACTCCTAAAGAATATACTAAATTTTTCTAAAAAAAGCAATACAAAAAAATTAAAAAAATTTTTATTTTTGATTTTTATGTTATATTTTAGATGATTGAGGAAGAATTTTATGAAATTTATCAGTAATATAAATGAAGAAAAAAATATGAAGAATTTATGAAGAAAAAAATAACTTCGCTCATTTTTATGCAAAGTTATAGATGGGGGAAGTTTCAAGAAAAAAAGCTACTAAAAAGAAAAAGCGTATTATTTAGGAGTAGTAGATGATAATGATAATCTTTTTATTTGCATGCATGGGGTTAAAGAAAAATTTATATTTAGGTTATTCTTATTTATATTTACCTAGAGCATTTTGTACAGATTATAAAAAAATAAGGATTTGTTAGAATTTTTTTATAAAAAGAAATAAAAAAATTTTTTTGTAAAAAAAGAAAAAAATTATATTTTTTTAAAAAAATAGATCCAGCATTTATATTAAATAAAGTATCAAATGATGAAAGGAAAATAGAAAAAAATAATGATAAAGAGATGTTTTTTTAAAAACTTTAACGTCTTTAGGATTTATTTCTTTAGGTCTTAATAAACTGTTTGAAAGCGCTCAACCTAGATTTACATATAGAATAGATTTAACTAAAAGTGAAGACGAAATAGTTAATAACTTTTTCTAAGACGTTGAAGAAAAAGAATTAAAAAGAGCGAAAAACTTCGATATTGAAATAAAAGAGGAGACTTTAACGATATAGAAGAATTTTTATCGTCTTATGAGACTTACAGAAGAAAGAAAGACTTTTATTCAACACGATATAACTTATTATCAAAATTTATTTGAAATATATAACGAGGGCGAATATAAAGTAAAAATTATATAAAAGCTTATGTTTATCCTAAAAAGTTATTAAGAATTATGAATATAAGATAAAAAGATTGAATCAAGAAATAGAAGAGTTAAAAAAACTCATGATAATTATAAGAAAAAAATTATATGAATGAACTTTTTAAAAACAAATAGAAGATAGTAAAAATTATATAAAAGAATATACTGAAGTATTAGAAAAATTTAAGAAAGACAAAAATTATCTTAAATGCACATATAATAATTTACTATAAAGATATGTGTTGGGCTTTATATGCCGGAAATGAAACAGTATTACTTGATTCATGTTCTAATTATGGACTTTATAAATATCATATATTAGATGCAAAAAAAGAATGGATGTAAGTTCTATGATAATTTTTGGAGCAGTATCACTTGAAAAGAAAGATCATCCTTTATTTGGTTTAAATACTATGAAACAAAGTTTTTGGTGGTGATTTTTTTATGAATTTAGCGGTGAATTAGACTTAGTTATAAATAAAACTTTATATTTAATATTTAAGCTTTTTAATACCTATAAGAAGAAAAATAAAAATATTTTTTTCTTAAGTCAGAAAAAAAATAACTGTAAATAATTGTAAAAATGAGTTAAAATAATAGCATAAAAATAATAAAGTTTGATAAATTTAAGATAGTAGGGAGGAAATATAATGGCAAACGAATATGGTATAGATTACCAATCAGCAGAACGTGGAGTTCAAGAATTAATAACAGCATCAAGTGACTTAAGTAATCTTGTTGGTGTAATATCAACTGATGTTAATCAGTTTATAGGACAAGGTTGGGTAGGAACAGATGCAGATGCATACAAAAAAATTCATTAGATAGTTTAACTAAAGATCTTACAGCAGAAGCAGAGAATATTACAACTTTTGCAAGACAAATTCAAGATACTGCACAAAGATATGCAGAAGATGAAAGAAGTAGAGCAACATCTGCACAAGGATTAAACAGTTAATTAGGAGGGTATAAAATTATGAATGGTGGAAAAACATTATTAGATGTATCAGCAGTAGAAAGTTTTATTAGTAGTTTAAATACTAAAAAAAGATGAAATAGATACAGAATATGATAAAATGAAACGTGCAGCAGACGATTTAGCAAATGTTGCATTTAAAGGAGATATTGTATCAAAAAAATAAATGAAGCAATGCAAATTATTGAAACAGATAAAGTACAAATCCAAAAATATAGTTACAAGATTTATAGATTTCTTACAAGATGTTAAGCAAAGAACTATCGAACGTGATCAAGAAGCTGCAAGAAGCATTTCAGAAGCATCTAATAATATTAGTCAAATAAAAAAATAATAAAAAAACGTTTGACATATATTCAAGTTTAATGTAGTATATATATGACTTAAAAAAAGAAAGAGATGTACCTACATCCACCTGATTTTACATAAAGATGGGTAAATGCTTTTAAATAAATTTGATTTTATTTATATGTATTTTTAAAGTAGGTATTTATACCTACTTTTTTTATTGTTGGAGGTGTAATATCGCAAAAAGATAGTAATGTTTGGTTAATAAACGAACAAATAAAAAGTACCTGAAGTACTTGTTATAGGACCCTAATGGAGAACATGTAGGTTTAAAAAAAGTAAATGATGCTTTTAGTATTAGCTTCATATGCAGGACTTGATTTGGTCTTAATAAATGCTGGAGGAAATCCACCAGTTGCAAAAATTATAGATTACAACAAGTTTAGATATGAAAGAATAAAAAAAGATAAAGATGCTAAGAAAAAAACAGAAAGCTACGATATCTGAATTAAAAGAATTTAGATTATCACCTAATATAGATGTAGGAGATATTGAATTTAAGTTAAAAAAATGTTAAAAAGTATTTAATTAAAGGAGATAGAATTAAACTTACTTTAAGATTTAAAGGAAGACAAATGGCTCATACAGATATAGGGTTTCAAGTTATGCAAAAATTTTGTTAATCAACTAGAAGATGTAGCAAGTATAGAACAAAAAAAGCAAAAATTAGAAGGTAGAACTATATCGATGATATTAGTACCAAAAAAATAAGGAGGAAATGAGTATGCCAAAATTAAAAAAACACATAAAGGTGTAGCAAAAAGTTCTAAAATCAAGAAAAAGGTGGAACTATAACAATCGGTCATCCAGGACAAAGACACAATACTGGTAAAAAGACTCTCAACACAATAGAAATATGAGAAAAAGGTTCTCTATCAAGAGCAGATAGAAGAAGATTAAGAGATATTATATAAGGAGGAAGAAATGGCAAGAGTTAAGAATAGTGTAGTAACAAGAGCTAGAAGAAAGAAAAATCTTAAAAAGAGCTAAAGGTTTCTTTTGGTAGCAAAACATAGATTATGGAAAACTGCTAAAGAACAATTAATGAATAGTGGATTTTATGCTTTTTAGAGATAGAAGAGCTAAGAAAAAGAGACTTTAGAAAAATTATGGATTCAAAGAATTAATGCAGCAGTAAGAATGTATGATATGTCTTATTCTAAATTTATGAGTGGACTTAAAAAAAGCTGGAGTTGATATTAATAGAAAGATGCTTAGTGAAATAGCAATTATGGATGAAAAAAAGCATTTAAAGCATTAGTAGAAACATCTAAAAAAAGGTTTAACAGAAAAAAAGTTGTTAAAGCTGAAGTAAAAGTAGAAAAAGAAGTTAAAGAAGTAAAAAAACTAGTTCTGATTTAGAAAGTAAAACTTTAAAAGAATTAAAAGAATTAGCAAAAGAAAAAATGTAGAAGGATATTCTACAATGAAAAAAAGCTGAATTATTAGAAGCTTTTAAAATAAGCATATTAAGGAATTGTTTATACCTAGTGCCTAAAAAGGTGGATAAATAGAACTTGATAGAAGAAAAAAACGAAAGGAAAATAAAAATGGCAATAGTATCAATAAATTATTTATTAGAAGCGGGTGTACATTTTGGACACCAAAAAAAGAAGATGGAATCCTAAGATGAAGAAATATATCTTCAACTCTAGAGATGACATATATATAATAGACTTACAAAAAGTATCAGAATCATTAGAAAAAAAGCATATGCAGTAGTAAAATCTGTAGCTGAAAAAGATGGTAAGATATTATTTGTAGGAACTAAGAAACAAAGCAGCAGAAGCAGTAGAAGAATGTGCAACAAAAAGCAGAAAACTACTTCGTAAACGAAAGATGGTTAGGTGGAACATTAACTAACTTTAGAACAATTAGAACAAGAGTTAGAAGAATGGAAGAAATAGAACAAATGGAAAAAGATGAAACATTTGCTTTATTACCTAAAAAAAGAAGTTATTAAAATTAAAAAAAGAATACGACAAATTAAATAGAAACTTAAGAGGAATCAGAAATATGAGAAGATTACCTCAACTTATGATTGTTGTAGATCCAAACGAAGAAATAATAGCTGTAAAAAGAAGCTAAAAAAATTAGGAATCCCAGTACTTGGAATAGTAGATACTAACTCTGATCCAGATTTAGTTGATTATGTAGTACCAGGAAATGATGATGCAGTTAAATCAGTTTCATTACTTTTTAGGAGCATTAAATAATGCAGTTTTAGAAGTTAAAGGTTTAGAAACTACAGATTATTTATCAGAAGATGATAAAGAAAAATGTTAAAGAAGAAAAAGACAGAAGTAGTAAAAAGAAAAAAAGTAGTAGAAAAAGAACAAGAAGAAAAAAAGTTGAAGTAGAAGAAGAACAAGAAGTAGTGTTAACAAAAAGAAGAATTAGAAGAAAAAAACATTACCTGAATTAAAAAGAAGTAGCTAGATTAAAGAAATTAACTGGATTTTTCTACTATGAAAAAAACAAGAAATCATTGATTTAATAATTAACAATTAATAAGGAGGTTGTTATGAGCGCAGCACAAGTTAAAGAATTAAGAGAAAGAACAGGAGCAGGTATACTTGATTGTAAAAAAAGCTTTAGAAGAAGCAAATGGAGATATCGAAAAAGCAGTAGATATTTTTAAGACAAAAAGGTATAGCAAAAGCTCAAAAGAAACAAAGTAGAATAGCTGCAGAAGGATTAACTGCAATATATGAAAAAGAAAATAAAGCAGTTATCTTAGAAGTAAATAGTGAAACTGACTTTGTATCTAAAAACGATAAATTTAAAGATTTAATAGCAAATATTGGTAATACAGTATTAAACTCTAATGCTAAGACATTAGAAGAAGCTATGGAATTAAAAATATAACGATGGAACAATAAACGATTATATTATTGCGGAAACTGCTGTAATAGGAGAAAAAAATTAAGTTTCAGAAGATTTGAATTAGTAGAAAAAAAGCTGATGATGAAAAACTTTGGAATTTATATTCACTTAGGAGGAAAAAAATATCTACACTTGCAGTTGTAAAAGGTGGAGATAAAGCTTTAGCTAAGAGTTTAGCAATGCAAATAACTGCAATGAATCCTAAATATATGACTGAAGAAGAAGTACCTGAAGAAGTTAAGACAAGAGAAATGTCAGTTATTAAAGAGCAAATTGCTAATGAAAAAGAAAGATGTTACAGCTGAAGTTGCTGAAAAGATGGCAAACGGAAGATTAAACAAATTCTTTAAAGAAATATGTTTATTAGATCAAGAATATATTGATGATTCTAAAAAGAATGTTAAGACTTTCTTAGAAGAAAACAAGATGGAAGTATTAAGTTATATAAGATACGAAGTTGGAGAAGGAATCGAAAAGAAAGTTGATAACTTTGCAGAAGAAGTTATGAGTCAAATAAACGGATAAAAAGTAAGTTAAAACTTACTTTTTTTAGTTATAAAGATAAAGCTTATGGTAGAATATTATTAGTGGAGAAACTATGAAAAAAATAAATTTAAAGTTATCTAATGAAAATATTTATAAATTAGAAAAAAATTATAAAGAAGCATTAAAAAGATAGTAAGTTAAAAAGATTTAATAAAACGTTTAAATATTGATGATGTAACAGCTATGTTAAATATAGAAGATTTAAAATCTGTTATTAAAGATAAAGAAAAATTCTTTAGAATTTCATGGTTATGAAGAATGTAAGAATGTAAATCAAGGTTATGTAACAAGAGCAGTAGTTGAAAATAATAAATTATATTTTTGTATATGATGAATGTAGTTGTATGAAAGATGTTCATGTTAAGAATAATGTTGAACTTTTTTCGGTTTCTAAGAATTTAAAAAGATGCTAATATGAAATGTATTTATACTGATGATAAAAAGAAAAATTATTGAAGCTATAAAAGAGTTTTTATGATAATTATGGTAAAAACAAAAAGCTATCTATTTATATGGTACTTTTGGTAGTGGGAAGACTTATATATTATCAGCATTACTTAATAAATTAGCAGAAAAAAATATAAAATCTATTATTATTCACGTACCAGAACTTATGAGAAGTATTAAAGAAAGTTTTAATGATTTAAGTTATAAAGATAAGATGGAAGCACTTATGAATGTAGAAATACTATTACTTGATGATATAGGTGCAGAATATTTAACTGAATGGTCAAGAGATGAAATATTAGAACCTATATTAAACTATAGAATGGAAAAATAATTTAGCAACATTCTTTACATCTAATTATTCAATAGATGAATTAGAAAAACATTTTTTTCTTTAGGAAGTAATTCTTTAAGAGCTAGAAGAATACTTGATAGAATAAAAGACACTTGCAAAAGAAGTAGATTTGATAAGTGAAAGTAGAAGATAAGGAACGATAGTTATGAAAAAAAATAAGAAATTTTTTTCAATAATTGCTCATATAGATCATGGTAAAAAGTACTTTTAGCAGATAGAATCATGGATGTATGTGAGGCGGTTAGTGATAGAGAAAAAAATCTCAACTTCTAGATAGTATGGATTTAGAAAGAGAAAGAGGTATTACAATAAAACTTAATACCGCTACTTTAGAATATAAAGGTTATGAATTAAATTTAATAGATACACCTGGTCATGTAGACTTTTTCTATGAAGTATCTAGATCTTTAGCAGCTAGTGATATAGCAGTTTTATTAATAGATGCTACTCAAGGTGTACAAGCACAAACTTTAGCAAATCTATTTTTTTAGCTATGGAAAATGATTTAGATATAATACCAGTTATTAATAAAATAGATTTACCTAATGCTGATATAGAAAAACTAAAAAATCTATAGTGGAAGATTTAGGATTTGATGAAAAAGATATTATTTGTACTAGTGGTAAAACTGGAGAAGGTGTAAAAAGAATTACTTGATAGAATAATAGAAAATAAAAATGAACCAAAGGGAGATGAAAAACTACCATTAAAAAGCTTTGATATTTGATAGTATCTTTGATTCATATCAAGGAGTAGTAGTTGCATTTAGAGTAATGGATGGAACAATTAAAGTTAAAGATAAAATAGAGATGATGGAGACTAAAGCAACTTATGAAGTTTTATCTTTATTTAAAAAGAGTTCCTTTTGTTAAGAAAGTTGATGAATTAAAAAGCAGGGAAGTTGGTTTTATGACTGCATCTATTAAAAATATTTCAGATATTTTTAGTAGGTGATACTATAACTAATAAAGATAATCCTTGTAAAGAAAAATTACCAGGGTATAAACCTATGTTACCTATGGTATATTCTGGAGTTTATCCAATTGATGCAGGAGATTTTGAAGATTTAAGAGACGCTTTAGAAAAAAATTAAAATTAAACGATGCTTCTTTAGTATATGAACCTGAAACATCTCAAGCTTTAGGTTTTGGTTTTAGATGTGGATTTTTAGGTCTTCTTCATATGGAAATCATCAAAGAAAGATTAACTAGAGAATTTGATATCGATGCGATAGTTACAACACCATCTGTTTTTATAAAAGCAACTTTAACAAGTGGAGAAAATATAGATATAGATTCACCACAAAAGATGCCAGAAGTAACTAAGATTAAAAATTATGTCTGAACCTTATATTTTAGCAACTATATTATCTCCAGATGAATTTATTGGTGGTATTATGAATTTATGCCAAGATAAAAGAGGTATTTATAAAGAGATGACTTATTTAGATAAGACGAGAGTTAAGATACTTTATGAATTACCACTTGCAGAAATAGTGTATGATTTCTTTGATAAATTAAAATCTATTACTAAAGGTTATGCATCTTTTGATTATGAAATAATTGGTTATAAAGAATCTAATTTAGTTAAGATAGATATTTTAGTAAATAGTGAAAAAGTAGATGCATTATCTTTAATAGCACCGAAAGAAAATGCTTATGAAAGAGGGAAAAATTATAGTAGATGCTTTAAAAGATGTAATACCTAGAGCATTATTTGAAATACCTATTCAAGCATCACTAAACGCTAAAGTAATAGCAAGATCTACAGTAAAAGCTATGAGAAAAGATGTGCTTGCAAAATGTTATGGGGAGATGTATCTAGAAAGAAAAAAACTTTTAGAAAAAAACAAAAGAAAGGTAAGAAGAAAAATGAAGATGATAGGAAGTGTAGAACTTCCAACTGAGGCATTTTTTTAGCTATCTTAAAAACTGATGAATAATATTAAAAGTATTTATCTACATATTCCTTTTTGTACTAATATATGTAGTTATTGTGACTTTTTGTAAGATGTATTATAATGATTTATTTTTAATACTTATTATGAAAAAAATTATTAAGAGAAGTTGATATTTATCAAGATTATCTTAATAATACATTTAAAAACTATTTATATAGGAGGAGGAAGTCCTTCTTCTATTGGAATAAATAATTTAGAAAAAAATATTAAAAAGTTCTAGATTTAAAAAAAGAAGAAGACTATGAATTTACAGTAGAATTAATGCCACTAGATATTACAGAAGAACTCCTTCTTTTACTTAAAAAAATATCATGTTAATAGAATAAGTATAGGGGTTGAAACAGTTAATCCTAAATATCAAAAAAATTAATTAAAAGAGTAGTAAAAGAAGTTCTAACTGATAAGATAAATTTAGCAAAAAAATATTTTGATAATATTAATTTAGATTTAATCTATGCTTTTAAAGATGAGACTTTAGAAGAGGTGGATGAAGATATAAATTATCTATTATCAATTGATGTAGAAACATATTAGTACTTATTCTTTAATTTTTAGAAAATAATACTTATTTAAAATATGTTAATTATCAAGAAATAGAAGATAGTATCTCTTCACAAATGTACTTTTTATATAAAAGAAAAATTAGAAGAATTTGGTTATAAGCATTATGAATTAAGTAATTATGCTAAAGAAAAACCATCAAGACATAATTTAGTTTACTGGAATAACGAAGAGTATTTAGGACTTGGTTTATCTGCTAGTGGATATATAGAAAATATAAGATATACTAATACGAGAAATTTAGATAAGTATCCGTTTGTTAAGGAAGAAGAATATCTTAATAATAAAAGATAAAATGACTTATTTTATGATTTTTAGGTCTTAGAAAAATAGAGGGAATAAATATTAAAAAAATTTGAAAAGTTGTTTAATAAAAAAATATTTATGATGTTTATGATATAAAAAAATCTATTATCAAAAAGAATATTTAATTCTTAAAAATGATAATTTATTTATTAATCCTAAATATTTATATGTAAGTAATAGTATACTTGAATATTTTTGTATAAAAACTTATAAATTGATAAGTTTTGTTATATTAATAAATAAGGAGAAATATTATGATTTTTGAAAATGAAATAACAATAGAAACAACTTGTAGTTATGAAGAACTAGATAAAATGTTAATAGAAAAAAAGGATTTGAAGTAGTAGAAAAATATAAATAGTAGATGATTATTTGCTACCTAAAACTTCTGATTTAACAAATAAAAATTTTTTTAGAAATATTAAAAAGAAGCTATAATTGTTAGAAATTTTAATGATTATGAAAAAGAATTAGTATATAAATATAAAGAATACAATGATTTAGGAGAAATACTTAAGCAATCTAAAGTAGTTTGTCATGTTAATGATATTGATGAATCTATTAATTTTTTTAGAAAATATAGGTTATAAAAAAATTAATTCATATAGAAAAATAATAGTATTTGTTATAGTAATGGAGAACTATCGTTTTCAGTTCAATTAGTTAACAATAAATATATTTTTATTGAATTAGAAGAAAGAATTAAACATGTTGAAACTGTTTTTTTCTAATGTAGAAGATATGAAAAAGCTATTGATTCTTTAAATATTCCAATGGTAAAAAAATAATTATTTTGCTAAAAAAAGCAGTTATTGTACTAGAAGAAAATTTAAAAATAATACTAATTAAATATCTAATTTTCTAATTTGACATCTTTATTTATATATGATAATATTGCTTATGTTTTATGCATACTAAGCATAAAAAAATATAATTAATAAAAACATTAGAAACTCTTAGCTATTACTCTAGCTGGGGGTTTTACTTATAAAAGCTTTATCGTAGACATATAATATAAGGAGAATAAAATGCAAAAGAAAACATATTTAACAGAAGAAGGTTATCAAGAATTAAAAGAAAGATTAGAATATTTAATAAATGTAAGAAGACCTAAAAAAACATTAAGGACTTACAAGAAGCGAGAGCTCTTGAGATTTATCTGAAAATGCAGAATATCATGCTGCAAGAGAAGAACAAAGTTTACTTGAAACAGAAATTAAAACTATAGAATTACAACTTTCAAATGCTGAAATTATTAAGAAAAAAAGATAATGGGAAAAGTAGGCTTAGGTTCAAAAGTAACTATAGAATATTTAGATGATGATGAAACAGATGAATATATGATAGTTGGAAGTAGAGAAGCTGATCCCGCTAATAGTAAAAATTTCTAATGAATCACCAATAGGGCAAGCTTTTAATTGGTAAAAAAAGTAGGAGAAATAGCTGATGTTGAAAGTCCTAATGGAAAATATCAAATAAGAGTAAAGGAAATAAATTAATAGACTTATGAGTAAATTAGTAATAGTTGAGTCACCAAGTAAAAAGTAGAACTATAGAAAAAAATATTTAGGAAGCGGATATAAAGTAACAGCTAGTATGGGACATATTATGGATCTTACTACTAGTGGTAAGTTTGGTTTAGGAGTAGATGTAGATAACGGTTTTAAAAGCAAGCTATGAACCTATAAAAAGGTAAAAAGACTTTTGTAAATGATTTAAAAACTTTCTAAAAGTTATGATGAAATTTATCTTGCAACCGACCCTGATAGAGAAGGAGAAGCTATATCTTGGCATTTAAAAAGAAGCATTAAAATATAGCAGATGATAAATACTATAGAGTTACTTTTCATGAAGTTACAAAAAGATAAAAATAAAAAGAAGCTTTTGATAATCCAGGTAAAATTAATTTTGATTTAGTAAAAAGTCAAGAGACAAGAAGAATACTTGATAGAATTATAGGTTTCCGTTTATCTAAACTTATGCAAGCTAAAACTAGTGGTGTATCTGCTGGTAGAGTGCAAAAGTGTTGCAGTAAAACTTATAGTAGATAGAGAAAGAGAAATACTTGCTTTTATTCCAGAAGAATACTGGACTATAACAAGTATCTTTAAAAGAATTTGAAGCTAAATTATTTAAATATAAAAAGATGATTTAACTATTGAAAATGAAGAGACTGCAGATAAGATAATTGCTAGTTTATCAAATAATTATAAAGTTGAAAGTGTAGAAAAGAAGACTAGAAAAAGAAGTGCTAAACTTCCGTTTTACTACTTCTTCACTTCAACAAGAAGCATCAAATAAGCTTAATTTTTTGCTGCTAAAAGAACTATGAAAATAGCTCAAACTTTATATGAAGGGGTTAACCTTAAAAATGAAAGAGTTGAGCTTATAACATATATGAGAAGTGATTCTACAAGACTTTCTGATTCTTTTGTAACAGAAGCAAATGATTATATATTAAAGACTTATGGAGATACATATAAAGGATATATTAAGAAAGAAAAAGGCGAAAGATAATGTTCAAGATGCCCACGAAGGTATAAGACCAACATCTATTAATAGAACTCCAGAATCAGTAAAAAGAATATTTAAGTGATGAAGAGTTTAAATTATATGAACTTATATACTATAGAACACTTGCATCTTTAATGGCTGATGCTAAAATAGATGGAACTACTATTATATTTGATAATAATGATTATAAATTTAAAGCTTACTGGTCAAATACTTGTTTTTGATGGATATTTAAAAGTATATTCTAAAATATGAAACATCAGAAGATAAGATATTACCGGATATTAAAGAAGGTGAAATTTATCAAAATGAAAGTATTGAAAAAAGTACAACATTTTACCGAACCACCTGCAAGATATACAGAAGCTAAAACTTATTAAAGAATTAGAAGAACTAGGAATAGGTAGACCTTCTACTTATGCAACTATTATTTCAACTATTCAAGATAGAAAATATGTAGTGATAGAAAAAGAAAAACTTTAAACCAACGGAAATAGGTTTTGAAGTAACAGATATGCTTCAAGAAGGTTTCAGTGAAATAATAAATGTTAAATATACTGCTAATATGGAAAGTGATTTAGATAAAATAGCAGAAGGTGAAGAAGATAATATTAAATTTTTAACTGAATTTTGGAATAAATTTGAAGCTTTAGTAGAAAAAGGATTTAAAGATTTACCAAAAAGAAGCAGAAAAAGACTGGTGAAATATGTCCAGATTGTGGAAGTGATTTAGTTAAAAGAAAAAGTAGATATGGATATTTTACAGCATGTAGCAATTATCCAAACTGTAAATATATCAAGAAAGAAAACACTAATCCAGAAGATAATAATTTTCAAAAGTGAAGTTATTGGAAAATGTCCAATATGTAAAAAAAGGTGATATTGTAACTAAAAAAACAAGAACAGGTAAAAATCTTCTATGGTTGTAGTAATTATCCTAAGTGTAAAAGCTGCTTCTTGGGATTTACCATCCTCAAATGTTTGTCCTAAGTGTAAAAGCTTACTTTGTAAATAAAGAAGGAACTATTAAGTGTAGTAATATGAAATGTGACTACCAAGAATAGTCCTTTTTATTGCAAAAATATTAAAAGTTATATAAAATTAAATTAATAATAGAGGTGTGTTATGAATTGTAATAATTGTGGAAATATTTTTGCTTCCTAGTGATAAGATTTGTCCTATATGTTCAACTCCAAATCCAAATTATAGAATAAAAAGAAGTAAAAAAATAAGTCAAATACTAATGTATTAATGGTTCTAACAGCAATATTTTTCTTTAATAATTATAGGATTATTAGTATTTTTATTTATAAAAAAATTATCCTAATTTATTTTTTATATTTATCTATAGGAACTGGGGTAGAATTTTTTTACTTCTATATTAGGGTTAATATTTTCTAAAAAAATTCTACTATCAAAGGAATAATTATTATACCTATGATAACGGTGTTAGCATCTATAGCTTTAATATTTTTCACATTTCAAAAGCAAGAAAACAGTAAGCCCGTTAATAATATTAAAGATCAAAATGTAGTTTATAAAGTTAATAAAGAATATTTTTATAATGATAAATCAAACGATAATATAGTTTTATTTAGAAAAAGCAGTAAAAATTATCTATCTTTAATAAAAAAACAAGTGAATTACCAAATATAGATATTAACAATAAAAAGATTATGAAAAATTTTTATAATATGCTAGTAACTTTAATAAATAAAGCAGCTAAGGGTTCACCCTATTAGTAAAGCAGAAGAAAAAGTTTTCTAAGACACCTAATGGTAATTATTATTTAAGATTTAATTATAGAAAAAGCAGATGGTTCAAAAAGGTTTTTTTATTCTGTTTTAGTAGCACCTAATTCTGATTATTTTGCAATATTTCACGCTGTATCAAGTGATAATAAAACTTTCACAGAGTTTTTAAAGAGAACAGAAAGTGATCTTATTAATAATGTAGAATTTCCAAATACAAAGACAAGAGAGAAAAAGAAGTAGAGGAAGAATTAAATCCTAGTGATAAAAGCTTATGTTTTAGGTGATATGAAATATATCTTACCTGAAAGTTTTCAAAATCATAAGGGTGAAAGAATTCCTAAAATAACAGAAAATAAATATAATTTTTTTATAAGTATCAAAACAAATCTATTTACTTATTAGTATTTAATGATTTTATTACTAAAAAAATTATAGTGATGAAGATGTAATTAATTATGTAACAAAAGACTTTAAAAATAGTTAGCAACACTAAAGTTAATGATACTGGATTTAATGTATTGATAACTGAAAGTGTAAAACATAAAAAAATATGTATTAGTTGATAAAAATGGTAAACAATTTAAAGAAGAGCAAAAAAACAAGTTCAACATACATGATTTTTTTATAATTATGATAAAGAAAGCGGAAGATTAATTAGATTTATATATGTTATAGAAGATAATTTAATAAAAAGAACAAGAAAAGATTAGTTGAAATTTTTATATAACACTATAAGTAAAATAAAGTTTATTAAATAGGAGAAATAAGATGAATTGTAGAAAATGTGGTAACTTATTGTCGGATACAGATAAAATGTGTCCAAACTGTGGATGGGAAGTAGGTACTGAAGTAAATGAAACTATTAGTTCTATGAATAATTTTATAGGACAAAACTTAAAAAGATGGTGGACAAGTAGAACAAGATCCAATGAAAAATAAACTTTGTTGAAAAAGAGGAACAAAGTATTATAGATGATGGTAAGTTTTCTACGGCTCTAACAGGTAATAAAATAACAGAAGAGACAGATATAGATAAATTAAGAGATGCAGCTACAATAAAAAGTAGATAACTATAAAGAAAAATATAGATATTTTTCAATTAGTTTCTTTGTTTTTAGCTGCAGTATCATTGGTATTAGCATTCGTTAATTATAATTCAGCTAATAGTGTAGTTAAAAATAATTTTTATTTATTTTTATCATTTATCTTATGTGCACCTACTATAATTCATTCTATAATGAAAAAGAAAAGTAACTTTTGGTATAGCACTTTGTCTGCTTTTCGATAGTTATAAATTGTTTCTTTTTATATTTATTTTGCTTTTCATAAACAAGTTTTGCTTTACAAGAAAAGATACTATCGTAGAACTTAAAGTTGGTAAAAATTGGAAAACAATTAAATACCTCTAAATTAGCTTTTAGTAAGTAAAAACAATAAAGTTAGATTTTCAGAATTAATATTAGAAGTTATTATAAAGATAGATCATTAGATGATACTTTTAATAGTTTAAATTCTACTTATGCATCAAAAATATAAATATGTAGGGTGGAACAGAAAAAATTCATTGAAGTAGGAAAAAAATAGATACTATGGATATAGTGATTATCAAGATAAAAATATGGAAGATATTATTTCTTTGTAGATATGGATAAAAACTTATTGTCACTTACGTATTGGTAGCGGAAAACTATGAAGATATAGATCCATTTACTACAGATGTGTATGAAATAGTAAAATCTACTAATATAGTTAAAAGAATTTTTCTAATAATAATCAAAATGTTAATGAAGATAAAAATTAAAAAATAATATTTATAGTTAATATAGATATTATTTTTTAATTTTTTATAGTATAATTTAAGTATCTAGTAAAGTCATAAAACCGACCAAGTTATATAATTGGGAATTCGGATCTATAGTTGGCGTTGAATGCCTTAGGGTATCCTGATACTATGTATGAATACCCACCTGCTTTAATGGAGCGGGATTTTTATAACACTTTACTAGATTTTTTTATGGAATAAAATATGGATGAAAGAACAAAAAAATATTATTTGGAGAAGAAAAATTAAAAATATATACAAGACACTAAATTTTTTTAATAGTAGGAGTTGGAGGAGTTGGTGGATATGTCTTGGAAGGATTAGTTAGATTAGGAGTTAAAAAAATATTTTAATAGTAGATAATGACTATATATCTATTTCTAATTTAAATAGACAAATTATAGCAACAGTTGATGTTATAGATCAATATAAAGTTGATGTAGCAGCAAAAAGAGCAATAAGCATTAATAAAGATATAAACATAGTTAAATCAAATAAAAAGCTAATTGATGATTTTTCTATTATTAATAACTTTAAGCCTGATTATATAATCGATTGTTGTGATACTTTAATAACTAAAAATTTAATAAAATATGCTTTCGAACATAATATAAAACTAATATCTTCTATGGGATGTGGTAAAAGAAAAGATGCATCTTTATTAGAAGTGACAGACATATTTAATACTAGTTATGATCCTATAGCTAGAGAACTAAGAGCATTTATAAGAAGAGAAAAACTTAAAAAAATATAATGGTACTTTGTTCTAAAGAAATACTAATTAAACAAGAAAAAGAAATCTCTTCTTGCAGTTATGTTCCTGCAGTAGGGGGACTTCTTATTGTTTCTTATGTAGTTAATGAATTATTAAAATACTCTATATAAAACCAATAACTTTACCAATTATTTCACAATTATCTAAGATTATATCACTATAGTTATCATTTTCTGGTACTAGTCTGATATGATCTTTTTCTTTATAAAATCTCTTTATAGTTGCAAAACCATCTTCATCTAGGACTACTACTATTTCAGCCATTATATGCTTCTTTTTCTTTCAACTAAAAACTGTGTCTTTATCATAAATTCCAACATTTATCATAGAATCTCCAACAACTTCTAGAGCAAAAACTTCATGTCTTTTTCTCATTAGATTAATTGGTACATAAAATAAGTTATCTTTAACTTCAATTGCTTTCAATTAAATTTCCGCAAGAAACTCTACCAACGAGTGGTATAGCAGCTACATTTTCATCAGTTTCTACATATTCGTTTTTCTCCAACGATTTCTAAAGTTCTATTTCCACCTTTTTGTTGTTTTTAAAAAGCCTTTTTTTATTAAATTAGAAATATGAAAAATGTACTGTTGCTGTAGAATTAAGGTCTACCATATCACATAATTCTCTTACAGTAGGGGGATAATTATTCTTAGCTATATATCTTTTAATAGCGTCGTAAATTTTTTAATTGTTTTTTTACTAAGTTCTTCTTTTTCATATTTGTATAATAACAAAAAAATAATTATCAGTGTCAAATTTTTGTTTGATTAATATTTTATTTTATTAAATTGTGTTATACTATTTACATATTAAGGAAAAAAAGGTGATTTTATGACTTTATTAAATTACTTAAATAATCTTGTAAAAAGATGTTTTTGAAAAATAATGGTTACGAAACAGAAAGAATGATTGTTAAATTTTCTGATAGACCAGATTTATCACATTATCAATGTAATGAAGCTTTTTAATATAGCTAGAAAAATTAAAAGAAAATCCAAAAATCAATTGCTGAAAAAAATAACTGAAATTTTTAAAAAAAGAAGAAATATTTGAAGATGTTTTTTTGTAGCTGGTCCTGGATTTATTAATTTTTGTTATTAAAGATTCTTTAATTGTTAAAATTTAGAAGAATTATATGCATCTAATTTTGATTCTAAAGTAGAAAATAAAAAGAAAAATCATAATTGATTATGGTGGAGCTAATGTAGCAAAAACCTCTTCATGTTGGTCATTTGAGATCAGCAATTATAGGAGAAGGGTTAAAAAGACTTGCTAAAGAACTTGGACATGAAATTTTTAGGAGATGTACATTTAGGAGATTTTGGAAGACCACTTGGTTTAGTTATATCTGAAATTAAGAGAAGAAAAACCTGATTTAGTATATTTTGATGAAAAATTATACTAAAGAATATCCTAAAAGAAAGTCCAGTAACAATCGATGAGCTTAATGAAATATATCCAATTGCTAGTCAAAAGAGCAAAAAGAAAATGAAATTTTTATGCAAGAAGCTAGAGAAATAACAGCAGCTATTCAAGATGAAAAATTTAAAAAGGGTCATAGAGGATATCGTGCTTTTAGTGGGAATGTATTGTAGAAGAATCGAAAAAGGATTTAAAAATCTTATGATGCTTTAGGAGTAAGTTTTGAATTGTGGAGAGGTGAAAAGTACTTGTTTTAAATCTATACCAAAAACTACTTAGTATATTAAATGATAAAAAAATTGTTAAAGGCTTAGTGAAGGTGCAACTATTATGGATATAGCTGAAGAAACTGATAAAAAGAATTGCCACCATTAATTTTTAAAAACTCAAAATGGATCTTTTGGTTATCAAACGACTGATTTAGCAACAATTTATGAAAGAATGGAAGAATTTAATCCAGATGAAATTTGGTATGTAGTCGATGCAAGACAAGATATGCATTTTTGTACAGTGTTTTAGAGGAGCAAGAAAAGCTAATCTTGTAAAATCTGATACAAAAACTAGAATTTATTGGTTTTGGAACAATGAACGGTAAAGATGGTAAACCATTTAAAAACAAGAGATGGTGGAGTAATGAGACTTTCTGATTTATTGGATTTAGTTAAAGAGTATTCAATAAATAAATTAAAAAGAAAGTAATTCACAAGAATTTACAGAAGAAGAGTTGAATATTACAGCAGAAAAAAATTAGCAAATGCAACTATAAAATATGCTGATGCATTATCAAACAGATTAACTGATTATATATTTGATATTACAAAATTTACTGATACCCAAGGTAAAACAGGTCCATATATTTTTGTATTCGACAGTAAGAATTAAATCTTTACTTGAAAAAAAGCTAAAGAAAATAATTTAGAAGAAGCTAAACTTTTAAATCCAGTAAGTGAAGAAGAAAATTAATGTTAGTTATTACTAAATTAAATGATATGTTAATGACTGCTTATGAAAAATAAAGCGCTAACAGAAATAGTAAAACTATTTATATGATTTGAATTCTTTATATAATAGTTTCTACAATTCAAATAAGATTATAGGTGATGATAATAAAGAACAAAGAAGTTCTTGGATCAGATTATCTAAGATGGTATATTTAATTAATCTTAAATTACTTAATATCTTAGCTATTGAAGAAGTAGAAAAAAAATGTAATAGATATTGATTTTTTAATAAAAATAATTATAAAATGTTCTTATAAATGCAAATATGAAAAAAACAAGATTATATAAGTATCTTTTAAAGAGAGTTTCTAGTAGCTGAGAATGAAACAAGTATCTTATATAATTACTCTTTTCTAGCAGACTTCGTAATGAAGATCCGGTTAAAAACCGTTATATTTATAATTAAGTAAAAGAAAAAGATGGTACCGTGTAAAAAAAGCACTCTTTAATAAGAGATGCTTTTTCTTTTTATAAAGGAGGAAAAATATGATAAATTTTAAAGAAGATGAAAAAAATTAAACCATTTAAACCATTCAACTGCTCATTTATTAGCACAAGCAGTAAAAAGAATGTATCCATCTGCTAAATTCTGGGTAGGACCAGTAATAGATAGTGGATTTTATTATGATATGGATTTAGGAGATGTTACACTTACAGAAGAAGATTTAGAAAAAAATCGAAAAAGAAATGAAAAATGTTCTAAAAGAAGCAAGTGATATAGTTGAAATAAAATTAACTAAAGAAGAAGCTTTAGAAATGTTTAAAGATGATCCATATAAATTAGATTTAATTTCTAATATGGAAGGTGATATTACAGCATATAAACAAAGAGAATTCATTGACTTATGTCGTGGAGGACATGTTAAAAAAATACTAAAGAAATAAAATACTTTAAATTAATTAAAGTTAGTGGAGCTTATTTTTAAAGGGATTCTAAAAATAAAATGCTTCAAAGAGTATATGGAGTATCTTTTGAAACAGAAGAAGAAATGAATAAATATTTAGAATATTTAGAAGAAGTTAAGAAAAGAGATCATAGAAAACTTGGTAAAGAACTAGAACTTTTTATGACTAGTGAATATACTCCTGGTAATATATTTTATTTACCAAACGGTATGACTATTTATAAAGAATTAGAAAAAAATTTTGGTATGAAGAACATATTAGAAATGGATATAAAATTATTAAAACACCTATAATTTTTAAATAAGACTTTATGGGAAACTTCAGGACACTGGGATAACTATAAAGAAAATATGTATACTACTAAAGTAGATGATGAAGAATACGCTATTAAACCGATGAACTGTCCAGGAGCTATGCTTGTATTTAAAAAAACTCTGTTAAATCATATAGAGATTTACCACTTAGACTTGGAGAACTAGGTCTTGTTCATAGACATGAAGCAAGTGGAGCATTATCAGGACTATTTAGAGTTAGATCATTTACTCAAGATGATGCACATATCTTTATGAGAGAAAGTCAAATTGAAGATGAAATAAGAAATATCTTTAAACTTCTAGATAAGATGTATAGTGTATTTAACCTAGATTACAGTATTGAATTTTTCAACTCGTCCAGAAAAAAATTTATTGGAGATATTAAAAAGTGGGATGAAGCAGAAGAAAAAAACTTTAATGTACTAAATAAAGTTGGTAAAGCCATACAAATTAAATCCACAAGATGGAGCATTTTATGGACCTAAACTTGATGTTAAAGTAATAGATTCATTAGGAAGAAGCTGGCAAATGTGCTACTATTCAACTTGATATGCAACTTCCAATTAGATTTGATTTATCATATATTAATGAAGAAAAATCAAAAAGAAGCTCCTGTTATAGTACATAGAGTTATTTATGGATCATTTGAAAGAATGATGGGTATTTTTAATAGAACATTTTTGCTGGAGCATTTCTGCGTGGCTTGCGCCAGTTCAAGTAAATATCTTACCAATCAATAATGAATTACATGCTAAAAAAATGCTGAAGTTTTATATCAAGAATTACTAGATATGGGAATTAGAGTAGAAGTAGATAACAGAAACGAAAAATTTGGTTATAAGATGAGAGAAAGTCAAATGAGGAAAAATACCTATTAATATAATTTTAGGTGACTCTGAAATTCAAAAATAACGAAATTAGTTATAGATTATATGGAGAAGAAAAACTACAACTTTATCAAAAGATGCTTTCATGAATTTTTATAATAAAAATTGATAAACGAAAGAGCATAATATGATAAAGGAAAAGAAAAAGAAATAGTTAATACTCTAGGAGGATTTATAAAATTACCTAGTGCTGAAGAATTAGAAGATTTAAAGAAAAATTAAAAGATAAATAAAAACTGTCAATATGGCAGTTTTTTTATTTATATAAATTGATATAAAAAGAAAAATTTACTATTATAATAGTAACAGTGGTGAATAGTGGAGAAAAGTGGGTGATAAAGAATGCTAATTGGTGAATATCATCACAATTTAGATAATAAAGGAAGACTTACTTTACCTTCTAAGTTTAGAGATGAACTTGGTGAAGATATAGTAATTACTAGAGGGTTTGAAAAATACTTTTATTGGTATATACTTCTAAAGTATTCGAAAAATGGCTCAAAATATATATGCCCTTCCTTTTACTAAACAAGATTCTAGAAATTTCCAACGTTTTTCCTATCTGGAGCTACTGCTAGTGAATTTGACAAACAAGGTAGAATTAATATAACCTCAATTCTTTTATCCTATGCTAATCTTACTAAAGAGTGTGTAATTATTGGTTTAGGAGACCATTTAGAAATATGGTCATTAGAAAATTGGAATGCTTTCTATAATTCTACAAAAAGATAAAATGTCAGATATAGCTGAAAATATATATTTAGGAGATAAAAGATGAGACATTATCCGGTGATGTTAAATGAAACAGTAGAGAATTTATCTCTTAAAAAGAAAAATAGCGTTGTAATAGATGCTACGCTTGAGGGCAGCGGGACACTCTAGCTTCATATTAAAAGCAAATTAAAAAGGGGTTTTTGATTGCTTTTTGATCAAGATAAAGATGAGATAGAAAAATCTATCGAAACTTTATCTAAGATTGAAATAATTTTTTTCTGTAGTAAACAGTAATTTTGCAGAAATGAAAGATAAGGTCAGAAAGTTAGGTTATGAAAAAGTAGATGCTATACTTTTTGACCTTGGTACTTCATCTATGCAAATGGATGATATAAATAGAGGTTTTTAACTATCATGAAGAAGCTATTTTAGATATGAGAATGGATAGAAGAACAAATCTAACAGCTAAAGATATAGTTAATACCTATTCTAAAGAAGAACTACTTAGAATATTAAAAAGAATATTCAGATGAAAAAAATTCAGATTACCAATTGTAAATAATATAATTAAATATCGTGAAAAGAAAGAAATAAATACAACTTTAGAACTTGCCGAGATAATAAAAATTCAGTACCTCAAAAGGTTAGAAATAAAAAGCATCCAGCTAGAAAAACATTTCAAGCTTTAAGAGTAGAAGTTAATAATGAATTGGAAGTACTTTAAAAATAGCACTTAATGATGCACTGGATTTACTTAATGTTGGAGGAAGACTTTGTGTTATAACTTTCCAAACTAAAGAAGACATGATAGTTAAAAAAACTATTTAATGAAGTTAGTAAAGAAGATTTAATAACAAAAAGGTGATCCTTTTATATCAGCAAGTTTTATACCAGAATTTAAAAAGATAAAAAGAATAATGCCAAGTAAAAAGAATTAGAAGAAAATAACAGGTCTAGAAGTGCAATATTAAGAGTAATAGAAAGGGTGCATATTAGTGAGAAAACTAAAAAGGAAATATAATAAATTTGAAAAATTTATAGATTTATTACTGTAGTAGGAATAATATTTATATTAATATCTCCTTTTTAGTAGTGTTTTCTCAAGCATCTTTAGCTAAGATTAACTTAGAACTTGAAAAGAAAAATAGAACTTAATAAACAAAAAGAAAAAAATGACAGTTTAGAGATGAAAATAGATGAACTTGCATCATTAAAGGAAATGAAACAAGTTGCAATCAATAAAGGATTAAAATACAATAATAGTAATATTATAAGAATATCAAGTAGTAGGTGATAAAGTGAAAAAGAACAAATTCAATTATTTTCCATAATATTTATTGGATAGGTGGACTTATTCTTTTTTCTTTTAACTATACATTTGATATCAATAAGCTTTATCTAGTAAAAGTAGATGGTATTAATTTACAAGAATTTGCTAAGCAAAAGAACAACTCAAAAACTTTATTACAGCAAGTCGTGGATCAATAATAGACAGAAATGGAGATGTTATAGCACAAAAATATAACTACTTATAATATTTTATGTTATTTAGATAAAAAGCAAAAATAGAAGTAAAGATGTTAATAAAACCAATGTATATAGTTGATAAAGAACTAGCTGCTGAAAAAAACTTTCTCCTATACTTAATATGACTAAAGATGAAATACTAACGTACTTAAATAAAGATAAATATGTAACAGAGCTTGGTATTAACGGTAGAAATTTAACTGAAATAAAAAGATCAAATTTTATCTTTAAATATACCTGGTATTGAATTTGAGGAAAAAGAAACTAGATATTATCCTATGGTGATTTCTTATCTTATACAATTGGATACGCAAAGGAAGTAGATAGTAAAAGTGGAGGATCAGCTAAGATTTTTAGTTGGAGAACTTGGTATTGAAAAATACTATAATGAAGAACTAAGTGGAAGTGATGGATATACAGAATATCAAAAAGATAGAAAAGGTTATAAGATACCTAATACTAAAAGAAATAAATGTTCCTGCTAAAAGAGGAAAAGATATTCAGTTAACAATAGATTCAACTATTCAGTTATTTGTAGATCAAGCAATACTTCAAGATAAAAAAATAATGCTCAGTTTGAATGGTTATCTATGATAGTTGCAAATGCTAAAACTGGAGAGATACTTGCTATGAGTCAGTACCCATCTTTTGATCCAAATAAAAGAAATATAACTAATTATTTAGATTATAATATCTCTTATCCATTCGAACCTGGTTCTACTATGAAAACTTATACTTTTTAACAGCTATAGGTATATATAATGGTAGTGATACATTTTTTAAGTGGTAGTTATATTACAAAAAGATGAAACTAAGATAAGTGATTGGAAAAAGAAGGATGGGGTTATATAAGTTATGATAAAGGTTATGCTTTGTCTGCTAATACTTCTGTTATTAGTTTACTTAAAAAAGGAATTAGTGGAGAAGAGTTAAGACAGTCTTTTTAAAGACTTTTGGATTTGGTTCTAAAACAGGTATAAGACTTGCAAATGAAGCTAGTGGTAAACTTAATTTTAAATATGAAACAGAAATACTTAATGCCTCTTTTTGGTCAAAACGTTACGACAACTCCAATTCAGCAAATTCAAGCGTTAACTTCAGTAGCAAAATAATGGTTATTTATTAAAACCATATATCATAAAAAAATATCTATGATCCTAATACGAAAAACTAATGTGTTTACAGGAAAAAGAAGTATTAAGAAAAAGTAATGGATAAAGAAGATGCTGAAAAAAATGAGAGAACTTATGGATAAAGTAGTTTCTTCTCCACCAGGAGAGTCGGCAGGTAGAGGATTTTATTATCCAGAATACTCTTTAATAGGTAAAACAGGAACAGCACAGATATATAATGGAAAAATGGATATTTTAACGATACATATATTAAATCGTTTGCAGGTATGTTTCCTAAAAATCCGGAAAATACTAGTATATATAGCAAGTAGAGGGCCAGGAATTAATTCTACATATATATCTAATATAGTAAAAGATGTCACTAAAAATATAAGTGAATATATGAATTATAAAGAAAAATGTTAATGAACAAGAAACATTTGTAATTCTAATTTTTATAATAAAGAAAAAAAGAAGAAGTAGAAGAATATTTAAAAAAACTAATAAATTAAGATACATGATACTGGGAAGTGGTAAAAATAGTAGAATATTATCCAAATAGCAATTATGAAGTAACTAAAAAGATTTAATAATATTAAAAACAAGTGATAGTAATATAGAACTTCCAGATTTAAAAATTTATCTTTTAAGAGAAGTGGAAATAATACTTAATATGTTACATATAAAAATATGAATTTTTAGGAAATGGATATTATAAATCTAGTAGTATGAAAGATAATAAATTAATCGTTAATTTTTGAACCACTAGTCTCATAGTCTTGAATAAAAACATTAAGTTTTTTATATAATTTAGGTAGGTGATAAATATGAATGAAATTTTAAAAAGACCTTGAAGATAGGGTTAAAAACTTCAATAAAAGTAATGGAAGAAAGATTTACTAATATTCAAACAGGACGTGCTAATCCTAAAATATTAGACAAAGTAGAAGTGATTTATTATTCAACTCCTACACCATTAAAAACAATTAGCAATTATTTCTGTTCCAGAAGCAAGACAATTACAAATTAAACCGTTTGATAAAACTACGCTCTTTAATAGAAAAAGCAATATTTGAAGCTAATATTAATCTTACTCCAAATAACGATGGAGAAGTTATTAGAATTAATATGCTACAACTTACAATGGATAGAAGAAAAGAATTAGTTAAAGAAGCTAAAAGCTATTGCAGAAGAGGCTAAAAATAGCAGTAAGAAATATTAGAAAAAGATATTTTAAATTCTATAGAAGAAGAAAGAGAAGACGAAGTTAAAAAGAATAGAAAAAGAGGTTCAAGAAAAGATAAACGAATATAACCATTTAATAGATAAAGAAACTCAAACTAAAGAAAAAGAATTATTAGAAGTGTAATATGAAAAAGTAATTTTAATAAATTTATAATATTTTTAGCAGTAGTTTTTATTAAGTTTAACAGTGTATGTTTCTTTTTACTAAAAACCTAAAAAGAGTTAAAATCAAAAATTAATACTGTAAAAACAAGGAAGATAATTGAAAATGATGAAGTATATAATATAACATTATCTAATTTAAAAACATTGTAATTACGGTGAAAAATAATATAAATAAAGAAAATTATAATAATTATCTATATAAAGATAATTATACTTTAGATACAATTTCTTTAGATCAAAAGTTTTATTGTATTTTATCTTTTGTAACAAAAGATGATTTAGGTATAAAAGACGATTTTGATAGAAAACAATTATCTACTAAGATACCGTCTCCATTAATTCAAGATAAAATAAAAAGTGTTTTTTTAATATAAAAGATTATCCCAAAAGAAGTTTTAAAAATATTTATTTAGATAGACTTGGAGTATATCTAGATATAATATATGAAGGTGATAATTATTTGTTTAAAAGCTATTTATGAAGAAAGTAATCAAGTAAAAAGTAAATTTAATGAAGTAGTAGCAAAAGTATCTTACAGGTGGATATAAAAAGTGTTAATAATAAAGAAGAAATTATATTAAAAGAAAAGTTTGTAGTTATAGATGTAACGTTTTTAGGTATTAATAATTATAAATTTAAAATATATAAAAATTATAAAAGAGATACTTTATTAAAAAATATGAAGGAAGTCAATTAATTACTGATGATGTAATTGATAGTGGAAGTACTATTACTTATAAATTTAATAAAATAAATAATAAGTGGTATTTTAAAGAAAGTATAATAAAAATAACAATGCTTTTAAGCATTGTTATTTTTGTTAATAATTGAATGAATTATATAAAAACTTGCTTTTTTAAAAAGAATATGTTATTATATGTCAAATTTATGGGGGTAATTATGATAAGATTTAGTGAAATGGTTAAAAAAATATGGAAAAGTATGAATCCACAAGAAAGAGAAAAAAATATTTAAAGGATTTAATAAAAGAATTAAAAAAAGAAAAAAAGAATCAACATATTTTTAATGAAGAAAAACCAAAAAGTAAAAACAAAGAAAATATAAAATACTTGTAATAAAGTATTTTTATAATATATAATATCTCCTTACCAGGAGGTTTTTTTATGGGAGAAAATAAAAAAATACTTTATATTTAGATAAAGAGGGTTATGATAGATATTTAGAAGAAAATGAAAAATATCGAAAAAGAAATTTTAAAAAGTAAGAGCATCAAAGTATGAAGCTTTTTCTACAACTGCAAGTAATTCTTTAGCAGATAATTTTTGATTTTGAAGAAACAGAAAGAATTGAAGTAATGCTTATTTGCCAACTTAAAAAAGAGACAAGCTGCATTAAACAATGTTGTAATAGTAGAGGAAACAGATAAAAACAGATCATATTAATCTTAATGATTGTGTCGAATTAACTTTATTTATAGAAGATGAAGAACAGGAAGTAGAAAAATTAAGTTAGTAGCATATAAAGATTTAGAAAATGAAGAAGATGAATATAGATCAATTAGTTTATCAAGTCCTATTGGACAAGCAATATATGGTAAAAAAATGTGGAGATGTAGTTACATATCAAGTTGGAAGTAATACATTTGTTGTAAAAGTAGAAGAAATTTTAAGAGAAAAAGCAAAACAAAAGAAAAAAAGATTAAATTTATCAAATATAAATAAAGATTTTATTTTAGGAACATTAGTTCCTTTTTATTAAAAGAGAAAAAAATTTGTAGTTATAGATGTAACGTTTTTAGGTATTAATAATTATAAATTTAAAAATATAAAAAGAGATACTCTATTAAAAGAATATGAAGGAAGTCAATTAATTACTGATGATGTAATTGATAAAAGAAAGTGTTAGTACTTATAAATTCAATAAAGCAAATGATAAGTGGTATTTTTAAAGAAGGTATAATAAAATAATAAGGAAATTCTGTCAATATCTTAGTAAAAATGTCTCAAATAATTTAAAAACATTAGCGTTAAGCGTATACATGATTTGTATGCGCTTTTTGTTGCTGCCTTTTAAACGCCCTCAACTCTCCATGGATGATTCATTGGAGGATATATTTCTTTTTAGGTTTAGGTAATTTCTTAGATAATAAATCTAATTCTTTGGATATTAATTTATGAGTTTTTAAGCTCTTGAAGAGCGTAAATTTCATCATCAATAGTTAAGAATAAAGATTTATCAAAAGCTTTCGATAACTAAGCATTCGCTACCTCTAAAAAAAGCATTTTAAATTAGAATTTTCATCAACTGGTTGATAATATTTATTTTTTAAATTTAATAGAGTTACCACTATCTATTTTTCTTGTTGTTAAGACAGCTAAAGTATAGTTGATTTTGTTAGCATCAGGAGAAATTTCAAAAAGCATTTGGAAGTTTTTATAATCTAGAGCAAATTTATTGTTAAAACTTGGAATAAATGTATTAATTAAATAATTATTTGCATCATCTATATTGTTGATTCCTTCGATTCTGAGCTCTTGAACAAGACGACCTTGGAAAGTAGAGTTAGCTCTTTAAATAGTGCCTTTAGCTTGAGAAACATGTTGTTTCAAGAGCAACACCCTAATTGTTTGCAGACATATCCGAACTGAGTTAAAACATCTTTAGAAGCTTTTCTTTTATCTTTTGATAGTAATTCGTAGTTAAAAACCAGTACGATTATCTGTTTTGAAAAGAACGGGAATGCCATAGTTTTCAAGTATTTGCTTGAAAACATGATAGTAAGCTTTTAGTGTTTCTTGTTTAGCAAAATAACCACCAACAATAGTGCCAGAACATAAATCAATTGCTAAGTGAAGACAGCATTTGCTACTTCCAAACCAGTTGTGAATAGAACCATCTATTTCAATCACTTCACCAACATACTTAGGTTTTTTCTTGTCTCTGATGGGCATCTTCAAGACTGATTTGATGTGATATCATTATTTCTATTTCTTTATCTGTTTTGTTTATGTTTTCTTTCTTTTTAAGTAATTGTATTTTCTTTAAGTGTCTTCTTGTTCTGCACCTTAATTTTGGTGAATAGATACTATTCTTAGTTAAAGTAGAGTATATAAAGTTATAGGACACTTTGATGTTTCTCTTTCTTCTAATAAATCTTTAAAGTGATTAAAATTACAATCATAGTATTTATTCTGATAAAGTAGTGTAATGTTCAGGGAGATAGTTAGATCTAGGGTGTTAGTGTGTTTATGTCCTCGGTTGCCATGGACAAATCCTGATTTACCTTTCTCCTTATATTTAATAATAAGACGATCTATTTGTCTTCTTGATAAATTTAGTTTGATAGCAGCATTATTTTTTTATTGCTACCATTATCAACTAAATTTTTTTATTATAGAATATTTATGATATTCATTCATTCTTAATTTTACATTTCTCATATTGTCACCTCAATGAAATATTATATATTTTAATTTAGACATAATCCAAAGATAATCATAAATTTTAGTTTATTATATAATTGACTTTTATATTTGTTAACATATTTAATAATTTATATGAGGAAATATTTATGTTAAAAGAAATAAGTTTTCAAATTAAATTTGTTATTAAAAATTTTTGGGTTTTTGTTCCCAAAATTTTTAATAAAGGAGGAAAAATGGAAAGTATAAAATTAATGAATATGTAAAAATTATTGATAATAAGACTGGAAAAGTATTGGTTCAAGAAAAGAGTAAAAAGTTGTAAGGAATTGCCTTTCCAGGTGGAAAGGTTAAACCTGAGTGAAAGTATAGTTTTATCAGTAAAAAGAGAAATATTAGAAGAAACAGGTTTAAAATTAAACAAAAATAAAAATATGTGGTATTAAAGATTGGTATGATAAAAAGACAAATGAAAGAAATTTAATTATTTTATTTATATCAGATGATTATGAAGGAAAATTACTATCTGAAAACACCTGAGGAAAAAAATTTATTGGATTGATGAAGAGAAGTTGAAAAATAAAAAGTTAGCAGATGATTTTGAAAAACTTTTAAAAGTATTTAATGATGATAAAGTTAATGAAATGATTTATATTGATAATGAAAATGAAAATGAAAATGAAAACGAAAGATGGAATTTACATTTTTATTAAAACTATTTAACTAAAGGAGGAAACATGAGAATTGCTATTGAAGGAATGGATGGCTCTGGTAAAACTACAATTGCTAAAATATTGTCAGAAAAATTAGGATATAAATATATGAATAAAACCATTTAAAATTATATATGAGGGATTAAATTTAAATGAAAAACAAATTAAAAGATTTAGAATGGAGATTGTATGAACTTGAAGATGAAGCATTATTAACTATGTTTTTATGGAATAGGACTACTATATGGTACAAGATGTAGTGATGAAAATATAATATATGATAGACATTTTGTATCTAATTATTATTGGCACGGAAATGAAGAAACTCAAAAATTACATGAAGTAATTATCGATTTATGTGGTAAACCAGATTTAACTATTTTATTAAAGGCTAGTGTTGATGAAAGAATGAAAAGAATTAATGATGAGATAAATTAGATAGAGATTTAACTAATTCTGCTATGTATGATTATGGATATGATAAAATGGAAAATTATTTAAGAAATAATAACTTTAATTATCTAATTATTGATACAGAACAATTTAATCAAAAAGAAGTAATTGAAAAATAATTGAAAACATTCATAAAATGAATGCAAAATTTTAGTTAAGAAAAAGGAAAAAAATGAAAAATGATATATCAAATGTCGTTTGTAGATGAAAATATAAAAACAGTGTTAATGAGTATAAGAGAAGAATATTATAATAAAATTTTAGATGGCTCAAAAGTATGAATATAGAAGTAGATATCTAAAAGAAAAAGTTATGCTTATATATATATATCTAAAACAAAAAGAGTATTGTAGCTAAAAATAACATTTGGAATGCCAATTATTGGTAATGCAAAACAAATAGCAAAACTAGCAGAAAAAGAAGAACCTGGCTGTTATAATGAAATGATAAAAGTATTTATATAATAATATTGGATATGCAATTCCAATTGAATCAATAAATGTTATTAAAGAAATACCTTTAGAAGAAATAAAAAATTTTTCCTAATTTTGTGGTTCCACAATCGTATTATATTTTTAGATAAAAACCAGAATTATTGTTATTTTTGAAGAAAGGCGTGAAAAATCTAAATGTTTAAAAGATAAAAATATTAAAACACTTTAATAATATAGCTAGTAGCTATGATTCAAATAATGAAAAAAATTATATTGGAAATTATCAGATGATATATTATGGGAAATAATCAAAGAAAAATTCCAAAATATAAAAAAATAAATATTTTAGAATTAGGTGCTGGAACTGGACAATGGGCATTAAAAATTTTAAAAGAATATAAAAACGTTTCGTATACTTTAGTAGATTTTTCTAAAAAAATATGTTAGATGAAGCAAGAAAAAATTAATGAAATATGATGATAGAGTTAAATTTGAACATATAAATATAGATGATTATAAATCGAATTCCAAATTTGATATAATATTGAGCATATATTTATTACCTTTTTATGAAAATGAAAATAAGTTAATCAAGTTGGTTTCAAATCATCTGAAAAAATGGAATATCAATTTCAGTTACGGAAAATTATTATAATGCTTTATCATTGAATATCTTAAAAATAATATTAAAAATGTATGGAACAATATCATCTTGGAAAATTATCTGAATATGTACCAATATTAAAAATTTAATACATTGGATGATTTAATTATTATACATAAAAAGATATAATTTAAAAGCCAATTTTTATATGTGGATTTCAGTAATATCTTTTAATTGGTGTAGAAGAAGTATTGATAAAGCAAAAATTCAATTACTTCTATCTTAAAAATCATTATGATTATGTATTAGAACTTGAAAAATACATAATGAAAGAAAACCTATCTGATCGTGGTAAATATATATGTATTATAGGAGAAAAATTATGAAAAAAATAGCAATAATGAAAGAAACTTTAAATGGTGAAGATAGAGTTATACTATTGCCAAAAGATATAAAAAAATTATCCCAAAAAAATATTTAGTAATGGTAGAAAAAGGAGCAGGGAGAAAAATTAGGATTTTTGGATGCTGATTATGTTAAGCAAGGTGCTATTATAAAAAAACTGCTGAAGAATGTTGGACTCAAAAGTGATTTTATTATAAAATATAAGCCACCAACTAAAGAAGAATATAAATATCTAAATAGTAATACTAAAATAAGTGCAATATTTCATGCGGAAGGAGATTATGAATTACTAAAAATTCTTAAAATGAAAAAGTTACTGCATATACTTATGAATTTATTGAAACAAAAGATGGTTATTTTTTCCATTAGCATATCCAGGAGGAGAAATAGCTGGTAAAATGGCAGTTATGTATGCTAATTTTTATCAGCAAAAACAATATGGTGGTTCTGGTAAAAGTTTATTTTTCTATAAGAGGATGTAATAGATCTAAAAATAGCTATAATTGGATATGGTAATGTTGGTGGTGCTGCAATTAAATTAGCTTCTGACTTAGGTAATGAAGTTTATGTTTTTGCAAAAATATTAATAAATTAAAATTGAGTGTATATATGAATGAAAATATTCATTGCATAAAATCAACAAAAGAAAATTTAAAAAAATATATTACCAAATATGGACGCTATTATAGGAGCGATACTGATTTCTACATATGATACAAAACCAATTATTACAAAAGAAATATTTAATATGTTAAAAAGGAACTGTGTTAATTGATGTTACATGCGGATATGGAAGTGGATATATACCTAGTTTAAATAAATATACTACTTTAAATAATCCAATATATGTATCTGAAAATGGTGTTGTTTGTTGTAAAATAAATAATTTACCAGCAGCTTATCCTATATCTACAACAGAAGCGTATTCTAATAATGCAATAGATTGGATATTAAAAATATTGGATAATGAGTTTTTATATAAAAAATAGTGATGTTAATAGAGGTAAAATATTTGAAAACGGTAATATAATACACAAAGTGATAAAAAGATCATTGGGATTTTTATGAAAGTATAAATTATAATGAACGTGCAAAATTTTATGATAGTGAAATAAAGCTCGATAACAAGTTAATTAAGCTACTTTATTATACGAAAAATAAATTTAATTTCAAAAACTGTAGCACTTTGTCCATGTGGAAGTGGTATATATAAATTTTTTGAAAAACCTATTTATGAAATCTTTTTATAGATATAGAAAAAAAGTATGTTGAACAAGATTAATAAGAAAAATAATGTCTAAAAAGTTAAAAATATAAAACTATAGAATTAGATATGAATAATATTATAGAAGCAAATAAGTTCTATGATTGTTTTGATTGTATTTATTCTTTTAATCAAGGCATTCAATATTTGGATTTAAGAAAAATTTAACTTTTAGATTCTGCTTCATTAATATCTAAATATCTAATTTTAGATTTATTTGATTTTAATAATGGTAAAACGCTTGTATATTATGACAATAGATATAAAAATAATCAATTATATTTATCAAAAGTATTTAAATATAATAATTTTATTATAAAGCGTTATAACAGACACAAAAGTATATAAAAATATACTAATTTTAAATATATATATTTTTAATAATAAAAAGTATACAACAACATTTAAATTATATAATTATCCATGTAGTTTTATAAAAATAATTAATAATAATGAAAAATTTAAGATTATTAAAAAAATATTAATTATTTAAATGGAAGGTATATTTTAATATTAAAGAGGAAAACTTATGAACTTAATAGATATTAACCAAATAGAGTATAAAAACAATTAACTTATTTTTATAAATATTATGGTGCAGAATTTAGAAAAGGACAAGGGACAGAATATATTTTTAAATATGATAAAAAGTTTTCTAACGAAGGTACATTAATAGATTTTGGTAGTGGAAGTAATATTTATTTTTTTGGCTTATTGCTTTTAACCAAATAAATTATGCCTTATGTGTTGATATATCAAAAGAAGCTTTTTATATAAATGAATGCATAAGAAAAATATTATATCCAAAGAGTTGTAAATTTGGATTAAAAAATATAAAAAAAATTTTGACGATATTATCAAAATAAAAGTTAATTATAAAGTGTATGATATATTAAACAAAACCATTTTTTAAAAATATTAAATATGATAATGTAACACAATTTGGCTTGTTAGGATTATGTAAAAACAAAAGAGAATATTTAATTAATTTAAATAAACTACTTCAATCATTAAATTGTAATGGAGTTTTTTTAGGAGCAAATTGGTGTTTTTCAAAAAATATAGTAAAAACTTGGATATAATAATAGTTATTTAACAAAAATTAATTATAGATTATGCTAAAAAAATAATTATTGCATATTACATTTGCAAATAATTCCAATAAAAATGATATCAATTATACTTATGTTCTTATATATGCATTGAGGAAAAATATGATTTCTAACAATATTATTTTATTATATAGATTGTATAATAATGGTTTAATAAAAATTTAATAGTATAGATTTTTTTGTGTAAAGTCGCTAATTGGAATTCAATCACAATACCAAAATTATGCTTTAATATCTATATTTAATAGGGTAGAATATTATGATTATAGTATTTTTCAAAATACTAATTTAATTAAAAAGTTGGGGACAAAGAACAACTCTTCATATTTATCATAAAGAAGATTTTTAATATTATTTCAAATATATATAGGATGTCGAATAATTGGGTTTATAAATATGCAAATCAATTAGAAATTGATTATATGAAGTATATAAAAATGTATAGAAGTATATTTAAACAAAAATAAACATGACATATTAGACAAAATGAAAATTTTGCAAAATTATTCCAAAATATAAATCAGAAGAAATTATGCATTGGAGCGGCTTGCTTTATTTTAGCTACTTATCACAAAAATTATTTATGGTAAATTAAATGAAAAATAATAAAAATATATGTAAAAAATGATATAAAACAAAATAATGTTACTATAAAAATGTAATAAAAAGATATTTTTAAATATTATGGTCCAGCTACAAAAAAAGATTTTTCTTCATTGGTCAGGATTAAAATATTCTGAAATAAAAATGATTTAGATAGTTATTTAAAAATATCAAATTATTTTTTTATAAAGATGATAAATATTATTATGAAACTATCCCTAAAAATTGAACAATGTATATTTAATAATCCTATTATTTTTAGGAAAAATTTGATCCATTATTAATTAGTTATCATAATAAAGAATGGATTTTAAATGGTAATAATAAATCAATTATTTGGAAATCTGGTGGTCAAATAGAAGGAGTAATAATTTTTTTAGACAAGATGAAAGCTACTTGGCATTATAAAAATAAAGGATAAACATATTATTTTCATAATTAATGAGATAATATCATTAACAAATGAAGAACGAATTAAATTAGAACAGAAATTTATAAATATTAATAATATATTTTTCAAAAAGTTAAATTTGATTATAAATTTATTGGAGGTAACAAGTGAAAAAAAGAAGTTTTTATCCACCAGTTGGAATTGCTCATATAACAAATGATTTGATTGATTTAATCTTATATAAATATAAAAAAATCAAAAAAACAAATCATTATAAATACATCAGCTCAACCAAATAGTAGTCCACATTTAGGTACTATAACTACAATTATGTCTGCATTTGCATTAGCAGAACATATTAAAAAGAAAATTAAATGTAGATGTTATTGTTCAATTTGATGAGCTTGAAAATAGTCCAGCTGAATTTTTTTGAGTTTGATGGAGAAATATTTTATAAAGATCAAAAACATACATATAATACAAAATGGAACTACTAATGAGTATGTAAACATGCAAAAATTTAATGAGATAATGCAAATAATTTCTCGATTATCTAGTATTGATTATAAAGTAAGATCATATAATCAATTTCAAAAAGAATAAATATGTCAGAAAAGCATTAATTGATATTATAAATGATAAAAAAATTATTTTTGAAGAATTATTATTTCCATCATCAAAAAATTTACATATAAGGACTATATGTCCTATTTGTGGATTAGGAAGAAAAAAATGACTATTTATTGAAAAGAGAGTCATGATTTAAAAATCATTAGTATTAAAATGACAAGTGTCCGATTCATGGTAATTATGAAACATATGTAACTCAATATAATGTTTCATATGTAGATATAAATACGCAATTTAGAGATTTAACTAAGGGAGTAGCAATGTTAAAAGAGGATGCTAAAAATAACACTTTAACAATAATGATAGATGGTGGAGATTGGGCTGGAATATGGTCTCAAAGAATTCATACAGAAGGATTGATAAGATTAGGTTTTTGAATTTTTCCAATAAGATTTTTTGCACCAATAATATTAGATTGGTCTGGTGCTAAATTTTCTAAAAGTTTGTATTTGAAAAATGATGCATATAAAAATATAAATAAAGCTTTTTATAAATTATGATAATTTTATTAAATATTATGGGTTAAATGGAATTAATATCTTATGGCAAGAAGTAAAAGATTGGATAAGTGAACCTAAAAAAATTTTTAGAAATTATTCAATTGAATATTTTGAAGAAATAATGGAGAAAAATATGAAAACTAATTTAGGTAATCATTTTTGATTGATTTTTTTATGATTGTAATCATAAAAAGATAATATCTGTAAAATGATATAAAACAAATTATGATAAAATCCGGAAAAATGGGTAAATTTCATGTTGTAGAAAAATTTTTTTCATCAGTTTAAACCATATGGTGTAAGTGGTGTATTAGTTTTAAAAAGAATCTCATTTTACTATCCATACATGGCCAGAATATAATTATGCTGCTGTTGATATATTTCTATGCGATTTTTGAAATTGATATTACGATGATTATAAAATATTTATCTTTCGTTTTTTTGAAAGTAAAAAAATTATAAAATTCAAAAAGATTACAAGGGGTGTATTAAAATAAATATTTTACTACAAGGGAGGTATTTTTATGAAAGAAAATAAAAAGTAATATATTTAGATTAAGAAGTACATAAAAGATATTTTTGATTAATTAGATTCTTTAAAAAGGTGAACTTAAAAAAATTTTAATTAATAAGAATGAATCTTATAATGCTACTTCAAGTAAAACAGCATATGATAACTTTTAATTTTTGAAGAAAATCAAAACAAGAAGCAATGATACTTCAAAGAATATATAATAAACTTGATGATATAAAAATATTGAAGTAATAGATGAAAAAAAGAATTTCATGTAAACCTTAATGATTTAGTTAAAGTAACTCTAATTAAAGATTGAACTGAAGAAGGAGAAATCATTAAATTAGTATCATATAAAAACAGTAGAAGATAATAAGAATGAAGAAGCTATGGTTGTTAGTTTATCAAGTCCTATTGGACAAGCAATATATGGTAAAAAAATGTGGAGATGTAGTTACATATCAAGTCGGAAGTAATACATTTGTTGTAAAAAAGTAGAAGAAATTTTAAGAGAAAAAGCAAAACAAAAGAAAAAAAGATTAAATTTATCAAATATAAATAAAGATTTTATTTTAGGAACATTAGTTCCTTTTTTTATTAAAAGAGATAATATAGTTAAATTAAATTTTATATTATTTGCTTTTTATATTATAATAATATGTATATTTGGAGGAAAAAAATGCTTGAAGATATAAAAGAAAAATAAAAAAAGTAGCCAATATTAATGAATTATATAATTTAAAAATTAGAATATCTTGGTAAAAAAAGGTCGTATTACTGAAATGATGGCTTCATTAAAAGGAGCTTACTATAGAACAAAAAGAAAATAGAAGGTCAAAAATTAATGAAATTAAAAAAATTTTTAACGAAATTTATACAGCAAGAGAAAAATGAAATAAAAAGAAAAAGAAAAAAATTAGAAAAATTAGAAAATGAAAGGATAGATCTTACTTTACCAGGTTTAAAAATTTAAAACTGGAGGAGCTCATCCGCTTTTAATGATTCAAGAAGAATTAGAAGAAGTTTTTTTAAATCAATGGGATATATTGTTGTTAAAGGACCAGAAGTTGAAAAAGATAGATAATAATTTTACTTATTTAAATATAGAAGAAAAATCATCCTTCTAGAAGTAGTAGTGATACATTTTATATAGATGATGATATATTGCTTAGAACACAAACTTCTGCAATGCAAGTAAGATTTATGACTTCTATGGAAGAAAAGAAACCATTTAAATTAGTTTGTCCAGGTAAAGTATATAGAAAAGATGATGATGACATGACCCATTCTCATGAATTTCATCAAATGGAAGCTTTTAGTAGTAGATTATAAATCTAATTTAACTAATCTTAAAAATACTTTAGAAAATTTAGTTAAAAATTTCTTTAATACTAATGGTAAAATTAGATTTAGACCTTCATTTTTCCCTTTTACAGAACCAAGTTATGAAGTTGATATAGAATGTTTCAAATGTGGTGGAAAAAGGTTGTTCAACATGTAAAAACACTGGGTTTATTGAAGTTCTAGGAGCTGGTATGGTTCATCCAAATGTTCTTAAAAACTGTGGTTTTGATCCTGAAAAATTTCAAGGATTTGCGTTTGGTATAGGTTTAGAAAGATTAGCAATGTTTAGATATCAAATTAACGATGTAAGAGACTTTTTATATAAATGACCTTAGATTTAATAGAAACTTTAAAAAGAATGAAAGGAGACGAATAATGTTAGTATCAAGAAATTTTTTAAATGATTATATATCTTTAGATGATATTAAAACTATAGATTTAGCAGAAAAAAATTAACTGAACTAGGTCTTGAATACGATTATGTAACTCCATTAGTAATAGCTGATAATACAGTTATTGCTAAAATAATAGAAGTTAAAGATCATCCTGATAGTGATCATTTGCATTTATGTAAGGTAGATGATGGAACAAAAAAATTTATAATATAGTATGTGGAGCACCTAATGTTAGAAAAGATATGAAAGTAATACTTGCTAAAGTAGGTGCTAAATTAAAAGATATTGAAATAAAAGAGAGTGTTATTCGTGGAGAAAAATCTGAAGGTATGCTTTGTTCTTTAATGGAACTTGGAATAGATAAGAAGTTTTTATCTCTTGCTGAACAAGAAGGAATACATGAAGTAGATGAAAAACATTGAATTAGGAAGAGATGCAAAAGAAGCATTATTATTAAATGATGAAATAATAGATTTAGAAATACCATCTAATAGAGGTGATTTACTTAGTATTTATGGTATAGCAAAAGCTAGTAGATTAATAGTTAAAAAAAGATGTTAAAGAAATAGAAGATATATATACTGAAACAAATGAAAATATAAAAGATTATTTAACAGTTTCTTTAGAAAGTGATAATGTAAGTTTTTATCAAGTTAAACTTGTAAAAGATATAAAAAAATAAAAGAAAGTCCTCTATTTATTAAAAATAGACTTATCGCCTCAGGCGTAAGACCAATTAATAATGTTGTAGATATATCAAATTATGTAATGTTAGAAACAGGACAACCTCTTCATTTTTTTATGATTATGAAAAATAAATAAAAAAATATTATTGTAAGAGAAGCGAAAGAAAACGAAGTAGTAAAGACTCTGGATGATAAAGAAAGACAATTAAATAGTAGTGATATAGTAATAGCAAATGATAAAAGAAATACTTGCGATAGCAGGAATTATGGGAGCTAAAAAAATAGCGAAGTAGATAATGATACTAAAAGATATTGTAATTGAATCAGCTATATTTAAAGACGTTAATATTAGAAATACTTCAAAAAGAACTGTGCAAAAGTGAGGCAAGTTTTAGATTTGAAAAAAATTTAATAAAAAGAAAATAGTATCTTAGCAATTAAAAGAGCATGTAATTTACTTGAAAAAAATATGCTGATGCTAAAATAGTTAAAGAAGAAATAACATTTGATAAAAACAGATGTTAAAGAAAAAGAAGTAATACTTCAAAAAGAAAAAAATATCTAAACTTTTAGGTATAAAAAAATAGAAGATGAAGTAATTAAAAATTATTTTTGATTTATTAGATTTTTAAATATGTAGATAATAAAGATAATTATTTAATAAATATTCCAATATATAGACAAGATATTAAAAATAGATGTAGATATAATAGAAGAAATAATAAGAGCTTATGGAATTAATAATTTAGAATCTAAACCTATAGAAACATATACAATAGGTGGTGAATCACAAATTGATAGAAAAAAATAAGAAATTTAAGACATAAACTACTTAATTTAGGTCTTGATGAAGTATTAACTTATACTTTAGTAAGTAGCAGTAATAATTTATTTAATATAGAAAATATGCCTAGTATAAGTATAAAGAGTCCATTATCACAAGATAAGTCAGTTCTTAGAACTACTCTTATTCCATCTTTATTAGACGTATATGCTTATAATAAAAAAAGACAAGTAGAAGATATTAATATTTTTGAGATATCTAACATTTATTATAAGAAAGAAGAAGTGGAAGAAGAAAAACTTTTAACTATCTTATTATCTGATGATATTAATTATTCTAATTATAAAAAAATATAGTAATAGAAAATAGTTTTTTTATACTATAAAAGGTATGATAGAAAATATATTTGATTATTTAGGGTTTAACAATAGATATAGCTTCGTAAATGAAAATATACCAGGAGGTTTTAATCCATATCAAACAGTAGCGGTTAAATTAGATAGAGTAGTAGTAGGTTATTTTGGGATGCTTCATCCAGATGTTGTTAAAGATAAAATATTTGTAGCAGAACTGAATTTAACAAAGATATTTAACAATAAAGTAAGAGGTATAAAAGTAAAGGAAATATCTAAATATCCTTCTATATCAATAGATTTAGCATTTGTTGTAAATAAAGATGTTAATTATGAAGATGTTAAAAATTCTATTAAAAAAAGCATGTTCTAGAGAGTTAATTAATATAGAATTATTTGATTACTATGATGGTGAAAAGATAGAAAAAGATAAAAAAACAATTAGCATTTAAAGCTACGTTTAATTCATTTAATAAGACTTTAGAAGATAGCTTTATTAAGGAAGAAACTGAAAAAGTAATAAATAGATTAAAAAGAAGATTACAATGCTTATATTAGAGATAAATAAAAAGGTGAAAATTTTATGTCAAATCATACTGATAATGAAATAAGAGCAATTAAAGATTTTTAATTATAGTGGAACGGATTTTTCTTATACAGAAAAAGTTAATGAGTCTAGATTTAAAAAAATTTTGATGAATTAGATGAATATTTGGATAAAAAAATTTATTCCAAAACGTATAAAAAAACAAAAAAAGATAAAAAGACAAGGAAACTGGAGAAATAGAATATTTTTTTCTTCAGTTCCTCTTTCTAAAAATTTTTAGAATTAAGAATAAGTACAAAAGAATTAGAACATATAATAAATTATTTAGAAGAAAAAGATGTAAGAGTTGTTGGAATGGATAGTACTTTAGATTCAGAATTTTCTAATTATGATTATATAACTACATATAAATCCACCCTTTACCAGAGACATTAACAGCAGAAGAAGAAAAAAATTTATTTGAAGAGTATAACAAAAGTAAAGATAAAAGTATAAAGGAAAAAAATAATATTAGCTAATTTAAAATTAGTATCTTTTTATTAATTATAAAATAGCGATGACATATAATATTGATATTAATGAATTAAATAGTTATGGTTATGAAAAATTAATAATGTTAGTAGATAGGTTTGATCCATCAAAAGGGTATAGATTTTCTACGTTAGCATATACTTCTATAAAAAGAATGATTTATGCTAATTTACCAAAAATTTTAGGTTATCAACATTTAGAAACATATAAAACTTTTTATGGAAGCTAGCAAAAATGAGAGAAATGTATGATGAAAATGGAATTTCAGAAGAAGTAGCATTATCTGAAATAATAGATTTAATAAAAAAACACTGAAGATTATGGTAAAGTTAAATTTAGAAATGTAGAAAAAGAAATTTTAATAGCAAATACTAAAAATATTGATTCTATAAGAGAAGAAGATTATGTTGATGATTATAGTTTAGAAAGAAAAGAAACAGATATAGCTGCTTATCAAACATTAATGAATTTATTATCTAGATTTCCAGAAAAACATAGAGATATAATTATAGAAAGATATGGTTTTGAAGATGGAATATTTAAGACATTAAAAGAAGTAGGAAAAATTTCAAAATGAGTGGAGAATGGGTTAGAAAAATAGAAGAGGGTGTTATAGAAGAAATTAGAGACATTCTTTTATCAAATACCAATATAACTAAACATATATATCCTATACAATTAGCATATGATGAATATAATTATAACGAAGAAGAAAAAAATTTAAAAATTTAATAAAATAAGAATACACAAATTTATAAAAGCAAATATGTGTATTCTTTTTAATTTATTAAGAGTTGACTAAAATGTTACTTTTAGTATAATATTTTTATATGTAATCAAATACAATTATTATATTTTATTGGATCTATAGCCAAAATTGGTAAGGCATGGGACTGCAACTCCCCGATTGTCGGTTCGAGTCCGGCTAGGTCCTCCAATTAAAAAGTTTAAACTTATGAATATTCATAAGTTTTTGTAGTATAATATTAATAAAAGTGGAGAAATTATGAAAGAAAAATAAACACTTATCAGTTCTAGGCGTAGGACCTTTATATGTAATTAGTATTTTAATTTTTAACTATTATAGCTTTAATATTAAATCAACTAAACGTAGTTTATAAAATAAAAAGTTTTAAATAAATTTTTTAATAATACTAGCTATAATATCTATATTGATTTGCAATTTCTTTATGGGTGTCTGCTGTATTATTTTTCAAAAGTAAAAACTAAAAATAAAAGAAAAATACACTTGTAACAACAGGAGTTTATTCTATTGTAAGAAATCCAATTTATTCAGCTTTTTTTATTTTTTTATTTACTGGTATTTTATTATTTACTAGAAATTTATATTTACTTATATTTCCAATAATTTTTTTGGATATATTTAACATATCTATTAAAAAGAAACAGAAGATAAATGGTTAAAAGATAAGTTTAAAGAAGAATATCAAAAATATATGAAAAAAAGTGAATAGAATTATACCAAACATTTTTTTAAAAAGTAATCATTATGCACTAAAAATAATCAATTTACAAATATATATATGAATTTAATTTTTTTATAGCATAGTGAAGCAACAGATAATGATAAAAAGTTATTATCTGATAAAGAAATATATTGGTCTATATTTCGTATTCAAAAAGGTAATTTTGAAATATTTAATAATATTGATTTTGAACTTTTAGTTTGTAAAAACATATATTTTTTAAGCTATATTATTTGTTTTTAATATATAATACTATTATAGTATGGAGTTTTATGATGAATGATAATCATTTTAATGAAATTGTAAATGAGAATGATATTGAGTGGGGTAATGATGAAAATGATGAAATAATTGAAGATAACTCAATTTATAATAAGTTGTCAAATTCTTATGATTGGTCAAAAGATTGGGAAGATTTTGATGAATCAGATGTTGAATGGAATACATTTGGTAATATAACAAAACGATAATGATTCTAATGATGATATTTATTATTTGGACGGTTATGGAGATATATATGAATTAGATAATTACTTGAATAATAGTGATGGCATAATTGAATTACTACGACATTCAAAAAAATAAAGAACAATTTAATTATATTTTAGGTATGTCTCAAGAAGAAGGTCATGATTATAATTTGTTGAACTATTTGATAAGTATTAACTATAGTATTGAAGATTATACATCAATAAATGTTGGATATCAAATATTTAAATATGAAAATTTAGTTGAGTATTTATTATCAAAAAGCTGATAATAATCAAGTTAAGAATATTTTTAAGTAAGATAGCCTATGTTAATAAGAAAAGTTGCTAACATTATTTCAAAGCGTGATGATAGAATTAATTTGATAAATTCTAATTATCATTTGCGTGATAAAATCGTTACTAGAAAGATTATTCAATATTTTAAAGAAAAACACTGATAAAACAGATTTAGATGTGATTGAAGTCTGTGATTTAGATACAGATATTATAAGAGATTTTATTAGTTTGGGATATAAAAATTTCAGAAGATTCTCCATATAATCTTTTACAAAATAATGAGATAATGAGAGAAGAATTTTTTAAAAAGTAAATATAGAAGACAATGAAATATTTAATAAATTAGATAATGAAATAAAATCAATACCTGGTGCTTATAGAAGGTTATTTCAAAGTAAAACTAAAGAAATTTTTTAAAAAGAATATGTAGATACATTTGGTAAATCAGCAGTAGAACAAATGATAAAAATATATTGTCTTAGGTGATTATGAAATAAATTTATCAAAAATAAATACTAATAATATAAAGGATATTAAGTATATTTATGATATTTTTAAAGACAAAATCTACATTTGATATTCAGTTATTTACTAAAATAATATATAAATTCAATATGAATCCAAATAGTATTAAATATATTACTAATTCTAATATAGACAAAGATAAGTTAAAAGTTATATTTTGAATTTAAAGAATTGATGATTAATGATATAGATGACTTAAATAATATAGAAGAATTATTATATAAGTATGAGAATAATAAAATTGAAGCAGCAAATAATGTAATTGATTTAAAAATGTTATATGTAATTTGTTAACAAATCAAACTTATTTTGAAACAAAAAAAGGTTTATTAGAATTAGCAAATAAGGAAAAAGTTATCAGTATTAAAAATTCTATAAAAAGTGAGGATTTTTAATAAAAAAACTAGATAGTTTTTATTATTTTTAAGTGATTTTTATAGAAAAAAATTGATAAAAATCGATGATATTATACAATTAAGAAAAATTAGCATATGTATTAAATCAACAAATATTAAAATATGGTATTAATGATAATTATATAGATTTTAATAAAAAGATTATGAATTTTTATTCTTTAGAACTTAATGAACGAATGACAGATTTTAATAAACATTTAACTGATAAATTTTATGATGCAACAGATTTTACTTTTTAAGGATGGAATAAGTGTTAATGGAAAAAAAGAGTTAAAAGTTGCACATATTAAAAAGGAGAAGAATTTAATTCATTAATTCATGTATTAAATGCTTATCAAAAATGGAGGAACAACTGGTTCAATTGAATCTATAAGGACACCTAAATTTATTGGACAATCTTATATAAGTTTGACAGGAATTAGTGATGAGTATAACAGAATATGTATTAATTATGATTCAAAGATTCTCAACAAAAGTATTATATTCTAATATTCCATCTGGAGATTTGTTTTGTGCATCAAATAGAGATACAGGAATAAATTCAGCAGCAAATAGTAAGAATATATATACTAGATTACCTTGTAATATGTCACCTTTTAGAAGATTAGTTAGAAATACAGAAACACATGGTTCTGAAACTTATAATGAATTTGATGTTTGTAGAGATAATCTTGTTCCTAGTGGAATTGCTTTTTATGAGTGAAGAACCAACAGAAGAAGAAATCAATATAGCAGCTACTTTAGGAGTTCCCTTTAGTAAAAATCGATGATTTACAAGAAAGTTTTAGAAAAGATGCATTTTCAATTTCAAAAGGTGGATTAGCTTTATGATCAAAGCTTTTATCATATAAAAGAACATGAATATGAAAATAAAGAAATATCAGTTATCCCTAATGATAAATATGATGTATTAATAAATACAATGAAAGAAGTAATTCAAAAACAACCAAAAAGCAGTAAAACCAGTAGATGTATTTAGTGAAAAAGATGAAATAGGAGATGAAAAAGTATTTTGTTATATATAATAATGAAAAAAATATTCAACAATACCAGTATATGATTATGTTGATTCTAAAAAGAGTAAATATAGAAGAAAACTATTATGAAGAAAGTTTAATTAAAGATAAATTATATGATTTTTTTAGATATAAAACCTAGAACAAAATTTGTTAATTGTAAGTATCCAAATGGTAAAAGAAGTAATGTCTGTTATAAGTGATATAAATGAACCTAGATTAATTGATAAATATATAGATTATTTAGTAAATGTTTCTAACTCAAATAGTGATTTAAGTGATTGTAGTATTAATTCACAAGAAGAAATAAATTTACTAAATAAAATTAATTCTTTAGATAATAATGTATATATAGGTTTTATTTGAATCATTGATAAAGACTAGTAATTATATTGAACCAAGTATATTGTTAAATAATATTCTTTCAAGAAAAGAACAATTAAATCTAGAGCTTTCAAAAATATAATGAAATGGTTAATCAATCACAATTGAAGACAAAATAGAAATAAAAATAAAAGACTTTTAAACCCTTTAAGTTTATTTAATTTAATGAAGTAGAGAAATATTTAGAAAAAGAAGAGTGATTTATTCACTCTTCTTTCTTTTCTTCATAATTCCAAATATTTAATCTTCCTTTAGCTTTAATTGGGGTAATAGCTATAACATCTTCTAGTACCCATGCATATCTTCCAATTTTATATAGTCCACAACAAAAATTCTTGTTTATCTTTTTCTTATTTCTTCTATAAACTTTTTCATCCATATATATACAATCTACTAAGTTAGCTTTTACATATTATATATTCTTGATTAAGAGGCATATCTTTAATTAGTTCTTTTAACTCAGTTCTATTTTTCAATATCTTTATTCATTTTTACTTTTTACTAGCATGAATATAAATTTCGCCTCTATAATTAGTTTTCCAACTTCTTGTTTCAATTCTCTTATTCATTATAAGAGAGGCGAAAAGGTTCTTTTTATACTTATTACTTTCATTAAAAATGCTCTATATTTATTTTTTTATCTTTGTATGGATTTTTTTCTTATCTATTCTATCTGGGAAAAGTATTCCATTTAGATGATCAATTTCATGTTGTGCTACAATTGCTTCTAATTCTCTTAATCTTATTTTTTTGTTTTTTCCATTTATATCTTGATACTGCATAGTTATTCTTGCAGCTCTTAAAACAATTCCTTCAACTGGTCTATTAATACTAAGACATCCTTCACCTTCACCAACGTACATTAGTTCTTCAGATGTAGATAATATTTTAGGATTTATAAATACTTTTTATCAAAACTTCCATCTTCTTGTTCCATAGCCCAAACAAAAATATCTTTTTAAAAACACCAACTTGTACAGCACTCATTCCCATACCAGGTCTTAAATCATATTTTTCGCTTAACTTTTTCATTTTGAGAATTAACTAAATATTCCATCATAGTATCAATGGTTTCTAAATCACTTTTTCAAGTGGAAAAGTAACTTCTTTACTAATTTCTCTTAATATTTTTTTCTTTTTCATCAAGTATATCTTTTGTTCTTAACATAAAAAAACTCCCTAGATAAGTATAACATATAAAAAGAGTAAATTTATATAGAAATACATTCTTAAAATTGATACAATAAAATAGAGGGTAGATATGAAAGATAGAATTGATAGCATTAATAAATTAGTAGATGATTTAATAGAAAAAAATATAATAATGATATATTGAGTGATGAAATTTTTACTAAAATAGTTAATAATTTTAACGAGAATTTAAGATTAGCTATTAATTCAACATCAAAAGAAAAATACGATGAATTACTAGATGCTAATTTAGAAAAAAAGCATATGCATTTGCAACATATGCAATATATAGAAAAACTGGTAAAAGACTTAGAGATGTTCAATTAATGGGGTCTTCAAAAAAATGAATGATGGAAATATCATAGAAATGAAAACAGGAGAAGGTAAAACTTTAACTGCTGTTTTTGCCAGCTTATTTAAATGCCTTATCTAAAAGAGGAGTCCATGTAGCTACAACAAACGAATATTTATCAGAAAGAGATTATTTAGAAACAAAAGATATATATACTATGCTTTCTTTAACGTCTTCCCATGTAGAAGAAGGAATTTCAAAAGATAAAGAAAAGAAAAAGAAGCATATAGTCAAGATATAGTTTATGGATCTATTAATACTTTTAGCTTTTGATAAGATGTATGATGATGTTAAATTCGAAGAAGAAGATTTAGTTAATAAAAAGAAATCCTAATTTTTTAATAATAGATGAAGCAGATGATATAATGATTGACACTGCAGTAACTCCTTTTTATAATTAGTGATTATCATTATGGTGATAAGGTATTATATGGAGAAGAATTTTTAGAAGAAGAAAAATAGAAAAATCAAAGGATGAGAAACGATGCATTATATATAAATTTATGTGTTTTAAATTTATTTGATGAAATAAAAATAATGATAATTCTATGATGTTTTTAACTAAATCGAAAGAAGAATTTGATTATTTAACACTTGGTAAAAATTGGTGTATTAAATACAAATAAAGTTTTTTAAAGAAAAGAAAGTATATTTTAGATAATTCTTTTTATTATAGTTAATCCTAGTACTGAGAGTATGATTTAACAGAAAATGGCTATAGAATCCTTTCTTATCCTTTGTTAAAAGAAAAATTAGAAGATAATAATTCAGTTATGGATTACTTTATTAACAATTTAAAAAGAAGGAAAAGATTATAGATTAGAAGATGGTAAGTTTAAAATATCATTATTAGGATATACTAACTATTTAAAAAAATACGAAAAATGAAAAAAATAAAAAGAAATAGCTAATAATATAGAATTAGAAAAATGTTCTAAAATGTTGAAAACTTTAAATAATAGTTTAACTGCATATTTTTATGTTAGAACAAAATAAAGATTATATTATTGATAATACAGAAGATAAAAAAATATCAAGAAGATAAGTTTAATAATTAATGGAAGAAAAGCAATTGGAAAAACATATTCCGATGGATTACAATTAGCAGTAGAATTAAAAAGAACAAAAGTTTAATGAAATATAGAAAAGTAAAAGGTATTACTATAAAAGAAACTTTAGATAATCCTACACTTACTAAACTTACAATGGCTTCTTTTTAGAAAAAAATATAAAAAGAGTTTCAGGTATGACAGGAACTAGTCCAGAAAAATGCTTTTTGATTTAATTTATAATTTAGAAACATTTAAGGTACCAACTAATAGAGAATATTTAGAAAATATAACTCATAAAACTTATCCTAAAAAGAACAGATGAAACTTCTCTGTTTTTTTATTCTGATAAAGAAAAATATGAATACTTAAGAAATGAAGTATTAAAAATTCATCAAACAGGACAACCTATTTTATTATCTACGACATCTATAGAAGAAAGTGAAAAACTTTATCAAGAATTAATAAAAGTTTTAAATGAAGATGAAATAGAAGTTTTAAACGCTAATACCGATGAAGAAGCTAAAATAATAGCTAATGCTGGAAGACTTGGTAAAATTACTATTTCTACAGAAATGGCAGGTCGTGGAACTGATATTAAAACTTGGTTCTGATATAAATGACTATATAGAATTAAAAAAATATTAGAAAAAAATATAAATTGGAAGAAAAAAATATTTAGAAATAGCTAGAAAACATTTAGAATCTAAAAGGAATAAATGACTTTGATACATTTAAACAAAAATTTTTTTATAAAAAAAGCGTTTAAATCTAAGTATGAAGAAAAAAATAAGAAAAGAAGTTTTTAAATGAAGATTATGAAGAAGTAAAAAGAGTTAGAAGAAGAACGAGAATTAGTTAAAAACTAGGAGGTCTTAAACTTATTGCAGTTTCTCACTTTAAATCAGAAAGAATTGATAATCAGGTTAAAGGAAGAGTTGCTAGAGGTATGGATCCTGGTGTTTCCAAATTTATATCTAGTTTATCAGACTTAGAAAAATATAGGAGTTATATTAAATAAAAACGAAATAGAGGAATTAAAAGAAAAAGAGTAATAGATGAAGATAGAATAAGTGATAAAATTAAAAAAAGTACAATCTATTAAGGATAATTCTAAATTTACTAGTATTTATTATGAAAAATCAAGAAGAAAAGACAAATGGGAATTATTAGAAAAAAATAACAGAAGATGCCCATAAATATTTAAGGACAGAAAAAGATTTTACTGAGATATTAGCAAGAAAGATAAAAGAAAGTATATCTTTTTATAAAAATGAAAAAGATGAAGAGAAATTAAGGCAAATAGAAGAAGATTTAGGAATAAAAAGTTACTAAAAACGAAAAGAAAAATGTATTCAGATATAGCTGAAAAAAATAGAATATCTAAAAGATATGATGGGAGAAGATAATTTTAACAATAAAATTAGAACAATACTTATGCAATCTAACATATCTATGTGGGATGAATTTAGAGATAGAGCAGATATAATTAGAAAACATAATAATATAATTAGTTTTTAGTTTTAGAAGTGAAGATGAAAAATAATAATTTAATTAAGAGTTTTTTATGATACTTATAATGATTTAGCAAAAAGGTATCAATATAATTCTATGTGCTTAATATTGAAAGATAAGAATAGTAAAATATTTAGAAGAAGGAGAATATAGTGGAAAAAACCAAAATAAAACCAAAAAGAAAAAGAAATTGTTTTTCTTTCTTAGAGCAAGATGAAGAAGTGAAAAAAATCTAGGTGTTTATGAGAAAAAAAGATATTAATGATGAACTAACAAAAAAATCGACCCTAAGATTCTTGTAGATGAAAAAAAGAAGAAAAAGAAAAAAATATTTTTATTTTTCTTTCTGGATTTTTTTCATATTTTTTTAATATTTATTCCACCTTTTGTTTTCAAAAAGTTGGATCCAAATTATGAAAAAGAGATCCAACATATCAAGCAGAAATAAAAATCTTTAATAAAAAGTTAAAAAGTCAAAAGATGATATGTATTTTTAGATAACGCTATATTAACTAGAAAGTTTGAAGGTGTATATTATAACTCTAAAGCTGTAAGAACGGTAATGAGTTATAAATATAAAAACAACAGAATATATAAAAACCAGAAGCTGAAAAAAATATTTAGAAATATATACTAATCTTACACAAGGTAGCGAAACAGGTATTAAACTAAATCAAAAAGAAAATGATTTTACTATTTCAGTATCATATTTAAAAAAACAAAAAAATTTAAAAAGAATATAGAAAAATTTTCAGTATCTATGGACGTTGCAAAAACAATTTAGAAGAAGAAGATTATAAATGTAGTGTTTCAAGTCAAGGAGAATTTGAAATAAAAAAGGGAGGAATATAATGTACTTGGTTAAAGAAATAGATGACTATATTTTTTTAGGGGGAATGATATTAGAGGGAAATATCCTAGCCAAATAAATGAAGAAGTAGCTTTTATTATAGGTAAAAGTTTTTGGAACAGTAGTTAAAAAAATAAAGGATATGTTTCTTGTGTAGTAGGAAGAGATATAAGATATTCTTCATCAACAATATCAACAAATTTAATTAGAGGAATACTATCAACTGGTATTAATGTAGTTAATTTAGGTATTGTTACAACTCCAATGTATTATTTTTGCATCAATGTTTTTAAATATACCTAGTGGAATTATGGTTACAGCAAGTCATAATCCTAAAGATGAAAAATGGATTTAAATTTCAATTTGATGGCCTTAATGCAAAAGGAGAAGAAGTATTAGAGTTTAGAAATTTTTACTAAAAAAAGGTGATTTTTAGTGAAGGTGAAGGAAAAATTATATTTTTACTATATAGATAACGCTTATATTAAGTTATTTAAAAATCTTTAAAACTAGAAGAAAAAAAGATTAAAAAGTAGTACTTGATTTAGCCAATGCAACTACTTGTGTAGTCGCTAAGAAGATATTTAATGAATTTAAATTTTTAGATATTACATATTTATATGACGTAGTAGATCCTAATTTTTCCAAACCATCATCCAGATCCAACCATTAAATCTAACTTAGAAGACTTAAGAAAGAAAGTTTTAGAAACAGGAGCAGATGTTGGTATATCTTATGATGGAGATGGAGATAGACTTGGGGTAATAGATAATGAAGGAAATCAAATAGAAGCAGATAAACTTATGATTATCTTTATAAGAGATTTAATGAATACTAAGAAGAAAAAGAATTCTTATACGATGTTAAATGTTCTAAAGCTTTAAGTGATGAAATAAGAAAACTTGGTGCTAAAGAAGTAGTTTCTAGAACTGGTAATTCTTATGAAAAAGCAGCTATTATAGAACATAATCTAGCATTTGGTGGAGAATACTGTGACATATATTCTTTAGAGATCGTTTTCCCAGGATTTGATTCAGGAATATATGCATCTTTTAAGACTTATAGAAATACTTACAAAGACAGATCAAAAAAATTATCTGATATGTTAAAAGATGTTACAAAAATATTATTCAACTCCAGAAATAAAAAAATAGCAACACCTGATGATGAAAAAGACAAAATAGTAGCAAAAAGTTAAAGAATATGTTATATCTAAAGGATATAAATTTCTTGATATAGATGGTGTTAGAGTAGAGTTTGATGATTCTTGGGGACTTATAAGAGCATCTAATACTGGACCTAATTTAACTTTTAAGATTTGAAGCTACTACAGAAAAAAAGACTAGAAGAAATTAAAGAAGAATTTATGAATTTATTAAAATAGATGTTATGTGTTATAATTTAAAAAAAGGAGTTAATTATGAATTTAGTAGATATATTTTTCTTACTTATTATATTAGTATGTGGTCTTATAGGACTTAAGAGAGGATTTTTTAAAGAATTAGTACTTACAGTAGGTTATATAATATTACTTATAGTATCTTATAAAGCTTTATTACACCAACAGCTAATTTAATAATATCGTTAGTTAAGGTTGGTAATAATCCAATAAATTTACTTATATATCAAATAATAGCTTTCTTAGTAGTATTTATAATATTAAGTATAATATTCCAATTAATAGTATTTTTAACAAATGCACTTGAAAAATTACTTAATATTACAATAGTACTTGGAATATTTTCAAAAATATTAGGATTTATTTTAGGACTTGTTAAAGGAGTTATAGTAGCATATCTTTTATCGCTATTATTTACACTTCCAATGTTTAATAACATTCCAATGTTTAGAAATTCAACTGTAAAAAGTGAACTTTTAACAAAAAAATGCCCTAATATAAAAGCTTAACAAAATAGTAAATGAAAATATCTAAGTTAGATATAAATAGTAATGATTTTAATAAAACAAGTATTACAAATATTAATTAAGTATAATATTCTTACAAAAGAAAAAGTTATTGATATGGTTAAATCTGGTCAACTAGACTCTACTTTTCTAAACTATATAAATGGATAAAATATTAAAAGAAAAAAATTGATAACTTACCTGAAAAGCCAGGTAGTTATCAATATTTAGATAAAAATAAAACAATTATTTATGTTGGTAAAGCCAAGAATTTAAAGAAGAGAGTGAAGTCTTATTTTACAAGATCTGTAAATATTAAGACTTCATTATTAGTTAATGAAATAGATGATTTAACATATACAGTAACATCAACTGAACTTGAAAGCTTATTATTAGAAATAAATTTAATAAAAATATAATCCTAAATATAATATCTTATTAAAAAGATGATAAAAAGTTATCCATATATTGAACTTATAAAAAGTTCTAGTCCGATACTTAAAAATAACAAGAAGTAAAAACATAGTAAAAATTTCTTCTTTTTGGACCTTTTCCTAATGTAAAACAGCAAGAAATACTTTAGATATAGTTAATAGAGCATATCCTTTAAGAAAAATGTAATACTATGCCTAAAAAAAGTATGTCTTTATTATCATATTAATGAATGTTTGGGATACTGTGAAAAGAAAATAGATGAAGAGATAATTAATGATTTAATTAATAAGACAGTAGCATTTTTTTAAATAATAAAGAAAAAGGTTTTAAAAGAAGAACTTATAAAGAAAATGCATGAAGCTAGTGAAAGATTAGATTTTGAAAAAGCAATAGAGTATAAAAATACTTTAAATGATATAGATATTACTTTGAAAAACAACTTATCGATTTAAATAAAAATTATAATTTTGATATGTTTTTCTATATCAGAAAATACTAATTATTTAGGTATTAATATCTTTATAGTAAGAGAAGGTAAACTACTTGGATCTATTAAAAGATATGGTTGTAATTAATGATAATTTAATAGATTCTTTAGAAGAATATATTTTAATGTTTTTATGAAAAAAATCTTATGATACCAAAAAGATATTTATGTACCATATGAAGAGATACAAGAAATACTTGAAGAATATCTTAAGGTTAAAGTACATGTTGCTAAGAAAGATAAACTTAAGAAGTTATCAGTACTTGGTAGTGAAAAACGCTAAGATTTATTTAGAAGATAAATTAGATTTATATAAGAAAAGAGAAGATAAAAAAACAAAAAGCTATAAAAAGAATTAAATAGTATTTTTAAATAAAGATATTAAAAAGAATTGAATTATTTGATAACTCTCACTTATTTGGAACTTTTTATGTAGGTGCGATGGTCGTATATGATTACTTTGAAAAGAATAAAAATTTATATAGGAAGTATAAGTTAGAAGTAGATGTTAAAGATGACTTAGCTGCTATGAGGGAAGTACTTTATAGAAGATATTATAAAGTACTTATGAAAGAAGAAGATAAGTGTGATCTTATTATAGTAGATGGTGCTGATAATCAAATTAATGTAGCAAAAAGAGATTATAAATAACTTTTAATTTAGATATAGAAATACTTGGTTTAAAGAAAGATAAACATCATAATACTTATGCTTTAATAGATAGTAATTTAAATGAAATACCACTTGATAAATCTAGTAGTTTATTTTTATATTTAACTAGTATGCAAGATGAAGTACATAATTTTGCTATAAATTATCATAAAAAAATTTAAGAGATAAGGGAATATATAAACTTAGTTTTGACTTTATAAAAAGGAATAGGTGAAAAAAAGAAAAAAGAATTACTTAAAAAAATATAAATCTATTGAAAAAAATTAAAAAGAAGCTAGTATAGAAGATTTATGTATTATGTTACCAGAAAAGATAGCAGAAGATTTATATAATTTTTACATAAGGAGGAAAATAATGAATGAAGAATATGAATATAGCTTTAAAGTTAAAAGTATAAAAAGATTTTTTTAGATTATTGTGAAAAATAATAATTATAAAAAAACAGGGAGAGTACTTTCAAACAAGAACTTTATAAAAAAATGGTGGAGCTGTTATGGCTCGTATTACTGAAAAATGAATATGAAGAAAAAAATCTGAAAAAAATTTTAAATTTTAAAGATGATAATTTAAATGATAAAATTTTAAAAACATCTAGAGAATCTAAAGATTTAATTATTACAAATGATAATGAAGAGTTTGTGATGTCATTGATAGAAATACTAAATTTAAATAGAAAAATAGTGTTAAAAAGAAAAAGATATGTTTATGAAAAGAAAATGTAAAATTTGAAATAGATGAATATATAGAACCATTAATGAATGTTATTGCTATTGAAGGTAAAAAAGAAGAAGTAGATAGAGTATATAAACATTTAGAAAATATTATAATTAAAAAATAAAGAAGACTAAAAGTCTTTTTTATTTTTACATTTTTATAAAAGTAGTATAATTAGTAAGTCTGAAATGAGGTTATTATGATTTTTATTTAAATATTTAAAGAAATATAAAATTTTTTAATATTTATTATTTTAATATTATCAATTTGTAGAATTTATGCAGAGTTAGAATTACCTAATTATACTAGTAGTATAGTTAATGTTGGTATAAATCAAAAAGGTATAGAAGATGCTCTTATGTTAAAGATGAGTAATAAGACTTATTCTACATATTCTTTATTTATGAACGAAGAAGAGTTAAAACTTTTTAATAAAAGCTTATAAAGAAGATAGTGGGTATTATAAGTTAGAAAGTGTAGATAAAGATTCTAAAAAGAAATTAAATATAACTATAGAAGAAGTAGCATATACAATATATACTTTAATGTCTTCTAAACAACTAGAATCTAGTATATTAAACAATGTAAAAAAATAAAGATTACTTATATAATTATAGAAAAGAAGTTATTAACAAGATAAAAAGATAATAAAGAATTATTTTTTAAGTAAAGTAGCAGTTCGTTTTTGTAGAAGAAGAATATAAAAAAATGTTGGAATAGATACAAATAAAATAAGTAATGAATATTTAAAAATACAGCTATAAATATGATGTTAATTACTTTTTGTTATACTTTTTATATCTGTTACAGTTGGTTTTATTGCAAAGTAGAGTAGCTGCTAGTATTGGTAAAAAAATTTAAGAAAAACAAATTTATGAAAAGGTAATGAATTTTTTTCAACTTTAGATATAGAAAAATTTTCTATATCATCTTTAATTACTAGAACAACTAATGATATAACTCAAGTTCAAAAATTCATTATCTATGATTTTTAGTTATAGTTTTATATGCTCCTTTAATGGCAATAGCTGGTAGTATTAAAGTACTTAAAACAAACGTCAATATGAGTTACATGATAGCTTTTAGGTATTAGTTTAATAATAGTTTTAATTGTAATATCTTTTATTTATGCTATGCCAAAATTCAAAGCTATGCAAACTTTACTTGATAGAATTAATTTAGTTAGTAGAGAAATACTTACTGGTATTCAAGTAATAAGAGTATTTGGAAGAGAAAAATATGAAGAAAAAAAGATTTGATAAAGAAAATCAAAAAAACATATGAAAAATGAAAAAGCTATAATTAAAGTTATTGCCTTATTCTTTCCATATTTGATGTTAGTATTAAATGCTTTATCAATATTAATTTTATATGTTGGATCAAAAACAAGTTGATTTAGGATATCTTCAAGTAGGAGATTTACTTGCATTTTTAACATATTCTATGATGATTATTTTTTTCATTTATTTTTTTCTTACAATGTCTATTGTAATTATTCCAAGAGCAAGTGTTGCAGCTAAAAGAATAGATGAAGTATTAACTACAGATTTTTTCTATTAAAGAAAAAAAGAAAAACATTAGATGAAAAAAACTAGAAAATGTAAAAAGGAATAGTTAAGTTTAACAATGTTACATTTAGTTTTTCCAGATAGTGATGACGAAGTGCTAGAAGATGTTAGTTTTACATTAGAACCTAATAAAAACAACAGCGATTATCGGAGCTACAGGAAGTGGTAAATCTACAATTTTACATTTGCTTTTTAAGATATTTTGATGTAAATAAAGGAAACATTACAATAGATGGTATAGATATTAGAGATTTATCTTTAAGAAAAACTTAGATCTTTAATAGGATTTGTTCCTCAAAAAGCAGTACTTTTTAGTGGTAATATAGAATCTAATATAAAAATATTTAGATGAAAGTTTAGAAGATAATATTATGGAAAAAAAGCTGCACAAATAGCAGAAGCCGAAGAATTTATTTTAAATAAAGATAAAAAAATATAAAACACCTATTTCTGAATATGGTTCTAATGTATCAGGAGGACAAAAAAACAAAGACTTTCAATAGCAAGAGCAGTAGTAGGAAATCCTAATATATTATTATTTGATGATAGTTTTTCAGCACTTGATTATAAAAACTGATTTTTAAAGTAAGAGAAAATATTCATAAAAACTTAACTAATAAAACAGTAGTAATAGTAGCTCAAAGAATAGCAACAATTTTACATGCTGATAAGATTATAGTTTTTAGATAAAAGGTGAAGTTGTAGGTGTTGGAACTCACGAAGAATTACTTAAAAATAAAATATATAAAGAAATAGCAGAAAGTCAACTAAGTAAAGAAGAATTAACTACAGGAGGTAAAAATGAAAAAAATAATAAAAAAACAAAGTAAGTTTTTTGCTAGTATTTCTAGAGTAATTAAACTAATTTTTAAAGAACATCCTTTTGCAGTAATTATATCTTTATTATTTGCAGTTACTAGTACAGTATTTTTCAATACTAGGACCTAAAAATACTTGGTGAAGCTACAACTAAATTATTTGAAGGAATAGTTAAAAAAAGTTACTAATACAGGATCTATAGATTTTAATGGTATTAATAAAATTTTACTTATAGTACTAATCATATATGTAACATCTTCAGTATTTGGTTTTTTTCAAGCTTATCTTATGGCAAATGCTGCTACAAAGACAACTTATAAATTAAGAAATACTATAACTCATAAATTAAATCGTTTACCTGTAAGATACTTTGAAAAAGAAATGTAGGAGATATATTATCTATTATTACTAATGATATAGAAACACTTGCAAGTAATTTAGATAATACAATAATTCAAATAGTTACTAGTGTTATGACTATAATTGGAATTCTTATAATGATGTTTTTCTATTAATGTTACTATGACTTTAGTTGTACTTATTCTTGTTCCAATAATGTTTTTAGTTTTTTTGGGACAATTGTTGGAGTATCACAAAAAAATATTTTGCTATGCAACAAAAAAACACTTGCTAAAGTAAATTCTGAAGTAGAAGAAAGTTTTTTTCAGGACTTAATGTAATAACAGCGTTTAATCATCAAGAAAAAGAGTATAGAAGAATTTAATAAAGTAAATGAAAAACTATATAATGCTTCATGGAAAGCACAATTTTTATCAGGAATTATGTTTCCACTTGTAAATTTTATAGGTAATTTAGGTTATGTGATGGTTGCAATAGTAGGTGGAATTTTTATCAATAAATGGAAAAATAACAGTAGGTAATATTCAATCATTTATTCAATATGTTAGAAATTTTACTAGTCCAATAGGTCAAATAGCTCAAATTATTAATCAATTACAAAAGTATGTCTGCAGCTAGTGAAAGAATATTTGAATTTTTTTAGATGCAGAAGAAGAAATACTAGTAGAAAAAAAGAAGAAAAAAATGAACAATTCATTAGGACTTGTAGAATTTAATAATATAAGTTTTTTTCTTATGATGGTAAGAAAACAGTTATTGATAATTTTTTTCATCTACAGTATCTAAAAAAATAAAACAGTTGCAATAGTAGGACCAACAGGAGCAGGTAAGACTACAATAGTTAAATTGCTTATGAGATTTTTATGATGTAGATAAGGGAGAAATTAAAGTTAATGGTGCTAATGTAAAGAATGTTAAAAGAAAGAAATTAAGAAATAATTTTACTATGGTTTTACAAGATACTTGGTTATTTAAAGGAAGTATTATGGAAAATATCAGATATGCTAATCTAGATGCAACTGATAAAGAGGTAAAAAGAAGCAGCTAAAAAGCTAGGGCAAATCACTTTATAGAAGCTCTTCCAAATAGTTATGATTTTGAAATAAATGAAGAAGCAAGTAACTTATCTAATGGAGAAAAACAACTTATTACTATAGCAAGAGCAATACTAGCAGATAAGCCAATACTTATATTAGATGAAGCTACTTCTAGTATTGATACTAGAACTGAGATTTTAGTACAAAAAGCTATGAATAAACTTATGGAAAACAGAACTACCTTTGTTATAGCTCATAGATTATCTACTATTAAGAATGCTGATACTATATTAGTTTTTAAAAAGATGGTAATATAATAGAACAAGGAAATCATAAAGAATTACTTGAAAAAGAGGATTTTACTTTGATTTATATAATAGTCAATTTCAAGAAGTGTAATTTAACACTTCTTTTATTATTGAAAAAAAGATTATAATTTTTATAGGAGGATATAAATTAGATGAAAAAAATATATATAGCAGGTTCACTTTTTTAACGAAGCAGAAGTAGCACAAAAGAAAATTAGAAGGTAAATTATTAAAAAGATAAATTTAAAGATAAGTTAGAAGTATTTAATCCAATAGAAAAACCATTTAATGATAATAAAGATACTTTACCAACTCCAAATTTCATATTTTTTTAAACGATACAAAAGCAGTAAAAAGATGCAGATATTTTTAGCAGATATTACAAATAACGATCCTGGAGTTATGACAGAACTTGGAATAGCAATAAGTAATAATAAATATATAATTGCAATACTATCAGATATTAGACTTAAAACAGCAAATAAATATGATATACCTACATATGGATTTAATCACTATGTGTTAGGTGGAATATTAGAAAATGGAGTATTAGTTTATTCTTTTTAAGGAAGCAGTAGAAAAAAATAGAAGAATTTATTAATAAAAAAATTAAAAATGAATAGGTTAAAAGAATTTAGTGATATATTTCCTAGAATCCTTAAATTTCAAATACTAACTCATTTATTATTTATATTTATAATATTACCTAGTTATTTTTTTATAAGAACGTTTATTGTTTCATTAAATAAGCTCTCCGTTATAGATAATACAGAACTTTTTAAGGTTTGTTTTTTTCCCCACTTGGAATTATTTTTATTAATAATATCTTTAATGGTTATATTCTTTTTATTTTCTAGTAGAATTATCGGGTCTTATTTTACTTACTAGTTCTTATCAAAAAGAAAGATTAGAACCTAGTTTTATAACTATACTAAAAGAATCAATTAAACTAATACCTAAATTTTTTTAAATAAAAAGTATTATAGTTATAAGTTTTTTACTTTTTGTTACTTATACCAATAACTAGTAGTGTTTTTAGGTTTTTAATTTATTTAAAAAGTTTAATATACCTAATTTTATATTTAGAGAAATAATAAAAATCCACTTTATTTAATTATTTATATTTTTGATAGTTATAATATTTTTATTATTTATTTATAAAAAGCAATTTTTACATTTCATTATATTCTTATAAAAAAAGAAAAATCTAGTACTGCTATTAAGAAAAGTTTTTAATTTAATAAATGATAATTTTAAAGACTTTTTGATACTTTTTATATTAAGAATATTAAGATATTTAGTTATATTTTTTTAATAATATTTTTTTCTATCTATATTTATAATTAATTTTACTAAAAAAATATAAGTAAAGAACTTTTTACTTATTCAATAATATTTTTTTATTAGTAATAAAAATATTATTTTTAACTACTATAATTTTTAATTTTTATACCTTTAGAAATTAAATTTTTAACTGATAAATTTTATGAATATACAAAAAAATTAAAAAGATTAGTAGTTAAAGAAAAAGAATAAGTATAATATCATAGATAAGATATTTAGTTTTAAGAAAACTCTTATATTTACTTTTTATATCTATGTTAATTTTATTAAATGTTTTATTTATATTTGTACCGAATTTTTAATAATTCTTTTTAAAATTAAATTAATTATTGGACATAGAGGTGGAGAAGGAGTAGAAAAATTCTCTAGGAGCTATAAAAAAACTCTATTGATAAAAAGAATAGATTATGTAGAAATAGATATACAAAGAACAAAAAGATAATTATTATATAGTAAAATCATGATAAAACTTTTTAGAAGAGTAGCAGGTATTAATAAATCTGCTAGTGATATGACTTTAAAAAGAAATTAAAAAGATATCTTTAAGAGGTGAAGAAAAAAATACCAGAGATAAACGAAGTATTAAAGTTATCTAAAAATAAAATTAATTTATTTATAGAATTAAAAGGTAAAACAGCAGATAAGAAAATGGTAGATGATATAGTTAAACTTGTAAAAAAGAAAAAAATGGAAAAAAACAAGTTGTATTTATATCTATGAGATATAGTGTAATAGATTATATTAAAACTAGATATAAAGAATTTAAAAACAGGTTTTATTTACTTTTTATTTCTAGGAGATATGTCTAAAAATAAAAAGCTGATTATATGCTCTTCTCAGAAGATTTTGTTACAGAAAATCATATAGAACAAATTCATAAACATAATAAGAAAGCTATTGTATGGACGGTTAATTCACCTGATTCTATGAAAAAGTATTTAGATTCAGCAGTAGATGGTATAATAACAGATAGAGTAAACGATATCTTAAGATTAAAAAGAAAAAAATTAGATATTAGAAGCGATAAAGATTTAGTTTATGATTTGTTAGAAAGTAGTCTTTTAGATAAGAGTAATTCTTGATATAAGGAGGAATATGGAAAGAATATATACGATGAGGAGGTTATAAATGGAAACAACTAATCTTTCGAAAATTAAAAAGATAAAAATGTTAGAAACGATTAAAAACATAAAAAGAATATTACAGATGAAACTACAGTAGATAATCTTTCGATGATAGAAAATGAACTTACAAAAAGAAATATGGGCTTATTTTGGGAATAACATGAAGAACATGTTGATCAAGAGTTAGAAACTAAGATACCTGTTTTTGAAGAAATAAAAAGAAAAAGAGATTATTTCTGATCCAAGAGATAAATTTAATTTTTTTATTAGAAGGAGATAATTTACAAAGTTTATATTTGTTAGAGAAAAACTCACAAAGAAAAAAATTGATAAATGATAGAATTAGGGTTATAATAGGATAACTTTGTTGTAGTGAAAGGAAAGAAGAATGGAGAAAAATAGAATTTGAAACAGTGCTTGTAGAGAGTTCAAAAACTTCCTATGGTTAAAATTGATAGAAAAATTATTTCTTAGGAAAGAGTTAAAAGGTAGATTCGCCCCTGAAATTGTAGAAAAAGCAATTCAATATAGCCCAGCGTATGCAGGCATAAGTGTTCAAGACATAAATAAAATTGCTAAAAAGTTGTATAACGGCAGAAACCACTAGGGTAACTGCTATATCTGCGGCAGCAGGGATACCTAGTGGACTTGCATTGATAGGCACAATACCAGCAGATTTAACTCAATATTTTGCTCATATTTTTACGTATTGTCCAAGAATTAATCTATCTTTATGGTTGGCAAGATTTAAATCTTGATACTACAGAAATGAACCAGGAAACAAAAATTTACTTACATTATTTGTTGGAATAATGTTTGGTGTTAATGGATCTGTTAATGCGATAAACAAGGTAGCAGCTCAAATTGCTAAACAAGTAGCTAAAAAAACTGCCTCAAAAAAAGCATTAACAAAGGGTGTGTTATATCCAATAGTAAAGAGAGTTGCAGGACTGTTGGGTGTTCAAATGACAAAACAGATTTTTCTCAAAAGGAGTTGCGAAAATAGTTCCCATTATAGGAGCTGCAATTTCTGGAGGATTAACATTTGTTACATACAAGCCAATGTCTGAAAAACTTAGAAAGTATTTGGCTTCGAGTGAATTAGCAAGTGTTGAATATTACCAACAAATGGAAGATTAAGTAATTGTAGACACTGAAATAATAGAAGATTTTGAAGAAAAAAATCTTTCTTGAAAAAGTTATTGAATAAAAAAACACTAGATTTTCTAGTGTTTTTATATTCTAGTTTTTAATATTCTTTCTGTATTAATAAAGTGTAATTTAGCTATATCTTCTAATACTTCTTTACCATATTTTTTTCTATTAATCTTTCAGCTTGTTTATCAACTTCGCTACTTGCTCCTTTTTAATAATGGTTCGTGATATTTATCACTAAGTTTATCCATTATTTCTAAAAAGGTAAATCTTGCAAGTATCGCTGCTGTTGCTACTGCCATATTTTTTTATTTTCAGCTTTAGGAGTAAATATTAAGTTTCTTTCTACATTAGTTACTTCTTTTAAATAATTAAAATAAGAATTTTTCTTTAGCAAACTCATCGATTATTATTTTTATTACAATCACTATGTCTTTGGTGTAATGTATATAAAAACCTTATTATGCATTATAGCTTTTATTTTTATTAATATTTTGAATTGTCTTATATTTTTCATTATATTCTTTATTCGATAGTACTAGTAACTCATAATCTATTTTTTAGCTATAGTAGGTGCGATTTTTTTCTTATGTAATCATCTGTTGTTTGTTTAGAATCTTTTTACTTTTTAATTCTTCTAAAAATTTAATATCTTCTATATTTACATATGCTGCACAAACAACTACTGGTCCAAAATAGTCTCCAGTTCCAACTTCATCACTTCCAATAGATGTAATATGATATAAATCTTCTTTATTATTTGCTTCTTCTTTTTATCTTGTAGCATAGCCCACATTGATGCATCTACATCTGCAGATATACCTTGAAACATAGCTTTACCCGATTCATATAAAGTAATTACTGTATCTTCTTCCTGTGCTTGAAAAAAATAGCATAAGGTATTTTTTTATCTCTTATTTTATCTTTATAATAAGCTATCATCTTTTGTTTTGTTTCTTCATCAACTTTTATAACAATATTCATTTTTTTCTTCCTTTTTTTATATCTATTTATATATTATGATAATTATTATTTATTTTTGCAAGTAATACTTTATGTTATACTACATATTAAAGGAGAAAAGATGGTAGTAGGTGTACTTGTTGATAGAACTAACTTAAGCGTAAATAAAGTTTATCATTATAACTATAATCTAGATAAAAAGATATCTATAGGATCTAGAGTATTAGTTGATTTTTAATAATAAACTAAGTGAAGCTTTTAATAGTTAGTTTTCCTAAAAGAAACAGAATTAAAAAGAATTAAAAGAAGTAATTGAAGTAATAGATGAAGAAAGTATTTTAACATTAGAACTTTTTAAAAATTAGGTAGATTTATGGAAAAAGAGATACTTTTACATCTTTAATGTCTTGTTATCAAACTATGTTACCTAAACCATTTAAACTTGGAACACAAGAAAAAAATTCAAGATAAAAATAACATATTATTTTTTTAGATAAAGAAAAATGTAAAACTAACTGTTAAGCAACAAGAAATAGTAGATTATTTTAAAAAGATAAAAAAACTAGATAGATTAGAAAAATTTTTCAAAAAGCTATAATTAAAACTTTTAGTTAATAAAAAAATGTTTTTAAAAAGAAAAGAAAGTTTTGTTATCTACTATTATTGAAGATAAAAAAGAGTTTAAAGAGATATCTTTATCTGTTAAACAACAAGAGATAATAAATCAAATAATTAAGTCTAAAGAAAGTAAATACTTATTATATGGAGTTACAGGAAGTGGTAAGACTTTAATTTATTTACATCTAATAAATTACTATTTATCAGAAGGTAAAAACAGCATTACTTTTTAGTACCTGAGATATCTTTAACAATTCAAACGATGAATTTTTAAAAACTATTTTTAAAGAAAATATTGCTATATTACATTCATCTTTATCTGATAGAGAAAAGTATAATGAATATTTAAAGATTAAAAGAAAAGATGTAAGAGTAGTAATAGGAGTAAGAAGTGCTATATTTGCTCCTCTTGAAAATCTTGGAGTAATTATCATCGATGAAGAACATTCAGATACTTATAATGAATATAGTAAGAATCCTAAGTATTCTACAAAAAGATATAGCTATATTTAGAAGTGAATATAATAATGCTAAGTTAGTTCTTGCAAGTGCAACTCCACTTGTTAAAGATTATTATTTAGCAGAAAAAACCAAAGAATATAAATTACTTAAACTTTTTAAATAAGTATAATGATTTAAAACTAAATATTAAAAATAATAGATTTAAAGGAAAATAAAACTTTATCTTATTTTTAGTAAAGAATTAAAAAGAAAAATATTAGAAAAAAATTAAAAAAATCATGAACAAGTAATCTTATTTTTTTAAATAGAAAAAGGTTATGCTAATTATGTGATGTGTGCAAGTTGTGGAGAAGTTAAAAATGTCCAAATTGTGATATTAGTTTAACTTATTATAAAAATGATAATCAATTAAGATGTAGTTACTGTGAACATAGTGAAAAAAATATAAATTCTTGTGATAAATGTCATGAAAAAGATTTAAATATTATGGGAGTAGGTACTGAAAAGTTAGAAGAAGAATTAAATATTTTATTTAAAAGATTATAAAGTACTTAGAATGGATATGGATACTACTAGAGGAAGTTATGAGAAAATAATAAATGATTTTTAAAAATCATTTATACGATATTTTAGTAGGTACACAGATGATTGCTAAAGGACTTGATTTTTGAAAAATGTTACTTTAGTAGGAGTAATAAATGCTGATCAATCTTTAATGATACCTAGTTATAATGCTATAGAAAATACATATTCACTTCTTTCTCAAGTATCAGGAAGAAGTGGAAGAAGTAGTAAACAAGGTGAAGTTATTATTCAAACATATAATCCAGATAATTATGGTATTTTTAGAAGTAGTAAATCAAGATTATGAAAGCTTTTTATAAAAAAAGGAAATAGATATAAGAAAAAAACTATTATATCCACCATTTTCTAATATGTTAACTTTAAAAAGTAAAAAGTATTAATATTGATTTAGTAAAAAGAACATATAATAAAAAAATATAAATATTTAAAAATTAAACTTAGAAGAAACTACATCTATTTTAGGACCTAATATTTTAAATATTAGAAAATTAGATAAAAAATATGAATGTAGTATTACATTAAAATATAATAAAGATGAAAAATTTAGAAAAGATTATAAAATTTTTAAAAACTTATTATAATAAAGATAGATATGTTTCTTTTTGATATAGAGTTTATTTATTGATAGGAGAGGAAAATGAAAGATAAAAATACATTTTATATAACAACTCCAATATATTATCCTAGTAAAGAATTTCATATAGGACATTGTTATACAACTGTTATAGCAGATAGTTTAGCTAGATTTAATAGACTTAAGAAAAATTGATGTAATATTCCAAACAGGAACTGATGAACATGGTCAAAAGATAGAAAAAAATAGCTAAAGAACAAAAATAAAGAATCTAAAGAATATGTAGATAAAATAGTAGAAAACACTAAAGAACTTTGGAATAATTTAGATATATCTTACGATAAATTTATTAGAACAACTGATGAAGAACATATAAAAAAATGTTACTTTAATATTTAATAAATTATATGAAAATGGTGATATATATAAAGGTACTTATGAAGGATTATACTGTACTCCTTGTGAATCTTTCTTTTCTAAAGAAGAATTAGATGAAAATAATAACTGTCCAGATTGTCATAGAGAAGTATCGTTAGTAAAAGAAGAAGCTTTATTTTTTTAGACTTTCTAAATATCAAGATAAATTATTAAAGTTTTTATGAAGAAAATCCGTTTTAGAACCTCTTTCTAGAAAAAAATGAAATGATTAATAATTTTATTAAACCAGGTTTAAAAAGATTTATGTGTTTCTAGAACTTCTTTTTAATTGGGGGATTCCTGTTAGTTTTGATAAAAAAACATGTTATTTATGTATGGATAGATGCTTTATCTAATTATTTAACTTCTTTAAATTATCCTAGTAGTAAAGAAATGTTTAATAAATACTGGCCTTGTGATCTTCATTTAGTAGGTAAAGAAATAGTTAGATTTCATGCTATTATTTGGCCAGCTATACTTATGAGTTTAGGTATTAAACTACCTAAAAAAGTATTTGGTCATGGATGGTTAGTAATTAATAATGAAAAGATATCTAAATCTTTAGGTAATTATAAGAGTCCTAAAGAATACATAGAAAAAAATATGGAAAAGATGCTATTAGATATTTCTTATTAAGAGAAATAGTACTTGGAAAAGATGGTAATTTTAGTGAAGATTTACTTATCAGTAGAATTAATTCTGATTTAGTAAATAACTTAGGTAATTTAGTTAATAGAACTATCGTTATGGCTAATAAATATTTTGATAAAGAAATAAAGTTTAGTAAAAAAATTATAATGATTTAGATAAAAAAATTTAATAGAAAATACTAATTCTTTATACACTAAAGTTAATGAAAGTATTAATAATTTAAAAAAATAAATGAAGCATTAGAAGAGATATTTAAATTACTAGATAAGTGTAATAAATATATAGATGAAAATGAACCGTGGAATTTATAAAAAAATAATGATTTAAAAAGACTTGAAGATGTTATATATATAATACTTGAAAATATTAAAGTAGCGTCTATTTTACTTGGATCTTTTTATTCCTGAAACTTCTTTAAAAATTAAAAAAATATGTTAAATAAAAAGAAGTTAATATAGATGATGTATTATTTAATGAAGATGATTCTTATAAAGATTTAACTTCATATATTTTTATTTGAAAGAATTAAATAAAAAAAGCTTATTTGAAAAAAGCTTTTTTTATTTATAAAAAAATAACTAATAAATATTTACAATAATATTATTTTTTTAATATATATAATAAACTATAATTTATTTAGTTATGATATTATAAAAATAGATATAATAATAGGAGAAATAATATGAAAAATCAAGAAGGTATTGGTATGGATATTAACTGTATTTGTATTATTAAGTTTTAATGTATTAAAAAGTAAGTGCACTAGATTATTCTAAAACATATGAAGAAGCATTTTCCTGATAAAGAATTTAGAAGATTAATACTTATTTGTGTTAATTATAATTTGTGTGATTATAGTACAAAATAATTATTTAGCTGTTAATTGGGATTTGCATTATTTAGTTAAATTTGCTAGTGGTTATTATGTAAATAATACTCAAAAGTGTAAATGTTAATATTGATGAAAATTTAATAGAAAGTAAAAATGAAGTTTTTAAATAAAGCACAGTTAGATAGAATTACTTATTTAATAAATTCAACAGGTGGTAATCCACAAAAATATGAAGAGTTTAAAAGGAATAGAATATCTTACTAATTTAAAACAAATAGCTTTTTGAAAAATAGGTACTAAAGAAGTTGATTTAAGTCAAAATAAAAATTTGTTTCATGTAGCACTAACTTCATCATTTTTCAAGTTATTTTTCAGCCTTATGGAGTAAGTCCTGGAGGAGAATTAGATGTTGCAACTTTAGAAAAAGTTAATACTAGTGGTTTAAATAAATTAGAAGGTTTAATGTTAACTTTAAATAAAAATAATATGAATAAGCTAGATGTAACTCATTTACCTCAATTATTACAACTTATAGTAAATGATTCTAATTTAACTGAAGTTAAATTTAATCCAAATTCAGTGTTATCTAAGATTGAATTGAATATGAATTCTCTTCAAAAATATAAATATTCCAAATAATACTAATAAAAAAATAATGCTAATATGTTTTGGCAAAAATTTAAGATGACTATAAAAGTAAATAGTGAACAAGAAATTCCATTTAGATTATCACTAAATTTACCTACAATAGTAGGACATAATGGTAATGTTTATAAATTTCATATAGATCCTAATAGTAATCCAGTAACTAGTGATACTAATGGTAATTATATATTTAACTCACTTAATTTAGGAAATAATACCTTTAAAATAATGAAGGTTGTAGCTTCTGATAATACAAAATATAGTGGATTATTAGAAATTAATGTAGAAAAAGATAATAGTTTACCACCAATACCAGGTAATAATAGTGGTAATCAAACTAACAATAATACTCATAACAATATAAATAAAAATCCTAAAACAGGTATTAAAAACATTTACAATAATAATATTTTTTTAATAGTTATTAGTAGTTGTTTAATATATAAATATAAATTAAAAAAAGAAAAAAATTACATGTAAAAAAAGTAAGTTTTTTTCTTTTTTTCATATTTACAAAAATAATTTTTAATAGTTATTTTTTTAATAAAATAGAGTACTTTTATTATTTTTTTGTGAGAATGAAAAATATGAATATGAAAAAAATATACTAAATGCTTTTTTTAATAATATTTGTTACTTTTAGTAGTGTTAAGTACTAAAGTAAAAAGCATTAGATTATTCTAAAACTTATAAATAAGCATTTCCCAATAAAGAGTTTAGAAAATTAGTTTTATCATGTATACATTATAATATGTGTCATTATGATACGAATCATGATTTAGATTTAGATAAAAAAATAAAAATGCTTTTAGAAAAAGATTCAATATCTTTTTAATTTTTAAAAATACAGATCTTTCAAAAATGAAAGATTTAAAAGGTATAGAGTATCTTACTAAATTAGAAATAATAGCACTTAAAAATATAGGTGCTAAAACAATAGATTTAAATGAAAATAAAGGATTAAAACATATAATACTTCCTAAAATAGATTATGATTTACCAAGTGATGGAAGTATATTTGAATATCCTCATTATATGGGTGAAAATGTTGATGATACTTTATAGGATATCAAAAATAAATAGATTAGTTTTAGTTAGAACTTTAATTTTAAATTTAAATAACAAAGCTATTAATAAAGTTGATGTTAGTTTATCAAAATACTTATCAGATTTAGCAATAGATGATTCTAATTTAATAGATTTAAAGATTAGACCTGGTTTACCAACACTTAGGAACGTATCTTTAACATATAATAGTCTAAATCATATAAATTTACCTACAAATATTCAATATACAAACTTTAGATCAAGTAATCAAAAAAATACAAATGAAAAATTGCACTTAATAGAGATGTAAACTTAGAAAACTTTGATTTAGATTTAGATATTGATTTTACTTTTAAAAAGCTAATAATTTAGGTGCACCAATGTTTTTTTAGTCCATAGCTTCACATTTACCAACATATGCTATATCTACATCACTTGGTAGATATCAATTAAAAAAATTTAAAATGTAGGAGAACATACATATTCTTTTTATGGGAGTTATAGAAGATTATGATAATTGGGGAGGAACTTTTGAATTAGAAGTAACTAAAAATTTCCACACCACCAAGTCCTCCACAACATTTACCACCTCTAACTCCACCAATTAAAGAAAAACCCTAAAACATCGGTTATTAACTTAAATTTACAATTAACTATAGTTTTATATTTAAGTATAATTATATACTTTAGTATTTCTGTATTACAAAGAAAAATTATTTATAAATAAAAACATTTACTTTTTTTAGTAAATATTTTTTTATGTTATACTTTTAGGAATAAAACAACAATGGAAATAGTAATTGATAATTTAAAAGTCTCTTATAACCAATATGGTGAAGGTAAAAAAATTTAGTTTTACTTCATGGTTGGGGTCAAAATAAAGAAATGATGGATTTACTTGGTAAAAAAATTAGATGGATATAAAATAACTTCCATTGATTTACCTGGATTTGGTAAAAGTGATGAACCTAAAAAAACTTATGACAGTATATGATTATGTTCACTTTTTACATAAGTTGATAGAAAATTTAAAATTAAAAGATATTTCTCTTATAGGTCATTCTTTTTGGGGCAAGACTTTCTTTAGTTTATGCAAGTAAGTATAAAGTTGATAAAGTGATATCTTTAGCTGGACCGATATATAAAAAGTGAAGCAGCTAAGACATTAAAAAGTTAAAACATTAAAATTTCTAGCTAAAATATCTTTTTAAGTCCAATAAAAGAGTGGTTTAAAAAAAGTTATAGGATCAAGTGATTATAAAAAAATAGTAGTGAAATTATGAGAAAAAAATATTAGTTTCTACTATAAATACAGATGTAGAAAACGATATGTTAAAAGGTAAAAGTACCTACGCTTCTTATATGGGGGACAAAAAGATGAGGCAGTTGATGTAGAAGATGCAAGAAAAGTAGTAGAAAAGATGCATGATGCAGCTTTAATTGAGTTTGAAAATTTAACACATTATGCTTATTTGGAAAAATTTAACTCAAGTAGTTAATATTATTAAAAAAATTTTATTTAAGAGGTGAAAGATGAAAAACATACATAATTTTAATTGGTATATTAATATTAATATACAATTTATATATTTCAAAAAGATCGATACACATGCTTCAACAAAAATATGTATAATGAAAATAATAGATATTTTTAAATGGATATTTAAAAATCTTAAAGAAACATTTAGATTTGATTTAGTTTCTTTTAATATTTGTAATAATTTCTTTATTATTAAAAAAATAAATATATATTAATTATATCTTTAATTTTTTTATATAGTTAGTGCTTGTTATTATAGATATTTAAAAAAAATTTGAACAAAATAAAAAAACCATTAGTAGTTACTGCAAGAATAAAAAGGTTTATTACTACTTTAGTTATAATTAATTTCATATTATTAATTTTAACTATATATTTAAATAATTACTTTTTTTAATAGTTTTAGCAGCTATAGCAAGTCTTAACTTCTATTTAATTGGTATTATAAATGTTATTAATTATCCTGTTGAAAAAGTTAGTCTTTTTATATTATAAAAAAATAAAGCAAAAACTAAAACTTAGAGATATGGATAATTTAAAAATAATTGGTATTACAGGAAGCTATGGTAAGACAAGTTGTAAAAAAATATTTTAAGAGATATATTAAGTGGAGCATATAATACTTTAGAAACTCCTAGATCAGTTAATACATTAAATGGTCTTATGATAGTTATCAATAATACTTTATCTAAATTTGATGAAGTTTTTTTATTGCCGAAATGGGTGCATATGCTAAAGGAGATATAAAAGATCTTGCTAATTTAGTTAAAACCTAAATATGCAATTATAACTAGAATTGGACTTGCTCATTTATATACATTTGGAAGTGAAGAAAATATCTTAGAAGGAAAGATGGAATTAGTTGAGGCTTTACCAAGAGATGGAGTAGCTGTTTTTAAATAGAGACGATCCTAAACAAGTGAGTTATCACATTAAAAAAATAATTGTAAAGTTCTTTGGATAGGAATAGATACAGAAGATGAAGTAGATGTTAAAAGCTAGTAATATAAAAAGCACTAAACAAGGTATTACATTTGATGTTAAGTTTAAAGACGATGAAAATACTTATAGTTTTTAAAACAAAATTATTAGGAGTACATAATGTATATAATATTTTATCTTCATTAGCCCTGCTAATAGTTTCAAGATAGATAAAAAGAAATTAGTTGAAAGTGTATCTCGAATTAAACCTATAGAACATAGATTAGAACTTAAGAAAATTGGTAATTTTTATCAAATAGATGATGCTTTTTAATTCTAATCCTGTAGGTGCAAGCAATGCTCTTGATGTACTTGATAGTATGCCTGGAGTAAAAATAGTAGTTACCCCTGGAATGATTGAATTGGGGACAAACAATATGAAGAAAATAAAAAGTTTGGTAAGCATATTGCTAAAGTGGCAGATAAAGTAATTTTAGTTGGAGAAAAATTACTAAAGCTATAAAAGATGGATTAGAAGAAGAAGGATTTAATAAAGATAATTTATACATAATTAACGATGTTAAAGATAGTTATAAAATGATTCAAAAATTTTTAAAGAAAAAAAGCGATATTTATGCTTTATATGAAAATGATTTGCCAGATAGTTATGTAGAAAAGGGAGATAAAAATGATTAGGTTAGCAGTTATATTTGGGGAAAAAGTGTTGAACATGAAGTAAGTGTTATTACTGCTGTTCAAGCTATGAATAAAATAGATAGTAATAAATATGAAATAATACCAATTTATGTTACTAAAAGAATTAGAGTTTTTTTACTGGTTATCCACTAAGAGAAATAGATAACTATAAAGATTTAGCTTTATTGAAGAAAAATACTAAAAAGTACAAATAGTAAGAATTAATAATCAAGTATATTTACAAACTTTAGGGTTATTTAAAAGATTAATTAAAGAAGTAGATGTAATATTTCCAATAGGACATGGAAGTTACTTAGAAGATGGAGCACTTCAAGGTATGGTAAAAACTATTAGATATACCTTGTGTATCAAGTGATCAGTTAGCATCTGCTATTGGACAAGATAAAGTAGTTCAAAAACTTATGTATAAAGCAAGTGATATTTCAACAAGTGACTTTATTTGGTTTTATGACTTTGAATTTATTGATAAAAAAAGATATTATTTTAGAAAAGATAAAAAAATTAAAATATCCTGTTATCGTAAAACCTGCAACACTTGGTTCTTCAGTAGGAATTAAAGTTGTTAAAACTGAAGATGAAATAGTAGATGCGATTAATCAAGCGATAGAATATGATAAAAATAATTGTAGAAGAAATGATTAAAAACTTAAAAGAAGTTAATATTTCTATTTTTGGGTAGTCAAGAAAGTTTTTGAATTATCAGTTATTGAAGAAGTTGGTGGTAAAAAATGATTTTTCTTACTTATGAAGATAAATATGTAAATGGTTCTAAATCAAGAAAAGGTATGGCTAGTTCTTCTAGAATTATTCCTGCTAATATATCTGAAAAATTAGCTAATGAAGTAAGAAGACTTGCTAAAGAAGTATATAAAGTTATAGGTCTTTCTGGAGTTGTAAGACTTGACTTTTTAATAGATGAAAAAGAAGAAAAAGTATATATGAATGAAGTAAATACAATACCTGGATCATTATCATTTTACTTATGGGATAAGACTAATAAGACTTATACAGAAGAACTTGATGAAATGATAAGTACTAGTATTAGAGAATATAAAAAAGAAAGCAAAAAAATTAGAACATTTAAAAACTAATATATTAGAAGGATTTAGTGGTTTAAAAAGGACTTAAAGGAATTAAAAATAAAATTGTTTGGGGAGAAAATGAATGAAAAATTTTGATGATTATTTTTAAATACGTAGGACTAGTAAATTTAGAATTTAATAAAGAGCTTTCATCATCAAAATTATCTGAAATAAAAGAAATTTTTATTTTTCTCCAAATACAATAAAAACATATTGAATTTAAAGATAATATATCTATAGATGATGTAGCAAAAATAAAAATATTATTTAGAACTTTCTCCATATATAGTTGATTCTAGAGTAGAAAAAATATATTAACTAATAATAAATTTATAAAAAAAGAGAATTAACTAAACTAAATTATTTAAATCCTAATACGTGGAATATATCATATTTAGAAAATAATAATTATAAAGTAACAACTTTAGTGAAATATAAAATTATAATAGAAAAATTTAAATATTATTGAAAGTAAATTTAAAGATAATTTTTTTCTGTAATTGATAAAATTAGAGTAATATATGATTTTTTTAACTAAATTTAAAGAAGATAATATAGAAAAATCTTGATGATGTATTTATTGAAAGAAAAGCTAATATGAAATCTTTAAATAGACTTTTTAAGTATATATTGATGTATTTTTGATATAAAGTCAGAAATTATAAAGAAAAGAGAACATTATGTTACATATATTTATATAGATGATAAAAAAATATGGCGTAGATGGATATTATTTGTTTAATCCTTTTTAGATTTAGATAATTTTAAAATATCAAATATTTCTAAAAGCATTAAAGTATAGTAATTTTTATGTTATCAAAAAGAAGAATATTTTTATTATAAATGAGATTAGTATAAAATCATCAACTGGTAAAATAATAGAAGAAGTAAAGAAAAGAGAAATCTTAAATATATTATAAAGGCACAATTGTGCTTTTTTTATTTTTTATATAAGAAAATAATTAAAATTTATAAAATAGATTAATAGAAGTTATACTATCTTTATGCTATACTCTTATAGGAGTTATTATGTTTGTAGATGAAGTTGAAATAAAAGTAAAAAGCTGGTAATGGAGGAGATGGATGTCTTGCTTTTTCGTCGTGAAAAATATGTTCTATGGGAGGACCATATGGAGGAAAACGGTGGAAGAGGTGGAGATATCATTTTTCTATGCAGATGAAGGATTATCTACTTTAATTGATTTAAGATATCAAAAATTAATTAAAGGCAGCTAAAGGAGAAAACGGTCTTGGTAAGAATCAACATGGAGAAGATGCTAAAGATGTTTATATTAAAGTACCAGTTGGAACTATAGTCACAGATTTAGATACTAATCAAGTTATTTGTGATTTAGATAAACATAATAAAGAGTTTATAGTAGCAGAAGGTGGAAGAGGTGGAAGAGGAAATACAGCTTTTAAAACTCATGCCAATCCAGCACCAAACTTTGCAGAAAATGGAGAAGAAGGAGAAGAAAAACTTTTAAAAGTAGAACTTAAACTTCTTGCAGATGTTGGTTTAGTAGGTCTTCCTAGTGTTGGTAAATCAACAATCATATCTAAAGGTATCTGCATCTCGTCCAAAAAAATTGCTGATTATCCATTTACTACACTTATTCCAAATCTTGGAGTAGTAAGAGTAAGTAGTGGTAAGAGTTTTGTTTTAACAGATTTACCAGGTTTAATAGAAGGAGCAAGTCTAGGAGTAGGGCTTGGAGATAGATTCTTAAAACATGTTGAAAGATGTAGAATTATAGCTCACGTAGTTGATATGGATTCCTATGATAGAGACCCATATGAAGATTATCTACTTATTAATAGAGAACTTAAGAATTATAACGAAAAGTTAGCTTTTAAAACCCTCAAGTTATTATTGCTAATAAAATGGATTTACCTAATGCAGAAGAAAATTTAAAGAAGTTTAAAGAAAAAGTAGATTTACCAATATTTGAAATATCTGCTATTAAAAATATTGGTTTAGATAAAGTTATGAATTATTTAGCTGATACTTTAGAAGTTCTTAAGAAAGAAGAACTTGAACAAAAAGAAGAAGCAATAGATCATGTGATTTATGAATTTAAAGAAGATGATTTTGACAAATTATATGTAAATAGAGTTAATGATACATTTGTAGTAACAGGTAAAAAAATTAGAAAAATTATTTAAGATGACAAACTTTAATACATATGAAGCTCATAAGAGATTTATGTTAAAACTAAAGAAAAATGGATATAGATAAAAGTGTTAAAAAGAAGCTGGTATTAAAGAAGATGATAAAATTAATATATATGGAATGGAATTTACTTATAAGGATTAAAATATGAAAAGAACAGAACAAAGAGAAGAAGCGGTTATTAAGTTATATCAATTAAAAGTAAAAAGTGAAATAGAAAAAGTCTAGTGGTGAATATACAAATATTTTTAATAGATGGAGTTAATAAAAATCAAAAAAAGATATAGATTTAATTATCAATAAATATTTAAGTAACTGGACACTAGATAGACTAAGTTTAGTTGATCAAGCAATACTTGAAGTAGCTACTTATGAAATAATTTATACTGATATCGATATAAAAAAATAGCAATAAATGAAGCAGTTGAACTATCTAAAAAAATATAGTGATGATAAAGTTAAATCTATGATAAATGCTTGTTTAGATAAGATAGCAAAAGGAAAAAAATTAATGGATAAAGAAATTTTAACTCCTACACAAATTACTAGATATCTAAAAATATAAAGTAGATAATGATACTAATTTACAAAAGTATTTGTTTAAGAGGAGAAATTAGTAATTTTAAAGCTCATACTAGAGGACATTTTTTTATTTCACCTTAAAAGATGAAACTGCAAGAATAAGTGCAATTATGTTTTGCATCAAGTGCAAAAAAATGTTAAGTTTTTACCAACTGATGGTATGAAAGTATTAATAACTGGTAAAATATCTGTTTATGAACAAAGTGGATCTTTACAAATATATGTTAATTCTATGGAAGAAGATGGAATAGGTAATCTTTATTTAGAGTTTGAAAAAAATTAAAGAAAAAAACTTTCTGAAGAAGGATTATCTCGATGAATCTCACAAAAAGAAAAATACCAAGATATCCAAATACTATTGGAATTATAACAGCCTCAACTGGTGCAGCAATAAGAGATATTTTTAACTACAATAAAAAGAAGATATCCTTTAGTTAAAACAATACTTTTTCCATCTCTTGTTCAAGGTGAATATGCTGCAGAAGATATAGTTAAAAATATTAATTTAAGTAAAAATTATGATTTAGATTTATTAATTGTAGGTAGAGGGGTGGATCTATTGAAGATATGTGGTGTTTTTAATGAGAGATAGTTGCAAGAGCAATATATGATTTAGAAGTACCAGTTATATCTGCAGTAGGACATGAAATAGACTTTACTATAGCTGATTTTTGTAGCTGATTTAAGAGCACCAACTCCAACAGCAGCAGCAGAAATGGCAGTACCAGATTATAAAAGAAGTATTAACTTATATTGATTCATTAAAGAAAAAGAAGTTTTTGTAAATATTAATCATAAAGATTAAAAAAATTTACAAGATAAAATATTAAAAATTAAAAAAAGTAGAATACTTCAAAAATCCAAGAAACTTTATATTTAGATAAAGAAGAGAAAATTTTCTTTAATACTAGATAGATTAAATATTGGTATAAAAACATTTAATAGAAATAAATAATAATAAGTTATCTAAATTAAAAATCATCTTTTATCTTTAAAAAAATCCTATGTTTTTTTAATAGATAAAAAGAAGAGTAGTTATAAAGAAATAAAAAAACAATTTAGTTATTAGTTATAAAAACGTATATTAATAAACTTATAAATAACTATATGTTATCAGTATCTAAATTAGATGCTTTATCACCCTCTTAAGACGTTATCTAGAGGTTATTCTATAACAAGATTTAATAATGAAATATTAACTGATAATATAAATAAAGATGATTTAATAAATATAGAATTAGAAAAAGTAAAAATAGACGCTAAAGTAATAGATGTAAAGGAGAAATAAATGGCAGAAAAAGAAACAAAGTTTTGAAGATAATTTAAAAATTTAGAAGAAATAGTAGAAAAATTAGAAAATGGTGAAGTATCACTTGATGAAGCTATGACTAAATTTAATGAAGCAATGAAACTGGCTAAATTATGTGATGAAAGTTTAAAAAAAGCCGAAGATAATATTAACTTAATATTAAAAAGATGGTGAATTAAAAAGAGTTTAAAGAGGAGGAATAATGTTAGAACTTAAAAAAATTAGAATATGGATATGATGATTTAAATCCAATTATAAATAGTGAAACAATTAGTTTTCATCATGATAAACATCATCAAACTTATTATGATAATACTAATAATTTAATTAAAAGGTACTTCTTTAGGAGACAAGAGTTTAGAATATATTTTTAACTCATTTAGAAGAAGCAGATGAAAGTATTAGAACTAAATTAAAAATCAAGCTGGAGGAGCATATAACCACGATTTATACTGGGCTATTATAAATCCTAAAAATAAGAAAGAACTACATGGGGAATTAGAAAAAAAGCAATAAATGAAGCTTTCGGAAGTTTTTGATACTTTTTAAAGAAAAATTTGTAGAAGAAGGTCTTAAAGTATTTGGATCAGGTTGGATTTGGTTAGTAAAAAGATAGTGCTGGGTTAAAAATAATGCCAACATCTAATCAAGATTGTCCTATTACAGATGGGTTTAAAATAATATTTGGAAATGACGTATGGGAACATGCATATTATTTACAATATCAAAATAGAAGAAAAGAATATTTAGAAAAATGGTTTGATTTAGTTAATTGGACTATTGCTGAAGAAATATATACAAAATAAAAATATCAATAGTAATATTGATATTTTTTAATATAATTTAAATAATTTTTAAAAAAATAATTGCTAGAGTTATATGTGAAATTTTTATTTATCTTCATTAAAATTTTTTTAATATAATTGTTTTTATTGAGGCATATTTTAAAAATGTAACTATAGTTATCAATTAAGTCCATTAATAACTCTTGTTCTTCTTTATTCTTAGTTTTTTTATTAAAGGTATAGCAGAGTAGAATATATTAGCAATTCTAGAATATAATTTTTCTTTTATATTTTTGTTAAATTATACGTTTGTACTTGTTTTATAACAATATCTGACATAATAATTCTATGAGATATATTTTTCATAACTATGTATTTTAGTTATTTGATTATCTCTATTTATTCTATAATTAACTATATTTAAATCTATAAATTCTATAGTATTAGCATGATAAATAATTTTTTTAAAAAGAAATTCTAAGTCTTCAAATAAATATGGTAAGAAGTCTATTTGTTTTTGATTATAATTTCTTTTTTATTAAAAAAAGTCCATAAGTATAAATCGTTTCTTTTACAAATTAATTCTATAAATTTTTTTCTTTATTATTTTTTTATTAAATTAAATTCACTTTTTTAAAAAAATAGTTTTTTTAAATTTTTTTAGTATTATTGTTATATATATTATAGTTAAATAGAATCAAATCTTGATTGTCTAGATTATTTAATAATTTGATAAAGTTTTTCTTTATTTATATAATCATCTGAATCAAGAAAAAAATATATTTACCAGTTGCTAATTTTAATAAATTATTTCTAGTTTTTTTGATATTCCCATATTTTTCTTGACTTATAATTTTTATATAGTTATATTTCTTATATTTTTTTGAATCTTTTTTAAAGTTTTATCAGTAGATCCATCATTAATAATTATTATTTCGTAGTCTATGTTTAAATTTAAAAATACTGTTGATACACTCTTCAATATAATTTTCTACATTATATGCTGGTATCAGAATAGATAATTTTTTTCATAACTTAATATTACATTGTTTGCATTTTTTTGTCAAAAGTGTATAATAAAAATTCGATTTTTTTATTGAAGGGTCTAAAATGACATATATATAATTTAATATTTTTGGAAAAGAAACAGGACTTAGATATATTCAAATAGATGATTTAAAAGCTAAGACTGTCAAAATTGCAAAAAAATTCAATAAATTCTGAAAGATATCACTTAGAAGAAATAGATAATTTAACGTCTTTTTATTCAGAAGAAGAATTAAAAAGGATTAAATATTGAAGAAGAAGGTTACTTTTGTAGTAATTAGTAAAGTTAACAATACTTTTTCATAAAAAGGCATGTCTTATTTTTGGATGAAATTATTTCTTATATTACAGATAGTATTTTTAGATGGTGAGGATCCAAAAAAATTTTACAAATAGGTACTATATTAGATGATATAGATTTTTTTAGAATATATAAATAAAAATTTTCTTTTTCTATAATGTTTCATATAGAGATGATGTTTTATATTTAATAAGAAATTTTTTTCCAAAAAAAGAATCTCCAAGAAGAGAAGATATAGAAGAACTTAGATATTTAAAAAAAGAGTTTTATAAAAGGTTTAAGTACATATTCAAAATATAGAGATTTTTATGCTGCATATAGAGATTTTTGAAGATAAAAATTTATTTCTAAAACAGATCCAAAAATTACAAATTGAATATAAGAGAAAAGAAGAAGAGTTAAAAAGAGTTAGAGGAAAATTGTTTATTTGAAAATATGGATAAAGAAACATATCAAAGAGTAAAAGACTCTATCCTAGAAAAAAATTAAAGAAATAGATTTTCAAAGTGATGAATTAGAAAAATCCAAAAAGAGAATTATTAAGAAACATTAATTCTCTTTTCTTTTTTTCTAAGTATGATTTTACTTGATAATTATGTTATAATCTTGTTGGAGATTAAATATGAATAATAGTTACGATGAAAATTCTATAAAGATAATGGAAGGTCTTGATGCAGTTAGAAAAAGACCTGGTATGTATATAGGTTCTACTGATAAAAGAGGCCTTCATCATTTAGCATGGGAAATAATAGACAACTCGATAGATGAAATATCTAATGGATATGGTGATTATATAAAAATTATTATTCATAAAGATAATTCATTAACTATTTCGGATAATGGAAGAGGAGTACCAGTTGGAATGCATGCATCAGGTATTTCAACACCTGAAGTTATTTATACCATTTTACATGCTGGTGGTAAGTTTGAAGAAGGTGGATATAAGACTAGTGGTGGACTTCATGGAGTTGGATGCTTCAGTTGTTAATGCCTTAAGTAGTTATTTAAAAAGTAGAAATAAAAAGGGATGGTTATAAATATGAAATAGAGTTTAATAATGGTGGTAAAGTATTATCTCCATTAACTAAACTTGATAAGACAAATAGAACAGGTACGACAGTAACTTTTTCTTCCAGATAAAGAAATATTTAAAGATGCTAAGTTTTCTTTTACAGCTATATCTGAAAAGAATGCAAGAAGTAGCATTTTTAATTAAAAAAATATAACTATCGAAGTAATAGATGAAGATGGAGATAAGAAAAAAACTTATATCACTATGAAGATGGATTAAAAGAATTTGTAAATTTTGTTAATGAAGATTTAGAAGTACTTTGTGATACTTTATACTTTAGTGGAAATAAAAATGATATAGAAGTAGAAATAGCTATGCAATATACTACGAACTATTCTGAAAAACATCATCTCTTTTGTTAATAATGTTAAAACAGTAGATGGTGGAACTCATGAACTTGGTTTTAAATCATCCCTTACTAGAATATTAAATGAATATGCTAAAAAGAATAATATTTTTAAAAATCTAAAGATAAAACTTTTGAAGGAAGTGATGTTAGAGAAGGTTTAACAGCAATTATATCAGTTAAGATACCTGAATCTATCTTACAATTTGAAAGTCAAACTAAATCAAAACTTGGAACACCTATTGCAAGAAGTGTAGTAGATACAGTCGTTAGTGAAAAAAATTACCTTTTACTTAGAAGAAAATAATAAAATAGCTACTATCTTAATTGATAAGATACAAAAAGTAAACAAGCAAGAGAAGCTGCTAGAAAAGCAAGAGAAAAATATTAGATCAGGAAATACTCAATCTAAATCACTTACTTTATCTGGTAAATTAGTACCTGCTCAATCAAAAGATAAAAGTAAAAAGAATTGTTTTTTAGTTGAAGGAAACTCAGCTGGAGGTTCAGCAAAAGGTGGAAGAGATAGAAAATATCAAGCTATACTACCTTTAAGAGGTAAAAATAATAAATACTGAAAAAGCAAAAAGAAGCTGATATCTTAGCTAATGAAGAAATAGCGACAATCATTAATACAATTGGAGCAGGATATGGATCTAACTTCGACGTTAATGAAATGGAATACGATAAGATAATTATAATGACCGATGCTGACTTTGATGGAAGTCATATACAGTGTTTGTTACTTACATTTTTCTATCGTTTTTATGAAAGATTTAGTAGATAATGGAAAGCTTTTATATAGCTATGCCACCTCTTTATAAGATGACTTTTTTTCTAATAAGAAGAGTGTTTATGTTTATACAGATCAAGAAAAAGCAGATTTATCTGAAAAAGAACGAAGTAGTAAATATACAAAGATATAAAGGGCTTGGGGAAATGAATGCCTCAGAACTTGCTGAGACGACAATGAATGTTGAAACTAGATCTTTAATTAAAGTAGTAAATGAAGATAAACTATTATCAGATAAGAGAATATCTGTATTAATGGGAGAAGATGTAGAACCAAGAAAAGCTTGGATAGAAGAAAACGTCGATTTTACTATGGAAGATGATTTTTGAAAGGAGAATCTTAAATAATGCAAGAAGTACTTAAAAATATATGAATATTCCTTATCCGATATCATGGGAGAAAGATTTGGAGCTTATTCTAAATATATTATTCAAGATAGAGCAATACCTGATGCAAGAGATGGTTTTAAAGCCAGTTCAAAGAAGAATTTTTATTTTCAATGTATAAAAGATAAAAATACTTATGATAAAGCTTATAAAAAGTCCGCTGCTGCAGTAGGTAATGTCATGGGGAAAATTTCATCCACATGGGGATACTCCAATATATGAAGCAATGGCTAGAATGAGTCAAGATTGGAAACAAAATGTTTTATATATTGATATGCAAGGAAACAATGGGTCAATAGATGGAGATCCACCAGCTGCATATCGTTATACAGAAGCAAGACTTTCAAAAATAAGTGAAGAGTTATTAAAAGATTTAGATAGAGATACAGTTGAAATGATTTTTAACTTTTGATGATTCTAACTTAGAACCAACTGTCTTACCAGCTAAGTATCCAAACTTATTAGTTAATGGATCTAATGGTATATCTGCAGGTTACGCTACTAATATTGCACCTCATAACTTATCAGAAGTAATTGATGCAACTATTAAGAAGATAGAAAAACCATCTGCAACACTTGAAGATTTATTAAAATATATTAAGGGACCAGATTTTTCCAACAGGAGCTATAGCATGTGGAATAGAAGAGATTAAAAAGCATATAGAACTGGAAAAAGGTAAGATAGTAGTAAAAGCTAAAGTAGAAGTTGAAAAGAATAAAATAATTATTAATGAGATACCTTTTGAAGTAAATAAAGCTAATTTAGTATAGATACTATAAGACTTAGTAAAGTAATAGATGGAATATCAGAAGTAAGAGATGAAACTGATAAAGATGGTTTAAGAATAGTTATCGAATTAAAAAGCAAATGCTAGTAGTGAACTTATCTTAAATTATTTATATAAAAATACTGAATTACAAACAACATTTCATTATAATGCAGTAGCAATAGTTAATAGAACACCAAAACTATTATCTATTACGGAAATGTTAGATGCATATATTACTCATTATAAAGAAGTAGTAATAAGAAGAACTAAATTTGATTTAAATTATGCTTCAATTAAACTTCATAGAGTAGAAGGATTAGTAAAAATGTATTTCTATTTTAGATGAAGTTATAAAAAGTAATAAGAGGATCTAAAAAAATAAAAGTGATGCTAAGAATAATTTAGTAAAAGAATTTGATTTTTCAATAGATCAAGCAGAAACTATCGTTATGTTACAACTTTATAAGTTAACTAATACAGATGATAGTTGAACTTGAAGAAGAATTAAAGAAATTAAATTTAACTATAGCAGCACTAAATAAGATATTAAATGAAGAAGATACTTTAAGAAAAGTGATGATTGAAGAATTAAAAAGAATTAAGAAAGAATTCGGACATCCTAGAAAAACTCTTATAGAAGAAGAAGTTCAAGAGATAAAAATAGATACTAAAGATATGATTTCAGAAGAAGAGGTAGTAGTATCTGTTACAAAAAGATGGATATATAAAAAGAAGTAGTACTAGAAGTTATAACGCTACTGATAAACCAAATTTAAAAAGATAATGATTACTCTTAAATATCTATAAAACTACAACTTTATCAACACTTATCGTCTTTACAACTTTAGGTAATTACTTATATTTACCAGTTCATGAAATACCAAACTTTTCATATAAAGAACTAGGAAAAACATGTAAGTAATATTATAACTTTAGAAGTTAATGAAAAAGTAGTAAAAACTTATTTAGTAGATGATTTTAAAGAAGATAAATACTTAGTATTAACTACTAAAAAGGTATGATAAAGAAAAATTAATGTTAAAGATCTAGAAGTTAAGAGAAACTCTAAATCATTTACTGCTATTAAATTAGGAAGTAATGATAACTTAGTTGATGTTAATAATCTTGAAGAAGAAATAATATTAAATACATTTAATAATTATGCTTTTAAGATTTAACACAGAAGAAATACCTCTTTTAGGTTTAAAAATCTCAAGGTGTTAAAAGCTATAAAATTAGAAAAAGATGATTATGTAGTAAGTAGTAACACAGTAAAAGAAGAAAATTATATAGTTATAGGATTTAACAATGGTACTTTAAAAAGAATTAAACTAGATGATATAAAAAGAAGCTAAAAGAACTAATAAAGGTTCTAAGATAATAAGAACAATTAAAACTAATAAATATAATACTATTAAAAGCTTTTACTTGTTACTAATAAGATAATATTTCTTTAATAGATGAAGATATAAAAACTATTAAAGTAAGTGATATTGCAATTAAAGATTTAGATCAAGCTGGAACTTCATTTACCAAAGAATTAAAAGATATGTATAAAGAAGAAAAAGAAGAGATAGAAGTAAAAAAGTTGATTTTGAACAGTTAGATTTAAAAACTAAAAAAATATAGATAATATGTTAAAAGAAATATGAGTTACATAAGTAACTTTTTCTTGAGTTTATATAGTTAATGGAGTATGATATAAGTCAAATAAAGAGATGGTTATGCAAATAGAAAATATTATTATAAATGAATATCTTGAAAACAATTCTTTTTATTACTACTAAAGCAAGCTGAGTCTATGGGAATAAGTCGTCATATATTATCATTAATGGCTAAAGATAAAAAGAATTAAAAAGAGTTAAGCAAGGTATATATACAAAAATGATAATTTAATTGATATATATTATTTACTTTCTTTAAATACTAAAATGATAATTTTTTTCTTATGAAACTGCACTTTTTCTAAATAATTATATAAAGGTAGAACCTAAAGAAATATCTATAACAGTTCCTCAAGGATATAATGTTAATAGAATTAAGAAGAAAGCTAAGAATTTAAAAATTTCATTATATTAATATTAAAAGTTTTGAAGAAGGAAAACAAGAATCTTTAACAAAAATTAAATAATAAAAGTAAATACTTATAATTTAGAAAGAACTTGTATTGATATAATAAATAGAGATAAAGATACTAAAGTTTTTAAAAAAATATTAAATAATTTAGAAGATAAAGAGAAATTTAAATTAAAAGAAATAATAAAAATTTCAAGAAAAAGAATATAATTACTAATTTTTTAGACAAATTTAAATTTGTCTTTTTGTGTTATAATATAATAATATGCTTATTAGGAGACAAAAGTAATGAAGGATTTGTTAGATTTACAAAAATATTTAATGATGCTATATTTAGAATTCCAGACTATCAAAGGGGTTATTCTTGGTCAAATCAACAATTAGAAGAATTTTTGGAGTGATTTAATTAGTTTTATTACCAATGCATGAACATTATACTGGAATGATTTCTTTAAAAATTAAATTCAAGTGAAATATTAAAAAAATATTAAAAATGGAATGAAGAAAAATGGTTAGTAAATGCAGGTTATTCTATTTATGAAATTGTTGATGGTCAACAAAAGAATGACGACATTAATAATATTGATTAATGAAATACTATCTTATTGTAGAGAAAAAAATATAACAGAAATAAATAATACTTTATTATCAGAAATTGAAGAAAAATACTTATTTAAATCAAAAACCTAATAATATAATTAGAACTTATAAATTTGGATATGAAGAAGATAACCCAAGTTATAAATATTTTAGACATGTCATATTGAATGAAGAAAATAATGGGACAATTGAAGAAACTTTTTATACTTTAAATTTACAAAAAGCAAAAAGAATTTTTAAATCAAAAATAAATAATATTAGAATTTAAAAAGTTGAAGAAATATATAGAAAAATAACTCTTCAACTAAAATTTAATATATATAATATAACAGATGATTTTAATGTTTTTGTTGCTTTTTGAAACAATGAATAATAGAGGTAAAAATTATCTTATTTTAGAGTTATTAAAAAAATAGATTAATTTATCTTTCAACATTGTTTAATAACGATGAAGATGAAATAAATAAAAGTAAGAAGAAATTAATGATACTTGGAAAGAAATATATGGATATTTAGGGAAAAATAAAAATCATCCATTAAAATGATGATGATTTTCTTCAAAATCATTGGATAATATACTTTTGGATATCAAACAAGAAAAAGTAGAAGGTAATCAAACTATAGCTTATTATACTTTTTACTTAATAAATATTTTATTCAACAAAAATATTGATCCAACTAATATGTATATTCCAGACTTATCAAATTTAATTGTTATTGAAGATCAAGAAGAACTTGAAAAAAGAAAATAATATTACAGAAACAACTATAGTAGAGGATAAAAATAAATCTATCTTTATGTGATATAAAAAAATATTAATAGTTTAAAGGGATTTAATTCAATACTGGTATGATATGTATTTCCCAAGTGAAAAATATTCACAAGAAATTAGAAAATATTTATTTAGATTAAATGAACTAGGACATGTAAATGCTAGACCATTGATAACAGTTTTATTATCTAAAGAGAACATAACAGAAGAAGAAAAATATTGTGTTTAAAAATATAGAAAGATTTAATTTTTTATATTACAGATTAAACGATTATTTTTCTACTTATTCTAATAGTGTTTTCTATAATCTAGCTCGTGATTTTATACTATGATAATATAACAGTTAAAAATATAATGGATGTTCTATCTAAAAATTGAGTATTTAAGTAATAATAATGTTGTTGAAACAAGTGGAATTTTAGAAAGATTTAGAAAACTATTCAAAAGAGATGGATATTATAGTTGGGGGACATTGAAATATTTATTGTATGTCTATGATATTAGTGAAGCTAAATCTTTATCAGAACAAAGATTAGATCCAAAAGATTATTTTTAAACAAGATCCAAAAAGATTCATACTCTATAGAACATATTTATCCTCAAAAGGCAACTGATGAATATTGGATATTAAGATTTGATATGTATACAGAAAAAAACAAAGAAAAAGCTTTTATCAAGTAGTTTAGGAAATATAGTTACCATTATCTAAAGAGTTAATAGTAGATTACAAAATAATTCTTTTCTTATAAAAAGAAAGATATAAAAATGGTTCTAAAAGCGAACAATTAGTAGCTAATAATAATATTGAATGGAATCCACAAAAATACTTGAAAGAGGATTAAAGATACTTACTTTTATTGAAAAAGAATGGAATATTAAATTTACTAATTTAGAAGAAAAAGAAAATATTAGGTTTGGATTTTTATGATTGAAGAAAATGATAATAATATAGATGTATATATTCCCATTAATCACGAAGAAGAAATAATAGCAAAAGAATCAAGTTTTGATGAAATAAAAATTAAAACAAAAACAAACCCTGAACTTATAAAAAATTTTTGATGAATATATTATGGGATTAAGTATTATGGTAAATAAAAAAATACTACATCAGTTTATCTTGCTTATAGAATAACAGAAAACTTTATAGAACTATGGTTTCAAGCTAATAGTTTAAAAATTTTTATGATGAGCGATCATTATGATGATTCAAGAGGATTAGTAACTAAATTAAATGATAGTTATAATTGGAAAAACAATAGATATATTGTTGTAAATAAAGATAGTGATTTAGAATATCTAAAAATATTTTAAAAACAAAGTTACGAAATGACATTTAACTAAAAATATATTAGATGAAGTTATGAAAAATTTTAAAGAAAATCATCAAGTAAATAATAAAAAGAAATTGTTGATTTTTTAAAAATAAATGTAATTATTTAAAATTTGACAATAAGTATTCCTTTTTATATAATAACTTATACTTTTTAGGAGCGAAATATGAAAGATATATTGAAAAATTTTAATGATGAAGCAGGATTTCATGTAGAAGAATCAGAACAAGCAGCTGAATATATAGATAAAGATGGTGATAAAAATTTTTAGAAAATTATTTAAATTGTTTTGCTTATAATGCAATCAGTGGTATAAGAAGAACAGTTCCTAAAATTGGAGAAGAAAAATATATATGAAGAAAAAGAAAAGAGTTAATAGTCTTGCATTTTTATATGCATTTTAATAAAACTTTTGAAACTTTAAATAAAAAAATAATATATGTTTATCTGAATTAAGTTACGAAAGCTTATTTAAGAGTTATAAAAGAAAAGATATATAATCTAAAAAGAGATATAAAATATAAAAAAACTTTATTATTATTCTTCTGATAAAGAGGATTTAAGATTATATGAAGATGTATTAAATACTAATAGAAAACTATTAAGTTTAGAATTAGATGAAGAATATTTAATTATTCTAAAGTTAATGAAGATTATTATAATTTTGTATCTATAGCTCATGATTTAATAAATCAAAATGCAATAATGTTTTTAAGAATTAAAAACACGAAGAAGAATTAGAAAAAGAATAAAAATTAAAAACAAAAACATAACTATTAGTTATGTTTTTATAATTGATAATGTTAAATCTATAAACTATAATATAAATAGTTGATATAATAAGGAGATAAGAATCATGAATCAATTTATTTTAATAACAGTAAAATTATTAATTGGTTTCTTTGCTATGGTTATAATAATAAATATATCTGGCAAAAGGTAATTTTAGCTCCTAATTCTGCTACTGATCAAATTATAAATTATGTTTTGGGTGGTATTATTGGTGGAGTTATATATAACAATAATATAAAAATATATGAATTTGTTGTAATATTAATAATTTGGTTAATACTTTTATTAGCTTTAAAGTTTTCTAAAGAAACGTAGTTTAAAAAGCTAAGCAGTTAATAGATGGTAAAGCATTAATTATAATTGATCATGGAAAAATAAATGTTGAAAAATTGTAAAAAAGTCAGGATTATCTGCTCATGATGTAGCTTTTTAAATTACGTACTAATGGAATTTTACTCAACTAAAAACTGTTAAAAGAGCTGTTATAGAACAAAACGGACAACTAATTATAATTCATTCAGGAGAAGAAAAATCCAAAGTTTCCAATTATTACAGACGGACAAGTCCAAACTGATATATTAGATATAATAGGTAAGGATGAACAGTGGCTTATGAAAAGAATTAAATAAGATAAATAACTATAGTGAAGTATTTCTTGGAGAATATGTTGATAATTCATTAATATTGACTACTTATGAATAATATTTTTTTGGGATAAAAAGAATAAAACTTGAATATTTTTTAAAAATATGCTATAATTTTTCATATTTTTCTAGGAGGAAAAGATGAAATCTAAAAGCAATTTTTGATTTATAGTATTAAAAATGATGATAATACTATGGATTATATTAATTTTAGAAGATAGTAATTTACATACGATAGATAAACTAACGTCGAAGTATGCCTCTATAGATGAGCTTAAAAATATACCTAAATATAAAAGAACAAATTGATCGTTTTCTAAAACAAAAGCAAAAGATTGATAGTGGGGAAATAAAAATTATTTTATATTGAAAAATAAAAGATTATAAAGAAGAATTAAAAATATTGTTAAAATGAAAAGAACTCTTTAAAAATTAATAAAGATATAACTAATGAAACTATAACTGAATTTGAAAAAAAGCTAGAAAGTTATTATGGTCATCTAAAAACAATAAATATTTAAAATTATTTTTAAAAAAATGATAGATTAAAAGATACTCTTAATTTCATGATAAAAATTCAAAATAAAAGAATATAAATTATTAAAAGATAATGGAATGATGATTAAATTGTACAAAATTCTTTTGTATACAAAGCGTAATCGATATTTTAAGATTAAAATTAATTCTACATAATGTTACTTATATGAGAGAAATTTATGAAGAAACATTAGAATCTTGGAGAAAATATTTAGAAGATGATAATATGAGTTTAGATAATAAATATTATTATGGAAGAGAATTAAAGTTTTTATATGAAGAATATAAAAATTATTTAAAAGAGCTGAAAAATCTTTTTAAGATTAAAAAATTTACAACTATATAATTTAACTACACTTAAAAATACATATGTTATAAAAACAGTGTATTTTTGATATAATAAAAAAATATGGAAGATTTAAATGAATATATAAGAGAATTATCAATAAATAAAAATTATTCAGAAAAATACTATAGAAGCATATAAAAAGAGATTTAAATGAATATTTTTCATATTTTAAAAATAATAACAAAAATTATTTATCTATTGATTATGATTCTATTAGAAAATACTTATCTTATTTAAATGATAAAAAAGATACTAATACTACTATATCTAGAAAGATAAAGCTCATAGAGGAGTTTTTATTCTTACTTAAGACTTAATGAAAAAAATAAAAACAATCCCTTTAAATTGATAAATTTACCTAAAAAGAACAAAAGTTACCTAGATTTTTATTATAATGAACTTGAAGAATTATTTGCTGCATGTGATACATCTACATCTTTAGGCCAAAGAAATTTAGCTATTTTTAGAAGTATTATATGCTACTGGAACAAGAGTTAGTGAACTTATTAATATAAAATTAGAAGATATTAATTTTAGTGAAAAACAAATAAAAGTATTAGGTAAGGGTAATAAAGAAAGAATGGTATTCTTAGGGTGAATATGCAGTTGATGCTTTAGAAGATTATTTAAATGATGGTTATTTGTTTTTAAATAAATATAACTTAGATTATGTCTTTTTAAATCATTTGGAAATAAGATAACTAGAAGAGGAATAGAGGATATATTAACTAAACTTATTAAGAAAACTTCAATTGATAAAAAGATATCTCCTCATATGATAAGACATTCATTTGCAACTCATTTTATTAAATGAAGGATGTGACTTAGAATCGGTTCAAGAAATGTTAGGTCATGAAAGTATATCTGCTACTGCAATTTATACTCATGTAACAGATGATAGAATAAAAAGAAATATATTTTCAAAAAGCTCATCCAAGAGCAAGAGAAGAAAATAAAAAGAAGAATTATTTTTCTTCTTTTTCGATATTTTCTAATTATTAAATTAATACCCATTACAATACAGTATAATTAATATAATTATATTTATAAAATTAAATATAACTGATGAAAGTATAATTATTAGGACACCCAGTATTAAATTAATTAAATCTAATCTGTTAATAATATCTGAGTAATTTATCAATATTAACATCCTAAATATTGATCTAACAATCAAATAGCTTCCTAGTAGTTTTATACCCAAGAGTAGGAATTAATCCTGGATTAAATGCTATTAAAATAGCTAATGATATATAGATTATCATCTTTATTGTTGCTACAGTTTTATATTCTTTATAATGTATATAATTTTCATAAGCATATACTAATAAAATTATAGGAACAACTATAGAAATTACAGTGTATAAAATATTAGTTTTTAATATTAAAACCAACAAGTCCTAGAATTATTAATAATAAACCAATTATTATCTCAGTAATATTATTTTTCTTTTTCTTGTTTTTTATATTCTTTTTGGAATTTGTCTCCATCTATTATTTTTCATATTTTTCTCCTAAATATATTATAATATAAATTTTTCATTTTTTAAAAACTTGTACTATAATATAGATATGAATTTTGTAACTGGAGAATTTAGAAAAGATATATTTTGTGGTACTAATGGTTATTTAGTAGCACTTTTTTTAAAGTTAAAGACACAGATTTATTAGAATACAAAAATAAAACTATTACAGTAGTTGGTAATTTTCTTGAAAATAGAGAATTTGATACATTTTAAACTTTATGGACATTTAGTTGAACATAATAAGTTTGGCGAACAGTTTAATGTTGTAAAGTATGAAAAATTAAAAAGAAGGTAAAGAAAATATTGTAAACTTTTTATCTTCTGATTTATTTAAAAGGTATAGGTATAACAAAAGCAGTTAATATTTATAAGAAATTTAAAGATGAATCTTTAGATATAATAAAAATAATAGTGAAAAACTTTTTGAAGTAAAAGGAATAAGTATAAAAGATGTTAATGTCCTTCACGATACTTTAATATCTTATGAAAAATACATATAACAATATATTAAAACTTACTGATATTGGTTTTTCTATGTCAGATGCTTTTAAAAATAACAAATCTATATTTGACAAATATAGATGAATTAATAAGCAGAAATTTATATGATTTATATTTTAATTTAGATATTTCTTTTTAATACGATGAGATAAAATAGCACTTATGAATAAATATTCTAAAACAGACAAACTTCGTTTAAAAATCTCTTATTATCTATACTTTTAAATTAGTAACAGAAAGTATAGGACATATATTCTTATATTTAGATGAGTTATATAAATATGTTATAAAAATAAATAAAGAAGATATAGATACTAAGTTATTTTTATCCATTATGAGTATTTTAATAGATGAAAAACTAATTATTAAAGAAGATAAAAGATATTATTTAACAAATGATTATTTTAGATGAAGTATATATTGCTAAAGAAGTTGTTAATCGTCTAAAAATAAAAATAACAGAAAAAGATATAAAAATAGTAGAAGAGATAGAAGAAAAAGTTAAATATTTCTTATAATATTTATCAAAAAGATGCTATTTTTAAAGAGTTTAAAAAAATAACTTCTTAGTTATAACTGGAGGACCAGGTACAGGTAAAACTACAGTAATATACGGAATATATAGAGCTTTTAGAAAATCCTAAGAGTAAAAATAAAATTATTAGCACCTACTGGAAGAGCAAGTAAAAGACTTAGTGAATTAACACTAGAAGAAGCCTCTACCATTCATAGATTTTTTTAGAATGGAATAAAGATAGCAATACATTTAGTTTAAATGAAAATAATAAATCTGATGCATCTATTGTCATAGTAGATGAGTTTTTCTATGGTTAATAATAGTTTATTTGCATCTTTACTTAAAAGCTTTAAGAGATAATACAAAGATTATCTTAGTAGGGGATAAAGACCAGTTACCAAGTGTTGGAAGTGGTAATTTACTTGCTGATATTATATCTTCTATTGATAATGTAGTTTTATTTGAAAGAACTTTTATCGTCAAGCTAAAGAATCTTCGATAGTTAAACTTGCATATTTAGTTAATGAAAATAAAGATTATGATTTTACAAGTGATGAAGAACTTAGTATTATTGAAGATTTAGATATATTAGACTCTTTAAAAGAAATAGCAATTAAGCATATAAATGATGATTATAAAGAATTTCAAGTATTAGTTCTCACTTTTATAAAGGAAGTTATGGGATAAATAACATAAATAAAGTATTGCAAAGTATTTAATAAAAGATATTTTAAAAGAATGAAAAAGATAATAAACGATGTTATTTATAGAGAAAAAGATAAGGTAATACAACTGGTTAATATGCCAGATAATAATGTTTTTAATGGAGATATTGGAATAATAGAAAATTACTGATAAAGAAATAATAATTGATTTTTGATGGTAATAAAGTTAAATATACTTCAAGTACTTATAATTCGTTTGCTTTAGCATATGCAATATCTATTCATAAATCTCAAAGAGTGAATTTAAAACTGTATAATACTTTTAAAGTGCTTCATCTAGCATTATGCTTTATAGAAAGCTTTATTATACAGCTATAACTAGAGCTAAGAAAAAAACTATATTTATTAGGTAATAAAAATATTTTAAAAACAGCTGCTAAAAATAATACATCTAGTATAAAAATACTTATTTAAAAGAAGAAATAAAAACTAAAAAGAAAAGAGTAATAATTATTAATTTACTAAATATAAAAAGATATTGGTTTTGTGTTAAACTTAATAGGAGGTATTGAATGGAAAAGAAAAAGTTGATTAGTTTAGGAATTAAATGCTTAAAAGCATTGTTTAATATACTTTGTGTTGCTATTGCACTAATAATTATTTATATAGCTAAAAATAAAAATTATTTAATATTATTCAATATATTATTGGTATTATTTCACCTGTATTTTTGGATTTTTAATAAAGCTTGGTTATTTGATCCTGTAGTTACATTTTTAACAAATAAAAAGATTTCAAGATTTATAGCAACTATAATAGTGTATTTACTTATAATTTTATTTTTATATTTGTAATAAATATCTTTTTACCAGTTTTATATGATCAAATAAAAGATTTTGCTAATATGTCACCAAAATTACTCGATACAGGAAAAACAATTTAGATATGATTATCCAACATTTTTCAGTAAAGATTCCATTTGGATTTTGGTACTATTAAAAATATTATTTATAAAAAAATATAATGGCTAATTTTGAAAATATCTGATTTTAATCCTGATTTTGTTTTAAATATAATTAAATCTTTACTTAAAACTAGTATAGAAAGCTCTTATCATTTATTATAGGTTTTATATATTAATCGATCTTCCTAATATTAGATCAAAAGCTAGAGACTAATTAAAAAAGAAAAAGCTGTATTTTTAGTAAAAACTATTAAAGAATTAGAAGATACATTTAGACAATATGTAAAAAAGTACATTTATAGTTGTCATATTACTATGTATATGTCAAACTTTAGCATTTAAAATATCTGGATTACCTTCACCTTTAGCATTTGGATTCTTTTTGTGCATTTACTAATATGATTCCATATATTGGACCATATATTGGAGGAATTCCAGCAGTTGTTGTAGGATTTACTATATCCCTTCAATTGGAGTTGCCACTTTAATCAGTGTTATTTTATGCCAATTTATAGAAAGTTATTTAATTACACCTAATATAATGAGTAAAACTATGAAACTACACCCGGTTTTTAATTATTTTAGGTTTATCTATAGGTGCTAGCTTTGGTATAGTAGGAATGATATTTGCAACACCTATAATGTCATGTTTAAGAGTTATATATTTAAGTATAAAAGGAGAATTTAAATGGAGTTATTTTTAATTGCAGGAAAAGGAAGACATGGTAAAGATACTACAGGAAATATAATAGAAGAGTATTTAAAAGAAAAAGGTTATAAAAGTAGCAAGAAGTCAAATTTCAAGACCATTAAAAGAATATGCAAAATATTATTTTTGGATGGGACGGAAGAGAAGAAACAAAACCCTAGAGATTTATTACAAAAACTAGGTACTGAAATAATTAGAGAAAAAAACTTGGTAAAGAAGAATTTTTGTAAATAGAATGATAGAAGATATAGATGTATTATCATACTTTTTGATTTTTCTAATCGTTACAGATATAAGGCTCATATTAGAGATAGAAAAATTTCTAAAGTGACAAAACCATTGAAATTAAAAAATAATTAGAAAAGATTTTGATAATGGATTTAGTGAAGAACAAAAGAACCATAGAACTGAAGTAGAACTTGATAATTATGATAAATTTGATTATGTAATAGAAAAATACTACATTAGAAAACTTAAAGAAGATACTATTAATATAATAAAGGAGCGTTATAATGAATTACTTAACACACAATGAAATAAGAGAAAAATGGTATAGTTTTGAAAGTAAGGGACATTTAAAGATGCCTAGTGCATCTCTTTGTTCCACTTGATGATGATAGTTTATTATTTAATAATGCCGGAGTTACACCACTTAAAAATATTTAGATGGATCAAAAATTCCAGAATCTAGAAGAATAGTAAATATTCAAAAATGTATTAGAACTAATGATATAGAAAATGTAGGAGTTACTAAAAGACATTTAACTTTCTTTGAAATGATGGGAAATTTTTCAATTGGAGATTATTTTTAAGAATGAAGCTATAGAATTTGCTTATGAATTTTTAATAGATTATATGCAGATACCAAAAGAAAAACTTTTATATGACTGTTTATACTCACGATACTGAAACTAAAAATAAATGGATGTCTCTTGGAATAGATGAATCGCATTTAGTTTTTACTTGATGGAAATACTGGGAAATAGGGAGAAGGACCAAGTGGACCTGATACTGAAATATTCTTTGATAGAGGAGAAGAGTTTGGAGGTGAAGAAGCAAAAAGAAGCTTTCTTTAAAGATGAAGAACAAGAAAGATTTGTAGAAATATGGAACAATGTTTTTCTCAATATAATGCTAAAAAGGTGTAAAAAAGAGAAGATTATGAAGAACTACCATCTAAAAATATAGATACTGGAGCAGGACTTGAAAGATGGTGTTTAATGTTTTCAAAATGTTAATTCAATATTTGATACAGACTTATTTCAAACCAATTATTAAAGAAATAGAAAAATAGCAAATAAAAAAATATGATAATTCAACACCATTTAAAAGTAATAGCAGATCATATTAGATGTATTACTATGGCACTTTCTGATAAAGCTAATTTTGGTAATACTGGAAGAGATTATGTATTAAGAAGATTACTTAGAAGAAGTGTTAGAATGGGTAAAAATTAGAAATTAATGAGCCATTTTTATATAGAATAGTTAATGAAGTAGTTGATGTAATGAAAGAAAGTTATCCTGAACTTGAAAAAAATTTACCTAATATTCAAGAAAGTATATATAGAGAAGAAAAACTATTCAAAGATACTTTAGAAAACAGGATTTAAAAAGTTAGAAGAATTAATAAAAATAGCAAATAATTCTGATAAGAAAATTGATGCTTTAGATGTATATAGACTATATGATACTTATGGTTTTCCAATAGATTTTTACTTTAGAATATTTAGATGAAGAAAACATTACAACTGATATTAATAAAGTAAAATGAACTTATTAAAGAACATAGAGATAAATCAAGGAACTTTAATCAATCTACATCTATGAATATCCAAAATGATAAGTTATTAAACTTTCAAGAAGAAAAGTAAGTTTATAGAAGATACTTTTTGAACTTGAAAGTGAAGTAATAGGAGTATTTGATAATAGTATAATCTTAAAAAGAAACATGTTTTTATGCTGAGTCTGGTGGTCAAGTAGGAGACAGAGGAACAGTAGAAAATTCTAACTTTAAAGCAGATGTAATAGATTGTAAAAAGCTCCATTTAAACAAAAATTTACTTATATTAGATAATATTGAAGGAAATATTAATGTTGGAGATAAATTAATACAAAAATTAATAAAACAAGAAGAGAAAACATTACAAAAGAATCATACATTAACACATTTACTTCAAAAAGAATTACAAAATGTTTTTAGGAGATGTTAAACAAGCAGGTAGTTATGTAGATGAAGATTATTTAAGATTTGATTTTTACTTATATTAAGAAAATTGGAGATGAAGAAATAATCGAAGTAGAAAAAAAGAGTAAATGAAAGAATTAAAGAAAGTATCAAAAAGGGATATTAAATATTTACCTAAAGAAGAAGCATTTAAACTTAATTCAATGCATTTATTTGGAGAAAAATATTCCGATATAGTAAGAGTAGTAAGTTTTAACGACTCTATTGAACTATGTGGTGGATGTCACGTGAAAAACACTTCTTTAATTAAGAAATGTGCTATTTTTATCTATCGAATCAAAAAGAGTAATATTTATAGAATAGAAGCAACTCATGAAGGATTTATTAAAGATAAAGTAAAAAGAAAAAGTAAGTAATTATGCTAACAGAAATAGATAAGATAATTAATAAATCTAGAAATATTATAGATAGTGCTAGTAGTAAAAAAATATTACTTTAGATTTTTAAATTATACTTTGAAGAAAAAGAATTAAATTCTTATGAATCTATAGTATATTATAAAAATATAACAGAATCTTTAAAAATGATGTTATTGAATTAGAAAAAGAGTATAAAGAAAAAGTTAAAGAAAAAGTACTTGATCAAACTGATAAATATTTATCTAATATAAAAGAAGTAAATAATACTAAATACTTAATATTTGGAGTTAAAAGAAATAGATGTTAAAACTGCAAAAGAACTTTTAGATAATATTTCTAATAAAGAAAAAGAAATATTTATATTTACTTTAATTAAAAATGAAGATTCATTAACATTTTGTAGCTAAATCAACTAACAAGCTATCTGCAGTAGATTATATAAAATACTTTTGCAAATATTACAAATGGAAATGGTGGAGAAATAATTTACTTGCAACAGGTGGTACTAAAGAAGATATAAATACTGAAGAAGTAATAAAAACAATTAGAAGAAAAATTAATAGAAGATATAAATAATTAATAAAAAGAAGAATTGCGTATGAAAAAGAAAATAAAAATAGAATATTGTTTTGCTAGACTTTTTATATCATGCTACATATATTTTTTGTTATTAGATAGTTCTTCAAATGGATATTGATAAAAATAAAAAGAAAAAAATTAAATTACATAAAAATGGTTAAGAATTTATATAAAATATAAATCTTTAATATATATAAATCATTTAAATTAAAAATTCAATATAATGTTATTGTATTTCCAGAAGATGTAAGTTATGGAAAAATATATTGAAATAATTGAATTAAATTATTGGTTTTTAGATTAATACTTTTTAAGAGAATATGAAATAAATCCTAATTATAAAAAAGATAAATATAAAAATGATATGTGATATATCATTTTTGTTATAATAAGTGGTGAGATAATGGATTATGTATATTCTTTAATAAGTGAAGATAAAATAGTAATAGATTATAATTTAGATATATTAAAAGATAAATATAAAAGATTATGAAATAGAAAAGTTTGATTATAATACAAGAAGTATTGAAGATTTAATTGTTGTATTAGATTCATATAATTTTTTAGTTCCTAATAAACTTGTAATTCTTTATAATTTTAAAACTAAAGATTTAAAAATTCTGCCAAATTTATTAAGTATTTAGAAAATCCTAATCCTAATAATATATTATTGATACTAGCAGATAAAGAAAGATGCTAGTTTATATATAAATAAAGTAATGGATGAAAAATAAATATATATTCATATATAGATGAAAATTATAATATCGATAATACTACAAAAGATTTTTAATAGATTATGTTGGAAATGAAAAATTATAAGATTATAAATGCTTTTAAAAATATTAAAGATTATAAAAAAATGATAATAGTAAAATAACTATTGATGATATAAAGAAAATAGCAGTTAAAGATTTAAATATCAATATATTTACTTTTACTTGATATGATAGGTAAAAAGAATAATGATAAAAGCATTAGAAATATTAGATGATTTAAAAAAATAATAAAAGATATGGAACTTTTACATATAATTTATCAAATAGCAGAACAGTTTAGAATCTTATTAAAAATATAAACTATATAAAGAACAAAAATTTAAGTAATAGTGAAATTTTAAAAAGAACTTGGAATAAATAAATATAGATTTGATAAGATAATTGAAAATGATTATCTATATGAACAAGAAGAATTAATTAATTTATTAAATAAATTAGCAGATATAGAAATCAAGTTAAAAACTGGTAAAAGTTACGAAGCAGAGTTGGAGGTAATAATAAAGAACTTATGAAAACAGTAAAAGATATATTTAATATAAATAGTGATATAGAAGTAAAGGATATAAAAATAAATTCAAAAGCAGTGAAAGAAAATGATATTTTTGTTTGTGTTAGTGGTGTTAATTTTGACAGACATGAATTTATTGATGAAGCAGTAAATAATGGAGCTAGTGTTATCGTTGTAAGTAAAGCCATTAAAAAGAGATGATGTATTAGTTATAAAAGTAGATGATTGTGATGAAGAAATGCCTAAAATTGCTAGAAAGTTATATGATTATCATGAAGGGACTTTAAATTATTTGGAGTTACTGGAACTGATGGAAAAAAACAAGTACAGCAATGATTTTATCTAGTTTAATAGGTAATGATATAGTGGATATATTGGAACAAATGGCTATTCTTGTAGTAAATTTCATAAAAGAAACAAATAACACAACACCTGATGCTGATTTAATGTATAAATATTTTTAAAAGAATTAAAAGATGCTGGATGTAAATATATAGTTATGGAAGTATCTAGTGAAGCATCTCTTAGAAAAAGACTAAGAAATTTATATTTTGATGCTCTTATTTTTAACTAATGTTACAAGAGATCATTTAAATGTACATAAAACAATAGAAAATTATATTGAATGTAAAAAGAAATATTTCATCATTTAAAAAGAAGATGGAATTGCTATTTTTAAATAAAGACGATAAATTATATGAAGATTTTTTAAGAAGATTAATAAAATTAATTATAGTTATGGAAAAAGATGCGGATTTAAGTTTTAAAAAAACATAGAATATTTTTGATCATTCTACTAAGTTTGATATTATTTATGATGATAAGAGAATTAATATAAATTCACCACTTGTTGGAAGTTTTTAATGTATATAATTTATCAGCAGCAATATTATTATGTGAAAAATTAAATATTAATTATAAAGATAATATTAAAAATATATCTATTCCTGGTAGAGTTAATTTTATTGATATGGGACAGGATTATAAAATAGTAATAGATTATGCTCATACAGTTAATGCTATTAAAAATATTTTAAGTATTGCTGATAATTTAAAAGTAAATAGAAAAATAGTAGTAACAGGTATGGCAGGTAGTAGAGATAAAGGAAAAAAGACCAATAGTAGGTGAATTACTTGAGTGAAAAAGCTGATTTATCAATTCTATGTTTCGATGATCCAGCAAATGAAGATCCACTAGATATAATTAATGAAATAATAACTGGTTTTTAAAAATGATCATTATATAATTGAAGTAGATAGGAAGAAAGCTATAAAAAGCTATGAAAATTGCTAAAAAGATGATATTATATTTATTTTTAGGAAAAGGAAATGAAAAAGTCATAAATGTATTACTGGTCCAATAGTAATGAATGATGAAGAAGAAAGTAAGAAAAATTTAAGCTAATTTAATAAAAAGAGTAAAATGACAATTAAAAATATCAGTTATTTTATTTATGACAATATTTTTTTAGCTAACTTTAGTAGTTTTTGCTTTGAATATTAAAACGTTAAATAACGAAATTAATATAGATGTTATAGCAATAATATTTTAGTGTTAAAATCTGAAATTGTTAATGAAACTTATGAAATAGAAACATATATTAGAAATTATAAAAATATATTAATAAAAGTATACTGATAATAAAGAAGTTTTTTTAAGTTAAATTTATCTCCTAAAAGTATAAAAATCAAATAAAAAAATCTATATATGAAAATGCCTAAATCTTTTAATATATATTGATAATGAATTTTTATTATGTATTAGAAAATACAGATAATAACTTTTTCAGTTACTAAAATTTCAAAAATGGAAAAAAATTGAATATACAAAAAGTTTTTTTCTGGTACAGCTACTAATATAAAAGTCTATTAATGATAGTGAATTAATTATAATTGGTGAAGTCCTGCTTTTTATATTAAAAATAAACAAAAATAGTGGTGAAGAAGTTCAAAAATTAGTTGAGGAATATTCATCAATATTTAATGATTTTTTACAAAATAAAGATGCTTTTTTAATGGTTGGTGAAAATTTTTATAACAAAAGAATCTTTAATGATAAAATACGATTTATCTTTTAAAACAAAATAATCACTATGTCTTTTGGGATATAAAGAATTTAGTAAAAATATTAGCATTAAAAGAAAATAATTTATTTTTACTTGGTGAAAAATAATCAAGGTGGAATACTTACACAATATTCTAATAAAGAAAGAATATTATTTCAAAAGACAAAGACAAAAATCTAATAGGAAAAGTAATAAATGTAAATGAAAAATAAAGAAATAATTATTTTTACATATTTAAAAAGATAAACGAAGTTTAGAAATATCAAAATATAAAAATTTTACATTAATAGCTAAAAAAATATTAGTTCTGATATCGAGACCATATGTTTTAAAAAGAAAATGATGGATTTTATATATCTACTAACAACAAACTATATAAAAATGAATAATAACTTAAAGACTAGCTATTTAAATATCAAAAATATAAAAAGATTATAAAATTAATAATCAACCAAAACTCTATTACTATAGTAAGTGAAAAGTATAGATAATTATAATAAATTATTTATAATAGAAAATATTATAAATTATATATTAATTTTAATACTAATAGTTTTAATTGCTGTAATATTTATATATTACAATAGAATTAGTAATATTAAATTTTTAAAAAGCAAAAAAATAAAATCTAATAAAAATTCATACAAAACTACATAATCAAACAAGAGAAAAAGTAAACACAAAAAAGTAGTAATAAGAAGCACAAAAAGAAAAAGAAAAATAAGAAAATAATCTTATATTTCATTTTTACAGAATTATTCTTGAAAATATACAGTTATAATAATATTCATATTAAGGAGAAAATGACCAATTATAAACCAATACTTATAATGAGAAATATGATGATTTTTCCATCTAGTGAAGCAAGAATAGAATTAGTTGAAAAAACAGATAAAGATATCATTAAAATAGCATCTAATTTTTATGACAATGAAATACTTATTGTTAATTTTAGATGATAAATTAGAACAAGAACCAAGTATAAACGAATTATCTAACTATGGTATTTTAGGTAAAATTAAAAATGAAAATTGAAATGCCTAATGGAAAAAGTAGAGTAGTAATAGAAGGTTTAAGAAGAGTGTTAATTACAAAATTACTTAAAAGAATCCGACATTATTATTGGTAATATGAAAAATATTCAAGAAGATGAATTAACTATTAAAAGAAAACAATGCTTATGTAAAAACATTAATCAAAAAACAGAAAACTATATGAAAACGTTCCATATATATCTAATGGTATATTATCTAAAATTACAGGTATTACTGATATAGAAATATTAACTGATATAATAGCTATATTTTTTCACCTTTAGATTACGAAAGAAAATTAGAATACATTAGAGAAATTAGTGTTAAAAAGAGTTTCTATGATTCTTGAAGATATTAATAATGATTTAGAAATATTGGAGTTAGAACAAGATATTGAATCAAAAGTAACGTCTTCTTTAGAAAAAAGTCAAAAAGAATTTATATTAAAAGAAAAATAAAAATAATAAAAAGAAGAATTAGGAGAAGGTTTAATCCTGATCAAGAAATTGATGAACTAAAAAGAAAAAGCTAAAAATTAAAAAGCTCTAAAAAGATAAAAGAAAGACTTGAAAAAGAAATTAATAAATATGAAGCAGAAATCAATTATCTCCTGAAATGACAATGATTGCTTCATATATAGATTCAGTTATTAACTCTTCCTTGGGATAAAACTACAGAAGATGAAAAAGACTTGAAAAAAAGGTAGCTAAAAAGCTTGATGAAACACATTATGGACTAACTTTAGTAAAAGAGGATTATTGAATATTTAGCTGTTAAACAAAAGAAAAAAATTCTCTAAGAAGTCCAATATTGTGTTTAGTAGAGTCCCTCCTGGTGTTGGAAAAAAACTACGATGGCAAAAAGTATAGCAAAAAGCTTTAAATAGAAAAACAAACTAAAATATCTTTAGGTGGAGTTAGAGATGAAGCAGAAATAGTTGGACATAGAAGAACATATGTTGGATCTTTGCCAGGACTTATAATTCAAGGTATGAAAAAAGCAGGGAGTAAGAATCCGGTATTTATCATAGATGAAATAGATAAAATGACAAAAGATATAAAAGGTGATCCGGCATCTGCATTACTTGAAGTACTTGATAAAGAACAAAACTCTTCATTCGTGAGATCACTATATAGAAGAAGAATTTGATTTAAGTGAAGTTATGTTTATAGCAACAGCAAATTACATAGAACAAATTCCAAAATGAACTAAAAAGACAGATTAGAAATAGTAGATATATCTAGTTATACTGAATATGAAAAATTAGATATAGCTAAGAATTATTTAGTTCCAAATCTACTTAAAGAACATGGTTTAACTAGTAAAAAGTAACTTTACCAGATGAAGCGATACTAAAAATAATTAGAAATTATACTAAAAGAATCTGGCGTTAGAGAATTAGATAGATTAATAGCTAGTATATTTAGAAAAAAATAGTTAAAGAGATAATATTTGATAAAAAGAAAACAACTAGTTATAAATTAAATCCTAAAGAAATAGAAAAAAATATTTAGGAATTGCTAAATACTCATATAACGAAAAATGAAAATAAGAAAAGAGTAGGGAGTAGTAAATGGTTTAGCATATACAGTATTTGGTGGAGATATATTACCAATTGAGGCTAATATGTATAAATCTAAAAGACAGTTTAATTCTTACAGGATCTCTTGGAGATGTCTTAAAAAGAATCAGCAAAAATTGCATTATCTTATATAAAATCTAATGCTAAAGAATTTAAAAATTAATTTAGATAAATTAGATGAAATGGTAATCACATATAAATGTACCCAGAAGCTGCAACTCCAAAAAGATGGACCAAGCGCAGGAACAGCACTTACTACAACACTTATTAGTTTAATTAAAAACAAAGAAGTAGATAGTGATATATGTATGACAGGAGAAATTACTTTAAGAGGTCATGTTCTTCCAATAGGTGGATTAAAAGAAAAACTAATTGGTGCATATAGATCAAGAATGAAAAAGTATTTATCCCAAAAGATAATATTAAAGATTTAGAAGAAGTTCCTAATGAAATAAAGAAAAACTTAGAGATAATTCCTGTATCATTATATTCTGAAATATATAAAAATATATTCAAATAAAAACATCCTTATTTAGGATGTTTTTAAGTTCATTATAAAATCATAATATTCTTTAATATTCTTTTTCAAAAACCAGAGGTTTTAGGAATATAAAACTTCTTATCTTTAATTTCTTTTGGTAAATATTCTTGATTAACAAAAGTTATTCTTATAATCGTTGGATATTTATAAGTGAGTTGTATGTATTTTTATATTAGGATTAACTCCATAATCTTTTTAATTTTATTAAATTTAATACCTCATCAATTGCTTTATAACTAGAGTTAGATTTAACTGATAAAGCCATTTCTATAACTATTTGAGAAAGTATAATTCTAGCCTCAGGTAGACCTACAGTAATAGCATTTTTGATATGCAGCATTAACTTTAATTCCCATAGTAGGATTAGCTAAAGATATATCTTCATAAGCAATAACAATTAATCTTCTAAGTATACTTTCAATATCTCCTCTTTCAATTAAAAATAGCTAAGTAATATAAAGCTGCATCAACATCACTTCCTCTAATTGATTTTTGAAGAGCAGAAAGTAAATCATAATATGAATCTTCAAGATTATCTAAAAATTTATTAGCTTCAGGATTTATTTCTTTTAATATTTTTCATTAACTAAATGTTCTTCGTTATAATAATATGCTACTTCAAAGTAAATTATATGCAAATCTTAAATCTCCATTAGATAGTTTACTAATCATAGCTTCTTCTGTTATTTTTATATTTTTCTAACTTAGTTATAGCTTTTATTAACTACCTTCATAAATATCTTCTTCTTTTAAATCTTCTAATTTAAATATTTGACATCTACTTCTAATAGCAGGATTAACAGCAAAGTAGGGATTTTTGGCTAGTTAAAATAATTATAGTTATTAAATTGTTTTCAATATAAGGTAAAAACAAATCTTGTTTAGCTTTATTCAATCTATGAAATTCATCTGCTATAACAATTAAATTTCTATAAATTTTTGCTTCTTCAAATATAATATCCAAATCTTTTTACTATGAATTACAGCATTAAAAATATCGATAATTCTGATTCAAATCATTTTACTAAAGCGTTGGCAATAGAGTTTTTCCATTACCACTTTTACCAGTTAAAAATAAAGGAAAATAACTTTTGATTTTTAACCATATTATTTAATATCTTGTTTTTCTCCAACTAAATGTTTTTGACCTACAATATCACTTAATGTCTTTGGCTTTTAATAAATTAGATAATAATCTTTCATTAATAAGTACCTCAGTATCAATATTATGCAAAAATATTGAAATAAACAGCAAGCTTTGTTATAATTATAGACGTAGTAATCCGCTGGTATATTAATTATGATTACATAAATACAAATTGAAAGGAGAAAATTATGACAAACGTAATAGATAGAATTACTGCAAGACAAAAGAACTGATTTACCTGAATTCAGAGTTGGTGATACTGTTAAAGTAGCATTAAAGATTAAAGAAGGTAATAAAGAAAAAAATTCAAAATTTTTGAGAGGTGTTGTAGTAGCTCGTAAAGGATCTGGAATATCAGAAACATTTACAGTAAGAAAAGAATCTGCAGGTATTGGTGTTAAAAAGAGTATTACCTTTAAATACACACTAAAATAGAAAGCCTTGAAGTTTGTTAAGAAAGGTAAAGTTAGAAGAGTTAAACTTAATTTCTTAGATTCATACGTGGGTACTTATAAGATTAAAAGAAAGAGGAAGAAATTAGGCTTAGGTCTAATTTTTTAATTACATGGAAAAATTATTAGAATTAATAAAAAGATTTATAACAATAGTTATTATTATTATTATATTAAAAATATTTGTTTTTAACTTTATTTTTAGTAAAAGGGGATAGTATGAATCCTAAATATAAAAAAATAATGATTTTATGTTTTTAAATAAGATAATATATAGGTTTTCTAATATTAAAAGACAAAAGTAGTAGTAATAAAATATAAAGATAATGATCTTATAAAAAGAATTATTGGACTTCAAATGATAAGATAAAAAGTAGAAAATGGTAAAATTATATTAATAACAAAGTAAAAAGAAAATTATATTAATTCATATACAGCATCATATGATTTTGATGAAATAACTTTAAAAGATAATGAATACTTTGTTATGGGAGATAATCAGTATAACTCTTATGATAGCAGAAACTTTGGAACTATAACTAAGAATAATATTATAGGTCGTGTAGAATTTAAGATATTTCCATTTGATAAAAGATAAACCATAATAATTAAATATTATGGTTTTCTCTCAAAAATTTAACTTCATATAATTGATATTATGTTGAATTAATTGTATTTTATTTTTGTATTTTTATTTTTGTATTTTTATTATATATAAGCTAATATTTATTTTAAAAATATACATCTAAGTATAATTTTATTATCTGGAGAAAAATATAAAAACACATACATAAAGTTATAAAAACAAAAATTATAAATTTAATAAAAATAATACATTATTAAATATAATGTTATTATTATAATCATTATCCTTATATTATATATAATAAGGATATATATTATTTATATTAATATTATATATAAATAATATTATTTTAATTTATCTAAAAACTTTTTCAAAAGTAGTGTAATCTTCTATATCAAAATTATTTGCTATAGTAGCAGCTATATCTGATTTTGTATCTAAAATAGGGAGTATAGTACTCTCTTTTAAATTTCTACTGTAAATGATAATTGGAACATTTTTCTCTAGTATTACCTACTTCTTCTTTTCTTAAATCTATTCCTGTATCTGAAGTTATAATTAATAAATCATCTTTATCAAGTTTATTCAATAATAGTGGAATTTCTACATCTAATTCCTCCAATAAATAAGAATAAGCTTCTATATCTTTTCTACTAGCTGCATCTTTTAATTCAGTAAGTGATACTATACAAAGACCTTCAAATTTTTATCTATTATATCAATTAGCTTATTTATTGTATTTATGTTATTAGAAGATGATTTTATTATTTTGTTACAGAATCTTTTGACAGATAATCATTTAACTTACCTATTGAAATAACCTCTTTTCCTTGTTTTATAATGTTTTTGTATAAGAGTTAGGTATATTATTTATAAATGTTTTTTCATCAGTAAATTTAAAACTCCCCTTTTTGTATCCACTAAAACTTCTAGCTATTACTCTTGAAACTGCAAATCTTGAATCTTTATCAGTAAAATTTCTTATTTTTTTCAGCATAAGCAAATAATTTTGATATTGGCATAATATCTTCATGAGCAGATATTTCTATAGTAGAATTACTAGTTGAATATAGTATAAAAGAGAACCATAATTTAAATGTCTTTCCCCTAGTTCGTTTATTATTTCATTTTATTTTTAATATTCTATTACCAATTATTCTATAATTAGTTATTTGTTCTAAATTTTCAATCAATTCAACAGGAAAAGTTTGTAATTTAGAAAAAAATCTTTAAATTCATTTAGATTTGCTATACCAAATAACTCGTAATAATTATTAAATCGTCTTTTTCCATAATTAGTAGGTCTTGCTATTGTATAGTATGCTGTTACATTATTGTTTTCATTCATATTTAAAGTATTTAAAAAAGCCTAATTTAGATAAATTTGGTAATACTAATTTATTTTTCATCTAAAACATGTTTTTAGAGTATTTACTCCATTATCTGAATAGGTTAATGCATCACTTGCTTCCCCTACTCCTATTCCTTCAATAATCATTAAAAAAATATTCTTTTAAATTTCATTTTCTAATTACCTCTTTTACTTCTAGGATGTGTATATTATATTCATCTTTTTAATTTAGTATTTGCTATTTTAGTATATATTTTTGTAGTTGAAATATCAGAATGTCCATCATAAATTGAATACTCTTTAAGTCAGCTCCACCCTCTAATAAATGTGTAGCAAATGAATGTCTTAAACTATGAGGAGATATATTATAATTTATACCTTTTTATAAAGTAAATCCTTTATTTCTTTAAAAAGTAGTTCTATTAATATTTTTCCCTCTCATAGATAAAAACACAAAAATCTGATGGTTTTTCTTTCTTAAAAACATATGTCTAATTTCTAAGTACTTATTTTAAGTATTTTAAAAGTTATTTCACTCATAGGAACTATTCTTTCTTTATTTCCTTTACCTTTACATCTAATTATATAATTAACTATATCTATATCATGCATTTTTAAATTAAGTAATTCACTTGATCTAAAACCTGTAGCATATAGCATTTCCATCATAGCTTTTCAGCCTTATATTTTTGAATAGTATCAAGTTCTATATCTAAAAGTTTATTTATTTCTTCATGAGATAAAAGCTTTGGGAAGAATTTTTTTCTAATTTAGGTCTTTTTAATGTTTTCAGCTACATTTTCTCTAATTTTTACTTTCATATAAATAACTATGTAAAGATTTAATAACAGTCAATTTATGTGCTATAGTTGTAGTTTTATTATTATCTTTATATTTTTTTCAATAAAAATTTATTATATTTTTGCTTTTAACATCTTTTATATCAAATATTTTTATTATTAGTTAAATATTTATAATATATATCTAAATCATTTTGATATGATATATAAGTATTTTTACTAAGTCCTTTTTCGATTTTTATAAACTCTAAAAAGTCATCCATTTCTTGTCTCATAAACTAATTATATCATTTTTAAAGGTTTAAAAAGAAAAAGCAATATATGATTGCTTTTACCATCCACTATCTCCTCCATCGCCAAATCCACTATCACTTGACCCACTAAATCCAGAATCTGATATTTCACTAACATATTCACCATAAGAAGATATATAATTGATTCCTTCGTTATTAAAATCAGCTATAGAAAAAAAGGGTATCTAAAGAATATAAATAATCAAAATTATCTATATCAGAATATTTATAATCTAGTTCTTTAAATACTTCCAACCATTTTTAGTAAGTCCAAATGCAAATGCTACTGGTAATATATCAAAAGAATAACTTAGGATTGTCATCTAACAACATTTTTTTATTTTATCTTCTTTTTGTATATTTTTATAAAAAGTATGAAGTCCTTTTTACTTCTCCTGAAATTTTTATTTCCATATTCTGTTCTTTTAGATAAAAATTGTATTAAAAAAATATTAAAATAACAAATTAAGCTAAATAAAACATCTAAAAATGTTAGAGAAATTACGCCCTTTTGTATATGATTTATTGTTATCAAATAAAGTATATAATATATAAATGTAATAAAACTACCTAATATAATTTTTATATTTATTATTTACATTACTATAAAATTTATTAGCAAGAATTCCAAGTAAAAAAATTAAAAATTATTAAACAAGTTATAATCATTATATTTTTCTTCATCATTTATTCCACCAAAATATTCCATTATAGAAAAAAAGAAAAAAATACTAAATATAAAAATTTGAACAATAGATATAATTAATGTAAAAACTAATATAGATATAATATTATTATTATATAACTTTTTATCTTTTAAAAATTTTTGTTTTAGTATAGTTTTTAATTTTTTTAAAAGTATTATATAAATTTTTCTCCAAATTTTTTTATTTTTAGTTTTTAGATTAATAATTTTTAATCCATCGTGAAATAAACAACTTAATAACTCTTTAACTGATTTATCATCTCCATCATAATCCTTTAGCTTACTTACTAAAAACTTATTTTTATTAGCTTCAATTTTTATATATTTTTTTGTTTGCTAATTCAAATAATAAAAGACATTATACTAGTAGAATCAATATATCCATTATAAATATAAGAAACATCTAAAGAAGTAATATCATTTGGAATAGACATAGTAATTGGACTTATTAAATTTTTTTATCTTTTCCAATAAAAATAATATATTAAATAAAAAAATAATACTACTAAATAAAGCTATTATAATAAATAAAAACATTTTAAAAAAATTATCTTTCTTTTTATATAATTAAAATATCCTTTTTCAAACATCATATTACAAGAAAAAGCTTTCATTATTTAATATTGGTTCTCTTACTTCTCCTTCTATAGAATTAGATGTAAAATTTAGCCTTATATTTTTTTAAATTCTGATGTGCTATGTATTCCTTTATAAAAATTTCATCTTAGTAAAATCAGTATCTTTATAACTAGTAATTTTTAAAAAGTAAGTTTTTTTATTGAATTAGTAGCACCATCCTTAAATTTAAAATTTAATAATTCATAAGATTTATTAATATCTTTTTATAAGAACTTTATAATTAAAAAAATATTCTTCTTCCATATTGGCATAATAATTAGGACTACCTATTTTTACTCTTAAAGTATCATGTTCTCTTGTAGTTTTTATAATTGTGTTCTGATATCATATTAAAAATCATATATATTATTTATTAAGGTTATTTTATTATTATTATCATTATAATTAACTCGTTCCACTAAATTAACAATTATTCCATGTAGTAGTTTATTAAAATGAACAGTTCTTCTCTGAGTAATTTTAATAATACCTTTTTCATATATTTCTATATCATAATGAATATTTTTCATAATAAAAATCTTCGTTTTTTTATAAATAATCATTATTATATGCGTATACATTTCCTGATATTAATATTAAAACAATTAACATTAATAATTTTTGTATATTTTTTTCATTCTAAAACTCCTTTTTATTACTAAAATTATTTTTAAAAAGTAAAGTAATTTTTAACTTTTACCAAGAACCTGACGAAGTAGAACCACCAAATCCTCCTCCACCAAATCCACTATATCCAGAAGAACCTCCAGATGAAGACGATCTACTTATTTCAGATTTATATTCATTATATGAAGGCATTATAGAAGATATGTCATTATTATAGTTTGATAAATAATTAATTGTTGAATAATTATATAAATAGGAATTATTCATTTTCTTCTATATTATAATTTTTTTAAATAGATTTAACCATTTCTTAGTAAGTCCAAATGCAAATGCTACTGGTAAAATATCAAAAACAAATTAGGATTTTTGATCTAAATACATTTTTAATTTATCTTCTTTAGTATATGTTATAAATGTATGAAGTCCTTTAACTTTACCTAACAATTTATTTCCATATTCTGTTCTTTGACCTAAATAAGGAATTAGAAGACTAATTATAACACAAATAACTGTAAATAATATATCAAATATTGAAATAGATAAAACACTCTTTTGCATATAATATATTAAATATAAATATACTATTCCAGAAATAAAAAAACAGTAAATATAAACCCAAATTTAGAGTTTGTTTTTCCCTTTAAAGTTAAGTATGATTTTTCTAATATAAATACTAGCAAAATATTATAAATAAAAACTATTAAATATAATGACCAATCGTTTGAAAAATAACGAATTAGATACAGAATATGTAGCAAATATTAAATATGTTATTTGTAACAAGGAAACTATTAAAGAAAAATAATACTAATAAACCATGAGTTGTGATTATATAATTTTTCTCTTTTTGAAATTTATTCTCTGTAATTATTGCTATACTAGAAAATCCATAATATAATTCTTTTACCTAATGTAGTATTTGAATTAGCTAAATCTATTTGATTTTGATTATTATAAAAATCATTTTCATAACTTTATCTTTAGCTTGATCATTACCATCATATTCTTTTTAATTTTGTAATTAAAAAAATTTCTTTTTCTACTTCAATTTTTTTATACTTTTCATTTGCTAATTGAAATAATAAAGACATAACTGCTCTTTGACTAGTATTGTTTTCATATAAATAAGCGATATCAGCAGAATTTAATCCTTCTGGTATTTTTCATAGTGATTTGTTCTATTATTTCTTCATCTTTTACCTTTAGTATTGTGTACTAAAAACAATATCGCTAAAAACAAAACCAGCAATTATTATAAATATCATTGATCCACTAATACTTTTTTTAAACTTGGATATCCATAATATCCTTTATCAAAAAGTAATTATAGTTGTAAAAGGTTCATATTGAGAAAATTCTTCTAATACTTCTCCTTCTATAGAATTAGATGTAATTGTAGTTTTTACATTTTTAAATTCTATATTATTATTTTCCTTTATAAAAATTTTAACTTAGAAAAATCAGTATCTTTATAACTGGTTATTTTTAAAAGTTAATTTTTTTAGTAATTGTTGATTCTCTACCAAGTAAATTATAATAAAGAATTTCGCTATCTAACCCCAAATCTTTAGTTAATATTTTTGTAATTTATTACATAGCTTTCATTAGTATTAGCATAATAGTTAGGATTACCAAGTCTAATATTAATAGTACCAGAACTGTTTCTAGTTACTTTATAACTGTGCCCAGATAATACATTAACATCATAAATGTTAAACTTTCTTTTTAATTTCTTCTCCAGAAAAAAATTTAATATAAAAATTTTTCAGATAAATTAAAATAAATTCCTCTTCTAGATTGATTAAAGACGGTATTTTCTAGTCTCCGTTACTTCTAAAATTCCTTTTTCTTTTATTTCTATATCTACATTTATACTGTCATAATAAAAAGCTTCTGTTTCATTACCATAAGCTAAAACAGTTATCGAAGATAAAAAAATAAAACAATTAACAAGAATATTTTTATACTTTTTCATAAATATCTCCTAATTATATTTAATTAAATAATAACACAAAAAGAAAAAAATAACATAAATTATTTTTTTCTTTTTATTAACTGATTTTATTCAAAACTTACTTTAACGTTTTTCTCTTTCTTTTTCGTCTTTAACTTCAAAAGTAAAGGTTGTTTCTTAAATCCAAACATATTTGCAATTAATACAGTTGGAAATACTAACACTTTATTGTTAAATACTCTAACTGCACCATTATAAAATTCTCTTGTAGATGAAATTTCAGATTCAATTTCTTTTTAAACTACTCATTAATTCTTGAAATCCTGGTGTTGCAGTAATTTGTGGATAATTTTTCGTAAGTTGCTACAAGTCCTCTAATTGCAGCACCAAAAATTATTTTCAGCTTCTACTTTATCTTCTAAAGATTTAGCATTTAATACTCCACTTCTAGCAGCAGCTACTCTTGTAAATATTGCTTCTTCATGTTTAGCCATACCCTTAGTAGTTTCCACTAAATTAGGGTATTAAATCAAATCTTTTCTTAAGATATATATCCATATGTGAGAAAGCTTCTTCAACTCTAGAAAATGCTACAGTTAATCCATTATAAGTTAAGATAAACCATCCTGCTATAAGAACAATTATACCTACTATAACTAAAAATAACTATTAATCCAGTACTCATATTTTTCAATCCTCCTTAAAATAATTATATAATACATTAAATATAAATTCTACTATATTTTTTTCTTCAATTATCATATAAATAAAGAGACTGTTTTATAGTGTCTCTTTATTTTTAGAATTTATTATTTAAAAATAACAAAAGAAAATTATAAATAATCCAAGTAAGATTCTCCAAATCATAAATAAACTAAAGTCATTTTTCTTTAAATATTTTTAATAAGAATTTTTATAGTTAAAAATACCAACAATAAACGATGTTATAGTTCCTATACTAAATATACTTAAATGATTTATTACATCTTTAGAATGTTTTTAAAAGCTTTAATAAAAGCTCCTCCTGCTATAACAGGAATAGATAAGAAAAAGGAAAATTTAGTTGCATCTTCTCTACTTATTTTTAATATTCTTGCTGTTGATATTGTAGTACCACTTCTAGAAAATCCTGGAATAAGTGCAAAAGTTTGCATAATACCAATTAATATAGCATCTTTTAAAAGTGATTTTTTTCAAGACTTTTTATTTTTCTTTACTATAAGTATCAGCAATAAAAAGTACTACTCCCATAATTATTAATCCAAAAGCCTATAATAACTAAATTATTTCTAAATATAGAGTCTATCAAGTCTTCAAGTAAAATACCTGCTAAAGCTGCAGGTATTGTTGCAACTATAAGATAAAAAAACAATTTATTTTTCTTTTGGTTTTGTAACTCCATTTATAAAAATTTTTCCATAAGTCATTAAAGAAAAAAATATAATAACTGCAAGTAATGTTTCCAACATGAAGAGCTAAATCAAAAAGCAAGTCCATACTTTGAAATAGAAGCTCCTATGTTAAATACTTCCCTAAATATTATTAAATGAGCTGATGAAGAAACCGGTAAAAATTCTGTTATTCCTTGTACTATTCCTAATATTATTGCTTCTATCATCTTGTTACCTTTCTTTAAGAAAAATTTAAAGTTATAAAAACCAAAAACAAATATATAATACTAAGCAAGCCCAAGCAATTATAACAAACAAAACTGTATTAGATGGAATATGATTTAGCAACTACACTAAGTAAATCACTTGGAAAAATATCTGTATAATAAATGACTTAATTCTGGAACTGATCTTGCAGTATAAATTCTAATAAAATTAAGCATTCTTAATAAGATATCAATCAATGCAAATGCATATACAAAAGATGAAAATCTTCTAAAAATAAAAATATAACTATTAATAATAAAAATTATTATAATAAATAACTCCATAACAACCTCTTTTTCTACTTTTTAAGTATAACATAAATTAATTATAACTTGCATTAAATATTTTTAAACTTTTTTTATTAATCTTAAAAATAAAAATTAAAAATATTAATAATGTGAATAGATAGACTAACAAAAAAATAACATATTTATATGTTATTTTAACAATATTCAGTATTACTTTAAATATTTATTATATTAATAAAACTTTTATATACTTTATCAAATATTTTTTTAAATTCTTCTATTTCTTCTTTAGTAGTTTTATGTGAAAGGGATATTCTAAATGATGTTTTTAGCTCTTTGTTCATCATTATATAAAGAAAAATACTTCATCACTTAATAATTTATCATTACTACAAGCACTTTTTTTGTAGATAAATATACTTTGTTTTCTTCCATTTTATGAATAAAACTTTCTATTTTAACTCCTAAAAAGATAAATTTAATATATATGGACTAGTGTACTCTTTCGAATTTAAAAACAACTTTATCATATTTTTTTAAAAATTTTATTAAATCAAGTTTTTAACTCTTCTACATATTTATATTTTTCATCTATATTTTTCCAATGCTTTTTCTAAGTGTTTTTAGCCATACAAACGATACTTGCTTGATCAGCTGTTCCACTTCTAAAACGAGTAGTTGAAATACCTCCATGAATTAAAGGTATTAAATTAACTTTTTTTCTTTTTAATAAGTAAAGCACTATTTTTTTATACCAAAAAGTTTATGAGCAGATAAACTAAAGCATATCTATATCTTCCATATTAAAATTTATTTTACCTACTGCTTGAGTAGCATCTATATGTAATAAACATCTAGGATTTAATTTAACTATCTTTTTAATTTCTTCTAGATTTTTCTATTACACCTATTTCACTTGATATTAAAGGAATAGTTACTAAAGAAGCATTAAAAATATTATTTTTTTCAAATCATCAATATCTATTCGTCCACTATTATCATTTTTTAAAAAATACACTTTATAACCTAAACTTTCCATATATTTTTAAAGTTTCTTTTATACTAGAATGTATCTTAGTAGAAGTTATAATTAACTTATCTCTATTTTCATAAAAAAACTCATACCTTTTTATAGCAGTATTATTTGATTCAGTAGCAGAAGATGTATAAATTATTTCACTTTTTCTTTTACAGAAAAAAAGATCTGCTATTTGTTGTGTAGCAGCATCTATTAATTCTTTAACTTGATAAGCTATAGAATATTCTGATGAACTATTTTGCAAAATAATCTCTACTAACCTTTACATAAGTATCTAATATATTTTTCATCGCACTTTGTAGTTGCAGAATAATCTAAATAAATCATCTTATGTAACTTCCTCCAATATTTACTATAAAGTCTTCTGAAAGATTTAATGTAAACAAAACAGAAACATTACCTATATCATTAGTTTTAAGACCTTCAGATTCTTTTTAAATAATAGATTTCAGTTAATACTTTTACTATTTTTTTATCTATTATTTTTAATATCTATACTACCGTTTTTCCATATCTTCACCAGTCTTATAATTAAGTAACTTAATATCATAGTTTACTTTATATAATTTATATCCAGTTGGAACAACTAATTTTTTTATCATGAGTTTTTATTATATAATTCTAAATCTTCTAAATCAGCTTCTTTAATAGTATTTATTTTTACATATACATCTTCTTCTTTTTTTGTGTAACTTTATTATATTTTTTTAGCTTTTTATATATTCATTTAAATTTTGCAGGTTTATCAATAGATGTTACTTTTTCTTTTTTTATTTTCTGATTTTATATAATCTATAGTATCGCCATCTTTTTGATATATCTATTTTTAAGCTTATTACAAGATGTAAGCATTAATACTAATAACATAACTAATAATATTTTTCATTTTTAATGTTTCTATCCTTTCTTCATAATTTCCTTTTAATATATAACTACCACTAACTAATATATCAGCTTCCTCTACCATAGATTTTTGTAATATTATCTATTCCACCATCAACTGATATTAATATATTTTTATCTTTAATTAGTTCTTTTTAACTCTTTTTATTTTTTTAAATTAGTAGTAGGTATAAATTTTTGACCACCATAACCAGGTTCTACTGACATAAGTAATACTAAATTTATATCATCCAAAAAAAGGCTCTATAAATCTTACATCAGTAGATGGTTTTTATCGCAAGTCCAACTTTAATACCATATTCTTTTTATATATTTTATTATTTTTTTCTATATCTTCTTTTTAATTCAACATGAATAGTAATATATTCAGTATTTAAATTTATATATTTATTTATATAAGGAATAGGGTTTTTCACACATAAGATGCACATCTAATCTTTTTATTATATAAATTTTTCATAATATTTTTAAATTATCATACGGATCATTTTGATTAGTAACGAATTTATTATCCATAACATCTATATGTAAATAATCACAACTTGTATTATTAAGTAATTCTAAATCTCTTTTTATATTAGTAGAATTAAGTATTGAAACAGCTACTTTCATAATTATTTACCTTTAGAATAACTAACTGATAAAAGTAGCATTAGCTTCTATCTTAGTTCCTGCTTCTCTATTTTGTCTGATAATAATATCTTTTAGATTTTTTTCTGAATCTACTGCTGATTCTTGTAAGTTGATATTATATTTTCTTGCAAAATCTCTTACTCTTTCAATTGTCCATTTATCTTTAACAAAATCTGGATATTTATCATAAATATCTGGTGTATATAAAGTTATAGTATCACCTATACTAAGTTTTTGATCCTTCTTTTTGGTTCTTGGTCTAAAATTGTATATTGATCTATAGAGTCAAGACTTTCAACTTCTTTTTTTCTTTTTCTATTACTTTCATTTTTATACACTTCTTCTAGTTTTGTTTTTACAGTTAAAAATTTAAATTTTTTTATAATTTTCTACAATAAATTTATTTTTCTCCAGAAGATATATATATTGTAATAGTTCTACCTTGTTTTACAGTTGATCCAATACTTGGTTCAGTCTTAACAACTTTACCTTTTTTTCTATAGTATCGCTTTCTACTTCTTTTATTTCAGTACTTACTGAAATTCCACTTTCTTTTAAAAACACTTTCTGCATCTTCCCTAGAAAGATTAGATATATTTGGAATTTTAATATTTTTATTAGCAGTTAATTTTGTGAATAAAAATACAGTAACTAAAAGTAATAAAAATTAAAATTAATATCAAAGCTAAAACTTTTAATAAGTTCTTTTCTTTTTTCTCTTCTTTTATTTCTTCCTGATTAACTGAAGTATCTTCTGATATATAACTTTTATTTATTAATCTTTCTTCTGTATTATTAACTTTTTTTATCTGGATTAGCGATAATCATTCTTGAGCTTCTTCAAAGTTAAATTCTGGATATTTAAATACAACTTTTTGCTTGATTTTTAATATCATCATTTAAACAATACATTAAATCTTGATGCATTTCATTAACATCATTATATCTGTTTTTGGATTTTTTTAGCTGTTGCTTTTTAATATAATATTTTCAATGCTTTGAGGGATATTTTTCATTATATTTTTACTGATTCTATAGGTGTTTTTCATATGTTTTTAATGCAATTTCTACTGCATTTTTCTCCTCTAAAAGGAAGAACTCCTGTTAATAATTCATAAAACATAATACCTAAAGAATATATATCTGACTTGATTGTTGCTTTTATGTCCACTAGCTTGTTCTGGTGGAAGGTAGTGGACTGATCCCATAACTGAGTTAGTTTGAGTAAGTTGAGCTGCATTAAGTGCTATCGCTATACCAAAAATCAGCTATTTTAACCAAACCATTATCTTCTATCATTATATTTTGAGGTTTTAAATCTCTATGAATTATGTAAGATTTATGAGCATGTGATATTCCTTCAGTTAATTGAAGCATAATATCTACTGCCTCAGTCAAAAGTTAAATGACCTCTTTTTATTAAGTAAATGTTTTTAAAAGTATTTCCTCTTACATATTCCATAACGATGTAATGATTATTGTTTTCTTCTCCTAAATCATACATTTGTACTATGTTAGGGATGAGAAATTGAAGAAGATGATAAAGCCAAGGCTTCTCTTTGAAAAACGTTTAATAAATTTATCTTCATTAGAAAGTTCTCCTCGTAACATTTTTATAGCAACTTCTCTATTAAGAAGGATATCATTAGCTAAATAAACGTTAGCCATTCCACCTTCTCCTAAAGATTTTTATTATTTCGTATCTATCCCCTATTATTGTTCCTTTTGATATCACTTTTTAACACCTTCTTTAAAATCAACATATGCTACAGAAATATTGTCTGTTCCACCTCTATTATTTGCTTTTAGCAATTAGTTTAATAACTTTATCTTGAATAGGTTCATTACTATTTAATACTGTCATTATTTTTTTCTTTATCTAACATATTAGTTAAACCATCACTGGCAAGAAGAATACCATCTACATCTAAATCACAATCAAATATATCTATTTCAATTGGATTGTTGGTTCCAAGAGCTTTCATAAGGACATTTTTTTCTTAGGGATGATTTTTAGCTTCTTCCTCTGTTATTTCTCCTGCTTTTTAATAAAAAGATTAACTAATGTATGATCATATGTTATTTTATATAATTTTTTCTTTTTACTGCAAAACCAGATGAATCTCCAACATTACCAATTAATATATAATCTTTAGTAATTAAAGCACAAACTAAAAGTTGTTCCCATACCTTTAGCTTCTTCATGTTTATCAACATAACTAAATATTTTATTATTAACTTCAGTTGTAACTTGTCTTAACCAATTAATTGCAGATAATTTATCTAAATCTTTAAATGTTTCTTTAAATGCTTCTGTAATTGTATTAATAGCTATTTGACTTGCAATTTCACCAGCTTTATGTCCACCAACTCCATCAGCAACACACGCTAACATTTCACCTTTTTTTATTTTTTTACTATCGTTACACTATCTTCATTATGTGTTCTTATTCTTCCAGTATCAGTTAGAAAAATATGATATCATTACGTCTCCTTTATTATTTATAATCTATATTGATTTTTAACATTTTATTTACTATTTTTTAAATAGATTTATTTTTTTCAGCCATACTACTTAGTTGTCCACATGCAGCACTTATTTTACTTCCAAATTCTTTTTCTTACTGTAGCAGTTAAATTATTCTTAATTAAATAGTCATAGAACTTCTTTATATCTTCATCACTACTTCTTTTAAAATCACTAGCATTTGTACTATTATATGGTATTAAATTTATATAACAATTTAAATCTTTAACGTACTCAACTAAGGCCTTAGCATCTGTTAAACTATCATTTATTTTTATTTAACATTATATATTCTATAGTTATTCTTCTATGTGTCTTATTAAAATAATAGATAAGAGAATCTTTTTAAAGTTTTTTTAAATCATAAGCATTTGCTATAGGCATCATTTCTTTTCTTTTTTTCCTCGATTGCAGAATGAAGAGAAATAGCAAGATTTACTTGGTAAGGAAAATCTGCAAAATTCTTTTTATTTTAGGTACAATTCCACAAGTAGAAACTGTGATATGACGACTTCCTATACTAAGACCTAAATCTGAATTAATAATCTTTACAAATTTTTGTAAAATTATCATAATTATCAAAAAGGTTCACCTATTCCCATAACTACTATTCTAGTTATTTTTCACCTATTAATTCTTCTACTTTTTAATATTTGTTCAACCATTTCATAAGCTGCTAAATTTCTTCTTTTCTTAAGTCTTCCAGATTCACAAAACTTACATCCCATGTTACATCCTACTTGAGAAGACATGCATAAACTCAAGCCATAATCATGTCTCATCAGTACAGCTTCTATTAAAAGATCATCTTCTAAAAGCAAATAAAAATTTTTTTCAACGTCTGTTTCTTTTTCATGTTTTTAATTTTTTTAAGAGATGGAAAATAAAAAAATCTTTTTTAACTCTTCCCTAAGTGCTTTTTAAAGTTGTTATTTCATCAAAATCTTTTTATTTTTTTCTTTATACAAAAATTATATAAATATTTAGCTTTATATATTTTTTTCATTTTTGCTTCAAAATAATTTTCTAATTCTTCTATTGTTAAATCATATATTGCTTGCATATTACACCCTTTAATAATTATACCATTTAAAAAGAAGTTAATATATATTAACTTCTTTTTCTTTCTTGAGTATTTTCTTCTTTATCTTTTTCTTTTATCTAAAAATGCCATGTTCTCTAGCTTGATTAACAATAGAGATTACTGTTTGATCGTCCATATCACTTACTTGTTCATTTGAAAATCCTAATCTATGTCTTAAAAATTAGCTTATAAGTATGTAATTTGTTAGTTAAAAATTTTTCTCTTTGCATTTTTCTCTTCTTCTATTTTTTTATTTGATCTATTTGTTCTACTAAGTGTTTTTCTCTTTCATGTGTAGCAAAAATCTTCTGAATAAATAGAGTTACGATAATAATCTCTTGGAAGTTCTTCTAAATTAGGAAGTATTGGTAATTTTTCTTTCTAAAGTACCTCTTTCATCGTATACATAATCTCTTTGATGAATCTTATCTTTTATAACTAATGCTTTATCTATTTCTTTTATTATACTCTTGCCTATATAAATTACTATGATTTATACCTTCGTTTAAATAATTTAATAAATCTCTTTTTGTTTTTACCATATCTTATTAAAACATAAGCATAAAATCTATCAGCTATCATCTTTTTCTAATCTAGATATATCTTTTAAATCCTCTAAATCTTCTTTTTATATCTTCTTGTATCTGTTCGTCTGTCTTTTGAGGAACTACTATTTTTAGGTAATATAACAGGTTGTTTTTTAGCATATTTAGAACTTAATGTTTTTAAAAAGCAATTTTTCTAGCTCTGTATCTTGTCCCATTTTAGTATCTCTTACTTCTCTTTCTAAATTACTAGCTTTTTAAATCTCTTATTTTTTGAAGGAGAATAAGTAACATTTTTATCTAAATATTCAAAAAATTCTTTTTCTTCTAGTTTTTCTCTAACTACTGATTTTTTAATTCAGATTCAAATTTTTTTCTATAAAAAGCATTATCTTTTTAGTAAATAATCATTGATTAATATACTAAGAAAATTAGAAGCTTTTGCTGCATTAAAAAGTTTTTTTACTAGTTTCTTCATCTAAATCTTCTGTTTCTTCATTTGGTATTAAAAAGTTCTAAAAATTTTTCGTCGAAGTTGCTAGGTAAATTAGGGACTTATTATATTTTTAACTATATCTTTTAACGATAGATAATCAGAGTTAACTTTATATTTTTTTAAATAGTTCCCTTCATAAAAATTCAGAAACTGCAATTTCTAAAGACTTTTCATAAGCTTGATTGTATATTATTATTTTTTTCATATATGACTCCTAAATAATTATATCATTTTTTTATCCTAAAATATAAGGATCTGATTCACTTCCAGTTCCACCTATTATTTTTAGTAACAGACCTAAAGTGAACTACTGGATATATTCTTAAAATTTGATTACTTGGTGAAATATCCATTTTATTAGTAAATAAACTATATTCATTATGAACTTTATTAATAGTCCAAGATTTTTTTCAAGTTTATTAAGCCAACTAGTATTAATACATGAATTTGATATATAATTATTTAAATCACATCTACTAGTTAAAAATAAATCTGCTACAGAAAAAAAGTGAAAAAAAGTGAATCTGAACTTTGAGAATTTTTATTTGTTTTCTTTCCATAATAACCATAAATTAAAAGAATATAAACTATCTTCTGTTGATTTTTCATCTAATGTAAAAATATATTGTAATTTTTATTATATAAACTTCCTACTCCAATTGTTATACTATCATGAAATAAATTAATGTTATTAAAAAGTTAATTTATAATCAGTATTTAAATAATTATATACAAAAGATGAAGTCCAAAAGTTTACATCTGAAATATTTGCTAAATTAGTATTTAATATTACATCTGTATATTTGTTATGTCCACCATCATCAAATAACACCTTCATAATATTATTATTAGTAAAATATATTATTCTACCTCTTTTATTTTCATACATAACATGATTATTGTTTATATTTTTCTCCCTAAAAACATATAGAGGCTTAATAAGCATATATCTATTATTAATCTTCTCTATTTGACCTGATTTTTTTCAAGTTCTGTTCTTAGTCGTTGAACACTAATTCCTTCTGCTGATTCAAATGACTCAATATTTAAACATAAGTTATATTGACTTTCTTCTATAGAACAATTTTTATTTTTTGCTTCTTCAGTTAAACATATTCTATATTGAGCTAATTTTTTTCAGCACAATTATTTAAGTTTTAAAACAATATTATCAGTTATACTTTTTCGATATATTTCTCTTTGTTCTAAGACTAGAAACTAAAAATGCCATTATTATAATTAATATTGCAAGCATTCCATATAATAAAGTTGAAACAGCAAATCCTTTATTGTTATTCATTTTTTCACCTTTTTTTATTTTTATATATAAATATATATTTATCTCCATATTTTTTTAGATTTTATTTTTTCTAAATCTTCTAATTCTTCTTCTTTAGTTGTTTCTATAATAATAATAGTATTTTTCTTTTTAATATATCACTATTTTTAATATTTTTATTATATCTTTAAATGAAACCTTTAAATAAGGTGGATCCAAATATATAATATCTACTTTTTCTTCATAAGAATTTATCATAAAATTTATTTTTCTACTACACATTCTTCATCTGTTAACTTTTAAATTTTTCTTTATTAATCTTAATGTTTTTAATACACTTATAATTCATGTCGTTTAAAAATTATTTTTAGCTCCATTACTTAATGCTTCAAAAAGCAATAATACCACTTCCAGCAAATAAATCTAAAAAAACACTATCATTTAGATATTCAAAAATAAGAGACATTAAAAGCTTCTCTTATTTTTTTGACATCGTTAGTCTTGTTCCTAAAACGTCATGACCTATAATAAGTTTGTTTTTATATTTTCCACTAATAATTCTCATATTACTTCTCTTTTTAACTTAAATTTTAACATAACCGGTTGATGATCACTTGCTATATATTCGGTATCTATTATAGTACTTGTTGCTTCTATATTATCACTAACTATAAAAACCGTCAATTACTACTTGATATGTTTTTTTCTTTATCGTAAGGACTTTCTGCTCCTCTACAAGTTCCAAATAAATTTTTTTGTTACTTGGTATTACAAAATTATATCCATCTATTAAATCTTTATCACTTAAATCAAATACCCAGTCAGGAACTTTTTGTCTCCCATATATAGAGTTTTGGTATTAGCATAATCGTGATTAAAATCACCACCAATTATAACATAATTCCCTTTATTTTTCTTCTTTCATAAAAGACTTTTAATATTTCTAGTTGCTTTCTTCTAATATTTCCACCTTTATCATAAGCAGACATATGAGAATTAACAATCACTAAATCTTTATTATTTTTCAGTTTTGATCTGTGTACGCTAAATGCTCTATCTAAATCGAAAAAAATTTCTTAAAAATTCTTTAGTTACAGGATAACTTCTTCTAATATTACTATAAAAATTATACTTGAAAGCGTAAGTAATCCCGATTCGCTTTTTACCTATCATATCGTGGATTGGATATGCCAAGTATGCTGAATGAAAATTAGAAGTATAAACTGAAGAATAATCTTTAAAATTGTTAGTTATTTCATTTACTTGATTGATAAAATAGCTTCTATTAGCTCTTTTATCTATTTCTTGAATTAAATAAACATCCGATTTATTTTCTTTTAATATATCTATTACTTTGTTAGTATTATTTATTACATTTTTAGATATAGCTTTAGCATATTTACCAACAATATATTTATTATCCCTTGTATATGCTTCATCTAAAAAGAATGAAAAATCATGATCATAAGCACCAAAAACCGATGTTGTATGTCAATACTTTATATTCTTTATCAAATTCAAAAGTTATTAGTTGTATTATTTTCTACATTTAATTTTTGTATTATCTTTAATTCTATAATATTGCAAACTTACATAAAGAACATATGTAAATGTTATAAATATAACAAGCGCAATAAAAAGCTAATATAATTTTTAATATTCTCTTCATATTTTTAACCATTTATTTGAATTGATTGATTCTTGTTATTATTATATTCTGTATAATAACTTGATATTAAATCTTTATATTTAGATAAATCATCTGCTGTTTTTTTATAACTATTTTTTTCTAACTTCTTTTTGTTGCTTCTATATAAATATAATATTCCATATTTAATTCTTTACTTGGTAATTTATGGTAACTTACCATAAATCCTTCGTTATCTCCTAGAGCTATTCCTTAGTAGCTAAATCTTTTTATTTGATTTTTTTCTTAATTGATTATTTAAATCTACTACTATTTTTATTTTTGGTAAGTTTGAAAATTTTTGGTATCTGCATTTCTAATAACTGCAAGAGCAATTACAGCTCTATTTTTCTTTTTCTTTATAAATTAAAGGATTTTGTAGAATTATCAACATGAGAGAATCTATCACTTAAAAGTAATATATCCAACTGTTGAATTTCCAACTCTAGTAAAAACTACTACCAGCTACATAGTGATCTATTTTTTTCCTATAGTTTTTCTTAAAACTAGCAAAAGCAAAGTATTTTTCATTGCTACATCCTAGTGAAACTACTATAACTTTATTTACATCAACAGAACTAGTTTTTTATAACCCTAGCTCCCTTCTGTTGACTAAAAGAATAAACCCTCTTTCTTTTAAATATTCTCCATATCTATTAATATCAACTTGATCAGCATTTTTTTATAAGTAATTATAACTTCGTTAGTGTTTTTACTATTTTTTTGAACTTTCTAAAGTTCCTTTTTGTTTTTAGTAAAACACTAGTTGGTTTTGAAATAACATCTCCTGTTAATTTCACTATATTATCATTTGCGTATTTTGGATTATTTATATTATATAAAAATAATACCAGCTGCAATTACTACAATTAAAAAAACATAACTATAACAAAAGGCCATACGCTTTTTCTTTTTTTAGCTACTACTTTTGCAGGTCTTTTAGGGTGGTACAAGTCTTTCACCTGGAGCTAAATTATAGCGCACATATAGAACATATACCTGTATTTGATTCAAAATAATTTCCACAAGTATTGCATCTTCTTAACATAATGTCTCCTATAGTTCTTCTTCAATTTCCATTAATCTATTATATTTTTGCTATTCTTTCACTTCTAGACATAGAACCTGTTTTAATTTGACTAGCATTTTACTCCTACTGCTAGATCTGCAATAAATGTATCTTCTGTTTCTCCAGATCTATGAGAAATTATTGTTGTATACCCATATGTTTTAGTAAGTTCTATAGTTTCTAAAGTTTCTGTTACTGTTCCGATTTGATTTAACTTAATAAGTATTGAGTTAGCTATATTATTTCTAATACCTTCTGCTAATATTTTTCTTATTAGTAACAAATAAATCATCTCCTACATTTTTGAATCATATTATTTACTTCTTTACTGTAAATAATCAATTGTCTATATCGTTTTCATCAAGTCCATCTTCTATAGATATAATTGGATATTTTTTCAACTAATTCTTTTTAAATAATTAATCATTTCTAAAGATGTTTTTCTTCTTTTTGATTTAAAGACGTATTTACTTTTTTTCTTTATCAAAGATTCACTAGCTGCAACATCAAGTGCTATAGCAACATCAATACCTGGTTGATATCCAGCATTTTTTAATAGCTTCTACTATATATATTAAAAGCTTCTTCATTATTACTAAAGTTTGGTGCAAAAACCGCCTTCATCACCAACTCCTGTTGATAAATTATTCTTTTTAATAAAGATTTCAAACTGTGAAATACTTCTGAAGCTATTCTTATTTTTTTCATGAAAATTAACGTTTTTACAGGTACTATCATATATTCTTGAAAATCTACTGTTGAATCTGCATGACTTCCACCATTTATTACATTTAACATAGGAACTGGTAAAAACAGTCGCATTTATTCCACCAATATATTTATAAATTGGAAGTTTTTAAAGATGCTGCTGCTGCTTTTTAAGTTTGCAACAGATACTCCTAATATAGCATTGGCTCCCAATTTACTTTTTATCCGTTGTTCCATCTAAGGATATCATTGTTTCATCAATCAATATTTGATTGTAAGCATCCATTCAATTAAATTTTCTCTTATTACAGTATTAACATTATTAACTGCTATTAAAACTCCTTTTTCCAAGGTATCTATTTTTATCATTATCTCTTAATTCTAAAAGCTTCTTTTTTCCCCAGTTGATGCTCCTGAAGGAACTTTAAATTCTCCAATTGCTCCATCTTCTAAAAAGACTTTTTACAGCTACTGTTGGATTCCCTCTAGAATCTAATATTTCTCTTGCTTTAATATCTACTATTTTTCATATTACTCTCCTATAATAAAGTATATCATAAAACAAAGCTAATATTTTTTTATTAAAATAAATTTATGTTATAATTTTTATTTAGGAAAACGTCCCCATAGTTTAATGGATAGAACAAATCCCTCCTAAGATTAGATGCAAGTTCGATTCTTGCTGAGGACACCATTATATAAAACAAAAACAATAGTTTTATAAGCTATTGTTTTTTTATTTCTATATTACTTATTTCTTCAATAATTTAAGATAAATATTTTTAAGATCTTTTTCTTCAAATTTTTAAATCTCTAAAGTATAAGCATAAACATATTTTTATATTAGTATTTAAAAAGAAAATCTTTTTTTATTTAATATTTTTCTAATAACTAAATATTTTTCCTTTTCTTTAAAATTATCTTTATTTAATAAAAATTAAATTTTTCATTTTAATAGTTTTTAATCTTTCTATCATCATCGTCTCCTATTAGATACTACACCAGGAATTCCATAATCAGTTTTTCTTTTATAAAAATCATATTCATCACTTTCAAATTTATTTTCTATTAAATCTTTATTTATAAAGCTTTAACTTCGTTATTTTCAGTTAAAAGATAATATTTATTTAAATCAGCATATTCGTTTATATTATAATCATTAACTGTAAATATTCCTACTATACCAGCAGTTTTTCTTCATCTTGAGGAAGATTCGTTCTTATAATATTAAAAAGCAAAAATTTTTCCATCTAATTCTTCATCTGTAAAAAGAATTTTTCATTTGCATTATATAATAATATGAGTCAATTCCTCTCATATTACTTAAATTTATTTTTCAGAAGTAAATCGAATTTATCTTGAATTTTTACTTCTTTTATATTATTATAAGCGTCTCATATTCTTTTAATAAGTCATCCAAACTTTCTTCTTTATTAGTTTCTTTTTATTTTATACTCTTTTAAAAATTATATTATTAACATGATTTAAACACTTATTAAATTCTTCTTTTGTTTTATTATTTTTTTATTAATACAAGTTAATCCAATAACTGGTTGATTTAACTTTGAACGAACTAAATCTCCTCCTAAAATCGTAGTTACAGAATCAGCATTTACTAAAAATTTACCTACTCAAAACCAAGTTCTACATGAGCATCTCCATATGCTTCTCCATACATATTTTTATAATTACTTTCAAAATTTATTCCTAAATCATTTTAAAAATTTAGTATAAATAACATTAAATTCAAAACATACTGCCTTAGGATTATCTAAAAGTAATATTAGTTATATAATCAATATTTTGATGCTTTTCTACTGCGTCTCCCTTTTTGATCTACTGCATAATATTCATCATCATAACTTAATGTTTTACACATTTTTCATATAAATATACATAGATTTTTCCAAATTATTTTAAATCACTAGGCATATTTGATATTATTTCTTGTTCTAATTTTTTTATCTAACTTTACATATTTTATACTTTTTATCTACTGTACTTAAATGTTTATTAAGTGCTTCTATATCTATAATTTGTCCTTGTTTTTAAAAGCAAATAATTAGATTGAATAGAATCTGTTACTATGTGATTTTTCTAATATTTTGTTTTTCTAGAAATGTTTTAACCATATATAAAAACCTATCTTTTGGCATATCATTGATAGTTTTTATATCATCACTCTCACATATTTTTTAAAATATTCTTCTTTTAAATTTATAAATTCAAATATAGCTAATATTTTTCTTTATATTTAACGTTTTTCTATTTCAAGTTCAAAGTCTTTATCTTTATTTAAAATAACATATTTATCTATATATAAAGCTTCTTTCAATGTTTCAAATCTATCTATTACTTTTTATCATCTTGAAGTATTTTACTTATTTTTAAGTCCATAAAAATAAATTAGATTTATTATATTCTATACTACTTTCAATATCACCGTTAATAATACTAGAAAGAACAAACCTATCATTTGTACCGATTAAAATAATTTTAAAAGCATAGTTGTAATATTTTTTTCATCTAATAATACTCTTTTTAAAAATTCAATTGATATTTCTTCTCCTTTAATAGATAAACTTTTTCGAAGCTTTTAAATTTTTTATATCATCTAATGTTGTAAACAAAGTATAATCTTTTAATTTTTCAAAAATAGGATTACTCAATACTTCTTCCATATATTTCTCCATATATACTAATTTTATCATCATTTCTTTGTTTATAAAAAAGTTAAAAACTTCTTATTTTTATATCAATTCTATTAAATGAATACGTATTAATATAATTAAACACTGTACTGTTGTTATTATTTCCTTCTATAGATACATAATGAATTCTATCATCTTCGGCTCTAAATGCCCAAGCTGAAACCCAAATTTTATCATCTTCTAAATACATATCCAATCTATAAGATTCATATTTTTTTGTTCCTATTCTTTCTCTAGTCATTTTTAGCATATTGTACTACATTAGTTTTTATTATATTTTTTCTTCTATTGTTTTTAAATAATCCAAAGCTGTAATATTAGCATTTTTACTAAGAGATGTCATGGTAACAACATATCTTAAATCATTTGATATATATTGTAAATTAGTTATTGTTGCATTTGATTTATCTACAAACTTTTTCCAATTGCTCGGTACTTTCATGTATCCATAATTGCTACTTCCAATCACTTGATAATTTTTGTTCTACTACCGTTTCTGTTGAGACTGTAGGTTTTAGTTTGAGTCAGTTGTAACTACTTTTAGTTTTTCTACTCTCTTAACTAATATATCAAGTGTTTTTAATATAGTTATAATTTGATTATCAAGTTCTTGATTTGTTTCCTTTTCACCAAGACCAGATGTTACATGCATAATAAAATTATAATCTGGAGCTATAATAGTATATTTTTTTACCTTTAACTGTCTTATTTCCACTATTTGCAGAATATTCAAAAGTTGCTAAATATACTCCGTTTTTAATAATTTAAAATCTGAATCCGGCATAGCAACAGTTAAATTCGATCTCTTGTAATCTGCTTTCAATAAGTAAAGTATTTCTAATCTACTTTCTTTTTTTGAAAAATTATAAGATTCAATAGCTTTTTAATTGTAATGCAGTATCTACTTTAAATTTAGAATTTTTTTGAATTAACTAAATAATTATCTGTTTTTCCAAACATTTGCATTATATTTTTAATGAATAAAAATTATTTGATTTAATAATAGCTTCTTTATATCCTTTTTTTCTTATTAAATAATGGAAATATCAATATAAAAGCACATATCAAAAGCTATTAAAACTCCTATTACGATAAAGATTATTTTTCATTGAATTATCGCTTTTTAATAGACTTAAATTTCTTCTTTGTCTTAATATTATTGTTAGCGTATGGACTAGCATTATTTATAGTAACGTTTGGTACTGCGAAGTATTTGCAGGTACATTATTACTACAACATTATTCCAATCTGCTGATATATTATTGTTATTCATAATTTACTCCCTTTATTCTTTTTATTTTTGTAAGTCTATATGTATCTCTTGCTATTTCTACTTCTTCATCAGTTGGTACAACATAAACATTATATTTTGAGTCTTTTTGAAGATATTATTCCAAAAATCTCCTCTAGTTTCATCATTTGTTTTTCATCTAAAAAGATATCCATACATTTTAATTTATCAATTATTCTTTTTCTAGTTGTTGCAGAATTTTTCTCCAATACCTGCAGTAAATACTATTCCATCCAGTTTACCTTCAAGTGCAAAATAATAATTAGCTATATAATTAACAACTTTATCTGCATATATATCAGTAGCAAGTATTGCTTTTTCATCTTTTTCTTCTACTTTTTGCTTCTATATCTCTCGAATCACTAGAATACTCTGAAACTCCTAGTAAACCACTCTTCTTATTACAAATATTCATAAATCTCATCTATTGTAATATTAAGTTTTTCCATAATATATGGTGCTATAGAAACATCTATATCTCACATCTTGTTCCCATCATTAAACCTGATACTGGTGTAAAATCCCATCGATGTATCAAAAGATTTAGAATCCTTTTACAGCTGTAATACTAGCACCATTACCAATATGACAAATAATTAAATTAACTTTTTCTTTATTTAAATATTTTTCCATATACTCTGTAATATACTTATGACTTGTACCATGAAAACCATATTTTTCTAACTTTTTAAATCTAAAAATTCAAGTGGTAATGGATAAGTATATTTTACTTTTTGGTATTGATTGATGAAATGCTGTATCAAATATTGCTACATGTTTTGCATCACTTAATTTTTTTCTTTAACTGCTTGATATCCAATTAAATTAGCAGGATTATGAAGTGGTGCAAGAGATGAAAAATTTTTCTATATCTTTTACTACTTCATCAGTTATAATAACTGAATCGTCATACTTATCTGCTCCTTGAACAACTCTATGTCCTACTGCTTTTTATTTCATTTAAATTTTCTATTATTTTTTTAAATCTATTAATTCTTTTTAATAAAGATATCTATAGCAACTTTATGATCTTTTAAATCTTGTTGTTTTTCTATTTTTTTCTCCAGCTACTTTTATTTTATAACTTCCATCTTTTTATTCCAATTCTTTCAAACTGACCAGTTACTATTTTTCTTCCTCTGGCATCTTGTATAAAGTAAATTTTTAAAGAACTACTTCCTGCATTTATTGATAAAATTTTTCATATTCCTCCTAGCTATAAACATATGTTATAAAAATCAATATTATCTTCTTCTATCTTTATTCTACCATCAGTTGGTAATAATTCTAGTACTTTTTAACATATTTTTTTAGTCATATCTATTATCATAGGATTTAAGCATTCATCTATTGGATATATAGGTACTAATTCTAAAAACTTATCTATATCACTATTTTTCTATAAGTAAATTTTTCTCTAACTTTAAATTTTTAAAAATAATAAAATCTAAAACTATCATTAATATAATGGACAATAAAAGAAAATGTATCAGAATTAATAAACCTTTTAAGAGGAGAAATTACTTTCATAGGTTTTACAAAGTTACCATATAAAAACTGATTATCTTTTTCTCTATTCCATATTAAAGTAGTACTTTTTTTGTATATTTATCTTTAAAATATAATTTTTGAAAAAAAGTTTCTTTATAGAATTGTCTACTTCTTCTTCTTTCTTCTTATCTTTTAAATTTTCTTGAACAACGCTTAATAATTGTTCAAGAGCTTCTTTATCTTCAAATTCTTTCATATTACCTCGTTTAACATTATTAAAATTAAAGTTAATGTTATGTTTAAGTCTCTCTCTATATAAATTCCAACTTCTTTTTAAAAGCTTCTAAATCATCAACTAAATCTAGTAAAATACTTTCTTTATATCTAGGTACTTTCATAGGATATTGGAAACATATGGGATAAAAATTATATTTTTTTCTTTATCATTTATTTTTAAATATTTTTACTAGCATTATAATATGCAAAGTATGGATGAGAATTTAACATATACTTTCTTTCGATTACATTAATATATCTTAAGTCTCCATAAAAAGTCATGTAAAAGTCCTGCTCTTGCAACTGATTTAAAATCTAAAATTAAATTTTTTAGCAAGTTTAAATGCAGTATAAGAAACTTTCAAAGAATGATCTAATCTTGTATTATCATGATGTCGATAAAACTTTAACTTTAAAAATTCTTTATTATTAAGGATATCATTAACCATATCCATATACTCAATATCTGACATTATTTTATAGTTCATAATTAAATTATACTACATTTAGAAACAGAAGTAATCTTCTTTTAATTAGTTATCTTTAGTTTTCATATTTATACCAAGTTCCCCACTATATGGAAAAATCTACTTTACTATTCTTAGTAGTATTGGCTTTTTAAATAATTATTAAATTCACTATATACTTGATTTGGAGTTAAATTTTCAGTTGACTTATATCTCCAATCTTTTTGTTGACCATCAACATTCATTTTTATAATATATTCATAACTCAAATTTTTTCATCATGTTTTATTAATAGCATCCAAAACTGGTTTATAATATGGATCTTTATATTGATCTGATGCAAAATCTTTTATACTATTTGCTACTGTACCATCAGACTTTTTTCATTAAAGGAACATTATTATCAGAATAATATTCTCTATCTTTTTTAATTTTATCTACTACTTCTGATGGAGTATATGTTTTTGTTTTATCTAACCATGATAAAACTACTTGCTAGTTCATAGTCTCCCCATCCACCAGCTTTTCTTTTCAAAAACCAGTTCCTCATTATAGTACCTTTTTGTTTTATCATTTACTTTTTATTTTCATCCGCTGAAGAAGTTTCATTTGATGTTTCATTTGTATCATTTGATGAGTTTTTAGATCTCGTTTTTATCAGTTTTAACAGCATCATCTTTAGTATCTGTTGATTGAGTGGTAGTAGTATCTTCTTTTGTTGTTCCATTTGGTGAATTAAATTTCATATTATTGTCACCAGTTAAGAAAGCATTACCACCAGATATAGTATAACCATCTTTAAAAAAATTCCATACTATTAAGTTCATTTTCAAGTTCTCTAGCATGTCTTTCATCTAATAAAGTAGTATCTTCTATATTTTTTCCCTATCCAACCTGTAAAAGAATCAAGTTCTTCATTTACTTCTGTCTCTAATTTTACTTAATTCTTCATAAGCATCTTCTAAAGTATTTGATATTTCACCTTCAATAATATTTTTGAGAAGTTAAAAGCCTTTAATACCACCATATATTCTATTAATACAATCATCGATATAATGAGTTACATCTTCTAAATTTTTTTCTTATACTCACCTACTTCAAGAACATTTATCTTTCTTTCATTCATAATTAACTCCTTATATTAATATTATTTGTTTTGTATATTTTTAGCTTGTTCTGCTTCATGAGCTATATCTTCATCTATTTGTCTTTTTAAGTATATTAACTAATGTAGTAAGTCCTTCTGTTTGTTTTTTAATACTTCAGTAAATGAATCTATACTATTTTTATATGCTTCTGCATCTTTACCTTTCCATGCATTATTAACAATATCATTTGTTGCTTTATCAATAAGTCCAAAATTGGTATGTAGATTACTTTATACCTTCTTCTATTCTTTTTAATTTCAGCATCAGCTTGACTATAATTTTATACCAATTACTTCATTTGCCATAATTATTCCACTCCTTATCTTTTTATTTATCCTTTTAAAAACATCACCCATAGCTGCTACAGCATCTTCTAATTCTTTAGCATGTCTTTCATCTAATTCTGTAGTAGTAGTAATATTTTTGTCTAATATACTCTGCAAATTCTTTTTATCTTTTTCATTCATTTCTAATTTTTTTCTTTTTGCATGCAACCATAAACTATTTCAAAAACTCTAGTTCTTCTACCTTCAATGATCTTTTTCATCATTTAGATTTCTAAAACCCTGATCCTATTTTTATTTAAAGAATCATCAAAATAACTTGAAATAGTATCTAAATGTGTAGTAAAATTACCTAACTCAGTAACATTTATTTCTCTTTTATCCATAGTATTCTCCTAAACATAATATTCATTACCATACAGCTATTCACCAGACATCTTAGCAGCATTTTTTTCTTCTTGCGCTTTCAAATCTTCTACTATATCTTTTAATTTTTTCTACTAATTCTTTAAAAAGAGTCTGTTTGTTTTTAATTTATCTGAATAACCAAGTATTTTTTTCTTGATATGCATCAGCATCTTTTTCCTACCCATGTATCTTTTTGATATTCCATTTGTATTTTTATCAATTAATTCTACATTTAATATATAAATCTTCAATAGCTTTTTCTATTTTTTGCTATCTCTGTTTTTGCTTCTTCATATCTTATTCCAAAAGTATTACTCATAATTACTTTACCTCCTTTAGTATTTTCTATAAAGTTTTTTTCATATGCTTGTTTAGCTTTTTCTAAATCTAAATTAAAGAAACTATAAGTTGTTTTAGATGATTCAATTATTGAATCTGGTCTAGCTACTTGTCTGATAAAATCTTCTTTTGCTTGATTCCATTCTCTATTTGTTGGAATCTTATCTGTATCAACTGTTAAAGTATATTCTTTTCCCATCTACTTTTTAATGTTTCTTTTACTGTCAAACCAACATTATTTTTGAGTCCATGGAGTATATATCCACCATGTCCATCTGAATTTTTATAAAGATCTTTTATAGAATGTATGTCATAACCTTTAGAAAATTGTCTGACCAAATAGTGGTCCATCTGGATCATAATTTCTATCTTTATACATATTATTTATATAATTTTTCAGCTGTTTTTGACATATTATAACCTGAAGATTGTACTCCATAAGAAACATATTAGAAGTACCCTATTACGCATATATTTATCTATTAAATTTTTGCATTCTATAATTCTTTTTCTTCTGGTGAAAGATTAGAATGTTTAATCTCAAATTCTTCAAAACTCATTTGTCTTGAACCAGTTATAGCTCTACTTCTATATTTTTCATAAGCATAAAGCATCTCTTCTTGAGGTATATAATCTTCATTAACATTATCCATTGTTGCATAATATCTATCTTTTTCACTTACTTTAATTTTATCACTTCTCTCAAAAAGTCTGGTCTTCACCTTTTCCAGTAGTATCTTCAGTAGATTTTTACTTAATTCATCTCTTATTCTTTGTTCATCTGCTTCTGAAGTTGTTCTTGAAGGAGCACTTCCTCCTTGTCCTGAACTATTTTCTCCAGATGAAGAACCACCATTACCTCCACTTTGTCCTTTTTATACCCATTTCATCTAGTGAATCTTGAAGTTTTTAGCTTGTTCTGCATCAAGATTTTGCATAGCTGTTCTTACAGTATCAACAAACTCTTTTACTTCATATAATTTATCTACAACATTCTTTCTAGACTCAGACATTTCATTATACACATCTTCAAATACTTTAGATCTTCTTCCTTGGATTATTTTTCAGCATATAAATTATTAAAGCCTGCTGCTATTTTTATTCATAGAATCATTTACATAATGAGAATAAGTTATAAGATTTTGTCCATACTTATCTAAATCATCAAGATTCATTAATCTTTCATTCATAAGTATTTTTCCTCCTATTATTAATAATAAACATTTTTCATATATTTAGTAAATAAAAAGACATTATTTTTTTATAATGTCTCTTATTGGATTAAAGGTTTTTCTATGTTCTTCTATTATTCCATATTTTTAATCGCTTCAACATGTTCTTTTAGTTGGATATCCATTATTTTTAATAAAAATTATACATTGGATATTTTTTTCATGTAATTCTTCCATCATTTTATCTCTTGTAACTTTGGCTATTATACTTGCAGCAGAGATAGTAATACTTTTTAAATCTCCTTAATAATATCTTCTTCATCTATTCCATATCAAGTTTCATAGCATCTGTAAGTATTACATCAGGTTTTTATTTTTAAATTATTAACAGCTATTTTCATAGCAAGTCTAGATGCTTCTAAGATATTTATTTTCATCTATTTTTGATTATCTACAACTCCTATTCCTATTACTAAGGCATCTTTATTAATAATTTCAAAAACTTTCTTTTCTTTTTAGATAACTTCTTAGAATCAGTTAATCCTTCAATATAATAATTTTTGGAAGTATTACAGCTGAAGCTACTACAGGACCAACAAGTGGACCTCTACCAACTTCATCTACTCCACATATATAATCTAAATTACTATATTTTTCTTCATATTCTCTATTATTTTGCATTTTTAATAACTTTTTAATAAAACCTTTATCTTTAGGATTAACACTAATAACTACTTTTCCATACTTAAATTTTAGAATAATCATAAAAATATTTGTTTTGAAGTGATTCATTAACTGTTTTTTTGATATATTTATCAAATTATCAGTAGTTAAATTAATATAGTAATTAATATTTACTTTAGTTTTATCATTATCTTTTTTTAGTATCAAGTGTATATGAACTAGTTTCATAATTTTCAAATCTAATCTTTAAATTACCTTTTTTAACTTTTTCATCATATTTAATTTTCATAAAACCACTAGTAGAAATTTCTATACCTTTTTCTATTTGATAAGTTAAAGTATATTTACTAAGTTCTAGTGTTTTTTTATATCACTTATTACTTTATATTTTCTTGTTTCAACTAAAAAGAAAATAAGTGTAAATATTAAAATACTTGAATATGTAAATATTGCTATATATTTATAGTTTTTAAGATTTTTTTATCATTAATAAATCCAATAATATATTTTAATAAATAAATCGTTGCAATTATTAAAGCTATAGCAATTAAGAATAAACTAATTATTATATTACCTTTTATAGCTAAGAATACTAAGTATATAAATAATATTACTCCAAGTAAAACTATTCCAAATATTGGTAATAAGAATATATATAATATAACTTTTAATATTTTTAATACAAATTCATTAATTTTAACCAATTGTTTATTAATAACATCTGATTTAAATATATTAACATCTTTTTCCTCAATTAAATGTTTAATAAACTTATATAAAGCTTAAATAAAAGTATAGATAATAAAAATTATATAATGCAAAAATCAATATATTTGCAAAATGTTCCTTTTAATACGTTACTAAATGAATCTATTATATTAGCAAAAATAGATGCTAAAAGGAACAATAAAAAGCTTTTAACAATCCAAAATATTAAAATAAATAATAATACTTTTAATAACTAACTTTAATACTTTTTTAAGTCAAATACATTAATTTTTATCTTGAATAAAAAGTAAAGTTTCATATAAATAATCACTTATTCTACTAATAAACTTAATTATAGACATATTTATATTTTTCATAATTTTCTCCTTATAATCATTATATTGAAATTTATTTATAACTTCAATTTAATCTAATGTAATTTTTCCAAACTTGTTATTTTTAAAATCTTGATATAAAAGTAAGTAAGCTTTATCTATATCAACTAAACCACCTTTTAATAAACAACCTTTTCTTTTTAGCAATCTTTTTCAATATCAGTTATAAAAATCAGTAAAACTATCCATTTTTAGGAAATTCTAATAAACGAGATGAATATTTATCACGTAATTCTTCTAAATACAAAAACTTTTGATTGTTGTTACATAAAAAAATTAAAGGTATAGCAATTGCATAAGAATATTGATCAACATTTGGTTAATAATCCGTAATTACTAAATTTGGAACTCCTGAAAATGATTTTTCCACTTCCATAGAAAAAATGTAAAAATTTATAAAATTGAGCAATACCACATTCTTTGTACTTTTTCATAGATGTTTTGAAAATCAATTCCTTGTAAATTATACACTATACATGGAATACTACTTTCTAACACTTTAAAAATTAGGATATTTATTTTCAAAAATAGATAATGTTATAGTTGCTATAACAACTTGATGATGATTATTCATTAACAAATTTATTACATTTGTTTGCCTTCTTAGATGCCCTTCTCAATTCTACAAATTCCAATCAAGATTTTTATTCAAACATAGTCTCCATCATATGCTTATTGTCTTCTTGTTTAGTTATTTTTACAATAGAACCGTTTATTAGTGTATGTACTGGGTCTGTATGTCCTATATCAGCATTTATAAAGATAGGAACATTCAAGTCAAAAAGATTATAACAAATAGCATCTTTTAATGTTGTACCTGTATAATTTATTTCATTTTCTATTCTTCCAAATAAAAATACCTTTACAACATGTAAACCAACCGGCATTTTTAAATTGCCACATTGTCCCTAATATATCTTCATTTGTCATCTCTGCAACATCAAAATACCAAATTATTCCGTCTTTTACTATATATGAATTCTTTTACACAATCATATTTTTGTTCCAATAATATCTTTTAATGAATCTAAACACCCACCAATAATTCTTCCTTTAAATTCTCTATCATTTGTAATACATTCCCAAGTTTTTTTGCTATTTTTACATCATCGATTTTATATCCATACTCAATTTGCTTAGGTGTTTTACCATTTAGAAAGTTTATACAATTTTGTATCATTGTTTCAGGCAATTCATCATCACCAAACGATTTGGCGTTAAAACTATAAATTGTTGCAATATCAAGTTTGGTTGTTATATAAAATAATAATGGTGTAATATCTGATTGACCTTGTATCCATTTTTACATTCTTTTAACATTGTTATAATTTATTAAATCCATTATTTGAATCAAATAGTCGCCACCAGAACACGCAATTAGAGCTTTTTACATCTGTATTATTTATTGCATTATTTAATTCAATAGAACGATTTAATGCTGATGAACTAACTCCATTTTCACTATTTCTAACATATTTGTCTTCAATCACTTTATATCTATATTTTTAAATTCTCCATAGCTTTTTCAAATTTTTATGCTTTTTACTCCATTTGATGGAGAAATTATTTCAATTATGTCATTTTTGATAATTTTTCCAGGATAAATCATCTTTTTCAAACTCCTTTATATTTTCATTCTTTGATAATGTCCCAATTTGTTATACTAATCTAATGTAATTTTTCCCAAACTTGTTATTTTTTAAAATCTTGATATAAAAAGTAAGTAAGCTTTTATCTATATCTACTACTCCACCTTTTTAATAAACAACCTTTTCTTTTTGCAATCTTTTTCTATATCTGTTAAAAAGTCAGTAAAACTATCCATTTTATAAAAATTCTAAGAAACGAGATGGATATTTATCTCTTAGTTCTTCATATAAAAAAATAGCCAAATCTTGATAATTTAATATAGCTTCATTTACACTTGATAAACTAGCTAGTCTAAAAGCTTCATCTTGAGAAGAAAAATTTTTTTACCAAGTATCCCAGGAGAATCTATAAATTCAAAATCAGGTGATATCTTAAGCCATTCTAAACTTCTAGTAACACCAGGTCTATTTTTCTGCTTTAGCAACTGTCTTTACCACATAAAGTATTAATAAGGGTTGATTTACCAACATTAGGTATACCTACTACAATAGCTCTTATTTTTTTCTTTTAATAAGTCCTTTATTTTTCTCTTTTTTCTATCTTTTCTTTTAAAATTTTTTCTGCTATATTTTTTTAATCTTAGATTTAATAGTTTTTATCCCCTATATATGTACATATAACATCTTTATAAGTCTTCTTTAATTCTTCTACTAACTTATCTGTTTTTCTTTATCACATAAATCATACTTAGTAAGTATTAATATACTATCTTTTATTCTTTAAAAAAATCTCTATTTAATCTAGATGTCATAGGAATTCTAGCATCAGCAAGTTCTAATACTATATCTATTAAACCTTCTATTTCTTTTATCTTTCTCTTGGTCTTTTCCATATGACCTGGATACCAATTAAAACTTATTTTATTTTTCATTCATAGAAATCACTTCCTCGATTTAAGATCTATTAAATTATATCATGAAAAAGTAGAATTTCTATATTCTACACTTTCACGTTAAAAATTAATTGTAATTTAATTTAAGTGTTTTTGCCAAAAATCTAAATTTTGTTCTTGTTTTACAAATTGTTCTTCTAGTACTAAAACACTATTATCCAATCATATCTTTTTATTATCAAAAATTAAACTTAATTTTCCTACAACAAAAAGACACCAAACATAGTAATCCATCGAAGGACAACAAATTTGACCTCAATAAAACTAGTGTTAATATGACTGGAAAAACCTTTTCCACTAGCAATATATGTTTTTAATTTTTCTTTTATTATTCTTACTAAATATTTGCCAATAAAACTTTTTATTTTTATTATTTTCATAGGTACAAACTCCCATGAACAAATGCCTTATGAAAGAGTTTGCATTATATGTTACATTAGGGATATGTAACAACTATGAAATAATTAAAGCTATTAAATCTCTAATTTTTAATTAAATTATTCAGCAAAACAAACCCCTATTACAATATCACAGATATAAAATGTGGCATTGCAACATTAAATTCCCCTCAAAATTTAATTGGTTTGCTATGATAGTCACAGAGAGTGTGCGAAATTTGTCGAATTTTGTCTAAAAGATTATTTTAATGGCATAAAAAGACTTTTTAAGAAAAATTGACCTTTCATGCACAAAAACAGTAAAACAAGTGTTTACTGTTCCTGATTATGTATCTTTTGATTTAAAATTCCTAAATCCTTTTTACTTTCCTTTTTATCGAAACCATCAAATATTTTGCTCTGGCTTGATGGGTTCCAATAAATTTTAAGTTTATTTTTTTGTCCTTGTAATCGCTGTATAGAATATATTTTTTTGTAATTTTATCTTCAATTTGAGAAATAATTATGACTTTTTACGCTATCATATTCTAAACCTTGAGCTTTATGAATAGAAATAGCATATGCTAAGTTAAATGGAATTATATGAGTATATTCATCTTCATCATCGGTTTTATCTTTATACACATTTACTTTAAATTTCATGATAATTTTTCCTTCTTTTTCACTTTTCAATTAATAGAGACATCAGGAGGACAATCAACAATGTTTACTGCAGTTTCATCTATTTCTATAAAAAAACCATAATGTATCTTCGTCTTTGTCTTTTTCTATATCATATATTATTCCTTTTAAGTTATTGTGAGTAAAATTATTAAATCGAGGACAATCAGTTAAACAAAATTGGATCATTTATTTTTAAAATGTATCAACTCCAAAAATTATATTCCTCATTATTATTAGCATGCTGCTTAACTTTATTTATATTATTAATACCATACATTCCATCATAATTTAGACATAGAATAATTTCTTCATTTGAATTTTCCTCAAATATCTTAGGCGATATATCTTCGGAATATTCTTTACTGCTTAAAAATATTAATCGCTTTTTATCATTTTTTTCTTACACAACTCCATAATTCAAGTAAATCATCATCATTAGTTCTATGAGTCATTTCAAGTTCGAATGATATGTTTGATTTAAAATATCTACTACATATTTGAAACCAATTTCCATATTTTTATTGATTCAATTTGATAATTATCTCCTACCAATATTATTACTTTATAAACTTGTTTATTTAATATTTTTATCATATCAACATTTGAAACAGTACTACATTCATCGATTATTAATACATCACAAGTTAAATCCCTATTTAAAAATTTCTTTATAGTTCCTATCATTGTACGATCATCTTCTATTACTCTATTTTTTTAAATTAGAAACAGCTGTAGTTGTATTAGAAATAATACATTTATCATAATTTGAAAAACACTCAGATAATAATTCAATCATTCTTGTTTTGCTCTGTACCAGCAGGTCCATATATTAATGCTAAAGAACTTGTTTTTAACATTTGCATTAAAAATTTTCTTTTTATCTTCTGAAACTTTATCATCTAGTACCAATTCGTTATAAAAATCTATACATTTAGATATACTATCATCAGAAGTTTTTGCATATTCGTCCAATTTTTATTATTTTTAATAGAGTTATCCTCATATTCTTGAATAAATATATAATCATTTTTCTAGTTTTAAAAGACTTTTTGCTACTACTTATTTTTATTTAGCATTTTTATTATTAAATTTCTCGATTAATACTGGAATATTATCAAAATATTCTATTTCTGATATTAGTGTATAAAGTTGATCATAATATTCTATTTGGTTTTTAACATAACTATATAATAGTTCATCATCCCTATCTGAACAATCAATTGCATTAACTAAATCACTGTATTGTGGATTATGGTTATGAAGAGACATCGCAAAAGGTAAAGCATCGAACATCCCACATTTTGTAGATAAATACAAATTACTTAAATAAGGATTTTTTTATTATTACTAGATTGATTTTTTTAATTACATTATTGACCATTTTTTGAAGACAAATATTTAATTATATTAGAACCATGTGCATTTGTTTTTAATATATAATCTTATTTTTCGATATTCTCACTTATAATATGATTTTTCTGCACCATTCATTATATTTGATTTTACATTGTTGTACTCATTATCATCTAAGCATAGAATATCTTTAATCGTAGCTTCTTCTTCTGTAAGATATCGCATAAGATTAGAATATTCTTTATATTTATCATCGAATTTTTCTAGTTTCTCCAAATATAGCAAAAAATTTTTAATTCTGCGGCTCTTATTGCAATGCTATATTTAGTGATGACTTTTATTTTAATTGTACCTATATTTAAATCTACTTCATCATCTACAGAAGAAATATTTATCGAATAATTATCTGGAATATACACTTTTAGAATAAAATGTTAATCTTTCAAATTTATTATTATAATCAGTTGCTTTTGGTTAATGTTAATTCATAATATATATTACCTTTAGAATAAATTGTAATACATTTTTCAACATAAAACTTTCCGTTAATAGTTTTTTTACAGATGAGTTATTAATCTTATCAATTTTTATCGCAAATTATATCGTAGTTTTCTTTCATTGACTCGTCATCATAAATTGAAATAAATCAATATTTTTAAAAACATCCATATCATAATCATCTTTCAATAAATTTTTATTAAGCATATGTATCTAAAATAATATCTAATTAATCGTTCTGCACCATCTTCACTTGAGTATAATGTGATGCCGTTCCTTGTAAGTAATTATGAAATATTTCTAAAAACCTATATTTTCTTATACCTTTTAATTGCTCTCAAAAGATTCATAAACATTGTCATAATGATTATCCAATTGTTTATTATTAATTTTATTATTAATTAATATAGCAACATCTTCTACCAAATTTCTTAATTGAGACAATATATTTTTCAGATAAGAATCCTTTTATCATGAAGTTTAGTATGAAAAATATAATATATTTTTATCAATAATTCTTGATATATATGATATTTCTTTTTCTGGACTAATTCTTGTCATCTATGTCACCACCTAAAAAAACCATATTTCATTTAAGAAATATGGTCATAGAAAATTAATCTTTATTCTTTAAGCTTTCATAAATATATTTAAACATTGACTTCATAAAGTCTTCCATATATCCTTCTTCAGCCATCATTTTTTCAAACATTTCTGTGTTTTGTTGATATCTCTTAAATGCTTTCTTTTTAAATTCTTCTGGATTATTATTTTTGCAAATTGAACCATTCTATGATCATCTACAAAATCTTGAGTTATTTGTTCCATAACTTTTTGCAACAAAGATTCTCAAAATTAAAATTACAACTAGAATAGGTATAAAATCATTCATTTCATCTCCAAACCAAAAATTAATCATCCAAATATAACATAACTATAATAAGCTATAAAATGCAAGTAAAAAGAATATTCCTTCTTTTTTAGAAATCTTATGATCATTATATGAAAATATAAATAAGAATAATGCTGATAAAATCATAACTACTATATCTATATAGCTAAAGTTAATCTTTAGATATTCCTCCAAATATAGCTACTGGTATACCAATAACAATACCTATATTGAATATATTACTTCCTACTACATTTCCTATTGCAATATCATATTCACCTTTTTCTAGTCGCAGCAACACTTGTAACAAGTTCTGGAGTGAAGTTCCAATTGCAACTATAGTTAAAGATATCATTCTTTCACTAATTCCAACTATTTTAGCAAGTCCACTAGCACCATCTACTACAAAGTTACTACCTAGCTACTATTCCTATAAGTCCCTAAAATAGTTAAAAAAACAAGCCTTTTTTCATTGATGGATAAGTTGCGTTACTATCATCATCTATCTTATTTCTAGACATGCTTATTAAATAGTACATAAACACACTAAAGAATAATAAAAGTACTATTCCGTCTCCTCTAGTAAAAAGAATTAGTTACATTTTTTTCGTAAAAAAATACTATCTGATAAAAGTACTGCAAAAGCTGTAGTAATCATTAGAGTTATAGGAAGTTCTTTTTAACAGTATTATTTTTAACTGCTAAAGAATGAAACATTGCAGATAGACCTAATATTAATAAAATATTTAAAATATTACTACCGATAACATTTCCTAAAACCATATCTCCATTACCAGATATTAATGATTTTATACTAACTGCTAATTCAGGTGCACTTGTACCAAAAAGCTACTATTGTAAGTCCTATTAACATCTTAGATACTTTAAAATTACCTGCTACTGCACTAGCTCCATCTACAAAAATATCAGCACCTTTAATTAAAATAATAAAACCTACTATTAAAAAAACACTAAATTTAATATCATATATCCTCCATACTATTATTTATAAAAATAATTATATCATGTTTTAAAACTAAAGGAAGTAGATTTTTTTATCTACTTCTAATTATAACTGATTCAAAATACTTTTTCATTAATTATATTAAAAATCTAATAGTATCATCTGATTAATCTTTTAATTAATTTGATTATAATACATATAATTATAACTTGGGAACAACGTAAGTTAGAGAAATAGGTAACACATTTACAGGATTATCCGGAAAAACAAAAGAAGATTTTGGTCATGGTGATGCAAAAATTTGTTACATATATGAATGTTTTTCGAATCCAATAGCTGCTTCAGATAAAACTGGATCTGTAGAAATAGATCATAAACAAAATGAAGTTCAATATGGAGATATATTTTTACAACATCTTCCGAAACTCCAGAAGAAGTTGGAATGTCTTCAGTTTGGCTTGAAAATAAAGAGAATGTTTATTTAAACAGTTTTTTTGTTTTTTGGATATAGACCAGCAGATAATCCATATTATATGGCTTACATGTTAAGAGCAAATAATTTCGAAGTAAAATGATACTTCTAGCACAAGGAATTTCAAGATATAATATTTCAAAAATTCTGCGATGGATATTGAAATACAGGTCCCAAAAATATGATGAGCAAAAAAATCAATTGGTAAACTTTTTTTATGAAATAGATAATCTTATCACTCTTCATCAACGTAACTATATTAATTAATTAATTATTTAACGATGCTAAAGTTCTCATTATTTTATCTAAATCTGTATTTTTCTAATTCTTGTATTATATGTAAATATGTTTTTGAGTTGTAGTCATGCTAGCATGCCCTAACCTATGTGCTACACTCGAAACAGATACTCCTGAATATAAAAGTAAAGATGCATGTGTATGCCTTAGTCCATGAATTGAAATAATTGGTATATCTGCTTCTTTTGCAATGTCTAGCTAATATTTCATTTATAGTAGAATTATAAATTTTTAGAATTAATAAATATTGGTTTATTTTTCTTCTTCATCTTTAATTAATCTAGAAAATTGAATTATAGTTTGCCAATCTAGTTGAATTTTTCTTGTTGATGATTTATTTTTGTACCTTCAAAACCATATCCTTCTTTATAATTCCAAGTTTTATCTACACATAACAACTGATGTTCAAAATCAAAATCTTTTTGGTGTTAAAACCCTAAAGCTTCTGAAAATCTTAATCCTGTCTTTTGCAATCAAATATATTAACCAATCATTATTTATACTATCTTCTAATTTCAAAACTGATAACAATTTTTGTAATTCAAATTGATTTAAAAACTTTTCTTTTTCTCTCTTGTAGGCATTTTTCCTTTTTATTATTGCTTTTTCTAGTTGGATTTTTCTATTAAACCATCATCTACTGCATCTAATATTGATGACTTAAGTTGATGATGAAAATCCATAGTACTTTGTCTTTCATGATTTGCAGCATATGCATTTAATATCTCTTGATAGGTTATTCTATTAACCTCTTTTTGTTTTTAATTTTGGAGCTATCTTTTTCAACCACTTTTAAAAGATAATTTATATTTATTCATTGTCGAATTTCTAATAGCTCCTTCTTTATATATTTTTATCCATTTTTTCATAATATTTATAAAAATAATTCATTACCATTATAAGTATCCATACTATCCCCTTCTCTTTCTTTATTGTTACGTTGATGAAGAGTGATAAGGTTATCTATTTCATAAAAAGTTTACCAATTGATTTTTTTGCTCATCATATTTTGGGACCTGTATTTCAATATCCATCGCAGAATTTTTGAAATATTATATCTTGAAATTCCTTGTGCTAGAAGTATCATTTTACTTCTGAAATTATTTGCTCTTAACATGTAAGCCATATAATATGGATTATCTGCTGGTCTATATCCAAAACAAAAACTGTTTAAATAAACATTCTCTTTATTTTTCAAGCCAAACTAGAAGACATTCCAACTTCTTCTGGAGTTTCGGAAGATGTTGTAAAAATATACTCCATATTGAACTTCATTTTTGTTTATGATCTATTTCTACAGATTCAGTTTTATCTGAAGCAGCTATTGGATTCGAAAAACATTCATATATGTAACAAATTTTGCATCACCATGACCAAAATCTTCTTTTGTTTTTCCGGATAATCCTGTAAAATGTGTTACCTATTTCTCCTAACTTTACGTTGTTCCCAAGAAAAGAGATAGATTTTTAATCTATCTCTTTTCTATTAATATTAAATCCACCTGATAAAACAAACTCTCTTAACATTTTTCTGATTTTATAAATACTTCATATGGTTCTAAGACTTTTACCTGCTTTTTCAAAATAAGTTTTAGCTTTTTGCATATTTACTGTTTTCACAAATTCTCTATTCTACAAAAATCATTGTATATATTTTTATTAACTATTTTTATTCATTATATTTCTAAATCATTTTTCTGAATAACCAAATGTTTTGTGAAAAATAGAAATTTCATCATTTTTAGCTTTTTGAGCATACATATTTAAATAATCATTAAATGTTTTATTTGGTTCAAGTATAATATCACCTGATTCTATATCATGAATAAATAAATTAGCATATTTTTGATATTCTTGAGATAATAGTGAAAAACTTTTTATGTAAATCATCTAGCAAATGTTTTAATTCAGCTTCGTTAATTTTTCTTGAGTTAATGCTTTAATATATTTATTAAATCTCATGTCCATATATTCTGCATTTATTTTACCTGTATCTATTTTCAATAATAGTTGTATCTATTTTATAAGGAATGGGATCTTCTTTAGGATCAGTTTGACTTCTATTATTTCATTATATCTTTGAATTAAACTATCATAAATTTCTTTTATCAAAAATCCACTGAAATACAATCATTAAATTTATCAGCAATTGTTGTTTGTAAATCCTTTTTGAAACAACTAATGTATTGTTGATATCATTTGTAATTTCTCCATCATCATCAATAAAATATAGTTTTTTTGATTCCAATTAAATCCCTGAATTTTAGCTGCATTTAAATATTTATTTAAATTTTGAAATAAATTAACAAATTTTGCTTTTTCTGTGCTTTTTCTTCTGGTAATTTTTCATAATTAAATATTCCAAAAGAAACGAAAAGATCTTTTTATTTCTGAAGAAAATTGAATTTATATTTTGAAGATTATATTTTATTTTTATTTACAAATAATCCAAACTTTTTTCACCTGAATATAGTTTTAAAGCTAATTCTATATTTCTTTTTCATTGTATTAGTTCTTCTATAATATTTTACTATACCGAAGTCTTTTCCTGCTCCAAAAACTCTATTTGTTCTTGAAAAAGCCTGAATAATATTTTGATATTCTAAAAGTTTATCTAAATATAATGTATTTAACCATTTTTGAATCATATCCAGTTAACATTTGATCAACAACTATTAGCAAATCTAATTGTTCTTCTTCTTTTATCAAAGAATATTGTTTCTTATGAGCTAATCTAATAGAAATATCTTTTTCATTTTTTGAATATGTTGGTAAAGTAAATTTTTGTTTATACATTCTATTATAATCTTCTATAATTTCTACTAGTCCATCTTCTTTAAAACTAGCATTTTTTCATTATTATCGATAGTTGGATCAAACAAACATGTAATATTTATATTAGCTTGTTTTTTTCTTTAAACAACTTATAATACTCTATTACTTCATTTTATACTACTAGTAGCGAATATAGCAGAAAATTTTTCTTCCTACACTTAACTTTTTGCCAATTACCTAATATATTAGTAATAACTTTTTCTCTATGCTTTTCATTATTATATTGAGAATTAGGAATATAATCTTCTACTCCTTTAATATACTTACCACTTTCATCATAGTAACCAGCCATAGGAATTTCATTAATAATTTTATAAAATAAATCTTTCTTATCAGAATCTTTTTAAAACTTCATCTATATTTATTGCTTTAACTTTTTCTAAAGCAATAATTTCTTTTTAAATCATTATCAGCATACTGTTTTAACCATACAAGGATCAAAAACCTAATACATTACCATCTCTTATACCATCAGAAATACTATATCTATGTAATTCATTACCAAATACATCAGTAGTAGTACTTTCATTTACTTTATTTTCATCAAATATTGGTGTACCAGTAAATCCAAAAAAATATTGCTTTAGGAAAACTTTCTTTAATAGATAAAATCATATCTCCAAATGTATTTCTATGACATTCATCAATTATAAAAACTATTCTTTTTGTTAATAATTTCAATATCATCTGGATTTATACTAACTTCCTAATACGAGCCATCTTTTTGTAAAGATGTAACTATTAATTTTTATTAACATCATCACTTTTTAATTTTTCTATAAGTTCATAAGTATTTTTGTACCTTCAACCGATTCATCTTCATCAGAAAACCCTTTATATTCTCTAAGAGACTGATCACCAAGTTCTATTCTATCAAGTAAGAAAACGACTTTATCAGCATCCTTTGAATTTGATATCAATTGTGCTGATTTAAATGATGTCAAGGTCTTACCTGATCCAGTCGTATGCCAAATATATCCACCTCTAGTATTAGGACTATTCCAATCTGTTCTAGCTACTACATCACATATTTTTGTTAGTTGCGTGATATTGATAGCTTCTCATTACTTTTTAACACTCCATCTAAATCATCTGCTACTGTATAAAAACCTATTAACATATGTGCCATTGGTATAGATAATAAATTTTCAGCAATTAACTTCCAATCATTAATTGGTTCATTATTGAAATCTGCCCAATGAAAAATAAAAATTTATTATTAAACTTAGCATCTGGACCTGGATTAGCAAAATATATAGTTTCTTGAGGTTGCATAGCTACAAATATTTGTATTAATGAATATATACCTGTAAAAACTCCCTCGTGAGCATATTTTTCTATTTTGATATGCTGCTTGACTTACATCAACATTACTTCTTTTTAACTCAATATGAATAACTGGCATACCATTTATTAGTAATAATAAATCACCTCTTCTATTATTTAGAATACCATGTGTTTTTAAATATTGGTTGTTCTGCTATTTGATATCTAGATCCACCTCCAGAAATTTCATTTCTATCGTATATTTTAAACTTATTTCTTTTACCAAAATGAAGACTATCATTAGGATTATCTCTTACTATACTAACAGTTATTCCATTTATAAATCCATTTAATTTTAATGGAGTTCTAAGTTTTGTTATTTGTTCTAAAATTTGTTGCATTTCAAAATCAGTTAAAAAGCATATCCATTTAATCTATCTATACTAGTATTATTTTCTAATAATATGTTTTTTTCCAATTTTCTATTAAATCTTTCTCTGTAGGATTTTTTTAATACTTCTTTCCATCCTTTATTTTTGTAAAACTTCTACTAAATCATGCTCAAATTGTAATTCATCTGTATATATCATAGTTTTTCTCCCTAAAACAAACATCTTATCTAATAAAGATTGTTTAATATTTTTTTAATTTTTCATACTTACGTTGATGAAGAGTGATAAGGTTGTTTAGGTTCTGTACAAAAGACGATATTTTTTGCTGCTCTCTGATTGATGGAACTGGAACGACTAACTCATAATAATCTCCCAAATTGTAATTAGTTCTTCCATCACCAGTTGAAATCGCCACCGCCCATTTTTATGTTTATCCGTATTGAGGAATGTACATAAGTAATTTGGGGCAATTATTTGCTGGTATGGACGAGTTACTATGGTAGCAAAACCTATTGATTTTTGCTTCATTTTCGGTTATAACAGCAGAAGTGCCGACATCACCAGTATGAACTGTTATTACATCTCCAACTTGGTGTATTCGTGACTCGTTCTCCTGAGCAAACGAATTTTCCAAGTATATTGGTTTATCTCCAAATTCAAATCTCCAGTCCTTGATGTCAGAATTTCTTATGAGCAAAGTTCCTTCGCTGGTGTAGTGTTTTGTCATAGTTGTGACCAAACCTATATAGATTTTGCCAAGTTCCGTAACCTTACGTTGTTCCCAATCGTCAGTAAATCCTTTAAATCTTATTTCTGGTATTTTTCATACCATTTTTAGGAACATCTAATAAAAGCTTGTTTAATATTTTTTAATTTTTCATACTTACGTTGATGAAGAGTGATAAGGTTATCTATATTAGTCATTAAAAATTCTATTTTTCAGTTGTTCTTTATCTATAGGAAAACTAATATCAAGATTTTTTAAGTTCGTCTTGCCTTATACTCAGCTGAGCCATTCCACGATCCAATTTTTATAATCTCGTTGTTTTTTTAGATAAAAGAGAATAATATTTAAATTTTTTTAGGATTATTGAATCTCATACCAATAGTATTTTTGTACTAATAGCACTTTTCCTTTAGGAAATAACGAAATATTTCTATTCCGTTTCCCACTAGCGTTATTAAAATGTCGTCTTTTTCATTATATTTTCTTATAAAATTATAAAATAGATAGTCATCTAAATATCTCGTTGCTAACTTCAAATCAGGATATCCATTATTTTTAATCATAAAATTATCTATAATTGGTATTCCAGATTCACAATAATAAGGAGGATTTTTACCTCTATTATCTATGGTATCAACAATTAATTCTCCCAACTTACGTTGTTCCCAATCGTCAGTAAATCCTTTAAATCTTATTTCTGGTGTTTTTATTATTTTTTTCATGGATATCTCCATTTAAAAGCATTTGTAATTCTAATAATCCTTCTTTATCATAATCATTAGCAACAAGTTCATCTAACATAATAGATAACTCTTTTTCTGTCTTTAAAAATTTCTTTTTCTATATGATAATAAGTTGTTGAATACTTTTCTGATAATTTATTAATATCTTTTTAAATTCATTAATAACATTAATAACTAATTGATTAATATTATTTTTATTGGAAGAATCCATTTAATATTTAATAACTGATAAATTTCTTCTCCAGTTAAATTTTCTATTTTTTCTTAGTTTCTTCTAAAAAGAGATAATTCTTCTTCTTTTATTTTTATTTTTTAGTTCTTTTTTCTTCTTTAATAAGAGAATCTACATCTAATATTATTTTTTTGTAAATCTTCAGTTAAAATGTCTTCTTTATTATTTTGAATAGCTTTTAGCTCTTTTTGTACTTCAGCATTTTTTTAAACAAAGTATTATCGTCATTTAATAATTCTTTTTAGCATTTCTTTTATTTTCATCAGTCAATTCTTCTAATATTTCAGAATAAGAACTTGATATTTCTTCTAATCTATTTTTTTATCCTTATTTAAATTTTTTCTTTCTGCTCTTTTTAAGAACGTTTGTTGAACAATATCAAAAGGTATTATTCTTCCTTTACATCCATCTTGAATTTCTATATCCTTACCATCTTTTTCTTAGTAATCATATTTGGATCTATTTTAGTACAAGAATCAAAAACCTTCTACATAAATTATTTCTAAATCTTGCTGAATAGTATCCCATGAATTAGATAATTCTTGATATATTTGATAAATATTTAATAATTTTACATTATTAAATATTTCAAATAATTTTTATTTAACACTTCTTCTTCATAATTAATATTAACAATATTCATATTTGTAATTAATCTATCATATAAAAATTTACTATACTCTTCTGTTAATTCTTTATTTTTATTTATATATTCTTTTATTTGAGAATCATCCATTATGATTTCTATTATGTTTTCATCTTTTTAATTCATAATATTTATCATTAATTTTATTAAATAATTTATCTTTTAAATTTGGAAAAATATTCCAATATTCATTATATTTAGATAATTCTTTTACTGAAATTCCTCCAAACATAGAAGCATAAATATCGTATGTTTCTTGTTCTATAGAAGAATCTACATATCTTGAAATATTTAAATTATAATCATTGTTTCTTATTTCTTCTAAACTTATATTTCTAGAAAACTTATCAATTTCTGCTGTTAATTACAGTATCTACTATTTTCTTAATATCACATGCTCTAAGAACATTATTTTTACCTTCTTTTTATATCCTTTAGAAGCATCTATAATTTTGAATATCAGAAGTCTTTTATCTTTTCTTAAAAATAATAATTATTGTTGGTATACCTGTTCCAAAAATATATTTGCTGGTAAACCAATAATTGTATCTATATTATTATGTTCAATTAATTGTTTTCTTATTTCTCCTTCTGCTCCTCCTCTAAATAAAACTCCATGAGGTAATACAATTGACATAATACCATTTGGTTTTAAATGATATAAATCATGTAATAAAAAGCATAATCAGCGATACCTTTTGGTGCTAATCCATATTCTTTATATCTTACGTCAGTTTCTCTATCTTCTGGGTCCCATTGTTGAGAATATGGTGGATTGGATACAACAGCATCTACATATAAAGGATTGTATGTATGTTCTGGGGCAGATTCATCAAAAATATGGCCAATCAGTTGCTAAAGTATCTCCATTTCTAACAAATAAATTGCTAGGCATTATACCACGCATAATTAAATTCATTCTTGTTAAATTATATGTATTTTTGTTTTAACTCTTGAGCATAATATTTTATCCCATTAGGATCATTCATATATTTTGATACTGAATTACCAATATTTATTAACAACGATCCAGAACC